>Ga0080006_1166282_pt1 | contig 123982 bp, 125 predicted proteins | sample RS3BMetagenome_FD_69209 | JGI IMG/M metagenome (GOLD analysis project Ga0080006, IMG submission 69209) | Ferric oxide microbial mat and aquatic microbial communities from Rainbow Spring, Yellowstone National Park, USA - RS3B (SPADES... ...
AGGGGTGTCGCGGGGGCGTGGACGGTTTTGGGTCCCCCCCCTAACAGGCCGGGGGGGGGCCCCCCCCGCCGCGGCCGGCCCCCCCCCTCCGCGGCGCCCGGGGGGTTGACCGAGCGAAAGCCGCACCAGCCGCACTACCAGAGCCGCGACTACAACCCGCTGAACGGCGGCATCGAGCGCTGGTTCGCGCCGGTGACCGATTGCGTGGCGGAGAGCGGCGTGCTGCGCTCGATCATCGCCGCCTGCGACGAGGTGTTCACCGGTCTGACCCCGCCCGACGGCAGGCCAGCCGCCTGGCACGTCGAGCTGCACCAGTTCCGCATCGAGGCCGAGGATGGCGAGGCTGGCCAGCCGACGCCGGAAGGGCTGCATCGCGACGGGGTGGACTGGGTGCTGGTGCTGCTCGTCGCCCGCCGCAACGTCGATGCCGGCGAGACCAGCATCCACGACCTGCGCCACCGCCTGCTCGGCAGCTTCACCCTGACCGAGCCGCTCGACGCCGCCTTCGTCGATGACAGCCGCGTCTACCACGGCGTCACCCCGATCCGGCCGATCCACGCCGGCGAGCCCGCCTATCGCGACGTGCTGGTGGTGACGTTCCGCAGGTAGAGGGTTCTCACCCCTCCTCCATCCGGCGCTTTCTTTGCGGCAGGAGATCCAGCGCGCGCCAGTCGAGCTCCTCCTGCAGCGCCTCGAACAGGTCAGGGTCGATCTGGTGCTCGCGCAGCAGCCGGCCGAGCTCCGTCCGTTCGGCGGCCACCGCCGCGAGCCCGACCTGGCGCAGCCGCGTCAATTCCGCCGATCCATCCCCCGCCTGGCGAATCCAGTAGCTCATGCGCAGCGTCTCCGCCTCGACGCCCGGCTCGCGGCCGATCGCTGCCAGCCCCGCACCTATGAGCCGGGCACGGGCACCGGCCAGTTCGCCGTCCAGCGCGCCGCTGCGGTCGAGGCCGAGAACTCGGATCAGCGGCCGCAGGGTCAGCCCCTGCAGCACGGTGGTGGCGATCACCACGCTGAACGCGGTCAGCGCGATGAGGTCGCGGCGCGGGAACGAGTCCGGCAGCGCGAAGGCGGTGGCCAGCGTGACCAGCCCGCGCATTCCCGTCCAGCCGACCAGCACGCCCTGGCGCAGCAGCGGAACCGGTGTGCCGCCCCTCAGCCGCCGGAACTGGGCCGCCCGGTTCAAGGCGATGACAACCACGAAGCGCACGGCGATCACCACCATGACGACGAAAGCCGCGAAGCGCAGCGCCGCGCCGAGATGGATGCTCCTCATCGCGCCCACGATCGTGCGCACCTGCATGCCCATCAGCAGGAAGGCGACCACGTTGAGCAGGAACACCACCGTCGCCCAGACCGCGTAGGAATGGACCCGCATGCGCGGCCCGCCCGTCACCTCCGACGACCGGGCGAGCGTCATGGCGAACGCGACCAGGCACAGCACCGCCGACAGATTCAGCCTCGACGCCACGATCCAGGCCAGCCACGCCATGACGAACTGCAACAGGTTGCCGCCCAGCGTGCCGGTGACGAAACGGTTCAGCCGGCGCATCAGCAGGGCGAGTGCCACGCCGAGCAGCACGCCGCCGGGAGCGGCGAGCAGCAAGCGCAGCCCGATCCCGGCCGACAGCGCACCATGCTCGGTGACCGCGATGCCGCCGGCATAAAGCAGCAGGGCGGTCGCGTCGTTGAACAGGCTCTCGCCCTTGAGCACGGCGGCGGTGTTGGCCGGCACCGACACGGAGCGCAGGATGGTGATTGCCGCCGCCGCATCGGGGGGTGCGACGATGGCGCCGAGCGTCACCGCGGCCGCCAGCGGCAGCCCCGCATAGCGCACGCCGACCCAGGCCACTGAGGCGGTGGTCAACAGCACGGCAAGCACCGCGAGGATCACCAGCGGCCGCCAGAAGCGCATGGCGGCACCGGCCGGGAAGTCGAACGCGGCATCGAGCAGGGTCGGCGCGATGAACAGGGCGAGCGCGGTTTCCGGCTCGAGGCGGATGTCCGGCGAGCCGGGGATCGCCGCCACCAGCATGCCTCCCGCCGCCAGCATCGCCGGATAGGGCAGCGCGAACCGGCGCGCCACCTGGAGCAGGAGGATGGCCGCCAGCAACAGAACCAGCACGCTCTCGAAGAACGTCATGGCCCTGTTCTGCGGCTTTCCGCGCGCCGGGAAAAGGGTCGTTGCGCGGGCGGGTAGAGATCGGGCGACGCGCCGTCCGGCTTGCCTCCGGCGCGCCGCCTCCCCGCCTGCCTGCCTGGCCTGGCCTGGCCTGGCCTGGCCTCAGGGCAGGATGCGTTGCGCCTCCAGGCGCCGAATCGCGCCCAGGACCGCTTCGACGTTGTCGGTCGTCTCCGTGAAGCCCGCGCGGCGGATCTTGCCCATGTCGGAGACCATGTCGAAGCCGGTGTTGAAGACGAAATCGCCGAACTTCCAGCCGACCAGCCTGTCGAGTGCCGTCGGCACCAGCCCGTGCTCGGAGACGATGCGCTGCCATAGCGGACCGTGCGCCGGCATGTGATCGGCGAGCCGCATCGGCATGGGCGGTCCGACCGGCAGGTCGAGTGCCGCGGCGATCCGGGTCCACAGGCGCTCCCAGCGGAACGGCTCATGCACGTAGTTGAACGCCTCGCCCGACGCCTGCGGCGTGTCGGCCGCCCACAGGCTGGCGCGACCGAGCAGGCGGGCGTCGGTCAGCTGGGCCAGCACGCCGCGGTAGACATGCTCGGGTCCGGGGAAGCGGAACGGCGTTCCGGTCGCCCGGCAGATCGCGGCGTAGGCGCCGATCACGGTGGCGATGTTCATCGGGTTGCCCACCGCGTCGCCGACCACGACGTCCGGGCGGAGCAGGGTGAACTCGAACGCCCCACTCTCGACGCCGCGCCGCAGCCGGTCCTCGTGGGTGTAGTAGAAGTTGGGCGGCAGGTGGCGCGGGTCATCCTCGTAGAAGGGCGCCACGACCGGACCGAGATGCACGCCGTAGACCTTGGCACCCTGGTAGAGCACCACCCGGCGCAACCGGGTGCCGGTCTCCGCCAGCCCGTCGAGCAGCGCGTCGAGCATCGCCCCGTTCACCTCCACCTCGCGCTCGAGGCTCGGCTGCGGCAGGTAGGCGGCATAGAACAGGTGCGTCGTGTCGGACGCCGCCGCCAGCGCGCCGGCCAGCGACGCGCGGTCGAGCAGGTCGGCGGTGATCGTCTCCACCCCGCTCACCGCGCGCCGCCCCAACGCCCGCACCCGCCACCCGGGTGCGGCACCCAGCGCATCGATCAGTCCGCGGCCGATGATGCCGCTCGCCCCGGCGACAAGGGCTATGTTCTGGCTCATGGACGATGCCTCCCCGCTCCGCTCGGTCCCCGGCTGGCTCGGCGCGATCGGAACGCCCCGATCCGCGCTTGGTCCACCCGCACCCTGTGGAGCATGAGAAACAGCACGCCGCCGATCAGGGCTACGCCGGCGGCGATCACGAGTGCGGGGGGTGAAGGAGGGGCCGCCGCGATGCTGCGGACCGCACGTGCCTTCCTGGCGGCCAGCACTGGTGGGATCGGTTCGGGCGCGGCAACCGCCCGGGTTGGACGATCCCGCCCGCGTCTGCCATCTCATGCCGACGGCACGGATCAAGACAGGAGCTGGCAGCATGGCCGGACGAAGCTACCGGATCGCGTCGATCCCCGGCGACGGGATCGGCAAGGAGGTCATTCCCGCAGCGCTGCGCGTGCTCGAGGCCGCGGCCAGCCGCCACGGGTTTGCGCTCGATTTCGACGAGGTCGAGTTCGCCTCGTGCGACTACTATCTCAGGCACGGGCGCATGATGCCGGAGGACTGGAAGCAGCGCCTGTCGGGCTGCGAGGCGATCCTGTTCGGCGCGGTGGGCTGGCCGGCCAGCGTGCCCGACCATGTCTCGCTCTGGGGCTCGCTCGTGCAGTTCCGCCGCGAGTTCGACCAGTATGTCAATCTGCGCCCCGTCCGGCTGATGCCGGGCGTGCCCTCGCCGCTGGCTGGGCGGGCGCATGGCGACATCGATTTCGTCGTCGTGCGCGAGAACACCGAGGGCGAATATTCGCAAGTAGGCGGCCGCATGTTCGCCGGCACCGAGCGCGAGTTCGTGGTGCAGGAGACGATCATGACGCGCGTCGGCGTCGACCGCATCCTGCGCTTCGCCTTCGATCTCGCCGCGCGGCGCGAGAAGAAGCATCTCACCTCGGCCACCAAGTCGAACGGGCTTGCGATCTCCATGCCCTACTGGGACGAGCGGGTCGAGGCGATGGCCGCGCACTTCCCGGACGTGCGCTGCGACCGGTTCCATGTCGACAACCTCGCCGCCCAGTTCGTGCTCCACCCCGACCTGTTCGACACGATCGTGGGCTCCAACCTGTTCGGCGACATCCTGTCCGACCTCGGGCCGGCCTGCACCGGCACCATCGGCATCGCGCCGGCCGGCAACATCGACCCCGAGCGTCGATTCCCGTCGCTGTTCGAGCCGGTGCACGGCTCGGCGCCGGACATCGCGGGTCTCGGCGTGGCCAACCCGATCGGCGCCATCTGGGCCGCCTCGATGATGCTCGACCATCTGGGCGAGGCGGACGCGGCGCGCGCGGTGATGCGCGGCATCGAGCGGACGCTGGCCGAGCCCGCGCTGCGCACGCGCGATCTCGGCGGCACGGCCGATCTCGAGACCTGCGCACGCGCGGTCGCCGACGCCCTGGAATGAGGTGGCGGATCGCGGCGGATACGCACGGCGGGCGGCCGCGGCGTGAAGCGGGGGCGGATCAGCCCCGCGGCAGTTCCTGCTCGACGAGTGCTGCCCAGAACGACGCGCCGACCGGCAGGATGTCGTCGTTGAAATCGTAGCCGACGGTGTGCAGGGGTGCGGCGCCACGCTCGCCGTCCGCCATGCCGATGCGCACGAAGCAGCCCGGCACCTTCTGCGCCATGTAGGCGAAATCCTCCGCCCCCATGGTGGGCGGCCGTTCGCGGATCACGGCTGCCTCGCCCATCAGGCGCGTGGCGGCCGACGCCGCCCGCGCGGTGGCCTCGCCGTCGTTCACCACCGTCGGATAGCCCCGCTCGTAGCGGAGCACGGCGCGCGCGCCGTGCGCGCGGGCGGTCGCCTCCACCATGTCGCGCATGACCTGCTCGGTCGCCGCGCGCGTGTCCTGCGAGAAGGTGCGCACGGTGCCGTTCAGCAGGGCGGTGTCGGGGATCACGTTGCCGACGGTTCCGGCATGGAACTGGCACAGCGAGAGCACCACGCTGTCGAGCGGATCGCTGCGCCGTGCCACCACCGACTGAAGGGCGAGCACGACATGGGCACCGACCAGCACCGGGTCGATCGCCCCCTGCGGCCGCGCCGCATGGCCGCCGCGGCCGGTGATCTCGATCCAGATGTCGTCGGCATTGGCGCAGGCCACGCCGGGCACGACGGTGAGGTGGCCGGCCGGCGTGTTCGGGTCGTTGTGGGCGGCGAACACCATGTCGCAGGGGAAGCGCTCGAACAGCCCCTCGCGCACCATCACCTCGGCACCACCCCCGGCCTCCTCGGCCGGCTGGAAGATGAAGTGCACCGTGCCGTCGAAATTGCGCGTCTCGGCCAGGTAGCGCGCCGCACCCAGCAGCATGGTGGTGTGGCCGTCATGGCCGCAGGCATGCATCACGCCGGGGTTCTGCGAGCGGTGCGCGAAGCCGTTGGCTTCAGGCATGGGCAGCGCGTCCATGTCGGCCCTGAGCCCGATGGCGCGCCCACCTTTGCCTCGGGCCCCACTGCCTTGGCGCAACGTGCCGACCAGCCCGGTGCCGGCAATCCCGCGCGTCACCTCGAGGCCCCAGGACTCGAGCTTGGCAGCCACGAAATCGCTCGTGCGATGCTCGGCGAAGGCGAGTTCCGGATGGGCATGCAGATCACGCCGCCAGGCGGCGAGTTCGTCGGCGAACGCGGCGATACGATTGGGCAGCGGCACCTGTGCCTCCCGGAATTCGGGCCTGGACCCGGTAGAGATCAGAGCTAGGGTAACGCGGCAGAGGACGTAAGGTCATGACCGACGGGGAGGATAAGCGCGGCGCTTCGGGCGGGCGGGACGGGGAAGACGAACCCTGCCCCTGCCAGGAGGACCTGTTCCCCACCCGGGCCACGCGGCGACGAGCCGTTCTTGCGGTGGCCGGGGCCGCAGCGGGGGCGGCCGGACTCCGCACCGCGCGCGCGGCACTGCCGCCCGGCGAGGTGACGCTGACCGGGGAGATGACGCCGTCCGGTCCGGTTCCGGCCGGCGCCGAGGCGTTCCCGGTGCCCGCCGATCCCACCCGCGTGCTCGGCCGGCCGACCGGTGCCGACGGCGGCTATGGCACCCGCTCGCAGTTCGAGACGGCGCGCCGGGTGCTCGGCCCCTATCCGAACCGCTACACCACCTGGACCTTCACGCCGCTGGCCAACCAGATCGGCAACCTCACCGCCTCGGCGCTGCATTACGAGCGCCATCATGCCGGTATCCCGACCATCGACCCGGCCCGGCACGGGCTGGTGGTGCACGGGGTGGTGGGGCAGGCGATGCGCTTCTCCATGGCCGACCTGCACCGGATGGCGTCGGTCACCAGGCGGCATTTCATCGAATGCTCCGGCAATACTGGCTCGGAATACGGCAAGACGCCGGAGCGCAACGTGCAAAGCTCGCACGGCCTGCTCAGCACCTCGGAATGGACCGGGGTTCCGTTCTCGGCCATCGCCCGCCGGGTGGGGCTGCGCGACGGCGCGGCCTGGGTGCTGGCGGAAGGCTCGGACGGGGCGGTGATGACCCGCTCCATCCCGCTGGGCAAGATGCTCGACGACGCGCTGCTCGCCTACGGCCAGAACGGCGAGGCGATCCGCCCCGAGCAGGGCTATCCGCTGCGCCTGCTGCTGCCCGGCTTCGAGGGCAACACGAATATCAAGTGGCTGCGGCGGCTGCAGGTCAGCGACCGGCCGTTCATGACGCGCGAGGAGACGTCGAAATACACCGACCTCCTGCCGGACGGAAAGGCGCTGCAGTTCGTCTTCATCATGGACGCCAAGTCGGTGATCACCTTTCCCTCGGGCGAGATGCGTCTGCCCGGGCCGGGCGTCTACGACATCGCGGGCCTGGCCTGGTCGGGCCGCGGCCGGGTGCGCAAGGTCGAGGTCTCGGTCGATGGCGGCCGGCACTGGCAGACCGCGCAGTTCGACGGCGAGGCCCTGCCGATCTGCACCGTCCGCTTCAGCCTGCCCTGGCGCTGGGACGGTCAGCCGGCGGTGCTCGCCAGCCGCTGCACCGACGAGACCGGAGCCGTGCAGCCGACGCGCGAGGCGCTGCTGGCGGCGCGCGGTCCGGAGTTCCACTACCACTACAACGGCATCTTCACCTGGCGGGTCGATGCGGACGGCAGCGTGAGCCATGTCCGGGCCTGAGCGAAGCTGGCCCCGGCGCCTCGCCACCCTGTCGCTCGCGGTCCTGTCGCTCGCGGCCCCGATCGTCGCGGCGGTGGCACCCGGCGCGGCAGCGGCCGCACCGGCCGCGGCGGCAGAGGGAGACGTGCAACCTCTCGGCACCAGGCTCGGTCCTCAGGCGCTGTCGGGTTACGTCTCCATCCCGCCGGACGGGGCGGGCCTGCCTCCCGGCCAGGGTACCGCGGCCGGCGGCGAGGTGGTCTGGCGGCAGGACTGCGCCTCCTGCCACGGGGTCGATCTTCACGGCCAGAAGGCGATCGGCGCGCCAGCGCTGGTTGGCGGCCGCGGCACGCTGGCCACGCCGCACCCACTGAGGACCGTGGAGAGCTACTGGCCCTATGCCACGACGCTGTTCGACTATATCCGCCGCGCCATGCCGATGACCGCGCCCGGGTCGCTGAGCCCCGACCAGGTCTATGCGGTCTGCGCCTTCATCCTCACGCGCGGCCATATCGAGGTGCCGTCCGGCAAGCTCGACGCGCGCAGCCTGCCACGCGTGCAGATGCCCAATCGCGACGGCTTCATCACGGATCCGACGCATGGCGCCCCGCTGCCGAAAGACGCGCCGGGATGACGCGGGGGCGGTGAGCCGCGGCAGCCGGAAGCCGCCCTTCGTCGCAATCCCCGTTCCACAGTCTCGCAAAAACTCGAGTGCGCCGGGACTCTACGTGCCGGTTCACCGCACGAGACGCTGAACCCGACCCGGCGGCCAGGTGTCTCCCGATCGTGATCGGAGCGGCGCGCGGTTCGGGAAACGTTCTGTTGTCGAAGCGTCCCGGCCACGGCCATGATCGTCTCTCCATTGCAATGACATCCGATCCGGCAAGAAGTTGCGGGTAATGCTGCCGCTTCTCGCGGGTCGGACGTGGCACATCTTCCCCACTGCACGGGACGACGCCTCATGTCCGCATCTGTCCAGTCGCGACAGGCCGAACGGCCGCAATTCGATCCAGACATCCACATCGCCACCTGGCAGCAGGCGCACGACGCCGAGCGCCGGGCGCTGTTCGGGGCGGCGCACAACCCGCAGCAGCAGGCCGCCGCCCTGTGCCTGTCCGGAGGCGGAATCCGCAGCGCCGCCTTCTGTCTGGGCGTGCTGCAGGGCCTTGAGAAGTTCGATCTCCTCGAGGATTTCCATTACCTGTCGAGCGTCTCGGGTGGCGGCTTCGCGGCGGCCCTGCTCACCCGGTCGATGTGCGAACGCAAGCAGGGCTCGGCCGGACCGCCGCCGCCGAAGCCGAAACTGCCCGCGCTGGAATTCCTGCGCCGCTACACCAACTATCTCGCCCCGCAACCAGGCCTGTTCTCGCTCGACACCTGGCAGGCGCTGACCATCTGGATCCGCAACGTCCTCATCAACTGGGGAACCCTCCTGCCGATCCTGGTCGGTGCCGTGTCGTGCGTGATCCTGTACTATCTCGCCCTCTGTGCCCTGGCCTCCGCCGCCCACCCGGCCGGCTGGCAGTCCGGCCTGTTCGCCGTCTCGCTGCTGCTGCTTGGCTGGTCGGTGTTGCGCGGCTCGCTTGGCCTGCCGAGCCATGAGCACGATGCCTCCACCGCGAAGGGCGCCACGATCGGCCTGGACGGTCGGCAGGTGTTCTGGCTGGTCGTGGCCTGGGCTCTGCTGTGGTCGGTGCTGATCCCGCCGGTGGCAGCGCCGTCGCTGCATCTGCAGGGCGCCTGCGCGCCCTTCGGTCCGGGCCTCGGCGCGCTGTCCGCCGAGGGCTGCGTCACCGCCGCCGGGGGGTCGTTGCGCTGGTATCAGCCCTCCGCCACCGGCTGGCATCGCCTGCTGATCCCGGCCGGATCGTTCGTGGCCGCCGCCCTCGGCTACCTCGCCGCCTGGCTGGTCGCCGAGGCCCGGGACAGGCGCACGCGGCGGGGGCGCTCGGGCGAAGAGCGGCCGCACGCGCAAGCCTTCCGCGGCAATGTCGCAGCCTGGCTGCTGAGCTGCGCGCTGTCATCGGGCCTGCTCTGGGGCGGGCTCGCCCTGGCGGAGGGCCGTTCGGTGCTCTGGGTGGCGGCACTGGGTGCGCCCTGGGTGGTCCTGTGCGACGTGCTGCGCACCACCGCCTACGTGGCGCTGCGCCGGGAAGGGCTGCGGTCGGATCTCGACCGGGAGTGGCTGGCCCGGATCAGCGCCAGCAAGCTGCGCCTCGCCATCCTGCTCGGCTTCGGCTTCGGCGCCGTGCTCGCCCTCCCCGCCCTTGTCCTGCCCGGTCTGGTTGCGGCGGGCCATGGTCCGGCCCGCGCCTGGCATGCCGTGCTGGTGCTGGGCGGCGTGCTGAGCGGGCCGGCCGCGGCAAGGATCGCCAGCGCCGCACGCTCCGCCCTGCAGCCGGCCGCCGTGGACGAGGCAAGCAGGACCCGCAAGACGCCCCGCCGGCGCTGGCTGCGATGGCTCGACATCCTGGTCGCGTCCGGCTCGCTGCTGTTCATGGCGACGATCCTGATGCTGGCCGGCCGGCTGGTCCCGCTGCTCGAGGCGTGGCTCGCCGACCTGTCGCTGCCGTGGTTCGGCCGGCTGCGCGACGTGGCGGGCGGGCTGCGGCTGGCAGCTCTCGTCACGGCCGGGCTGATCGCGGCCTCGGCCCTGCTCGCGCTCTATGTCGACGGGCACGTCAGCATCAACCGCTTCTCGCTGCACGGCCTGTATCGCAACCGGCTGATACGCGCCTTTCTCGGCTCGGCCCGTGCCGGCGTCCGGCGGCCGGACGCCTACACGAACTTCGATCCGGCCGACAACGTGCGGCTGCACGACTGCCATGGCCAGGCTCAAGGTCAGGGCTTCAGCGGCCTGACGCGACTGTTCCCGGTGCTCAACGTCACCCTGAACATGACCGCGACCGCCGACACGGCGCGAGCCGAGCGCAGGGGTGCGCCCTTCACCATCACGCCGTTGCATTGCGGATCGAACCGGCTGCACGATTCGTGCGGCACCGCGGCCAGACCCGATGGGCGCTATGTCGAGACCTGGTTCTATGCGGGCGGTGACGAGCGCGACACCGGCCCGCTCGACAAGGGCTACGGCCTGACACTCGGAACGGCGATGGCGATCTCCGGGGCGGCGGTCAGTCCCAGCATGGGCTACCACAGCTCGCGCCTGGCTGCCTTCATGATGACCCTGTTCAACCTCCGGCTCGGCGCCTGGCTGCCCAACCCGGCGATGCGCTGGCCCAGCGCGCGAAAGCTGCGCCGCTCCAGCCCGGCCGGTGCCCTGGCCTTCATCCTGAGCGACCTGTTCGGCTACACGACCGACAGTTCGGACTCGGTCTACCTGTCGGATGGAGGCCATTTCGACAATCTCGGGCTGTACGAGATGCTCAGGCGCGAATGCGACCGGATCCTGGTCGTCGATGCCGGCAGCGACGAGCGCTATGTGTGCGCCGATCTCGGCCGGGTGCTGACCTACGCCAAGATCGATCTGGACACCGACGTCGACTTCCTGCCGCCGCTCGGCCAGCCGTCGGGTTCCGAATGGACCGAGTTGCGTTCGGCCAAGATCTCGTATCGCCGTTCGGGAAAGAGCGGCACCCTGCTCTACCTCAAGCCCTGCGTCCGTGCCGACAGCCCGGTGGCGGTACGCACCTTCGATTCGCTGCACGCCGATTTCCCGCATGCCGGCACGGGCGACCAGTTCTTCGACGAGATCAGCTTCGAAAGCTACCGCGCCCTCGGCCAGCACCAGCTCGAGCGGGCCAAGGACAAGGTGCATCTGCTGGTTCACCCCCGCCAGGACACGAAGCTGTCGAGAGCCATGGCCAGTACCCTGCACGAGGCGAGCTGACTGCCCGCGCCAGTGCGGGAGGCCGGGCGGGAGGCGGCTTGCCCGGACGTTGCAACACCGCTCTTTCTTGCTCATCCTGACCCCTCACCTCAGGATGAACCCGATGCGCAACGCGACCCGACATGCCGGCTCCGCCTTTGCCGGCCCCCGCCTGGCCGCTGGCCTGCTCGCCGCCGCCCTGCTTGCGTCCGGCGCCTGGGCGGGTGCGGCACGCGCCGACACGCTGCCCGTGCGCGGCCACTTCATGGCCGAGGGCAAGGCCGCCGGGGCTGGGAGCCACGTGAAGGGCCATGTGAGCGGCAGCTTCGACACCGGCAGCGACGTGCTCAGCTACACCGTGACCTATAGCGGGTTGTCGGGGCCGGTGGTGGCGGCGCACTTCCATGGTCCGGCAGCACCCGGCGTCAGCGCCGGGGTGCTGCAGCCGATCCCGGCTCCCTATGACAGCCCGATCAAGGGGGAGGTGACGCTGACCGCCGACCAGGCGGCCGACCTCACCAAGGGTCTCGTCTATGTCAACCTGCACACCGCGGCCAATCCGATGGGCGAGGCGCGCGCGCAACTGCATCTCGGCCGGCACCACCATCACGGCTGATCGCTGCCGGCCCGCATGAGCCGTCCCATCGCGCCGTCCGGACTGGCGCATTCCGGGAGCGGAGCCGCGGCGGGGCGGCTGCGCGCCGCGGAGATCCGCACGCTTGGCCTCGCCTCGCTGGGAGGTGCGCTCGAGTTCTACGACTTCGTCATCTTCGTGTTCTTCACCGGCGCGATCGCGACACTGTTCTTCCCGCCCAGCCTGCCCGGCTGGGTGCGCGAGCTGCAGAGCTTCGGCATCTTCGCCGCCGGCTATCTCGCCCGCCCGGTAGGCGGCATCGTGATGGCGCATTTCGGCGACCGGCATAGCCGCAAGCGCATGTTCACGCTCAGCGTGCTGCTGATGGCCATCCCGACCCTGCTGATCGGCCTGCTGCCGACCTGGGCCAGCATCGGCGCGGCCGCCCCTCTGCTCCTGCTGCTCCTGCGCGTCATGCAGGGGGCCGCGATCGGTGGCGAGGCGCCGGGCGGCTGGGTGTTCGTCGCCGAGCATGCCGGAGCCGGCCGCACCGGGCTCGCCATCGGCCTGCTCACCGGCGGCCTGACCGGCGGCATCCTGCTCGGCTCGCTCGCCGCCACCGCCCTCACCCTGCTGTTCACCCCCGTCCAGATCCTCGCCGGCTTCTGGCGGTTGCCGTTCCTGGCGGGCGGCGTGTTCGGCCTCGTTGCCATGATCCTGCGCCGCTGGCTGGAGGAGACGCCGGTGTTCCGCGCCATGCGCGCGCAGGCACAGATCACGCGCGAGCTGCCCGCGCGCCTGGTGCTGCGCCACGGGCGCGCGGTGCTGTTGTCGATGGCGGCAACCTGGATGCTGACCGCGACCATCGTCGTGATGATCCTGATGACGCCGACCCTGCTGCACAAGCTGTTCGCGGTGCCGCAGCCGGTGGCACAACTGGCCAACCTGCTTTCCACGTTCGCCCTGACGATTTCGGCGATCGGCGCCGGTGCGGCGGTGGACCGGTGCGGGCTGCGCCGCGTGGCGATCCCGCTCACCGCACTGCTGGTCGTGGCCTCGCTCGGGCTGTATTCGGGCCCGCACAACCCAGCGCGCGTGCTGCTGTTGTCGCTGCTGGCCGGCATTGGCGCAGGCTCGGTGAGCCTCACGCCGACCCTGATGGTGCGGCTGTTCCCGCCCGAGATCCGCTTCAGCGGCCTGTCGCTGTCCTACAACATCGCCTACGCAGCGTTCGGCGGCACGACGCCGCTGCTGGTGGCCTATCTCGCCCATCTCGACCGGCTGGCACCCGCGCTCTACGTGGTCGCCACCTGCGCGATCGGCCTGGCGGCACTACTGCTCGGCGCCCGCGACGCGCCGCCCTTGCCGCCGTCGTTGCGCTGACAGATAAATCCCTGGCCTCCCCGCCCGGGCAGCCTGTATCGGGAAGCGATGAGCGACACAGCCCTCGCCACCAACCAGTCGGGTCTCGTGCGCGGGCTGCTGCTCGCCTTCGCCGCCTACGCCGTCTACGCCTGCAGCGACGCCTCGGTGAAGCTGCTGCATGGCGGCCTGCCACCGTTCGAGGTGGTGTTCATCGGCGCGGTGCTCGGCCTGCCGGTCGTCCCCTTCGTGCGCGGCGAGGGCGAGGGCTGGCTCGACCTGCTGCGCTGCCATGACCGTGGCATGTGGTGCCTGCGCGCCGCCGCCGCGATCGCCGGATCGGTCTGCGCGGTCATGGCCTTCACCCTGCTGTCGATGGCCGAAGCGTTCGCGCTCATCTTCCTGATGCCCGCCGTGGTCACCGTGCTGTCGGTGATCTTCCTGCACGAGCCGGTCCGCTGGCGACGCTGGACGGCGGTGGTGGTGGGTTTCGTCGGCGTGCTGATCGTGCTGCGGCCGGGCTTCCGCACGCTGCATGCCGGCCATTTCGCCGCGCTGGGCTGCGGCATCGCCGGTGCGGTCACCGTCGTGCTGCTGCGCGCACTCGGCCCCTCGGAGAAACGGATCTCGCTCTATGGCGCGGGCCTGGTCGGCCCGCTGCTGGTCTCGTTCATCCTCATGCTGCCGCACTTCGTCATGCCGGGCGGCCGCGAGTGGCTCTGGGTCGCCTGCTACGGGCTGCTCGCCGCGACCGGCAACATCCTCATGATGCGTGCCTCCGCAGCCGCCCCCGCCAGCCTGCTGGCGCCGACCCATTACAGCCAGATGCTGTGGGGCATCCTGTTCGGCTACCTGCTGTTCGGCGACGGCGTCGACACGCCGATGCTGCTCGGCTCAGCGCTGATCATTGGTGCGGGCCTGTTCACCTTCTCCCGCGAGCGGGTGCGCAAGCCGCGCTGGTGGCAGCGCAACCCGCCGGTCCATCCGCAATAGCGCTCAGCCGCGCAGCAGGGCGAGCAACTCGTCGGTGGTCGTCCGCTCGCCGAGACGCGGAAAGATCGCCTCGATGCTGTGCCGGTGCGCCTCGAGCGAAAGGTCGGTCATTGCATCGGTCACCAGGCCGACATTGTAGCCCAGCTCGTGCGCGGCGCGCGCGGTGGACTCCACGCCGATGCTGGTCGAGATCCCGCCCAGCACCACCTGCGTGACGCCGGCGCGGCGCAGGATCTGGTCGAGCGGCGTGCCGGTGAACGCGCCCCACTGCATCTTGGTCACACGGTGGTCGCCCGGCGCGGCGCCGAGTTCGGCCACCAGCTCGGTCCAGTCCGGCGGCAGGTCGCGGCCGAGCCGTCGCTCGCTGCGGCCCGGCGCCTGGCCCGCGACATTGACCAGCACCACCGGCAGCGCGCGGGCGCGGAAGGCACGGGCCAGCGCCGCACAGCGCGTCACGATCTCGCCCGCCGGGTGGGCGGTGGGCATGCCCACGATGCCCTTCTGCAGATCGATGACGACCAGCGCGGTGCGGTCGTCGAGTGTGGTCAGCGCCATGACAGGGAACTCCCGAATGGGGGCGAGGGTCAGCCCGCGATGCTGCGCGGCAGGGTGCGGTCGAAGAGTGTGGCGATCAGCAGCACCGCGCTGATCGCGCCCACGGCAAGGGCCAGGTGGTGCAGGCCCGCATCGGACGGGTGGTGGCCGAACAGCCGGGCCAGCAGGCTCGCGGCGAGGATCGCGCCCACATAGGCGGCGGTGCGTTGCAGTCCGGCCGCGTTGCCGATCGCCCCGGCCGGCGCCTGCAGGTAGATCGCGGCCTGCGTCGCGGTCGAGGCCAGCCCCTGTGGCGCGCCGAACACCATCAGTGCGACCGCGATCAGCCAGGGCGGCGTTGTATGGTCGACCAGCAGCAGGCAGCAGCAGCCGGCGACACCGGCACCGGCGGCGAGCAGAAACGCCAGACGGATGCTGCGCGTGCGCGCACCGAGCAGCGCGCCGGCCGCCGACACGCCCGACAGCGGCAGCATGATCAGCCCGGCCGCGGCGGCGCCGAGCCCCGCGGAGGCTTCCAGCCATTGGCCGATGCCGTAGAGGATCGTGTACGGAACGACCGAGAGGAGCCCCATGCGGGCGTAGGTGACGATCAGGGCCGGGTTGGCGGCCAGCATCGGCATGTCGATGAACGGCTGCCGGTGGCGCCGCGAGTGGGCCACCAGGGCCGCGCCGGCCAGGGCGGCGAGCGGCAGCAGCCACCAGCGCGGTTGATCGAGCTGCATGAGGAACAGCATCAGGCAGAGCAGGAAGGCAGTGAACAGGACGATGCCCGCGACATCCAGTCCGGCCCGGGGGGATGCGTCGGCCGGCCGGCGCCCTTCCTCGCCCTCACCCTCGCTCTCGCGCTCGCCCTCGCCCTCGCCCTCGCCCTCACTTGGCAGCCAGAGCACGGACAGCGCCATGGCCAGCAGGGCAAGCGGCAGGTTGACGCTGAAGATCGCGTGCCAGCCGAAGGCGCCGGTCAGCACCCCGCCCAGGAACGGTCCGACCACCATGGTGGCGATCGCCGCCAGCGACAGCACGCCCATCGCGCGGCGCGGTGGCGGCAGACCGGCGCGTCCGGCCTCGGTGCGGAACAGGCGCATGGCCGAGGGATAGGCGCCGGACGTGCCGACCCCGAGCAGGATGCGCACGCCGATCAGCACCATCAGCGACGGCGCCCACCAGCCGATCAGCCCGGCGATCGCAACCAGGGCGAGGGTTGCGAGATAGACGCGGCGCGCGCCCACCCGGTCGGCGAGGTCGCCCATCACCGGCTGCGCCACGGCACTCGCGAGATAGAGGCCGGCGATCAGCCAGCCGGTCTGCGAGGCGCTGGCGTGCAGGTCCCGCCCGATCGGCACCAGGGCGGTGGAGATCATGGTCGAGTTGATCGGGTTAAGCACCGAGCCCAGGGCCAGCGGTGCCACGAAGCGGAAGCCGAAGCGGACCGGCGCCGGAGGCGGGGCGGCGAGCGACGAACTCACGACGCGAGCCGGCGCAGCAGGCCGGCCGCCTCGATCAGGACGCGCCGCTCGTCGGGCCGCAGATCCGCCAGGCCGGCGCGCAGCCAGTCGCGCTTGGCCAGCCCGGTCTCGCGGCGCGCCGCCTGCCCTTCGGCGCTGAGCCCGACCAGCATCTGCCGCCCGTCGGTCGGGTGCGGCCGGCGCTGCACCAGCCCCTCATGCTCGAGACCGCCGATCGTGGCGCCCATCGATTGCGGCTTGACGCCCTCCAGCCGGGCAAGCTCGGCCACGGTGAGCGGTCCGCTCTTCTCCAGGCGCGACATCACCGCCGTCTGCGACCAGGTCAGGCCCCGCCTGTTGGTCTCGGCCCGCACGCGACGCAGCAGCAGGCCCACGGAGAGCAGCAGGTCGTCGACAGCGCGGTCGAGGTCCGCGTCCAGACTCCCACCCGCGTGTCGTTCGTCATTGGCCGGAGGAGCAGCGTGCATGCCCTCCGTTTACACCTAGGAAGGCAAGCTTGCAAGTCTACCTTCCTACTTGGCTGCCGGTCAGTCGGTGCGTAGCAGTTTGGCGTGGTGCGACATGTGGTCGGCGATCACCGTCTGGATGAACCAGTAGGAATGGTCGTAGCCGCGATGCAGGCGCAGCGAGAGCTCCTGCCCGGCGCCGGCGGCCGCCTCGCGCAGCGCCTCGGGGTGCAGTTCGCGCGCCAGGAACTGGTCGGCCTCGCCCTGGTCGACCAGGATCTTGGTCGGATGCTTGTGGCCCGCGCGCAGCAGTTCGGTCGCGTCATGCGCGGCCCAGGCCGCCCGGTCCGGCCCGAGATAGCGGCTGAACGCCTTCTCGCCCCAGGGCACCGCGCTCGGGTTGCAGATCGGCGACAGGGCCGAGACAGACTGCCAGCGCTCCGGCTCGCGCAGCGCGAAGGTGAGCGCGCCGTGCCCGCCCATCGAATGGCCGATGATGCCGCGCCGGTCGCGCCGCACGGGGAAGCTCGCTTCCACCCAGCCGACCAGCTCGCGCGAGACGTGGCTGCCCATGCGGTAGTGGGCACTCCAGGGTGCGGCCGTCGCGTCGAGATAGAAGCCGGCGCCGGTGCCGAAATCCCAGCTTTCATCCTCGCCCTCGATCCCCGCGCCGCGCGGGCTGGTGTCGCAGGCGACCAGCGCCAGCCCGTGCTCGGCCGCCAGCCGCACCGCGCCGGACTTGATGACGAAGGTTTCCTCGTTGCAGGTCAGCCCGGCCAGCGCGTAGAGCGCCGGTACCGCCTCGCCGGACAAGGCACGCGGCGGCAGGTAGACGGCGAAATTGGCGGCCAGGCCGAGGACCTCGGACGGAGCGGTGTAGAATCCGATCCGGCCGTCGTAGCAGAGCTGCTCGGAACGTGTCGTGAGATCCATGACCCCTCCTCCCTGGACGCGCCGGGGAGCGAGGCCGCACAAGACGCGCGGCCTCACCCGTCCGGTCGCTGGCGTGCCACGATAGGGCCGCTTTCGCCGGCAAACAAAGCCCCGCTCACGCCCGTCCAAGAGGCCGCATGCTCTCTCTGCTCGCTTCCCTGCTTTCCCTGCTCGTGCTGGCGGTCGTCCTGCAGGATGCGTTCGAGGTCATGCTGCTGCCACGCCGCGTGCAGCGCCGGGTCCGGATGGCGCGCGTCTTCTTCCGCTGGGCCTGGGTGGGCTGGGCCGCGACCGCCCGCCTCCTGCCCGACAACAGCCGGCGCATACGCTTCCTCGGCACCTTCGGTCCGCTATCGATGATGGTGCTGTTCGGCTGCTGGGCGGCGATGCTGATCATCGGCTTCGGCACGCTGAGCTGGGCGCTGCAGGGGCGCCCGCAACACATCTCGCCGCTCGGCGAGCAGCTCTACATGAGCGGCGTGACCTTCTTCACCGTGGGCTATGGCGACGTGGCGCCGCACAACGCGGCGACCCGCGCGCTCGCCGTGGTCGAGGGCGGCACGGGGCTCGGCTTCATCGCCATCGTGATCGGCTATCTGCCCGTGCTGTACCAGCTCTTCGCGCGCCGCGAGGCGCACGTGATCCAGCTCGACGGCCGGGCCGGCTCGCCGCCGACCGCGGTCGGGATGATCATCCTGCACGCCGAGCTCGACGGGCTGGCCGAGCTCGACACGCTGCTGCGCGAATGGGAGATCTGGGCGGCGGAGCTGCTGGAAAGCCACCTCTCCTACCCCATGCTGGTCTATTACCGCTCGCAGCACGACGACCAGTCCTGGCTGGCGGCGATGACCGCGGTGATGGATGCCTGCGCCCTGATCCTGGTCGGCGTGGGCGAGATGCGGCCGCTGCAGGCCCGCATGACATTCACCATGATCCGCCAGGTGGTGGTCGAGATCTCGCGGGCGCTGTGGATCTCGCCGTCGCCGTTCGAAGGCGGCGACCGGCTGCCACGCACCGGGTTCGAGGACATGCTGAGCGGCTTTGCCGAATCAGGGCTTAAATGGACCGGCGGCCCGGACGCCGAGGAGGTGCTGCACGCGCTGCGCGCCACCTACGAGCCGCTGCTCGACGGGCTGTCGCGCCGGCTGCTGCTGCCGCTGCCGCCCTGGCTGCCGCGCGCGGAAGCGGCCGGCCACTGGCAGGGCGGCCATCGCGGCCTGATCGCCAGCCGCCTGGTGGCGCAGCTTGCCGCCACCCGCGATGCACCGGCCGCCGACGCCGCCGCCGCGCGGTTCGGCACGCGGGTGCGCAGCCGGCTGCGACGTTGAAAGACGGTTTCCGATCGCGCCGGCAGAGGCCCAGGGGCTTTGCCCCTGGACACCATCAAAGGCGGCCTTAGACATCCGGGTCCAGGCTGCCCGCCTGACCGCGCGGGTCCGCGGCCGTCAGCGCGCCTCCAGAAGTCGCACCAGGGCGTGGAGTGCGGTGTTGGCCGGTGTCGGGATGCCGAGACGGCGTCCTTCGCGCACGACGTGGCCGTTGAGATAGTCGATCTCGCTGCGCCTGCCGCGCGCCAGGTCCTGCGCCGTCGAGGAGAGCTGGCCCGGCATGGTGCGGGCCACCTGGGCGGCCGCCTGACGCAGGTCGTCGGTGATGACGATGCCGGCGCCTTGCGCCACGGCGAGACATTCCGCCAGCACGGCCTCGATCAGCTCAGGCACGTTCTCGCCGCGCACCAGTTCGCCGTAGGGACGCTGGGTGATCGCCGAGATGGCGTTGTAGGCGCAGTTGAGGATCAGCTTGCTCCACAGCGCCGCCGCGACGTCATCGGAGAGCTGCGTCTCGATCCCGGCGGCATTCAGCAACGAGGCGGTCGCTTCGGCCCGGGCGGAGGCGGCCAGCACCAGCTCGCCGCGGCCGTGATGGCGAACCTGGCCGGGAGCTGCCATGTCGGCTGCGACATAGACGACGCAGGCGGTCACCGCCCGTCCGGTCACGGCCGACAGGCGCTCGGCATTGCCCACGCCGTTCTGCAGGCTGAGCACGGCGCAGTCGGGCCGCAGGAACGGCGCCATCGTCCGTCCCGCCGCCTCCGTGTCGCCCGATTTGACGCAGAACAGGACGATGTCCGCGTCTGCGATGCAGGCGGGATCGGTGGTGGCGGCAACCGGGGCGAGCAGCGAACGGCCCTGGCGCTCCAGGAGCAGGCCGCCATTCGCGGCCACCGCCTCGCACAGGGCGGAACGTCCGACCAGCACGACCTGGTGGCCGGCCAGCGCGAGCAAGGCACCGTAATAGCAGCCGACGGCGCCCGCCCCCATGACCGCGATCCTCACCGGCCGCGGTCCCGCGACGGACGCCGGCTGGCGTTCAGTAGACCACCACCGAGCGGATGCTCTCGCCGCGGGTCATCAGGTCGAAGCCCTCGTTGATCTGGTCGAGTGACAGGTGGTGGGTGATCAGGTCGTCGATGTTGATCTTGCCGTTCATGTACCAGTCGACGATCTTCGGCACGTCCGTGCGCCCCCGCGCGCCGCCGAAGGCGGTGCCTTGCCAGACGCGCCCGGTGACCAGCTGGAACGGCCGCGTCGAGATCTCCTGGCCGGCGGCGGCGACGCCGATGATCGTCGAGACGCCCCAGCCGCGGTGGCAGCATTCGAGTGCCTGGCGCATCAGCGTCGGGTTGCCCACGCACTCGAACGAGTAGTCGGCCCCACCCTTGGTCAGCTCGACCAGATGGCCCACCACGTCGCCCTTCTCGCCGAGATCGCGCGGGTTGACGAAATGGGTCATGCCGAACTTGCGTGCCATCTCCTCGCGGCCTGGATTGACGTCGACGCCGACGATCATGTCGGCGCCGGCCATCTTCGCGCCCTGGATCACGTTCAGCCCGATGCCACCGAGGCCGAACACCACCACGTTGCTGCCGACCTCGACGCCAGCGGTGAAGATCACCGCACCGATGCCGGTGGTCACGCCGCAGCCGATGTAGCAGATCTTGTCGAACGGCGCGTCCTCGCGGACTTTCGCCAGCGCGATCTCGGGCATCACCGTGTAGTTGGCGAAGGTCGAGCAGCCCATGTAGTGGTAGATCGGCTGGCCCTTGTAGGAGAAGCGCGTGGTGCCGTCGGGCATCAATCCCTTGCCCTGCGTGGCGCGGATCGCGGTGCACAGGTTGGTCTTGCGCGACAGGCACGATTTGCAGTTGCGGCATTCCGGCGTGTAGAGCGGAATGACGTGGTCGCCGTTCTTCAGGCTCGAAACCCCGGGCCCGACATCGACCACGACACCCGCGCCCTCGTGGCCGAGGATGGAGGGGAACAGGCCCTCCGGGTCGGCACCGGACAGCGTGTACTTGTCCGTGTGGCAGAGCCCCGTGGCCTTGATCTCGACCAGCACCTCGCCCGCCTTGGGGCCCTCGAGCTGCACCGTCTCGATCTGCAGGGGCTTGCCCGCCTCGAATGCGACCGCTGCACGAACGTCCATGGCCGTCCTCCTTCTCCCAACTAGCCGCCGATGGAATACGCACCTCGTTGCGAGGTCAACGTTCGTCGCGGAAATACGGCAGGCCGAGCGACGCCGGCGCCGCCCACCCGCCACCGCCACGGCGCAGCAGGGGCGGTGCGATCATGAACAGCATGGTCACCAGGTAGGGCAGCATGCCGAGCAGCGTGGGCGGAATGCCCCAGCCACGCGCCTGTGCCAGATAGCCGAATGAGCCGACCAGGCCGAACAGCAGCGCGCCGCCGGCCAGCCGCCAGGGCCGGTAGCCGGCGAAGATCACCAGCGCCACCGCGATCCAGCCGCGCCCGGCCACCATGCCTTCCGACCAGGACGGCACGAAGGCCAGCGTGAGCGTGCCGCCGGCCGCCGCCGACAGCCCCGCTCCCAAGGTGACATAAACGAAGCGCAGCGGCAGCACGCGCAGCCCCTGCGCGTCCGCCGCCCCCGGCGCCTCGCCGATGGCGCGCAGCGACAGCCCGTGTCGCGTGCCGTGGAACAACGCGTGCAGCCCGGCGGGCAGCAGCAGCCAAGCGAGCAGGATCGGCAGGCTTTGCGAGAACAGCGCGCTGCCCAGCACCGGCAGCCGCTCGAGCAGCGGGATGTGCAGCGCGCCGAAGCTGGCCCGCGCCGGCTCGCCGGCATAGGGCCGGCCGATGGCGGCGGCGAGCCCGGATCCGCCGAGGGTGAGCGCCATGCCGCTCAGCACCTGGCTGGCGCGCATGGTCACCGTGGCGAAGGCGAAGATCGCCCCGGCCAGCAGCCCGACGGCGACACTCGCCAGCAGCCCGCCCACCGGGCTGGTGCCGCTATCGACGGCGATGATCGCCACGACCGCGCCGAGCGACATCAGCCCCTCGACGCCGAGATTGAGCACCCCCACCCGCTCGGCGAGCAGTTCGCCGAACGCCGCGATGGCCAGCACGCCACCGGCCAGGAAGGCCTGGGCCAGCAGGCCGGACAACCCGCTCATCGGGCCGCCCTCCCGGCCGCGAGTGCCGCCGGGCGCAGCCGGACCAGCCGGTAGTGGGCAAGCCGCTCGGCCAGCGCCACGACGAGCAGCACGACGCCGATGAAACACGACGCGGCGGCGGCAGGCAGGCCGTGGATCTGCAGCACGGTGCCGCCGTTCAGCACCACCGCCATCAGCAGCCCGGTGACGATCGCGCCGAGCGGCGCGCCGGCGGCCAGTACCGCGACGATGATCCCCGTGTAGCCGTAGCCGTTCGAGATGCCCGATTCGAGCCGGTGCACGGTGCCGGTCAGCTCGATGGCACCCGCCAGCCCGGCGATCGCGCCGCCGAGCAGCATCGCCTGCAGCAGCCGGCGGCGCACCGGCATGCCGCCATAGGCGGCGGCCTGCGGATTGGCGCCGCACAGGCGCAGCTCGTAGCCCCAGCGTGTGAAGCGGAAGGCGAGCGAGAGCAGCAGCGCGATCGCGGGCGCGGCCAGCACGCCGGCATGGACAGGGCCGAAATGCCAGTCATGCGGAAAGCGCGGCAGCACGATCGGGATGCGCTGAGTCTGGCCAGTCACCGAGCTGTGCACGTCGCGCCAGGCGCCGGTGGCCAGCCCGTCGACCAGCAGGCGGGCGACGAAATTGAGCAGCAGGGTGGTGATGATCTCGCTCACCCCGAGCACCAGGCGGGCAAAAGCCGGAAGCGCGATCCAGGCGGCCCCGCCGGCCGCCCCGGCCAGGCCGGCGAGCGGCAGACCCAGCCACGGTGGCGCACCCACGAACAGCCCGACCGCCGCGGCACAGGTCGCACCGACATAGAACTGGCCGTCGGCGCCGATATTCCACAGCCCGACGCGCAGCAGCATCAGCACCGAAAGGCCGCACAGGATCAGCGGCGTGGCGAGCAGGGCGAGATCCTGCAGGCCGAACCGGGTGGCGAAGCAGGCATACAGGATCGTCCCGCCGAGGCGCAGCGGCGGCAGCCCGACACCCACCGACAGCAGTCCGGCGAGCAGGATCGCGGCGAGCAGTGCCAGGCCGTAGGCGGCCAGCCGCACGCCGAGCGTGATCGCCGGGATGCGCTGCACCGTCCAGCCGCTCATGACGGGCCGCTCATGATGGGCCGCTCATGTAAGTCGCTCATGGCGGGTTGCTCGCGGTCGCCTGCTCATGTTGCCCGGCCCATGCCGCCTCCTCGTCCGCCTCGGGTTCGACACCGCTCATCAGCAGCCCGAGCCGTTCGGCGTCGGCTTCGGCCGCCGGCAGGATGCCGGTGATCCGGCCGCGGAACATCACCGCGATGCGGTCGGCCTGCTCGAGCAGCTCCTCGATCTCCTCGGACACCAGCAGCACCGCCGAGCCCGTCGCGCGCAGCGCCTGCATGCGTCCGTGCAAGGCCCGCGTGGCCCCCACATCCAGCCCGCGTGTCGGATAGACCGCGACCAGCAGCCGGCCCGCCACCCGCATCTCCCGCTCGGCCACCAGGCGCTGCTGGTTGCCGCCCGACAGGCTGCGCGCGGCAAGCGCCGGATCACCGCGATCGACGCCGGCGGCGGCGATGATCCGGCCGGCCAGCGCGCGCGCCTCGCGCGGGCTGAAGCGCCAGCCGCGGCTCACCGGCGCTGCGCGGTAGTCGCGCAGGATCGCGTTCTCGGCCAGCGACAGCTCGCCGGCCAGCGCGCTGCGCAGCCGGTCCTCGGGAATGTGGCCGACGCCGAGACGCAGCGCCGCGAGCGGATCGGCGAAATGTTGGCCGGCGATCCGCACCTCGCCCGATTGCGGCATGGCACAGCCGGTGAGCACCTCGCTCAGCGCGCGCTGGCCGTTGCCGGCGATGCCGGCGACACCGAGGATCTCGCCCGCCCTGATCTCCAGGTCGACCCCGTCGAGCAGGGCGATGCCGCGTGCGTCGCGCAGCACGACGCCGCTGAGGCTGGCCGCCGGCCGGCCGGCGCCTGACACCGGGCTGGCCGCCGGCTGGCCGGCGCCGGGGTCCAGGCTGACCGGGGCGCGCGACGGGCGGTGCTGGGCGGTCTCGCCGGCAGCGCCGCCCGTGCCGGCAGCGCCGAGGTCGGCCGCCCCCATGATCAGGCGGGCGAGCTCGCCGCGCGTAGCACCCAGAGCCGGGCGGGTGGCGACATGCCGCCCGGCACGCATCACCGTCACCCGGTCGGCGATCTCCAGCACCTCGCCCAGCTTGTGGCTGATCAGGATCACCGCCCCGCCCTCGGCGCGGAAGGCGCGCAGCGCCGCGAACAGGCTGACCACCTCCTGCGGGGTGAGCACCGCCGTCGGCTCGTCAAGGATCAGCACCCGCGCGCCGCGAGCCAGCACGCGCAGGATCTCGACGCGCTGCTGCTCGCCGGCCGAAAGGTCGCGCACCAGGGCCGAGGGCGGCACGGACAGGCCGAACTGCCGCGCAAGCTCCGCGCTGCGCCGCTCCAGCGCGCCGCGTGCCAGCCGCGCCGGGGTTTCCGACCAGCCCAGGTGCAGGTTCTCGGCCACCGTGAAGTTGCGCACCAGGCGGAAATGCTGGTGCACCATGCCGATGCCGGCGGCGATGGCACTCGCCGGCCGGTCCAGACGGCGCGGGTGGCCCTCGATGCGGATCTCGCCCTCCTCGGGCTGGTACAGCCCGGTGAGCACGTTCATCAGCGTCGACTTGCCGGCTCCGTTTTCGCCAAGCAGCGCATGGATCTCGCCGCCCTCGACAGCGAAATCGACGCGGTCGTTGGCGAGCACGCCGTAGAAGGATTTGGTGATGCCGTGCATCGAGACGAGGGCCATGGCTGTGCTCCCCCGCTCAGCCGAGCGGCAGGCCGCTGACGCCCTGCATCGGCCAGTCCCAGACATAGAGCGCGTCGGCGCTCATCGCCTGTCCGGCCGGCACCCGCACCCGGCCGCTGCTGTCGCGGATCTCGCCCACGAACGGGTTGTAGCCGGCCAGGATCCGCGTCCGCATCGCCTCGGCCGGCGCGCAGACCCGCGCCGGTACGTCCGCACCCCAGGGGCCGCGATCCACGCCGTGGCCGATCGGCAGCATGGTCATCGTCCCGCCCCGCCAGGTGCCGGCCAGCCGGCTGCGCAACTGCTCGCGGTAGAACGGGTCCCAGTCGATCAGCACCGTGTTGACGTAGGCGTGCGGCCCGGCGGCGCGCATGTCGGTGTTCCAGGTGAAGGCGCGCACCCCGGCCTTTTCCGCCACCTGCAGCACGGACGTGTCGTCGAGGATCTCGAACAGCACGTCGCAGCCATCGCCGACCAGTGCCGAGGCGGCCTGCGACGAGGCCTGCGGGTCGAACCAGGCATTGATCAGCACGCAGCGCAGCTCGGCCGACGGATTGACCGTGCGCGCGCCGAGCAGGAAGGCGTTGGAGGCGGCGTAGACCGAGGCGACCGGCAGCGAGCCCACGAAGCCGAGCCGCCCCGAGCGGCTCATGCCGCCGGCCGCGATGCCCAGCACGTAGGCCGCCATCCAGTGCTGTATGTAGTAGCTCGACAGGTTGGCGGCGAGCGTATGGCCGTTGCACTCCAGGAACGCAACCTCCGGCGCGTCCTCGGCCACCGAGCTCAGCAGGTCACCCCACTCGGAGGTGACGAACACGATGTTCGCCCCGCTCTCCACGAACTGCCGGAAGGTGCGGGTCGCGTCCTCGGACAGTGGCAGGCTCGCCACCTCGAGATAGGTGGCCCTGGGGAAGGCACGCTCGAGCGCCAGCAGGCCGCGATGATGCGTGGTGGTCCAGCCGCCATCGGTGATCGGGCCGATATGGGCGAACGCCACCACCGCGTCCTGTTCGGCGACCGGCGGCAGCGGCCTGCCCGGGCCAGCATGGGCCCGCCATCCCGGCAGGGACGCGGCGGCGGCAAGAAGGGTGCGCCTGGTCAGCGCTCGGCGCATGCGGTCTCCGCTCGGGCTTGGTCGAAATGCACTGTGCAAGCGCTATGCCGATCGCGCAAACGCCGTGCAACCAGGCAGAGGACTGTCCGGTGCGACGCGCCTCCCGGCGGGCCGCGGCCTGGGCCGCCCGGCACGAGCCTTGCCCCTCCTCTTCCGCGCGGATCGGCACGGGACTTGCGAAGACGCGCGTATGATGAACGCTCCCGCCGACTTCGACAGCATTCCGCTGATCGACTACGCCGCCATCGCCAGCCGCGATCCCGCCGAACGGTCGCGCGCGGCGCAGGATCTGCGCCGGGCCTGCGAGCAGGTCGGGTTCTTCTACGTCCGCAACCACGGTGTGCCGCAGCCGGTGATCGACGCCTGCTTCGAGCAGGCGCAACGCTTCTTCGCCCAGCCGCTTGCTGTGAAGATGCAAAGCCATGCCGACCGCGCCAGCCAGCATCGCGGCTATTCGGCGATGGGCGACGAGCAGGTCGACGAGGCCGGGCAGAAGGATCGCAACGAGGCGTTCGACCTGTCGCACGACGTGCCGCGCGACGATCCGGAGGTGCTGCGTGGCTGCTGGCTGTCGGGTCCCAACCTTTGGCCCGAGCCCGAGCCGCCGGGCTTCCGCGCGGCGCTGGAGGCGTACTACGCCGCCGTGCTGTCGCTCGGCCGACGGCTGTTCGGCGCCTTCGCGCTGGCTCTCGGCATGCCGGAGGACTCGTTCGATGCCATGCTGCACCGGCCGGGCAGCTTCATGCGCCTGCTGCATTACCCGCCGCAGCCGCCACAGGAGGAGGCGCTCGGGATCGGCGAGCATTCCGACTACGAGTGCTTCACCATCCTCGCCCAGGACGAGGTGGGCGGGCTCGAAGTCTGCAACGCCGCCGGTCGCTGGATCCCCGCGCCGCCGATCGCCGGGACATTCGTGATCAATATCGGCGACATGATGGCCCGCTGGACAAACGACCGTTTCGCCTCCACCCGCCACCGGGTGATCAACCGCTCGGGCCGCGAGCGGTACTCGATCCCGTTCTTCTACGGCGTGGATTATGACGTGACGATCGCCACCCTGCCCGCCTGCCTGGCACCCGGCGAGCTGGCGAGATACGCTCCCGTCAACGCGCACGACTACGTGGCAGGCCGGATCAACGCCACGTATGGCGGCGCCTGAAGCGCGGAGTGCGCTTCGCGGCCCGCGGCGGGGTTGCCAAAGCCGCTCTCAGACGAACGCGCTGCCCGCGCTGACATCGACACCGGCCAGCATGATGCTCGCTCCCGAGGACAGGCTGAACAGCGTGCCGCCACCCGACGGCATGGTGGCGATGACGGCCTGGCCGTTCGTCGAGAGATGGTCCACGCCGACGCGGAAGCCGCTGATGTCGAGCAGGCCGCCCTGCCCCGCGACGAACAGGTCAGCACCGCCGCTGCCGCCCGCGATCTGGTCCAGACCGCCGCCGCCCATGATCGTCGCCGTGCCGGTGCCGGTCTGCACGGCCGAGCCGCCGCTGCCGGCACGGAACAGGTCCGAACCGGAGCCGAGATAGGCGGTCGTCGTGCCGGTCGCATTGCCGCCGGTCAGCGTCTCGTTGCCGCCCGCGGCGAGCAGGTAGCTGTCGCCGCCGGCAGCACCGACCAGCGTGTCGCCCGCACCCCCCGCCTGCAGCACGGTGCCCGCACCGGTGGCCTGCAGCAGGTTGTCGCCCGACGTGCCGCCGCCGTACCAGCCGCCGCCGCTGCCGGCGCTGATCGTGCACGAGCCGCTGCCGCCGATCACGTCGGCAAACTCGGCCGCCCCCTGGTAGGTGAGCGTGCCGGAGCCGCCGAACACGATCTCCCGAACGCCGCCCGCACCGCCCGCCACGCTCGCCTGCCCGCTGCCCAGGACCAGCAGGCCGCCGCCGCCGGCGTAGTCGACGCTGGCACCGCCGGCGAACAGGGTGGTGCCAGCACTGCCCCCCGACACGCTGGCCGAGCCGGCGACCAGGCTGACCTGGGCCGGGCCGGACAGCGCCAGGCTGAGGCTCGCCACCGCCTGGTCCGCGCTGAGCCGCTCGCCGCCGCCGGAAAGTGTCACGGTGTCCTCGCCGCCGCCGCCCGGAGGTCCGGCCAGCAGGAGCGTGTCGCCGTCGCCGGTGAGGGTCAGACTTCCCGAACCCTGCAGGACCAGGGTTGCGTTGGCACCGGTGACGTTGTCCGAGGTGCCGGCAAGGGTGAGCGTGGCGCCGGCACCGAGGCTGACGGCGTCGCTGCCGCCCTGCAGCGCGCCGGCAAGGCCCGCACCAAGGCTGACGGTGCTGGCCGAGGCGGCAAGGCTGTCGCCATTGCCCGCCAGGACCAGGCTCGCACCCGCGCCCCGCACGGCGAGCGAAGCGCCGGCCTCGGTCAGGGTGACCACGCAGCCGCTCAGCGCAGCGCCCGCTGCCGCCTCGACCGTCGTGCCGCTGCCCGCCACGGCAAGCTGATTCTGGCCGGCCAGAAGCAGGATGTCGTCGTCGCCCAGCACCGAGGCCTGCGCGCCCAGGGCCACCGTGAACGCGAAGCCGGTCGATTGCAGGGTGAGCTGCATCGGCTGACTGCCCGCGGGGATCAGCGTGCTGATCTCGGCCAGCAGGGCACCGCTGGCGCTGTCGGTGACCTGCGCCTGCTGCTGGCCGGGCACGGAGGTGGTGATCGTGTAGGTCAGGGCCGCCGAGGCACCCGAGCCCGCACTGGTGCGGATCACGCAGCCTTGCAGCGTGCCGTCCTCGGCTTCGGTGATCGAGAAGCCGATGACGGCGCTCCAGTTGATGCCGAGGTCATTGCGCGCGCCACCGTCGCTGTAGTCGCTCCACATGGTGCTGAGATAGGTGCCGCCAGGAAGGGCGACATTCCAGAACTGGCTGCCGAGATAGGAGACCTCGGCGGCATAGGCGTCCGGCTGGTTCTGCAGCGACTGGACGGTCTGCAGCAGCGTGGTGTCGTGCGCCGGATTGCCGCTGACATTGAACAGGACGTTGCCGTTGGCCAGGCTGGCCGGCAGCGGATCGGCTGCCACGCTGGCCTCGATCTGCGACATCGCCAAATACTGGCTGGTCGCCGCCTTGCCCTCGCTGGCGAACTCGGTGGCCACCGCCTGCTCGATCGTGTAGCCGGGCAGATCGCCGGTATAGAGGGCGCCAAGCTGCGCGTCGCCCCAATGCGCGATCTCGTGCGCAAGGATCCCCACGAACGTTCCGGCGGGAGTGAGCTCCTGCGCCTGCCCGGCGGCCAGCGATCCGCCGAGATAAGGGAGAGTCTGGTCGTCGTAGGTCGACATCGGCATGATGTCGATGGAGGCTGCGTGGTAGAGTGAGCTGCCGCCCTCACCGCCCTGCTGCAGCTCCACCGCCGCCGTGCCGCCGCCCGGCAGGGTCGTTGCGTCGAGGGCATCGATCTCGGCCAGCAGATTGGGCGAGCGGTTGATCAGATCGACGACGTCGGCGAGAAAGCCGGAGGTCTCGCTGTCGGTCGCGACGTCGAGCGATGCCGCGACGGCGGACAGGATCGGATCGCTCACGGTGATCGGCGCCGGGTCCGCCGCGGACAGCGCGGAGGGGGAAATCGCGTATGGAAGGACAGAAGGGTTTGACATGGGGGATGGTCCTGCGAATGCGCTTCCCATGACCGACCCTGAACAAAGCGTCAAAGACTCCTTTGGGATGAAGCTTGTTAACTTCTGGCACTTTCGAGCGTGCCACGCGCAGCCCTACTGCGAAATGATGAGCCGGCTCCGTACCAATGCTGCGCTGCCGCAACGTCATGACATGGTGGTGGCATGATCGTCGGGCGCGGCGCGGGCACGTTGTGGCTGCTGCGCGAGAGCCTGGCGGCACTCGCCGTGCTGCTCGCCTGGGACGTCGCGGTGGTGTTGATCTTCCAGCTTTTCCACCAGCCCTGGATGAACCAGCCCGCCCTGCCGTATTCGCTGATCGGCTCGGTGCTGGTGCTGTTCATGAGCGTGCGCAACAACGCCGCCTACGGGCGCTGGTGGGAGGCACGCACGCTTTGGGGTGCGGTGGTCAACAACACGCGCTCGTTCGCCCGCCAAACGGAGGCGCTGCTCGGCGGCCGACCCGACCTGGTGCGTGCGATGATCGCCTATGCCCACGCCCTGCGCGCGGGACTGCAGGGGCGCGATCCGGATCCTGATCTCGACCGGCTGCTCCCGGCGGCGCTGCACGAGCCGGTCGGACGGGTCGGCAACAAGGCCCACGCGATCCTGCTCGCCATCGGTCGTGAGGTGGCCCGGGCAGCCCGCGAGCAGGGTCTCGACGGGGCCGAACACGCGGCGATCGACCGCATCCTGTCGGATCTCGCCAACGCGCAGGGCGGCCTGGAGCGCATCCTGCGCACGCCGCTCGCCATCCAGTTCTCGGTCTTTCCCGGCCTGATCGCACGGGTGTTCTGCGTGCTGCTGCCGCTTTCGATGGTCCAGGATCTCGGCTGGATCACACCGCTCGGCTCGACCCTGATCGGCTTCCTGTTCGTCTCACTCGACCGGATCGGCAAGGATCTCGAAAGCCCGTTCGCCGACACGGTGCACGCCCTGCCGATGGGTGCGGTGGTGCGCACGATCGAGATCGATCTGCTGCAATCGATCGGACAGCCTGCTCCGCAGCCATTGCGGCCGGAAGGCGGCGTCCTGCGCTGAACGCGCAGGACGCCTCGGGCTCAGTAGTAGCGCCAGTAGCCGCGATGATGCCGGTCGAAGGCCCAGACGCGATGATGCCAGTGACGGCCGCGCCAGTAGTAGCCGCGTCCCGGCGGCGGCGGGGGTGGCGGCGGCGGTCGCCCGTAGCCGGGCGGTGGCGGCGGGCCGTAGGGCTGTGCCACGGCCACCGATCCGCAGGCCAGCGTTCCTGCGACGCCCAGGACGGCCGCCAGGGGTAGAAGAAAGGCGTTCATCCAGTTCCTGCGCATGCAGTCGGTCCCTCGCTGTTCACGTGGGCTCAGCGTGGCGACCGGCCGGCGGTTTCGCATCCGCGCTCAGTACAACGTATCAGACGGAAACCACTCGCCGACCAAGGCCCGGCTCAACCGTGCTTGAACATGTGGGTGGCATGGGTGAGGGCGCCGCCGGCGCGGATCGCCGCCGCGACCAGGGCACTCTCGGCCAGCTCCGCGTCGCTCGCACCGGCGTCGCGGGCGGCCTGCGTGTGCAGTTCGATGCAGTAGGGGCACTGGGTGGTCATCGCCACCGCGACCGCGATCAACTGCTTGGTCTTGCCGCTCAGCGCGCCGTCCGCGAACGCTGCCTGATCAAAGGCCCAGAACGCCTTCATGCCGGCAGCCGCATGCTTGTCGAGCGCCGGGAGCTGGTCGAGGTTCTTCATGTCGTACATCGTCGTTCCTCCGCGATGGCCGCCGTGCCGCAGCCTCGACGCCATGAGCGGAAGAAACACCGGACCCGTCAAGCGCCGGGCGGTCGGACGCAAAAAGGGGCGCCCTTGGACGCCCCTTCGCTTCGTGCCGGCAACCCCGGGCAGGCTTGCTCAGGCGAAGTCGTTCTCGCTCTCTACCGCCTCGGGCCGCGGGCCGCTATCCTGCCCCTTGGCCGCAACGTCGCGGTCGACCAGTTCGATCACCGCCATCTCCGCCGCGTCGCCGTGCCGGATCCCGGCGCGCAGGACTCGGGTGTAGCCGCCGTGGCGCGCCTTGTAGCGCTCGGCAATGGTCGAGAAGAGCTTGCTCACGATCACGTCGTCGCGCAGTTGCGCATAGGCCTGCCGGCGGGCGTGCAGGCCGCCACGCTTGCCGAGCGTGATCAATCGCTCGGCCACGGGACGAAGCTCCTTGGCCTTCGGCACGGTGGTGGTGATCTGCTCGTGCTTGATGAGCGCCACCGCCATGTTGCGGAACATGGCGATGCGGTGGGTGGAGGTGACGCCGAGCTTCCGGCCGGCTACGCCATGACGCATTGGGTGTTCTTCCTGTTAAAGCGCCCGCAACTCAGAACGGCTCGTCGAGCCGCTTGGCCAGGTCTTCGATGTTCTCAGGCGGCCAGGCCGGCACGTTCATGCCGAGCGAAAGCCCCATCGAGTTCAGCACTTCCTTGATCTCGTTGAGCGACTTGCGGCCGAAGTTCGGCGTGCGCAGCATCTCCTGCTCGGTCTTCTGCACCAGGTCGCCGATATAGACGATGTTGTCGTTCTTCAGGCAGTTCGCCGAGCGCACAGAAAGCTCGAGCTCATCGACCTTGCGCAGCAGGTTGCGGTTGAACGGCAGGTCGTCCTGCGGTTCCTCGGCGCGGACCGGACGCGGCTCGTCGAAATTGATGAAGAGCTGCAGCTGGTCCTGCAGGATGCGCGCGGCAAGTGCCACCGCATCCTCCGGCGTCACGGCACCGTTGGTCTCCACGGTCAGCAGCAGCTTGTCATAGTCGGTGACCTGCCCCACGCGCGTCGGCTCGACCTTGTAGGACACGCGGCGCACCGGCGAATAGATCGAGTCGACCGGAATGAGCCCGATCGGCGCGTCCTCCGGGCGGTTGGCGGCAGCCGGGACGTAGCCCTTGCCGAGCCCGACGGTGAACTCCACGCCGAGCTTCACGCCGTCATCGAGCGTGCAGATCACCAGATCGGGGTTCATCACCTCGATGTCGTGCCCGGTCTGGATCTGGCTGGCGCGCACCTCGCCCGGGCCGGTGGCACTGAGCGTCATCCGCTTCGGCCCCTCGCCATGCATGCGCAGGGCGAGCTGCTTGATGTTGAGCACGATGTCGGTGACGTCCTCGCGCACGCCGGGGATCGAGGAGAACTCGTGCAGGACGCCGTCGATCTGCAGCGCGGTGACCGCCGCTCCCTGCAGGGAGGACAGCAGGATCCGGCGGATGGCGTTGCCGAGCGTCATGCCGAAGCCGCGCTCCAAGGGCTCGGCGACGACGGTGGCGGTGCGCGAAGGCTCCGCACCCGGCTCGACTTCCAGCTTTTCCGGCTTGATCAGCGACTGCCAGTTCTTCTGGAGGACCAAGGGAGAACCTTTCTTGACGAGAGCGCCGCCTCGGGGACGAGCCTCAAGGAGGACGGCGGGACCCGGTCCGGAGCTTCATCAGACCGGGGCCAGGAATATTAAGGTTGGGCGAGCCAGGGCCGCCCGGTGGTCAGACCCGACGCCGCTTGCGCGGGCGGCAGCCGTTATGGGGGATGGGCGTCATGTCGCGGATCGCGGTGATGGAGAAGCCCACCGCCTGCAACGCACGCAGCGCGCTTTCACGTCCCGAGCCCGGGCCGGACACCTCGATCTCGAGCGTCTCCATGCCGTGCTCGCGCGCCTTGCGCCCGGCATCCTCCGCCGCGACCTGGGCCGCGTAGGGGGTCGATTTACGCGAACCCTTGAAGCCCTGGCTGCCGGACGACGACCAGGCAATGGCATTGCCCTGCGCGTCGGCGATGGTGATCATCGTGTTGTTGAACGTGGACAGCACGTGCGCCACGCCGGAAATGATGTTCTTGCGTTCCTTCTTGCGAACGCGGGTGGTCGGTGCGGCGGCTCTCGCCATGGTCGGTTCGTCCTGACTGAACTTGAGGTCCCGAGGACCTGCCTGAAGATGACCTGCCTGAAGGTGGCCGGCCTGGGTGTGGCCTGCCTGGGAGTGGGCGGACCGGCAGGCAGGTCAGGTCCGTCCGGCGCGGAAGCGTCCTACTTCGTGACCTTCTTCTTGCCGGCGATCGCCACCGCCTTGCCCTTGCGGGTGCGGGCGTTGGTGTGGGTGCGCTGGCCGCGCACCGGCAGGCCGCGACGGTGGCGCAGGCCGCGATAGCAGCCGAGATCCATCAGCCGCTTGACGTTCATCGCCAGCTCGCGGCGCAGGTCACCCTCGACGCGATAATCGCGATCGATCAGTTCGCGGATGCGCAGGACCTCGTCATCGGACAGCTCGTTGACCCGCCGCTCGGCCGGGATGGCCAGGGTCTCGCAGATGCCCTGCGCCTTCGCCGGCCCGATGCCGTAGATATAACGCAGGGCGATAACGACCCGCTTGTTGGTCGGGATGTTCACGCCGGCAATACGCGCCACGCCTGTCTCTCCACTCGTGCGCCCGGCACGGGGCCGGGCATGAAAACCACGCCCGGATCGCCGGACGTGCCAGATTCAGCGACTGTCGTCTCGCGCGGAGACGATGACGAAGGGTCGGCAAAGGCGGGCGGACGGCCGGAGGCCTCCCGCCCCAGGCCACACGGCAGCTGCCGCACGACCGGTTGAGCCGAGGGCGCGCACTATACTTGCGGCCCGAGGCGAGTCAATGTTACCGGTTCAACTCCTCGTGAGTTGCCCGAAGAAGTGCCGCATCGATCTCGGCGCTGACCGCCTCGATGCTGGCCATCCCGTCCACCTTGAACAGGCGTCCCTGCTTCTCGTAGTGCGGCAGCACCGGCGCGGTCTGCGCGCGATACGCGGCGAGGCGCTTGGTCATCGTTTCACGACTGTCGTCGGCGCGATGGACGAACTCATGGCTGCCGCAGACGTCGCAGGTGCCGGCGACGACCGGGGGCTTGAAGCGGTCATGGTAGCCGGTGCCGCATCTGGCACAGGTGAAACGCCCGGCCACCCGCTCAACCAGCTCCCCCTCGTCGACCTGCAGCGACAGCACCGCATCGATCCTCAGCCCGAGCTGTGCCATCAGGGAGTCGAGTGCGTCGGCCTGTGCCTCGGTGCGCGGAAACCCGTCGAGGATGAAGCCCCGTGCGCAATCCGGCTCGCGCACGCGCCTGGCCAGCATCGCGATGATGACGTCGTCGGGAACGAGATGTCCGGCATCCATCAGGCTCTTGGCCCGCAACCCGATCTCGCTGCCGGCCGCCACCTCGGCGCGCAGCATGTCTCCGGTGGAGATCTGCGCGACGCCGTGCAGCCTCTCCAGCCGCTTGGCCTGGGTGCCCTTGCCGGCGCCCGGCGGGCCGAGAAAGATCAGGTTCATCGCGATGACCTATCGCAGCCGGACCCGGCCGCGCGACTTGCGGATCAGGCCCTCATATTGATGCGCCAGCAGGTGCGACGTGATCTGCGCGCGCGTGTCCATCGCCACCGAGACGATGATGATCAGGCTGGTGCCGCCGAAATAGAACGGCACGTTGTAGCGGCTGATCAGCACCTCGGGCAGCAGGCAGACCACGACCAGGTAGAGCGCCCCGATGGTGGTCAGTCGGGTCAGGATCCGGTCAAGATAGGTCGCCGTGTTCGCCCCCGGTCGGATGCCGGGCAGGAAGCCACCCTGCTTGCGCAGATTGTCCGCCGTCTCCTCGGGGTTGAAGGTCACCGCGGCATAGAAATACGAGAAGAAGATGATCATCGCCGCATACAGGATCATGTAGAGCGGCTGCCCATGCGCGATGAGGCCGCCCAGCGTGGCCAGCCAGCCGCCATTGGCGCTGTTCGCCGCGAATCCCGACAGGGTCGCCGGGATCAGCAGCACGGAGGAGGCGAAGATCGGCGGGATCACGCCCGAGGTGTTGACCTTGAGCGGCATGTGCGTGGAGTCGCCGCCATACATGCGGTTGCCGACCTGGCGCTTGGGATACTGGATCACCACCCGTCGCTGGGCCTGCTCCATGAAGGTGATGAAGGCGATCACGCCGACCGCGATCAGGAGAAACACGGCAACGAACACCGGCGACAGGCCGCCCGTGTAGCCCAGCTGCAGCAGGGTGGCGAGCGCGTGCGGCAGGTTGGCGACGATGCCGGCGAAGATGATCAGGCTGATGCCGTTGCCGACCCCGCGCGAGGTGATCTGCTCGCCCAGCCACATCAGGAACATCGTGCCGCCGACCAGTGTCACCACGCAGGAAAAGCGGAAGAAGCCGCCGGGGTCGACCACCGCCGAAGCCCCGCCGCGCCCGTGCATGCTCTCCAGCCCGACGGCAAACCCGTAGGCCTGGAACAGGGCGATGAACACGGTGAGGTAGCGGGTATACTGGTTGAGCTTCTTGCGCCCCTGCTCGCCTTCCTTCTTGAGGGCCTCGAGCGAGGGCACCGCGGCCGACATCAGCTGCACGATGATCGAAGCGCTGATGTAGGGCATGATGTTGAGCGCGAACACCGTGGCGCGCCCGAGCGCGCCGCCGGTGAACATGTCGAACATGCCCAGGATGCCGCCCTGGTGCTGGGCCAGGAGCTGGCCCATGACGGTGGCGTCGATGCCGGGCACCGGGATGTAGGTGCCGATGCGATAGACGACGAGCGCGCCCAGCGTGAACCAAATTCGCTTCCAGAGCTCCGTCGCCTTCGACAAAGCTCCGAGATTGATGTTCGCTGCGAGCTGGTCGGCCCCGGCGGCCATGGCGGAGTTCCTTCGGTTTATGCAGGGCTCAGCCCTGCACCCGCTGGGGCCGGTGGCCCCAGACCCCGTTCATTTAAACGAATGGGTGGCAAAGGCCAGGGTGGCCGGGCCGCAACCTTCAGGCCTCGGCGCGTGCCTCTGCCTTGGGGGCCGTCACCTTCACGCTGCCACCGGCCTTTTCGATCGCCGCGATCGCGGTCGCCGACGCGCCCGACACCTCGAGGGTGAGCGGCCGGGTGATCTCGCCGCGGCCGAGCACGCGGATGCCGGCATACTTGCCCGAGCCGATCAGACCCGCCTGGCGCAGGGTCTCCTCGGTCACCGACGAACCCGCCTCGAGCTTGCCGGCCTCGATCGCCCGCTCCAGGTCGCCGATGTTGATCGGCGCGTAGACCTTGCGGAAGATGTTCTTGAAGCCGCGCTTCGGCAGGCGCCGATAGATCGGCAGCTGGCCGCCCTCGAAGCCGTTCAGCGACACGCCTTCGCGCGCCTTCTGGCCCTTCACGCCCTTGCCCGACGTCTTGCCCTTGCCAGAGCCGATGCCGCGCCCGAGGCGCTTCTTGCGATAATGCGCCCCTTCGTTGTCGCGCAGTTCGTTCAGCTTCATCTCAACTCTCCGCCCCGCTCTCGGCGGCCTCGACCACCACCAGGTGAGACACCTTGCGGATCATGCCGCGCACCGACGGGGTGTTCTCCAGATCGCGCACACGCCCGATCTTGTTCAGCCCCAGCCCGACCAGCGTCGCCTGCTGGCCCGGCTTGCGCCCGTTGCCCGAGGCGACCTGACGCACCCGGATCCGGCTGCCGGCAGCCTGCTCCAACGCCTGCAGGGTTTCAGACATCGGCCGTCTCCGCCACCGCTGTGCCTTCGCGCTTGCCAAGGATGTCGGACACCTTCCGCCCGCGGCGATTGGCCACCGAACGCGGACTCGCGCAACGCTCGAGCGCCGAGAATGTGGCCTTGACCATGTTGTGCGGGTTGCGGCTGCCGAGCGACTTGGCGACCACATCACCGATGCCGAGGCTTTCGAACACCGCGCGCATCGGGCCGCCGGCGATGATGCCGGTGCCGGCCTCGGCCGAGCGCAGCACAACCTTGCCGGCGCCGAAATGGCCGAACACGTCGTGATGCAGCGTGCGGCCTTCCTTCATCGGCACCCGGATCATGCTGCGCTTGGCATGCTCGGTCGCCTTGCGGATCGCCTCCGGCACCTCGCGCGCCTTGCCCGCACCGAAGCCCACCCGGCCCTTCTGATCGCCGACCACCACCAGGGCCGCAAAGGCGAACCGGCGTCCGCCCTTCACCACCTTGGCCACGCGGTTGATGGTGACCAGCTTGTCGACGAGATCGTCGCCGTCGCGGTCCCGCTCGCGCTCACGTCCGCGGCCACCTTCTCTCGGTTCACGTGCCATGCGAGAGAACTCCTTCAGAAGGCGAGGCCGCCCTCGCGGGCCGCCTCCGCCAGCGCCTTGACGCGCCCATGATAAAGATAGGAGCCGCGGTCGAAGACCACCTGGCTCACGCCCGCCGCCAGCGCACGCTCGGCGACCAGCTTGCCGACGGCGGCGGCCGCGGCACGGTCGGCGCCACCCTTCAGCTCCTCGCGTAGCGACTTGTCGAGCGTCGACGCAGCCGCCACCGTGCGGCCGGCCGCGTCGTCGATGACCTGGGCGTAGATGTTCTTGCCCGACCGGAACACCGACAGGCGCGGACGCCCGCCGCCCTTGCGGCGAAGCTGGAAGCGCAGGCGCTCGCGCCGCCGCTCCCGCAGATCCTGTTGCGTGCTCATTACTTCTTCTTGCCTTCCTTGCGGCGGATCACTTCCGTGTCGTAGCGCACGCCCTTGCCCTTGTAGGGCTCGGGCTGACGGAAGTTGCGGATGTCGAGCGCCACCTGCCCGACCCGCTGCTTGTCGACACCCTCGACCAGCACCGCGGTCGGCCGCGGCGTGGTGATCTTGATGCCGGCCGGGATCGCGTAGACGATGTCGTGCGAGTAGCCGAGATTCATCACCAGGTTGCTGCCCTGCACCGAAGCGCGGTAGCCGGTGCCGGTGATCTCGAGCGTCTTGCTGTAGCCGGTCGAGACACCCTTGACCATGGAGGCGACCAGCGCGCGCGTGGTGCCCCACATCATGCGGGCAGGCGCCGCCGAGCTGCGCGGAGCCACCGTGACGCGACCGTCCTCGACGGTGGTCTCGACATGCTCGGACAGCGGCAGGCGGAGCTCACCGAGCTTGCCCTTTGCGGTCAGCACGCCGCCGGTGATCGCGACCTGCACGCCCTGAGGGATCTCGACGGGATATTTGCCAACGCGGGACATGACCGCCCTTCCTCAGAACACGCGGCAGAGAACCTCGCCGCCGACATTGGCGGCGCGGGCCTCTGCATCACTCAGCACGCCACGCGGCGTCGACAGAATCGACACCCCGAGGCCGGCATAAACACGCGGCAGCTCACGGATCTTGGAATAGACCCGCCGTCCCGGCTTGGACACGCGGTGGATCTCTTTGATCACCGGCTCGCCGTCCGTGTATTTCAGCTCGATCCGGAGCTGTGCGACGCCCGGGCGAAGCTCCTCGGCCTTGAAGCCGCGGATGTAGCCCTCGCGCCGCAGCGCCTCGAGCACGTTGGCGCGCAGCTTGGACGCCGGCGCCACGCAGGCGGCATGACGCGAACGCTGGGCGTTGCGGATACGGGTGAGCATGTCACCCAGGGGATCGGACATCGACATCGTGCCTCTCCCTTACCAGCTCGACTTGACCATGCCGGGTATCTGGCCACTGCTGGCCAGGTCACGCAGCGCGATGCGGCACAGCTCGAACTTGCGGTAGTTCGCATGGCTGCGGCCGGTCAGCCTGCAGCGCAGCTTGTATCGCACCCGCGAACCGTTGCGCGGCAGCTCCGCGAGCTTCAGCGACGCCTCGAACCGATCCTCGACCGGCAGCGTGCGGTCCATGACGATGTTCTTGAGCGCCGAACGCTTGCCCTTGTCGCGCGCGGCCATCGCGGCCCGCTTGTTGTTGCGATTGACGGCGGATGTCTTGGCCATGCCTTGTTCTACCCTCCGGAACCTGCAGGACCCTGCCCTGCGGTTTTCCAAAACAGATTAAGTCTCGACGAAGCGCTGGTATTTGCCCCCCGCCGCCTCCGGGCGTTACCCGTCAGGCAGCGAACGGCAGATCGAACGCCTTCAGGAGAGCCTTGGCCTCCTCATCGGTCCTCGCGGTCGTCACGAAGATGATGTCCATGCCGCGGATCTGGTCGACCTTGTCGTAGTTGATCTCGGGGAAGACGATCTGTTCCTTCATCCCCATGGCGAAGTTGCCCCGCCCGTCGAAGCCCTTGTTGGCCGGCAGGCCGCGGAAGTCGCGCACGCGCGGCATGGCGATCGTCACCAGCCGGTCGAGGAACTCGTACATCCGGTCGCGGCGCAGCGTCACCTTGCAGCCGATCGGCAGGCCCTCGCGGATCTTGAAGCCGGCAATCGCCTTCTTGGCCACCGTCTTCACCGGCTTCTGCCCGGCGATCAGCGTCATCTCGGCCACCGCCGAGTCGAGCTTCTTCTGGTCGGCCGCCGCCTCGCCCACGCCCATGTTGAGGACGATCTTCTCCAGGCGCGGCACCTGCATCACGTTCTTGTAGCCGAACTGCTCACGCAGCTGCGCGCGCAGCTGGCTGTCGTAGCGCTGCTGCAGGCGGGGGGCCACGCGCTCCCGTACGGTTTCCGACATGGCTTCAGCCCTCGATGATCTGGCCGGTCGCCTTGGCGACGCGGACCTTGCGGCCGTCCTCGAGCACCCGGAAGCCGACCTTGGTGGGCTTGCTACTCTTCGGATCGACCAGCTTCAGGTTCGACAGGTGCACCGACGCCTCGCGCTCGACGATGCCGCCCGGCTCACCCATGCCGCGCGGCTTGGTGTGGCGCTTGGCAAGTGCCACGCCACGCACCACGGCGCGGTCCGCCTTCGGCAGAACGCTCAACACCTCGCCGCGCTTGCCGCGGTCGGAGCCGGTGACGACGACCACCTGGTCGCCCTTGCGGATTCGAGCGGCCATCACAGCACCTCCGGTGCCAGCGAGATGATCTTCATGAAGCGCCGGGCGCGCAGCTCGCGCACCACCGGGCCGAAGATACGGGTGCCGATCGGCTCGGACTGCTTGTTGATCAGTACCGCGGCGTTGCGGTCGAAGCGGATCGCGCTGCCGTCCGGACGGCGGACCGGGAAGGCGGTACGCACGATCACCGCCTGGTGGACGTCGCCCTTCTTCACCTTGCCCCGCGGGATGGCCTCCTTGATCGACACGACGATGATATCGCCGACCGAGGCGGTCTTCCGCTTGGAACCACCCAGCACCTTGATGCACTGCACCCGACGCGCACCGCTGTTGTCGGCGACGTCCAGGTTGGTCTCGACGTTGATCATGCCTAGGCTCCAGCCCCAGAAGGTTCGGGCGCAGGTTGCGGCGCAGCTTCATGCAGGGTCGGCGCCGGATGTGCCGCGTCCTGGGCCGCCGCGACCTCCGGCTCCACGCCGACCAGTTCCCCGCCCTCGAGCGGATGGCCGTTGCGGGAGATCACCGTCCAGGTCTTGCGCTTGGAAATCGGCGGGCACTCGATGATGCGCACCGTGTCGCCGGACTTGCAGGTGTTCTGCTCGTCATGCGCCGCATACTTCTTCGAACGGCGGATGAACTTCTTGTAGAGCGGATGGATCACCCGACGATCGACAAGCACCGTCACGGTCTTGTCCATCTTGTCGGACGTCACCCGCCCGGTCAGGACGCGCCTCGGCATCGCCCTCTCCTCTTAAGACTGCGTCGCGGCGGAAGCCGCGCGGGATTGGTCGGCGGCGGAAGCCGCGCGGGAGTGGGCGGCGGCGGAAGCCGCGCGCTTCTTGCTGTGGACGATCGTCTTGATCCGCGCGATCTCGCGACGAACCTCGCGCGACCGTCCGGTGCCCTCGGTCTGGCCGGTGGCACGCTGGAACCGCAGGTTGAACTGCTCGCGCTTGAGGTCGAGCAGCTGGGTCGCCAGCTCGTCCTCGGTCTTGACCCGCAGATCAGCGGGCTTGGCTACCTTTGCCATGCTCAGGCCTCTCCCACGCGGGTGACGAACTTGGTCTTGATCGGCAGCTTGGCGGCACCGAGCGCCAGCGCCTGGCGGGCGATGTCCGGCGGCACGCCATCGATCTCGAACACGATCCGACCCGGCTTGACGCGGGCCACCCAGAACTCGGGCGAGCCCTTGCCGGAGCCCATGCGCACCTCGGCCGGCTTGGTCGACACCGGGACGTCCGGGAAGATGCGGATCCAGACGCGGCCGGCGCGCTTCATGGCGCGCGTGATCGCGCGACGCGACGCCTCGATCTGCCGCGCGGTGACCCGCTCGGGTTCAAGCGCCTTGAGGCCGAAGGCGCCGAAATTCAGCGCCGTGCCGCCCTTGGCCAGCCCGTGGATGCGGCCCTTGTGGGCCTTGCGGTACTTCGTCCGCTTGGGAGAGAGCATGTTCTTATCCCCGGGTCAGCGCTGCGGCGCCTGCTCGGCGGCGCGACGGTCCTGCGCCTGCGGATCGTGCAGCAGGATCTCGCCCTTGAAGATCCAGACCTTCACGCCGCAGGTGCCATAGGTGGTCTTGGCGGTGGCCACCCCGTAATCGATGTCGGCGCGCAGCGTGTGCAGCGGCACGCGACCTTCGCGATACCATTCGACGCGCGCGATCTCCGCACCGCCGAGCCGGCCGCCGCAATTGATCCGGATGCCCTGCGCACCGAGACGCATCGCCGACTGCACGGCACGCTTCATGGCACGGCGGAACGCGACCCGGCGCTCGAGCTGCTGGGCGATGTTCTCGGCGACGAGCTGCGCCTCGATCTCGGGCTTGCGGATCTCGACGATGTTCAGCGCGACGTCGGTCTTCGCCATGCGGGCGAGGTCCTTGCGCAGATTGTCGATGTCCTGGCCCTTCTTGCCGATCACCACACCGGGACGGGCGGCGTAGATCGTCACCCGGGGCTTCTTTGCCGGGCGTTCGATGACCACGCGCGACACGCCGGCACCCGACAGCCTGCGACGCAGGTGGGTGCGCAGCTTGAGGTCGTCATGCAGCAGCTTGGCGTAGTCGTGGCCGGCGAACCAGCGGCTGTCCCAGGTGCGGTTGACGCCGAGACGCAGCCCGATCGGATTGACTTTGTGACCCATGTCAGGCGGCCTTCTTCTCTGGTGCCGTCTCCGCCTCCGGCGCGCGCTCGGCAACGACGATCTTCAGGTGGCTGAAGAACTTCTCGACGCGCGCCGACCGGCCGCGGCCGCGGGCATGGAACCGACGCATGACGATCGACTTGCCGACCTCCGCCCGGGTAACCACGAGCTGATCGACATCGAGCTGGTGGTTGTTCTCGGCATTGGCGATCGCGCTCTCGAGCGTCTTGCGCACCTGCTGGGCGATGCGGCGCTTGCTGAAGGTGAGCGTCGCGACCGCCTGCGCAGCCGGTCGGTTGCGGATCAGGCCGGCAACCAGGTTGAGCTTGCGCGGGCTCACCCGGATGTTGCGGGTGATGGCCTGCGCCTCGCTGTCGGTCAGCGTCCGCGGATGCTGTGGCTTGCTCATCTCAGCCGCGCCTCGCCTTTTTGTCCGACGAGTGGCCGGTGAAGGTCCTGGTCGGCGAGAACTCGCCGAACTTGTGGCCGACCATGTTCTCGGTCACCTGCACGGGGAGGAACTTGTGACCGTTATAGACACCGAACGTGAGGCCCACGAAGTTCGGCAGGATCGTCGAGCGTCGCGACCAGATCTTGATCACCTCGTTGCGACCCGATGCCCGCGAGACCTCGGCCTTGTTCAACAGATACCCGTCAACGAACGGGCCCTTCCAGACGGAACGTGCCATCTTCCCTGCCCCTTACTTGCCTGTCTTGCGGCGGCGGATGATCAGCTTGTCGGTCCGCTTGTTGACCCGCGTCTTGTAGCCCTTGGTCGGCTTGCCCCACGGGGTGACCGGATGACGGCCGCCCGAGGTGCGGCCTTCGCCGCCGCCATGCGGATGATCGACCGGGTTCATCACCACGCCGCGATTGTGCGGACGGCGGCCGAGCCACCGCGAACGGCCGGCCTTGCCGATATGCTGGTTCATGTTGTCCGGGTTGGACACCGCACCGACGGTTGCCATGCACTCGCCGCGCACGATGCGCAACTCGCCCGACTGCAGCTTGATCTGCGCGTAGCCCGCATCCTTGCCGACCAGTTGCGCGTAGGTGCCGGCCGAACGCGCGAGCTTGCCGCCAGCACCCTGCTTGAGCTCGACATTATGCACGATCGTGCCGACCGGGATCGCCGACAGCGGCATCGCGTTGCCCGGCTTGATGTCGACGCGGGCCCCGGCGATCACGCTGTCCCCGGCCCGCAGCCGCTGCGGCGCCAGGATATAGGCCAGTTCGCCGTCGGCATATTTGAGCAGCGCGATGAACGCCGTGCGGTTCGGGTCGTATTCCAGCCGCTCCACCGTCGCGGAGACGTCGAACTTGCGACGCTTGAAATCGACGATGCGGTAGGTCTGCTTGTGCCCGCCGCCCCGGAAACGCGACGTGATCCGGCCATTGTTGTTGCGCCCGCCCGACGAGCTCTTGCCCTCGGTCAGCGTCTTGACCGGCTTGCCCTTCCACAACTCGCCGCGATCGATGAGGATCGTGCCGCGCTGGCTCGGGGTGACCGGATTGAAATGCTTCAGTGCCATCTGATGTCTGCCCTGTCCCGTGCCGCGCCGATCAGGCCAGACGTGCGGAAAGGTCGATCGCGTCGCCCTCCGCCAGCTGCACATAGGCCTTCTTGACGTCAGAGCGCACGCCCGGACGGCCGCGGAACCGCTTGGTCTTGCCTTTCTGCACGAGCGTGTTCACGCCCGTCACCCGCACCTTGAACAGCCCCTCGACGGCGGCCTTGATCTCCGGCTTGGTGGCATCGATCGCCACGCGGAACACGACCTGGTTGCGCTCGGAGGCGGCGGTCGCCTTCTCGGTGATCACCGGCGAGCGGACGATGTCGAACATGCGCTCGCGCGAGGTGCGCTCGGCGCGCTTGCGTAGGGCGAGGATGTTGGTCATGCCAGGCGCTCCCTCAGCGCATCCACGCCGGCGCGCGTGATCGCCAGGATCTCATGGTTGAGGATGTCGTAGACGTTCGCCCCCACACCCGGCAGCACGTCGATGCGCGGCAGGTTGCGCGCGGCGCGCAGGAACTGCTCGTCCACCGCGCCGTCCACGATCAGCGCCGAACTCCAGCCGAGCGATTTCAGCTTGCGGGCCAGTTCGGCGGTCTTGCCGCCGCCGCTGGCCGTCTCGATCACCACCAGCCGGCCCTCGGCCTGCTTCTGCGACAGCGCCGAGATCAGCCCGAGCCGGCGCACCTTCTTGGGCAGGTCGAAGCCATGGTCGCGAACCACCGGACCGTGCACCGCGCCGCCGGTGCGGAACTGCGGCGCGCGCAGGCTGCCCTGACGGGCGTTGCCGGTGCCCTTCTGCTTGTAGGGCTTCTTGGTCGTGCCGGAGACCTCGCCCATGCCCTTCACCTTGTGGGTGCCGGCGCGCCGGCGGGCGAGCTGCCACTGCACCACGCGGGCCATGATGTCGGCGCGCGGCGTTGCCATGAAGATCTCATCGGGCAGGCCGATCGTGCCGGCGCTGCCACCCTCGAGGGTCTTGATTTCGCAGTCCATCGCCCTCTTCCTCAGCCGGCCGCGGCCGTCTCGACGAGACCCGCCGGATACGGCGCCTCGGCGTGACGCGGCTTCTTGATGGCGTCGCGCACCAGCACGAAACCGTTCTTCGCACCCGGGATCGCGCCCCGAACCATCAGCAGGTTGCGCTCGGCATCAACCGCCGCGATCTCGAGATTGAGTGTGGTGATCCGCTCGTCGCCAAGATGGCCGGCCATCTTCTTGTTCTTGAAGGTCTTGCCCGGATCCTGGCGGTTACCGGTCGAGCCCAGCGAGCGATGGCTGATCGAGACGCCGTGCGACGCCTCGAGACCGGCGAAGTTCCAGCGCTTCATGCCGCCGGCAAAGCCCTTGCCCTTGCTGGTGCCGGTCACATCGACTTTCTGCCCCGTCACGAAGTGGCTCGCCGACAGCGCGGCACCGGTCTCGAGCAGCGCATCGGCGGCCACCCGGAACTCGACCAGCTTCTTCTTGGGTTCGACCTTCAGCCGGGAGAAATGTCCCCGGTTCGGCTGGGTGACGTTCTTCACCTTCGCCCGGCCCGTGCCGAGCTGCACCGCCGTGTAGCCGTCGCGCTCCTGCGTGCGGACCTCGACCACCTGCAGCTCGTCGAGCTGCAGCACGGTCACCGGCACGTGTGTGCCGTCGTCCTTGAACAGCCGGGTCATGCCCAGCTTTCTTGCGATCAATCCGGTTCGCATCGTCATCTTTCCAGGCGCTACCAGGCGGGCCTAATCTCGGCTCAGAGCTTGATCTCGACGTCCACGCCGGCGGCGAGGTCGAGCTTCATCAGCGCGTCCACGGTCTGCGGCGTGGGCTCGACGATATCGAGCAGCCGGCGATGGGTCCGGATCTCGAACTGCTCGCGGCTCTTCTTGTCCACGTGGGGTGAGCGGTTCACCGTGAACCGCTCGATATGGGTCGGCAGCGGGATGGGACCCCGAACCCGCGCACCCGTACGCTTCGCCGTGTTCACGATCTCCTTCGTGCTGTTGTCCAGCACGCGGTGATCGTACGCCTTGAGGCGAATGCGGATGTTCTGGTTGTCCATCGTACAGTCAGTCCAATCAGGCTCGGGGTCTATCCGGCATTGCTCAGGCGGTGATCGACGCGACCACGCCCGCGCCGACGGTCCGGCCGCCCTCGCGGATGGCGAAGCGCAGACCCTCATCCATGGCGATCGGCGCGATCAGCTCGACATCCATCGAGATGTTGTCGCCAGGCATCACCATCTCGGTGCCTTCCGGCAGCTGCACCACACCGGTGACGTCGGTGGTGCGGAAATAGAACTGCGGCCGGTAGTTGGTGAAGAACGGCGTGTGACGGCCACCCTCCTCCTTGGTGAGGATATACGCCTCAGCCTTGAACTTGGTGTGCGGGGTGATCGAGCCCGGCTTGGCCAGGACCTGGCCACGCTCGACATCCTCGCGCTTCGTGCCGCGCAGCAGGGCGCCGATATTGTCGCCCGCTTGCCCACGGTCGAGCAGCTTGCGGAACATCTCCACACCGGTCACCGTCGTCTTGGTGGTGGTGCGCAGGCCCACGATCTCGATCTCGTCGCCGACATTCACGATGCCACGCTCGACGCGGCCGGTGACCACCGTGCCGCGGCCGGAGATCGAGAACACGTCCTCGATCGGCATCAGGAACGGCCGGTCGATCGGGCGCTCAGGCTGCGGGATGTAGGTGTCGACGGCGCGCATCAGCTCGAGCACGCGGTCCTCGCCAAGCGCCGGATCGCCGTCCTCCAGGGTCACCAGGGCCGAGCCCTTGATCACCGGGATGTCGTCGCCAGGGAACTGGTAGGAGGAGAGCAGCTCGCGCACCTCCATCTCCACGAGCTCGAGGAGCTCGGGGTCGTCCACCATGTCGACCTTGTTGAGGAACACCACCAGCGCCGGCACGCCGACCTGACGGGCGAGCAGGATGTGCTCACGGGTCTGCGGCATCGGGCCGTCGGCGGCCGAAACCACCAGGATCGCGCCGTCCATCTGCGCCGCACCCGTGATCATGTTCTTCACGTAGTCGGCGTGGCCCGGGCAGTCGACATGCGCGTAGTGGCGGTCGGAGGTCTCGTACTCGACGTGGGCTGTCGAGATCGTGATGCCGCGGGCGCGCTCCTCGGGAGCCTTGTCGATCTGATCGTAGGCCGTGTAGGTCGCGCCGCCGCTCTTGGCGAGCGTCTTGGTGATGGCTGCGGTCAACGACGTCTTGCCATGATCGACGTGGCCGATCGTGCCGATGTTGCAGTGCGGCTTGGTCCGCTCGAATTTAGCCTTGGCCATTATGGTCTCTCCGTTACCGCAGCCTTGTCTGTCGAAAGCCGGCAGCGCGCCCGAGGATGAGAGGGCGGGGTTGAAAACGTGTCGCTTCTACTACCAGCGGTAATGGCTGAAGGCCTTGTTCGCCTCGGCCATCCGGTGCGTGTCCTCGCGCTTCTTCACCGCCGAACCGCGATTGTTGACCGCGTCCATCAGCTCGTTCGAGAGCCGCTCCTGCATGGTGTGCTCACCACGCTTGCGCGAGCTGTCGATCAGCCAGCGTATCGCCAGCGCCTGACGCCGCTCGGTACGCACCTCGACCGGCACCTGGTAGGTGGCGCCGCCGACTCGACGCGAGCGGACCTCCACGGCCGGCTTCACATTGTCCAGCGCCTCATGGAACATCCGCACTGGATCGGCCTGGGAGCCGGCCCGGCGGCGCATGGATTCGAAGGCGCCGTAGACGATTCCCTCGGCGACGGACTTCTTGCCGTCATACATGAGCGCGTTCATGAAACGCGTCACGACGACGTCCCCGAACTTCGGATCGGGCAGGATCTCGCGCTTTACGGCGCGGCGGCGGCGGCTCATCGGATCCTCCTCGTCTTACTTCGGGCGCTTCGCGCCGTAGAGCGAACGGCGCTGGCGACGCTTGGCGATGCCCTGGGTGTCCAGCACGCCGCGCAGAATATGGTAGCGCACGCCCGGCAGGTCCTTCACGCGACCGCCGCGGATCAGCACCACGCTGTGCTCCTGGAGGTTGTGGCCCTCGCCGGGGATGTAGCTCACCACCTCGTAGCCGTTGGTGAGGCGGACCTTGGCGACCTTGCGCAGCGCCGAGTTCGGCTTCTTCGGCGTCGTCGTGTAGACGCGCGTGCAAACACCGCGCTTCTGCGGGCAACCCTGCAGGGCCGGCACCTTGTTGCGCTTGGCGGCGGGCTCGCGCCCCTTGGCGATCAGCTGGTTGATGGTCGGCATACGCCTCTGTCCCGGTCCTCTCTGTGCCGGCTGCCCTCGTACCAGGGTGGCGGAGACCGTCGATCACAGCAAAAAACCGCTGTCGGAGGACAAACCCATCCGCGCGGTGGTCCGTGATGCGCCTGGCCTGAGCTCGCTTGCAAGCGGGCGGCGCCGGGAGCGTCGGTACTGTTTTCGACGGCGATCCGCGACCTGTTGGTCCGGGTCAGCCGAGGGCGCGGAACCTACGAAGCGAGGTCAGTCGAGTCAAGCGCCCGGCCACAAATCGCCGTGATTACACCCGAGCAGCGACCCGAAACCTCCCCGGGCACGTCTCCCCCAGGCGACGAGACGTCGGTGTCGCGGGCAGATCGGACGTGGCAGGGTGCTCAGCAGGAAAGTGCCAGGCGACCAATTGGGCGCCTGGCGGCTCAGGGACAGTTCGCCAGATCGACCACCGGCACGATCGGCGGTCGCCGGCGCGGCGTTGGCGTCGGCGCGTGCGGCACCAGCGCCTCCAGTGCCGCCGCCCGCGACGAGGCCATGGTCCAGCGACGACGCTCCAGTTTTTCGCGAGCCTCGGCCGGCGCCATGGCCCGGCCGAACAGCCAGCCCTGGCCGACCTGGCAGCCCAGCGAGCCCAGGATCGCCGCCTGGCGGGGATCCTCGATCCCCTCGGCCATGATGCCGATGCCCAGCGTCCGCCCGAGCCCGACCAGGCTCGCGACGATGTCGCGGGTCTGCTGCCGCTCGTGGATGGAGCGGACAAAGCTTGCATCGATCTTGAGGGCATCGAGCGGCAGCTCGTTGACATGGCGAAGGTTGGCATAGCCGGTGCCGAAATCGTCCAGCACCACCCGCGCGCCACGCTGGCGGAACCCTTCGCAGACCAGGCGGGCTCGGTCGTAGCTGCTGATCACCGCCGTCTCGGTCAGCTCGACGATCAGCCGTCCGAACGGCAGGCCGGCCTCCTCGACGATCCGTTCCAGCCACTCCGGCAGGAGCGTGTCATAGAACATCATCGGCGAGACGTTCACCGACAGCAGGATATGGTCCGGCCAGTCGGCCACGGCCCGGCAGGCATCGCTGACCACGCGTTCGGTCAGCAGCCGGTCGAGGTTGCCGGTGCGTATGAGCGGCAGGAAGCGGGACGGCAGCAGCCAGCCGCGGGTCGGGTGCGCCCAGCGGGCAAGCGCCTCGTAGCCGACGATCTGGCCCTTCCTGAGGTCGATGAGCGGCTGGAGAAAGGCTTGCACCTCGCCCAGCTCCACCCCGCGACGGAAATCCGCCTCCGAAACGTCAGGCACCGGAGCCATACTCCCCAGTGGTCAAATTTAACTTTCTAGACAAATTAAAGTTTACTGCGGACCCCGTAGGTAGTCCAGCCGCACCGCCGCCGACCACCGCAATAAACCGGCACCGAAGCGTGAAATTCGGCCTGGCAGTCTTCGAGGTCGCGGCCAGCCGCCGCCCCGCCTCAGCGGCCCGCGCGGTCGAGCTCGAGCAGACGCTGGATGATGTCGGTCACCGTCTCGTCCACGGTCCATTCCACCGGCACCGTCAATGCGGGTTCCGGCGGCCCTGGCGGTTCGAGGGTCGCCAACTGGCTGCCGAGCAGCGAGCTTGGCATGTAGTGACCCCGCCGCCGCTCGATCCGCGCCCGCAGCACCTCCTCGGGCACTTTCAGGTAGAGGAACCACAGGCCCGGCGTGCCTTCGCCGAGACGCTCGCGGTAGGCACGCTTCAGCGCCGAGCAGGTCAGCACGCCGCCATGCCCCTCCGCCAGGCGCGCCCGCAGCCAACCGGCGCAGCGATCGAGCCACGGCCAGCGATCCTCGTCGGTCAGCGGGATGCCGGCGCTCATCTTGGCTACATTCTCCTTCGAATGCAGCGCGTCGCCTTCCTGGAAGGGCCAGCCCAGCCGCTCGTGCAGCGACTCCGCGATGCTGGTCTTGCCGGAGCCGGAAACCCCCATCGCGACCAGCACGCGCGGCCTCGGAGTCTCGCTCACGCCCGGACCAGCCGCTGCACGCCGCCCTCGCCCGCGACCAGCACCTCGGCTGCCCGGCCGATGAACAGCCCGTTCTCCACGACGCCGACGATCTCGTTGACCGCCCGCTCCAGCCCGGCAGGGTCAGGGATGAGGCCGAAGGCGCAATCGAGGATCATGTTGCCTCCGTCGGTGACGAACAGGGTGCCGGCCCGGTCGCGCCGCGGGCTGACCGCGGCGCCCAGCCGCCCGATGCGCAATGCCGCCACCTCCCAGCCGAAGGGGCTCACCTCAACCGGCAGCGGCGTGTGTTCACCGAGATGGTCAACGAGCTTACCCGCATCGGCCACGATGACCAGACGCCGGCTCGCCGCGGCGACGATCTTTTCGCGCAGCAGCGCGCCCCCCAATCCCTTGATCAGGTCGAGCGAGCCGCGCGCCACCTCGTCGGCCCCGTCAACCGCCAGGTCGATCTCCGCCTTGTGGCCGAAATCGGTCAGCGTGATGCCCAGCCCCCGCGCCTGCGACGCGCTGCGCTCGGACGACGGAATGGCCACGATGTCGAGACCTTCGTCGCGTACCCGCCCACCGAGCGCCTCGATGAACGCCCCGGCGGTCGAGCCGGTCCCCAGGCCCACCACCATGCCGGGCTCGACCAGCCGGGCCGCGGCCTCGCCCGCCGCGCGCTTCAAAGCCGCGGCCTGGTCGCTCATGCCGGCGCGCTCACGCTGCCCCCGGCGGCACGACCCGCGGCCGCCTCGTCCACCAGCCAGATCAGCCCGCCCTCGGTGGTGACACGCGACGCGGGCTGTGTGGGGTCGCCGCTGCGCACCTTCTCCAGCACCTCCCGCTTGGACGCTCCGGCAACCAGGAACAGGACGTGCGCCGAACTGGCGATGGCCGGGTAGGTGAGCGTCAGACGCTGGTTGGGCGCGTCGTGCGGCAGGCAGGTGCCGACCCAGGCGTGGCTTTCCTCCAGGACAGCCGTGCCGGGAAACAGCGAGGCCGTGTGCCCGTTCTCGCCGAGGCCGAGCAGTACCACGTCGAACAACGGCCGCCCCGGCTGCAGCCGGTCGCTGCCGTAGAAGCTGCGCAGGTCCCGCTCGTAGCGGCGCGCCGCCTCCGCCGGGTCGCCGTCGGTGGGCATGCGGTGCACCCGTTCGGACGGAACCTGCACGTGCGACAGCAGGGCCTCGTTGACCATGCGGTAGTTGCTGTCGCCATGGTCGGCCGGCACGAAGCGCTCGTCGCCGAAGAACCACTCGGTCTTGTCCCACGGGTAGTCCGAGGCGCCGGCCAGGATCTCGTAGAGCCGCTTGGGCGTCGAGCCGCCGGACAGGGCGATGCTGAACCGGCCCTCCTTGGCCCGCGCCTGCTCGCCGAGCCATTCGGCGGCCCGTTCCGCCACCGCCCCGGCATCGGGCAGCACCCAGACCTCACCCTCGGTGGCGCGCATGGTCACGATGCTCCTCCGTCGAGGATGTGGCGCTCGATCGCGGTCGCGAACCCTTCCTCCTCCGAGGAGGTCGACACGAACGTGGCCGCCGCCTTCACCTCGTCGCTGGCCTGCCCCATGGCGATCGACATGCCGCTGCGGCGGAACATCAGCACGTCGTTGGGCTGGTCGCCGAGGGTGGCCATCGTCTCGGGGGCGATGCCCAGCATGCGCGACAGGCTGGCGACCACGCCGCCCTTGTTCGCGTCCGGATGGGTCACGTCGAGATAATAGGGCTGCGAGCGGGCCGCCGAGGCGGTGTCGCCCAGCGCCTCCTGCACGTCGCGCTCGCAGCGCGCCATCAGCCCGGTATCGTCGCTGACCCCCACGATCTTCACCGCCGCGTCCAGCGCCGCGCCGAAATCCGACGTGACCTTGGGCGGGAACTTCACCGTCCATTCCTCGCGCGCCACATGCGGCCCGTCGCGTACCGGCACCAGCCAGTCCTCGCCGCTATAGACCCACACATCCACCTTGTGGTCGCGCAGGATCGAGACCGTCTTGTCCGCCACCGCGCGCGGCAGGGTGCGCGCCTCGATCGGCGTCATGTCCGGCCGGGTGAACAGCCCGCCGTTGAAGCCGGCCACCGGCTCGGTGATCTCCAGCGGCCTGATCACCATCTCCATGCCCTTGGGCGGCCGGCCGCTGGTGATGGCGAAGCGGATGCCCCGCCGGCGCAGTTCGCGCACCGCCCGCACGGCGCGCTCGGTCAGGATCTTCTCCTTGGTGACCAGGGTCCCGTCGACATCAGCCAGGACCAGTTCGATCTTGCCGCTCATCTGCGCCCTCGCTCCTTGTCACGCCGCACCTGCCTCCGCCGCCCCGGACACGCCCAGGGGCTTGCCCCGCGAGCCCTCAGGGCCGCCGGGGCAGGAGCAGCCGGTCGACCGCCAGCGCCCAGCCATCCTCCTCGTTGGACGCCGTGACGAGGTGCGCCGCCTGCCGCACCTCCTCCGTGCCGTTGCCCATGGCGATCGCCAGCCCGGCCACGTCCAGCATGGAGATGTCGTTGCCCATGTCGCCGATGCACGCCATCTCGTCCGGCGCCACGTCGAGCAGCCGCGCCAGTTCCAGCGCCGCGCGGCCCTTGTTGGCCTCGGGATTGGTCACGTCGAGGAAGTAGAGCTGCGAGCGGTGGGCGTTCACCCGCGCACCCAGCCTCTCCTGCAGCTCCCGCTCGACCCGCTCGAGCAGCGGGTGGTCGTTGCTCGAGCCCATGATCTTGCCGATCCGGTGGTGGTGGGCGGAGAAATCCTCCACCACCGTCGGCGGCAGGCGAACGGCGCGGAACTCGCGCTCGGCGAACGGGCCGCCGGCCGGACCCTCCGCATGCGGGCGGATAAGCCACTCGCCCTCGGCGAACAGCCAGGGCTCGACGCCGTAGGCATCCAGCGTCTCCAGCGTCTCGCGCGCCGCATCGGCGGCGAGCGGCAGGCGCGACAGCAGCGTGCCGTCGGGCGCCAGGATCTCGCCGCCGTTGAGCCCGGCGCGCGGGGTGTCGAGCGCCAGCGGCTCGATGAACATGTCCATGCCGCGCGCCGGCCGGCTGCTGACCAGTGCGAGCCTGATGCCCGCCTCGCGCAGCCGCCCGGCCGCAGCCAGCACGCCCGGCGTCAGCCGCTTGTCGCGGGTGACCAGCGTGCCGTCGATGTCGGACACCAGCAGCCGGATGCGCCCCGATGGCGGATCGCTGCGTCCGCCCGGTGCGATGCTGCCTGCGCTCACGTGTTCAACCTCAGCCAGTGCCGGCCGTCGCGGCTGAGCAGCGCGTCGGACTCCTCGGGCCCGTCACGGCCGGCCTCGTAGAAGCACAGCTCGCCGTGACCCGCACTCCACGCCTCGAGCGCGGGCTGCACCACGCGCCAGCCGGCTTCGACGTTGTCGGCGCGTTGGAAGAGGGTGGCGTCGCCGATCAGGCAATCATAAATCAAGGTCTCGTAGCCGGTGCTGGGGCCTTCCTGGAACCAGTCGGCGTAGTCGAACTTCATCCGCACCCCGCCGAGCTTCACCGTGGGGCCGGGCATCTTGGCGGAGAACTGCATGGTGACACCCTCGCTGGGCTGGATCTGCAGCACCATGATGTTGGGTGTCAGCTTGTCGACCGGGGTGTCGCGGAACAGGGCGTAGGGCGCCTGCTTGAAGTGGATGGCGATCTCCGTCTTGCGCGCGCCGAGCCGCTTGCCGGTGCGCAGGTAGAACGGCACCCCTGCCCAGCGCCAGTTGTCGATCGAGAGCTTCATGGCGACGAAGGTCTCGGTGGCGGACTCGGGCGAGACGTCCGGCTCCTCGCGGTAGCCGGGCATCGGGCGGCCGGCGATGTTGCCGGCGGTGTACTGGCCGCGCACCGCCTCGCGCCAGTCGAGCGGGTGGATCGCCGACAGCACCTTCGATTTCTCGTCGCGCACCGCGTCGGCGTCGAACGACAGCGGCGCCTCCATGGCCACCATGGCGAGCAGCTGCATGATGTGGTTGGGCACCATGTCGCGCAGCGCCCCGGTGGTCTCGTAAAAGCGGCCGCGCTTCTCCACACCCACCGTCTCGGCCACCGTGATCTGCACATGGTCGATGTTCTGGCGGTTCCAGGTCGGCTCGAAGAAGCCGTTGGAGAAGCGCAGGGCGAGGATGTTCTGGACCGTTTCCTTGCCCAGGTAATGGTCGATCCGGTAGATCTGGCTCTCGGTCAGCGAGGCGAGCAGCTTCTGGTTGAGCGCCTTGGCCGAGTTGAGGTCGGAGCCGAACGGCTTCTCGACCACCACCCGGCGGAAGCGGGCGTCGTCGTGCTCGGCGACCAGCCCCGCCTCGTCGAGGCGGCCGACGATGATGCCGAAGAAGCGCGCCGCGACCGCGAGGTAGAAGACGCAGTTGCCCTCGCCGCAGCGCTCGCCCAGCGCCTTGTAGGTGGCCGGATCGTCGAAATCGCCACGCAGGTAGCTGACCCGCTCGGTCAGCCACGACCAGGCCTCCTCCTGCAGGCTCGAGGCGCTCACCTTACGCTGGGCGACGAACTGGCGCATCGTCTCGTCGAGCTGCTGGCGCAGGCTCTCGTCGGACAGCTCCGCCCAGTCGACCGCGACGATCTTGAAATCCTCGCTCAGCAGGTTGGCGCAGACCAGGTTGTAGATCGCCGGCATCAGCAGCCGGCGGGTCAGGTCGCCGCCGCCGCCGAAGATCACCATGGTGGAGCCGGGCGCCCGCTTGGGGTGCCCGGCCGCGTCCTCGTCACCCGCGGGCCTGGGGTCGCGGATGTCGAGATGTTCGTGCGCCAGATCCATTCTTCAGCCCTTCACGCCGCACCTACTTCCGGCCACCCGTCACCTCCGGCACCTCGGAGCCGTGCTTGGCTTCGGTGTGGTGCTGTTCGACATGGCCGCCGAACTGGAAACGCATGGCGGACAGCATCTTCTCGGCGAAATTATTGCCCGTGCGGCTGCGGAAGCGGGTGAACAGCGAGGCGGTCAGCACCGGCACCGGCACCGCTTCCTCGATCGCCGCCTCGATGGTCCAGCGGCCCTCGCCGGAATCGGCCACCTGGCCGGTGAAATCCGACAGGTCGTGGTTCTTGGCCAGGGCGCTGGCGCACAGGTCGAGCAGCCACGACGAGACGACGCTGCCGCGCCGCCAGACCTCGGCGATGTCGGCCATGTTGAGGTCGAAGCGCTCGTCCTCGGGGAGGTCCTTCGAGCCCTTGTTGCGCATCACGTCGAAGCCCTCGGCGTAGGCTTCCATGATCCCGTACTCGATGCCGTTATGGACCATCTTGACGAAATGGCCCGAGCCGGCCGGGCCGCAATGCAGGTAGCCCTGCTCGGCGCGCGGGTCGAGCTGGGCGCCGCGCGAGGAGGTGCGCGGGATGTCGCCGATCCCAGGCGCGAGGGCGGCGAGGATCGGGTCGACATGGTCGACCGCCTGCTTGTCGCCGCCGATCATCATGCAGTAGCCGCGCTCCAGCCCCCACACGCCGCCGGAGGTGCCGACATCGACATAGTGGATGCCGCGCTCGCGCAGATGCTTCGCACGGCGGATGTCGTCCTTGTAGAAGCTGTTGCCGCCGTCGATGATCACGTCGCCGTCGCCCAAGAGGCCGCCCAGCGTCTCGATCGTCGATTCCGTGATCGCCCCGGCCGGCAGCATCACCCAGATCACCTTCGGGCTGGCCAGCTTGCCGACCAGGTCGGCGATGCCCGAGGCGGCGACACTCTGCTCGGCGCGGTCGGCCACCTTGGACACCACGTCGGCATCGCGGTCGTAGAGCACCACCTGGTGGCCGTGGCGCGCCAGCCTGACCGAGATGTTGCCGCCCATTCGCCCCAGCCCGATCACACCGATCTGCATGCCTGTCTCCGTTCTGGCCTTGAGAACCACGCTGTCGATAGGCCGGGCGGGGCCCGTTCCCCGCCCGGCCGGCTAGAGCCCTAGAGTGCGGAGCGGATCGCCTCGCCCAGCGCCTGCAGGCCGCGCCGCAGGTCACCCTTGATGTGCACCCGCAGCACCCGGCGGCCGCGCTCGGCGAGCACGTCGAAATCGCCGCGCGCCTGGGCCGCCTTGACCACGCCGAACGTGTATTTGGCGCCCGGCACGGGGAGGTCGGCCGCGTCGTCAGCGGTGATCTGCAGGAACACGCCGCTGTTCGGCCCGCCCTTGTAGGCCTGGCCGGTCGAGTGCAGGAAGCGCGGCCCGAACTCGGCGCAGGTCGCCACCTTCTTGGCGTCGCGGATCGCCAGCCGCACGCCCTGGATCCACTCCCGCGTCGCCTCGTCGCGCTCGACATAGGCGAGCAGCGCCGCGTAGTCGCCCGCCTCCAGCCGGTCGAAATGCGCGCGAAGCACCGCGCCGAGCGAGCCCGAGCCGAGCGCCTTGGCGTTCGCCGGATCGGCGTAGAAGCTGAAATCGCCGTCGGTGGCGAACGGCGTCTCGTCGGGCAGGCGGCCGGACTCGTTGTAGGCGTCGGTGAGCTTGCGGGTCTCGACCTTGCTCGCCTCGACGTCGGGCTGGTCGAAGGCGTTGATGCCGATGATCGCACCCGCCACGGCGGTGGCGAACTCCCAGCGGAAGAACTCCTGGACGATCTGCAGCGGCTCGGTGAGCGTGATGGTCACCACCGGCTGGCCGGCCGATTTCAGCGCCGCCACCGCCTTGTCCTGGGCCGGGTCGGGCTTGTCGGCCAGGCGCAGATAGGCGAACACCCGGTCGGTGCCGTAATGGTCCGGGCCGGCCGGCGTCTCGCCGTCGACCGGGATCAGGCCGTGGCCGTTCTTGCCGGTCGATTCCGCCATGAGCTGTTCGAGCCAGGCGCCCATGTCGTAGATCGCCGGCGAGGCGATGATCGTCACCTTGTCGCGGCCGTGTTTCGCCGCGACCCCGAGCACGGTGCCGAGCAGCACGCCCGGGTTCTGCAGCGGCGGCGAGCCGGCGCCGCAGGCATAGGCCATGCGCTGGCCGGATTCGAGGAACTCGCGCAGGTCCAGCCCCATGGCGGCGGCCGGCACCATGCCGAAATTCGACAGCACCGAGTAGCGGCCGCCGATCTGCTTGTCGCCGTGGAAGATGCGCCAGAAGCCGTCCGCCCTGGCGACCTCCTCCATGTGCGAGCCGGGGTCGGTCACGGCCACGAAATGGCTGCCCGCCTCCTCGCCCACCGCCTGCTTCATGCGCTCGAAGAAATAGGCCTTGAGGATGTTGGGCTCGAGCGTGCCGCCGGACTTGGAGGAGACGATGACCAGGGTCCTGGCCAGGTCGACCTTGGCGTCGAAGCTCTTGACCTGCTGCGGGTCGGTGCTGTCGAGCACCAGCAGGCGCGGGAAGCCGCCGCGCTTGCCGAAGGTCTCGGCCAGCACCTCGGGGCCGAGGCTCGAGCCGCCCATGCCGAGCAGCAGCACGCTCTCGTAGCCGCGCGACTTCACCTCGCGCTGGAAGGCGGCCAGCTCGTCGATGCCGCGCAGCCGGTCGTCGATCACGTCCAGCCAGGCGAGCCACTTGCCCTCGTCCTGTCCGGTCCAGACGGAGGCGTCGCGCTCCCAGATTTGGCGCACCGTGCCGTCGCGGCGCCAGGCTTCCAGGCTCGCCTTGACCGCGTCGTCGAGCGGGCCGGGCAGGCTGATCTCCGTGCGGGTCAGCCGGTCGCCGGCCAGCGCCGCCTGCTTGGCCGCCACCGCGCCGAGCAGCGCGTCGAAGCTGTCGGCGAAGGACTGCACGCCGTCGGCCACCAGCTTGCGCGTGACACCATCGAGATCGAGCCCGAGCCGCTCGGTCTCGGCCAGGACGTGCTTCGCACCTTCGACATCCTCGGTCAGCGCGTTGCGCACCGTGCCATGGTCGCGGAACGCGTCCATGGTCGCGGGCGGCATGGTGTTGACCGTGTCCGCACCGACCAGCTCCTCGACATACAGCACGTCGCTGTACGCCTTGTCCTTGGTCCCGGTGCTGGCCCAGAGCAGGCGCTGCGGGTTGGCACCGGCGGCGGCGAGCTTCTTCCAGCGCTCCGACGCGCTCACCTCGAGATAATGCTGGTAGGCGATCTTGGCGTTGGCGATCGCCACCTTGCCGCGCAGCGCCTTGAGGGCGGCGGACTCCGGATCGCCCTGCTCCAGCCGGCCATCGATCGCCTTGTCGATCACGCCGTCGATGCGGCTGACGAAGAACGAGGCGACCGAGGCGATGTGCGAGATGTCCTGCCCCTTGGCCTGGCGCGCCTCGAGGCCGGCGATGTAGGCCTCCAGCACCGCCTTGTAGGCGTCGACCGAGAACAGCAGGGTGACGTTGATGTTGATCCCGTCGGCGATGAGGGTGCGGATCGCCGGCACGCCGGGCTCGGTGCCGGGCACCTTGACCATCAGGTTGGGCCGGTCGACCGTCTTCCACAGCCGCCGCGCCTCGTCGATCGTGGGCTCGGTGCGCAGGCCGAGATAGGGCGACACCTCCAGGCTGACATAGCCGTCGAGGCCCTGCGTCTCGTCCCAGACCGGCTTGAGCACCGCCGCCGCGGCGCGGATGTCGTCGATCGCCATCGTCTCGTAGAGCGACGAGACGGTGCGGTTCTGGTCGGCGGCCAGGACCTTGAACTGGGCGTCGTAGTCGGTGCCGTGACCCATCGCCTTCTCGAAGATGGCCGGGTTGGAGGTGACACCCTTCAGCCGGTCGTTGCGGACCAGCGCCTCCAGCTTGCCGTCATGGATGAAGGAGCGCTGGATGAAGTCGAGCCAGGGCGACTGCCTGAATTTCTCCAGCGTCTGCAGCGGATTGGCGGCGTCGGTGGTGCCCGGCGCCTTCTGCACCACGTTCATGTCTGCTTTCCTTCGCGGCTCGGTGTGTCCGACGGGTCAGTCGTTGTCCGGAGCACGCCGGACACGGGGTACTCCGGGCCGGCGCCGCCCGCGGGGGCGTCGGGGAGGGGCGATAGAGGGGCCGGGCTAGCTGGCCTGCCTGCCGGCCTGCTTGCGGGCCTCCTCGAGGACGCGCTCGGGGGTGAAGCCGAACTTCTTCTGCAGGGCGGCCATCGGCGCGGAGGCGCCGAAGGTGCGCATCACGATCATGCTGCCGCTGGCCCCGGCATAGCGGTCCCAGCCGAGGGCGGCGGCCTGCTCGATCGCCACCCGGCCGGTGACGGCGGGCGGCAGCACGCTGTCGCGGTACTCCTGGCTCTGCTGCTCGAACAGCTCCCAGCACGGCATGGACACCACGCGGGCGCGGATGCCCTCGCCTTTGAGCGTCTCGTAGGCGCCGACCGCCAGGCCGAGCTCGGTGCCGGTGGCCATCAGGATCACCTCCGGCGTGCCCTCGCAATCGGCCAGGACATAGGCGCCCTTGGCCAGCCCGGAGGCGGGGGCGTATTTCGTCCGGTCCAGCGTCGGCATCGGCTGGCGGCTCAGCGCCAGGGCCGCCGGCTGTTCCTGCAGCGGCAGGATCACCCGCCAGGCTTCCGCCACCTCGTTGGCGTCGCCGGGGCGGAAGCACAGGAAGCCCGGGGTGGCGCGCATCTGGGCAAGCTGCTCGATGGGCTGGTGGGTCGGGCCGTCCTCGCCCACGCCGATGCTGTCATGGGTGAAGATGTAGATGACCGGCAGCTCCATGATCGCCGCCAGACGCATCGGCGGCTTCATGTAGTCGGAGAAGATCAGGAAGCCCGAGCAGTAGGGGCGCAGGCCGGCCAGGGCGATGCCGTTGCTGACCGAGCCCATGGCGTGCTCGCGCACGCCGAAATGCAGGTTGCGGCCGCCGTAATTGTCGTGCTCGAAGCTGCCGGCCCCCTGGAACTTGAGGTCGGACTTGGTGGACGGCGACAGGTCGGCGGCACCGCCGAGCAGCCAGGGGAAGTTGGGCGCGATCGCGTTCAGCACCTTGCCCGAGCTTTCGCGCGAGGCGACACCCTTCTCGGAGGCCTCGAAGACGGGGATGTCGCGGTCCCAGCCCTCGGGCAGCCTGTGCTCGTTGATCATGTCGAGCTCGCGGGCAAGCTCGGGATATTGCTGGCGGTAGGCGTCGAACGATTCGTACCAGGCCCGGCTCAGCGCCGCGCCCCGCTTGCCGATGCCGTCGCGGAAATGCTCCCTCACCCCGTCGGGGACATAGAACTGCTTATCCTCGGGAAAGCCGTAGGTGCGCTTGGCGCCGCGGATCTCGTCGTCGCCGAGCGGCTCGCCATGCGCTTCCTTGGTGCCCGCCTTGTGCGGCGCGCCCCAGCCGATCGTGCTGTGCACGACGATCATGGTCGGCTTGTCGGAGACGGCCTTCGCCTCCTCGATGCGCGTCCTGATCAGCGCCGTGTCGTTGGCGTCGGGCACCTCGCTCACGTGCCAGCCATAGGCCTCGAAGCGCTTGTGGGTGTCCTCGATGAAGGCGAGACTGGTCGCGCCCTCGATGCTGATCCGGTTGCTGTCATAGATCCAGGTCAGGTTGGACAGGCGCAGGTGGCCGGCGAGCGAGGCCGCCTCGGAGGAGATGCCCTCCATCATGTCGCCGTCGCCGCACAGCACCCAGACATGGTAGTCGAACAGGTCGAAACCGGGCTTGTTGTAGCGATCGGCCATCCAGCGCTGCGCCATGGCCATGCCGACCGAATTGCCGCAACCCTGGCCGAGCGGACCGGTGGTGGTCTCGACACCGGAGGTGAAGCGGTATTCCGGATGGCCCGGGGTCTTGCTGCTCATCTGGCGGAACTGCTTGAGGTCGTCCAGCGTCAGCGCCGGACCGCCCTTCTCCACCGCTCCGCCCTCGTGGTCCTCGTCGCGGATCTCGCGCACGCCGGCCAGGTGGATCAGCGCGTAGAGCAGCATGGAGGCATGGCCGACGGACAGCACGAAGCGGTCGCGCCCCGGCCAGCGCGGCTCGGCCGGGTCATAGCGCAGCACGTCCTGCCACAGCGTGTAGGCCAGGGGGGCCAGGCCCATCGGCGTGCCGGGATGGCCGGACTTGGCCTTCTGCACGGCATCCATCGCCAGGGTGCGGATCGTGTCGATGCAGGTCTGGTCGATGCTGCCGCGAGGCGCGCCGCCGGCATCGGGAGCCATGAGCCGGGCGCCGCGCAAAGGGTGTTCCGTCACTGTGCGCATGAAGTCTCCGTCCTCCGATAAAAGCTCGCCCCGGTGGGGCCCACTGGGGCAAGCAGGCGCCGGTCGCTGCGTTGTTCTGGCTGACGTTCCATCCGTAGTCCGCTCCGGCCCAGTCGTTTCGGCCCAGCCGTTGCCAAGCCCAGTCGGCCAGCCACTCGGCCAGGCGCCAGTGGTTGCCAGGCCCATGTGGAGGCCCGGCGCCAACCGTTGCCGGGCCTGGCCCGTCACCCGGCTCGACCGCGGCCAACCAGGCTGCCCGGCCCCAAGCTGCCCGGCTAGGCTGCTTGGCCCCGCGGCCCGGCCCGGTTACCCGTCGGCCGAACGCCGCCCAGCCCGTCGCCGCCCAGCCCGTCGCCGCCCAGCCCGTCGCCGCCCAGCCCGTCGCCGCCCAGCCCCATCGCGCCCAGCCCGTCACCCCCCAGCCCTGCCTGCCGGCCCTGATCCGCCCGCAGCGGCCTCGCGGCCGGGGAAGGCGAAACGCCGACCGGCCCGCCGGCGATGATCCGCGAAACGCCCGGCAGTTGGAGCCGCCGCAGCCGGACCCGCCGAAGCTGGGCTCACCAAAGCTGGGCTCACCAAAGCTGGGCTCGCCACAGCCGGAACGGCCCGCGCCGGACCGCCGGCTGACCGGTAGCACCCGCCACAGGCCGCTATGAAACGCGCCGCGACGGGCCGAGACCACCGCGCATCTGCGACAGCGTCGATCACGAAATCTCGATCAGTCCGTGATCGCCGCCCGAACCCGGGGTGGGCCGCTCTGCCGCCGGGCAGCCGCAGGTCGGCCCGGGATCAACTACACTCGTCGGGCGCGTGGCGCTCAGGCGCCGGGTTCGGTGTGACTCTCGCCCGGCACCCCGTGCGTCTGCGTCGCCCGCGGCACATAGCCGGTGATCCCCAGCCTGCGGTGGAACCATTCCCGCACGGTCTGGAAGGTCACGTAGAGCATCGGGATGATGAAGATGCCGACCCCGCTGGCGGCCAGCATGCCGGCGAACACCGGGGTGCCCACGTCGCGGCGGCTGAGCATCGCCGCCCCCGTGGCGGTGACCAGCGGCAGCAGGCCGAGGATGAAGGCGAACGAGGTCATCATCACCGCGCGGAACCGCATGTGCGCGCCCTGCTGGGCGGCATCGCGGATGCTTTCCCCCGCCTCGCGGCGCTCCTTGGCGAATTCGACGATCAGGATGCCGTTCTTGGCCGACAGCGCGATCAGCACCACCAGCCCGATCTGGGCGTAGAGGTCGAGCGACAGCCCGGCGATGCGGATGCCGATCATGGCACCCAGCACGCCGACCGCGACCGACAGCAGCACCGGGATCGGGATGATCCAGCTCTCGTAGAGCCCGACCAGGAACAGGTAGGCGAACAGCAGCGACATGCCGAGGATGATCCCGGTCTTGCCGCTCGCCTGCACCTCCTGGTACGCCGTGCTGGTCCACTCATAGTCGTAGCCCGGCTGCAGCACCCGGTGCGAGATCTCGGCCATGGCGGACAGTGCGGTGCCCGAGGAGACGCCGGCACCGGGCGAGCCGTTGATGGTGATCGCGCGGTAGTTGTTGTAGCGGGTGATCGCCTGCGGGCCGGTGACGATCTTGGCGGTGGCCAGCGAGCGCAGCGGCACCGTGCCGCCGCTGCTGTTGCGCACGTAGATCCGCCACAGATCGTCGATCTTGGAGCGGTCGCGCGCCTCGGCCTGCACGTTGACCTGCCAGACGCGGCCGAACAGGTTGAAGTCGTTGACGTACTGGCTGCCGAGCGTGATCTGCAGGGCGCTGAAGATGTCGTTGATGTTGACACCGAGCGCCTGTGCCTTGGTGCGGTCGATGTCGAGATAGATCGACGGGTTGGTGGCGGTGAAGGTGGAGAACACCCGCGACAGGCGCGGGTCGCTGTTGGCCTGGGTGATCAGGCTCAGCATCTCCGAGCCCAGGTCGCGCGGGTCCTGGCCTTCCAGGCCCTCGAGCTCGTACTCGAAGCCACCGCCCGGCGACAGGCCGATGATCGGCGGCAGGTTGAACGGGAAGACGGTCGCGGCAAGGATCGACTGGCCCTCGGCGAACACCCGGCCGATCAGCGCCTGGACATGGGTGTCGGCGGCGGTGCGCTGGTCGAAGGGCTTGAGGCGGGTGAACACGAAGCCCGCGTTCGGCTCCTGCACCGTGTCGAGGAACGAGTAGCCGATCACGCCGAACGTGTGCAGGGCGCCGGGCAGCGCCTTGTCCATCACCTCGACCCGGTGGACCACGGCACTGGTGCGTGCCACCGACGCGCCGTCGGGGAGCTGGATGTTGGTGAAGAACCCGCCCTGGTCCTCCTCGGGCAGGAAGCCGAGCGGCAGGGTCTGCTGGATGATGAACACCCCCGCGCCGCACAGCGCCACGACGAGGATGCCGCCCAGGGCGAAGCCCAGCAGGCGGGCGACGACCCGCGAATAGCCGTTGCGGACGCGGTCGATGCCGCGCAGCACATAGCCCATCGGTCCGCGCCGGCGACCGGGGGCCCGGTGGCGCAGGAACACGCCGCACAGCGCGGGCGACAGGGTCAGCGCGTTCAGCGCCGAGATCAGCATGGCGATGCTGATCGTCACCGCGAACTGCTGGAACAGCACGCCCGACAGGCCGGGAATGAAGGCGATCGGCACGAAGACCGAGAGCAGCACCAGGGTGATGGCGATGATCGGGCCGGTGATCTGCGCCATGGCCAGCTTGGCCGCCTCGGCGGGCGGCATCTCCGGGTTCTCCTCCATCACCCGCTCGACATTCTCCACCACCACGATGGCGTCATCGACCACGATGCCGATCGCCAGCACCATGGCGAGCAGCGAGACGGTGTTGGCCGAGAAGCCGAGCGCGGTCATGCCGGCGAAGGCGCCGATCAGGCTGACGGGGACGGCGCAGGTCGGGATGATGGTCGCCCGCACGCTGCCGAGGAACAGGAACACGACGAGCACGACGAGGACGAAGGCCTCGAACACGGTGTGCAGCACCACGGTCACCGTGTCGCGCACGAAGTCGGTGCTGTCGTAGGTGACGTTGTAGGCGAGCCCGGCCGGGAAACGGTGCGACAGGCGCTGGACGAGCTTGGTGATCGCGGTGGCGGTGTCGAGCGCGTTGGCGCCCGGGGCGAGATAGATCGCGACCGCCACCGAAGGCTTCTGGTCGAACCTGGTCTCGGAATCCAGCGTCTGCGCGCCGAGTTCGACCCGGGCCACGTCCTTGAGCTTGAGCGACGAGCCGTCCGGGTTGGCGCGTATGACGATGTTGCCGAACTGCTGGGGTGTCACCAGCCGGCCCAGGGTCTGCACGTTGAACTGGTACTGCTGGTCGGGCCCGGTCGGGCGTGCGCCGATGCGGCCGACCGCCGCCACCTGGCTTTGCGCGGCGATGGCGCTGGTGATGTCGGTGGGCGACAGGCCGAGCTGCACCAGGCGGTTGTTGTCGAACCAGACGCGCATCGAGTATTTCTGCCGCGACAGCAGCGAGGCCTGGCCCACGCCGGTGGTGCGCGAGATCTCGTCGAGCACGTTGATCGTCAGGTAGTTGGCGATGAACAGCGGATCGAACTTGGCGTTCGGGCTGTAGAAGTTGATGAACTGCAGGATCGCCGAGGAGCGCTTCTGCACCGTCAGCCCCTGCAGCTGGACGACCGAGGGCAGCTCGGCATTGGCCGTCTGCACCCGGTTGAGCACGTTGACGGTGTTGATGTCAGGATTGGTGCCGAGCAGGAAGCTGACGGTCAGGTTGTAGCTGCCGTCATTGCCGCTGACCGAGCGCATGTAGATCATCTTGTCGACGCCGACGACCTGCGCCTCGATCGGCTGTGCGACCGATTCCTCCACCACCTCGGCCGAGGCACCCGGATAGGTTGCCGCCACCTGCACCTGCGGCGGCACGATGTCGGGGAACTGGGCGACGGGGATGCGGGTCAGGCCCACCACGCCGGCCAGCGTGATGACGATGGCAATGACGATGGCCAGCCGCGGCCGGTCGATGAAGACGCCAGAGATCATTGACCTGTTCCGTTCCCCTGGCCCGCATCGCTGCGCGCCGCGTCCTGCGGGCCGAGCCCTTGCCGCCAGCCGGCTTGCCGGCCGGAAGCCGCCTGCCGCCCGCTGGCCTGCCGCCCGCTGGCCTGGCACCCGCCAGCCTCACCCGTGCGTGTCGTCCCCGTGGATGGCCTCCCCGCGGACAGCCTCACCGCGGGTTGGGGTTGCCGCCCGGCGTCTGCGGCGGCGCGCCCTGTCCGTTCTGGGCGGCATTCTTGGCCGCCGCCGGCGGCTTGCTGGCGGTGCCGGCGGGTGCGGCCTGGCTGGACGCGGCGGATGCGCCGGCGGCCGGCGCGGCGCCACCCTGCGTCCCCGCGGCCGGCGCACCGCTCCCCTGGAAGGAGGGCGGCTGCTCGGCGGTGGGCTTCACCGCCGCACCCGGGTGGACGCGCTGCACACCGTCGATGATGATCCTGTCGCCGTCCTTCAGCCCCTTGTCCACGACCTGGTCGGCGCCCACCGACTGGCCCAGCGACACGTTGGTGCGCTGTGCGCGGTTCTGGGCGTCCAGGACGAACACGTAGTTGCCCTGCTGGTCGGACAGGACGGCGGCGCGCGGGATGACGATCGAGTTCACCGGGTGCGGATCGGAGATCAGCACGGTGACGAACTCGCCCGCGACCAGCTCGCGGGTGGTGACCCCGGCCTTCTCGCTGCCGCGCAGCGGGTTGGGGATGGTGGCGCGCAGCGTGATGGTGTCGGTGTTGGCCGCGACCTGCGGCGAGACATAGTCGAGCTTGCCGAGCTGGTCGTAGGTGTCGCCGTTGGTCAGCTCCAGCTTGATCTGCGCAGCACTCAGCCCGCCGACATCGGCGTATTTCTTCTGCAGCGTCAGCACGTCGCGGGTTGCCACCGGGAACTCGACATACATCGGATCCTGGCTGACCAGGGTGGCCAGCGTGCCGCTGGTCGGGCTGACCACGTTGCCCTGGTTGACCGCCGTCTGGCTGATCCGGCCGTCGATCGGCGCGCGGATCTCGGTGTAGCCGAGATTGATCTGGGCGGCCTGCAGGTTGCCCTGTGCGGTCAGCACGTTGCCGGCGTCGCTCTGCTGGGTGGCGAGCGCGTTGTCGTAGTTCTGCTGCTGGCCGGCGGGGGTGTGGAGCAGCGCCTTCTGGCGCTGGAAGTTCACGCTGGCGTTGCGCACGTTGGCCTCGGCCTGGGCGAGATTGCCCTGCTGGGCCAGCACCTGCGCCTGGAAGGGGCCCTGTTCGAGCACATAGAGGAGCTGGCCCTTCTTGACCTCCGAACCCTCGGTGAACAGGCGCTGCTCGAGGTAGGCGGTGACGCGGGCGATCAGGGCCACGCTGTCGACGGCCTGGACGCGGCCGATGAACTGGCTGGTGGTGGTGACCGGCCGGGAGGCGACGGTGGTCACGCCGACCGCGGGCGGCCCCGAACCCATCCCCTGCGCCCGCGCCCCGGGCGCGAGCACGCTCCCGGCCAGAAGGGTCGCCGCACAGGCAGCCAGGGTCACCGTCGCGGCGCGGGGCAGGCTCGACATGCTACGTCCTCGTCAGCGGCCGGCGGTCGCCGGTCGGAGACCGAAAAGGGGAGCGGCCGGTCCGGCAGGCGGCTGACCGCTCGGTCAGCGCCGACTTACACGACGTTCACCTCCTTCTGCAACCGCAGCGCCCGCTGATCTGCACCGGCCAGTCCAAAAACCCAGGCAAAAACCCATTGGAGCGAGTCCGGAACCGACGGACCCACACGGGGTTCATGCCGCGCGAGACCGAGGGGGATGAGCCGTGGCCGACAGTCTGAAGAAGCGAGTACGCGAGGGCCTGCCGTTCCCCATCGGGGCGCACTGGGATGGCAAGGGGGTCAACTTTGCCCTGTTCTCCGCCCATGCGACGTCCGTCGAGGTCTGCCTGTTCGACGCCGAGGGCAAGAAGGAACTCGAGCGCATCGCCCTGCCGGAATATACCGACCAGATCTTCCATGGCTGGCTGCCCGACCTCGGACCGGGCACGGTCTATGGCTACCGCGTGCACGGTCCCTACGAGCCGGATGCCGGGCACCGCTTCAACCCCAACAAGCTGCTGCTCGACCCGTATGCGCGCGCCCATACCGGCGATGTGACGTGGGATCCGGCGCTGTTCGGCTACACGATCGGCCACAAGGACGACGACCTTTCGTTCGACGAGCGCGACAGTGCCCCGTTCATGCCGAAGAGCGTGGTGATCGATCCCAATTTCGACTGGAAGGGTCAGCCGCGCCGCAATCCGGTCGCCTGGGACCGGACGATCGTCTACGAGACCCACCTGCGCGGCTACACCAAGCTGCACCCGGCCGTGCCGGAGCAGCATCGCGGCACCTACCGGGGCCTGGCCCATCCCAAGGTGCTCGACTATATCCGCACCCTCGGCGTGACATCGGTCGAGCTGCTGCCGATCCACAGCTTCGTGCTCGACAGCCACCTGCTGGAGAAGGACCTCACCAACTACTGGGGCTACAACTCGATCGGCTTCTTCGCGCCCAACACCCGCTACGCCTCCGAGCCCGAGCAGTCGCTGCGCGAGTTCAAGGAGATGGTGGCCGCGATCCACGAGGCGGGGCTCGAGGTGATCCTCGACGTGGTCTACAACCACACGGCCGAAGGCAATGAGCGCGGTCCGACGCTGTCGTACAAGGGCATCGACAACGCCTCGTACTACCGGCTGATGCCTGACCAGCCGCGCTACTACATCAACGACACCGGCACCGGCAACACTGTCAATCTGAGCCATCCGCGCGTCATCCAGATGGTCACCGACAGCCTGCGCTACTGGGCCGAGGAGACGCATGTCGACGGGTTCCGCTTCGATCTCGGCACCATCCTGGCGCGCGAGCCGAACGGCTTCGACAACCAGTCCGGCTTCCTCAAATCGTGCTGCCAGGACCCGGTGCTGGGCCAGGTCAAGCTGATCGCCGAGCCCTGGGATTGCGGCCCCGGCGGCTACCAGGTGGGCGCGTTCCCGCCGGGCTGGGCCGAGTGGAACGACAAGTTCCGCGACACGGTGCGCGACTACTGGCGCGGCGAGGCGCCGGTTGCCAAGCTCGCGCCGCGACTGCTCGGCTCGCCGGAGGAGTTCGACCACCAGGGACGCAAGCCGTGGGCGAGTGTCAACTTCATCACCGCCCATGACGGCTTCACGCTGAACGACACCGTCACCTACAACGAGAAGCACAACGAGGCGAACGGCGAGGACAACAAGGACGGCTCGTCGGACAACCGCTCGTCCAACTACGGCGCCGAGGGTCCGACCGACGACGAGGAGATCAACCGGGTGCGCGCCCGGCAGATCCGCAACATGCTGGCCACCCTGCTGCTCAGCCAGGGCACGCCGATGCTGCTCGCCGGCGACGAGTTCGGCCGCACGCAGGGCGGCAACAACAACGCCTATTGCCAGGACAGCGAGATCTCCTGGGTGGACTGGGACATCAAGGAGAAGGGCCAGTCGCTGATCCGCTTCGTGCAGCGCGCCACCGAGCTGCGCCGCCGGTTCCCGATCCTGCGCCGCAACCGCTTCCTGACCGAGGCCTACAACGAGGAGCTCGACATCAAGGAGCTCACCTGGGTGAATGCCAACGGGGGCGAAATGGAGCAGGGCGACTGGCAGGGTGGCGCGCAGTGCGTCGGTCTGATGCTCGACGGACGCGCACAGCCCACCGGCATCAGGAAGCGCGGCGAGGACGTCACCATCCTGATGATCTACAACGCCTGGCAGGATCTCGTCGAGTTCACCCTGCCCAGCCAGGGCGGTGACGACCAGCACTGGACCCTGATGATGGACACCAACCTGTCCGAGGAAGAAGTTGGTGCCGAGGACAAGCAGTTCCCGTTCGGCCACGTCTATGGGGTGACCGGCCGATCCTTCCTGCTGTTCGCCCTCATTCCGGACAAGGCGCAATGACCCGGCGCGCGCACCGGCTGCCGCAGGGTGCCAACATGCTCGGCGGCGGTCGCGTCGAGTTCAGCCTGTGGGCGCCCGGTTGCGACAAGATCGAGCTGATGCTTGGCGGTTCGGTGGGCGAGATGCTGGAGATGCAGGCCGAGGACGACGGCTGGCATCGGCTGACGGTCGAGCACGCCCGTCCCGGCACGCTCTACCATTTCGTGCTGCCCGACGGCCTCAAGGTGCCCGACCCGGCGTCGCGCTTCCAGCCGCGCGACGTGCACGGCCCGTCCGAGCTGATCGATCCCAACGCCTATGACTGGACGGTGCGCTGGGCCGGCCGGCCGTGGCACGAGATCGTGCTCTACGAATTGCATGTCGGCACCTTCACGCCCGAAGGCACGTTCCGCGCGGCCATCGACCGGCTGGAGCATCTGCAGCGCCTCGGCGTCACGGCGGTCGAGATCATGCCGGTGTGGGATTTCCCGGGCGGCCGCAACTGGGGCTATGACGGCGTGCTGCCCTATGCGCCGGACTCCTCCTACGGCCGGCCGGAGGATTTCAAGGCGCTGATCGAGGCGGCGCACGCGCGTGGCATCGCCGTCCTGCTCGACGTGGTCTACAACCATTTCGGCCCGGACGGGAACTACCTGCCGGTCTATGCGCCGGCCTTCTTCACCGAGCGCCACCAGACGCCCTGGGGGGCGGCGATCAACTATGACGGGCCGGACAGCCGCCCGGTGCGCGAGTTCGTCATCGGCAACGCGCTCTACTGGCTCGAGGAATACGACCTCGATGGCCTGCGCTTCGATGCGGTGCACGCGATCATCGATGAAGGCCCGCGCCATCTGCTCGACGAGCTCTCCGAGCGGCTGCGTGCGTTTGCCGACCGCCCCGTGCATCTGCTGCTGGAGAACGAGGACAACGAGCCGGGACGCCTGGCGCGCACGGCGGCCGGCAAGCCGGTGCATTTCACCGCCCAGTGGAACGACGACATCCACCATGTGCTGCATGTCGCCGCGACCGGCGAGACGGCCGGCTACTATGCCGATTACGGCGGCGGCAAGCAGTCCGACGGCACGAAGCTGCTGGCCACGGCACTGGCGGAAGGGTTCGCCTACCAGGGCCAGATGATGCCCTATCGCGGCTCGCCGCGCGGCGAGCCGGCCGCCCACCTGCCGCCCGGCGCGTTCGTCGCCTTCATCCAGAACCACGACCAGATCGGCAACCGCGCGTTCGGCGACCGGCTCGACCAGACCGCCTCGCCGGAGGCGATGCGCGCGCTGGCCGCGATCTACCTGCTGCTGCCGCAGATCCCGATGATCTTCATGGGCGAGGAATGGGGTGCGGCACAGCCGTTTGCGTTCTTCTGCGATTTCGAGGGCGACCTGGCCGATGCGGTGCGCGAGGGGCGGCGCGCCGAGTTCGCGCGCTTCCCGGAGTTCCAGGATCCGCAGATGCGCGAGAAGATCCCCGACCCGCTGGCCGAGGCCACGTTCGCCTCCGCCAAGCTCGACTGGGGCAGCATCGATGAAGGCCGGCTTGCGCACTACCGCACGCTGCTCGGCGTGCGCCGGCGCGCGATCGTGCCGCACCTGACACGCATCACGCATGGCGGGCGCGGCGAGGTGATCGGCGACGGCGCGGTGCGCATCTCCTGGGGGACCGCACCCGGTGAGAGCCTGGTGCTGCGCGCCAACCTCTCGAAGCACCACACCACCTTTCCCGCCGCACCCGCCGGCCAGTTGATCTGGTCGGAAGGCGACACCGTGCCCGGCTTCGGACCCTGGTCGGTCCGCTGGACCCTGGAGGCCGCATGATCCCCCCGCGCGCGAGCTACCGGCTGCAGTTCCATGCCGGCTTCACCTTCGCCGACGCCACCCGCATCGCACCCTATCTGGCCCGCCTCGGCGTGAGCCATGTCTATGCCTCGCCCTATCTCAAGGCGCGGCCGGGCAGCACGCACGGCTACGACATCACCGACCACCAGGCGCTCAATCCGGAGCTCGGCAGCGAGGACGATTTCAAGGCGATGGTGGACGCCTTCGGCGCCGCCGGGCTCAAGCAGATCCTCGATTTCGTGCCCAACCACATGGGTGTCGGCGGTGCGGACAACCCGCTCTGGCTCGACGTGCTGGAGTGGGGCACGCAGGCCGATCATGCCGGCTGGTTCGACATCGACTGGGAGCCGGACCGGCGCTACCTCACCGACAAGATCCTGGTGCCCTTCCTCGGCAACCAGTACGGCACCGAACTCGAGGGCGGCAATCTCGAGGTCCGCTTCGACGAGACGGAGGGCAGCCTCGCCGTGTGGGCCTATGGCAGCCACAAGCTGCCGATCTGTCCGCTCGACTACGACCGCATCCTCGGCCACCAGGTGCTGGCGCTCGACAAGCTGGCGGACATGTTCTCCGACCTGCCGCAATGGCGGCCGCAGATGGCCGAGCGGGCGACAGGCTTGAAGGGCGAGCTGGCCGCGCTGGTGCGCGACAACGCCGAGGCGCGCGAGGCGCTCACCGGCAACATCGCGGCGATCAATGCCGACAAGCGCGCGCTGGATGCGCTCATCTCGCGCCAGTCCTGGCGGATCGCCGACTTCCGCGTGGCCGGCGACGACATCAACTACCGCCGCTTCTTCAACATCAACGACCTGGCCGGGCTGCGCATGGAGCTGCCGGCGGTGTTCCGTCACGCGCATGCGCGCATCCTGCCGATGCTGCGCGACGGCACGCTGGACGGGTTGCGCATCGACCACATCGATGGGCTTCTCGACCCCAAGGCCTATATCGATCATCTGCGCGAAGCGGCCGGTCGGGACTTCTATCTCGTGGTCGAGAAGATCCTGGCCGGCCACGAATCGCTGCGCGAGGACTGGAGCGTCGAGGGGACCACCGGCTACGACTTCACCAACCAGGTGCTCGGGCTGCTGGTCGATCCGGACAGCGAGGCGGCGTTCACCGCACTCTACCACGAGTTCACCGGCCTCGACGCGCCGTTCGGGCGCATCGTCTATGAATGCAAGATCCGCATCATGGAAAACGAGATGGCCAGCGAGCTCAACGCACTCGGCCGCGATGCGGGGCGGGTGGCGCGGCAGAACCCGCTCACCCAGGATTTCACCAAGACCGTGCTGCAGCGGGCGATCAAGCAGATCGTTGCCTGCTTCCCGGTCTACCGGACCTATATCGAGTTCGAGGCCGACCAGGACAGCGCCGACAAGCGCGACCTGAACTGGGCGATCACCCAGGCGCGGCGCTTCGATCCCGCGATCGATCCGTCGGTGTTCGACTTCCTGCACGGGCTGCTGTCCGGCCGGCTGATCGCCAAGCCCGATTGCGGCTTCAACCGCACGAGCGTGCTGCGCCTGGCGATGAAGCTGCAGCAATATAGCGGCCCGGTGATGGCCAAGGGGCTCGAGGACACCGCCTTCTACCGCTACAATCGCTTCATCGCGCTGAACGAGGTGGGCGGCGAGCCGGAGCGGTTCGGCCTCAGTGCCAGCGCCTTCCACCGCAGCAACGCGGTGCGCGCCAGGCGCTGGCCGCACGCGATGCTGGCGACCTCCACCCACGACACCAAGCGCGGCGAGGACACACGCGCGCGCCTCGCGGTGCTGGCCGATCTGCCGGAGGAATGGTCGCGCCAGGTGCAGGGCTGGAGCCGGCTGCTGCGCGCCCGGCGCGGCGACGTCGAGAACAGCGCGCCGCCCGACCGCAACGACGAGTATCTGCTCTACCAGCTTCTGGTCGGCTCCTGGCCGATGGAGATGCTCGAGGACCCCGGCGCGGAGGGGCTCGAGGAGTACGGCAAGCGGATCGCAGCGACACTGACCAAGTCGATGCGCGAGGCCAAGCTGCATTCCGACTACGCGGCCCCCGACGAGGCGTACGAGGAGGCGATGCAGTCCCTGGCGCGTGCCGCGCTGGAGCCGCAGCGGGCGGGGTTCCTGTCCAGCTTCCTGCCGTTCGTGCAGCGCGTGGCGCGGCTCGGCGTCGAGAACAGCCTGATCCAGACGGTGGTCAAGCTTACCGTTCCCGGCATGCCCGACATCTACCAGGGCTGCGAGATGTGGGATTTCTCGCTGGTCGATCCGGACAACCGCCGTCCGGTGGCCTACGGGCTGCGCGAGCGCACGCTGGCCGAGCTCGAGCCGCTGCTCGCCCGCGAGCCGGCGCCGGTGCTGCGGGGGCTGGCGCGCGACTGGTCGGACGGGCGGATCAAGCTTGCCGTCACCCACCTGCTGCTCGAGCTGCGCAAGCGCGAGGCGGCGCTGTTCGCGGACGGCGAGTACGAGCCGCTCACCACCAGCGGGCCGACCTTCGGCTATCTGCGCACCCTCGGCGAGCGCCAGGTCGCGGTGCTGGTCGCCCCCTATCCCGGCCGGCGCGACGGCAATCCCGACTGGCAGGCGGGGCAGGTCGATCTGCCGGATGGACACTGGGACAGCCTGTTCGGCGGCGACCGGATCACGGGCGGCAGCGGGGTCGAGGCCCCCGCCGTGCTCGCCGGCCTGCCGGTGGCGGTGTTGGAACGGCGCTGAGTTATCTCGGCCGGACGGGAACGCGCGCCGTTCCGGTCCGGCCAGCGATGGGCTAGGGTGCTGCGTTATGACGCAGTCCGACGCGACCCCACCGCCGCCGGCGGGCTTCACCCACGAACAGGTCGAGGCGCTGTTCTTTGGAGCGGCGCGCGACGGGCATGCCGACCTGCTCGCCGGCTTCCTCGATGCCGGCGCCGATGTGGACCGCGAGGACGGCCGCGGCTACACGCCGCTGATCCTCGCCTCCTATAACGGTCATGCGGAAGCGACCGCGTTGCTGCTGCGGCGCGGGGCCAGCGTCGACAAGCGCGACGCCAAGGGCAGCACGGCGCTGTCCGGCGTGGCCTTCAAGGGCGACCTGGCCGTTGCCCGCCTGCTGGTCGAGGCGGGCGCCGCGGTCGATGCCGCGAACGATGTGGGCCGCACGGCGCTGATGTTCGCCGTGATGTTCGGCCGCGAGGCGATGGTCGAGTATCTGCTGTCGGCCGGTGCCGACCCCGTCCTGCGCGACGGCGAGGGCAACAACGCGCTGACCCTGGCCGAGCGGCAGGGCAACAAGGCGCTGGTCGACCGGCTGCGGTCCGCCGTTCGCACCTAGAGCCAGCGGGCGGAGGCCAGCGGGCGCAAGGGCCCGTCTTCCGGCGCGGCCCAGCCTGGCCGATCGCCACCCCAGCGGCACCAGATCTCAACCAGCGGGAGCCGCCTTGCGGATGCGCCGACTTCTTGTTCTTCTTTGCTGCCTGCTGCCCACCGTGGCGCATGCCGAGCGCGGCGTGCACCGGTTCCTGGAGGTGGCGATCTCGCCCGATGGCTCCACCGTCGCCGACGTGGAGGGCGATGCGCCGCCGGGCGGCCTCGTGCCTGCGGTGCAGCGCCTGGTCCTGCGCCCGGCCGCCGGCGGTGGGGCGCCGGTCACCGTGGCGCTGCCCTGCGGCACGGTGCCGCAATGCTGGCCCTCGTCGCCTGCCTGGAGCCATGACGGCCGCCATCTCGCCTTCGCGCTGCGCACGCCCGGCACCCACCGGGACTCGCTGTACAGCGTCGCCGCGGACGGCTCGGGCCTGAGCCGGCTGCTCGATTTCGACGGCACGCTCACCACGTTGCGCTACGGGCCGGGCGAAGCGCTGGCCGTGCTGGCCGTGGCCGGAGCCGACAAGGAGGTCGGCGCGTCGCAGTCGGGTGCAGCGCTGGTCGGCACGCTCGGCGGCAGCGTGCGCGAGGAGCGGATCGGCGTGCTGGCGAACGGTGCGTTGGCCTGGGCGTCGCCGCCCGACCTGTTCGTCGACCAGTATGACTGGCGCCCGGACGGGCGCGGGTTTGTCGGCACCGCGGCGCACGGGGACGGCGACGACAATTACTGGTTCGCCAGGCTCTATGCGTTCGACCGCGCGAGCGGACGGGCGACCGAGCTGTTGCATCCTGGCTTGCGCGAGCAGCTCGCCGATCCGGTGGTCTCGCCCGACGGCCGGTCGGTGGCGTTCATCGGCGGGCTGATGAGCGATTTCGGCGCGACGGGCGGCGACGTGTTCCTGTTGCCGCTCAAGGCCGGGGCGGCGCCGGTCGACCTGACACCCGGCATGCCGGCCTCCGCCACCTCCGTCTACTGGAACTGCCGCAACGGCGCGCTGCAGGGCCGCGTGCTCGAGAACACCAAGCAGGAGCTGGTGGACTGGGGGGCGCAGCCGGCGCGGGCGTCGCGGCGGGTGGTGTTCAGCGGCACGGGGTCGCTCGACGCGAACGACACCGATCCTGTGTCGGTGGCCTGCGCCGCGCCGGTCAGCGCGACGGTGCGGCAGGATTTCACGACCCCGCCGGAGATCGCCGTGGGGCGGGCCGGCGACTGGCGCACCATCACCCACGCCAATGCCGGCCAGACCATGCCGCTGGTCGCGCGCAGCCTCGTCTGGTCGAACGAGGGGCGGCGCATCCAGGGCTGGCTGCTGCTGCCCACCGGGCAGGACGGCCGGCCCGTTCCCGGCCGGCGGCCGATGATCACCCTGGTCCATGGCGGGCCGGCCTGGGCCTCCGAGCCGCTGTTCCCCGGCGCCGGCCGCACCCGCGACCTGCTCGAGCGGGGGTATGCGGTGTTCCTGCCCAACCCGCGCGGCTCGTTCGGCCAGGGCGAGGCGTTCACCCAGGGCAATGTCGGCGATTTCGGCCATGGCGATTTCCGCGACATCATGAGCGGCATCGACGCCGCGATCGGCAGCGAGCCGATCGACGGCCAGCGGCTCGGCATCACCGGCGGCTCCTATGGCGGCTACATGGCGATGTGGGCGGTGACGCAGACCGACCGGTTCAGCGCCGCCGTGGCGCTGGCCGGGGTGAGCGACTGGCTGTCGATGTATGGCGAGAGCGACGTCGCGAACTCGCTGCGCCCCTACTACCCGGCCTCGATCTACGCCGACCCCGCACCCTATGCCCGCTCGTCGCCGATCAACTTCATCACCCACGTCCACACGCCGACCGCAGCCTATGTGGGCGAGCGTGACATCGAATGTCCGCCGGGCCAGACGGAGGAATTCTGGCACGCGCTCACCGCCCTGCACGTGCCGACCGAGGCGGTCATCTATGCGGGCGAAGGGCACGGCATCCGCGATCCGGCCGACGTGGCCGACCTGCGGCGGCGCGTCGTCGCGTGGTTCGACCGCTACCTCGACCGGCCGGCGGTCGCGCAAAGATAGCGCGGTCGGCGCGGGGCGTTCACCCGGCGAACTTCATGCACAGCGGCGTGCCGATGGCGAACGGGGCGAGCGGGGCGAGGCCGCCGGTGACCGGATCGATCGCGAAGCGGCTGATCAGGTCATCGTCCTGGCAGGCGGCGAGCAGGAAGCGCTGGGCCGGATCGACGGCGAGGTTGCGCGGCGTGCGGCCGCCGGCCGGCACGTGGCCGAGCGGGGCGAGGCGGCCGTCGTCAGCGGAGACGGCGAACATGGCGATGCTGTCATGGCCGCGGTTGGCGCTGTAGAGGAACCGCCCGCCAGGTCCGAACTGCAGGTCCGATGCGGTGCTGGCACCGGGGACGCCATCCGGCAGGGCCGGGACGGTCTGGGCGAGCGACAGCCGGCCGGTGGCGGGCTCGTAGTCGAGGACGGCCAGGCGGCTGGTGAGTTCGAGGGTGAGATAGGCGCGCCGGCCGGAGGCGTCCCACAGCAGGTGGCGCGGGCCGGAGCCGTGCGGCAGCGACAGGCTGGACGCCGGCTCGGGGTCGAGCGTGCCGGTGGCTGCGTCGAAGCGGTAGCTGAGCACCCGGTCGGCGCCGAGGTCGGCGAGCAGCAGGATGCGATTGTCTGGGCTGGGCAGCACGCAATGCGCATGCGGCTGCTCCTGGCGGACCGGGTCGGGGCCGGAGCCAGTCAGGGCAGCGCTGGCGCAGGCCGGGCGCAGGCTGCCGTCGGCGGCCAGCGGCAGGACGGCGAGAGCCTGGCCGGGCAGGTCGGCCGGGTCGCCCATCCGGTAGTTGGCGACCAGCAGGAAGCGGCCGGTCCGGTCGAGGGAGAGATGGGCGGTGATGCTGCCCAGGGTGGGCTGCTTGTTGAGGTAGGTGAGCCGGCCGGAGCCCGCCTCGAGACGGTAGGCGCTGGCCAGCCCCTCCTTCCAGCCCTCGACCTCGCTGCCGGCATAGATGTGGCGCCCGTCGGGGGAGACGCAGAGATAGCTCGGATTGTCGATGCAGCCGGTCGTCGCGTGGGCCTCCGACAGCTCGCAGGTTTCGGGGTCGACGCGCAGCACCACCAGCCCGGTGCCGTTGGCCGCGGCGAAATAGCTGGCCGGGCGGTTGAGCGTGCCGACAACGAGGACGGCGCTCATGCGGCCTCCCCGGGGACCGGGGCATGGGCCGGGATCAGCCCGGCCTCGCGCAGTTCCGACCACAGCGCGGCCGGGATGACGGCCGACATCAGGGCGGCGTTCTGCGTCATCTCGGCCACCGTGCGGGCCCCGGGGATGGCGGCGGCGACCACCGGGTGGGCGGTGCAGAACTGCAGGGCGGCGGCACGCAGGTCGACGCCGTGGCGCTGGCAGATCGCAGCGATGGCGTCGCGCCGGGCGATCAGCGCCGGCGGGGCGGGCGCATAGTCGTAGGTGCTGCCGCCGGTCAGCAGGCCGGAATTGTACGGGCCCCCCATGACGATGCTGACCCCGCGCCCGGCGCAGCGCGGCAGCAGCGTGTCAAGCGAGGCGTGGTCGAGCAGGGTGTAGCGGCCGGCGGCGAGGAAGATGTCGGGGTCGGCCTGGTCGAGGGCGCGCAGGCAGGGCTCGACGCGGTTGACGCCGAGGCCCCAGGCGCGGATCACCCCCTCCTCGCGCAGCCGGGTGAGTGCTGGCGCGGCGCCGGCCATCGCCTCGGCGAAGCGCTGTTCCCAGGCGGGGCCGTGCGTGTCCTCGCCGACATCGTGGATGTAGACCACGTCGATGCGCGCCAGCCCGAGGCGCTGCAGGCTGTCCTCGACCGAGCGGCGTGCGCCGTCGGCCGAGTAGTCGTAGGCCACCTCGAACGGCAGGCCGCCGACGAAGGCGTCGCGCTCCTGGGCCAGCGCACGGTCGGGCACCGGGACCAGCAGGCGGCCCACCTTGGTCGAGAGCATGAACTCCGCCCGCGCGCGCCAGCGCAGCGCCTCGCCGAACCGGTGCTCGGACAGGCCGAAGCCGTAGAACGGGGCGGTGTCGTAATGGCGCACGCCCGCCTCCCAGGCGCGCGCGATCACCGCGCGGGCCTCGTCCTCGGCGACGGCGGCGAACAGGTTGCCGAGCGGCGCGCCGCCGCAGCCGAGCGGGCCGGGCGGGCGGTAGCGTCCGGACAAAACCTGGGTGGCCATCATCGATCTCCTTCCGCTCGCATCCGGCGACACCATGATCCGGGCGTGGCCACCGATCAACTCGGCGCCAGCGGGCCGGATCCGGCCGGCCGGCGGCCCGTTCCAGACCCATGCGACGCACCAACCCGACCTACCCGCCCCTCGACGAGCCCAAGCCGGTGGCGCCTGACCTGTGGGTGGTGGACAGCGTGCTGCCCGGGCCGGCGGGACGCGTGTTCGCGACCCGCATGACGGTGATCCGGCTGCCGTCCGGCGAGCTGCTGCTCTACTCGCCCACCCGCTACAGCGCCGGACTGGGACGGGCGCTGGCCGAACTCGGCCCGGTGCGCCATCTCGTCGCACCCAGCCTCGCGCACTGGATGTTCGTCGAGGGCTGGCAGGCCGCCTGCCCGGAGGCCGTGAGCTGGGCAGCACCTGGGCTGGCGCGGCGGCGGGCGGTGCGCCGGGCCGGGGTGCGTTTCGCCCACACGCTGGGCGACGCGCCGCCGCCCGCCTGGGGTGAGGGCATCGCGCTGTTCACCGTGCCGGGCGGGCTCGGCTTCCGCGAGACGCTGCTGCTGCACCGGCCGAGCCGCAGCCTGCTGCTCTGCGACCTGGTGATGAACCTAGATGCCTCCAGGCTGCCGCCGCTGGCGCGCGGGCCGGTCGGCCTGTCTGGGATGGATCGCGGCCTGCCGCCGCCCTACCTGCGCGCGGTGGTGCGGGCGGGCGGCGACCGGGCGCGGCATGCGGTCGAGGCGGCGCTGGCGACCTCGCCGGAGCGGGCGATCTTCGCCCACGGGCTGTGGTTCGACGGCCATGCCGCGGTGCGGCTGCGCCATGCGCTGCGCTGGCTGCTGGAGCCGCGCCGGACCGGGCGGCGGCGGCCCTGAATGCCGGCACACCGGGGCCGAACGGCCTGTGATCGGGCGGGCGAGTGCCGCCCGTCGCCGCCCGTCGCCGCCCGCCGCCGCCGCCAAGCGGGGAGTTAGCCGATCCCTTGCGCGGGGCGGGGTCGGGATGGCAGCGGACCGGCCTTGGAGATGCAGGGGAGAATGCTGTTCTCCATTGGCCGGATCGCAGGCTAGATCCAGGCCTGACCAGGGAGGCGCCCGCATGTATACCCCGACCGCGTTCCGTGAGGACGAGCCCGCTGCCCTGGCGGCGATGATCCGGGAGGCGCGGGTGGCCAATCTGGTGACGGCGGGCGCCGAGGGGCTGCTTGCCACGCCGCTGCCGCTCTTTCTTGCGCCGGACGAGGGTCCGCACGGCACGCTGTATGGCCATCTGGCGCGTGCCAATCCGCAGTGGCGGCAGGGGCCGCCCGGCGCGGGCCCGGTGCCGGAGGCGCTGGCGATCTTCCACGGGCTGGACGCCTACATCACGCCGTCCTGGTACGAGAGCAAGCGCGAGCACGGCAGGGTGGTGCCGACCTGGAACTACGTCGCCGTCCATGCTTACGGCCCGGCCGAGTTCTTCGACGACGAGGCCCGGCTGCTGGATGTGGTCACCCGGCTGACGACGCTGCACGAGAGCCCGCGCCCGGAGCCGTGGGCGGTGAGCGACGCGCCGGCCGAGTTCATCCGCGGCCAGTTGCGCGGCATTGTCGGCCTGCGGCTGCCGATCACCCGCATCGAGGGCAAGCGCAAGATGAGCCAGAACCGCAGTGCCGCGGACCGTGCCGGCGTTGCCGCTGGCCTCGCCGCCAGCGCCCACGCCGCCGCCCCCCTCATCCCGCGCTGATCTCCCGCCGCGGGTGGTCCGGGGTTCGCAACCCCGGCGGGGTCGAGGGGCAGAGCCCCTCGCCTTGTTCACCCCGCCCCGCCCCCCGCGCTCATTCCCCCTCGCCTGCCGGCCGCGTTTCGGCGCCGAAGCGGCTGAGCACGCGGCCGAACAGGTCGGGGAGCAGCGAGGAGAACGCCAGGCCCTCCGGGCCGGCGGGCGGCAGGCCCAGCTTGCCGGCGAGCTGGTCGGGGGTGTTGTCCGCCTCGATCAGCTTCCAGGCGAACTCGTCGAGCGGACGCCCGGCGCCGCGCACCCGGGCGGCCCAGGCGGCGAAGGCGTCGGGGGCCACGATCCGGGCGGTGAATTTCTCCGCCTCGAAGCCCTCGCCGTTGAACTGGGTGTTCTCGCCGAGGAACTCGCCCGGCGCCGAGGGTGGCAGATCGAGGCGCGAGACGGTGCCGGCCGTGGCCTGGCGCTGGCGGCCGAGGCCGGGGATGGAGAAGGACTGGGTGGTCCGGTCGCTGGTCAGCTCGAAGCTGATCGGCCGCCCGGCGGGGAAGGTCGGCTTGTCGATCGCGGCGATCCCCTGGTCGGGGTAGATGAACAGGAACTTCCAGTCGAGCGCGATGACCTGCACGATCAGCGGTCTCGCATCCGGGAGCGCCGGCCCGCGCGCCACGCGGCTCCGGGGCGCGAGCAGCAGGCCGGCGAGTGCCAGGCTGGCGAGCAGGGCGGCCAGGCCGATCGACAGCAGCCAGACGCCGCGCCGGGCGCGCCCGGCAAGCAGGAGCAAGGGACCGCGCGCGGACGGAGGCGGCACGGTGCCGCTGGGACATTGCAAGCAGTGGCCTCGCTGGAAGTTGCCGCGCCTGAGAAGGCTCGCAGGGATCGGCGTGCGAGGCCCGGGGCTCTGCGATGAGCGCAGCGGCGCGCGCGCGGTTGCGCGCAGGACGGGATTTTGTGCCCGTGCTGACGACAACGCGATCTGCAACATGGCCGCGCTGCCCGGCGTCGGCCGTTGCCCGTGCAGCAGGATCACGGCATGGCGCAGATCGCGGACGACGGACGGGTCGGCGACGGGCGCATCCGCGCGCTCGTTGCGTGCAGCGGTGCGATCGAGTTCCTGTGCCGGCCGCGCTCCGACAGCAATGGCGGCGTTGCCGACAGGATCGATCCCATGCGGGAACGGACGCGACACGCCTTGCTGATCCGCATCGTCCAAGCGGCGGACGGCGAGCCGCCGCTGCGCGTGGCGATGCGATGCGATGCAGCGTGCGGTCGGCGCGCTGCGCGCCGCGTCCGGCGCGCGCGGCTGGACCGGAGCTATGCGCTACCGGAACGTTCGGACCGGTGGCGCGCGCGCCGGATGGACGGGCCCCACCCGCGCGGATGAAACGCAGGCGGCTCGACCGGACCGGATGTTCCGACCGGCCACCGGCCCGGGCAAGCGCAGGTGCCCGCTGCCGGCGCTCGGGGCGCTGACCCATGTGAAGACCGGCGGGCCGGTCGCCGCGGCGACACCCGGGCTGCCGGACATTGCGGGCGGCGCGATGAACCGGGACCATTGCTGTTGCTGGCTGCGCGACGCGACCTTGACGCCGTGCGCGACGCCCGGCGCGGGCCGGCGCGGACGTGGCGCGAGTGGATCCTGCCCGCTGTCGCCGGACGGGCGGGTGGCCCGCCCACCGGGCCGGGCGTCAGGGGAGTGGGGCGAGCGTCACCGCGGCGAAGGCGGCCTCGACGATGTCGAGGAAGGCGCGCACCTTGGCACTGATCAGGCGGCGGGAGCTCTGCAGGGCCCAGACTTCCGTGCGCGGACCGGCGAGCGGTCCCCACAAGGCAAGCCGGCCGGACGCGAGATCATCCGCGACGAGCATCCTGGGCAGCATCGCCGCACCCGCGCCGGCCAGCACCGCGTCGCGCACCATCAGCAGCGACGACACCCACAGCACCGGCTCGGGCCTGAGCAGCCGTTCGCCACCGCCGGCGGCCGGCAGCCGCCAGGTGACGTCGGGCGACGAGGCGATGAGTGCCACCGCGCGCACGGGAGGATCACCGGCGCGGGCCGCGATGGCGGGCGGTTGCGGCAGATCGGGATGCGCCACGATCAGGCGCTCGCCGTAGAGCACGCGGCGGCCGAACAGCCGGTCGTCTGGCGCCGGGTCGACACGGATGACCAGGTCGTAGCCGTCCTCGACCGGATCGACCCAGCGGTCCTCGGCCACGATCTCGAGCCGCACCTCGGGACAGGCGCGGGCGAACTGCGCGCCGATGCGGCCGAACGCGACATGGGCGAGCACCACCGGCACGCTGACCCGCAACCGGCCGCGAGGAATCGCCGCACCGGACACCACCGCCTCGCCCGCTTCCGCGATCTCGGCCAGCGGCCCGTCCGTCCGGTCATGCAGCGCCTGACCATCCTCCGTCAGGCGCAGGCGCTGCGCCCCGCGCTCGATCAGGCGGACGCCGAGTTGCTGCTCCAGCTCCGCCACGCGGCGCGACAGGGTTGCCTTGGAGCGGCCCGAGACGCGGCTGGCGCGGCCGAAGCCGCCATGGGCGGCGACCAGGTTGAAGTCGGACAGGGCCTGGAGATCCATCGAGCTGTTCCACGGATGAGACGTCGTGTCCCGATCATGCTGTCTTAACGCCAGGACTGGAACGGCTATCGTCCCGGCAGCGCGGATGGGTCCGCGGCGAACAAGGAGATCCGATCATGGCCATTCTCGTCACCGGGGGCACGGGCACCGTCGGCGCCCAGGTGCTCAGCCACCTGCACGGCCAGGGCGCCGAGCTGCGCGCCCTCACCCGCTCGCCCGACACGGCGAGCTTCGCGCCGGGCGTGGTCGCCACCCGCGGCGACCTCGCCGACCCCGACCAGTTCCGGGCCGCACTCGCAGGCGTGAGCACGCTGTTCCTGCTGGTCCCCAACGTCGCCGACGAGCTCACCCAGGCGATGCAGGCGCTGACCGTGGCGCGCGAGGCCGGGGTCAGGGGCATCGTCTACCTGTCGGTGTTCAAGGCGGCGGACTATGTCGACGTGCCGCACTTCGCCGGCAAGCACACGGTCGAGCGCATGATCGAGGGGATGGACCTGCCGGCGACGATCCTGCGTCCGGCCTATTTCATGCAGAACGACATCCGGCTGAAGGATCCGCTGCAGAAGGCCGGCCTGTACGGCATGCCGGTCGGTGCGAGGGGCGTCTCGATGGTGGACACGCGCGACATCGGCGAGGCGGCGGCCAAGGAGCTGCTGCGACGCGAGGCGGCCGCCTCACCACTCCCCCGCCAGACCTACACGCTCGGCGGACCGGACGCGCTGACCGGGGAGGCGCTGGCCGCCCTCTGGAGCGAGGCGCTCGGCCGGCAGATCCGCTATGGCGGCGACGACCTGGCGGCGATGGAGCAGCGGCTGAAGGGCGCGATGCCGGCCTGGCAGGCACTGGATCTCAGGTTGATGACCGGCCGCTACCAGTCCGACGGGGCGGTGGCGAGTGCCGAGGACGTGACACGTCTGGCGGGCCTGCTCGGCCATGCGCCGCGCTCCTACCGCGACTTCGCCAGCGAGGCCGCGCGCGCCTGGGCGAAGGGCTGACATTGCCGGGCGCCGCTTGCGGAAAGTCCGGCCGCGCCGCACGTTGCAGCTTCGGGGGACTGACGGAGACGGGCCATGGCCTTGCGCGATCTTCTGGTCCATGCCGACGGCGGCGGACATGGGGTGGCGCGCGTGCGCCTCGCCGCCGGGCTTGCCGCCCGGCTTGGGGCCCGGCTGACGGTGATGCACGCGACCGAGCCGAGCCTGGCGCAGCGGCGCTCGCTGCGGGAGGCGGAACTCGGACTGATGCCGGCCGCCGAGCTCATGGCGCTGCGCGATGCGGTCGAGACGAGCGGCGAGGCTGACATGCAGGCGCTGCGCGAGGCGCTCGACACCATGCCGCCCGACCCGGCGGCGCCGGTCGAATGGCTGAACGTGCCGGGGCCGGCCTTCAGGCAGGTGGCGCGGCAGGCGCGCGCCGCCGACCTCACGATCATCGGCCACGACCTCGACGAGTACGAGGACGTGGCGGAAGGCTTCTCGTTCGCCGAGGCGCTGCTGTTCAGTGCCGGGCGGCCGGTCCTGATCGTGCCGGCATCGTGCGCCCAGGACGCGGTCGGGCAGGTGGTCGCGGTGGCCTGGAACGGCAGCCGCCAGGCCGCGCGCGCCGTGGCGGACGCCCTGCCGGTCATCGAATGCGCCCGGCAGGTGATCGTGCTCACCGCGCTGCCGGACCGGGCGGCCAGCGCGGATCCGGACGGCCAGGAGATGATCCTGGCCAACCTGCGGCGGCACAACCCGGCCGTCACGGCGGCGGTGGTCGAGACGGCCGAGATCGCGGCCGGCGACGCGCTGCAGGCCGAGGCGCTGCGCCTGGGTGCTGACCTGCTGGTCGCCGGCGCCTATGGCCACCCCCGGCTTTGGGAGAAGTTCCTGGGCGGTGTCACGCGCGAACTGCTGGCCCGCATGCGCCTGCCGGTGCTGATGGCGCATTAGGCAGGCATCCGGTTGAAGCGGTCGATGCCCGGCACCGCCCGGCATCCCGCGCCGGCACCTGGCGCGGCGCACCTGGTGGCGGATCCTGCTCGCACCTGGCCCCGGCAGGACCGTGTTCCGCCCGCCAGCCCGGGCAGTCGCTGGAGGCAGGTCACCCCGGCGGCATGATGGAGGCGCGCCGCGGGAGTGGTGGCTACGTCCTTTGCGGTATCATGCGGGCCGGACCGCCATGCCAGGCTCGCCCCTGGTGAGCAGCGGCCCGGAAGGTGCAGATGCCGGGTGACGATTTCGGGACGGCCAGCTCCGTGACCGCCGGGATGAACGCGACCATCGCGCAGGCCAGCAGCCAGATGGCCGAGGATGCCGCCGGCCATGCCGCGTGCCTGGGATCGATGCAGGGCTACCGCAACGACGGCGCCACGATCGAGCAGGCACGGGCCTATGCCAGCTGCGTGCGCGAGGTCTACGGAAGTGGCGCACAGCACCTGATCGCGCTCAAGCTGCTGGTCGCGGCCCGCCTCATCAGCACGATCGTGGGTGTCGCCGTCGGCGCCTCGATGGTCCGGGGGCACAAGGAGAACAGCCTCAAGCTTGCGGGAGGGCTTCTTGGCGGCCCGGCGGGATGCATGCTGTCGATGTTCGTGTTCGGCCTCGGCGGCGCCGCACTGATGGTCCTGTTCTCCTAGGCCGTCGCCGCAGCCCGCCCGGGGGTGCAGGCCGCATGATCGGCAACAGCGCAGTCGCGCACTCGATACATCCCAAGTGCCAGGGCCAGGCTGCCAGCGCCTGCGCGGACGGCAGCAACACAGAGCAGCGCATGGATCAGAGCGCGTCGGGTTCGCATCGGCCGACGATCCTTGCTCCGGCACCTTGTCCAGCGTGCCCGACGACGGCCCTCACCGGCAGCGGCAGCCGCGTCGTGGGGGCGGGTGAACACGGCGCGCTCCCTGTCGGGTGCGGTGCCGGGGTGCGGCGGGTGAGGTTGGCGGCTGCCGCCGCGAGAGCGGGAAGCTCGACCGGCCGTGCTCAGCCTGCGAGAAAGGCGAGCACGACGTTCTTGAAGCCGTCGGGCCGTGCGAGATGAGGCACGTGGCCCACGTCAGCGAACGAGACGAACCGCCCGGCGCGCAGCGATGCGGCGGCGTCGCGTGCCGCGTCATGCAGGGTGGGCATCCGGGCCCGCGCCGCGGCGGTCGCGTAGTGCGCAAGCGGCGCAGAATGGTCGGCCGTGCCGGCGGTGAGCAGCACCGGCATCGACAGCGTCTCGTAGAGCGTGCGCACCGGCTCGCGATAGATCATCTGGTAGGTCAATGCCGATGCGAGTGCGAAACGGTCGAACTCGGCGGACAACGTCACCCGCATCCGCCAGGTGACGAAGGATTCGTAGCGGGCGGGCGGTAGCGAAGGAAAGAAGTGGGCGATGAACGCCCGGTAGCTCTGCGTCGTGTAGGCGTGCTCGGCGGCGAGCAGGGTCGAGGTCTGCTGCGGCGGGATGTAGAGCCGGTAATCGACCAGGCCGATCGGATCCTCCAGCACGAGCTGCTCGACCCGCTCCGGCGCCATGCTGGCCAGGCGCACGGCGAGCGCGCCACCGGTCGAGTGACCCAGCACGGCGAAGCGCCCGAGGGAGAGCGAGTCCGCCAGGGCCAGGGTGTTGCGGGCCAGCATCTCGTAGGAATAGTCGATGCCGGGCTTGGCGGATTTGTTGAAGCCGATCTGGTCGGGAACGATCACCCGCAGGCCGGCGGCCGCGAGCCAGGCGATCGGCCCGGCCCAGTAGCTGCTGTCGAAATTCTTGCCGTGCAGCAGCAGGATCGCGCGGCCGCTGCCGGCGGACCGTGGCGGGACGTCCATGAACGCCATGCGCACGGGCTCGCCGCCCGCAACCAGCGGCAGGAACCTGACCGGGGCCGGGTAGGGCCACTCTTCCAGACCGATGCCGAGCGGCCGGAGTTCTGCCGCAGGCCGCACGGCGGCCGGTGTGCCCGCGTCAGGCCGGGCCCGCGCGGCCCGCGGCACGCCCGCGGCGACCGGGGCGGCGGCAGCGAGCGGGGCGGCGGCGAGCGGCCAGGCCAGCACGCCTCGGCGACCGAGCCGCACGCGGGCTTCGTCGGCGGCTCCACCAGCTCCGTCAGCTTCCTCGGCTCCGTCGGCCCCGGCTGTATTGGCGGCACCGGCGGCCGGGATCGGACCGCCGGACGGCCGGGTGGTCATGCGGCGGCGCCGGGCCGGGTCATCCGGCGCGGGTCGGGCGCAGGAGGACGGCGCCCGGCGCGCGCCTGGTCAGCTCTTGTCGGCCGGGTCATGCGACTGGTGCAGGTCGCGCTCGCCGCTATGGCCCGACGAGCTGCGCCGGCCGTTGGTCGGCTCGCCGGGCACCGGCCGCTCGGGGGCCGGATCACCCTTGTGGCCGGTGGGCTGGTGGTTGCGGCCCGGATGCGCGCGGTCCTGGTGGCTGCTGCCCGGTCCGCCGAAGCGCTCGGCGTCGCTGGTCTTCTCCGTGCTTCTGGACATGCGGATCTCCTGTGCGTGCTGGTTCAGCTGTCGGCGACGGGGACGCGTACCTTGGTCGCCACCGGCCCGGCGTCGCCGGCTTCCTCGACATAGTGGACGAGCATGCCGGGCCTGAGCTTGTCGAAATCGCCGTTGGTGACGCTGTCGCGGTGGAAGTAGAGCTGCGAGCCGATGCTGTTGAGCAGGAAGCCGTGGTCCGCTCCCGGCTCGATCAGCGTGATCTGGCCGCCGATCGCCGAGCCGTTCGGCTTGCTGGTGTCCTCGCGCAGCTTGCCCTTGTAGCTCTCGAGCTGCCGCTCGGCCGCCTGGAAGGCGTCGCGCACCAGCGTATAGAGGTCGGGCTTGTGGTAGCGCTCGCGCGCCTTGTGCGGCTCGCCGGAGACCACCAGGTCGCGGCCCGGCACCGACATGGTGATGTGCACCTCATGCACGTTGCCGGTCTGGTGCTGGTTGTGCAGTGCCTCGACGGACACGCGGCAGCCGATCAGGCGGCCGAAGCGCTTGTCCAGCCGCTCGACATGGCGGCGGATCTCCGCCTCGAGCGACTCGGAGGACTGCATGTTGTGGAAGGCGATATCCAGCGGCCGGTCCATGGCGACTCCTCTCTGTCCGCGACCCGGTCCGGGAGCGCCGGTCGGGCAAGGCGGCACGACGGCGCGGAGAGGGTCCGGGCCGCAGCGTCGCGGCCAGGCTAGCGCCGCGGAGGGTCAGACTCGTTCAACCAACCGACCGGCACCGCAGTTGCCTCCCCCCGCGCAGCGGGCGAGGAGAGTGGGGTGGGGTGGCGAGGCGCCCACGGGACAGGCGGAGACCAGGATGACGAGCGAGTGCGAGGATGCCACGGCGCTGGCCGCCCGGCTGGCACGCGACGGCGGCGGTGCGGCCGGACTGCTCGACGCGGCGATCGCGCGCATCGAGGCGCTGGACCCGGCACTCGGCGCCATAGCGCTGCGCGATTTCGATCGCGCCCGCGCGGCGGCGGCGGCGGCCGATGCCAGGCTCGCGCGCGGCGAGCGGGCGCCGCTGCTGGGCGTGCCGGCAGCGGTCAAGGAATCGTTCGACATGGCCGGCCTGCCGACCTGCTGGGGGCTCGAGGCCTTCCGCGGCCGGGTGGCGGCGGCCGATGCGGTGGCGGTGGCGCGGCTGCGCGCCGCGGGAGGGGTGCTGCTCGCTAAGACCAACGTCTCCGAAGGGCTGGCCGGCTGGCGGGGCGACAACCCGGTGCACGGCCGGACGGACAATCCGGCCGCCCCCGGCCACACGCCGGGCGGCTCGTCGGGCGGCTCGGCGGCGGCGGTCGCGGCCGGCCTGGTGCCGCTGGCGCTGGCCTCCGACCTGGGCGGCTCCACACGGGTGCCGGCGCATTTCTGCGGCGTGTTCGGCCATGACCCGACCGACGGGCTAGTGCCGCTGCGCGGCCACCGGCTGGGCGGCCGGCTGGCGCCGATCACCATGTCCGCCCCGGGGGTGATCGCGCGCAGCGCGCGCGACCTGGCACTCGGCCTCGGCGCCATCGCCGGGCCGGACGAGCCGGAGGCGGCGGCCTGGCGCCTGTCGCTGCCGCCGCCCCGCCATACCCGGCCAGGCGCGTTCCGGGTGCTGGTCCTCGATCGCCATCCGCTGCACCCGACCGACCCGGAGGTGGCCGGGGCGGTTGCGCGGCTGGCGGCCAGCCTCGCCTCGGCCGGCGCGCAGGTGCGCCCGGGCTCGGACATCGTGCCGGACGTGGCGGAGGCGACGCGGCTGTTCGCCGCCCTGCTGGCCCATGCCGGGGAGGTGGCCGCCCAGGATGGAGAGGCGGCCGACGGCTCGGCCGTCAGTCCGGACAGGGGGTCAGATGGCGACCGGGGCGGGGCCACGCGACCCGCGACGCCGGCAGCGGCGTGGGCAGCGGCGGAGCACCCGGTCGCGGCGATGCTGGCCGGTGCCGCGCACCTTGGCTACGCGGACTGGGTGCGGGCGCTGGAGGCGCGTGCCGGCCTGCGCCGCGCCTGGCTGGATGTGTTCCGCGACCACGACGTGCTGCTCTGCCCGCCGGCCGCGACCGTCGCCCCGCCGCACGCGCTGGCCACCGCCGAGACACTCACCGTGGACGGCGAGGAGGTGCCGCGCCGGGCGCTGATCGGCTGGGCGGCGATCTCCAAGGCGGCCGGCCTGCCGGCCAGCGTGGTACCGGCCGGACGCACCCGGGACGGCCTGCCGGTGGGGGTGCAGATCATCGGGCCGGCGTGCGAGGACCTGACCGCGATCACCCTGGCCGGCCTGCTGGCGCCGACCGCTTGAGATGGCTGGCGCCGCGATCTCGCCTCGCCGTCATCAACCTGCCCACCGGCGGCATCCAGCGCGGCCTGGGACCATCCCTGGCCACCAGGGTCCGCGGTGCGCGACCCCGGCGGGGCCGAGGGGCAGCGCCCCTCGCCGTCGCTCTCTCCCTTGGGCGTATGCAGCGCCGCTCAGGCAGCCTTGGCGTGCTTGGCCGCGAGCCGGGCCGCGGCGGCTCCCATGTGGCTGGTGGCCTGGTCGGCCTTGTAGATCTCCGAGACGATGCTCTTCAGCTTGGCCTGCGGCTCCTTCAGGCCCAGCGCCTCGGCATAGGCCGCCGCCGAGCCGAAGCCGGCGATGCCGTAGTGCGACATGCGCTGGTACTGGGCGATGATCTGCAGGTCGTGCAGTTCGCCGTCCTCCGGGGCTTCCTTGACGCCGTGCTTGAGGGCTTCCTTGACCAGCCCTTCCATGCCCTTGCAGTGCTCCATCTCGACCTCCTCGCCGGCCGCGCTGAGCAGCGACTTGATGGTCTCGTTGTGCGTCTCGATGCCCTTGATCGACCCGGCGAGATACTGCTTCAGCTTGGGGTCGTGCGCGTGTCCGGACAGTGTGGTGAGCGCCTTGCTCATCTGGGCGTTTGCCGACCAGAGATCCTTGATCTCATCGGCATAGACGTCCTTGAGGGTTTCCACTTCAGCCATAGTTCAACTCCGATACGGACGGGCTCCGTCGACGACGCACCGTGCTGACGCGGTGACTGGAACCCGCCTGGTTGCAGCTCGTGCCCGGCTCACGCCGGGGACGGTGGTGGAACGTTGCCCGCTCCGGCCCGGTTCCGGTTTCGCCTTGCCCGGCCGGCCTCGTTTCAGAAGACGCTCCAGTCGCTGATCGTCCGGGCCAGCGCGCGCACCGCGCGGCCGGCGTCAGCCGCGTCGATCGCCTCGCGCGGATTGTGGCTGATGCCGCCTGCGCAGCGCACGAACAGCATGCCGACCGGGCACAGCGCCGCCATGATCATGGCGTCGTGCCCGGCACCGCTCGGCAGGCGGCGGCTGGACACGCCCTCCGCCCGCGCCGCGCGCTCGAGCCGGTCGCACAGCGCGGGCGCGCAGGAGACGGCGTCGGCCCGAAAGCTCATCTCCAGCGCCGCGGTCACGCCGCACGCCGCGGCGATGCGGGCGAGTTCGGTCTCGATCGCCGCCAGCGCCAGGTCGCGCAGCCGGTCCTCGGGGGCGCGCACGTCGAGGGTGAAGGCCACGCGGCCGGGGATGACGTTGACCGCGCCCGGATGCGCCTCGATCTGCCCCACCGTGGCGGTGACGCCGGGATGGTGGCGGGCCACGTCGCGCACCGCCAGGATCATGGCGCTCGCCGCGACCAGGGCGTCGCGACGGTCCTCCATCGGCACCGTGCCGGCATGACCCGCCAGCCCCTCGACCACCATCCGGCCGCGGCGCGCACCGTTGATCGCGGTGACGATGCCGAGCGCCAGACCGTCGCGCTCGAGCACCGGCCCCTGTTCGATATGCAGCTCGAGAAAGCCGAGCACGCGGGCCGGATCGTAGGCGGCGGCCGGCAGGGCGGCGGGGTCGCAACCGAAGCCGCGCAGCGCGTCGGCGATGGTCAGGCCATCGGCGTCGGTGGCCGAGAGCTGGGCGGGATCGAGCGAGCCGGCGGCGGCGCGCGAGCCGGTCATGGTGAGCGGGAAGCGCACCCCCTCCTCGTCGCCGAAGGCGAGCAGCTCGACGGCGAACGGCAGCCGCCGGCCCGCGGCGCGCAGCCGCTCGATCGCGGCCAGGCCGCCGAGCATGCCGAGCGCGCCGTCATAGCGCCCGCCGTCGCGCACCGTGTCGAGATGCGAGCCGAGCAGCAGCACCGGGCTGTCCGGGCCCGGTCCCTCGAGGCGGCCGATCAGGGTCGCCGCGGCATCCAGGCGGGTGGCGAGCCCGGCCTGCTCCATCCAGGAGCGGACGAGGGCCACCGCGCGGGCGTGGGCGGGCGACAGGAAGAGCCGGGTGATGGCGCCGTCCGCGTCGCTGCAGGCGGCGAGAGTGTCGAGGCGCGCCATCAGGCTCGCCGCCGCAGGGTCAGAGCTGTCGTCCATTCGTCCTCACGATGTTCGCGCGCGGCGGGTCTGATGCACGTGTCGCGCCGCGCCGGAAAGCCGTTGCACAAGGGCAGCGTCCGGGCGAGGCTCGCCGGCAATCGGCCGCCGATGAGAGCGGCCGGAACGAAGAGGGAGAGCGACCATGAGGGCCATCGCCGCCGCCTTGCTGTCCGCGCTGCTGCTGCCGGCGGCTGCCGCAGCGCAGAGCGGCAAAAGCTACACCTTCGTCCTGGTGCCGAAAGTGGTGCATCCGTGGTTCGACAAGGTGAACAACGGCGCGCATGCGGCGGCCGCCATGCTGGCCAAGAGCACGGGTGCCAAGATCGACATCGAGTATCGCGCGCCGCAATCGGCCGATGTCGTGCAGCAGAACGACATCATCGAGCGTGCCATCGCCACCCACCCGGACGGGATCATGGTCGACCTGCTCGACGAGAAAGGCAACCGCGCGGTGCTGGAGGAGGCGCTCGGGCAGAACATCCCGGTCACCGTGTTCGACTCGGTGGCGCCTGCCGGCATGGAGCTGACCAGCGTCGGCAATGATTTCTGCGAGCAGGGCAACATCGCGGCGAACCGGCTGGCGGTGATCATCGGCGGTCAGGGCGAGGTGGCGATCATGATGGGTGTGCCGACCGCGCCGAACCACGCGATCCGGGCGCGCTGCGAGCAGCAGACCTTCGGCAGATATCCGGGCATCAAGGTGGTGGCCACCGGCATCGACAACGACAACATCGAGACCGCGCAGAAGCAGGCGCAGGCGATCATGCAGGCGCACCCCAACCTCAAGGGCTGGGTGGAGTGCGACGCCTCGGGGCCGGTCGGCGTCGGACAGGCGATCCGCGAGGCGGGCAAGACCGGCCAGGTGAAGATGGTCGGCATGGACAATCTCAAGGACATGCTGCAGCTGATCCGCGACGGCGTGGCGGACAGCTCGGCCTCGACCAAGCCGGAGATGCAGGGCTACTGGGCGGTGCTGGCGATGTGGCAGCGGGCGATGGGTGCCGCCACGCCGAAGACGATCGACACCGGGATCGCCGTGATCACCAAGGCCAACGTGGACAAGTTCTAGGGCAGGAATCGTGCGCCGAGGCGCGGCGCCGGGTCGGGCGACGAGGCGCCGACCTGCCCGGCGCGGAACGGGACCGATGGACCGCCGCAGGGCGGTGGGCATGACGATGAGCATGAGCATGCCCGCAAGGCGCGGGACGATGCCGTATCAGAACCTGTCAGGTTGAAGCGCATGGCGATCCTCGAGGCAGCCGGCATCCGACGTTCCTACCCGGGCGTGGTCGCCCTTGACGGGGTCGATCTGCGGCTCGAGGCGGGGCGGGTGCATGTGCTGGCGGGCGAGAACGGCGCGGGCAAGTCGACGCTGGTCAAGATCCTGACCGGCATCGAGCGGCCGGAGACGGGTACGATCCGCATCGACGGGCGCGACGCGCTGGCCGACCGCGCGCTGTTCCGCCAGATCGCCTACGTGCCGCAGGAGCTCAACCTGTTCGCGCATCTCTCGGTGGCCGAGAACCTGCTGATGCCGTTCGGGCGCGCCGGGCTCGGCGTGATCCCGCGTCGCGGCCGGATGCGCGGGCTCGCGCAGGCGCAGCTGCGGCGGTTCGGCATCCGCGCGCGACCCGAGCAGAAGGCGGGCGAGATCGCGGTCTCCGACCAGCAACTGCTGCAGATCGCGCGCGCCGCCAGCGCGCGCGAGTTCCGGGCGCTGATCCTCGACGAACCCACCTCCTCGCTCACCGACATGGAGACGGCGCGGCTGTTCGCCGTGCTGCGCCGGCTGCGCGACGACGGGCACGCGATCGTGTTCATCTCGCACAAGATGGCGGAGATCTTCGATCTTGGTGACGAGGTCACGGTGCTGCGCAACGGCCGGCGCGTGGGTCATGCGCCGATCGAGGCGATCGACGCGGCCGGGCTGATCCGGCTGATGTCGGGCGAGGAGGTGCGGCTGGACGACGTCGTCCCGCCGGCGACGCGGCCGGGGCCGCTGCTGCTGCGCGCCGCCGGCCTGTCGGGGCAGGGGTTCTCGGACGTGTCGTTCGAACTGAGGCAGGGCGAGGTGCTGGGCGTGGCGGGGCTGGTCGGTGCCGGACGCTCTGACGTCATGCAGACGCTGTTCGGCTTCCTGCCGGCGAGCGGCGGCGGGGTCGAGCTTGGCGGGGAGGCGCTGCGGCTGGGCAGTCCGGCGCACTCGGTGCGGCGCGGGCTCGTCTATCTGTCCGAGGAGCGCAAGCTGCACGGCATCCTGCCGCGACGGTCCTTGCGCGAGAACATCGCGGTCAGCCTGCTGGGGCGGATCTCGACGGGCGGCGTCATCTCGGCGCGGCGCGAACGCGCCCTGACCGGCGAGATCATCGCCCGCTACGCCATACGCGCCGCCTCGCCCGAGACACGCATCATGTTCCTCTCCGGCGGCAACCAGCAGAAGGCGATCATCGGCCGCGCCATGGCGCAGTCGCCGCGGGTGCTGATCTTCGACGAGCCGACCAAGGGCATCGACGTGCGCACCAAGGCCGAGATCTACCGGCTGATCGCGGAGCTCGCCCGATCGGGCGTCGGCATCATCCTGGTCTCCTCGGAGATGGAGGAGCTGCGGCGCTGCGCCACGCGCATCATCACCATGTACCAGGGCAGGATCAGCGGTGACTTCCCCAATCCCGGAACCGACAGCGACACCCTCCTCGCCGCCATCATCGGCCACCACCCCGCAGGGCCCGTCCCGGTCGAAGCGGCCTGACATGTGGGCGCGGCTGCGGCGCCTGCCGCTGCTCGGCGTCGGCGCCGCGTTCATCGCCATCTTCGTGGTCTCCTGCCTGCTGTCGCCCTATTTCCTGACCCGGTTCAACCTGACCATCATGGCCCGCGACCTGGCGTTCATCGGGCTGGTGACCATCGGCCAGTCGATCCTGCTGATCCTGGGCGAGCTCGACCTGTCGCTGGGCGCCATCGCCGGGCTGTGCGCGGTGGCGGGCGGCATCCTGATGGTGGGCCATGGCTGGAACCCCTGGCTGTCGCTCGGCCTGTGCGTGCTGCTCGGCATGCTGTGCGGCATGCTCAACGGCCTGCTGGTGGCGCTGCTGCGGCTGCATTCGCTGGTGCTGACCATCGGCATGGCCGGCGTCTATGGCGGGCTCAACCTGGTCGCGACCAAGGGCATCGCGATCACCGGCATCCCGGCCGACATCGGCATCCTCGGGCGCGGCCAGGTCGGCGGGCTGCCGGTGCCGTTCGTCGTCATGCTGGCACTGCTGGCACTCGCCTCGTTCGGCATGCTGGCCACGGCACCCGGCCGCTATGCCTATGCGATCGGCGACAACCCGGCGGCGGCGCGCATGCTGGGCCTGCGGGTCGACGCGGTGCGCGTCGCGGGCTTCGCCTTTGCCGGACTGCTGGCAGCACTTGCCGGGATGCTGATGGTGGCGCGCCTGGGCACGGCGCAGCCGTCGATCGGCGACAGCTGGGTGCTGCCGCCGATCGCCGCCTCGGTGATCGGCGGGGTGGCCACCACCGGCGGCACCGGCAGCCCGGTCGGGGCGATCCTGGGGGCTGCGATCATCGGCGTGATCGACAACATCATCGTGCTGTTCGGCGTCTCGCCCTACTGGCAGTCGATGGTCAGCGGGGCGATCGTGGTGCTCGCCATCGCCTTCGACTCGCTGTCGCGCCGGCTGGGCTGAGCGGCGCCCTCACCCGGGGGGAGAAGCGTGTGCTATGAGGAGGGGTGTCGTGACGTTGTGACGCGTGCCGGTTGGTCGCGAAGGCGAGAGTCGGAGCCCACCATGCGGATCTCAGGCATTGCGAACCGTGTGCGCCGGGCGGCGGCGGTCTACCAGCAGGCCGGCGTCCGCGGCGTGACGTCGCGGATGGTCGAGACCCTGCGCGAGCGCGCCGGGCTCGAGGACCCGGCGCAGCGGGCGTGGCGCGCCCACAAGGCGGCGGTCGACGAGGCGTTCGACCGGGCGAACGATGTCGAGACGGGCGGCATCCAGCGCCTGTTCGACCTGTCGATCAAGGGCGACAATGCCCGCCACGCCAACCATCACGTCGCCGCCGATCCGGACGAGTTCCGCGCCGCGGTCGGCTCGCTGGATCTCGACCTGGCCTCGTGCGGGTTCGTCGACCTCGGCTCGGGCAAGGGGCGGGCTCTCATGCTCGCCTGCGCCTTCCCATTCGCCACGATTACCGGCGTCGAGTTCGCGGGCGAACTGATCGAGCGCGCCCGGGCCAATATTGGCCGCCTCCCCCCGGCCGACCAGGCCCGGATCAGCCTGGTCCACGAGGATGCGGCCTGCTTCGAGTTCGCCCCCGGCCCGCTCGTCGTGTTCCTCTACAACCCGTTCGGGGCCGAGCTCATGGCCCGGGTGGCGCGGCGGCTGCTTGCGAGCTGGCAGCGCGATCCGCGCCCGGTCCGCGTGGTCTACATCAACGCGGCCTCCGAGCGCGCCTGGCTCGATGCCGGCTGGGTGGTCATCGGACGGCCGGGGAACGCCGCCGTGCTGGCGCCCGGCCCTGGGGGCAGCGAGCGCAGCTAGGGCGCAACATCCGGTCAGGGGCGATCGTCGGGCGCGTGCTCAGGGCATCGAGCAGCGCCCTCTGGCGGCCACGGCGCGGGCCGGCTCAGTCGAACCTGCGGTCGAGGACCCGGCGTGACCCGGATGCGGTGGCCATGATGCGCGTGGTTCTGATGCGCGTGGCCCTGATCCGTCCTGGCGGCTCCTGCTGCGCAGGCGGGCCACGGTGCCGCTCACGGACTGCCAATAGGCGAGCTGGCCAGGTTCGCCGGCGTCGCGCAGTTCCGCGGCATGCTCGTCGGCGACCGCCTCGGCGCGGACGCCGTGCCGGCGGATCAGGCCGCGTGCGATCTCGATCGGGCTGGTGGGCATGGTCGTGTCTCCCCGGTGTGACGCGCCGTTCGGTGGCATGTCATCGTCGCGGCAACGTCGGGCGCCGGCGGCGGTTTGCGGTGGCTGTCCCGATGCCGGCCGGGTCACGGCACGGCTGCCATGCGGTCATGTCCCCCCAGCCGCAGAGGCTTACCACCCGGCGCAGGATTGGTTGCGTACGGAGTGCCGATACCGGCCGCCTTAACACCTTGCCGGCAGGGGCATGGTAGACGGGAACGTTCTGACCGCGTGTGTCAGTTTGGCTATCCTATCGAAGCGGGACGGTCGTGCCATGACCATGGGCGAGCAGCCCAGCACCTGCGAGCCGTTCGCCCCGGGCGACGAGTTCGTCTTACGCGACCGGCGGCGGCCGGGACGGCTGGCGGCCGACCCTGCCTTGATCCCGCTGCTGCGCGGCACCGCCGTCGTCCGCGATCCGCTGCCGGTCAGGGAAGCTGCCGCGGACCGCGCGCCATTGCCGCTGCCGGGCGATCGGGCCGCCCAGGTGCTCCAGTCGGGCGCGGGCACGGGTCCGGGCGCAAAGGCAGCCACGATACCGGCGGAGACATCGGCGTCGTCGGCGGAACCGGTCGCAATGCTGTCGTGGGACTGCGATCCGGACCGGGCGGATGGTGCCGGGCGCGGCCTGGTTTTCGGGCTGGCCCTGTCCATCCCGCTCTGGGGCCTGCTCGTCGCCGGCTGCTGGCTCATCCACGCCATGCTGCTGGGCAGTCCTTGACCGGGTTGCCGTCGCCGCCGGGCTCCACCGGCGTGCGCACCGAGGTTCAGCGCGCGTAGGCGGCCACCGGCACGGGATCGGTCAGGGCGCCGCTGCGGACCAGGAAGTCCTGGAATGCCTGGTAGCGCGCCAGGTCGAGATGGGCCGGGTCGCGGGCCACGGTGGGCAGGGTCGCCCACCAGGCGGCGCGGTTGAGCGGCGTGTCCAGTTCGGGATGGGCGCGGATCGCCGCCTGCCAGACCGCCTGCGGATCCTTCAACAGGCAGGCCGTGCCCGCGCGCAGCGCGGCGAGGAAGCGGGGGATGCGCGGATCGGAGGCCTCGGCCGGGCGGGCGACGACCACCAGCTCGTCATAGGGCGGCACGCCGTGCTGCTCGGGGCGCCAGTCGAGCGGGTGCAGGCCGCGGCGCTGCAGGTCGATGAACTCGTAGTTGCGCAAGCCGCCCATCACCGCGTCCACCCGGCCGGTCATCAGCGCCTGCTCGATCTGGAAATTGATCTCCGTGCGGGTGATGTCGGAGGGCTTGAGGCCGGCCGAGCGCAGCATGCCGTCGAGCAGCGCGTTCTCGCCGGCACCCACCGAGATGCCGACCCGCCGCGCCTTGAGATCGGCGAGCGAGCGGATCCGCGAGCCGGGCAGGGCGATGAGCACGTTGAGCGGCTGGCCGATCAGGGTGCCCACCCGCATGACCGGCAGATGGCGGGCGGCCAGGAAGGGCAGATCGTCCTGGTAGCCGATCGCCAGATCCGCCTGGCCGGCGGCGACCAGCCGGACCGGCTCGCTGGTGTCGGCCGGCGGGATCAGCCGCACGGAAAGCCCGGCGCGGGCGAAGTCGCCGCAGCTCTCGGCGGCGATCAGGGATTCGTGGTCGGCGTTGAGGAACCAGTCGAGGATGATCGTCAGCCGGTCGGCGGCCGACGCCTGGGGTCCGGCAAGCAGCCAGAGGAAGAGGCCGAGGAGGAGCCAGGCTCGGCGCGGGCTCGGGCGCCGGGTGCCACGCGGCGGGGGAAAGGCGAACGGCAGGAGGGCCGCCGCCCCGAGCGGCGCCATGGCAAGCAGCACAGCAGGCGACATCATGCTTCCCCGACCCGTCCCCGCGCGGTCTGGCGGCTGCGGGCAAGGCGGTCAAGCGGCGGCCAGCGGTTAAGCCGGGCGAGCCTCCCAGGCCTGGTTGCATGCATCTTGCTAGGTGCCGGCCGTCACCGGTCGCGGCGCACGGAGAAAGCATGACGGACAAGCGGTTCCATCTCGGCTGGTTCACCTATTTCGGCCAGAACGCCTGGAACAGCCCGCTGGGCTCGGCGCCGGATCCGTGGGACGGGGCGCTGCATCTCGACCTGGTGCGCGGCATGGAGCGGGCCTGCTTCGACTACCTGCTGATCGAGGACACGCTGTCCATTCCGTCGGTCTATGGCGGCAGCCGGGCGTTCTATCTCAAGAACGGCATCATGGCGCCCAAGCACGACCCCGCCCCGCTGGCCGCCATCCTGGGCTACGAGACGCGCCACCTCGGCATCGTCACCACCCTGTCGACCATGGCCTATCCGCCCTTCATGCTGGCCCGCCTTGCCTCCACGCTCGACCATCTCACGCACGGGCGGTTCGGCTGGAACATCGTGACCAGCACGGAGGACGCGGCGGCGCGCAATTTCGGCCGCGGCGAGATGCCGCCGCGCGAGCTGCGCTACGATATGGCGGACGAATATGTCGAGCTGGTCAGCAGATTGTTCGAAAGCTGGGAGCCGGACGCGGTGGTGCGCGACCACGCCACCGACACCTATGTCGATGCGGGCAAGGTGCACCCGATCCATTTCGAAGGCCGCTTCTTCCGCTCGGAAGGGCCGCTCAACACGGTGCGCTGTCCGCAAGGCCGGCCCGCCTACATCCAGGCCGGCGGCTCGCCGCGCGGACGGCGCTTCGCCGCGCGTCATGCGGACTCGATCATCGCCACCAGCCAGGGCATCGAGGCGATGCGCGCTTATCGCGACGACGTGCGCGGCCACGCGCGCGCCCTCGGGCGGGATCCGGACGAGATCAAGGTGCTGTTCCTGGTCGCGCCGATCCTGGGCGAGACGGAGGCGGCGGCGCGCGAGCTGCACGAGCGCTTCGTGGGCGACGAGGGCTTCTGCCAGCGCACGCTCGCCTTGTTCGGCTCGTTCGTCGACATCGATTTCTCGCGCTTCGACCTCGACCAGCCGCTGCCGGCTTTGACCACCAACGGCGAGCAGGGCGCGCTCGACATGTTCACGCAAGGCGGCAGCACCGGCAAGACGCTGCGCCAGCTGGTGCGCGAGGCCGGCACGTCGAGCTCGCTCGAACTGGTCGGCACGCCCGACGACGTGGCCGAGGCGATGGGCGAGGCGATGGAACAGATCGGCGGCGACGGGTTCCTGATCACCACCCCGTTCCACCGCCTCAGCCGCGGCTACATCGCCTCCGTCACCGACGGGCTGGTGCCGGCCCTGCAGCGTCGCGGGCTGACCCGGACCGCCTACACAACCTCGACGCTGCGCGAGACGCTGCGCGAGTTCTGAGCCCCCGGCAGGGGATAGTCCCAGCGCTCGAAGACGAAGCGGGCCTCGCCCGCCAGCCAGGCCGCGTCGTCCGGTGCCAGGCGGCGCGGGCGGGGGGTGTGCGGGGTGGCGCGGAGATAGCGCGCCATGGCCGGCCGGGCGGCGTCGAAGCCGGGCAGGGAGAGCTCGGCATGGAGGCGGGCGATCTCCTCCAGCGGGCGCTGGCGGAGATCCTCGTAGCGGATCTCGCCGTAGCGGCCGGGCGGCAGCCCCTCGGACTGGCTGATCAGGCCGGCCATCAGGCGCGGATACAGGTGGCGCACGACCTGCGCCGGTGCCGGCGCCTGGCGGCCGAGGGAGAGTTCGCGCAGCAGGGTGGCGACCATCGCCACCGAGGAGGCGTAGACCTCGCCCGGATCGCGGTGGATGTGGATGAAGCGCGCCTCGGGCCAGAGCCGGCGCAGCAGGGCGATGCGCACGCTGTTGGCCGGGTTGCGCACCAGCAGCGGCCGGCCGCCGGCGGCGGCACTCATCTTGGCCAGGTAGCGGCGCATGGTGCGCAGCCAGCCGCGCCGCTCGAAGGCGGTGGCGCCGAGCTGGAACAGGCCGCGATCGACCTCCTCGCGCCAGCGGTCGGGAAAGTAGAAGCCGTGGTGCCAGGACAGCATGCTGAGATTGGCCATCGCCAGCTCGTCCTCCTGCGGCAGGTCGGGCGAGAGTGCGATGTCGTCGATCAGCCGGTTGCGCGGGAAGAACTGGCCGATGAACGGGGCTGCGGCGCGCGCCAGCCCGAGCGCCTCGGCGGGCAGGCCCACGGACATCGGCGACAGGAGGCCGAAGGCGGCCGAGCGGCTCAGCAGGTTGGCCAGATGGGTGGTGCCGCTGCGCCAATGGCCGACGATGAACACCGGCGGCGGCGCCTCGCGGCGCAGCGACGGCAGCGCCGCGCAGGCCGCCGCCTCGCCAAGGGTGAAGGGCAGGCGCAGCGCGCCCATGGCCAGCGCGATGGCCGCCACGTGCAGGCGCCCGGGGGCGACGCCGCCGCGGGCGAACTGGCCGGCGAGGACCGGCAGGGTGGCGCCGCACAGCGGATGGAACAGCCAGTGCGCGCGGCCGCGGCCGCGCGAGGCATGTTCGGGCAGGCGGGGCAGCACGCCGGCGGTGCGGATGCGGTCGCGGACGGGTGCGCTCAGAGCCGGGCCGCGATGATGTCGGCGACGCGCAGCGCGTTGGCGATGATGGTCAGGGTCGGGTTCACCGCGCCGATCGAGGGGAAGAAGCTCGCGTCGGTGACGTAGAGATTGTCGAGCTGGTGTGCCTTGCAGTCGGTGTCGAGCACGGAGCTCGCCGGGTCGGTGCCGAAGCGCAGCGTGCCGGACTGGTGGGCGGTGCCGCCGATCGGCGTGTCCTTGCCGAGATACAGCCCGCGGTCGAACAGGTGGGGATGGATGTCGAGCTGGTCGCAGAGCTCGGCGAGCTTGCGGCGCAGCCGGTGCTGGCCCTCCATGTTGGTCTCGGTGAGGTCGAGATGGACGCGGCCGTCGCGATAGAAGATGCGGTTCTCGGGTTTCGGCAGATCCTCGGAGGTCAGCCAGAAATCGATCGAGTGTTTGGCGATGTAGTCGAACGGCATTTCGGGCAGCCAGTGCAGCAGCTTGGGCAGGCCCTCGCCATGCACCTGCACGCCGTCGGACTTGCCGACCATCTGGATGTGGCCGAGCGGGAACTCCCACTCCTTCGAGCCGAAATAGAAATCGTTGAGGCCCAGCGTCTTCTGGAACTTCGTCGGGTTGGGCGAGCGGGAGATGGCGAGCACGGTCGCGTTGTTGTGGCGCATGTAGTTGCGGCCGACCTGGTCGGAGCCGTTGGCGAGCCCAGTGGGGTGGGTGTCGTTGGCCGAGCGCAACATCAGCAAGGCGGAGGACAGCGCGCCGCAGGCGACGACGACGATGTCGGCGGACAGGGTGAGGCGCTCGCCGGCATCGGTCAGCACCATGACGCCGGTGACCGCGGTGCCGGCCGGGTTGGTCAGCAGCTTCTCGACATAGGAGCGGGTCATCAGGGTGAGGTTGTCGTGGTCGCGCAGCGCGGGGTCGACGGCCATCACCTGGGCGTCGGCCTTGCCGTTGGTCGCACACGGGTAGCCGTCGAAGGCATCGCAGCGCACGCAGGGCGAGTGCGGCAGCGGCGTGGTGCCTTCCTCCTCGAGCAGCACGCCGACGGGGAGGTGGAACGGGTGGTGGCCGATGCGCTTGAGGCCGTCGAACAGCTCCTGGATGCGCGGCTCGTGGTTGACCGGCGGCTTGGGATAGGGCGCGCGGCTCGGCGGCTCGGTGGGGTCCTCGCCGCGCAGGCCGTGGACGGAGAACAGCTCCTCGGCCGCCTGGTAGTAGGGCTCGAAGACGTCGTACTTGACCGGCCAGGCGGGCGCGATGCCGTCGGGGTGCTGGACGTCGTCGAAATCGCGTTCGCGCAGGCGGAACAGCACCGAGCCGTAGAACTTGCTGTTGCCGCCGACATAGTAGTGCAGGCCGGGGTGGAAGCTGTCGCCGGAGCTGCTGTACCAGGTCTCCGGAGCCTGGTAGGCGGCGTCGACGAACACGGTCTTGCTGTCCCAGTTCTCGCGGCCGCGGCGCAGGTAGTCGCCGCGCTCGATCAGCAGGATGCGCTTGCCGGTCTTGGCGAGCTTCCAGGCCATCGAGCCGCCGCCCGGTCCGGAGCCGATGATGATCACGTCATACCGGTCGCCGTCCATCGCCCTGTTTCCTTCCCCGTCCGAGCGCGCCAACGCCTTCGCGGCACCTCGCGTTCCGGGCGGCGGCGCGGGTCGCCCAGGCCGGTTGGGGGCTCAGCCCCGGAGGAGGCCGGAGCTGCCAACCCAGCAGCCAGCGGCGATGGCCAGCAGGACCAGGAGGGCGAGTGCGGCCCCGCGACGGTCGCCATCGCGGGCGTAGCTCAGCAGCATCAGCAGGACGCGTAGCGAGGGCAGCAGGACAACCAGCCCCGTGCCGAGCCGCACCGACCTGGCGCCGCTGCCGGCCGCCATCGGCACCAGCAAGCCGCCGCCGATCAGCAGGGCGGCGAGCAGGGTGCCGCCTGAGAGGAGTGCAGCCGCCTGACGGGACAGGCGGCGGTCGGCGGCGGATGGGGCGCTCATCCGCCGGCCGCGCCCGGCGTGCCGTGCCACGCGGCCCAGCCCATGCGCACGGCGAGCAGCAGCAGCACCAGCACGAAGCCCGCGCGCAGCCGGCGCGTGTCGAGCAGGAGCAGCAGCCGTGCGCCGAGCAGCGCGCCGGCGATGGAGCCGAGCACGACCGGACCCGCAAGCGCCGGGCCCACGCGCCCGGCAAGCAGCGCGCTCGCCGCACCAGCGGACGCGGTGACGCCGATCATCACGTTCGAGGTGGCGGACGAGATGCGGATGGGCAGGCGCAGGGCCGCATCCATCGCCGGGATCTTCAGCACGCCGCTGCCCACGCCGAGCAGACTGGACAGCAGCCCGGCCGCGAACATCAGCACCATGCCGAACGACAGGCGGCGGCGGGAGGGGGATGCTGCCTCCACGGCGGCCCCGAGCCGCGGCCGGGCCATCTGCCAGGCGGACACCAGCAGCACGGCTGCGAACAGGACGAGCAGCACGCGCTGGGGTATGCGCCCGAACAGCAGCAGCCCGCCGAGCGCGCCGCCGGTGGTCGCGGTTTCCAGCAGCAGCGCCAGCCGCAGGTCGGCCAGCCCGGCGCGCAGCAGCGGCCCGGCGCTGGCGCAGGAGCAAGCCACCACGGACACCAGCCCGGCGCCGATCGCGCTGCGCACGTCCAGCTGGCACAGCAGGGTCAGGGCGGGGACGATGAAGATGCCGCTGGCCATGCCGAGCAGGCCGCCCAGCGCGCTGCACGAGGCGGCGAGCAGGAACAATCCGGTGGAACCGGCGATCACCGGGCGCCCTCGCAGCCGACGGGGTCGCCCGAGTGGGGCGTGCCCGAGTGAGGTTCGCCCGGGTGAGGTTCGCCCGAGTGAGGTTCGCCCGGGGGGTCGCGCAACAGGCGGGTGCGGAAGCGGATCCGGTCGCCGCGGTAATGCAGTCGCTCATGGTCGACCGGACGGCCGCCTTCCGTCAGTGAAGTGCGCTCGATCACGAACACCGGATGACCGGGCGCGACCTTCAGCGCGTCCGCCACCTCCGCATCGGCCAGCGTCGCTTCCAGCCGCAGCTCCGCCTCGACCAGCGGGATGCGGTATTTGCGCTCGAGCAGGGTGAAGATGGGCTGGGTGCAGAGATCGTCGCCCGCGATCCGCTCGCCCGGATCGCGCGGCAGGAACGTCTCATCGTAGGAGAGCGGCACGCCGTCGGCCAGCCGCACCCGGCGGATGCGGACCACGAGGCTGTCGGACGGCAGGGCGAGCCGGGCGGCCACGCCTTCGGGGGCCGGCAGCAGCCGGTGGTCGAGCACCAGCGCGGAGGCTTCCCGTCCGGCCGACTCCATGTCCTCCACGAAGCCGGTAAGCCGGGTCATCTCCTGCAGGATGCGCGGCTCGGCCACGAACGTGCCGCGGCCGCGGCGGATTTCCAGCAGGCCGCGCTGCACCAGGGCGGCCACCGCGCTGCGCACGGTAGTGCGGCTGACGCCGAACTCGCCGATCAGCGCCTGCTCCGACGGCAGTTGCGCGCCCGCACGCAGAGCGCCGGACGCGACCCTGTGGGCGAGCTCGGCTTCCAGGCGCGCGTACAGCGGGGTGCGATCGGTGGCAGCAACGGGCATGTCTCATCATGACATGGTGATGTCATGATGTCTCGTAACAAAACTGTCTCGCCACCGCACCCGCGGGCAACATCGATGGGGAGAACGCACGATGCCGCAGGCAGGGATGGATCAAGGAAACGCATGGCCGCGCGCGGCGCTGGCGCACTGAGCGCCGCTACCGGTGCAGCTGATCGTCGGCGCGGGTTTCGTCGAGCATGGCTGGGCCAAGCTCGAGCGAGGGGTGGGCGTGTTCGGCGCCATCCTCCACGCGATCGGCCTGCCGCTTCCGGACCTGCTCGCCTGGGCGACGGTGGCGGTGGAACTCGGGGGCGGGCTCGCGGTGCTGTCAGGTGCGGCGGTGACGCTGGCCAGCCTGCCGTTCGTGCTGCTGGCGGCGATCGTCACCATGCATTGGCCGGACGGGCTGCTGGGCTACGGCCCGGGGGGCGCCCGGTTCGGCGCGCCGGATATGAGTGCGACCTGCTTTGCCTGGCTGGTCTCGCCATGCTGCTGCTGGGCGGAGCGGGACCGTTCTCGGCCGACGGGCTACTGGCCCGTCGAGGGCTGGCACGTCGGGGGCTGGCGCGCGGGCGGCTGGCGTCGCGGGCGGGGCGCGCGCTGGGTTCCACACAGGTCGGACGCCACACGGCGCACCCTCCGGAACCGGCATAGCGGCCCGAACGCTAGACGCAGGCCGCCGCGGCAATCCTTTGAGAGGCGTCACTCATGACCGGGCTCGACCATCTGGCCATCCTCGCCGTGCGCTACCTGCTGGTCGTCCTGTTCTTCCCGTTCAGCGCGCTGGACAAGATCATCAACTTCAAGGGGGCGGTGGGACAGGCGCGGGAGGCGGTGTCGAACCGCACATTGGCCACCCTGCTGCTGCTGGTCGGTCTCGGGGTCGAGATCTTCATGCCGATCCTGATCCTCACCGGCATCGCCGACCGGCTCGCCGCCTTCATCATGGGCGGCTACTGCATGGTCACCGCCCTGCTGTGGAAGCGCTTCTGGCAGCCGGGCGATTTCTGGGCGTCGGGCGAGAGCAAGGGGCGGACCCTGTTCTGGGACTTCCTCAAGAATTTCTCGCTGGCCGGTGGCTTCCTGCTGATCACGCTGAGCGGCGGCCTGTCGAGCTTCCTGTCCGATCCGCTCGCCTCGTCACACCCCTACCAGGCGCATTCCAACCAACAGAACGGGCAAGAGTGAGATGGACGGCTTCGATATCCGCGATCCGCGTTTCGGCCACTACCTGCTGGGCAACGCGAAGCTCGAGACGGTGGCCGAGGGCATGCGATGGATCGAGGGGCCGGTCTGGATGGGGGACTGGAACTGCCTGCTGTTCCAGGACATCCCGAACGACCGCACCATGCGCTGGAGCGGCTCGGAAGGGCTTTCGGTGTGGCGTGCACCGTCGAACTATGCCAACGGCCAGACGCGTGACCGGCAGGGACGGCTGATCTCCTGCTCGCATCGCGGGCGCTGCCTGTATCGCACGGAATGGGACGGCACGATCACCACCCTGGTCACGCATCACGCCGGGCGCCGGCTGAACGCGCCGAACGACGTGGTGGTGAAGTCGGACGGGTCGATCTGGTTCACCGACCCGCTCTACGGGCTGCTCAACGATTTCGAAGGCGGCCGGCAGCACTCCGAGCAGCCGCCGGCGGTGTATCGCCTCGATCCGGTGAGCGGCGCGCTCGACGTTGTGGCGGGCGATTTCGACGGGCCAAACGGCCTGGCCTTCTCGCCCGACGAGAAGCGCCTCTATATCGCCGAGACCGGTGATCTCAACAAGCCTGATCCCAAGCAATATATCCGCGTGTTCGATGTGTCCGCGGACGGAAAGACCCTGCGGGGCGGCGATGTGTTCCACAAGGTCTCGCCCGGCTACAGCGACGGCTTCCGCGTCGACGAGCACGGCAACATCTGGAGCAGCTCCGGCGACGGGGTGCATTGCATCGGTCCCGACGGCAAGCTGCTCGGCAAGATCCTCACCGGCGGTGTGACGTCGAACATGACATTTGGCGACCGCTACCACAGCCGGCTGTTTATTGGCGGTTGGGACAAGCTATACGCGATCTACCTCAACGTTCGCGGTGTGCAATGGCCCTGACCTCGTCGACTGCCCTCGCCCGGATCAGCCTGACCACGGCCAACGCACAGGCGCTGGCCGGCTTCTACGAGAAAGCACTGGGCTTCACGCAAACGGGCAACTCGACGATGGAGGCGACCCTGTACGGCATGTCGGGCAGCCAGGCCGAGGTGATCACGCTGTGCCTTGGCGAGCAGTCGATCGAGCTGGTGCAGTTCTCGCAGCCTGGCGCCCCCTACCCCGCCAACCCGGCCAGCTATGACCCGTGGTTCCAGCATTTCGCCGTCGTGGTCACCGACATCAACGCGGCCTACCAGCAGATCCAGAGCGTGGGCGGCGCCACGACGATCAGCCAGGATCCGCCTGTCACCCTGCCCGTCTCGTCCGGCGGCATCACGGCGATCAAGCTGCGCGATCCCGAGATGCATCCGTTCGAACTGATCCAGTTCCCGGCGAACGCGGTGCCGGCACAGTGGGCCGGTGTCGCGCCGCAGAACGGCGGAGTGGCACTCGGCATCGATCATTCGGCGATCGTGGTGTCGAACACGGCCGCCAGCGTCAATTTCTATGCCGATCTGGGCTTCTCGGTGTCGACCAGCACGCTCAACCAGGGCGCCGAGCAGGACCAGCTCGATGACGCCACCGGTGCGGTGGTCCAGGTCACCGCCATGTCGCCGGCGCAATCGACGCCGCATGTCGAGCTGCTCTGCTACAGCGCACCGACCGCGGCCGCGCCGATCACGGTGGCACCCAACGACATCGCCGCGACCCGTCTGGTGGTCACCGCCGCCACCCAGCCCTCGATGCTGGGCACCATGCTGGATCCCGACGGGCACCGGGTCACGCTGGTCGAACTCCTCGGCTGGGGCCAGCCCGGCAGCTAGCCGGGGGCGCGGACCCGCCTGCCCCGGGATTGCAAAGGCGAGCCTTTGCTGGGGTCCAGGGGCAAAGCCCCTGGCCTTGCCACTACTGCGTCGGCCCGGTGGACACCCCCCGACCCCGGTCCTACTCTGCGCGCGAAGCCGGGGCCGAACCCGGCGCGGGAGGAGGAACCGACGCGATGACCGACAGGCTGGTCCCCAACAAGCTCGGCGTGCATGCGTTCGTCTGGGCCGCAGACTGGACGCGCGACGACGCGACGCGGGCCATCGCGCTCACCAGGGAGACCGGCTACGACCTGCTGGAGGTCTCGGCCCTGGATCTCGGCATCATCGATGTGGCGCACACGCGCCGCGAGCTCGAGCAGCACGGCCTGTCGGCCACCATCTCGTTCGGCCTCGATGCCTCTTGTGACATCTCCTCGACCGACCCCGAGCGGATCCGTGCCGGCGAGCGCTTCCTGATGGATGCGGTCTCGGTCGGACGCGACATGGGTGCGACGCATCTGTGCGGCATCCTCTATTCCGCCTTCCAGAAATACGCGGTGCCGCCTACCGCCGACGGGGTGAAGAACTCGGTCGAGGTGATGCGCCGGGTCGGCGAGAAGGCAGCCGAGAGCAACATCATTCTCGGCATGGAGGTGGTGAACCGCTACGAGACCAACATGCTCAACACGGCAGCCCAGGGTGTGGAGTATTGCCGCCGGGTCGGACTGCCGAACGTGCGCGTGCATCTTGATGTCTACCACATGAACATCGAGGAATCCGATCCGGCGCGCGCCATCCGCGAGACCGGGGAGTATCTCGGCTATTTCCACACCGGCGAGAATCATCGCGGCTACATGGGCAGCGGCCAGCTCGATTATCAGCGCATCTTCCGCGCGCTGATCGAGAACGGCTACGCAGGTCCGATCACCTTCGAATCGTTCTCGTCCAGGGTGGTGGGCCAGCCGCTGGAGGGCATCCTCGGCATCTGGCGCAATCTCTGGGAGGACAGCCGCGACCTCGCCAGCCACGCGTACGCCTTCACCACCGCACAGCTCGCCTCGGCGGCGCAGTCGGTGCGCAACGCCGAGCGCAGCGTCCTGGTCTGAGCCGCGCGACCGCGGAAACACGCGGCAGCGGGCGGCATGTCGGAAGGCGGCGCCGCTCGCGCAGCCGTGCGACCGGGACGAGCCAAGCCGGACGGGGAGAGCGGCTCACCTGACGTCGGCGATCTGGCACGTCACGTGGGTGATCTCCCTTGCGACCACCTGGCCCAGCACGCGCTCGGAGGAGTCCGCTCCATATCGCCGGCAGTTGCCGAGCAGGTAGTCGCGGTAGGTGATCTCGCCAGCGAGGTTGAAGTCCGGGTCGGCCTCGATCGTGTCGAAGGCGACGAGCGAGTTGGCCCGGTCGACATGGGCCGAGGTGGACTGGGCGACCTCCTGGCCGAGCTGGTACAGCCCGTCGGAATTGACGCCCCGCTCGCCGCTGCTGCCCGCCTGCTCATCCAGGAGCTGCTTCCTGAGTGCTAGGACCTGCCGCTCGGCGCCGGCGCGGCCGGCGGTGAGTGTCCGGACCTCCGCGCCGAGCCGGTGGATCTCGGCGTCCTTGCCGGCCAGGACGGCCTCATAATGCCGTTCGAGCGCCCACCACAGGCCGCCGCCGCCGACGCCGCCCAGGACGGCAAGCGCGAGGATCAGCAGCGGCAGGGAGACGGACGGGGCGCGCCTCGCGAGGCGCGGTGCGCGGGCAGGAGCGGCTTGCGGTGTCCGGCCAGGCGGAGATGGATCAGGCGCGCTGTCGACCATGTCGTCCGGCATAGCCCGGACGGCGTCCTGCCGGCAAAGCGCCCGCGCCCGGGCCGGTCAGCGCCTCCCCTGCGCGAGCGCCTCCGGGGCGTGCAACGGTGCGGCCGACAGGCCAGAAGCGGGCAGCGGGTCGCGGCGATCGGGCGATGCGGGCGGTGGGGATCCCGCGCGTCGTGGGCGGCTGGCGGGAAGAAAGCGGCCCGGCGCGTGCCTCGGGTGGGGCTGCGGTCGTCTCGCCGCTATCACGGGCCGGGATCCGGACCTGCTGCCCTCGGCTTTGGCGCCAGCCCTGCGGTAGTCCCGGTCAGGGCACGCTGTCCGCCCAGGAGGCGGGGCCGGGCGCGGCGGCGTCGGGGGCGGTGGGTTCGGGCGGCATGTTGAAGCGGGTCACGATCGCCGCAGGGGACAGCGGCGGGGCCGGGCGGCGGGGCAGGATGCGGTGCGCCTGGAGGAACACGCGGCAGGCGGCGCGCATGTCGCGGTGCAGGTCGTGGTGCAGCACGGCGCTGACCGCGCCTTGCGCCAGCAGGGCGCGGTTGTCGCTGTCGAGATCGTGGCCGACGAACACGGCACAGCGCCGGCCGGCTTCGGCGAAGGCCCCGGCGATCGCCCGGTTGCCGCCGCCGATCGAGTAGATTCCGGCGATCTCGGGGTGTGCTGCCAGCGCCGCACGGGCCTGCTCGCCGGTCTGCCGGTCGATCCCCCAGCCCTCGCCCATCCGGACGATGCCGATGTCGGGGGCCAGGGCGGCCAGCGTGCGGCGGAACCCGGCCTCACGCTGCTCCTCGCCGAGGAACCGCCAGCTCGAGGCGGTGACCAGCACCGCGCGCCGCTCGCGCGCCAGCGCACCGCCCATCCAGTTGGCGACGATCCAGGCGGCGGTGCTGCCGGCCGCGTCATTGTCCATGCCGACATAGGCCAGGCGCGGCGTCTGCGGCAGGTCGGTGACCAGGGTGACGGTGGGGATGCGGGCGGCGGCCAGGCCAGCAACGGCGGCGCGCACCGCCGGGTGGTCGGGCGCCTTGAGCAGGACGCCGTGGCTGCCGCGGGCGCGGATGCGCGCCAGGCGGGCCGCGACCGCCTCGGCCGGCTCGGTCTCGGCCAGATGGGCGCGGACCCGGAAGGCGGCCGGCAGCAGCGACGGCAGCTCGGCCTCCAGGGCGGCGCGCACCGCAGCACTGAACCGGTCGGGCGCGTCCATGACCAGGTCGATGACCAGCCGGCGGCCGGCGGCGGTCGCTTCCAGCGTCTGGCGCGACAGCTCGTCGATCGCCTGGCGGACACGCTGCTCGGTGGCGGACCGCACGCCGCCGCGCCCGTTGATCACCCGATCGACGGTGGCGAGCCCAAGCCCGGCCTGGCGGGCGACGTCCTTCAAGGCGAAGCGGTGTGCCATGGGGGCGGCTCCTGGATGGTCCGGCTGGCGGGCTGTCCCTGTTTGAGGGTTTTCTGAGGGGTTTGCCGTCTTCCGGGCCCTGCATGGGGGGATCAGAGTGCGCAACACAAGAGCGCAATCGCGTCGCTCGGGGAGACGGCCATGGACGCAGACACGCTGTCGATGCTGAGGACCGGCGAGAGCTGGTTCGGACCACGGAGCTGCAGGCTCGACGAGCTCCGCGACCTGGCGGCCCGGCGCGTGGAGCCGGCCGACTACCCGCTTGCCGCACGCATCGAGCACGGCCGGGTGCCGGTCTATGACTGCGCGGCCCTGTGCCGGCTCGCCGGCGAGGCGGACGGACGGCGGCTGGTCATGGCGGAATGGATCGCCGTGCTGTCCCGCGGCCCCGGCATCGTGGTGCTCAAGCGGGCGTTCGGCGACACCGGCCCGGTGGACCGGGCGAGCGAGGTGTTCGAGCGGATCATCGCCAGGCAGCGGGAGAGCGGTGCGGTGTCGGGCGACCATTTCGCCAAGGCGGGAGCCAACGACCGGATCTGGAACGCGCTGGAGAAGCTCTGCCTCGAGGATCCCGAGGTGTTCGCCCGCTATTACGCCAATGACATGGTGGCCCTGATCAGCGAGGCGTGGCTGGGGCCGGCCTACCAGGTCACCTCGCAGGTCAACGTGGTCAATCCGGGCGGTGCCGCGCAGGCCCCGCACCGCGACTACCATCTGGGCTTCCAGTCGGCCGAGACGGTCGCCGCCTACCCGGTGCATGTGCACCTGTTCTCGCCGATGCTGACCCTGCAGGGGGCGGTCGCGCATTGCGACATGCCGCTGGACAGCGGCCCGACGCTCTACATGCCGTTCACCCAGAGCTACGGGCCGGGGTACCTCGCGGCACAGGACCCGGCGATCTGCGCCTGGTTCGAGGCGGAACGCGTCCAGCTGCCGCTGGAGAAGGGGGATGCGGTGTTCTTCAACCCGGCCCTGCTGCACGCGGCCGGCTCGAACCGCTCGGCCGACATCCGCCGGATGGCCAACCTGCTGCAGGTCTCCTCGGCCTACGGGCGGCCGATGGAAACGGTGAACCGGCCGCGCATGGCCGAGGCGCTGTATCCCGTGCTGCGCCGGCTGGACGACAGCGGAGCGCTCGATGCCGAGGCGGTCGGGCGGGTGATCGCGGCGAGTGCGGAGGGCTATGCCTTTCCGACCAACCTCGACCGCGACCCGCCGATCGGCGGCCTGGCACCGGACAGCCAGCAGGCGCTGATGCGCCGCGCGCTTGCCGAGCACTGGGAGCAGGACCGCTTCGCCGGGGCGCTGCGCGACCGGGTGGACCGGATGCTGAGTTGAGGAGGGCCGGCGAAACGCGGGCGGGTCGGGGTCGTTGGCGGGGAAAACCTGAACGGGAGCATCCCCCCTGACCGCTCGCTTTCCCCACTGGCTGCATGCGCTGGCCACCGGCTCGCTGATCCTGGCCGCACTCTGCGCGGTGGCGATCGCACTCGACGAGACGCGCCGCACCCAGCACATGTGGATCATGAACCTGGTCTGGCCGCTGTGCGCGCTGTTCGGCAGCGTGCTGTGGCTCGTCTTCTATCTCCGCCAGGGGCGCGGCATGACGGACGCGCAGCTCCGCGAGACGGAAGCGGGCGAGATGGAAGCGGGCGAGATGGAAGCGGGCGGGATGGAAGCGGGCGAGACGCCGATGGCGGTCGCCGTGGCCAAGGGGTCGAGCCATTGCGGCGCGGGCTGCGCGCTCGGCGACATGATCGCCGAATGGTTCCTGTTCCTCCTGCCCGGTGCGGCGGTGGCGCTGGGCTGGCACAGCCTGTTCGCCCACCGCATGTTCGCGGCCTGGCTGCTCGACTACATCGTGGCCTTCGGGCTCGGCATCGCGTTCCAGTATTTCAGCATCAGGCCGATGCGCGACCTGCCGCCCGGTCGCGCCCTCGTGGACGCGATCAAGGCCGACACGGCGTCAATCACGTCGTGGCAGATCGGCATGTACGGCTTCATGGCGGTTGCCCAGCTGCTGTGGTTCCCCACGCTCTATGGCGGCCCGGCGCCGGTCGACACGCCGGAATTCTGGTTCGCCATGCAGATCGCCATGCTGTGCGGCTTCTGCACTGCCTACCCGGTCAACTGGCTGCTGGTGCGCGCCGGCGTGAAGGAGAAGATGTAGGCCGGCGGCCTCAACCGCCGCCGGCTGCGCGCTCCGGCGACGTGCGGCGCGCCGCCTCGCGCCACACGCGCCGGCCGGGCAGCATGCGACACAGCAGCCCGTCGCGCAGCACGACATGGTGGAACAGGGCGGCCGCGGCATGGCCGGCGGCGGTGACGATGATCGCCCAGCCGACCAGTTCGTGGATCCGGCCGACGAGCTTGTGGGCCGGGTGCGAGAAGGGCGGGAACGGCGGCGGGATGAGCAGGCCGAAGAAGCTCATCGCCTCGTGGCCCGACCAGCGCAGGACGAAGCCCAGCACCGCCTCGCACAGCAGCAGCGCATAAAGCAGGTAGTGCACGGCCTTGGAAGCGATCTCCACCCAGCCCGACGACGCCGGGCTCACCTGGTGGCCCGGCACCAGCCGCCAGGCGATGCGCAGCGGAATCACCACGGCCAGGATGATGCCGAACGACATGTGGGCGACGATCATCAGGTGGCGCGTCGGCTTGGCCGGGTAGCCCCAGAGCTCCGCCAGGCCGAACTGGGCGAGGACCAGCGGCACGGTCAGCCAGTGCAGCGCCATCGCCACGCCGTCATAGCGGGTGCGGTCATCGCCGGCTGCGACCCGGGTGGCGGCCAGCACAGCCGGGGGGGTGGTCTTGTGCGTGGTCATTCCGCGAATCCCACTGGGTGCCGAAGCATGGAGGAGCGGGGGAAGGCCAGGGGTGTTGCCCCTGGACCCCGCCAGGGTTGCGAACCCCGGGCCACGGATCCGGGGTGGTTATTCGCCCATCTCGCGGAAGCGGCGGTGGAGGTCGAACTCCTGGGAGGTGACCAGCGCCTCCACCCGTCCGACACGGCGCGCGACGGCGTCGAGGCGGTCGGCCACGGCGCGGATCCGCGGATCCACCGCAAGTGCCGGGGCTGGCCTGCGCCAGCGAGCGCGGCGGCGGAACAGGGCGATTGCCGCGACCGCGGCGGCGAGCGCCAGCACGGCCGGGGCCACCGCCGAGCCGCCGGCGGCAGAGCGCGTCGCGGCGGCCGGCGGGGGAGCGCCCGAGGCGACGCCCGCGCCGGTGCCCTGGATGGTGATGTCGCCCGAGCCGCCGCGGCTTTCCGTCAGCACGCCGGTCACGCGCCGGATGGCGATGTCGCCCGAGCCGTCGGTCGAGGCGCTGCCGCCGCCGACGGTGGCGCCGATCGCGAGATCGCCCGATCCGGACACCGCGGCCCGCAAGCTGCCGATCCGCCCGTCGCCCACCGCCGCGTCGCCGGAGCCCGAGAGGGCGACCACGAGCGAGGGCGCGTCGACATGGCCGACCGACAGGTCGCCCGAGCCGGCCACCACGAGCGACGAAGCCCCGCCGAGCGATCCCACCTCGACGTCGCCGCCGCTCTCGTTGCGCAGGTCAAGCCCGCCGGACAGCGCGCCGGCAGCCAGGGTGGCGCCACCATCGAGGTGGGCGATGACCGGCCCGGACAGATCGCCGAGATGGAACGCGCCGCCCGACACCGCCTCGATCTGCACCGGAAAGCCGGACGGCACGCGGAGGCTGAGCGCGTCACGGCCGTGGCAGGCCGTGGTCACGCGAACCGTGCCGCCCTCGGCCGACAGGCCGCCGACCGCCCCGTCCACTTCCACCTCGCCGGCGAGCGACGGCTCGGACACGATCGAGACGGGCGCCTCCGACGCGCCGCAGCCGGAGTGCACGAGCAGCCGGCTGCCCGGCGTCGCCGCCCGGGACGGCGCGCCGGCCAGGCCGCCGGCGATGAGGACGAGGACGCAGATGGGCAGGCTTGCGCGCGGGCGGGGGGTCCTCATGCGGACACCTTGCGGCGCCAGCCGGGCAGGTCCTGGTCGAGCACGCGTTCGAGGCTCTCGATGCGCTCCTCGAGCCGTCGCGCGTGCTCGAGCGCGCGGTCGAGCGCCTGCTGGTCGGAAGCACCCAGCCCTGTGGTGCCAAGCCCCGTGGCGCCAAGCCGCGTGGTGCCAAGCCCTGGGCCGCGGGTGCGCTGCAGCCGGAACCAGTTCAGCATGCCGACCAGCGCCAGCACGAAGGCGAAAATGACGATCAGGTCGGAATCCATCGCGCACGTCCCTGCCTTTGTCGGCTCACCGGCCGGATCGCCGTCTCACGACGAGGTGTCGGGCAGCGTGCCGCGATTGCCAAGCCGCTGCTTCATCGCGGCGAGTTCGTCCTCGACGGCGGCCTCCGTTTCCAGCCCGGCGAGTTCCTGTTCCAGCGTCGGCCGGCCGGCGGCGCGGCCGAGATCATAGGCCTCGACGCGGCCTTCCGCCTCGTCGAGCGCGCGCTCGACCTGCTCGAAGCGCGAGAAGGCATCGTTGATCCGCTCGTCATAGAGACGCTTCTTGAGCTTGAGGCGGCCGTCGGCGACCTTGTGGCGCGTGGCCAGCGCCCGCTGGCGCGAGCGCGCGTCGGCGAGCTTGCTCTGCAGCTTGCCGATATCCTCGTTCTGGCGCTCGAGGCTGTCGGCCAGGGTCGCGGTGTGCCGCTCGAGCTCGCGCCGCTCGCGCTCGACATTCACCCGCGCCTGCAGCGCCGCCTTGGCGAGATCCTCGCGGTTGCGGCTCAGGGCCAGCTCGGCGCGTCGCCGCCATTCGGCCTCCTCGCGGATCAGCCCCTCGGCCCGCCGTTCGAGTTCGCGCCGGTCGGCGATGGCGCGCACCGCCTGGCTCCTCACCTCGACCAGCGTGTCCTCCATCTCCTGGATGACCAGGCGGATGATCTTCTCCGGGTCCTCGGCATTGGCGAGGATCGCGTTCAGGTTCGAGTTCACGATGTCGGACAGTCGGGAAAAGATACTCACCTTGCCTCCTCGCCCGATGCCGGGCCGGTGCTGATGGACGTCGGACCCTCGAGGGCGGCGAGGCTCGGGCCGCCCGATGCCCCCGCTTGCCTTCGGGCGAGGCCGCCGTCAGGGTCGGGGACCAATTCCATGGCGAAGAATGTAACGACATGGCGAGAAGCGCCACGCCGGCGGCCACACCACCCACCCCGCTCGGCGAGGCGCCGGTGTTCCTCGAGATGCTGGCCCATGTCAGCCAGGCGGCGGCCATCGACCGGCCGGTGCTGGTGGTGGGCGAGCGCGGCACCGGCAAGGAGCTGGTCGCGCACCGCCTCACCTATCTGTCGCCGCGCTGGGAGCGCCCGTTCGTCAAGCTCAACTGTGCCGCACTCTCCGAGCAGCTGCTCGACAGCGAGCTGTTCGGCCACGAGGCCGGCGCCTATACCGGCGCGCAGCGGCGCCGCCAGTCGCGTTTCGAGCTGGCCGACGGCGGCACGCTGTTCCTCGACGAGATCGCCACCGCCTCGCTCGCCGTGCAGGAGAAGCTGCTGCGCGTGGTGGAATATGGCGCCTTCGAGCGGGTCGGCGGCAACGAGACCGTGCAGGTGGATGTGCGGCTGATCGGCGCGACCAATGCCGACCTGCCGGCGCTGGCGCGGAGCGGACGGTTCCGGCCCGACCTGCTCGACCGCCTGGCCTTCGACGTGGTGCAGGTGCCGCCGCTGCGCGACCGGCGCGACGACATCATGCTGCTGGCCCACCATTTCGCCCGCCGGATGGCGAGCGAGCTGGGCCGGACAGGCTTTGCCGGCTTCACCCGGCGCGCCGAGACGGACCTGCTCGCGCATGGCTGGCCGGGCAATGTGCGCGAGCTGCGCAACGCGGTCGAGCGGAGTGTGGCACGCAGCGAGCGGCCGGACCGCGCACTCGATGCGGTGGTGCTCGACCCGTTCGCGGCGCGCGCCGGGTCCGCCCCGGTCGCACCATCGCCGCCCTCGGTCGCCGGGGAGGCGGTGCTGCCCGGGGCCGGGGGCGACTTCCTCGCCGCGACCCGGGCCTTCGAGGCGCGGCTGCTGCGCGAGGCGCTGGCGGCGGCCCGGTTCAACCAGAAGCGCGCCGCTTCCAGTCTCGGCCTGACCTACTACCAGTTCCGCCATCATCTGCGGGTGCATGGCCTGCTCCCCCGCCCCGATCAGGCGGTGGGCGAGGCGACGTAGCCGGTCGCAGTCGGAGCGTCGGCCAGGAAGGCGTCGGTGACGCCGCTCACGGTGCCGAGCGAGATCAGGCCGGCGAGGGCCATGGCCAGCAGGGTGACGGTGCGCGGCGCCTTCGGCCAGCCGGTCGCGACGAGGGGGCGGCGGGTGCGGGCGGTGGGAAGGGTGACGATGGTTGCCATGTTCATCTCCGTGCGGCCGACTTGGCCGTATCAGGGAGATTGCAGGCGCCGTGCCAAAGCATAGAATGTTGATAATGCTGGCGTTTTCTGGTCGTCTCTCCTTACCGTTTGCGGGTATTGGCGTATAGCGCCACCGAGAGGCGTAACGCGCCAACTGGATTGCAAAGGCGAGCCTTTGCTGGGGTCCAGGGGCAACGCCCCTGGCCTTCACCCCCGCCCATCCCTGCCGGTAAAGAGAAACAGGTCCAGGCGCCTGCCCGTCGAGTAGTTGATCCCGTCCAGCCGGCCGATCTGGCGGGCCGCGGCACGGTCGGCGGCGAGGCGGTGCTCGAAGGCAGCGCGGTCGCGGCTGCCGATCAGGGCCATGGCGCAGCGGTCATGGACGACGAGGTCGGCCGACTGGCTGGCGCTGATCAGCCGGGTCGGGTTGCGGCGCAGGAACACCAGACTCGGCTCGCTGAACGAGGCGGAGGCGAGCACGCTGTGCGGGCAGGGCTGGACGGCCTCGGTCATCGCCACGATGCGCGGCGCCAGCCAGATCACCCGCAGGCCGGGCAGCACCACCCAGAACAGGCTGGCGTAGGTCAGCAGGGCCGCGCAGCCGACGCTGGCCAGGGCGCGCTTAGGCTCGCGCAGCAGCAGCAGCCAGGCGGCGGCCAGGATCAGCGGCATGGACAGGGCGGCCAGGATGATGGCCGGCACCGAGACGGTGCCCTGCAGCCGCCACAGCAGGATCGGGCCGGCCACGGCGATGGCGCAGCCGATCAGCAGCCAGGCGAGGAAATAGGCGGCCAGCAATGCGCGGCCGACGCGCGAGCGGGGCAACTGCCAGCCGGCGGGCAGCAGGCCGGGGGTGGCCGTGAAGCTGGCGGCGGTGAGGATGGCGATGGCCGGGTAGGCGGGCAGCACGTAGTGCGGCAGCTTGGTGGCGATCGCCTCGAATACCAGCCAGTGCGGCACGATCCAGCACAGCAGGAAGCGGACCTGCGGCAGGCGCCGGTGCAGCCAGACGAAGGGGAGTGCGGCGGCGGCGAAGACCGAGCCGGGCCAGAAGGCGATGGCGAAGACCAGCAGGTGGTAGCCGGGTGGCAGGCCGTGCGCCTGCTGGCCGGAGGCGACCTTGCCGAGGAAGTTGTTGCCCACCGCGCGCTGGAAGAAGGCGCCGTGGCTCAGCAGGCCGATGGCGACGCACCAGGGCAGGACGATGGCCAGCATCAGCGGCACCCCCCAGGCCGGGCGCAGCCGGCGCCACCAGCGCGTGCTGCGCTCGGTGAAGGCGAGGGCGATGGGTGTGCCGAAGCCGGGGATCAGCACGACGGGGCCCTTGAGCATCAGGCCGACGCCGAGCGCGGTCCAGCAGAGCAGCGGCGACCAGAGCGGCACGCGCCCGTCGGTGGCCGGCGCCAGGCCGGCGGCGACGCGCGCCTGCTGGCCAAAGCCGTGCGCCGGCCGCCAGGCGCGGAGCAGCGCGGCCTCGGCGGCGAGCACGGCCGTCAGCAGGCACGAATCGATGGTTGCCATGCGGCTCTCGGCGGTCATCAGCACCGAAAGGGCGAGCAGCACGGCGGCGAACAGGCCGCAGAGCGGGCCGAACAGGGTTTCGCCGATCGCGGCGGTGAACAGCACCGAGGCGGTGGCGGCGATCAGCGACGGGATCCGCCAGCCCCAGACCTGCCGGTGCTGCAGCGTGCCGGTGGCGGCGACGGCGGCGGCCTCCAGCCAGTAGATGCCGGCCGGCTGCAGGTAGCGCGGCTGGTCCTGGAAGCGGACGTCGACATAATTGCCCGATTGCAGCATCTGGGCGGCGGCCTGCATGTAGCGCGGCTCGTCGCGATCGAGCGGCGGCAGCAGGGCGCGGCCGGGCAGGAAGATGGCCAGCGCGAACGCCGCCAGCAGGGCGTGGTGGCGGGCGGTGAGCCGTGTCATGCGGCAGGCCGGATCAGGCCGGGGATCTGGCTGGGGATCAGGCTGGGGCCGGGGCTCAGGCTTCGGTCACCGTCCCGGGCCGCACGGTCCGGTTCTGCAGCCACATGACGCCCGCCATGTCGCGCAGCCCGACCAGCGCGCGGTTCCAGTTGGTGTATTTGGACGTGCCGTGCAGGCGGGCGCGGTGTCGCACCGGCTTGCACAGCAGCGGGTGGCCGTAGCTGCCGAGCAGGGCGGGCAGGAACCGGTGCAGCCCCTCGAAATGGGGCAGCAGCAGGTAGTCGTCGCGGGCGAACAGCTTCATCGGCGCGCCGGTGTCGGGGCAGCCGTCGGCGAGCAGCCGGGCGCGCAGGCCGTTGGCGAAGCGGGTGGCGACGCGGCGCGACAGGGTGTCGTGGCGGTCGGGACGGACGCCGACGACCAGCGGGGTCGGGCCGTTGGCGCCCTCGGCCAGGGCGAGCAGGCTTGCGATCTCGCGCGGGTCGTCCTGGCCGTCGCCGTCGATGGTCGCGATCCAGCGGCCACGGGCGGCCTGGATGCCGGTGCGCAGGGCGGAGGATTTGCCGCAGCGCCGGTCGTGGCTGAGGATGCGCAGCTCGGGGAGCAGCGGCTTGCAGGCGACCAGTTCGCCCAGCGTGTCGTCGGTGCTGCCGTCATTGACGAAGACCACCTCGAGCGGCCGCAGGCTTTCGAAGGCCGCGGCCATCTCGGTGATGACGGGACGGATGTTCTCGGCCTCGTTGAGCACGGCCGCCACGACCGTGAGCCGGGGCGCGTCGGCGCCTGGGGTGCCGGAGACGTCGGCTGTGCCGCTCACGCCGCGGTCCGCTTCGACAAGGCGCCGGGCAGGCCGGCGATGGCGCGGTCGATCAGCACGCTGTCCTGCTCGGGGGTCATGATCCGGGCGATCGCCTCGCGCGCCGCCTCGGTGGCGATCGTGGCCGCGCGTCCGCGGATCTCGGTCAGCGCGGCGCGCTCGGCGGCGGTGATCCGGTCCTGGGCCATGCGTTCGCGACGCTCGGCGGACGCCTCGGCCTCGCGGCGGGCGGCCTCGGCGATCCTGTCGGCCTCGTGGCGCGAGCGTTCGACCATGGCCCTGGCTTCGGCCAGCGAGGCGAGCTGCTCGCGCCGCGCCTCGGCCAGCATCTGCTCGGCCTCCCGGCGCAGGCGTGCCGCCTCGTCGAGCTCCTGGCGGATGCGCACCGCGCGGGCATCGAGCATGGCGGCGAGCGGCGCGCCGAGGCGGCGGCCGAACACCACGAAGAACAGGACGAAGGCGACGAGATACCAGAACAGCGGCTCGTGCAGCACCGTGTGCAGCGTCATGATCGGGGCTCCGCGCGCGTGAGGCGCCGTGCGGCGAACCGGGCGCCGCTCACGACAGCCGCGCCTCGACCCGGCCGCGGATCAGGTCGGGATCGGCCGTCTGGCCGGTCACCCGCTCGACGAGCAGGCTCGCCGTCTCGGTGGCGATGGCGGGAAGTGCCGCCAGGGCGCGCTCGCGCTCCTCGCGGATGCGGGTCTCGGCCTCGGCCAGGCGGCCCTTGAGCTGCTCGTTCATCTCGTGGTTGCGCGCCTGCGCCTGCTCGCGCGCCTCGGCCAGCACGCGGTCGAGATTGGCCTGCGCCTCGGCCGCCGCTTCGCGACGGGTGCGGCGCAGCTCGTCGAGTGCGCGGTCGCACTCGCCCTTGGCCTCGTGGGCGACCTCGAGATCGTGGCGGATCCGCTGCTCGCGGTTGGCGAGCACCGCGCCCACCCGAGGCAGCGCCGAGCGGCTCAGCAGCAGGTAGAGCAGGAGGAAGACGAGCGCGCCCCACACCACCTGCCAGGTGGTCAGCGGGTTGGCGAAGTCGAGCTGCGGCATGCCGGCGGCCAGCGCGGCGGGGCTGGCGGCGAGCAGGATCGCGGCCGCCAGCACGACAGGCTTCGTGGGCACAGCCCGTCGGGTCGGAGAGGCCAGGGGCCGCGCCATCGGCGTGTTTCCCGACCGGCTCAGCCGAACAGGACGAGGAAGGCGATCAGCAGCGCGTAGAGTGCGACCGCCTCGGTCAGCGCGAAGCCCAGGATGCCGATGCCGAACACGTGCGGACGCGCCGCCGGGTTGCGCGCGATCGAGGTGACCAGGGAGGCGAAGATGTTGCCGATGCCGACGCCGACGCCGGCGAGTGCGATGACCGCGAGACCGGCGCCGATTTCCCTGGCGGCGTGGATGTCCATGGTTGAGACCCTTTGCTGGGGAGAGGGGTTGAGACTGTCCGACGGCCCGGTGCCGTCAGTGGGTCGCCACCGCTTCGCTGAGATAGATGCAGGTGAGGATGGCAAAGACGTAGGCCTGCAGCGCGCCGACCAGCAGCTCGAGACCCATGAGCGCGATGTTGACGACGATCGGCGCGGCACCGAGCACCGGGCCGATCACGTGCAGGCCGCCGAGCAGGATGGTGAAGGCGGCGAACATGTCGAACATCACGTGGCCGGCGACCATGTTGGCGAACAGTCGGATCGCCAGGCTCACCGGACGCATCAGGAAGGTCAGGATCTCGATCGGGACCAGCAGCGGGGCGAGCGCCAGCGGCGCGCCCTCGGGCATGAAGTGGGTGAAGAAGCCCAGACCCTGGCTGACCAGCGAGACGATGACCGCCACGACGAACACGGTGATGGCCAGCGCCGCGGTGACCGCGATGTGGCTCGTGTAGGTGAAGGAGCCCGGGACCAGGCCGACATAGTTGCCGACCAGGATGAAGGTGAAGATGGTGAACACGAACGGGAAGAAGCGCGCGCCCTGCGCGCCGATCGTGTCGTCGGCCATCTTGTAGACGAACTCGTAGAGCATCTCGGCCGCCGCCTGGAAGCGGCCCGGGATCAGCGCGCGCGGGCGCATGCCGGCATACAGGAAGATCAGGATCAGCGCCGAGGCGAGCAGCATGTAGAGCACCGACTGGCTCAGATGCAGCTCCGTCCCGAGCGGCCCGAGCACGGGATGCAGCTCGAACTGACCCAGCGCGTCGACTGTCTGTTGTTCGGCCGCCACCTAACGCCTTCCCCCACCGGCACCCGTCGCCCGGGTGTCCTATAGCATCAACTAGCGGGGCGGTCGTCCCGCCCGCGCGGGTCCTGGCGACAACAATCGCCAGACACTCAAAATCCCGGCCGCACCGCCGAGAAACACGAACAGGATGAGAAAGAGCGGACGCGTGTGCAGCCAGGCATCGAGGCCCCAGCCGATGGCCAGGCCGACCAGCAGGGCGGACACCATCTCGGCACCGACCCGCATGACCATCCCGACCAGACCGCGGTCGAGCTCGGACGAAGCGGGCGCCGGTTCCCGTTCGGGATCCAGGCCGTGCCTGCTCCTGGCTTCGTTGAGCCGCTGCTCGAAGGATCCGCCGCTCTTCGGCGACCCGTCCGGATCCGTCTTCGTTCTCCCCCCGCCCTGCTGCCCTGCCTGGCGCCTTCCCCGGCGCCCACTCTGCCGCCCCGCCGGAGCAACGCCGCCGGGTGCCCGAAGCCACCGGAAATCCTTTTCGTTGCGCGGCCCGGAGGCGACGCAGGCGCTAGCTAACGGGGGTGCAACGGTCTGTCAAGCAAGGGGAATTGCGCCTGCGCGCGGCGCGCGGGCGCCCGTGCCGGACCCCGCTCAGGAGAGGCTGTCAAGGCGGCGGCGCAGGATGCGGGCGATCGCGCCGGCATCGGCATCGGCGGCGATCGGCGCCAGCAGGCCGCCATCCGGGCCGATCAGATAGAGCACCGCGCTGTGGTCGATCCGCGCCGGCGGTCCGGGGTGGCGGGCGACATGCACCCAGTAGTCGCGCTCCATGGCACCGATCTGCCGCTCCGTGCCGGTCAGGCCGATCAGGCCGCCGCCGAACCGTCCGACATAGGCGCGGATGTCGGCCGGCGTGTCGTGGCCGGGATCGATCGTCACAAACAGCGGCTGCACCCGGCGGGCGCGGGCGCCGAGCTCGTGCATCGCCTCGGAGACGGCGGCAAGCGTCGTCGGGCAGACATCGGGGCAGCGCGTGTAGCCGAAATAGAGCAGCACGTAGCGGCCGCGGAAATCGGCGTCGGACACGCGCTGGCCGCCGGTGCCACTCAGCACCCAGGGCGTGCCGGGCGCCTGCGGCACCGGGCCTGCGGCGAGGCGGAGCAGGAGGGCGAGCGACAGCAAGGCGGCAGCCGCGCCCAGCAGCCAGGCGAAGGGGTGCCCTGCTCTGCCTTCCGGTCGCGCCCTGGGACGGCGCCCGGGCGCGTGGCCGGAGGGGCGACCGGAAGGAGCGGCGGCGCGGCGGGAGGGGTGCTGCGCCGGCCGGGCTGGCCGCCGCGTCACGGCGCCGCACCACGGCTCGTGGCACCAGTGGGCGGGGTGCCAGTGGGTGGGGTGCCAGTGGGTGGGGTGCCAGTGGGTGAGGCGGCAGTGGGTGGGCCGCCATTGGATGGAGCGCCGGGGGACGGAGCGCTGGGGGACGGAGCGCCGGGGGACGGAGCGCTGGGGGACGTCGCTCCAGCCGCCATGGCGCCCATGGCCATGCCGCCCGAGTCGGCGGGAGGGATCAAGCCGCTCAGCGTCGCTGCGGCGGTGATCGCCAGTAGGCCGAAGGCCGATTGCGCGAGGATGCTGCCGCCCAGCCTGCGGCGCGCGGCGTCGGCCGGTTCCTCGCGCAGGCGCGGTGCGAGGCGGTAGCGGTTGAGCAGGGCGAAGCCGAGCAGGACCGCGAACAGGGCGGACTTGACCAGCACCACCCGGCCGTAGGGCGTGCCGGCAAGTGCCGCCGGGGTGCCGACCAGACCCGCCGCCTGCAGCAGGCCGGCGGCGGCCAGTGCTGCGACATACCAGCGGCCCGGGCCGGAGAAGGCACGGGCCGCGCGCAGGCCGGCGCGCGGCGAGGCGCGCCAGACGATCAGCAGCAGCGGCGGCAGGCCGCCCATCCAGCAGGGGGCCGGCCGCAGGGGGAAGGGGGCGAGCAGGGCGGGGCGGCCGGGGGGCGGGCCCCCCCCCCCCCCCGGGGCCCGCCGCTGGCCGCCCCCCGACCGTTGCGGGCCCGCGTCGGCCCGCCCCCTCGTGGCCGATCCCCGCCTGCCGCCGGGCTGGGCCGGCTCAGCCGGCCG
>Ga0080006_1147852_pt1 | contig 123759 bp, 98 predicted proteins | sample RS3BMetagenome_FD_69209 | JGI IMG/M metagenome (GOLD analysis project Ga0080006, IMG submission 69209) | Ferric oxide microbial mat and aquatic microbial communities from Rainbow Spring, Yellowstone National Park, USA - RS3B (SPADES... ...
GGGCGCGCCGGCCGGCGGCCCCCCGCCACGGGATGGCGGGGGGGGAGGCGGCCCGCCGCCAGCGCGCCGCCTCCCTCCGTTGGGGGTCCACGCGGCCGCGAACCAGACGACCCGCAGGACGCCAGCCCCCCTCCACCATCGACAGGTCGGCCAGGGCGGCGAAGGTGAGGGCGATTGTCATCCCGGTAGCCGCGCTGCGGGTGGAGCCGGATCGCGGCGGCACGCGGCATCATCCCGTTGCGTTCCACGAAGGTCTGCGCCGCCCGCGGGACCAGGACACCGGCGATCCGCGCGGCGTCTCCGGCCACCGTCCTCGTCACCCGGGCGAAGGCGATGCACGACGTCGTGGTGAAGGGATTCCGGCGGAGTGGCTGATCACGGTACGCGGGGTGAGCACGGCCGCAGATCCCCCGGCGCCAGGCTCCGGCGCCGTGGGGGCCTGCACTGCCTCGGCCTCTCTCCGGCGCGGCCCGGCCGAGCCGACCGTGACGTCGCGACGCGGAGCCCCCGTCCCGACCGCGGGCCGGCCGGGCAGAGGCTACTCGCCCCACACCATCAGCGTGAAGATGTCGAGCTTCATCATGTCGGCGTCGGTGCTGCGGACGACGAGGCTGCCGTCAAGGTATGGCTCCGTCGGGGACATCTCGCCACGAAAGATCGCCGCCAGCGTGTCCGAGGGGCCCTCCAGCACGATGGCCGCGGTCGACGGCGCCCCGGCCGCCGGCAGCAGGGCCACGCTTCCCGCCTCGACGCGTAGCGCCCGTACCCAAGCGGCGTCCCGCGCCCGGATGAGGATGGTCCGGTCCCATCCCCGGGTCATCTTGGGCAACTCGGGGCTGGCGTTAAACCGTTGGACGAACTGGACCAGCACGGTCTCCATCTCCGCGGCGGGGATCATCGCTCCGGACAACCTCCTTCGATCAGGGCGACGCCGGCGGACGGAAGGGTGCTCGCCGGGAGCGCCACCGGCGCGGGACCCGCGCGCCCCGTCCCGACCCGTCAGCCCGTCGCCAGGTCCAGCACCTCGGGGCGGTAGCCGATCTCGCGCAACACCTGCTCGAAGTCGGCCGGGCCGAGATCCCCCGGGCGCCAGCCGAGGGCCGCTACCATGGCGGCCTCGATGACGTTCGTGCCGAAGGAACGGCCACCCAGGAGCGGGGTGGTGGTGAAGAGCCAGCGGGCCCCGCGCGCGGCGAGGTCCGCCCGATCGGCCGCGGTGGTCGTATTCGTCAGCACGGCCTTGCCCTCGATGCGCGGCGGCAGGTGCCGCCGGATGAGGTGGAAGTCGCCCGCGATCAGCGCCGCCCGCTCGTACTGCTCCGGAAACGCGAACTCCGGCGCCCGTTCCTGCGCCTCGCCCGTCGGGTAGAGCATGCGGATGGGCAGTTTCGCCATCTCCCGCGCCAGCCGCCGCGCAATCTTCTGGAGTTCGGGCAGGGAGGAGATTGGATACGGCACCCCGGACATGAACATGAGGTCGCCGCACACGACGCGGCAGCCCGCCTCCTCCAGCGCCAAGGCCATGCCGTAGCGGTCGATGGCGGAGACCATCAGTACCGGCAGGTCCCGCAGCGGCACCGGGCCGTGGGCCCCGAGCCAGCGCACCGCGGCGGGCTCCAGCGTCTGCTTGAGCCCGGAGCCGTCCACGACGGGCGTGGTGCGCGCCGCGCGCAGCAACCTCTCCCCATCGGCCATCACGTATCGGTCCCCGGCCACGTGGAGATAGACGTCGAGTCCACCCAACCCGATCGCGTCCACATGACCGTCGAGTTCCTCGATCGCCCGCAGGGCGGCGTCCACGTCGCCATCGAACCCGCGCCGGGCGATGTCGATGCGGATTCCGAGCAACGTCAGGCTGGCCTCGTGATCGCGGAGCCGGCTGCCGAGGCTGACGGACACGACGCGTTTACTGGCGTGGCTCAGGGTCGCACGGTCCTTTCGAGGGCCACCGGCCCGGCAGGGCGGTCGGCCCGAGATTCCCGCTGGGGCCGACGCCGGATGCCGGTCTGCAGAACCCCTTCCCCCGCCGGCCACAGGGGCCCTGCCGGCCGGGAGGGCGGCTCCGGGGCGCGAATCGTTCCGGGGCATTCTGACAGATTTGCACGGCACCTGCACGGTCGCGGGCAACGGCAGGGGGGGCGTCCGCACCGATTCCGCCCAGCGACGCCATCGGACCACCGTCGCCTCCTCGACCCCAGCCCGCGACCGGCCCAGGGCGATACCGGGAAGCGGCCAGCCAGGCCACTGCGTCCACCGGCACCGGCCGCACGCCGGGACAGCGTGCGTCGGCATCGGCACGCGGCGCCCGTCCCTCGATCCCGGTCCACCCGCAACCCACCAAGGACCGCCTGCGTGGGTCCCCCTCGGTGCCGCCAGCCACGCAGCCGACCCCGCCGTCGCCGTCAGGTCGCCCCGCCGCATGGGCGCCTGCGCGGGAGCGGCGCCGGAAGCCGATCCGGCCCGGGCGGCTGCGGTCGCCCCGAGAAGGACCTGCGGCGCAGCCGGTCTACGCTCGGAACGATCGGGACGGCGGCGTGACAGCGGAGCCCTCCCTGCCACGTGTGCCGCCGCTCTCCCCCGTCCGGCACCCGGCCGGGACGAAGCCGCCGGAGCCCGCCTTCATCCCGCCTGTCCCGGATCCAGGAAGGGGATGGATTCGATATCGCGGGCCAACGCCGCGGATCCGTCCACCCGCAGGGACGGGCCGGCCAGCAGCGCCCGCTTCTCCAGCAGGAAGCGGATCTCCACCGGCATGGTGCCCGGGTGGGCCCGCAGCACCGCCGCCAGCAGGTTCAGACCGAGTTCGTCGGCGAGTGTCGGCACAAGGACCACATACCGCCCGGCGGAGGACGGCGCGGGCGCACCGGCCGGCGCCGTACCGGCCCCCGGCTCGGGGGCCGCGGGCGGCTCCGGCTCGGCCGCGGGGGCGCCGAGGGCACGGGGCCGGGGCGCCGGCGGCTTCGCGGGCGGAGGCGCCGCCGGTTCCGCATCGCTGTCCGTTCCGCGTCCGGGCGGCGGGGCGGGCGGGGGTGGGGGCGCCCCCCCGCCGTAGAGAAACTCCTCGGCCGCCATCGAGGCGGCGATGTCCGCCGACGGCCCGTCGGCGAAGGATTCGACTTCCTCGGCGACCACGGTCACCTCGCCGCGCTCCGGCGCCTCCGCGCCCTCCTCCCCCGCGGCGGCATCGGACCCTCCCCCGCCCCGCCGGTCCTCCCGCCAGGAGACCTTGCCGCGGACCAGCACCAGCCGGTCCGGGGCGATCAGGTCCTTGTCCAGTTGCGCGTAGAGCTTGGGGAAGACCACGACCTCCGTCTGGCCGGTGAGGTCCTCGACGGTGAGAAAGGCCATCGGGTCACCCTTCTTGGTCGGGATGCGGCGCATCTGCGTCACGATGCCGCCGATGGTGCACCGATCGCCGTCCAGCTTGTCCTGCAGGCTCTCCATGCTGTGGGTCCGCATCCGCAGGTCCTCGGCGTGGGATTCCAGCGGGTGGCCGGAGATGTAGAGGCCGAGCACCTCCTTCTCCTGCGCCAGGCGATCGCGCTGCGGGAATTCGGGCACCTCCGGCAGCCGGTCGTCCGCCAGGCCGGCGTCCGCCGCGGAATCCTGCGCGGAGCCGAGCAGGTCGAGGAGGCTCCGCTGGCCGCGGGCCTTCTCCTTCGCCCGCGCCTGCGCCGCCTTCATGCACTCCTCCAGGCCCGCCAGGAGCCGCGCCCGCACGGGCTGCAGCGAGTCGAAGGCCCCCGCCCGGATGAGGCTGTCCAGCGCGCGCTTGTTGCAGACCTTGAGGTCCACGCGCCGGCAGAAGTCGGTGAGGCTGCGGAACGCCCCCCCTTCCGCCCGGGCGGCCAGGATGGAGTCGACGGCCGCCGAGCCCACGTTCTTCACGGCCCCGAGCCCGACGCGAATCGTGCCGGGGTGGTCGGGCCCGGCCGCGGGATCGGCCAGGTCGGTGAAGTCGGCGCGGCTCTCGTTGACGTCGGGCGGCAGGACCGCGATCCCGAGGCGGCGCGCCTCGGCGATGTAGATGGCGGCCGAGTCCTTTTTGTTGGTCTTGCCGCCGGCCATGGAGGTCAGCAGGGCCGCCATGTACTCGACCGGGTGATTGGCCTTGAGGTAGGCCGTCTGGTAGGCGACATAGCCGTAGGCCGCCGAGTGGGAGCGGTTGAACCCGTAACCGGCGAACTTCTCGATCTGGCCGTAGACGCTCTCCCCAAGATCCCGGGCGTACCCGTTCTGCTCGCAGCCCTCCAGAAAGCGGACCCGGTACTTCTCCATCAGTTCCTGGTCCTTCTTACTGATGGCGCGGCGCAGCATGTCGGCTTCGCCCAGCGTGAAGCCGCCCATCTTGGCGGCGACCTGCTGGACCTGCTCCTGGTAGATCATGATGCCGTACGTGTCCCTGAGGATGGGCTCCAGGTCGGGGTGCGGGTAGGTCGGGTTGCCGCCGTGCTTAGATTTCAGGTAGAGCGGGATGTTCTCCATCGGCCCGGGACGGAAGAGGGCGCCGGCCGCGATGATGTCCTCGATGTTATTCGGGCGCAGCTTGCGCACCAGGTCCGTCATGCCGGGGGACTCGAACTGGAAGACGCCGACCGTGTGGCCATCGCTCAGCATCCGGTAGGTCGCGGCGTCCTCGACGGGCAGGTCGTCGGTGGGCAGCGGGGCGCCGGTGCGCGCCTCCACCCGCTTGCGGCAATTCTCGATGACCGTCAGGTTGCGCAGGCCCAGGAAGTCCATCTTGAGAAGGCCCAGTTTCTTGCACTGGTCCATGTCGAATTGGATCGCCGCGCGGCCCTCCTTGGTGCGCATCAGCGGCACGATGTCGGCGAGGGGCTCCGGCGCGATGACCACCCCGGCCGCGTGCACGGAGGCGTGCCGCGGCGTGCCCTCCAGGAGCTTGGCGACGTCGACGAGTTCCTGGACCCGCTGATCCTTGCCGACCAACTGCGCCAGTTCGGCCCCGGGCTGCAGCGCGTCGGCCAGCGAGACGTCGACACCCTCGGGCACGAGTTTGGCGATCTTGTCGGTCTCGGCGGGGGTGAAGCCCAGGGTGCGCCCCACGTCCCGGATGACGCCGCGGGCGCCCATGGTCCCGAACGCCGCGATTTGGGCGACGCAGTCCTCGCCATAGCGCCGCGCCACGTACTCGATCACCTCGCCGCGGCGCTCGAAGCAGAAGTCGATGTCGATATCGGGCATCTCGACGCGCTCCGGATTCAGGAAGCGTTCGAAGACGAGCTTGTAGCGGATGGGGTCGATGTTGGTGATGCCGACGATGTATGAGACCAGGCACCCGGCGGCCGACCCGCGGCCGGGACCGACGGGGATGCCGTTACGGCGGGCGAAGTCGCAGAAGTCCCAGACGATGAGCAGGTAGGCGGAGAACCCCATCCTGTCGATCAGTTCGAGTTCGTAGTTCATCTGGGCGTGCACGGCGTCCGTGGCGTCGGGGTAGCGCTGCGGCAGCCGCTCCTCGCAGAGGCGCCGCAGGTAGCTGCCGGCCGTGTGGCCCTCGGGGAGATCGAACTTGGGGAGCAGGTACTTGCCAAAGTCGAATTTGAGATCGCACTGCTCCGCCACGGCGGCGGTATTGCGCAGGGCCTCGGGGATCTCCCCGAAGAGGGCGGCCATCTCCTGCGGGGATTTGAGGTAGAACTCCTCGGTCGGAAACTTCAGCCGCTTGGGCGAGTCGAGGTTCGCCGCCGTCTGGATGCAGAGCAGGATGTCGTGCGCCTTCGCGTCGCCCTTGCGCAGGTAGTGGGCGTCGTTGGTGGCCACGACGTCGATCCCCAGGCGCCGGCCGATCTCCACCAACTGGCGGTTGACGGTCCGCTGCTCCGGGATGCCGTGGTCCTGCAGTTCGAGGAAGAAGTGCTCGCGGCCGTACAGGTCGCGGTAGAATGCCGCCGCCTCCGAGGCCTCTTTCAGCTTCTCCTGCAGCAGCAGTTGGGGCACCTCCGCCCCGAGGCAGGCGGATAGGGCCGTGATGCCCTCCGCGTGCTCGGCGAGGAGTTCCCGGTCGACGCGCGGTTTGTAGTAGAACCCTTCCAACTGCGCCCGGCTCACCATGCGCACAAGGTTTCTGTACCCGACCGCGTCGCGCGCCAGGAGGACGAAGTGGTAGGGGTCCTTGTCCATCTGGGCGTCCTTCTCCAGGCGCGAGCGGGGCGCGACATACACCTCGCAGCCGATGAGGGGCTTGATCTCCGCCTTCTTGCAGGCCTGGTAGAAGTCGAGGACCCCGTGCATCGCCCCGTGGTCGGTGATCGCGAGGGCCTTCATCCCCAGTTCGGCGGCGCGGATCGGCATCTCGTGGACCCGGCAGGCGCCGTCGAGCAGGCTCCATTCGCTGTGCTGGTGCAGGTGGACGAACTCCGGCGCGGCGGTGGCCACGGCGTCCCTCCTCCGCGCCGGCGCCCGGGGGCGGCGGCGCTCATGCGAAGCATAGCAAACGCATGTTCCGAAGGCCAGGCCTTCGGCCGGCACTTCGACCCGATGGTCGGACTGCCCTCTTCGGGCCCGGCGCGGGGCGGCCGCGGCGCATATCCGGGGGGGCCGGCCAGGGCGCGCCGCACCCCGCCCGACGCGCACGGCCCGGCGCAGGCTCAAAACTCCGCCGCATCTGCCGATGGGGGTAGGGGGGGTGGTGTCGACTGGCCGCACTGCGTGCGTTGGCCTACTGGGTGGGCGCCATCCTACCGGGCGTCCCGCAGGACGCCCTGGCCGTCGCCTTCGTGCTCCTGGGCTGGCTCACCGCCCGGGCCGTGGGGGACCGCCTGCCCCTCACGCTGCGCCTGGCCATCATCCTCGCCGGCGCGACCGTGGCGGTGTTCATCCTGGCGCCGCAGATCAACTGAAGCCGCCGCGAGGCCGAGGCGCCGCGGCCCGGCCGGTCAGACGGCGGGACTCCGCGGCACGGCCGCGCGCGACACCCTCAGACGCCGTCGGAAGGCGCAACGGCCGGCCAAGACCGGGAGCGTCCGACCGTCGGCCTCCCCCCGGCCCACGTCGGCGGTCATCCCCCTGGAAACCCGTCTGTCGTCGCCGCATGACCGGGGCCGCCGCGGTAGACGGCGTCCCCGGGGCTGTCCCTGAAGAGGAGGGAGGGCGGGACGGACCCGACGAGAGCCGGACCGGGCCCTCCACGGGGCGCAAGCCCTCGCGACCCTTGCCACCCGTGGCTCCCCGTCCTGCCGATCGGCGATGAGATCCGCGACGCCGGAAGCCCGGACGGTCAGGGGACCGCCGCGCAGTACCTGTGGGACAGGCGGCCGGGCGCCCGCACGAACGAGGCGCCCGCGCCCCCGGGCCCTCCACCGGCCCGGATGGGGAGCCCGGGGGGACGTCGAAAACGCGCCGCCCCACATCCGCCAGATGCACGGCGGGGGTCCGGCTGCGCATGCCGCCGGCGCCAGCGGCGCGTGTACGTGACACGATGCGCGTCCACGGCAACGGGTGCCGTGGGGACTTCCCCCCGCGCGCTGCACCGGCCGAGCCCCCTCGGGCAAAGGCCCGCCCCGCGTGCCGCAGTTGGGGCACGCACAGAGGCCCGTCCCCGGCCGGGGCAGGCGCACCGCGCGTCCCGCGGCTCGGTCTGCTACTCCTCGTCGACGCGGATCACCTGCATGTCGCGGTAATACCCGCAATTGGCGCAGGCGCGGTGGGGCATCTTGGGATGCCGGCAGCGGGGGCACACGGACAGGCTGCGGCGCACGACCTTGAAGTGGGCCGCGCGCATGTCGCGGCGGGACTTGGAGTGCTTGTGCTTGGGATTCGGCACCGGGCTGTTCGACCTCCTCAATAGGGCGCGCCGCTTCAGCGGCGCGTATCGGGACGCCACCGGCCGAGCGCCGCCAGCCGCGTATCGGGTGCCGGCTCGGCGCAGGTGCAGGACGTGCGGTTCAGGTTGGCTCCGCACCGCGGGCACAACCCGCGACAGTCTTCGGCGCAGAGCACCTTCGCGGGTAGGGCCAGGGCGGCGTTCTGCCAGAACGCGTCGGTGAGGCCCACGGTCTGATCCGCGATCGTCCGGCGCACGACCGCCTCGTCGTCGTCCGCGGGATCCGGTGCACCGTCGTCCGCACCGGCTCCCGCCTCCCGCCCGCCGCGCGCCTCCCGGGCCGCCGTGGCGAGGCGCCACTCTTCGGCGAACACCACGGACAGTTCGAGCCGGACGTCTTCCAAACACCGGTCGCACGAGCACCGCAACCGCAGATCCGCCGCCACGTCGGCGCGCACCACAGACGCATCCCCGTCGAGGTGGACCCGCACTTGCGCCGGTTCGGCCAGCCGCGCCTGCACGCCAAGGTCCGCGGGCCCGGCCGGCAGGGTGAAGTAGACGTCCTCCACCCGCGTCTCCTGGCGGGCACGGCGAAACGCGGTGAGATCGACTTCCACACCCACCACCTCCAGAAGTATAGGGGCCGGGCGCGGCCAGCGTCAAACCGGGTGGACCCGGCCCCCGCTCGACCGCGCCGCACCGCATGCCGTACACTACCCGTGCGTTTGGGGCGGCGCCCGCAGGATGGCATCGCGGCGGCCCGGCCCCACACATCGGACGCAGAGGGAGGCCGGCGGCTTCTTGACGCGCACCGTATTGCGCAGCAAGCTGCACCGGGCGACGGTGACACAGGCCGATCCGGACTACGAGGGCAGCATCACCATCGACGCGGACCTCCTGCGGGCGGCGGGCATCGCCGTCTTCGAGCGGGTCCTCGTCGCCGACGTCGCCAACGGCGAGCGATTCGAGACGTACGCCATCGAGGGTCCGGCCGGCTCAGGCATCATCGGCCTCAACGGGGCCGCGGCGCGCCTCGGGCGGGTGGGCGACATCTTGATCATCATGGCCTTCGGCTCGGTGCCGGATGCGGAGGTCTCGACCGTGCGGCCGCGCATCGTCCTCCTCGCCCCCGGGAACCGCATCGCCGAGGTGCGGGGCCTGTAGCCCTGGCGGTGGGCGCGCGGATTCAACCGGGGGGGGGCAGTCGGACGGCCGTCCCCGCGGCGGGCGTGACGGCGGTGGAGGGCGCCGCCGACCCCGTCCACTCGGCCGGAACGACCCCGGCCTCCGGGGGGATGCCCGCCTGGCCGACCTGGTAGACGGCGGACGGGGTGAATCCGGCCGTCTGGTCGAAGCCGCCGCGGACATATCCGCGATCGCCGAACCCCCCGTTGTTGGCACAGACGTAGACCCCGGCCCAGACGCCGGCCATGGCCACGGTGATGGGCGATCCGGCCGGGCGCCACGTGCGGCCGTCCAAAGAGATGAGACCGGTCCAGGTCGTGCCGCTGCGCCGGAGCTTCAACCAGGTCGGGCGGAATCCGCCCGCGGGCACCGCAGTCGGCGAGCCGAGGCCGAGCGCGGATGCCGCGGCCGGCAGCGTGACCGAGGTCCCTGTAGCGACGGGCCGCACCTCCAGCACCACGCCGCCCTGAGCCGTGACCGCCAGGGCCAGCATGGCCGCCCCGTCCCCCAGGTTCCCGCGGACCATCAATCCCGCGGTCGCGGCGGGGCTCAGAGTCGGGCACGTCAGGTTGGCGAGTTGCGCGACGCGGCAGGTGTATTCGGCCGTGGTGGCGCTTGTGGCGCCACCGGCGAAGACGCAGGTGTCCGCCATGCCGCCGATGCTGTCTCCGTCGCCAAGGAGCAGGACCGCCCCGGGGGAGGTGCCGGCCTTGATCCACGCCCCGGCCGGCGTGGGTGGCCGCCCGCTACCCCCCACCGGGGGTAGCCGGGTCCCCGGCGTGCCGGCCGCCGCCTGCTCCACCTGCTGCAGGGCCGTGGCCGATCGCTGCCGCGCCCCGGCGGCGGCGGCCTGCAGGGCGTTGACGGCGGCGGCGGCCTGCAGGGCCGCGGCCGCCACGGACACGGTCCCGGCCTGCGCCGGCGAGCAGTAGCGGTTGATCGCCCGCGCCGACGGCCCGTCCGCGAACTGGAAGCTGCGCCCGACGTAGGGCAGGTCCCCCTGCACGGCCTCGGTGAACACGTTGAGGTTGACCGCGGCGAGCGGCGTGGCGTACTGGAGGACGGTCGCCTCCCACTGCCGCCACAGCGCCTTCTGGTTCGGGCCGACGAGCGCCAGCTTGGTCATGAAGTTCTGCCATTCCGTCTCGACACACAGGAAGCGCAGCAGCGACCAGGCCACGTCCGGGGTCTTCGTCCCCGTCCAGATGCCGTAGAAGTCGCTGGAACCAAAGGTGGCCGCACCGCCCGGCCAGATCGGCATCGGCAGGATGTCCCAGTAGAGTCCCCGCCAATTCTGCGCGGCGTACGCCAGATCCCCGGCGGTGCCCACCGGGCCGGTCAACTGCCGGCCCGTGGCGATGTCGCCTCGGTTGTCTCCCCCGAGCACCCCGGCCCGCCTCAGGTCGTAGCACCACTGCAGGGCGGCGATCGAGCCCGGCCGGTCGAGGTAGCACTGCGTGGCATCGGCCGGGTCGACGTACTCCCCGCCAAATCCCTTGAGGTAGAAGGGCGCCGGGTTCCCACCGCCCGAACGGTCGTACCCCGTCCACTGAAAGTTGCCGCCGTAGCGGTGGCCGCTGCCCGGCGCGGCGTGGGTCGTCCCCTGCCAGAGGGCCGCCCACTGCCGGTAGGTCCACCCGGGCTCCGGTGGGTTCAGGCCGAGTTCGTCGATCCGCCCGACGTTGACCGCCACCCCGAGCGTGTTCATGAAGGCGGGGAGGCAGCAGAGCCCCCCGCCCGCTCCGGCGGGCCCCCCGGCGGAGACGAAGTAGTCGAGCGCCGCCCGCGAGAAGATGGACAGGTCGACCCCGCCGCTGCGGATGTATGGTTGCAGGTCGAGGGCGAGGTTCTCCTCGGTGTACGCGGGCAGGACGGCGTCGTGGAAGACGTCCGGCCCCTCCCCTGACCGCATCGCCGCCAGGGTGTCCTGGGTCGTGCTGAACTGGGCGACGCGCACCCGCACGCTGGGATTAGCCTCCAGCCAGGGCCGCAGCCCGTCGAGCATCAGGCCGGCGGCGGCCGGAGTCGTCCCGCTCGGAAAACCCGTCCAGGGCAGCCAGGTGATCACGACGGGGCCCGCGGCGGCGTTGGTCAAGCCCGCGACGGTGGGACCGCAGGCGGAGAGGACCGCCCCGACCGCAGCGACACCGGCTGCGGCCAGCCCGGCTCGGAGCGCCGCACGCCGGGTGCAGCGCGGTTGCGCGCCCCCGCCACCCGAAATTACGATCGGCGCGGACACGCCCACCACCCACCCCGTCCGCAACCCACCGCCAAACGAGTCACTCCCCCCATATCTTTCGAGCAAGGGCAGGGCCACTCCTGCGGTCCGGAGCGAAGTGGGAGGCGCCCCAGGCGCTGGTCGGGCGGGCCCCCGCGACAGGCGGGACCGGAGCGCCCGCGATCAGGGCAGAGCCGCGGACACGCCGCTCTGCCCCACGTCCAGGCAGGCGTTGTCGAGCAGCCGGGTGCCCCCGAACCGGACGGCCAGCAGCAGCATCACCCGCCCCCGCACGACCTCCACCGGCCGAAGGTCCTCCGCCCTGGCCACCACGGCATAGTCGGTCCGCGCCAGCGGCTCGGCGTCCAGAACACCACGCAGCACGCCCTCCACGGCCGCCGCCCGGCACTCCCCCGCCCGCACGGCCGCCTCCGCCTCCCCCAGGGCCCGCGGCAGGACGGATGCCGCGCGGCGCTCCTCCGGGGAGAGGTAGGCATTGCGCGACGAGAGGGCGAGACCGTCGGCGTCGCGCAAGGTGGGGATGCAGAGGATCTCGACCGGCAGGAGCATCTCGCGCACCAGCCGACGAACCACGACCACCTGCTGTGCGTCCTTCTGGCCGAAGGTGGCGACGTCGGGGAGGAACACCGCCAGGAGCTTTCCGACCACGGTGGCGACGCCCCGGAAGTGCGTGGGCCGGAGCCGCCCCTCCAGCACCGTGCCCAGCGGGCCGACGTCCACCGCCACCGAGGGTTCCCCGCCGGGATACATATCGTCGGGGGCGGGCGCGAACAACACATCGACACCCGCGGCGGCGGCCAGCGCCGCGTCGCGATCCAGATCGCGGGGATACCGCTCGAAGTCCTCGCCGGGGCCGAACTGGGTGGGGTTGACGAAGACCGAGAGCGCGACGTGGTCCACGTGGCGCCGCACCGCCGCCACGTGGGCGAGGTGGCCGGCGTGGAGGGCCCCGAGGGTCGGCACCAGCCCGAGCCGCGCGCCGGCGGCGCGGCGATCCGCGGCCCATGCCCGTGCGGCCTCGACCGTCCGCAGGATGGTCACGGCGCCTCCTCCCCCGCCGGCCCGAGGCCGGGGGAACCCGCGCCGCCGCCCCAGGTGCGCCCGTCGTGCGTGTGTTCCGCCGCCGGGAACGCGCCGGCCCGCACGTCGCGGGCGTAGGCGGCGACCGCGTCGGACATCGCCCGGCCCAGGTCGGCGTAGGTCCGCGCCAGGCGGGGCACGCGGGCCGAGAGGCCGACCAGATCGTAGAGGACGAGGACCTGCCCGGCGCACCCCGGCCCCGCGCCGATCCCGATGGTGGGCGGCTCGACCGCGCGCGTCACCTCCGCCGCCAGGGCACCCGGCACCATCTCCAGGACGATGGCCGAAACGCCGGCGGCAGCGATGGTCCGCGCTTCGGCGATCAGCCGGTCGGCCTCCTCCCGCTCCCGCCCCTGCACCCGCGCGCCGCCCAGGCGGTGGACGGACTGCGGCGTGAAGCCGAGGTGACCGACCAGGGGGATCCCCGCCGCCAGGATGCGCTCGATGGCCGGCAACTGCGCCGCGCCCCCCTCGAGCTTGACCGCGGCCGCCCCGGCGCGGATGAGCCGCCCGGCGTTGCGCACGGCCTCGGCCGGGTCGGCCTGGTAGGCGAGGAAGGGCAGGTCGGCGACCAGGAGCGCGCGGCGCACCCCGCGCGCCACCGCCGCGGTATGGTGCTCCATGTCCTCCATCGTCACACGCAGTTCGTCGGGCAGGCCGAGCACGGCGCGCCCGAGGGAGTCCCCGACGAGGATCAGGTCGACCCCGGCCTCGTCACAGAAGCGGCCCTCTGGGGCCGTGTAGGCGGTGACAGCCACGATCGGTCGCCCCGCGGCGCGCAGGCGGCCCAGGTCCCGCACCGTCAGGCGCCTCTGGGCCCGGGCAGAGTCTGCCGGCACCGGACGTTCCCCCTCGCCGGACGGCGGCACCACGGCGCAGGCAGGCGCCCGCGGGCCGCCCGTCCGGGCCAGTGTAGCATGGCGCGCCGGTTTCGGAGCCGCACTCGCGGCCGGCCCGCCCTCACCCCCGCGCGCCGGCGGAGCGGCGCGTGGTCCGCCCGAGCGCCGCGGCCGCCATGTCCGGCCGGTCCGTGGTCACCGATGTCACGCCGAGGTCGCGCAGCCTCAGGACATCCGCGGGGGCGTTGACCGTCCAAGGCATGACGGCGACCTGCGCGGCCCGGCAGGCCTCCATCAGGGCGGCGTCGACCCAGGTGTGCAGCGGGCAGAGGGCGGCGGCGCCGACTCCGCGGCAGGTGGCGCCCGGGTCGGCCGGCCTGGTGCCGCAGAGGGCCCCGGTCCGCAGACCGGGCACCCGCGCGCCGATCTCGACCAGAAGGCGGTGGTCGAAGGCGATCACCCAGGTCCGCTCCGCACGGCCCGCCTCCGCCAGGAAGGCGACCACCGCGTCGACCGCCGCCGGGTCCTTGATCTCCACCTGCACGGGTACCTCGACGGCCTCGAAGACCTCGGCCAGGGTCGGCAACCGCGTGCCGGCCCCGGCATCGAGCTCCCGGAGTTCGGCCAGCGCCAAGGCGCCCACGGGACCGCTGCCGTTGGTGGTGCGGCCGAGGGTGCCGTCGTGGATGACGACCGGCACGCCGTCGCGGCTAGAGTGGACGTCGCATTCCACGATGTCCGCCCCGGCGGCGACGCCCCGGACGAACGCCTCCAACGTGTTCTCGGGAGCCAGACCCGACGCGCCGCGATGGCCGATGATCCACATACGGACAACCGCCCTCCCCGTTCCGCTGCGCAGGTGGAGGGCGGGCGACCGGGCGCCCGCCCTCCACGGTGAATCGGTTCATCCACGCCCTGGGACCGGCGGTCCATCCGAAGGCCGCGGCGTGCGCCCTACGCCTCCACCTTCACCCATGCCCCACTCTCGGACGAGGTGGCCACGGCCTCCAGCACCGCCTGGTTGCGCACCCCGTCCTCGAAGTTCGGCTGCGGCGAGCGGCCAAGGGCGATCCCGTTCATCAATTCGGAGACCAGGTGCACGAAGGTGTGCTCGTAGCCGATGATGTGCGCCGGCGGCCACCAGTGGCCGGCGTAGGGGTGGGCGCCCTCGGTGCAGTTGATGGTTCGGAATCCCTGCTGTCCCACTTCGTCGGCGTGCAGATACAGTTCGAGATTGTTCATATTCTCCAGGTCCCAACGCACCGAGCCCTTGCTGCCGTTGATCTCGAAGCGGTTGCCGTTCCGGTTGCCCCCGGCGAAGCGGCTGGCCTCGAATACCCCGAGGGCGCCACCGTGGAACCGCGCCAGGAACATGGCGGCGTCGTCCACCGTCACCGTGCCCGTCTTCCGGCCGGCCCCGCCGGTCGCGCCCCAGGCGCCCTCGCCGCTGCCGTCCAACGGCCGCTCTTTGATGAAGGTGTGCAGCACGCCGGTCACGCCGTCGATCTCGCCGACCAGGAACCGCGCCAGGTCGATGATGTGCGCCGAGAGGTCGCCGTGCGTGCCCGAGCCGGCCACGTCCTTCTGCAGCCGCCACACCAGGGGGAAGTCGGGGTCCATGATCCAGTCCTGCAGGTACTGAGCGCGGAAGTGATAGATCTCGCCCAGTTCGCCCGCGGCGATCAGTTGCCGAGCGTATTGCACCGCAGGGGCGAAGCGGTAGTTGTGGCAGATCATGTGGACGACCCCGGCCCGGTCCACCGCCGCCTTCATGCGGCGGGCCTGCTCCAGCGTCATGGCCAGGGGCTTCTCGCAGAGCACGTGCTTGCCGTGCTCCGCCGCGGCGATGGCGATCTCGGCGTGCATGTTGTTGGGCGTGGAGACGTCGATGAGGTCGATGTCGGGGCGCGCCACCAGTTTGTGCCAGTCTGTCTCATGGCCCTGCCAGCCCATCTTGGCCGCCGCCGCCCGGACCCCGGCCTCGTCACGCCCGCAGATCGCGGCCATCACCGGCTCCGCCTGGAGGTCGAAGAAGCGTGCCACGTCGTAGTACGCATGGCTGTGCGCCTTGCCCATGAACTTGTAGCCGACCATGCCCACCCGCACCTGCTTGGCCACCCGGACCCCTCCTCGCTCTGTGCTCGGCCGGGTGAGTTCCGGCCCCGTCTCAGGCGTTCCTGCCGCAACCGCGACGCGAGCCGCCACCCTGTGGCGGCCATGCGCCCACGCGGGCCTGCGCCCCAACGCGGCGCCCCCTCGCGTCAGCGCCTCCTCACGCCAGCGCCTCCGCCACCAGCGGCAGCAGGCCGTCGCCCCGGTCCCGGACGATCTGCAGGGCGCGCAGGCCCGCGGCGCGCGCCCCCGCCACGTTCTCCGGCAGGTCGTCGATGAACAGGGCCCGCGCGGGCTCGGCGACCCCGGCTCGCCGCAGCGCCTCCGCGTAGATGCGGGGGTCGGGCTTGACGGCGCCGACATGCGCCGAGACGACGAGCGGGCGCAGGTGCTCCGCGAGGCCGAGGTGGTGCAGCGCGGCCGGGAGCGAGCCGGGGGCGTTGGAGATGAGGCCGACCGCGACGCCGCGCGCCCGCACGGCCGCGATCGCGGGCAGGGCGTCCGGGTAGAGGGCGAGTGTGCGGATATGGTAGCAGGCGTCGCGCAGGTACCCGGCCGTCTCCGGGGGCAGGTCGAGCGACCGGGCGAGGACCGATGCGGCCCGCAGGATCCGCTCATCCTCCACGGCATAGGGCCAGAGCAGGTCGACCGGACCGCCCTCGTTCCGCGCCGCCCGGGCCAGCCGCACCGCGTCGCCGACCGCCTCTGGCGGGCGTTCCTCCCCGAGACTCCGCAGCGCCGCGGCTACGCGCGCCTCAGCGGTCGGGAAGTGGACCAGGACGCCGCCGGCGTCGAAGAAAACGATTTCGGCACGGACCGGCTCAGACAAGCAGGCACCCCCTTGCGGGATTTGCGGCACGGATCCCGAATCCCCCCCGGGCCCAGGCGGCAGCGTCAGCGGAGCGGCGCCGGGACGGCGGCCGGGGGCGCCGCAGCGGCGCTATGGGAGGGATCCACGGTGGGCCACCTTCTAGGAATCGATGTCGGCACCTCCGCCTGCAAAGCCATCGTCATGGCCGAGGACGGGCGCGTCCTGGGGACGGGGAGCGCCGATTACCCGCTGATCCAGCCGGAGCCGACGTGGGCCGAGCAGGACCCCGAGGCGTGGTGGCAGGGTTGCGGTCTGGCGGTGCGCCGCGCCCTGGCGGCGGCCGGCTGCGACGGCTCCGACGTCTCCGGCGTGGGTCTGACGGGCCAGATGCACGGCGCGGTGCTGCTGGACGCCGCCGATCTGGTGATTCGGCCCGCCCTGATCTGGTGCGACCAGCGTTCGGCACCCCAGGCCGCGGCTTTCGAGGCGAAGGTCGGCCGGGAGCGCGTCATCGCACTGGCGGCCAATCCCGCGCTGCCGAACTTCACGGCGACCAAGCTCCTCTGGGTCCGGGAGAACGAGCCGGAGAACTACGCCCGCATCCGGCGCGTCCTGTTGCCCAAGGACTACATCCGCCTGCGCCTCACGGCCGTGGCCGCGGCGGAGGTCTCCGACGCCTCCGGCACCCTGGCCTTCGACGTGGCCGGGCGCCGCTGGAGCCGCGAGATGTGCGACCTGCTGGGGGTGCCGCTGGAATGGTGGCCGCCGGTCGCCGAGTCCCCGGAGGTCACGGCGCGCGTCTCTGTGGCGGGCGCGGCGGCCACAGGACTCCTTGCGGGCACGCCGGTCGTCGGCGGGGCCGGCGACCAGGCGGCGGGCGCCATCGGCAACGGCATCGCCGCCCCGGGGCTGGTGTCGGTGACCATCGGCACCTCAGGCGTCGTCTTCGCCGCGACCGACGGGGTGGTCATGGACCCCAGGGGACGGCTGCACACCTTCTGCCACGCGGTACCCGAAGGCTGGCACGTGATGGGCGTGACCCAGGCCGCGGGCGGGTCCCTGCAGTGGTGGCGCAACGAGTTCGGCGCGGCCGAGCGGGCGGTGGCCGACGCGACCGGGCAGGACCCGTACGAGATCCTGATCGCGGAAGCGGAGGCGGTACCGGCGGGGAGCCTCGGCCTGGTCTTCCTGCCGTACCTGATGGGCGAGCGCACCCCGCACACCGATCCGCTGGCGCGTGGCGTGTTCTTCGGCATCACGGCCCGCCACGGGCGGGGGCATTTCGCGCGGGCGGTCCTCGAGGGCGTGAGCCAGAGCCTGCGCGACTGCCTGGATCTGATCGCCGACCTCGGCTGCCCGGCGCGGGAGGTGCGCATGACGGGCGGCGGCGCGCGTAGCCCGCTCTGGCGCCAGATCCAAGCCGACGTCTTCGCCCGCCCGGTACGGGCGATGCGGGGTTCGGAGGGGCCGGCGATGGGGGCGGCGATCCTGGCGGCGGTCGGGACCGGGGCGTACGCCTCGGTGCCCGAAGCGGCGGCGGCGCTGGTGCGGCCCGGAGAGGAGACCCGCCCGCAGCCGGACGGCGTCGCCGCGTATATCGAGCAGGGCGAGATCTATCGGGCGCTGTACCCGGCGCTGGCAGCGGTCTTCGCGGCGGGGGGGGCGGCCGGATGAGGCGACCCGCGTGGGCGGGGGGCCGGATCGGCCCCGCCCGCGCGGGTCGCCGGGAGTGGGCTGCAAAACCCGATCCGGACGCTGGTCGCGTCTCCGGGGGCCTGAGGCGAGTTCGAGCCGGCCCTGGGTGGATTCGCCGGTGAGGCCCGGGGGCGGGAGACGACGGCGCGGCCCTATGAGAGTGCCGAGAGGCGACCTGTGTCCTGCCGCCCCCGGATGGAGCACGCGGCATGACCGACCGAGGACCGGATCCGGAGGGTTCTGCGTTTCGCAGAACCCTCCTAGGGGCGCGACAGGTTCGCGCCGAGCGCCAAGAGCCCGAGGCCCAGTCCCAGGAACACGAGCGACCACAGGGCCCAACGGTCGAGGAAGCCCGAGAGGCCGGGGGTCGGCCCCGGCGCGGGATCGGCCGTCAGTTCGCGGCGCCGGTCGTCGTCGTGCCGCCGGGCTTCGCGCATGGAGCCCCAGAGGGCGACCACCACCGCCAGGACCCAGCAGAGGAGCATCGCGATCACCGCGATCCCCTGGCCCGTCGTGGGCGCCTCAATGACCGGCGGAAGGGACGACTGTGGCGGCACGGCGGGTCACCCCCCTTTGCTTTGAGTCCCGCAGGCCCGACTGCGGAACCCTCGCGGGCCGCGCCAGCGGCCGCCGCCCTCGGGCGTCAGCCGCCCACGGGGCCCAGCCGCACCCCGATTCTAGCCCGCCAGGTCTCGCCCGGCGACAGTTCGAGCAGCCCGGCGGGGATGCCGCGCGCCTCCAGGTTGAACGCGTCGGGGGCACAGGTATACGGCTCCAGGCACACCGCGCCGAGGGTGCGCGGGCTGTAGACGACCCAGTCACGGAAGGCCGCGTCGGCCCACGCCGTCAGCGACAAACCGGCGTGGCCGTCGGTGAGGACGGCGCTGCTGCCACCGTCGGCGTCCCGCTCCACCAGGGTGAACGGGTCGTCGTAGGACTTCTCCCCCAGGGGACTCGGCAGGCGCAGGTCGTACGGGCCCGCCACCTCGAGCCGGCGGCCGGTCGGCACGAGTTCGGAGGTGAGTTCCCAGCGGGCCGCCGCGCGCAGGGTCAGCGTGCAGTCCGCCCGCTGACCGCCGGGGACGAGCGGCGCCGGAAAGTAGGGATGCCAGCCGTAGCCGAACGGGAACGGCTCGTCCCCCGTGTTGTGCAGGACGATCCCCTGCACGTACCCGTCCGTACCGAGCCGGTGGGTCACCTCCAGCCGGTACCGGCTTGGGAAGGCGTCGGGCGAAACGGCGAGGCTGTCGTGCTCGATCGCCGTGCGCACCCAGGCCCCGTCGGCGTCGGCGCCGGAGTCCACGACCGCCCATCGGGCCTGGCCGACGAACCCGTGCAGGGGATGCCGCCCGTGGCCGCCGCCGAGCTTGAACGCTCGGCCGCGGTAGGTGTATTCGCCGCCGGTGATGCGACCGGGGAACGGAAAGAGGATGGGCGCGCCGGCCCCCCATCCCGCGTGCCTGAGTTCAGCGGGCACCGGGGCGTGGATCGCCTCCACCGCCCCCCGGCCGCCACCCGGATCCAGGCGGAGCGAGCCGATCTGGCTGCCGACCTCCGGTAGGACCAGGCAGCGCCCGCCGTTCGGCCCCGCCAGATCCCACGCCTCCATCCCGTCCACGCTTACGGGTACTGCTTGGAACGCCAATTCGGACGGTCCCTCCAAAAGGTGCTGCGATTGGGGCGCCCGGCATGCCGGGCGCAAACACGGCTTCCCGAGTGCCGGCGCCCGAAAGACGGGGGCGCAACGGGCACCGATCCGGGGACATTCCTTCTGGCGTCGGGACTCCCCTTCCGCCCGCCCTCCGCCGCGGCCGGGGTGTTCCAGGAGATGCACCGGGGGGCGCGAACACGCAGAAGGAGGGGTGAGGCGCATGGACATCGGCGCGACGACCCGCACCGGCGGCCCGGCCGCGTCGGGAGAGGACGACCTGCTCCCGCAGGCCCGGGCCCTGCAGGACGATCTCATCCATTGGCGGCGGCACCTGCACGCCCACCCGGAACTGTCGTTCCAAGAGACGGGCACCGCCGCCTACATCGCCGCGGAACTCGAGGCCCTCGGGATCGCGGCGGAGAGGCCGGCCCCCAATTCCGTCGTCGCCGACCTCGGGACCGCGGGCGACGGCCCGACGGTGGCCATCCGGGCCGACATCGACGCACTGCCGATCGTCGAGGAGACCGGCCTGCCCTTCGCCTCCCTGCGTCCGGGCGTGATGCACGCCTGCGGCCACGACGGCCATATCGCCGTCCTCCTCGGCGTGGCGCGGACCCTGGCGTCGCGGCGCGACGGGCTCGGCGGCCGCGCGCGCCTCATCTTCCAGCCCGGCGAGGAGGTGCCGCCCGGAGGGGCGCAGGCGTTGATCGCCGGGGGCGTGCTGAATGGCGTCTCCGCGGCCCTGGGGCTGCACCTGTGGTCCCCCCTGCCCACCGGCACGGCGGTGATCTGCGCCGGACCGGCCTGGGCGGCCGCCGACCGGTTCCGGGCCGTGATCCACGGCCGTGGCGGGCACGGCGCCAAACCCCATGAGGCCGTCGACGCCCTGGAGGCGGCCTGCCGCTGCGTCGCGGCGCTGCAGTCCATCGTCAGCCGCTCGGTGAATCCCCTGGACGCGGCGGTCGTCACGGTCGGCACGCTGCACGCGGGGGAAGCCTTCAACATCGTGGCCGGTTCCGCCGTCCTGGAGGGTACCGTGCGCGCCTTCGACGAGGGGGTGCGGCAACGCGTGCGCGCGCGGGTGCAGGAGGTCTTGACCCACACGGCGGCGGCGGCGGGGGCACGCGCGGAGATCGACTACGTCGACGGGTATCCCCCCCTGCACAACGATCCGGGGGTGGCGGAGGTCATGCGCGCAGCGGCCGCGCGGCACCTCGGGGCGGACGCGGTGCACACCGGTCCGCCGGAGATGGCCTCCGACGACTTTGCGCGCTACATCGAGCGCGTCCCCGGCTGCTACATGTCCCTCGGGGCGGCGGAACCCGGCGCGCCGGCGTACCCCAACCACCACCCCCGCTTCACGATCGACGAGGCGGCCCTGCCCCTGGGCGTGGCCATACTGGTGGAGACGGCCGTCCGTCTGATGCGGCACGGGGAGTGACCGCGCCCGGCGGGCGGGGGGCCTGGGCCGGGGCCCCCGCCCGCGGCACCCGTTCGTCGGCGTTCGGCAGGTTTCGCCCGCCGCGGGCGCGAAGGGCCAATGGCGTCCGGGGACGCGCGGCAGGCGATTCGCGGCGGTGCACCGGCGGGGCGCCCCGATCCGGGGGCCGCGTCGCCGTCCCTGGCGGCCGCCGGCCACGACCCAATGGCGGCGGGCGGCTCCCGGATGTCGATATGCTGGGAGGGAAGGGGCGCGGCTGCCATGGAACGGCGCGGCCGGGCCCGACGGCAAGTGAGCGGCGATACGGCGACGGTGGGGGATATCTGCGTCCTCGGCGGCAGGTCGCACCCGGACCTGACGGCAGGCGTGTGTGCGGCCCTGGGCGTACCCCAGGGCGAGGTGGAGAGCTTCAAGTTCCCCAACGACAACACGTTCGTCAGGATCGGCGACAACGTGCGCTCCCGAGACGTGTTCGTCATCCAGACGCCGTGCCCGCCGGTCGACGAGCGGCTGATGGAGCTCCTGATCATGATCGACGCGCTGCGCCGCGCCTCGGCGGGGCGCGTCACGGCCGTGTTGCCTTACTTCCCCTACGCCCGCTCCGACAAGAAGGATGAGGGGCGCATCCCGATCACGGCCCGGCTGGTGGCGGACCTGTTGGAAACCGCCGGGGCCGACCGGATCCTGACGTGCGACCTGCACTCCCCGCAGATCCAGGGCTTCTTCCATATCCCGGTCGACAACCTGTCCGCGACCGGGCTGGTCGCGGAGCACATGCGCACCCTGGAGCTCCCGACTCCGGTGGTCGTCGCCCCCGACGTCGGGAGGGCCGCGCTGTGCCGCAACTACGCGCGCAAGCTCGGCGCGGGGCTCGCCCTGATGGACAAGCAACGCGTCCGTTCCGAGGTGCGGATGCACAATCTGATCGGCGACGTGCGCGGCGCCAGCGCCATCCTCATCGATGACGAACTGGATACGGCGGGCTCTCTGCAGAAGGCGACGGAGTTCCTCATCGACCGTGGGGCGGCGCGCGTGGTGTACGGGTGCGTGCACGCCCCCCTCAGCGGTCCGGCCGTGGACCGGTTGCGGGCCCTCCCACTGCAGGCCGTCGTCGTCACCGACACGTTCCCCGTGCCGCCCGCCAAGCGCGTGCCCCAGATGCACGTCCTCTCGACCGCGGCCCTGCTGGCCGAGGCCATCCGGCGCATCTACGACGGCCGCTCGGTCAGCGCCATGTTCGAGTGAGGGTGCTTCCGGCGGAGGCGTCAGGCTGTCGGCAAGCCGGGCGCACAGGGACCATGGAAACCGTGGCCTCCCCAATGGGGACTTCCGGGCGGGTGGCAGGCGGCTGGCACCATCACTGCAGGCCTTGAGGGACAAGGGGCCGGGGCCTGAGGGCGCTGCGAAGGCGGCTACGAGAACACGGCGGGCGGAGTACCCTCCGACCGCCGCGTGGGATACGCGGCGAGTGATCTTTCGCAGCACCCTGTTACCCGGGCGCCCCCCCGCCGCGCAGCCACCGCCGCAACGCCGGGACCACCGCTCGGACCGCCTGGCCGCGGTGGCCGAGGCGGTCCTTGACCCCGAGGGGCACCTCGGAGAGCCGGCGGCCGTCGGGCAACAGGAAGACCGCGTCATACCCGAAGCCGCCCGCGCCGCGCTGGTCGAAGGCGATGCCGCCCCGGACCTCGCCCCACCCCGAGGCCGCACGCCCGTCCGGGAGGACCAGTGCCACGGCGCAGACCATCCGCGCGTGGCGCTCCGGCGCCGGTACCCCGTCCAGACGCCGGAGCAGGGCCGCGCTGAGGCCGGGCCCGTCCAGGGGCCCACCGTCCCGCCCGGTGGCCCACCGTGCCGAGAGAAGCCCCGGCGCGCCCCCCAGCGCGGCCACCTCCACACCGGAATCGTCGGCCAGTACGGCGGCGGACGGGTCCGCCGCCGCGACAGAGCCTGCCTTCTGCGCGGCGTTGGCGGCGTACGTGTCGCCGTCCTCGGACGCCGGCGGTACGGACAGGTCACAGATGTCGGCGACGCGCAGATGCGCCGCGTCGGCCCCGAGGGCCGCATCGAGCAGCCGCCGGATCTCGGCGGCCTTGCCGGGGTTGGTCGTCGCGATGCGGAGCGTCAGCGGCGCTACGCGTCCGACGGGAGGCGCCCCCCCTGCGGCAGCAGCACACCGGGCGGTACCGGCTCGCCGACCCAGGCGGCGATGTCGCCCAGGGACTCCTGCTGCAGCGCCACGAGCCTCCCCATGCCGAGCGTGCCGAGTTCGATCAGGTGCTGCAGTTGCGCGGCATCGAAGGGTCGGCGTTCCGCCGTCCCCTGGATCTCCACGAAGCGGCCGGCCCGCGTGGCCACGAGGTTCATGTCGACCTCGGCGCGCGAGTCCTCCGCGTAGGCGAGGTCGAGGACCGGCTCGCCGTCGACGACGCCGACGCTCACCGCGGCCAGAAAGTCCGCCACCGGCAGATACGGCAGTTCGCGCCGCCGGCGCATGGCGCCGAGCGCCTCGGTGAGGGCGACGAAGGCACCGGTGACCGACGCCGTACGCGTTCCCCCGTCGGCCTGCAGCACGTCGCAGTCCAGCCAGACCGTGCGCTCGCCGAGGGCGGCCATATTGACCACCGCCCGCAGGGAGCGCCCGATCAGACGCTGGATCTCCAGCGTGCGGCCGCCCTGCCGGCCCCGGCTCGCCTCGCGGGGGGACCGCACGTGCGTGCTGCGCGGCAGCATGCCGTACTCCGCCGTGACCCAGCCCTGCCCGCTGCCGCGCAGGAACGGCGGCACGCCGTTCTCCACGGAGGCGGTGCAGACGACGACCGTGTCGCCGCATTCGACCTTGACCGAACCCTCGGCGTGCTTGATGAAGCCCCGCTCCAGCCGCACAGGGCGGAGATCCGCGGGGCCTCGGCCGTCGGGACGCAGCATGGAACCACCCCTTCCCCAGTCTCCGGCGCGCCCCGCGTCACACCCCCCGGCCGATCCCGCCCGCGCGGGCTCAGCCGCCGTCGTTCGACCGGCCGACCGCCACCTCCAGGGGAATCGTCGCCACCGTCCGGCCGTCGATCTCCAGCGCCATCTCATGCCGGCCGGCCTTGCGGAAGACCACCCCGGCGAAAGCCGTCAGCACCGTGCAGCTGCTGAGCCCCTGCGCGGGCTGCAGGGGCTTGAGCGGCCCCGCATCGAGCATGGTACCGTCGGGGTCCACCAGCAGGAGCCGCGCCTGGTGCTCCCCGGGGGAGAGCGACCAGACCTTGGCACAGCCGCACAGCCGACGCCGGGCAGGAAGGCCGCGGACGACGATGCCGTCGCAGAGGTCGTGCAGATGGATGCGCTGCCAGGCGTCCAGGGAGAAGCTCTCCGCCACCACCAGCGCCGCATGCGCCCACAGGCCGAGGTCTTCCGCCATGGGGCATGTCATTCGCGCCACAGGCGTACGGCACCTTCGACCTCCCGGGACCGGCACAGCCACCGGATGGCCTTTCCCCGACGCCCTCCCCCGCGTCTCCAGGCGCGGGCCGCCGCCGGTCGGCCGCCGGCCCGCGCCCCCGCCTCAGGCCCCCGCGATCCGCGGCATCTCCATGGGCTCGCGCGCCACCTCCGCCTGCAGGGCCGCCATGCAGAGGTCCGCCCGGATCCCGGCATACGCGGGATCCGCCCAGCGGTTGCGCTCCTCCCCCGGGTCGTCCCGCAGGTCGAAGAGTTCTCCGTACGTCCGGCCGCGATACACGGTCAGTTTGTACCGGTCGTCCACGTAGGTGCGCAGGTGCACGGCCGTCGGCTGGTGGCGGTTCTCGACGACGGCATGGTGCCGAACCGCCGGACCGCCCGACCACGCCGACGTCTGGTCCAGCCCCTGCATCCGGCCCGGGATCGAGAGGCCGGCGCAGGCGAGAAAGGTCGGCGCCAGATCCACCAGGCTCTGCAGCGCGGGGTTCTCCCTGGCCGCCGGCACCCGCCCGGGGAAGCGCACCAGGAAGGGCAGGCGGATCAGGTCCTCGTAGTGGAATGCCCCCTTGGCCGTCAGGCCGTGCTGGCCGAGGAAGTGCCCGTGGTCTGTCGTGAAGACCACCAGGGTGTCGCCGGCGATGCCGTGGCCGTCGAGCCGGTCCAGGATGCGGCCGATCTCGCGGTCCATGAAGCTGATCATGCCGTAGTAGACGGCCATGTCGTGCCGGAGCGCCGCGGGGTCGTGCAGGTGGCTGTGGAAGCCGTGGTTGCCGTGGGGGGTCTCGCGCCACGGGCTGAAGTCCGGCTTCTGCTGCTGCGTCAGGCCGAAGTGGGGCGGGTTGGCGTCGTGCTCGCCTGGCGTAAGCGTCCCCGGGACCATGTCCGCCGGGTCGTACATCGAGGCCCAGGGCTCGCTGACCAGATAGGGGGGGTGCGGGTCGTGGAAGCTGGCCCAGCAGAAGAAGGGGCGCTCCGCCGCGACCGCGCGGTCGATCGCCGCGATGGTGCGCTCCCCCGTCCAGTGGGTGTAGTGGAACTCCTCCGGCAGGTCCCAGGCGTGGCGGCGGGGCGCGTGGCGACGCGGCTGCCCCGGGGGATCCTGGAAATAGTCGCGCCAGTTCGGGAGGCCGTTCTCCTCCATCCAGATCGCGTAGTGCTGGCCGGCGTGGGCCTCGTCGGCGTGGTTCCTGGCGACCTCGACGTGGTCGAAGCCGTACCACGGGCCGTGGAAGCCGCGCCAGAAGTCGAGGTCGCGCAACGTGGGCTGGCACTCCAGGGACTCGCTGCCGGGCTGCGAGGCCAGCGGCTGGAAGTGGGCCTTGCCGATTAGGGATGTGGCGTAGCCGGCGGCCGACAGGGCCGCGCCCACCGTGGGGGCGGTCTCGGGGAGCTTGACCCCGATCGTCCAGCAGCCGTGCACCGAGGGGTACTGGCCGGTGATGATGCTCGACCGTGACGGCGAGCACACCGGATTCGGGCAGTAGGCCCGGCTGAAGCGGCTGCCCTCGGCACCGAGCCGGTCGAGGGCGGGTGTGCGGATCGTCGGGTTGATGGCCCCGAGGGTGCTCCAGTGCTGTTGGTCGGAGGTGATAAGCAGGATGTTCGGTTGCCGGGCGGGCATGTCGGGGGCTCCTTCCGTGGGGGCTGGGGTCGTGGGCGGCCGGAGCGGCTGCGGGCCACAGAGGCGATCGATACCGCCCACGGGCCCTCCGCACCTGCCTCGCGCGGTTAGCAGGTGCAAGCGACGCGATCGAAGTGGCGCAGGCCGGTTGCGGGGGCAGCGGGCCCCCGGTATCGCGATGGGCCGTCGCGGAAGTGGTCGTCGAAGCCCGTCCCCGCCCCCTGCCGACGCGCACGCCCACGCGCAGGCCATCCGCCGCTACCGAGGGCGGACGCCTGGGGAGCACCGCCCTCCTCCCCTCAGCCCGCCCGCGTCGCCCGGGCAGGCCGCATCGCACAGGGCCAGCAGCGGGCCTGCATCGAAGTGGTGCTCGGGGTCCCAGCGTCGCGCCAGATCGGTCCACGCCGCCACCGAGGAGCGCATCAGCGCGACGATGCCCGTCCCGGAGAGGGATTCGGGCAGCCGGAGTCCGAGCGCCGCCGCCGGCATGGGGCCGCCGAAGCGGTGGTGCCGTGTGCCGGTGGCACGATCCCGCAGCAGCATGCCGAGGACCAGGCAGTGCTGCGCCATCTCCAGCGCCAGGTGGGCGCCGATGAGCAGGTCCCCCCGCCCGACCTTGGCGGCGGCGACCACACCGGCCCAGCGGAACTCGTCCTCCATCCGCCGGAAGGCCACATCCGCGTCGGCCGGCGCCGGGGGCGCCCCGGGCGTTACCTGTCGCAGCACCTCCGCCATGCGGCCCGTACGGTCCAAGACGACGCGGGCGCCGCCCTGCAGCGGCCCGTCGGCGGCGGTGAACGCGGGCAGGGCGGATTCCGGCACGAGGAGCACGTCGAGCCGCCGCAGATCGGCGAAGCAGATGCGCAGCACCGACCGGTCGGGACCAGAGGAGCGGTCGACGGCGTAGATCCGCCCCAGGGGGAGCAGCCACGCGGTTTCGGGGAAGAAGCGGGACACCGCCGCATCCGAAACCACCACGACGACGTCGAGGTCGCTCCAGCGGTCCAGCGCCGCGACATCCGCCCCGGATCCCGCGACCACCACGGCGCGGACGGCGGGGTCGGGATCCAGCAACCGCGAGAGGGCGGAGAGCGTAGCCGCCGCAGTGGCGGCGGGTCCGTCGGCGAAGTCCGAAGAAGCCAGAGGATTCACCCCCGTCACTGCTCAGCACCCCGGCACTGGTGTCGGACAACTGGGAGCGGGGCTGGGCTGGTACCCCCGTCGGCGGACAAGGCAGCGCACCCCCACCCTCGGTGCGGCCGTGCGGCCGTGCCCGGGGGGAATCACGGGTGCGTGGCCAGCCCGCCCAGGAGGTGGGGCAATGGCGACAAATCGGCTTATCCCCATGGCTAAAGCCCAGGGGCTTGCGCCGCGTCCCCTCTGGTCAGGCACCGGCGGACGTATCCGCGGCCTCCTCCACCCACCCCAGGCGGGACAAGCGTTCGCGCGCCGCGCGCACCGCCGCGCCGGCTCGCCCGACGTAACGGGGGTGCACCTCCAACTGGACGGTGAGCACCCTTCCCCGAGCCGCGAGCATCTCGAGCACCGCCGGTTCGGGCTGGCGCAGGTCGGGCCAAGGGGGATCCGCCCCGGCATCGATCCAGGGCGGGGCGTGAAGGTAGAGTCCTGAACCATCCGGCCGCACATGCATGGCATGCAGATGGAAGTACGCGGCACGCCCGGCGAAGCGGTCCGTGGGGCACCCGTGGCGGTGGACGGCGGTGGCCCAGTCGTTGACGTCCATGCACAGGGCGATGCCTGGCGGCAGGCGGGACACCCTTTCGGAGAACTCCACCAAGCCGTCCCGCAAACCGAGGGACTGCTTGGGTTCGAGCACGATCTCCATGTCCAGCCCGCGCCCCATGTCGGCCAGGGCGTCGAGACGACGGGCCACCTCGTCGGCACCGGTCCAACGCTCGCCCCGCTGGCCGAAATGGACCAGCAGGTAGTCGGCGCCGCAGCCGTCCACACGACGGCGAATGACCTCGAGGTGGCGGTCGAACTCCGTCGGCGTGGAGGACAGGAGCCGCAGGTCGAGGCCGTCCCCGGCCAGCAGGGGCCAATGGATCCCGAACGAGGCGGGCGCCAGTGCGTCCAGCGCCCGGCTCAGGGCGTCGGCGCCGGCGAGCATCGACAACTCGTAGTGGCGCACCCCGAAACCGCGCAGGGCTGCCCAGTCGTGACCGGAGGGTACAGCGGGTGCGGTCGGGTGCAGACCTGCGGGGGGCCGCCCCAGGACGCCGCGATCGACCACGAAAGCGGATAAGCCGAGGCGATAGCGGGCCGACACGGCGTATCCCCCCGGCGCTGCCAGCACTGCGGGCCCAGTCATCCTACGGCAATTCCGACGGTCTCGAAAGCAGGGTGCGGTCCGTCGTTGCGCGACCGGGACGGCCGGGAGCGAAATGGAGCGATGCAGGCGCGGCGCAAGCGGCGGTGGGCGTCGGGGGCCATGCTCGGCCGGGGCGGGTTCCCTTGCGTCTCGGCGCCGGATCGGGATCCGGCCTCAGGCCGCCCGGCGCACACCCGCGCGCTCCCGCGCCCGGCATCCAGCCCCATCGCCACCCGAGTGCACGTACGCTGCAAAACCCGCGCGGGGCGCCGGTCGCGTCTCTTTGGACCTTGAGGGACAAGGGAACCGGGGCCGGAGAGCCTTGCGCAGGCTCGATTTCGCGGCCGCCCTCCTAGCGCCAATACCACTAAGATACGGCGCCGCGACGGGGATTCTCGCTGCAGAACCAGCGACGGGACCGCCAGCCCGGAGCCGCGCCCCCGAAGGCCTGCCGGGGGATGCCGCCACCGACCGAGCGCCGGTGACACTGGGACATGCCCAAACTGAGCGGTATTGCTCCTAGCGCAGGGCGGCCGCGCCGAGCGCGACCAGCCCGCCTGCCAGGAAGAAGGGGGCAAAGGGCAGGGGATCCCGCAGGCCGCGACGGCCCGAGAGGAGGAGCACGCTCGCCGCCACGCCTCCGGCAAGGGATGTGGCCGCCAGCGCGAGCACCATGGCCGAGGGTCCGAGAACACAGCCCATGGCCGCGGCGAGTTTGGCGTCGCCCCAGCCGAATCCCCCGCGCGTCGCCGCCGCGAGCGCGGAAAAGAGGAAGCCCGCCCCGCACCCGGCCGCGAGGGCGGGGAGGGCCGGCACCAGTCCCGCCCGGAGGCACTGGGCCGCCACGCCGACACCGAACGTGGTCAGGACCACGCCATTGGGGATGCGGTGCGTGCGCAGGTCGATGCACGCCGCCACCCACAGGCAGAGTGCCAGTCCGGCGGCCGGCAGGAGGCGTGGTTGCACGCCGAAGGCGGCGGCCAGCGCGCCCCAGAGCGCGGCCGGACCGGCCGTCAGCAGCCACACGGGCCAGTCGGCGCCCTGCGCCCGAACGAAGCGCCGCAAGGCGAGACCTGCCGCCCCGCCGAGCAGGGCGGCGCCGCAGACGACCGCTACCAACCGATGTCCACGCGGGAGGACGACACGACGGCCACCCCGCCCACACCCAGGGTGACCTGAAGCAGGACGGGGACGCCTCCGGCAGCGGGGGTGAACTTCAGCAGGTATCCCCCAGGCGTGATGGTGTAGGCGAAGGGGTGCTCTGCCCCACCGGCGAGGACCGGCCAGGGCAGGAACGGCCCCAGGGCGGCGGCCAAGGCGGTCGCGCCGGCGGCGGGCGGCAGGGTGCCCTGCTCGATGTCATAGGTTTCCATGGCGCCGGCCACGGCCCGGGCCGCGCCGAGGCTGTCGGTGAGGGCGGCGGTCCGGAGGTGGGCGGCGCGGGCGTCCAGATGCGCCCGGATGACCGGCACGGCCAGCGCGACGTTCAGGGCGAGGGTGACGGTCAGGGCGTGGACGCGGATCCGCCGCGCGGTCGCGGCGCGCATCCGGACACGGACGTGGAAACGGTCGGCCGCCCCGCCGGCCATGCCGGTGCGCACCAAGATCCCCCGCCCCCTTCCCGTGGCGGTAGTACCGCAGGGTTAGCATCGTCGGCTGCGGTGGTTCCGTTGAGGGGCAGGACGGGGGGATGAGCGATCCGGCGCCGTTCGTCCTGGCGGTCCGCGCCCCCTCCGGTGCTGCGGCCGGAGGACGGCCCGACGCCGCCCCTCCCCACGGTCCGGCGCCCGCGGCGCTCCCGGACCCGCGGGAGGCGCCCATCCGGCCGAGGGCACGCGGACGCCGCAGGCCGCCGGGCCCGACCCACGGATCGGCTGGCGTGGGTCCGCCGTGACCGGGGCGCAGACGCCGCGGTGCCCCGAGAGGCCGTACCCGCCCGCGGGGCGACGGATCAGGGGCGGCCCGTCCGCGTGGGCGGCCGCGCGGCGTGGCGCCTACGGACCGTGCCGGCCACCCGGACGCGCGCGTGCCCGGGGCCCGGCGCCGCGGTGCCGCCGGAACACCGCCCCCTTCAGGCGCGGCGCACCCGCACCAGGGCGGTGCGCCGCACCCAGGCGCGGCGCACCGCCTCCCCCGCACCGGCCAGGAGCGCCCCACCGCCGGCGGCGGCCAGGGAGACGATCCAGACGGCCGGGGAGGGCGCGGCGAAATGGAACAGGGCCCGGGCCGGCGGCAGGTAGAGCATCGCCAGCAGGATGCCGAGAGAACTCGCCACCGCCAGAAGGAGCGCGCGGTTGCCGCCCAAGCCCACCTCCCAGAGGGTCCGCCGCTCCGCCCGCGCGTCGAAGGCGTGCAGCAACTGGCTCAACACCAGCGTGCAGGTCGCGGCGGTCCGGGCGGTGGCGAGGTCGCCCCCCCAGGCGAGTATGGCCGCGAAGGCGCCGAGAGACAGCAGCCCGATCAGCACCCCGCGCACCGCGATCCGCTTGCCGAGGCCCCCCGCAAAGACGCTCTCGCGCGGATCGCGGGGGCGTCGCCGCATGACGTCGGCCGACGGCGGGTCGACCCCCAGCGCCAGCGCGGGCAGGCCGTCGGTGACTAGGTTCACCAGGAGCAGTTGCAGCGGTAGGAGGGGGAGCGGCAGGCCGAGCAGCGTGCCCAGCAGCATGACCAGCACCTCGCCCGTGTTACAGGCGAGCAGGTAGCGAATGAACTTGCGGATGTTATCGTAGATGGCGCGACCCTCTTCGATGGCGGCGACGATGGTGGCGAAATTGTCGTCCGTCAGGACGAGGGCGCTCGCCTCGCGGGTGACGTCGGTGCCGCTCCGCCCCATGGCGACGCCGATGTCGGCCTCCTTCACCGCCGGCGCGTCGTTGACGCCGTCGCCGGTCATCGCCACCACGTGGCCGCGGGCCCGCAGGGCACGGACGATGCGCAGTTTATCGGCGGGAGACACGCGGGCGAAGACCAGGGCGTCCTCGACGACGGCCGCGAGTTCGCGGTCGCCCATGGCGGACAATTCCGACCCGCTCACCACACGGCCGCCCGGCGGCAGCAGACCGATCTGGCGGGCGATGGCCCGGGCGGTCAGCGCGTGGTCGCCCGTGATCATCACCGCCCGGATCCCCGCCTGGTGGCAGCGGCGAATGGCGGCGGGCACCTCCGGGCGCGGCGGGTCGATCATGCCGACCAGGCCGCAGAAGACGAGGTCCCGCTCGGCGGCGGCCAACTCCGCCTCGGACGGGCCGGCCGGTTCCGCGGGCACCGCCCCCGGCCCACGGCCCGGGGCGGTACGGCCCGGAGCAACGCGGCCGCCGGTACCGCCCGGCCACTCCCGCTCGGCCAGCGCCAACACCCGCAGCGCGCCCTCGGCCATCCCCTCCCCCTCCTGCCGAATCCGCGCGGTCCAGCGGGCATCGAGCGCCTGCCGACCGGCCGGGGTCTGCACCCAGGCACAGCGCGGCAGCACCTCTTCGATCGCGCCCTTGATCAGGACGCGCCAGACGTCCGCGCCGCCGCAGAGTACGCTCATCCGCCGCCGCTCGGACTCGAACGGGATCTCGGCCTTGCGGGGGTACTCGGACCGCAGCGCGTCGGGAGCTCGGCCGGCCGCCACCGCTAGGTCGAGCAGGGCCGTCTCGGTGGGATCCGATGCGGCAGGGCCACCCACGACCGCGTCGTTGCAGAGGACCGCGATCCGGAGACAGGACGCCACCGCCGAGGACACGGGGACGCCGGGGGGCACAGCCGACTCCGGCGCGGTCGTGGAACCCTCCCCGTAGCCGCCGGCATGCGGGGGACGCGGCGGCTCGGCGTCCCGGCGGGATGCTCCGGGCATGTCGGCACGGTCCGTACCCGGTGCCTCGGGGCCGCCCTCCGCGCCGTCGGCCAGGATGCCGTCCGGCTCCACCCGGTACAGGCGCCCGCCCGCGAAGATCCGCTGGACCGCCATCACGTTCTGGGTCAGGGTTCCGGTTTTGTCAGAACAGACGACCGTGGCGCACCCCAGCGTCTCCACCGCCGGCAGGCGCCGCACGATGGCGTGGCGGGCGATCATCCGCTGCACGCCGAGGGCCAGCGCGATGGTGACGATGGCCGGCAGGCCCTCCGGAATCGCCGCCACGGCCAGACTCACGCCGGCGAGGAACATGCGGTACGGGGGCTCCCCCTGCAGCACCCCGGCCAGGACGACCGCGCAGGAGATGGCGAGGCAGGTGAGTACGAGCACTCGCCCGAGCGCATCCAGGCGCCGCTGCAGGGGTGTCGCCGAGAATCCGGCATCCAGGATCAGGCCGGCGATGTGCCCGACCTCGGTGGCCATGCCGGTGGCCGTGACCACCGCCCGTGCGCGGCCGCGCACGATGTGGCTGCCCTGGAAGACCGTGTTGCGGCGGTCGCCCGGCGGCACGTCCCGGTGGGGCGCCGCGGGCTCGGGCGGCGGCAGCGGCGCGACGCTCTTGGCGACCGAGCGCGACTCCCCCGTCAGGGCCGACTCCTCGGCGGCGAGCGAAACCGCATCGAGGAGGCGGGCGTCGGCCGCCGTGCGATCCCCCGCTTCGAGGAGCAGGACATCCCCCGGAACGATGTCCTCGGAGCCGACCGTCTGGACGCGTCCCCCGCGCACGACGCGGGCCGCGGGCGCCGCCAGGCGCCGCAGGGCGTCCAGGGACTTCTCCGCGCGCGTCTCCTGCACGAAGCCGAGTGCGGCGTTGATTCCTACGATGGCCAGCACGGCGAGGGCGTCGGCGTGCTCGCCGAGGGCGAAGGAGATGACCGCCGCTCCCAGGAGCACGAGGACCATGAAGTCGTCGAACTGGGCGAGGAGCACCCGCCAGAGCGGCACGCGCGGCGCCTCCGCGAGACGGTTCGGCCCGTGCCGCCCCAGGCGGGCCGCGGCCTCGCCCGCCGAGAGCCCCTTCTGCGGGTCCGTGTCGAGGCGCGCGCAGGACTCCTCGGCGCCCAGGAAATGGAATTCCACCGCGTGGGCGTCCGCCTGCGGGACCCCACCGGCGGACTGCCGCGTGGGCGGCGTGTCCACGGACTTCGAGTCCGCCTGGACGTCTGCCTCGCGCCGGCGCGCGGGGGACGAGGGCCCGCGCCGCTCGCGACGGATACGGGCTCGTGCCGATCCACCGGCGGGACGGACCTGAGCCGGGGACGTGCGCTGCAACAGAACGCCCTCCAACCGGTCGAGTGCGCGCGCGGGGGACGGTCCACCCGGGCGCCGGCGGGTGTCCGCCGGGCTCCGTGGACTGCCCACGACGCCGCCATGCCTATGCCGCTCGCTCTGAGGCGATGTGGGACGCGGCGGGTGGCCGCACCCCGCGCGGAGGGACGGGCGCCGCGCGCCGACGGGGCGCGCAACGGTGGTGGGGACACCGCACGCCGGTACAGGCCCGGTCGCCGGGCTCGGGCGGCGGCCCCCGGCCGCACCGCCCCCGGGCGTCCCGGAGTGGGCGCACGCCGACCAGGCCCGGCGGGGAAGGGGGCGCCGCACGCCGGCGGACGACCATGACCCAGGGGAGGCCCGCGCCCCTTCAGTCGAAGTGGAAGGTGGTGAACGTCGTATGGTGCCAGAACCCGAGGGACTCGGCCAGGCGCCGCGAGGGTGCGTTGCCCTCCTCGACCTGATAGATGGGGAGCTTGCCTTCGGCCAGGATGTGCGCGGTCAGACGGCTGACCACGGATCGCCCGTACCCGCGCCCCCGCAGATCGGCCCGGGTGGTCACCTGCTCGACGGCCCGCACCTGCCGCGTGGCGACAGAGCCCTGGGCCACCGCGGCGGCCCCGTCGGCCACCGCCACGTACAGGGGGACGCGGCACTCCGACTCGGCGTCCGGGCTCAGGACGCCGGGGAAGGCCAGCCGACCGAGACCAAGCCGGCGGAAGACGTCCGGCGTCACGGGCAGTGTGGGATGGTCCTCACGGGGCGTAAAGGCGTCGGGGGTGCACACCAGGAGGACGGAGTTCACGGCGGGCACGTGCGCCCACGCCCGCGCGGCCATGGGGGCGAGCCAACGGGGAACCGTCAGCGAGTGCGGCGCGCCGCCTTGACGCACCAGATCGCCCACCACGTGCAGGTCGACCTCCGCCCGGGTGAAGAGCCACCAACCGGTGCGTTCGATGAGTACGGCGGCGGGCGACGGACGGCCCCCCACGGTGCTGTACCAGGCATAGGCCCTTTGGCGAGGCACCGCGCAGCCGAATAGGCCGAAGGCGTGTCCGACCGGATCCCAGGCCAGCCATTTGGCGGCCCGTCGCTGCGGCACAGCGGCGAGCATAGACGCCCTCCGACGCCCGGTGGGCCGGCGGCAGAGATGCGCGCGCCACTCCACCACCGAGGCCGGTGACGGTTCGCCGTGCCCGAGCCGACACCTTTCGCCGGCGGCGCACATTCTGCCGAAGTCACTACTCAGCACCGCTCCATAGTGGGGAGGGAACGCTTGGACCGCTTGGGCGGGCTTGACGGGGAACCCCGCCGGCTGGCGGATGAGGGTACGTACGCCAATGTGTGCCGGCACGGCCGGGCGGGCTGCGGCGCCTGTCCGGTGGCGTCACGCCAACCGGCGGCGAAGGGGCCCGAACGGATCAAAACGGCGGCGGCCCGTGCACCGGAACAGTAACTACTCCAGCCCCCCAGGACTGGGGCTGCTGCGTCTTCCCTGCCTAAAGGGGCGGGACGGGTGCTGATCGCGCCCGACGGAAGGCGGCTGCGCGAGACGACCCTCGCATCCCTCCCCCCCGGGCTCCGGAAGGGGGGTGCGTCCCGCACCCCCCTTCCCCGCGTCCCGGCTGCCGCCCCGGTCCGTTACACGATGCCGGCAGCGGCCAGCTTCTCCGGCACGCTCACCGTGCGCCTCTGCTCGGAGGCGTCGATGGCCGCGAACAGCATGGCGGCGCTCTTGATGTTGTCGCTGAGCTGCGTCTCCGGCGGCTGCCCGCCCTCGAACCAATTCAGCGTGTTGTGGATCACGTTGAGGTGACCGTCCCACTCGGGCTTCACCGGCTCGATTTCGTCGATGCGCAGGCGCCCGCCCTGCGTGTGCCGGACCACCCGCACCCGCTGGTCGAAGTCGACCGAGACGGCCCCGTCCTCACACTCGACCCGGTACATCTCGGTATGCCAGGAGTTTTGCACCGAGGCACCGAGGCAACTGCCCTCGTAGTTGCCCATGACGCCGTTGGTCATCTGACAGACGTATTGCGCCATGCATTCGCCGTCGAAGGACGGGTGCTGGGGCGACCACTCGCGGCCCGCGATCCATTCGCAATCCGCACCGGCGAGGTTGCGGATCTGATCGAAGTGGTGCACCGTGCCCTCGACCAGGAGCGAGTGCCGGATCTCATGCCGGAACTTGCCCCAGGCGTAGCGCACGCGGTAGTCGGCCGAGAATCGCGACATGACGTAGCGCGGGCGGCCGATCAAGCCATCCTGCAGGACCTGCTTGACCGTGAGGATGCGCGGCGTGTAGCGGTAGTTCTGGATGACCGACATCTTCAGGCCGGCATCGGTGACCGCGCGGTAGGTCTCGACGCAGTCCTCCCAGCTGTCGGCGATGGGCTTCTCACTGAAGATCATCATCTTCCGCCGCACGGCCTGGAGGACGGCGGCCTTGTGGAAGGCCGGCGGGATGACGATGATGGCGAAGTCGGCGTCGGCCCGGGCGAAGGCATCCTCGATGCTGCTATAGCGCGCCTCGGCCGGGAGGCCCAGGCGGTCGGCGGCGTCGCTCAGCGTCTTTGGCACCACGTCGCACAGGCCCACGATCTCCATGCGGTCGAAGAATCGCGGGAGCATGTAGCGGAGCCAACCGCCGGCCATGCCGCCGGCGCCGATCATCAGGGCGCGGAGCTTCGGCACTACGATCACCTCGCCGCCGCATTACGGTGGGGCGGTGGAGTTCCCTGCCGCCCGGCGCCGCAAGGTGGGGAGAGAGGCCGGGGGCGCTGGGTCGCGGGCCGCCCGCCGGCGGCGGGAGCGGCGTGCGCCGGCGGCGTCTACACCCCGACCGCCGTCAGGAAGAAATCGGTCGGCAGCCCCGCGAAGAAGCCGAGGGCCAGGCCCCAACCGGTGAACGTCGGCGCGTCGAGGCGGCGCCCCGCGGCGAAGAGTTCGCCGCGGACCTAGACGCCGGCACCCCCGGCCGAGGCCCGAAAGGGCACCGAGACCGGCGCCGAGGTGAAGTGGCCGCCCAGGACCGCGCCGAGGAACGTGGGGCCGCCACCGATGAGTCCGGCGAGGCCGAGGGATCTGGGCGGGACCGGCAGGCCCGCCAGGGGCGCGGTAGAGATGCCGCAGCCCTCGGTGAGGTTGTGCAGGCCGAATCCGACGACCGGCGTCCGGCACCCTCAGGCGTCGGGAGGCAGGCCCGTCGCCGGCGGCGCGGCCGCGAGCAGCGCGCGGTGCAGGGCGTCGAACGCGGGGTGCGGCGGCCGGTCCGCGCGGCGCAGGAGCGCGATGGTGCGAGATGCTGCCGGCAGGCCGTCGACCTCCAGTAGCACCAGCCGGCCCTCGGCCACGGCGGGGGCCGCGACCGACTGGGGCAGGAGCGAGCGACCGAGGCCGGCGGCGACGAGTTCGCGCAGCGCCTCCAACCCGTCCATCTCGGCGATCGGTTCGGGGAACAGGCCCGCTTGGGCGAACAGTTCATCCAGAAACGCCCGGAAGCCGGTGCCGCGGGCATAGAGGCAGAGGGGACCCGCGGCCAGTCCCCGCAGGGACAGGTGCGCCGGCGCGCCCGGCGGGCCGACGGCCACGACCGGATCGACCGCGATGGGCACGGCCATCAAACGTGGATCGGCCGCAGCCGTGGTCACCAGGCCGGCATCCAGCTCCCCGCCCTGGCAGCGGGCCGCCGTGGCGGCACTGTCCCCGGAGCGCACCTGCAGGGGCAGGTCGGGGATCTCGGCGCGCAAGCGCGCCAGGGCGGCGGGCAGGAGCGAGAGCGCGATGGTCGCCCCGCAGCCGAGGCGCAACGGGGGGTGCCGCCAGCCGCGCACCGCGGCCAGCACCCCGTCCCAGTCCGCTTGTTGGCGCCGGGCCGCCGCGGCGACGGTTACCCCGGCCGGCGTCAGCGCCACCCGGCGCCCACGGGGCTGCAGCAACGGGACCCCGACGGCCGCGGCGAGGCGCTGCAACCGGCGCGATAGCGCCGGCTGGGTCAGGTGCAGCCGCTCTGCGGCCATGGTCACCGAACCAGTGTCCGCCAGGGCCAGGAGCGCCTGAAGTTCCTCCGGCGGCATTCGCCTGCCCCCCTGGCCGCAAGCATTCCTTACGCGCATAGATCATCTCCAACTCATTCATTGGACGCAAGAGCCGTACACCCGCATGCTCGCTGCGGGGGTGGTTACCGTGGCTGACGTGGTGGTGCTCGGGCTGCAGTGGGGCGATGAAGGCAAGGGCAAGGTGGTGGACGAGCGCGCCGCCGGCTGCTCGGCGGTGGTTCGGTACCAGGGCGGGGCCAACGCCGGACACACCGTGGTGGTGGGGGGGCGGCGCTTCGCGCTGCACCAACTCCCGTCGGGCGCCCTGCACCCGGGGGTCGTCTGCGTCATCGGCGCCGGTTGCGCGGTTGATCCGTTCGCCCTGCGCGAGGAGGCGGCGCAACTCGCCGCGGCCGGAATCGTCCTCGGCCCCGGCCGGCTGGCCGTCTCTGGGCGGGCCCAGGTGGTCCTGCCGTGGATGCGGGACATCGACGCGGCCGAGGAGGCGCTGCGCCGACAGCCGGTGGGCACGACGCGCCGCGGCATCGGCCCCGCCTATGCGGCCAAGGCCGGCCGTTGGGGCCTGACGGTCGCCGCATTCACCGACCCGGCCGCCCGTGCGGAGCGACTCGGTGACGTGCGCCCCTGGATCGACCGCTGGCTCGCCGCCCTCGGGCTGCCGGAGCCGGCCGAGGACGGTCTATCCGAGGTCGCCGCTTGGCTGGCGCCGCTGGTGGCCGACGACCTCGTCGCCATCGACGCCGCGCGCTCCCGCGGCGACGTCGTCTTCGAGGGGCAGCTCGGGCTGATGCGTGACCCGGACCGCGGCATGTATCCATTCACGACGGGCGCATCCATCCTGCCGCCCGCCGCCCTGATCGGGTCCGCCGCGACGGTCCTGGGCGTGGTGAAACCGTACGTGACGCTGGTGGGGGGCGGCCTGCTGCCGACCGAGGCCGAGGAAGCCGACGCCGAGGCGCTCCGTGAGGCCGGGGGCGAGTACGGCGCCACCACCGGGCGACCCCGCCGCTGCGGCTGGCTCGACATCCCCGCGCTCCGTTACGCCGTTGGCGCCGCGGGAGCCACGCACCTGGCCGTCACCAAGCTCGACCTGGCCGTCCAGAGGACCGATCTCCCCGTGTGCGTGTCCTACGATGGCTGGAATCCGGCGGACGGCTATCCCCCGGCCCACCGACTCGGGGATGTCCACCCCCGCTACGAGCAGTGGTCGGCGAGCGGCGATCCGCTCACGCTGGCACGGCGCATCGCGGACACGATCGGGCTGCCGCTGGCCTACGCCGGCACCGGGCCCGGGCGCGGCGAGGGCGTCTGGCTCTGACCGGGGTGTGGCCGGGCGGGACCCGCGGTGCGTGCGCCCCGCCGCCGCCCACCGGGTGCACGGCGGGGGGCGTTGCGGGACGGCCACGGCCGCGGGGGCCTCGGGCGACCCGGCACGACGGATCTCAGCGCCGGACGGCCACGGCCGACCGATCGACGGCCGGCAGGACCCAGGGGAACCGCCGTCGCGGGGCATCCGCGCCGCCACCGATGCCACCCTCGGCGAGCACCGCACGGGCGCGCGGATCGTGCAGGCACTGTGTCAGATGCTGCAGCGCGGCCCGCCGCACCCGCTTACTCCGGTCCTGCCGCGCCAGGCGCAGCAGCAGAGGGATGGGATCGAGGCCCAGGTCGTTCAACTGCTCAGAACCGCCGGCAAGCGCCTGGAGGGCGAGGAGCCGGACGGCCGCGAAGGGATCATTGGTCGCCGCCACGATCGCGCTGGCGGATGCCCGGCGGTGCGCCTGCTGGAGGAGGTGGGCGCACCAGCGCCGCACCTCCGGCCGCGTGTGGCCCGCGAGGCCCCGCTCGAGCGCGGGGGCGGCATCCGTACCCAGGGCCCGCAGGGACGCGACGGCCTGCATCCGCTGCGGCAGATCACGGGAGGCCAACTGCTCGACGAGCGCCCATGCCGGCGCTGCGTCTTCCATCGGCCACCCCCTTTCCACCCGGCGATTCGGGCGCATCCGGCGTCCCACGGTAGACCCCGTCCGCACGTCGAAAGGCGACGGGTCGGGTGGAATACTGCAGATGCGCCGTCGGCTCCTGCCGAAACGGGCTCCGCCGGGCGACAAAAAGGGTCGAATTCGATCGACACGGACCCCGGCCGGGTTGGGGGGCCAGCCCCCGGGGGGTCACACCGGGGGCGAAGCCACGCCGTCCAGGTGGCGGGTGTCGTTGATGCACTGGACCGCGACGCGCCCCGCCTCCAGCCTCAGGCGATTGATGCACGCGTTGTCCTGGGAGAAGGTGACACCAGCCCCGGGATCGATCCCGAGCCACGCCCCGAGGAGTAGCGCGTTGAAGGTGCCGTGTGCGACGACGGCGACGGTCGAACCCGAGGGCAGGGCGGCCACCCTGGCCAGCACGCGGCGCACCCGCTCTTGTCCTTGCGGAACCGGCTCGGGCCCCGGGTACGCCCACCCGCCGGCAGGCATGGCGACCTCCAGGCGGGCGGCGGGAAAGCGCGCCGCCAGTTCCTCCCGGCTCGCGCCAGCATACGCGTCCCAACTGTTGAATTCCACCAGGTCGTTACACGCCTCCAAGGGCAGGCCGGCGGCGGCGGCGATGCGCGCGGCGGTTTCCATGGCGCGCAGGAGAGGGCTGCAGAGAACCGCGGTGAGGCCCGCCGAGCCCAGAGCCCAGGCCAGACGGTCGGCCTGCGCCCGACCGAGATCGGTCAGGCGGGCGTTATAGATCCGCTCGCCCGTGATGTTGTTCGGGGTCTGCCCGTGGCGTATCAGGTATGTCTGGACAGCCAAGCCGCGCCCTCCCCGTCCCCGGAGAGTTCGTCCGGGGCCATCCCCCTCCTGCGGCGGTCCGGCCGAACCGCGCCTGCGGGAACCGGTGCGCCGCCGGGTGGCGGCCTCGACCGGAATCGGCTACATTCGGGCACGGCGGCCGGTGCGTCGCCACCGGGGGTGCCGCCGTCTGCCTGCACCAGAGATCCTCGCGCTACTGGCCTTTGTCGGTCTCGGCGTCGGACTCTTGGCGGGCGTGTTCGGCGTCGGCGGCGGCATCCTCGCCGTCCCGGCACTCGGCCTGCTCCTGGGGCTCGACCAGCACGCCGCCCAGGGCACCAGCCTGGCGATGATCCTGCCGACGGTGGCGATGGGGGCTTGGCGATACGGCCGCAAGGGCTCCGTCCGCTGGGGAGCCGCCGCGTGGATCGGGATCGCCGCGGTCGCCTCGGGATTCACCAGCGCCCATCTGGCGCTCGTGCTCCCCGCCCGGGCGCTCCGGCTCCTCTTCGCCCTCTTTCTCCTCTTCCTCGGCGCGCGCACGGTGTGGAGCAGCCGCGGCGGGCCGCGGTCGCAGGCGCCGGAGCGGCGCCTGGAGCCGGCCGCCGCGGCGGTGCGGCAACTCGGCATCGGCGTGCTCGTCGGCCTGCTGGCCGGTCTGCTGGGCGTGGGCGGCGGAACCATCGCGATTCCAGGACTGATTCTGCTCTGCGGCTTCGGCGCCCAGGAGGCCCAGGGCACCTCGCTCGCCGCCCTGGTCTTCTCCTCCGCCGCCGGCGCCTTTGGCTACGCCACGGCGGGTCAGGTAGACTGGATCGGGGCGGCGGCGCTCTTCGTCGGAGCCGCCGTGACCGTACCCCTGGGCGCCGCCGCAGCCCACCGGCTTCCCGAGCGCAGGCTGCGCCTGGCCTTCGGCGTGCTGGTGGCGGTGGTGGCGGTTCTCGAATTGGTCAATGCCGCACGCGGGGGTTGACGCGCCCGTGTGCGGCGCGCGGCGGGCCGGATGGCGCCCGCGGAGGTGGCGGAGATGAGCGACCGATGGGCGCCGGGCGTCCCCGGGCGAGCCGGGGGCGACCCGCAGGGAACGATCACGGGCCGGCCGCCGAACGACAGACCCGTCGTGTTGAGGTTGGTCCTGCTGGCGGCGGCGGCGGCGGCGCTGCTGATCTCCGGCCTCGCCTACGCGGCGGGCCACGGCCTTCTGCCGGCCAAGGTGGTCCTGGGGCTCGACGGCTCGCTGCTGGCGCCGCAAACCACCAATCCGGCCACGACGGCGCCCGGCAGCGAACCGATCTACCGCAGCGTCTGCGACTTCGTGGCGACCCCATCCGGTGCCCAATGCGTGCTGACCGTCAGCGACCAGCGCGGGAATCTGGTCGAACAGGGTCTGGCCATCAGCGTGCCCCGGGCCTGGCTGGCCCGTATCCCCCATGCCACGGCAGTCGACGACATGCAGGTCATCGCCGCCCTGGTGCATTCGCCCTACTACCTCCCGGATGGAACCGGGCTGGAGAGCATGAACATCAGCGTCGACCCGACGTACGCGGCGCTACTGGGCAGCGTGGGTGTGACGCCTCAGGCCCTGCTGCAGTGGATTTACCACAACGTCCCGCCCGCGCACCGGCCGCCGTGGGTGGGATGACACGCGGCGGCCGGCGGCGTCCCCGCAGCCTGAGGGCCCGCGGCCGGCGGGACGGCCGCGGTGGCCGCTGCGGAAGTCCTCTTTATGCGAGGCGTTATGCGAGGCGTTGCCATGACCCTTGGGGCCCGGCCGGGACACGCCGCCGCCCCCCGGCCGGCGAGCGGCGGCCACGGTGGGGCGTAGGCCGCGCCGAGCGCGGCCCCGACGCGGGGGCTCGCACACCGGTAGGGCGGGACGCCATGGCGTCCCGCCCTACCCCGCCTCCACTTCGAGGAAGCGGAATTGGGCCCGCAGGAGGTCGGCGTACACGCCGTCCGCATCCAAGAGCTGCTCGTGCGTCCCGGTCTCCACGATCTTGCCGTGGTCGAAGACGATGATCAGGTCCGCCTGCCGGATGGTGGACAGGCGGTGGGCGACGACGAAGGATGTCCGGCCCCGGAGCAGGCGCGCCAGCGCCCGCTGGATCAGGATCTCCGTCTGCGTGTCGATGCTGCTGGTGGCCTCGTCGAGGATCAGGATGCGCGGGTCGGCCAGGAGGGCGCGCGCAAACGACAACAGTTGCCGCTGTCCCACCGAGAAGCGGCTGCCGCGTTCCTGGACCTCCGTGTCGTAGCCCTGCGGCAGGCGCATGATGAATTCATGGGCGTTGACGGCCGCCGCCGCCGCCTCCACCTCGGCGTCGGTGGCGTCGAGGCGCCCGTAGCGCAGGTTGTCGCGCACGGTGCCGGAGAACAGGATCGTGTCCTGGAGCACCACGCCCACCTGGCGGCGCAGCGAGGCCACGTCCACCTCGCGCACGTCGCGGCCGTCGACCAGGATGCGGCCGCCCTGCGGGTCGTAAAAGCGCGTGATCAGATTGACCACCGAGGTCTTCCCGGCCCCGGTGTGGCCGACGAGGGCGACCATCTGCCCCGGCCGCACCGAGAAGGAGACCCCGTCAAGCGCCTTCCGGCGCCCGTCGTAGGAGAACTCGACGCGATCGAACTCCACCGCGCCCTGCACGCTGGGGAGCGCGGGAGCACCCTCGCCCGAGGAGACGAGCGGCTGGAAATCAAGGAATTGGAAGATGCGCTCGGACGAGGCCATCGCCTGCAGCAGCGAGTTGTAGAGCATGCCGAGTTGCGAGATCGGCGACCAGAACTGCGCCACGTACTGGACGAAGCTGACCAGGAGCCCCAGGGTGATGGCGCCAACGCGGTACATGTGCGCGCCGTAGACGAAGACCACGACGGTGCCCAGGGCACCGGTGAAGCTGACCAAGGGGCTGAACAGCGAGGACCACCGCTGCGCCGTCTTCCACGTCTCGTAGTACTGGTGGTTGATCTGATAGAAGAAGCGACGGTTCTCCGTCTCGCGCGTGAAGGCCTGCGTCACCCGGATACCCTGGATCGCCTCGTTGAGATGCGAATTGATGCGGGTGAGCCGGCGCCGGACGAACTGCCAACTGACGCGGATGCGGTACCGCACCCCGGTGGAGATGACCATCAGGATGGGGATGACCCCGAAGCAGGCCAACGCCAGGTTCCAGCGCAACAGCAGCATCACCACGACGATGCCGGCGAGCATGAAGGCATTGGTCAGCAACGTCACGATACCGTTGGTGAAGAGATCGTTCAACGCGTTGACGTCGTTGGTGACCCGCACCAGCACGCTGCCCACCGAGCGGGCGTCGAAGAAGTTGAGCGACAGGGACTGGATGTGCGAGTAGAGGTGGTGGCGCAGGTCCACCAGCACCGCCTGGCCGAGGCGCGTGGTCAGGCGCGTCTGGATCAGGCTGCACACCCAGTTGACCACGAAGGACGCGAGGTAGACGCCCGCGTAGAGGTCGAGCCGGTGCTCTCGGCGCGCCAGCGACAGCGGGTGGGGCGGAACCATCGCGTTGACCGCAAGCCCCAGCAGGAGCGGCCGCACCAACTGCATCAGGGCGCCCAGGATGGTGAAGGTGGTCGCCGCCGTCGTCAGGCTGCGGTACGGTCCCACGTACGAGAGCAGCCGGCGCAGTTGCACCCAATTGAAGGGCTGGTCGATCTCCTCGTCCTCGCGGTAGCGGAAGCGGTCCGGGCCCGGGGGGGGCGGCGGCACGGCGCCCAAACGCTGCTCGACGGCAGCCAAGAGGCGCGCCCAGGCTCCGGCGCCCCCCTGCCGCTCCGTCTTCTCCACGCCTGCCGACTCAGCCGCCAACCCTCTGTACCCCCTGCGGCGCGCCGGTGCGCACCCTGAGCGTCTCGGCGTCCCGGAACTGGATGTCGTAGATGTCGCGGTACATGCCGCCGCGATTCAGGAGATCCTCGTGCCGGCCGCGCTGCACCACGCGGCCGCCGTCCAGCACCAGGATCTCGTCGGCGCGCCGCAAGGAACTCAGCCGGTGCGCGATGATGAAGGTGGTCCGCCCGGCCATGGCTGACTGGAGGGCCTGCTGGATCTCGTACTCCGTCTCTAGGTCGACGCTGGATGTGGCGTCGTCGAGGATCAGGACGCACGGGTCGTAGAGCAGGGCCCGGGCGATGGCGACGCGCTGCCGCTGTCCACCCGAGAGCCCGAGCCCGCGCTCGCCGACCACCGTGTCGTAACCCTCGGGCAGTTCGGAGATGAAGTTGTCGGCCTGAGCCATGCGCGCGGCCCGCTGCACGTCCTCCAGGGTCGCGTCGCGCCGTCCGTAGGCGATGTTCTCGAAGATGCTGGCCGAAAAGAGGAACGTCTCGCCGAAGACGACACCCACCTGGCGGCGGAGGCTGTGCACGGTCCAGTCGCGCACGTCCCGGCCGTCCAGGAGCACCCGCCCCTGCTGGCACTCGTAGAACCGCGGGATGAGGCCGACGAGCGAACTCTTGCCGGACCCGGTGGGGCCGAGAAGCGCGAGCACCGCTCCGGGGCGCACATCCAGCGTGATGTCGGTGATCGCGGCCGCCCCCCGGGTCCCGGGGTAGTGGAGGGTGACGCCCTCGAAGCGCACCTGCCCGTGGGCCCCCGCGGGCGTCAGTTCGACGGCCCCGGGACGGTCGCGCACGAGGTCCGGGGTATCGAGGATCTCCAGCAGCCGTTCCTCGGCCGCGTTACTCTGGGCGTAGAGATTGACGAGAAACCCGAGTTGCTGGGTCGGACCCGTGAGATACCCGAGGAGGCCGAAGAATGCCACGACCGCCCCCACGCTGACGTGGCGGTCGATGACCTGCATGCCCCCGTACCAGAGCAGGACCACGGCGGACAGGTTCCCCAGCAGCTGCATGAGCGGGATAAAGGACGCCTGGTAGTAGCCGGCGACCAAGTTCCGCTTGCTGTATTCGACATTTCCCTCGCGGAACTTCTGGAGTTCGTGGTCCTCGCGCGCGAAGGACTTGACCGCGCGGACCCCCATGATGTTTTCCTGGACGACCGTCTGCAGTTGCGACATCGCCTGTCGGATACGGGTGTAGACCGGCCGCACCTGCTGGTCGAAGCGGATGACCACGAATCCGAGGAAGGGCATGAAGATCAAGGTGAGCAGGGTCAGGCGCCAGTCCAGCGTGAACATGACGATCAGGCCGAAACACACGTTGAAAATGAAGTTGTAGCCGCTGATGAGGCCCTGGCTCAGGTACATGCGCCAAGCCTCGACATCGCCGGTCAGCCGCTGCATCAGGTTGCCGGTGTGCTCCCGGTCGTAGTACTCGAACCCGTGGTACTGGAGCCGGGCGTACAGCGCTTCGCGCAACCGGAAGGTGGCCTTCTGGCCGAAGAGGCCGCTGTAGTAGCCCTGGACGAAGTTGAACAGGCCGCCGAGGGCGGCGAGTCCGAGCATCGCGATGACGACCGGCCCCAGCACCTGCCAGTGGTGCCCCTTGAGGACCGTGTTGATCAGGGCCTCCGTCAGATAGGGCACCACAAGGTTGGTGGCCGTGAGCAGGGCCAGCATGACCACCGACACATACAGCGTCCACCGATTGGGCAGGCAGAACGCTCGGAGCTTTCCATAGACGGACATCGGCGCCGCGCCACACCCTTCGTCGGACAGGCGACACCCTTCCCTGGGCATCCGTCCAAACGTCCGAATGTTAGCACGCCAGGACGCCGTGCGGGGTGGGACCGCTCGGCGGAAGGTGCGGAATTCGGCACCAGTGCGCGTCCGTTTCCCGCCGGGCCCGCGGCGGGGGCCGGCGGGGCAGACCGCGAGGTCTCGGCCCAGCCGGCGGCGGAGCCGGCCGCGGCGGCCGGCCGGAGTCGACAGCGGGCGCCCGGCGGCAGCCTGCGGCCGGGGCCGCGGCGGAGCCGGGTCGCAACCGGCGCCGCGGCCACATCCGCCGCCGCGGCGCCGGTGCGGCGCGCACCCGCCGGGTGCCCTACACCCCCGCGCCCGGGCCGTCGCCCGCCTCGCCGGACACCCGGCCGGCCCCTGGCCGGTGGAACACGATCCCATAGGAATAGGGACCCACATCCACGGCGGGCGCCGCGGTCAGGCCCGCGGCCGCCAGCCAGGCGGACGCCATGTCCGGCGGCACGCGGGACGCCGGCGGCGGTCCGACCGGGGTCTCCCGGGCCTGCCAGTCCACCGCGAGTCCGCGGCCGCCCGGCCGCAGCACGCGCCGCACCTCGGCGAGAAAGGACTCCGGCGACTCCAGTTCGTGCAGCAGACAGGCCAGCAGCACACGGTCGCAGGCACCATCCGCCAGTGGCAGCCGGGACTCTTCGGACAGCAGCGTCTCGACCGCCGCCCCGCCGGCCTCAAGGGCGCGCCGGCGGAGGATGTCGAGCATGGCGGGCGAGGTGTCGCAGGCCAGCACCCGCCCCCCCTGCGCCGTGACCCGCTGCGCCAGGGGTAGCGCGAAGAACCCCGGGCCGCAGCCGATGTCGGCCGCGATGTCCCCCGGCTGTGCATCCAGGAGTTCGAGGACGCGCGCGGGGGGCAGCATCTGCGCCCGTTCCTCCGAGAGAAGCCGGGCGGCGTTCGCCGGGTCGAACTTGTGGTGATGCCGGTGCTGGGGTTCCATCGTCTCACCCACTTCTGCAGAGGTCCGCCGGGTCGATCGCGAATGGGGCGGCCGACCGGTCGGGCTCCGGTCGGCGATGCCGCGGCGACGGACTCTTCGTCCCTGGCCTCTGGTCCCCTGGGCCCCTCGGCCCCTGAGCCTCGCCATGCGCGGGAGGGAGTGGGTTCCCATGGCCGGCCGACAGAGTGTCCCCGTTTCCGAGCCCCAGGTGCAGTTTTACCGGGAGAACGGCTTCGTCCAGGTCGACGACGTCCTCACCCCCGGCCAACTCGCGGAGTTGCGGCGCGAAATCGACGAGATCTACCGCACGGGCGTGGGCGGGATCCACACCAGCGACGGGCGCTCCGCCTACGCGAAGGTGCTCGACCAGCGGGTCAATCTCTGGCGCGACAGCGCGGTCATGCGCGAGTTCGTCTTCGGTGCGCCGTTGGCCGAACTGGCCCGGCGCCTGGCGGGGCTACGCGCGGTGCGGCTCTGGCACGACCAGGCGCTTCTGAAGCAGCCCGGCGACAGCCGCCCCACGCCCTGGCACCAGGACCTGCCCTACTGGCCGATGCGCGAACCGGGGGCCCTCTCGGTCTGGGTGGCGCTGGATGATGTCGATGCGCTCAACGGCGCGATGTCCTTCATCCCCGGCTCCCATCGGGTGGGCGCCCTGCCGGGCATCAACCTGGTCAACCCGCAGGACATCTTCGCCATGGTCCCCGGGGGCGCACTCGCCGGCACCCGCCCGGTCACGGCGCACCTGCGGGCCGGCAGTTGCACCTTTCACAACGGGCTCACGTTCCATTACGCGGGGGCGAATCAGACCGACCGGCCGCGCCGGGCCATGGTCGTGATCTACATGCCCGACGGAACCACCTACAACGGCAAGGGGCACATCTGCACGGACGGGCTCGGCCTGATCCCGGGAGAGCCGATCGCCGGGGACCTCTTCCCCCTGCTTGCGGAGGGCTCCGCGGACTGAAGGCGCTCTACCGCCGCGCGGCGGCCGAGGGGCTCTGGCCGGCGGAGGATGCCGGAGGGTGACGCGGCGGACGTGGCAGGCGGGCACCGGGGAAGGGGCGGGGACACGCGGCGGGAACCCCCGACCCGCTCCGTCCCTTCCACCCCCCCCCGCGGCGGAACGCCGGCCCTGGCACCGGGGACGAAGCGGGCCTGCGGCGGGGATGCCGGGTGCCGCTCCTAATGCGCCCGTCCGGTCCAAACGGGGTCACAAGCAGCGTGAAACTCCCCTGAAAACGCGTGCTTTCGGCCGCTGGCACCTGCGCCGGCCCCCTCCGCGGCGTCGGGTGCCGCCGCACTTCGCCGTGGGCGCCGCGGGCCCTCGCGCCACCGCTCCGGAGCCCTTTCCGCACCCTGTCGGCCCGCCTCGGCCCGGCGGAGAGCGGAAGGGAAGGGCCCCGCACCCGTCGGCCGGCAGGGACGCCGCGCCGGCGTCCGGCCCACAGGCGGCTGCCCCCGCCCCGCGCCACCGGGTCCCCCGGCGGGGCGTCCGCCGACGGGCCGCGCGGGGTGACTGCGGGCGTGGCGGCCGCGCCCGCCACGGCGAGTCGGGAGGCCGGCCCGCCGGATCCGCCGGCGCCCGCGGGTCCGCGGGCGCTTCGGCCCATGAGCCGGCGGGCACCGCCCCCGGGTTCCCCGCGCGCCCGCCGGTGCCCGATCACCGGCCGCGGGTCGGCCCCTCAGGCCAGATGCGCGCAGTCGTTGTAGCGCAGCAGGGCGACGGTCCGGGGCCCGATGTGCAGGTGGTTGATGCAGGTGTTCCCCTGGACGATCTCCACGGCACCGTCCTGGGGCGATCCCAGCCAGGCGCGCAGCAAAAAGGCGTTGAACCGGCCGTGGCCCACGACGGCCACCCGGGCCCCGTCCGGGAACGCGGCCGCCAGGCGGGCGATGAGCCGTTCCGCGCGCGCGGCGGCCTGCCCTGACGTCTCCGGTCCCGGGAAGCCGGGCCAGGGCATGTCCGGTTCGAAGGCGACGGCGGGGAAGCGCCCCCGGAGCGCCGCGACCGGGGTCCCGTCGGTCGGGTGCGCCCGGTTGGCCTCGACCACATCCGCCCAGCACAGCCAGGGCACGCCGGTGGCGGCGAAGAGCGGGGCCGCCGTGTCCAGGGAGCGCTGCAGGGGACTGCAGACGATCACCTCCGGGCGCCAGGCGGCGACGGCGGACGCCAGATGCGCGGCCTGCCACCGGCCGAGGTCCGTCAGGGGGGGATCGGGGATGTGCTCGGCCGCGGGCAGGGTGTTGTTGACAGACTCCGCGTGTCGCAACAGATAGACGTCCAGGCTCACGGGCGGTGCTCCACGTTCAGCCAGGCCCCGAAGCGCCCGCGGCCGACTGTGATGTGGAAGCTGCCCGGCAACGTACCGGCGATGGCCATCGGGATGCCCTCGACCGTCAGCGTCGCGTCGCCGGCCTCGACCGGCGCGGGCGCGGCGACCGCCCGCCGCAGGCCGCAACTACCGATACCGATGCGCAGTACCTTGTCCTTCACGCCGTCCAGGGGATCCGCGGCCAGGAGGGCCTTGGCCTCCTCCACCGCCTCGGGGGTGAACGTCACCCGCACCGCCATGTCGTGCCTCCTCCGCCATTGCAGCGGTTGGGGCGCTTTTCGCCACGGACGATCATGGCGGGAAACGACGGGTCCCGCAAGCCCCCGGGGCACCCGAGGCACCGATGGGCCTGCACCGGCGGACGCGCGCCCCCCCTGGGGCCGCATCGTCGGACATGGAACGCCTTGGAGCCGCCACCGGCCGCTGGCGGCGGCGACGACGATGCCCACGGGCCAAGCCAAGGCCGTCCGCACGATGGCGTCGACCGCCCAGACCTCGGGAGCGGACGCGGTCGCCGGCGGCGCATCCACCCCCGCCTGTGCCGCGATCTCCGCGGGATCGCCCAACTCGCGCAGGAGCGCCTGCAGGTCCGGAGAAAGTCGGTCCCGCGTCGACGCCGAGCCACAAGGCCTTGGGGGACAATGGCCACGGAGGCAGTGGCCTCGCAAAAGAGGACTTTTGCAGCGGCCTCCTTCATCGCCGACGCGCCTACGCGGGAATGGGCACGCCCGGATCGCCGCTGACCCTCCCGACCGCGGGCCTGCACGGGACCGGGGCGTGCGTGCGCCAGGCGGCCGGCGTGCCGCCCGCCTAGCGCACCCCTCGCACCTGCCACACCAGCGCGGAACCGACCAGGGCGTAGATGCCGGTCAGACCGAAGATCCACAGGTAGGCGGCGCGGGAATGGGGCAGCAGCAGGAAGACGACCCCCGCGATCACGGGCGCCAGCACCTGCGGCACGGTGATCGCCAGGCCCCAGAGGCCCATGTCCCGCGCGATGCCGGCCGGGTCGGGCAGGACGTCGGTGACCAGGGCCCAGTCCACCGAGATGTAGGCCCCGTAGCCCAGGCCGAAGACGAGGCCCACCGCCAGGATGGCCGGCAGCCCCCGGACGAGCAGGAACCCGGTGGCCGCGAGCCCCATGAGCACGCCGGCACCGCAGACGATGGCGCGGCGCCCCACGGCGTCGGACCGGCGCCCGGCCCAGAGCGTGGAGGCCGCCGCGGCGAGGATGGTCGTCGCGACCACGTAGGAGGTGTCGGTGGTGTAATGGGCCAGCCCGGCGACATCCCTGAGGTAGTAAGCCAGGTACGTCAGCAGGGTGTAGAAGGCAAGCATGACCAGCGCCCGGGTGATGACGACCCAGACGAAGTCTCGGTACCCGGCCGTCCGGCGCCGCTCCCCGGACGGCAGCCGCGGGGACACCGGTGGCGGCAGCGCCTCGGGCAGCCCCCACACCGTCACCGCGACGGCCACGATCAGCAGCGCCGCGAGAAGGGCGAGCATGACGCGATAGGTGTCGCCGTGGACGAGGAAGACGGCGCCGATGGCGCCGACCAGCGCGCCCAGGCTGGACATCAGCCCGAGGAAGCCGCTGGCCTTGCCGCGCCCCTCCGCCGGCGAGATCTCGGGGATGTAGGCCTGGTAGGCGGCGATGGCGACGTTATAGCCGAGTTGCAGCAGCAGGATCGCGGCGACCAGTTCCGCGTAGCCGTGGCCCGACGCCATCCAGACCAGGCCCGCGGCGGCGACGATCCCACCGGTGATGAGGTAGGGGCGGCGCCGTCCGAGCGGGGTGCGCGTCACATCCGAGGCCCAACCGGCGACGGGGTGCACGACGCTCGCCAGCAGGGTGCCGACGGTGGCAAGCAGGCTGAGGGCGACGGCCTTGCGCGCGTCCGGGACGTCGCGGAGCACGAGCAGCGGGAGGATGACGGTGAGGACGGCCTCCCAGAGGGCGCTGCCGGCGAACCACATGAAACTCAGGCGCACCTGGTCCGACAGGCGCGTCGGATCGAATGGCCGGTCGAGCGGGGCGATGCGGGATCGTTCCGCCGCGTCCAAACGTCCTTCCCCCTCCGGCCGGGGGGATTCGGGGCCCGGTAGGAGCCTCCTGTGGCGGCGCCCCCACGGTCGCCTGTCGCCGCATCACAGGCCAAGGCGATACACTGGCGACGGCGCCCAGTGACGGACCGACTCGGGCCGCGGCGGCGGGCGCCGCAGACGGCCTGCGGCACCGGCGGGGTGCCTGCCATTCGAAGGGGGTGCTCCATGGGTGCAGGCAGCGACAATCTCGACGTCGTCACCGGGGCCTTCAGCTACACGGGCCGGTACATCGCGCGGCGCCTTCTCGCCGCGGGCCGGAGCGTGCGCACCCTCACCGGGCATCCCGACCGCAGCAACCCGTTCGACACACCGGTGGAGGCCCGCCCCTTCCGTTTCGACGAGCCGGACCGCCTGGCGGAGGACCTCCGGGGGGCGGACACCCTCTACAGCACCTACTGGGTCCGATTCGCGCGCGGCGGCCTCACGCACATGCGGGCGGTCGCCCACCTGCGCGCGTTGATTGCCGCAGCCCAGACCGCCGGGATCCGCCGAATGGTGCATGTGAGCATCACGGGGGCGTCGTCGGCCTCGGCCCTCCCCTACTTCCGCGGCAAGGGCCTGGTGGAAGAGGCGCTCCGCGGCTCGGGGCTCTCCTACGGCATCATGCGCCCCGCGCTGGTCTTCGGCCCTGAGGACGTCCTCCTGCACAACATCGCCTGGATCCTGCGGCGATTCCCCGTGTTCACCGTCTTCGGCGACGGAGGGTACCGCGTCCAGCCGGTGCATGTGGACGACCTCGCCGCACTCGCCGTCCGGCTGGGCGGGTCGGGAGAGAACATCGAGTTGGACGCGGTCGGGCCGGAGACCTACACCTACAGCGACCTCGTCCGCCGCATCGCCGGCGCGATCGGCCGCCACCCCCGCCTGGTGCACGTCTCCCCCGCGTTCGGCCTGGCCCTGGGCCGGCTGCTCAGCGCCGCGGTGCACGACGTCGTCATCACGCGGGACGAGATTGCCGGCCTGATGGCGGGCCTGCTGGTCTCGGAGGCCCCGCCGACCGCCCCGACGCGCCTCGGCGAGTGGCTCGACACCCACGGCGCGACCCTCGGCAGGCAGTATGCGTCGGAGGTGGCGCGGCACTTCGACCGTCGGCGGTGAGGCCGTCCCGCGGGCTCGGGGCCGGCAGCGGCGCCCCCTGTGGCGGCGGCCGTCCGGCGGCCGGCGTCCCTCCAACCCTGTGCTCGGTAAGGAGGTCCTGTGCATGCGCGCCCACATCCTGACAGAGTATGGCGGCCCGGAGGTCCTCCGGCTCTCGGAGGCGCCCGATCCCACGCCCGGTCCCGACGAGGTCCTGGTCGCGGTGACTGCCGCGTCGGTGAACAATGCCGACACAGCGGAGCGCCGCGGCCGCTATCCCCCGCCCGAACCGCGCCCGGCACACCACATCCCCGGCCTCGACTTCGCCGGCCGGGTACTCGCCGTGGGCCGTCGCGCCCACCGCCACCGCGTCGGCGACCGGGTCTTCGGCCTGCTGCCCGGCGGGGGCTACGCCGAATGCGTCGTCACCCACGAACGCATGGCGATGGCGGTCCCGCCGGGCCTTTCCGACGAGGAGGCGGCGGCCGTCCCCGAGGTCTACCTCACCGCCTACGACGCCCTCTTCCACCAGGCGGGGCTGCGCATGGGCGAGAGCGTGCTGATCCACGCCGTGGCCAGCGGGGTCGGCATCGCGGCGCTGCAGATGGCGCGCGCGGCCGGGGCGACCGTCTACGGCACGTCCCGCAGCGAAGAGAAGTGCCGCCGGGCGCAGGCGTTCGGCGCCGCGGCAGCGGTGGACACGGGAGAGGCGGACCGGGATTTCGCCGCGACGATTGTCGCGGCCAATGGGGGCCGCGGCGTCGATGTCGTCCTGGATATGGTCGGCGGCGCCTACCTCGCACGCAACCTCGCGGTCCTGGCACCGGGCGGGCGGATGGTGACGCTGGCCCTCAAGGCCGGCGCGCGCGCCGAACTCGACCTGGGGGCGCTGATGCAGAAGCGCCTGCGCCTACACGGCAGCACCCTGCGTTCCCGGCCCATCGAGGAGAAGATCGCCCTCACGGCCGAGTTCGAGCGCACGGTGCTGCCGCTCTTCGCGGCGGGCGCGCTCCGGCCGGTGCTCGACCGGGTCCTGCCCTGGACGGAGGCGCCCGAGGCGCACCGGGTGATCGAAGAAGGGCTCGTCGTGGGGAAGGTGGTCCTGCGGATGGACTGAGCGGCCCGAGCGGGACGAGCTCTCGCCGTGGCCGCATCCCGCCGGTGGTAGGTAGCCGGCAGCCGGCTGAGACATCACCGGCCGGCCACCGGTTCGCCAGAGCCCGTCGGCGAGCTTGTGCGGGGACACGCGACCCTCTTGCGGCGTCGACGGCCTCGCCGGGGAGCCGGGGCCGGAGGGTGCGGCGAAACTCTTGTTTCGCCGCACCCTCCTAATCCGCCGCAGACGCCTCGCCGTGGACGGGCGCCTCGTCTCGGGCCGCCGCGCGGGCGAGCATGTACTCGCCCATGGCATCGGCCGCCAAACGGCCGTCGCGGATGGCGTGGACCACCGTCATCGCCCCGCGCACGATGTCGCCGCCGGCGAACACACCCTCCAACTCCGTCTCGCCGCCCTCGTGGCGGGTCTTGACGGTGCTGCTGCGCGTCAGGATCTCGGGGTGGCCGATGACCTTGCCGTCGGCCGAGTAGCCGACCGCCATGATCACCTGATCGCACTCCTGCTCGTACTCGCTGCCCGGGATGGGCTCGGGGCTCCGCCGGCCGCTGGCGTCCGGGGCGCCGAGTTGCATGCGCACCAGGCGCGCGGCCCGGACGTGGCCGTGCTCGTCCTTGAGGAACTCCACCGGGTTGACCAGGTACTCGAAGTGCACGCCCTCATGCAGGGTGTGCTCCACCTCGCCCACACGCGACGGGCTCTCGGCGCGGGTCCGGCGGTAGACGATGTACACCTCTTCAGCGCCCAGGCGGATCGACGTCCGCGCCGCGTCCATCGCCGTGTCGCCGGCGCCGATGACCAGCACCCGGCGGCCCACCTTGGGCACCTCAAAGCCGTCCACGCCCTGGTGGGAGATGGCGACCTTCGTGTACTGCAGGTATTCCTGGGCAGTGCTGATGCCTTCGGCATCCTCGCCGGGCGCGCCCAAGCGCCGCGCCTTGATAGCGCCGATACCGAGGAAGACCGAGTCGTACTCGCGGCGCAGATCCTCCAACTGGATGTCCCGGCCGAGGGCCGTCTCGAAGCAGAAGACCACGCCCTGGCCGCGGAGGCGGGCCACCTCGGCGTCGACCGTGCCCTCCGGCAGCACGAACTCGGGGATACCGTCGGCCAAAAGCCCGCCGGCGTACTGCTGCGCCTCGAAGACGACGACCGCGCAGCCGCGACGGCTGAGGAAATCGGCGCACGCGAGCCCGGCCGGCCCGGCGCCGACGACCGCGACGGTGAAGCCCGTCAGCACCGTGTCCGCGGGCAGGCCGTAGTCGGCCCCGTATGCCGCCGGGACAGAGGGGCCGTAAGCGCCCACCGCCGCGGCGAAGGCCGACACGTTGGGGTCGGTGTAGCTGGAGGCGCCGTGCGCGGCGCGTTCGGCGGCGCGCTGGGCGATCAGCGCCTCGAACTCATCGTGGTGCTTCAGGGCGTAGTCGGCGATGTATCGCTCGATCGCGCCGACGCGCACACCCTCGCCGCGGGCGTTGAGCACGCAGTGCCCCTCGCACTGGTTCTCCCAGGCGCAGACGCGACCGGTGCACGCGCCGAGCGAGTTCTTCTCGTAGTCGGCGACGGCGGCGTCGAGGATGCGCCCCTCCTGGACGAAGCCGATGTAGGTGGGGATGGGGTTGTTGTTCGGACACCCGGAGACGCACGTCGGCTCCTTGCAGAGCAGGCACCGCTGCGCCTCCGCGAAGACCGCGTCGGCGTCGAAGCCCTCGATGACCTCGTCGAAGGTCGACGTCCGCAGCTGGTTGCCCAGGACGCGCCACGGGGTCATCTTCCACGGGTGCGACTGGACCCCGCCGGTGCGGGGGGCGGACGCTTCCGCCGCGGCAGGGGCGCCCGGCCCGCCGTGGCTCTTGTCTTGTGGATCGATACGCGGCGACTCCATGACGATCATAGCCCTCCCTGCGTGGCGTGGGGCCGAGGGCCCTGTGAGAGTTTCCTAGACCGGAGTCGATTTGTGAAGGGGTCGAGGGGCGACCGTTTCGGTAACGTGCCGCAGAAACGGGCATGCGGTCGTCCGGACGCGCCGTTTTCCCGCGCGCAGGCCGAAATGCTCACAGGCGCGCGGCCGCGAACGGCGCGAGCGCCCCTGTCCCGCGGCCGCGGGGCGCCGCCGGCCGAAATCAGCCCCACCGGTCGACGCCAGCCGACACCGCCCCGGATCCCCCCGCCGTCGCCGGTGCGGCGGCGATACCCGCCGCGATCTGCCCGGCCCGGAAGAGATCGCCTGGGCCGCCATCGCGCGGGTCAAGGCCACCTGCGCGGCGGGAGCCGTACCGAGCGGAGTCGCGGGCGACACCGTCATGGCCGCCGCCTCCAGAACCGGGGATCGGCGATCGGCTCCGTGTGTGTGAGCACCGGGGGCCGGGAGGGTGCCGCGACGTCCCCCTTTGCGGCAAACCCGGGCTCCGGTGCCTCGTCCCGTAGGGCACCCGGCGATGCGGTCAGGCGCTTCGCCGTCGATGCGACCACGGGATACGGCTCCACATCCCGGAGGCCGCCGGGCATGACTGTTCCGGTTCACCCGTCGCCGCCGTCCCCGGATCCGTTTCCGCACCTTCGCCAGCGAGCCCAGAGGGTGCTGAGTGGTTACTGTTCCGGTCCCCCCGCGGCAGCCGTCCGCACGCATCGGTTCGGACGTTCGGCCGCCGGCTGGGTGCCGCAACGCGCTGGGTCGCACCGTCACACGCACGGAGGTACCCCTTCCCAGCCCGACCGCTGTCGCGAGTACGGTACGTTCCTACATCCGTCCGCCGGCGGTGTTACCGATCAAGCCCGCTCCAAGCCGCCGAGCCCGGCAACTCCTCCGGGGTGCACAGCAGTTACGTCACCGGTTGGCGTGACGCCACCCGACGGGCGCCGCGACCCGCCCGGCCGCGCCGGCACACGCAGGCGGAAGCCCTGCCCAGGTTGGCCGCTGCCATGCGTGGGCGTACGTGTCTTCATCCGCCAGCCGGCAGGGTTCCCGACCAAGCCCACCCAAGCTGTCCAGCCCCACTCTGGCGCGGTGCACAGTAGGTACCTCCGCGCCGCGTGCCGGTGACCGGGGAGCCGCGTTCCCCGGACCGCGGCGAGGAGCGGCGGTCTCGCGCGGCGGTGCGACCCGCTGGTCGCCGGGATGCGGCTCTCTGCAGCGGCGGGCGGCGGGGACAGGGGTCAGGCGCCAGCCATCGCGTGGATGCGGTGCCAGAGCGGCTCCGGCACGGGCATGATCGACAGCCGGCTCTGCCGGACCAACGCCCAGTCGGTGAAGGCGGGGTCGGCCTTGATCGCGGCCAGCGGGACGGGCCGCGGGAAGCGGTAGGCGGGCTCCACGTCCACGAGCCGGATGCGGGCGTCGTCCTGGCCCGGCTCAGGGTACGGCTCACTCACCACCCGGCAGACCCCGACGGCCTGCCGCTCCTCCCCCGTGTGGTAGAAGAGGCAAAGGTCAGCCGGCCGCATGCCCGCCATGTGTCCGAGGGCCGCCCAGTTACGCACCCCGTCCCACTTGTCCCGTCCCAGCCGCACCAGATCGTCGTAACTGAACACGGTCGGCTCGGTCTTCAGGAGCCAGAACGCCACGGCCATCCCGCCCTTCGCCGTGGCGGGGCCCAGGCTCCGGGGCCCCGCCCTGGAGGCATGCTGAGAAAAGTCGGTCCCCACCCCGGACCGGAGCCCGAGGCTTCGGTGCCCAATAACCATGGAACCGCGAACCGCGACCTCGCATATACGGGGCATTCGGTAGCGGCCACCGCGGCACTACAAAAGTCAGCTTCCGCACCGGACCGGGGATCCCTTGGCCGGATGCCGGGAGCGAAGGGCGCGAACCGCCCGCAGCGACCTGGGGGCAGGATGCCGGGAGCGGAGGGCGCAAAGCGCCTGCAGCGACCTGGGGGCCGGATGCCGGGAACGGAGGGCGCAAAGCGCCTGCAGCGACCTGGGGGCAGGATGCCGGGAGCGGAGGGCGCAAAGCGCCTGCAGCGACCTGGGGGCAGGATGCCGGGAGCGGAGGGCGCAAAGCGCCTGCAGCGACCTGGGGCCTGAGGCGCCAGGATGGGTCAAGCCGAAGGCCTGAGGCGCCAGGATGGGTCAAGCCGAAGGCCTGGATGCCGGGAACGGAGGGCGCAAGGCGCCCGGAGCGACCTGGGTCGAGCCGTCCCCGGATGGGAGCGCCGGTGAGACAAGCCGAAGGCCCAAGGGACTTGGAAGCAGTGGCCTCACAAAAGAGGACTTTTGTAGCCGCCACGTAGCCCCCGGCAGTGCTGCAGCAGGCATTCGAACTCGGCGACCTGGATCCGTTCCAGCACGGGGTGCGGCCCGGCGGAATTCCGCGTCCCGCCGCAGAGGGCGATGAAGCGGTGGGGATCCCACGGCCCCGGCTCCAGGCTCCGGGCCAGTTCGGCCGCCCAGGCGTTGCCGCCCAGGCCGGCGGCCCGCGCGATTTCCACCGCCTGCGCCTGCACGGCCGGGAAGGCCGGGTGCGAGCCGACGCGGCGGAACCAGTACCCGGCGTTGTCCAGGTCGCCCTCGCGCCGGTGCATGATGCCGTGCCAGTACGCCCCGTCCGCGTCTTCGATCCCCTGGGCGACCGCATGCGAATCCTCCAGCGCATCGTTCCAGAGGAGGAGCCCGGCGCGCACCTTCGCCGGCGCGGCCGTGAGGTCGCCGGAAGTGAGGCGCCGGTGCATCCCGGCATCCCAGGCGGCCCAGGGACGGGCCGGAAAGAGCAGCGGCAGGGGCGCCCGCGACCGCAGGCGTGTGATGACGCCGGCCACCCCCGCATCCACGGCACTCGGTCCTTCGGGCATCATCCCGGACATCGGACGGCCCCCTTCCGGCAGTGGCCGTTCCCGCCCCACCCAACGCTCCCCTGCCGGCGCAGGCAGCGGCCGGAGGCCGGGGCACCGGTACCGGGCATCCGCGAGCGGCTCTGCCGCGCACCGCGTGCGCGCAGTCTGGGGTCAGGACGGGCAGAGGCAGGGCGGGACGGGCCGCATGGCATGGGTATGCGCGGGAGCGGCGGCGGGACGACGATCCGGCGGGCGGGACGGCGGGCGGCGGCCGCACGGCTTCCGCCGCGCCGGACGGTGGGGCCTCTGTAGCGCGGCCGCGGCGCTCCTGACCCTCGCCTCCGCCTGCGGCGGCCCCACCGGCCCGACGGGTCTGCCCTGGGGGCGGGCCCAAGGGGTCCGGGTGGGCGTTTCGGGCTGGTGGAACTCGGCGGTGCTACAGGGGCCGGCCCTCCCCCGGGCGCTGGAGGCCGCGCTGGCGGGCTCCGGCCGAGAGTCCTGCGGGTCCACGGCGCCCCCCGGGGCCCACACCGCGGCACTCCTGCTGCCGGGCGGCGGCACATCGGCGCAGATGGCGTGGAGCGAGGCGACGCTCTGGTGGCAGGGGTGCGCGTATACCCTCCCGCCGGCGGCGCAGTGGATCCTCTCAGGGGTGGCGGCCACCGCGCGGCGGGACTGGTCGGGACAACTCCTGGCCTGGCCGGCCGTGGCGGCCGCCTTTCCGGTGGGGTCGCGCGCGTCGGTCACCGACTGGGCCACGGGCCGGACCTTCACCGTGGTGCGCTGGGGGGGACGCCTGCACGCGGACGTGGAGCCGGCCAAGGCCGCGGACGCGGTGACGCTCCGCGCCATCTACGGCGGCAACTGGTCCTGGGCGCGCCGACCGATCGTGGTGACGCTGCCGGACGGCATCCGCGCGGCGGCGTCGATGAACGGCATGGCGCACGGCGGCGGCTCGATCTCCGGCAACGCCTTCCCGGGCCACTTCTGCCTGCACTTCCTGGGGAGCGAGGTCCATCGCAGCGGGCGCATCGACGAGGCCCACCTCTTCGCGATCCTGACGGCGGCCGGCCTCGGCCCCGGGGGGTACGGGCCGGTCGGCGGCCCGGTCACGGCGCAGGCCTCGGCCCCACCGCCGGCCAGCGCCTGCACGTAAAGGGGCCGCGAGCCCCCGGCCCCGCCGCCGCGTGGTCAGGACGCGGTGGTCTGGCATGGCGCCTTCGGTCGCGGCTTCGTTCCGGGCGCCGGCCACAGGCCGTCGGCGTCCCTCGCCGCAGGCACTCCCGGGCTCGGCCGACTCCCCCCCCGGGGCGCATGGACTCCGGGGCGCGCTTCCCCCGCGGTCCCGTCCTTCGCGTCACCGCCTGCCCGCCCAGGCACGCGGCGCCTCCCCGCCCGGCATCCCCGCCTGAGGGTCGCCGCCATCTTCCACCGCTCCCGCTTTTCTCAGGCGCCCCCGTTAAGAGTCTCCACCAGGCGGATGCGCGCGGGCTGTGCGGAGGGAATTCCCCGGCCCGCCGGCCCACCCCGCGTCCCCGGCGCTCCTCCGCGCTATCCGGCCGCCCCCCCTGCGGCCGATCCTGCACGGAACGGCGGGCCCACCCGGGCGTGCCCTGGAAAAACGGGGCCGGCGGCGGCCTCCCCAACGGGACCTGTGCAGCGGCCATGCCCCCCCGATTTAAACGGTTGTTCAGCGCAGCCCCTCCGCCGTGGGGGGCGGACGGCGGCGGCGGTGGTACAATGCCGCGGTGTAACTGCTCAGCACCCCGGAGGCTCTGTGGGGCTGGACGGCTCGGACGGCGTGGTCGGGAACGCCGCCGACTGACCGATGCGGGAATGTACCGCGCCCGCGGAGCGGTGAGGCTGGGAAGGGGCACCTGCAGGCGGGTGACGGTGCGGCCGAAGCGCGTCGCCGCGCCCGCCGGCGCCCTACGCCGAGGGGTGGCCGGACGTCGGAACGGATGCGTGCCGACGGCTGCCGCGGTGGAACAGTAACCACTCAGTGCCCCCAGGGCTGGGGCTGCTGAGCGGTTACGCCGCGGTGGCGCTCGGCCGGGGGTGGATCGCGGGAAATTGGCGTCGGAAGCCAGGTCTCTTCGCCTCTATGTGACCCGTAGCGCGGCCGTCTGCCTGGGCGGTCTGCTGCTGAACCAGGCCGCCGGACAGGCGGGGGCGGCCCTCCTCGCCCGGCGCATCCCGGACCCCGCACTCTACGGGACCCTCTCCCTGCTCCTGCAGATCCTGAATGCGGCGACCCTCGCCGTGGGCCTGGGGCTCAACAACGCCCTCGTCTACGACATCGCCACCCGGCGGCCCGGGGCCGGCCGCTCCTTCGCCGCGGCGCGCAACGGCACCCTGGCGCTGGCCGCGCTGCCCGTCGCCCTCTGCCTCCTGGTCGCCCCCTTTGTCGCGACGGCATACCGGGAACCGGGACTGGCGACCGCCCTGCGCCTCGGGTCTCTCTTCCTCTTCGCCCAGGCGGCCATGAACGCGGCCGGCGCCGCCCAGGCGGGCCTCCGCCGCTTCGGGGTGCAGACCGGGCTGATGGTGGCCGCCACGACCCTGGCCGTCGCCGGCCGGCTGGCGGCCGTACCCCTTGTGCTGCGGGGAGCCTCGCTGGGGTGGGTGGCCATGGCGGGCACCGGGGGTGTCGCGGCGGTCGCCGGCCTCGGCCTGGCGCTCGGGGCTCGGGCGATCCCCCGCGGCCCGGACAGGCCCGGGGATTGGCTGACGGAAGTCCCACGCATGCTGCGCTACGGCTGGCCCCTCTGGGCGGGTAACCTCCTGAAGGCCTTCCAGCAGCCCTATCTGGTCCTGGTGGCGGGAGCCGTGAGCGTGACCGCGGCCGGTTACGTCGCCAACGACGTGGCCCTGATCGGCTGGGCGTTTCTGGTCACGTGGGCCTTCCGAATGGTGGCGGTCCCCCTGATCGCCGCCGGCGGCGGCCCCGGGGAACGCCGGGCCCGGGCGACGCTGTGCTTCCGGCTGAACCACCTTGCCCTGTTCCCGGTGGTCGCCGCGCTCTGCCTGTGGCCGCACCAGATCGTGACCGCCGTCTATGGCGCCCGGTACGCCGCGGCCGCCCCGCTACTGCCGCTGCTGGCCCTCGGCGTCTACGGCTCGTCCATCGGACGCCTGACCACCGATACCCTGGCCGGTTCGAACCAGACGCGCGCGAGCCTTCCCATCATGCTGATCTCTTCGCTCCCACTCCTGTTGGCCGCTCCCATCGCGCTGGCCCACGGCACGCTCTGGCTGGGGGGACTTTACTGCCTCGGCTGGCTCGCCTCGGGCGCCTATGCCTGCCTGCTCCTGCCCCGCCTCGGCCTCGGCGTACACTTCCGCCAGGCGTTCGTGGAACCGTTCCTGCCCACCCTGTGCGCCGCGCCGCTGGCGCTCTGGGCGTCGCGCGCCGGCGGCGCGTTGCTGCCGGCCGCCGCGCTGATCGTGTTCGCCGCCTTGACGTTCGCCGTCTATCAGAGCGACGGCTGGAGGCCACGCGACACCCTGCCGGCCCCGGCCGGCACCGCCGCACCGTCGGCATAGGAGGGGGCCGCCAAAGCCCCGTTTCGCGGCCCCCTCCTATGCCGCCCCCTTGTCCCTCAACGCCCTCCCGGGGCCCCTCACCGCCCAGGGACATCCGCCGGGACGGGGATCGGTACCCCCCGATCCGGCACGCGGCGATGCGGGCCCGTGCCGACTGCGCGAAACCCGCGTCCGGGCCGGTCCCGGCGCCCCGCGCGTGCAGAGCGGCAGCGGTCAGCCCCCGGCGGGCCAGAGCCGCTACGCCCGCCATCGAGAGCCCGGCACGCCGCATCCACAGCCGCGGCGAGGCCGCCCGCGGCGAAGGCGGCGGTACGGAAACGCACGCGGAGGGGCAGCGGCAGCCCCGCGCCGGTGGCGGCGGCGGCCCCGGCGACCTGCGCCGCGACCGCGGCGACGGCCCCGCTGGTACCGCGGGGCAGCACCAACAGGAACTCGTCGCCGCTCCACCGCACCGACAGCGCCTCCGCGGGGGCGTAGCGCCGCAGCGCCCGCGCCGTCGCCAGCAGGGCGTCGTCGCCGCAGCGATGGCCGCCCAAGTCGTTGAGGCTGCGGAGACGGTGGATGTCGAAGAAGGCGAGGCTACCGGGCGAATCGTCCAGGTACGCCGCCTCCCGCTGCCACCGATGGCGGTTGGGTAGGCCCGTCAGCCCGTCGTGCAGCGGGCAGTCGGACTGGCCGGACCTCGGTCGCCAGACCGTCTCGCTGGGCACGATCACGGCCGTGTACCACCGACCCCGGTGCGAAAAGCGCGTGGCACACAGCAGGGTCGACCGTAAACGCCCGTCCGGACCGACGACCTCGGCGGTAAAGGGGTCTCCGGTCGTCAGGGCGGGGAAGACAACCGCCCGGCCCCAGGCTCGCACCGCCTGTCCGCCGGGGGGGCGGATGTGGAGGGCCGCACCCGCCGGACGGCCCACGCAGGCCGCCAGGGTCGTGTTCCAGAACGCCTCCGCCCGGGGGTTGAGGTACACGATACGGTACTCGGCGTCGGTGATGAGCGCCGGTGTGGACAAGCCGGCGTAGAGCCGGAACAGCTCGGGCAAGGGCGCCACCATGCTCCCCACCTCGTCCCGACGGGCTGTCGCCACTCCCTTCGCCCATATCCGAGCCTTTTCGAGGGTGGCGGTCGAAGTCCGTCGACGCCGGGCGGGATGCGCCCGTCTGGGGTTGGCCACGGCACCCGGCAGGCGTGGGCGGCGGGGGTAGCCGATGCCGCGCCTCCGCCGCAGGGCCGCCGGCGCCTCCCGCTCGCGGCGGCCCCGGCCGCACGGATCGCGGAGGCTACGGTCGTGCCAGGAGAAACGTCACCGCGACCTCGACCGCCGCGTCCAGCGGCAGGGCGGCACAGCCGACCGCGGCCCGCGCGTGCCCGGTCCCGGGGAAGAGCGCCCCGAAGAGTTCGGATGCCCCGTTGATCACCGCAGGTTGTTCGTGGAAATCCGGCGCGCACTGCACGAAGCCCTCCACCTTGAGCACCCCGGCGATCGCCGCCGCGCCGCCCGGGGCCGCCGCGCAGGCGGCGGCCAAGGCATTGAGCGCACAGAGCCGCGCCGCGGCCCGGCCCTCCTCGACGCCGACGCCGGCGCCGACGTGTCCCCGGTGCTGGACCTGGCCGCCGGCGCTGGGGAGTTGACCCGAGACATAGACCAGGTCGCCGTGGACCACCGCAGGCGCGTACGCCGCAACGGGACGGGCCACGGTCGGGAGTTGGAGCCCGAGTTCCGCCAGTCGATCGAGCCAAGCGGGACGGTCGCCAGACATGGAAGCCCTCCTCGCGGGTCGGCACTTGGGAATCGGCCAGGGGCTTCGGTAGGCCGCCGCACGGTCCTGCGGGGGCGACGGCCCTCCTGGACCGCGGGCAGGCTCGCCCCGGCCCCGGGCGTTTCGGCGTGCACGCACAGGGTGTCCTCCGGCCGGTCCGGTGGCCGTCCCGAGGGAGCCTCGACCGGTCCGCCGCACACCCGGGCCCGGGCGAGGCGGACGGCGGACCCGGTGCCGTCGGTGCGTCGCCGGGCGTGGCCCGCCCGGCCGACCGATCCCCCGGGGGGACGGCACGGTCGGCGAAGACCTCAAGGACCATCTCAGTGCAGCGGCCCGCCCTCCGGCCGGGGGCGACCGTGGCGGAGGCGGACCGCAGCGCCATGACGCCCATGGGGTGGCGCACGGGTCGAGGGGTGAAGAGGGGCAGCGGCCGCGGGGGGAGAACACCCACCCCTGGTGCGGCAAGCGGTTCGACCGCGAGGCGCTGCAGGCCCGGCCGGGCTGGGCTGGGACCGCCTGGCGGCGGTGCGGGCAGGGCGGGTGTACGCCCTGGATTCCGAGGTCCTGCAGGCCGGGCCGATGCTGATGGACAGCCTGTACGCGATGCACGCCCACATCGCGGCCTGGGCACGGGAGGCGGCGCGGTGAAGCGAGCGCGCGCGGCGGAAGGGACCGGGGCGGCCGGAGACCTCGGCGGCCTGTCCCGCCCCGGATCGGGCGTGGCCGCCCCCACGCCGGCGGCCACGGTGATGATCCAGGGGACCGCCTCCGGCGTGGGTAAGAGCCTGGTGACCGCCGCCCTCTGCCGCATCTTCGCCGAGGACGGCCGGCGCGTGGCGCCCTTCAAAGCCTGGAACATGGCCCTCAACTCCGCGGTGACGCCCGACGGCGCTGAGATCGGTCGTTCGCAGGCCCTGCAGGCCGAGGCCGCCGGCATCGTACCGACGGCGCACAACAACCCCGTGCTGCTGAAGCCCGCCGGCGGTAGCCGCTGTCAGGTCGTGGTTCACGGCCGGGTGTACTCCACGGGCGACTACGGGACCGGTCCGGGCGCCCCGGCCGGGCAGGCCGTCCTGTGGAAGGCCATCCGCGCGTCTCTGGCGGTCCTGCGCGCGCGGTACGAGGTCGTGGTGCTGGAAGGGGCGGGGAGCCCCGCCGAACTGAACCTGCGCGGGCGAGACCTGGCCAACATGCGCACCGCGCGGCTGGCCGGCGCGCCGGTCCTCCTGGTCGCAGACATCTCCCGGGGTGGGGTCTTCGCCGCGCTGATCGGCACCCTGCAACTCCTGCCACCCGCCGACCGGCGGCGGGTGGTCGGCCTCATCGTCAACAACTTCCACGGCGACCCCGCATTCTTCCGCGAGGGGGCGGCCCTGCTGGAACGCCGCGCCCGTCGGCCGGTGCTGGGGGTGCTGCCGCACCTACCCGACCTCGGCCTGGACGAGGAGGACGCCGTGGCACTGTGGCAGCCGCGGCCGCGCGGCGATGGACCGCTGCAGGTCGCGGTGGTGCGGCTCCCCCATCTGGCGAACTTCACGGACACCGACGTCCTGCGCTACGAGCCCGATGTCGATCTCGCCTACACCGCCGATCCGGGGACGCTCGCGGCGGCCGCACTCATCGTGCTGCCGGGCAGCCAGGACACGCTGGGGGACCTCGACTGGCTGCACCGCACCGGGCTCGGGGCGCACCTGCGGCGCCTGGCCGCCGGGGGTACCCGCCTGATCGGCCTGGGTATCGAGAGCTGTCAGGTGAACACGCTGGAGGCCTCCATCTTCATGGAGAGCGCCGAGCCCGACCTGCTGCTGCAGGACATGGGCCTGGGGGTGCTCTCCACCGACCTGTCGATCGAGACCATGGAGCGGCGCAGCGGGCGGCGCGTGCGCGACCTGGCCGACTGGCACGGCGTCATCGACTGGTCCTTCGACACCTACGGCCGGCGCGCCGTCGCGGTCAAGAGCGCCGCCGCCTACGGCCGCCGCCTCGACTACCGCGACGTGGACGCGGATACGGCCGCCCCCCTCTTCGAGCGCCACCTGCGCGGGCAACCCCTGGAGCCCGGCGAGCGTCGGGCGCTGGAGGACCATCTCTTCCGATGCTGCCTGCGGCGGGCGGAGGAACGCGCCCTGCCGGTGAAGCTCCACTGCGGGTACTACGCCGGCACCGGCACCATGCCGCTCGGGCGCGTCCGGGACAACGCCGCCGACGTCTGCGCCCTCCTGCACGACTTCCCCGAGGCGAAGTTCGTGCTCATGCACATCGGTTATCCGTATCAGGACGAGTACATCGCCCTCGCCAAGCACTACCCGGGCGCCCACATCGACCTCTGCTGGGCCTGGATCGTCAACCCGGCCGCCACGGTCCGCTTCGTGCGGGAGTACCTCCTCGCGGCGCCCGCCAACAAACTCCTCTGCTTCGGCGGGGACTACACCACCGTCGAGAACGTCGCCGGACACGCGGCGGTGGCGCGCCAGGGCCTGTCCCTCGCCCTGCGCTCGCTGGTCGGGCAGGGGTGGCTGCGGGAGGCCGACGCGACGGCCCTGGTCGCCGACCTGATGGCGGAGAACGCCCGCACCCTCTTCGGGCTGGATGGCGCGGGCCGTCTCGCGCGGGGGGCCGCGAGCGCCTGATGGCCCGCGGGGGATGGGGCGCGCCGGCGTCCACCCGCACGGCGCGCCGGACACGATGCGGCCGGACTGCGACCGCGGGCGGCAGGTGCAGGCAGAGGCAGCCGGGAAGCGGCAGGGGCCATCAGGCTTGGCGGCGCGACGATGTCGCGCCCCATATTTCCACATGCGGGGGCGGGGTGGGGCACGTGCAGATCGGGCTCAACGCGGGGATCTTTCCGGGCGGGCCGTCGGCGGCGGAGGCCTGCCGGCTGACCAAGGCGGCGGGCGCGCAGGGGTGCGAACTCAACCTCGGCGAGACGGGCGCGTTCTCCCTGGAGACCGGCTCGGCAGAACTGGCGGCGATCCGCCGGGCGGCCGAAGACGCGGGGGTGGACCTGCCGTCCATCCACTGCGGCCTGCACTGGAAGTACACGCTCACGGACCCGGACCCCGCGGTGCGCGGCAAGGGCGTCGCGGTACTGTCGCGGACGTTGGAGGTCGGGGCCGAACTCGGGTGCCGGGTCCTGCTGGTGGTCCCCGGCCTGGTCAAGCCGGACGTGTCCTACGCGGACGCCTACGGGCGGGCCCAGGAGGGCGTGGCGGCGCTGGCCCGCCGGGCGGAGACCCTGGGCCTCTCGATCGGCGTGGAGAACGTCTGGAACCGCTTCTTGCTCTCGCCGCTGGAGATGGCGCGCTTCATCGACGAGATCGGGTCGGCCGCCGTCGGGGCGTACTTCGACGTGGGCAACATCCTGCTCTACGGCTACCCGCAGCACTGGATCGCGACGCTGGGGACGCGCATCCGGGCCGTGCACTTCAAGGACTACCGCATCGACGTGCCCGGGGGCGGCGGCTTCGTCTATCTCCTGCAGGGCGACGTGCCGTGGAAGGCCTGCATGCAGGAACTCCGGCGCGTGGGCTACGACGGTTACGTGACGGCGGAATTGGGGCCCTACCGGCACTTTCCGGAGCGGACGGCCGCCGATACGGTGGCCGCGATGCGGGCGATCCTGGGGGCGTAGGACGGGGCCTCCGACCGCCGGACGTCCGGTTCCCGCGCCGAGGGCGCGGATGCACGCCCCTTCGCGCCTTCCCTACTGCCGCCGTGCCCGGTACGCCGGCGCCGGCTTGCCGCGGCGGGGATGGACGTCGGCCTCGAGGTGCCGGATGGGCCGGGGGCCGCCGGGTCGGCGGAGGCAGGCATCCTGTCCTGCACGACGATGCCCTGCCGTCGGCCGGCGCCCGAGAGATACGGCGGTTGGCCGGGCCCCGGATGGTCCTGCTGGATGCCCCAGGATGGGCCGGGGGGTGGCGCAGCGTGCCGACGCGCCGCCGCGCCTCGGACGGCGAAGGCGATGTGGCATCCCCCGCAAGTTTGCAATGTACTCACAGAAATCCTGGATGCAATGGGATTGGCATGGAAGAATGAGGCTCACCTACTGGCGGGTAAGCGAAGGTGAACATCTCCGCTGGTGTGGGAGGGGGCTGCCGCGGCAGCCCCCTCTATTCTTTACTCTGGCGGTAACTGCTCGGCAGCCCCAGACCCGGGGCTCGACTCCCCCACTTCTGTGGCGACGCGGCAGGCTTCACAGCACGTCGCGGACCGGTTGGTTGTCGCGCGCGCTCCCCCGCCACGTGGTGCGGGTCCCTCGCGCCACGATCCCTCCGGGGTCGTCGCCGTCATCGCGCCACCTTGCGCTCCGAAGGTCGGCTCGCTTCCTTGCGGGCCACGCGCTTCGTTGAGGGCCCCCCCTCCCGCTCCGCCCGGGCCGTCGCCAGCCCACGCCGGGGAGGGGACGACGCGGCCTCGACTTTACCGCGTCCGGGCTCCTCACCGGCTGGATCGACCCACCTTACCTGGACGCACAGTACTTACATCAGATCCTGCATCGCCGGGCAACGCGACGGCTCACGGGTGAGCCGCCCTGGGCGGGCCCGATGTCACTGTCCGGAGGCGCCGCGAGCCAGCTCCCCCCACCGCGACGGCGGCGCTCATCCGGCATGCCGCCCACCGCTCAGGGAGCCCTCCCGCACCGGCGCGGCGTTGCAGACCGGCAGCAACAGGTGGAAGGTGCTGCCCCGTCCCTCCTCGCTCTCGACCCACAGACGCCCGCCGTGCCGGCGAACGATGTCGCGGCAGATGAAGAGGCCCAGGCCAAGGCCCCCGGGGTCCCGCCCGTCGACGTTGTCGCAGCGGAAGAATGGTTCGAAGACCCTGGAGATCTGGCGCGCCGGGATGCCGATGCCGCGATCCCGCACCGTCATCCGGACGTCGGTGCCCTCCACACCAAGGGCCACCGTGATCGCGCCGCCGTCCGGCGTGTACTTGACGGCGTTGGCCAGGAGATTGCGCAGGACCTGTTCCAGACGCTGGGCGTCTCCGGCGACCCACACCGGAGCGGTGTCGAGTCCCTCGACGGTGAGCGGGTGGGACTGGTCGAACTCCGCGAAAGGGCGGACGGCGGCCGCCAGCACCGCGGCGAGGTCGATGCGCTCCCGGACCGTGGGGATCCCGCCCTCCCGGGCGCGGAAGGCCTCCACCACCTCGTCGACGCGGGCGGACAACCGGTGCACCTCGCGCTCCAGGGTCGTCACGGTCCGGAGGGTCTCCTCCGGGTCCCGGTGGCCGGCGACGCGGCGGCGGAGTAGCGCGACGATCGCGGCGATGGCCGCCAGCGGGTTCCGCAACTCGTGGGCCGCGACGCGCAGGAACCGCTCCCGCTGTGCCGCGGCGCGCCCGACGAGGCCGCAGAAGATGAAGAGGCCCAAGCCGTCGAGGCAGGCGGAGACCAGGAGCCGGCCGATCTCGTCGACGGCGACCGTCAGGGCGGCCGTGAGGACGTAGGCGGCGATGAGTCCCACGCCCAGCGCCAGCGCCCGACGGTAGGGGAAGCGGATGGCGATGCCCGCCAGCGCCAACATCAAGACCGGCGTGACCGGGCTGCGGACCCCGCCGGTTGCCAGATGCACGGCCGCCGCGAGCACCCCGTTGGCCAAAGTGCTTGCCGGACCGACGGTGTCCGGGGCGATGCCGAGGAAGGTGGCGGCGAGGGTGAGGAGATTGCCCGCGAGCCCCAGCGCGACCAGGTACAGGAACGGTCGGTTCCAATACGGGAGGCCGTCGAGGGCGACGGCCGCGACGACCGCAAGCATCACGGCCATCTGGAGGATGACGAGCAGGGCTTCGGAGTTGTCAGGCCCGGTACCCCCTGGCCGGGCCGGCGGACGCACTGCCACCCTGACTCCCCTCCGGCTGGGCGCAGGTGAAGGGGCCGGTTTCAGAGATTCGCTCGGCTCACGGATGCTCTAACGTTCGCGCGCGACGGGAGCCGCACCTCCTGCGCCGCGCGCCGATACGGCATCTTCTTACATTTGTGCCCAAGGTCGCGTGCGGGCGTTCCCTCAGCCCCTTTGGTCCCCGCCGGCTTCCGGAGCGGCGGGCTGCCGATCCGCACCGGCCGGCCACGGTGAAAATGATTATTCACCGGATCGACCCCGGAGCGGCGCTGCTGGGCGGGAACGGCCACACTCGCCCGGTGGAGGGCGGCGCCGGGCTCCCCCGCGACCGGACCGCCACCGCGTATCGGAAGGTGCGCAGGGCCCGAAGGCAAGCGCGGGGGTCGGGGGCCCCTGCGGACGCGCCGGCTGCCGCCCGCTCGTTGCGGCCAGGGACTCCGGGCGGTGCGGCGGAGGGCCAGGCGGCGGCCGGAAGGGGATCCGCGGGCACCGCCCGGACGGCCCGGCCGGGCGGCCGCCTCCTCGGCGCCGCGGAGGGTCGGCCCCGGAGCGTCCCTGCGGCGCCGCATCCCTGGAGCCGGCGGAAGGGCGGGATGTGCGCCCTATCGGGAGCCGGCCCCACCGGGCATACCGTCCAGGAACCGGCGGAGCACGATGCGGTCGAGGCTCAGTTCGGCGGGGATGTCCGCGGGGTCGAAGAACCGCGCCGCCGTCGCCTCCTGCCCGTCCGCGCGGGGCACCCCCGTGTAGTCGCACGTGACGAACGCCGCCAGGACGTTGTAGACCTCGTCGCCGTTGGGATAGCGGTGGTAGGCCTCCGGTCCGGAGAAGACGTGCAGGAGCGCGAGGGCCCCGACGGTGAGGCCGACCTCCTCGCCGACCTCGCGCCGCGCCGCCTCCTCCAGGGTCTCGCCGATCTCCACGGCCCCGCCGGGCAGGCCCCAGGTGCCGTCGTCGCTCCGGCGCTGCAGGAGGATCCGGCCCTCGGGGTCCACAACGACGGTGCAGGCGCCGGCCAGGATGAGGGGGCGGCTGCCGACGAGTCTGCGAAGTCCCGCCACATAACCGGTCATCGCATCCGTACCTCCCCGGGCGTCTGCGCCCCGGCCCCCCGCCGTCAGGGGATGCGGACGACCACCTTGCCCAGCGCCCCGGGGGCCATCACGGCCCGGTGGGCCAGAGCGGCGTCGGGAAGCGCGAAGCGGCGCCCGACCACCGGCACCAGCGTGCGGTTGCGCAACCCGGCCCCCAGGGCGGCATGCACCCGGCGCCGTTCCTCCGCGCCGGCCCCCATCACGCCCCGCACCGAGGCGTGCCGTGCCATCAGATCGCGGGGGTTGATCGAAACGGTGCCGCGGGAACCGACGACGGCCACGCAGCCCCCGTCCGCCAGCAGGGGGAGGTCCGTACCCAGGTTGGCGTCGGCCAGCATCTCCACGATCAGGTCGAAGCCCCGCCCCCCGGTGGCGCCCAGCGCCTCCGGCCCGTCGGCGTGGCCGAACGCCGCGGCGGCACCCTGCGACAGGACGAGTTCCCGCCCCGCGGGGGTGCCGGCGGTGCCGACCACGCGGCAGCCGTGGGCGAGCGCGATCTGCACGGCGGCGACACCGACGGCGCCGCTGGCGCCGTGCACAAGGACCCAGTCGCCCGGCCGGGCGCCGCCGATCGGATGCACCGCCAGGTAGGCCGTGGCGTACGGGATGCCGACGGCCGCCCCCTGGTCCCAGTCCAGGTGCTCGGGCAGCGACCAGACGGCCTCGGCATCGGCGAGGGCCAGTTCGCAGTACGAGGGGGCGCCGTGCAGATAGACGCGCTCCCCCACGCGCCGCGCCGTCACGCCCTCGCCGACGGCCAGCACCTCGCCGGCCCCGTCGCTCCCGGGGATGTACGGCAGGGCCGGCAGGCGGGCGTAGCCGCCCGAGCGCACGTAGGTCTCCACGGGGTTCACCCCCGCGGCGTGCAGGCGCACCACCACCTGACCGGGACCCGGCCGCGGGTCCGCCACCTCCTCCAACCGGAGCACCTCCGGGCCCCCGAAGGCATGAACGCGAATCGCCCTCATCGGCGCCTACCCCCCGTCTCCGGCCGCACCGGCCACCGCGTCCGTCCGTGCCGCCCACGCCGCGCCCTCCGCCTTCGGCCGCGCCGCGCGGGGCGGCGCCCCATCCGGGCGGGGGGTCGCAGAAGGCCTCCGGCCCGGGCGGCGCGCGGCCGGCGCGTCCCGGTCCGTCCGGTCTGCCACTCCATCGCGCCTCGGCCGGCGCCGCCGACGCCCCCCGAGCGCGGGGACGGGCCCGCCGGATCGGTGGTCGGGGGCGCTGGCCGTCCCCGCCGGGCACGCGCGCCCCGGCCCCGAGCGGGCTACCGACCCGCCGCGCGGCCGCGACTCGCCCGCCGGCCCGACCGCGGTGCGCCGCCTCCACCGGCACCGCCGCCGGCGCCCGGCGTCATGCCCCGGCCCCCGCGGATGCCGCCCCCTCGCCCAGCCACTGCCGGACCGACGGCCACACGCCCGCCCTGTAGTAGCGGTGGCCGCCCTCGCCGGTGTGGAGCCGGCAGTGTTCTGGAACACCGGCGGCGGCGTAGATCCCCTGCAGGTGCGCGAACGCCTCCTGCACCGCCGGGTAGGGGAAGATGGGGTCGTGGCGCCCCGCCACGGCGAGGAACGGCCGCGGGGCGATCAGCCCGGCCACGTCGTACATCTCCGCCTCCGCCAGCAGTCCCGGCACGTAGTTGCATTCGCAGTGGTGGATCGAACCGATCGAGGCCTCGAAGGTGCAGAAGTAGGACGAGGGGACCGCGATGCCGATGCGCAGGTCGCAGGCGGCGGCGAAGAGCGAGACCGTGCCGCCCCCGGAGTTGCCCGTCACCACGATCCGCGAGGCGTCGATCTCAGGACGGGTGCCGGCGTAGTCGATCAGCCGGGACACGTCCCAGACACGCTCGCCCACCAGTGTCCGCCCGAAGAGCAGGGCGTGCATCTGCAGCGTGCGGCACGAGGAGGTGGCGTCCCGCTCGCGGTCCTGGCGGAGCCGCAGATCCGCGAACGCGCGCACGTCCGGCGCGATGGCCACGTACCCTTCGCGCACGGCCTGCACCGCGACGTCACGCTCCCCCTCCTCGAGTTCGCGGCGCTCGCGCTCGTCCGCCCACAGCCCGGCGTAGGTCCGCTTACCCGCCTTGCCGTGGCCGTGGGGGGTGATGACCAGGGGCCGCTGGCCGGCCGCGGGCCCCGCGCCCTCGCCATCCCCATCCTTCGGGCGCAGCAGGAAGAAGGGGACGCGAAAGCCCGGTTCGCTCTGGATGGTCCACTCCTCGCGGATGTGGTCGCCGCAGTCCTCGGTCCCCGCGTGCTCCGGCAGGAGGTCGCAGGGGCCGCGCGCCGCAATGCGGTCGATGCCCAGGAGGGAACGCAGCCGCGGCCGGAACGCCGCCTGCCAGGCGGCGACCCCGGCCGGGGTCGAGGCACGGCAGGCGTTGGGGCGCGGGGCTTCGCTCGCCAGCACGTGGACGTAGTCGTCCGGGATCAGGGAACGGTCCGGGCTTGCGGCCATGGCTGCACGCGCCTCCCGGCGGGCCGGATGGCCCCGCCTTCGCCCGAAGGGGACCGGGGCCTGCCGACCGGCGTACGGGCGCAAAGGGGGAGGGCCCGCGGCCCACCCTCCCCGCTTCAGCCGTTGATGCCGTCGCTGCGCGATATCCCGGCGAGGATGTAGCGGTTCAGGAGCAGGAAGACCACTACCACCGGCCAGGTGGTGAAGACCGCCACCGCCGACAGGCGGCGCCAGTCGACGGAGTGGGCGCCGAGGAAGGTGGCCACCGCCACCTCGATGGGCTGCACCGACTTGCTGGTGGTGACGATGAGGGGCCACAGCAGGGAGTTCCAGCAGCCGATGAAGATGTAGAGCCCAACGGTGAGCAGCACCGGCCGGGCGAGGGGCAGCGCGACGTAGCGGAGGAAGCGCAGATGGCCCGCGCCCTCTAGGCGCGCCGCCTCCCACAGGTCCTTGGGCAGCGTGAGAAAGAACTGGCGGAGCAGGAAGACCCCGTACACCGACGTGCCGTAGGGCAGGATCTGGGCCCACAGGGTATCCAGCAGGTGCAGGCGGTCCAGCGTCACATAGTTCGGGATGAGCAGCGCCTCACCTGGGACCATCAGAACGACCAGGAACAGGGAGAAGACAAGGTCCCGGCCCCTGAACTCCAGGAAACTGAAGGCGTACGCGGCGAGAATGGAGGTGCAGAAGGCCAGGGAGATCGTGCAGGCCGCGATGATGGCGGTGTTGCGGAAATAGACCGGCCACTGCGCCATCGCCCAGGCGTGGGCGTACACCTGCCACTGCCAGTCCAGCGTGAGGTGCACCGGGAGCCGGAAGACGTCGGCCGGCCGGTCGAGCGACGTCGTGAGGGTGAAGTACAGCGGAAACAGGAAGGCGCCGGCCACGGCCAGGGCCACCAAGGCCCGCAGGCCGTCCCTCGCCAACCGCGCGGCGCGGCCGGGCATCCGCCACGCAGCCGCCGGCCCGACTCGGTTCCCCGGGCGCGAGAAGGCACCCACCGGTCACACCCCTCCGCTTCCCTACCGCATGCCCGTCCGGGCAGGGGCCCCTACTGGTAGAAGACCCACCGCCGGCTGATCCAGCGCTGCAGCAACGTCAGGCCGAGGATCAGAACCACCAGCAGGAGCGCCATGGCCGCACCGTACGAGAAGTGGTAGTAAGTAAACGCCGTCTGGTAGACGAGGAAGAGGAGGGTCGTCGTGGCATAGGCCGGCCCGCCCTGCCCGCCGGACAGGGCGTAGATCTGCGAGAAGCTCTGCAGGGTCCCGATCGTGGTGATGATCACCAGGAAGAACACGGTCGGCGAGATCAGCGGGAGGGTGACCGAGCGCAAGACGCGCCACCGGTCGGCACCGTCGACACGGGCCGCCTCCTGCAGTTGCCGCGGGACGGCGCCCAGGGCCGCGGACGCCACGATCACGTCAAAGCCCAGGCCATGCCAGAGCGTATAGATGGCGACGGACGGCAGGGCCCAGGTGGTGGACTGCAGCCACGGCAATGGAGGGAGGCCGAGGGAGTGGAGCAGGCTGTCGGCCAACCCGTACTGGGGGTTGAAGATCCACAGCCAGCCGATGGCCGTCGCGACCGCCGGAGTGACGTAGGGCAGAAGGACGGCGGTTCGCAGCATGCCGTAGTACCGCCCCGGCTGCGTCAGGAGCGCGGCGAACAGGACCGCGAGGGAGACGGTCAGGGGGATCATGAGGGCGGCATAGAGCAGTGTGTTCCGCACCGCGATCCAGAAGACGCGGTAGCCGAGCGCATCGCGGAAGTTCTGCAGACCGGCCCAGGTCGTGTGGACGCCGAGCAGGTGGAAGTGGAAGAAGGCCAGGCCGAAGGCGATGGCGGCGGGGAAGTACACGAACACCAAGAGAAACAGCGCCGCGGGGACGAGGAACAGTACGGCGCGGATCCCCTCGGCGCGGCGCCGGGCCCGTGCCGTCGCCGAGGCCGCCCGGACGCGGACCCCCGTGCGCACCGGTCCGGACGCCCCCGCATCGCCGCCCCGGGCCGGAGGGAGAGGGGGGCGGGAAGACCCGCCCCCCTCTCCCTCCGCCGTGACCGAACCCGCGGCCATCAACCCCGGACCTTCCCGCTGAGATACTGCGTACCCTGGGTATCCATCTCGATGAGGGCCTGCTGCGGCTGGATCTTGCCGTTCAGGGCCTGGTCCAGGATCCCGGTCAGCGCCGTGTAGGCGGCCGCGTAGTTGGGGCTGCGCGGGGCGAACCACCAGCCGCTGGGGGTGGAATAGGTGGCGGCTTCCGCCGTGTTCTTCGCGTAGTACGGCTTCATCAGGGTGTAGGCGGCCGGTCCCAGGGGCAGGTAATTGGTGTGCTGGTCCCAGTAGGTGTTGGTCGACGGGCTGGACAGGTATTTGATGAACGTCCACGACGCGGCCTGCTGCGCCGCGGTGCCGGTGTTGAACATGGCCAGAGACTCTCCGTTCATCATGGCCGAGGAGTGCCCGGAACTCCCGCTGGGCGCCGAGGCGCCGCCCACGACGAACTTACCTCCGACCGAGCCGTTGTCATAGGTGTAACCCGCCGAGGCGTCGATGAGAATGCCGATCTTACCCACACCGAAGTCCTGTTGATAGCCGTAACCGGTGGTCAGGATCATGTCCCCGGAGGCCACCAGGCCGCGCAGGAGGTTCAGGGCGGCAAGCGCCCCGGCGTTGTTGAGGGAGAAGGTCTGCCGGTTGGTCTGGGTGGTGAAGACCGCGCCGCCGTCGCTGATCACCATGTCGAAGAACGGTCGCAGGCTTGGCGTCCAGGCGATGCCATGGTCTCCGGAACCCAGCGCAGTGATCTTCTGGGCATCGGCGGCCACCTGCTGCCACGTGGCCGGCGCCGCGGTGATCCCGGCCTGTTTGAACAGGCTCTCGTTATAGTAGATGACGGTCAGGGCCTTCTTCTCCAGCGGCATCAGGTACTGGTGGGCACCGGTCTGCATGTCGGCCCACACCGCAGGGTAGTAATCCGCGGAGATCTGAGAGGCGCTCAGGCCGCTCGCGCCGTCGATATAGGTCTTGAGATCGAGGATGGCGTGTGCCGAGACCAACTGGCCGAGGACGGCGTGGTTGATCATCCCGACGTTGGGTGCCTTGCCGGCCTCGAATGCGGCCAAGCCGTGCACACTGGCGCCTGTCGCGTCGAAGGTGACGTGGATGGTCGGATGGGTGGCGTTGAACTGGGCCACCTCCGCGACCACCGCCTTGTGCAGCGCCCCCGAGGAGTGCCCGGCCCAGTACGTGATCTGGACCGGGGTGGAGGGGGGGCTGGCGGCGGGCGTGGACGCCGAGGATTGCGCCGGCGTGGCGGATGGCGCGGCCGAATGCCCTGTGCCGCATCCGGCGAGCGCCACCCCCAGCGCCAGGGTGGCGGCGGCGAAGCGGCCTCGCGGCCGACGGTTCGTCCCCGTCCGGTCTGTCAAGGGTACCTGCCCCTCTCCGTACGCGATGTGTACCAGTTGAGGATAGCGGTGGCCCTTCCGGGCGGGTTGCCCCCGGGTTGCGGGTAAGTTATCGCCCGGTTACGGGGGTGGACACGGGGGACGGGAGGCGGGAGGCGGGGACCTGGGGCGCACCCGTCGAGGGGCCGCCGCGGCAACCTCCGCGACGGGTCAGAGGGGGATGAGGCGCGCGGATGGGGGGACATCCCCGCACACCTGCAGCAGGGCGAAGGTGGGGGCGCGCCCCCGGGGCTGCGTCGGCGAGCCGGGGTTGACCAGCAGGGGCCCCTCGGGGATCCGCTGGATGAGGGGCCGGTGGCTGTGCCCGAAGACCACGACGGACGGGGCGCGGGGGAAGGCGCGCCGGGCCCGGTCGGGCGTGGTGCGACCAGCCCCGAGGTGCCCGTGCGTCAGTCCGACCTCCACGCCGTCGAACTCCAGCAGGAGCCGCACCGGCAGTCCGAGGCCCGGGGAGTCCACGTTCCCGCAGACCGCGTGCACCGGGGCGATGCCGCCCAGGACATCGAGGACCTCCCGGCAGGCGATGTCCCCGGCGTGCAGGATCGCCGCAACCCCGGAAAGGCCCCGGAGGAGGGCGGGCGGCAGGGCCACCGCGCCCCCTCGCGGCTGCAGGTGCGTATCCGAGACGAGGCCGATCAGGGACACCGCCGCCACCTCCGCGCGGCACGGCGGGCCCCGAGGCGGTCCCCGGGGCCCGCGGGTGCCGTCCCGGGGCCCTGCCGCTCAGGACGCGCCCCCGCTCCACTGGAAGGCGATCCCCATATACGCGTTCCGGTCGGCCAGCACCCCGTCGTAGGTCTCCTGGCAGGCCTCCGGCGGCACCACGTGGGACAGGAGCCCGTCCACCTCCAGATCCCCGTCCCGGACCCACTCGATGAGGCGGCGGTAGTTGTTCTCGATGGACGCCCCGTGTCCGGCCTCCGCCTCCTTGAAGGGCAGCAGCCATTCCAGGGCGCCCACCACGGAGATGCCGCGGTGGTGGATCTCGCTCCACACCGCACCGGTGTCCTCCGTCATCGGCCCGCGCGGCGACCCGAGGAGGATGACCTCGCCCATGCGGCGGCACATGGCCACCGCCCCGGGGATCAGCCGGGGGTTGCCGATGGCCTCGACGACCACGGAGGCCCCCTCTCCCCCCGTCAGGTCCATCACGCGCCGGTGGGCCTCCTCGCCCGTCAGGGCCTCCGCCCGCCGGATGCCGCAGCCCCGGGCGATTTCCACGCGCCGCGGCGCGGGGTCGAAGGCGAGGACCCGCAGCCCGGCCAACCGGAAGAGTTGGGCGGCGAAGTTGCCGACCAGCCCGAGCCCGATCACCGCAGCCCACGCGCCCGGCGACGCGGCGCGCGAGAGCCGCAGGGCGGTGATGGCCACGGAGGCCATGCGCACCAGGATGAGTCGGCGCGGATCGTCGTCCTCCGCCAGCGGGAAGACCGAACGCTGGCCCAGCCCCGCCACGGCGTGGCTGGCGTGGGGCGTGATACTGAAGACCCGGGCCCCCGGCGCCAGGCCCGGTGCCTGGCGCGCGGCGTCGCGCCCCAGGCGCAGCACCCGGCAGACCGCCGCATAGCCGGGATGCCAGGGGTAGGCGTTCCAGCTCCCCGGGCGGTACACCCCCGGATCGAGCGCCGAGTAGTTGGCGAGTTCCGTCCCGGTGCTCATCAGGGACATCTCGGTCTGGAGCAGGACCTGGTCGGGCCGCAGGGCTTCGGGATCCAGAGTGAAGGATTCCACCACGCAGCGGCCCTTCTCGGGGAAGACCAACCGGCGCCCGGAGATCGTCTCGGCCACGGCCACCGCCTCCCGAGGCCGTGCCGGTGGCGCCCGAGGGCGGACGCCGCGGGCCGGCCGGGGCGTCCTTCGCGGCCCGGTGCGGCGCGCCTTCCGGATCCGGTGCGCCGGGTGGTGCCCCGAAGCGCCCGCGGGTCAGGTGGCGGTATCCGGCAGCACCGGCACCCCCGGACCGGGCCGGCGGCGGGCGCGGTCGGGAGAGACCGTGCAGACGATGGCCCCGGCGATGAGGAGGAACCCCGACACGTCCCGGGGGGTGATCGGCGCGTGCAGGACCTCGGCCCCGAGGAGCAGTGTGATGGCCGGGACGACGTCGTTGAAGATGACGGTGCGAGCCGCCCCGACCACGGCGACACCGGCGTTCCACCAGAGCATCCCGAGGCCCATGGAGAACACGGCCGAGGTGCAAAGCAGGGCCAGCACCCAGCCCATCCCCGCCCCGGGGGCCATGTGTTCCCCCAGGGACGGCGGCAACAGCACCAGCGCGCCGGCCGCGAGGGTCACGGCCGTGGCCGAGACGGGATCGACCGTCTCCAGGCCGCGCTTGAGGAACAGGAAGCTGAGGGAGGAGCAGAGCATGGCGCCGAAGACGGCGATGTCCCCGGCGCCCGCCGCGAACGGCCGGACCCCGCCGCCCGCCGGCAGGACGACGATAGCGGCGCCCGCGGCACCGAGGGCGACCGCCAACGCACGCCCCCGGGTGAAGGGCTCGCGGTCCCAGAGGCGCAGGGCCACCGCGGTGCCGACGGGCGAGAGGGCCATGATCAGGGACCCGTGGGCGGCGCTCGTGTAGCGCAGCCCGCCGTAGAGCAGGGCGTTGTTGAGGCCGATGCCGATCGCGCCCGCCGCGGCGAGGGTCCCCCAAGCGCGAGCCCCCAGGCGCCAACGCTGGCCGCGCAGGGTGGCGACGGCACCGAGCAGGATCGCCGCGAACGCGATGCGGCTCCCAGCGAACCGGTCCGGGGGCCAGTATTGCAGCAGGAGCTTGGCGACGACGAAGTTGCCGCCCCAGAGGCAGCTCACGCCGAAGAGTTGGAGGTAGGCGAGGAGGGTGCGGCGGGACGTGGCAGGCACCGGGAACCCCCTCGCTCGCCCTTCCACGGGGACGCCCTATCGCCGGCGGGGTCCCGGCGGCAGCTTCCCCGGGCCGAGTATAGGGGCTGGGCGCCCGACGCGATAGTGGGCGAGTAACTACGCAGCAGCCCCAGCCCTGGGGGTGTGGGTCGTTACAGTTCCGGTGCACCCGCCGCCGGCGTTCTCGGATCCGGTCGGGCACCTTCGCCACCGGTGGGCGTGACGCCACCCGACGGGCGCCGCGACCCGCCCGGCCGCGCCGGCACACGCCGACCCGTTCCACCCCGGCGCGGGCCCCCGGACCCGCCACCGCGCCGCACAGAACGCTACAGCAGTCGCTTTCCGCACCGGACCCGAGCCCGCAGGCCTTGGGGGTTGGATGCGGGGAGCGGAGGGCGCCAAGCGCATGGAGCGACCTGGAGCCTGAGGCGCCGGGATGGGTCGCGGCGAAGGCCAAAGGGGGCATGGAAGTAGTGGCCACCGCAAAAGGGGTTTTGCGGCGGCCACCTACCCGCCCCGCGGCGGCTCCAGGTACCCCCGCCGCATGCCCTCCGTCACCGCCTGCACCCGGTCCGACGCGCCCAGTTTACGGAAGACGTTGGCGAGATGGGTCTTGACGGTGCTCTCCCCCAGACGCAATCGCGCCGCGATCTCCTTGTTGGCCAGCCCACCGGCGAGCAGGGCCAGCACCTCGATCTCGCGCCCGGTGAGCGGCTCGGCGGCCCCGGCGTCCTGCCGCACCCGCGCCACCTTATCGGCCGCGACCGGATGCAGCACCGTCCCGCCGCGGACGGTATCGACCACCGCGCGGTGGATCTCCTCCGGCGGGGCGTCCTTGAGCAGGTAGCCGCGGGCCCCGGCGGTCAGGGCGGCCAAGATGCCGGCGCTGTCGTCGAACGTGCTGAGAATGAGCACGGCGGTGCCGGGCAACTCGGCCTTCAGTCGCCGGGACACCTCGATCCCGTCGGCCCCAGGCATGCGCAGATCGCAGAGCACGACGTCCGGACGGAGGCGGAGCGCCAGGGCCATCGCCTCCAGGCCGTCCGCGGCCCGGGCGGCCACCTGCAGGTCGCCAAACCGCGACAGCATGGCGGCGAGGCCCTCCCGGACCACCGGGTGGTCGTCGGCGACGAGGATGGAAACCACCGGCCCCTTCATGCCGGCCCCCCCTTCGGCGGCGGCACACCCGCACGGATGCGCGTACCGCCGCCCGGCTTCGTTTCGATGGAGAGGTGCCCGCCGACCTCCTGCATGCGGCGGTGCATGACGCCGAGTCCGCGGCCCCGGCCCCCGGCCGAGTGTGCCGGCAGCCCCTCCGGGTCGAAGCCGGCGCCGTCGTCGGCCACCTCCAGCAGGGCACCGCCTTCCGCGGGCGCACAGAGGGCGACGCGCACCCGCCGCGCGCCCGAGTGCTCGCGGACGTTGCCGAGCGCGCCACGGAGGACGCCGAGCAGGGCGACCTGCTGCGGGAGGGGCAGTTCGGGCCAGCGGGAGACCTCGACGGCCGCCTGCACGGGGTCCCGCAGGCTTTCCGTGAAGGCCCGCACCTCCTCCCGCACCGTCCGGACGAAGGGGGATTCGCCCCCCGCGCCGGCCCCTGGCACGGGCGCCAGTTCGACCATGGATTGCCGTGCCTGGCGCAGGCCTTGGCGGGCCACGGCCGCCACCTGGCCAAGCCGCCCGCGGCCGCCCTCGGCGAGGAGCAGGATGGCCATGAACCCCTGGGCCAGGGTGTCGTGGACCTCGGCCGCGATGCGGTTGCGCTCCCGGAGCACGGCCAGTTCGACGCGGGCCCGCTCTTCCGCCTCGCGCCGCCAGCGGGCGGTGGCCAGATCCAGGCGGGCCGTGAGCGCGGCGAACTCCTGCGCCAGCGCGGCCACCTCGTCCTCGTCCGGGGCCGGATCCGCCCCGCCAAGCCCCTCCTCCCGGCCGAGGGCGCGGACCTGGCCGGACAGGCGGCGCAGCGGCCCGGTGACCGTGGCCGCCGAACCGCGCGCGACGGCGACCAGCCCGCCGCAGAGCGCGGCCGCCACAAGCCCCAGCAGGAGCAGCACCCGGACCTCGGCTGCGCGCGTGGCCGCGGCGACGGCATCGCCCGGGGCCAGGATCTCGGAGGCCGGCACCGCCGCCGCCAGCATCCAGCCGGCGGTCGGGAGCGGGGCGAAGGCGGCATACACGGCACCGGCGCCACTGCCCAGGGTGACGCCCCCGCTCCGGCCGCTCGGCAGGCCGAGGGCCGCCGGCGTCGGCGCCCCCGGCGTCGCCGCCAGCACCTGGCCCTGGGCGGTGAAGAGGGTGACCCGTTCGAAGGGCGGCGGCAGCAGCCGGCTCACGTCCGCCTGGAGGGCCCCCAGCGACACGTCGGCGCCGGCGACGCCGTGGAAGACGCCCGAGTCGTCGTAGACGGGTACGATCGCCGATGTGAGGTCGCCGCCGCCGGCGGGATCGGCATACGGCGAGGTCCAGCGGGCTGCCCGGCTCGGGTCCTCGACGGGCGTACCGAGGGCGTAGAAGGCCATGCCGGAGAGTTGCCGGTCTGGCCCCACGGGCGAACCGGGCTGGCCGAAACCGGGATTGGGGATGGCCCGGATCATGTCCCCGGCCGTCATGATCCAGAAGCGGCGCACCGGGGGGGTGGCCGCCGCGTCGGCGACGGCGCGCAGCGTCGGGTCGATGTGGCTGATGAGCGCCACGCCCTGCCAGAAACCCACCTTGCGCTCGTCCGCCGCGGGAGCGAAGACGCCCACCGGCGACGTCGGGTCGTTGATCAGGTCGCCGCCCGGGCCCGGCACGAGCGCGCTGTTGTCCTGGGCGATGCCCGGGAAGAGCCCGGGGTGGCTGTAGATGAAGGCGGCCTGGGCGGCGATCACGGCGGCTTCGGTCTGCACCTGGGCGAAGCCGGCATCCGCCTGGCGGGCGGCGGCCTCCGTCGCGGCGAGCAGCCGGCCCTGCGCCTGGGCGCGCAGCGCGGCCGTCGCCGTGCGGGTGGCCGAGCCGCCCAGGTGCGCCACGGAACTGAGGCCGGCCAGCCCGAGCCCCACCGTGGGCACCAGGCCCACCCCCAACAGGAGCGCCAGCAGCCGGACGCGCAGGCTCCGCATCGCCAGGTCGGCGGCCAGGCGGCGGAGCGCCGCGGGGGCATGGCCGGCCCAGGCCCGCAGGCCCACCCGACGGCCCAAACCCGGGCGCGGCGCGCCCGGAGGCCCGGCGGCGGCCGCGCCCGCCTGGGCGAACTCATCGCGGCGGGACGTCATCGGCACCTTCTCCTCCGGTGACTCCTGGGCAGCCCCATCCCTGGGGGTACTCAGCAGTTACTCATCCAGTCCACCCGCGGCAGCCGTCGGCACGCATGCGTTCTGTCGTTCGGCCCGCGGTCGGCATAAGGCGCCGACAGGCGCCGCGACATGCTCGGTCGCACCGCCACACGGGCGGAGGAAGCCGTTCCCATACGGCACCCCTGCAGCCGTACGCCCCGGATCTGGCCAGCCGGCCGTGCCGCCGACCAAGAGCCCTCCGAGCCGCCGGGGGACGCCACGGGCGCCTGGATACCTGTTCGACTGTACCACGCCCGCAGGCGGGGGTTGGGAGCGAGCATCGCCGCGCCGGCTGGAACCTTCCGGGTAACGGCCCGCCACCCCGGAGCGGTCGTGGGGATGCACGGCCGGTGGCCTGGGTCGGGAACGCCGTCGGCGGGCGGACGCAGGAACGTACCGCCCCCACGACAACGATCAGGGTGGGCATGGCCACCCCCGTGCCCGTGACGGTGCGGCCGAGCGCGGCGCTGCGCCCGTCGGCGCCCCGCCCCGATGCGTCGCCGCACATCGGGGGAAGGTCTGCGCCGACGGCTGCCGTGGACGAACCGGGCAGCACCTGCTTGAGCACCCCCGCAGCCGGGGCTGCTCAAGCAGGTGCCCCCGCGGAACATCCCCGGGCCGGGCCGCGTCAAAGCCCGCAGAGCCGGCCGGGCCGCGGACCCCGACGGGGGCGGGCCCGGGGACGGGGCGGCGCGTCCCGACCGGCGGAGGAGGGGGCTCTCCCGATGCGCGTGCGGGCGTGGCTTCTTGGGGCGGGTCTCGCTCTCGGCGTGGCGGCTGCGGCGACGACGACCCATTGGCTCCTGCGGCGTCCCGCCGCGGCGGACCGGCGGCAGGCCGCGGCCGGCGAGGCGCACACCGCGGCGGCGCCCGCCGCCTTCGGCGCGATCCGGGCCGCACCCCAGGGGACCCTGAACGCGATCGCGGCGACGTTCCCGCCGCAACAGGCCCCGTCCGGCACCGCCGTCCAGACCGCCGGCGGCTCCCCGGCGACGGGCGCCGCCGCCCTCGGCGGTCCGGCGGTGCGGCGCGTCGAGGAGTCCGCCACCCTGACCGTCCGGGTGCAGGGCGTCGCGTCGGCCTTCGAGTCGCTGACGTCCCTGGCCGTCGGGCTCGGCGGGTACGTCCAGAGCTCCGACCTACAGACGGGGTCCGGCGGCGGCGCGTCGTCGTCCTCGGCCACGGTGGTCGTCGCGGTGCCGCAGGCACAGTATGCGGGCTTCCTCCGGCAGGCCGGCGCCCTCGGCAAGGTGCTCCGCAGTTCCGCGACGGGACAGGACGTCACGCAGCAGTACGTCGACCTGCAGGGGCGCCTCACGGCGCTGAAGTCGGAGCGCCAGAGCTACCTCACCCTCCTCGGCAAGGCGACTTCGGTCGGCGACATCCTGCAGATCCAGTCGGCGCTCACCGACGTGGAGGCGCAGATCGAGGACATCACCGGTCAGATCGACGTGTTGGACGCGCTCTCCGCGATGGCCACGGTGACGGTGGACCTGGTGCCGCCCGCCGCGCCGGCCCCCCCGCCCCCGCACCGGCCCACGCCGCTGGAACGCATCTCGGCCGCCTTCGCCACATCGGTGCACGCCCTGACGGGCGGGGCGACGGCGCTGGCCCTCGCCCTGGCCTGGGCGCTCCCCTGGGCCGCGCTCGCCACGGGCGCCGTCATCGCCTTCCGCCGCTTCGGCCGGCGGGGTGCCCGGGCGTAGGTGGAGGGGCTGCGGCGGCGTGCCGCCGCAGCCCCTCCGGCCCTGGGCCCAGGTGGCCGGGCGGGGCGCCCGGGTGCCGCCTTTTCGCCGCGCGCGTCGGGCGGCGGCAGGTACGCCGGGAGGGAGGGAGAAGGCGCCGCCACTCCTCCCTCGGGGCGGTGGCCTGTGTTGAGGTTCTATGTCTCCCCCGCCGGTGACGACGCCTGGAGCGGCACCCTCCCCGACCCGCGGGCCGACCGCGGCGACGGTCCCTTCCGTACGCCGGCGCGGGCGTTGGGGGCGGCGCGCGCCCTCCCCCGGCCGCACGACCCGGTCGAGATCCGCCTGCGCGGCGGCACCCACTTCCTGGAGGAGCCGCTGCGGCTGGGACCGGAGGATTCCGGCACCACCCTGGCCGCCCACCCCGGGGAGCGCCCGGTCTGCAGCGGCGGCCGCCGGATCTCGGGCTGGCGCGCCGCGACGGTCCACGGCCGCGCCGCCTGGGCCGCCGCGGTGCCGGAGGGCTGGACGTTCCACGCACTCTTTGTGAACGGCGAGCGTCGTTTCCGGCCGCGGCTCCCCAAGGCCGGCTTCCACCGCATCGCCGCCCTGCCCGGGGTCACGGGCGAGACCCCGTGGCAGGAGGGCCAGGACCGGTTCGGCTTCGCCCCGGGCGACATCCGCGCCGACTGGCGCAACCTCGCCGACGTCGAGGCGGTGGTGCTGCACTTCTGGGTCGATTCGCACCTGCCGGTCGCCGCCGTCGACGCGGCCGACGGCGTGGTCCGCTTCAGCCGCACCAGCATCTTCCGCCTCACCGACGACTTCCGGCAGGGGGGTGCGCGCTACTACCTGGACAACGTCTTCGAGGCGCTGACGGAGCCCGGGGAGTGGTACCTGGACCACCCCACCCACACCCTCTACTACCTGCCTTTGCCCGGCGAGGACCCGGAGCGGGCGGAGGTCATCGCCCCCGTACTGTCGCAGTTGATCCGTCTGGAAGGCCTGCCGGGGGAAGCCGGCGCCGACGCAGGGGCCCACGTGCCGCAGGCCGGCGCCGACGCCGCCCCCGCCGCGCAGGCGCGGCCCGTCTCCTGCGTCCTGCTCCAGGGGCTCACCTTCGCCCACGCCGAGTGGCGGCTCCCGGCGGCGGGCCGCGGGGGCGCCCCCCAGGCCGCCGCCGACGTGCCCGCGGCCGTGCATCTGGAGCACGCGCACGGCTGCGCGCTGCGCGATTGCACGATCGCCCGCTGCGGCACGTACGCCGTCGCTGTGGGGCCGGGCTGCCGGGACACGGCGATTCACGGCAACCGCCTCGCAGATCTCGGCGCCGGGGGCGTCAAGGTCGCCGCCGGCAGCAGCGGCACGCGCATCACCCGCAACGAGATCACAGGGTGCGGCCGCACCTTCCACGCCGGCGTCGGCGTCCTCATCTTCAACAGCGGCGACAACGTCGTGGCGGACAACGCCATCTCCGACCTGTACTACACCGGGGTCTCCGTCGGCTGGGTCTGGGGCTACGGCGAAAGCGCCGCCCGCGGCAACCGCATCGAGCGCAACCACATCCACGACATCGGCCAGGGCATGCTGAACGACATGGGCGGCATCTACACCCTGGGCGTCTCGCCGGGCACGGTCCTGCGCGGCAACCTCATCCACGACATCCGCTCGGACGGCTACGGGGGCTGGGGCATCTACCTCGACGAGGGCAGCACGGACATCCTGGTCGAGGACAATCTGGTTTACCGCACCAAGACGGGCGGCTTCCACCAGCACTACGGGTGCGAGAACACGATCAGGAACAACATCTTCGCCTTTGCGGCCGAGGGGCAGATCCAGCGCACGCGCATCGAGGACCACAACTCGTTCACCTTCGAGGGCAACATCGTCCTCTGGGACCGCGGGCCCCTGCTGCACGGCGCCTGGCGGGAGCCGGCCGCGCGCTTCCGCCGCAACCTGTACTGGGATGCGTCAGGGAAACCCGTCGACTGCGGCGGGGGCCGCACGTGGGAGGCGTGGCGGGCCCTGGGCATGGACGAGGGGTCGCAGGTGGCGGATCCGCGCTTCACCGGCCCGGCGGAGGGGGATTTCACTTTGCCGCCGGACTCGCCCGCGCTGCGGCTCGGGTTCGTGCCGTTCCGGGCCGGACCGGAGGGGTGACATGGAGGCGGGAGGCGATGCCTGCCGCCTCCATGTCACCGACCGGCAACCCGGTGCGGGACGGGCCGGGGTGGGAGATGCCGCGGCAGGGGCAGAGACGCGCCGCGAAAAAGGGGGTGGCGCGGGGCCGGGATCTGCCGTGCCGGCGGCCGGCGTGTCTCCCAGCGGTTTTTGGGGCCGGTACCGACGAAACCCATCCCCCGGACAGATGAGGCACGGGACGGTGATCCGGCGGTCGTCCACGCGGGTGTTCCCTTGCTCGCCTGAACGCCTGAGGCAGCCGATCCCCTCCCACTGCCCAGGGACTCCGCCCACATGGCCGTGGGTGCGGCACATGGCAAACAGTTCCACGGGATCGAACGCCGACCGGCCACGACGTTACCTGTCTCGGCCCAAAGCGGTCCACGGCTGCCGGGCGGGGACCGGCCAAATGCGCACCTGCGACAGATAGCGCCGTAAGGCTTTATCCTGCACGGGGTGGTCGGAAGCGGACACCAGCGTGACATCGGCGTGCTCGGACAGCCAACCCCCGATCACCGTCCGCACAGTCCAGCGGCACATGCGCCCCTGGGTTGCCGCCGGGTGCCGCTCCGGGTCGGCGCGGCACCTGCGGGGGGGGATCGGGCCGGTCACGGCAGCCGGATGCGTCCGATCCCCTGGGGGAAGTCGAAGACGTTGTCGGGGTCGTACCGGCGCTTCACGGCGACGAGCCGGGCGACGTTGGCGTCGTAGTAGGCCGTCGGCCAGTCGGCGATGTCGCCGTCGATGTAGTTGACGTAGGCACCGCGCGTCCAGGGCAGCAGGGCCCGCCGGAAGCCCTCGACCCAACGGATCAGGGCCGGCCCCTCCGCCGGGTCGCTCCAGTACGCCTGGTACTGCAGGCTGTAACGGGCGCCGCGCCAGGGGTAGGCCGTGGCGTGGGGCGGGACGCGGGCCTCCGCTCCCCCGTGCAGATTGAACTGCACCTCCGTGTTGGGGCTCGGCGAGCGCTCCAGTTCGGCGAGCATTACGTCCACGGCGCGGCCGTCGAAGGGGTGGAACTGGAACGCCGAGGTGTTCTTGAACTTGTCAAGCGCCGGGTCCGCGGGCCGGTCCGCGGCCCAGCGGTGCAAAGGGGAGGTGAGGCGCACAGCACGGGAGGTGAGGCGCACAGCGCCGCCCTGCGGCGCGTCGGGCGCTGACCCTCCAGGGGAGGTGAGGCGCACAGCACGGGAGGTGAGGCGCACAGCAGGGGAGGTGAGGCGCACAGCGCCGCTCTGCGGCGCGTCGGGCGCTGACCCTCCCCCGCTCTGCGGCGCGTCGGCCGCCAACCCTCCCCCGCCCTGCGGCGCCGCCCCGCCGGAGGCCGAGCCCACGAAGCGGTGCACCGCATCGATGTACGGCTCGTAGACGATCTGCAGATCGGAAGGGGGCGCGGCGCGCAGCAACGGCTGGATTAGCCGGTCGAGCTCGGCGAAGGGGCCGACGAACTCCCCGATGGCGTTGATGTAACCGGCACTCTTGGCAGGGAGGATGAGGATGGGCGTGAGCCGGGGATCCAGGGTGTCCGGGTCGGCCCACGCCTGCCACGCCGCAAACACCGGCCGGATGGCGTCCCACGGCCAGACGATGCTGAACACGGTCACGTTGTCGATGGGCTGGACCCGAAACGTGAAGCGGGTGACGGCGCCGAAGTTCCCCCCGCCGCCCCCGCGGGAGCCCCAGAAGAGGTCCTCGTTCTGCCGCGCGTCCGCGACGACCACGCGTCCGCGGGCGTCGACCATCTCCAGCGCCTCCATGCTGTCGCAGGTCAGGCCGAAGGGGCGGGCGAGGAAGCCGAACCCACCCCCGAGGGCGAGACCCGCGATGCCGACGCCGGTACAGCCGCCGCCGGGAATGGTCACCCGGCCCTGGTCCCAGAGCGCGTCGTAGATCTGCCCCAGGTTCGCACCGGCGCCGATATGTGCGGTGCGGCGGGCCGCGTCCAGTTCCACCGCGTTCAGGGCGCTGACGTCGATCACCACGCCGTGATCCAGCACCGAGTAGTCCTCGTAGCTGTGCCGTCCGCTGCGGACCCGCAGCGGCACACCGTGCGCGCGGGACCACAGCACGGCGTCCCGCACGTCGTGCCCCGACGCGCAGAAGACCACATACAGCGGAAAGCGCTGGATACGCCGGTTGAAGTCCATCCGTGCGGCCTCGTATGCAGGATTGCGGCGGTCGACCACGTCGCCCGTGAGCGTATCGACCCGGTCTTCGGCCCTGTCCACGCCGCCCCACTCCCCCACTGGTCGCGGACAGGGTATGCGTCGGGGAGCGGCGCGGTCCGAAGCGGGTCCCGCGGGCGCATGGGCCCGCGAAAGAGGCGGAGGCCGCCGGGCACATGAGCCGCGACCATGTCGCGGCCAAAAACGCCCCCGGCCCCTGCGTTCCAACTCCGCCCCCCGCACCCCGCCGGCCGCGTGAAGCCGGTCCCAAGGGGTACGCCGCGAAAGCCGCAGCCGGCCTCGGTCGCGGCGTGAAGGGCCTTCAGGGACAGGGGGCCGGAGCCTGAGGGGGCCGCAGACGCGGCGAGAGGCCTTTTGCAGCGGCCGCCTGCGCCAGGCCCACCGCCCGAGCGTACGGCGCCGGGCCGGACCGCCCGAAGATCGCGAGTTCCCCGTCGCGCGCCACCCGGAGATCGGAGCCCGAGGGGGCGGCGCAGGCGGACCTGCGCCGCCCCCTCACGACACCCCCCACTTGAAGGTCATGATCCAGAACGAGAAGCCGACGATGCCCACGGCGATGACGAAGGCCAACGCCAGCACCGGGATCTGCCAGGCCTCACCGCCCGCCTCGCGCAGGTGCATGAAGGAGCCCAATTGCACGACGGCCTGCAGGGCCGCCAGCGCGATCACCGTCACCAGGAGCGCAGCCGGCGGCAGGAGGTGATGCATCACCGCCAGCAGGGCCAGAACCGTCAGCGCCACGGAGCCCGCGAAGCCCGCGACCTGCTTGCCCGGGAAGGCCACCGGCTCGAAGTGGGGCGCCAGGGCGCCGATCTCGACCTCCCCGTGTTCCCGCTGTTCCCGGTGTTCCCCCTCCCCGTGGCGCGCCGGCGGCTCCAGCGGTGCGGGGGCGTGCGTCACGGCATGCTGCGACATATCCCCTCATCCTCCCCTGCCGGGCGCGTCCGGCACGCCCGGCGCTTCAGCCGATCCGCCCGGCCAGGTACACGGCGCTGAAGATGAAGACCCAGATGATATCCAGGAAGTGCCAGTACAGGCTGAACACATACAGCCTGCGGGCGCTGACCGCGTTGAGCCCGCGGCGCCACAGCTGGACCAGGAGCGAGCCGGCCCACAGAAGGCCAAAGGAGACATGGAGGCCGTGGGTGCCCACCAGGGTGAAGAAGGCCGAGAGAAAGGCGCTTTTGTGCCATGTGGCGCCGAGGGCCACGTAGGAGGCGAATTCGTGGACCTCCATGCCCACAAAGCCCAGGCCGAGCAGCATGGTCACCGCCAGCCAGGCGGCCGCCCCGTTGCGGCTCCGCCGCCGCAACTGATAGACGCACAGGCCGCAGGCGAAGCTGCTGGTGAGTAGCAGCAGCGTCTCGGCGAAGGCCGGCCCGTAATGGAAGAGGTCCATCGGCGTCGGCCCGCCCGCGGTGCGCATCCCGTAGGAGGCGTATACCGCGAACAGGCAGGAGAAGAGCACGACGTCGGAGGCCAGAAACAGCCAGAAACCGAGGATGCCCAGGGCGCCGTGGTGGTCGGAGAACTCCAGCGGGACACGGCCGGCGCGGCCGGCTTCCAGCGGGGTGTTCATGCCTGCAACCGCCCCGCCGCGGCTTCGACGCGCAGCACCGCGTCGCGGCTGAGTTCCTCGTGGTCCTGGTCGTCGAACCACCCGCGCACCAGGAGGGCCACGACGCCGGCGAAACCGACGGCGGCGACGACCCACCAGGAGAAGACCATGCCCGCCCCGGCCAGAAAGAAGGCCAGGCCGATGAAGAAGGGCACCGCTGTGGGCCTGGGCATGGCAATGGGCTCGATTTCCCGGGCGCGCCATTGCGCGGCCACCGCCCCGCCCTCCCGCTTGGCGTGCCACCAGGCGTCACGCTCGGTGACCGTGGGGAGGCGGGCGAAGTTGTACTCGGGCGCAGGCGAGGGCAGCGACCACTCCAGGGTGCGACCGTCCCACGGATCCCCGGTCACGTCCCGCTCGCCGCGCAGCATGCTCCACACGATGTTGTAGACGAGCACGAGGAAGCCGGCGCCCATCACGTACGCGCCCAGCGTGGAGATCTGGTTGAGCGTGGTCCAGCCGAAACCGGCCGAGTAGGTGTACATGCGCCGGGTCATGCCCTCCAGCCCCAGGAAGTACTGGGGCATGAAGGTGACCCAGAAGCCGATGAAAAACAGCCAGAACGCCCAGCGGCCCTGCCGCTCGTCCAGCATGTAGCCGAACATCTTCGGCCACCAGTAGTAGAGGCCGGACAGGAAGCCGAAGACCACCCCGCCGATCAGCATGTTGTGAAAGTGCGCCACCATGAAGTAGCTGTTGTGGAACTGGTAGTCCCCGGGCACGACGGCCAGCAGGACGCCGGTCGCGCCGCCGACCACGAAGGTGGGGATGAAGGCCATCTGCCAGAGCATCGCGACCGTCATCCGCACGCGGCCGCCCCACATCGTCAGGATCCAGTTGAAGATCTTGACCCCGGTGGGAATGGCGATCAGCATCGTCGAGACGCCGAAGAAGGCGTTGACGGCGGCCCCGGCGCCCATGGTGAAGAAGTGGTGCACCCACACCCCGAAGCTGAGCAGGGTGATCGCCAAAAGCGACCCCACCATCGAGGGGTACCCGAAGAGCGTCTTGCGCGAAAAGGTCGAGACCACCTCCGAGAAGATCCCGAAGGCCGGCAGCACGAGCAGGTAGACCTCGGGATGGCCCCAGATCCAGAACAGGTTGACGTACATCATGGGCATGCCGCCGGCCGTGAGCGTGAAGAAGCTCGAGCCGAAGAGGCGGTCGAGCATTGTCAGCCCGAGCGCCACGGTGAGCGCGGGAAACGCGAAGAGGATCAGCGCCGAGGAGACCAGGGCCGACCAGACGAACAGCGGCATCTTCATCAGGGTCATGCCCCGGGCGCGCATGCCGAGGATCGTCGCCAGGAAGTTGATCCCGCTGGCGAGGGTCCCGATGCCGCTGATCAGGAGCGCCAACAGGTAGTAGTTCTCGCCCACCCCGGGATTGAAGGCCCGCTCCGTCAGGGGGGCGTACGCCGTCCAGCCGGCGTTGGGCGAACCGCCGACGACGAAGGAGATGTTGAAGAGGATGCCGGCGAAGGCGAAGACCCAGAAGCTGATGGCGTTCAGCCGCGGGAAGGCCACGTCCCGCGCCCCGATCATCAGCGGGATGACGGCGTTGTAAAGCGCGAACATCAGGGGCATCGCCATGAAGAAGACCATGATCGTCCCGTGCGTCGTGAAGATCTCGTCATAGTGCTCCGGGCCGAGGAACGTGCTGCCGGGCGCGGCGAGCTGCGTGCGCAAGAGCAGGGCGTCCACGCCGCCGCGGAAGAGCATGACCAGCGAAGCGACGAGGTACATGACGCCGATCTTCTTGTGGTCGACGGTGGTGACCCACTCCCGCCACAGCCAACCCCACTTCCGGTACCGGGTCAGCACGAAGAGGAGTCCGGCGACCGTCAGGAGGATGAGCCCGTCGGAGCCGAGCTCCATCGGCCGCAGGACGCCGGGGGGAAAGAGTTGCGCCAGGAGCGACATCCGCCGTCCACCCTTCCGGAGTGCTCGAATCGCCGCGCCGGGGCCGGGCCGGTCCCGGCTACGACGAGGGCGGGTACGTGTACATGCCGCCCGCCAACGTGAAGCCATGGGTCGCGGTCGGGAAGCTCCCCGCGGGATAGCCCGAGTAGGTCTCCACACCGACGACGGCGGGCTTCAGCAGCCCCTGGTAGTCGGCCGCCGTCATGGGCGGGTCGCCCTGCCGCACCCCCGCGACCCAGGCGGTGAACGCGGCCGGCGAGACGGCATCGAGGTGAAACTGCATGTGGGCGAAGCCGACGCCCGAGAAGTTCCCGCTCCGGCCCCAGTACTGGCCCGGCTTGTCGACCTGCAGCCAGAGCGGCAGCAACCGGCCCGGCATCGTGTACTCCATGCCGCCCAGCTGGGGGAGCCAGAAGGTGTTCATGGGGCCGTTCGCCGTCAGTTCGAAGAGAATCGGCCGGCCCGTCGGCACCTTCAGGTAGTCGACGGTGGCGATCTGCGCGCTCGGGTACTGGAACAGCCACTTCCAATCGAGTGAGGTGACGTCGACCACGAGTGGGTCCTGCGCGGGCGGCAGGCGGTCGAGCGCAAAGGTGGTGCGCACGGTCGGTATGGCGATGAAGGCGATGATGAGGATGGGAATGGCGAACCAGACGATCTCCAGACGGCGGCTGCCCTCCCAGTCAGGGAGGTAGGGCGCGGTGTTGCCGGGCCGGTCGCGGAAGCGGAGCACCGCGATCACAAACAGCGTGACGACGAAGAGGAATACGGCCGCCATGGGGATGGAGGCCATCTCCACGGCGTGCAGTTCGCTCTTCGCCACCGGCCCCACGGGGTGGAGCACCACGTAGTGCGGCCCGCAGCCGGTCAGAAGCGCCGCGGCCGTGGCCACGGCGGGGAGGAGGCGGGCAAAGCTCCGGCCCGGACGGCCGGTTCGGGAATTCCTGTCGGCGGCCGTTCCCGCCGAGGGGCGCCGACGGCCGGAAGGACGGTCCGCGACCGGCTCCCCACGCCCCCGTAACGGCTTTTCGCAGTGCGCTCCTCCACGGCACAACCCGGGTCACTCCTTCGATCCGAAAGCATCGGGGCCCGACCCTCCGTGCCGCGGCGTCCGGTCCCCGGAACCCGCGGGGCCGCGACCCCCGACAGGAGCGCCCACCACGGAACGGCTCCCTGACACGCGCGGCGGGTGCGCTCACGCGCCACCGGCCGGGTCGCCGGCCGGGCAGAGCGGCAGCGCGGGATCAGACCACGCCATGGCCATGTCGGCCAGGCACGCGCCGCCCAGACGGTGGAGCAGGTCGGCCTGGGCGCGGCGCCACACCGCGTGGGCGGGACACGTCGCCTCCAGGGCGCACGCGCCGGGACGGACGAGGCACCAGTTGAGGTGGATCGGTCCTTCGACGGCCTCCACCACGTCGCGCAGGCTGGTTTCCCGCGCGGGCCGGCCGAGCCGGAAGCCGCCGGCGTGCCCGCGGCTGCTCTGGAGCAGGCCGGCGGCGCGCAACCGCTGGGCCACCTTGCCCAGAAAGGGCGCCGGCAGCCCCTCGCGCCGTGCCAGGTCCGCCACGGTGATGGCCTGGTCGGGACCGCCCGCGGCGGCGCCGAGCATCAGGCGCACCCCGTAGTCCGCGGCACGGGTCAGTTGCATCGAGACCGCCTCCGCCCCGACTCGGTTTCAACGGCGGAATGCTTTCAGAGTCGCGGCCGTGCGCTCCCCCGCCCGACCGGGCCTTTGAATCGGCCTAAAGGGACCTGTTCGGTGTGATTTGGTGCGGGTGACCACTCAGCAGCCCGCCGGATCGACGAGCCCGCTGCCGATGGCCGGGGCCCGCAGATGTGCCCCGGGGTGCCCACTTCGTGCCGCCGTAGCCACACGAGGTCGTTGCGGCGCGCCGCCGTGGAGGGCGGGGCGCGGGAGCGGCTGGCGGCCGGGGACGGGCACAGCAACCGGCAGGACCGGGGAAGCGGGCACGTGGACAGGGCGCGGCGCGCCGGCGCACAGGACGGGGCGCGGGGACGGCTGGCGGCCGGGCCCAGCAACCGGCGGGACCGGGGCAACGGGCACGTGGACAGGGCGCGGCGCGCCGGCGCACAGGACGGGCGCGGGCGCGCGGGGACGCGGGGACGGCAGATAACGGGGGCGCGGGGACGGCACCGGACGGGCACGGCGACCGCAACTTCCGGGGAAGCGGGCCTGTGGCCCGGGGCGGCAGCGCCGCCGCGGAGGACGGGCGCGGGCGCGCGGGGACGCGGGGACGGCAGATAACGGGCGCACGGGGACGGCACCGGACGGGCCCTGCGACCGCAACTTCCGGGGAAGCGGGCCCGTGGACCGGGGCGGCAGCGCCGCCGCGGAGGACGCGTGCGGAGGCGGCAGCGCACGGGAGTGCCGGCGCCCTGGAAAGCGCTGGCCGCGTTAGGGCAGCCCGCACCGTTCTCAAGAGGACTCTTGCATCGGCCACGCCGCTCGGCCTCTCCCCAACGGGCGCCCACGGGCCACGGACTTCACCCGGCCGACGGTTGTGGCGAAGCCGCCGGTCCGCCGAACAGAGCCCGCAGGCGCGGCGCGTCGAAACCGGCGTCCTGCAGAGGTTGGCCATGCCGTGCCAGCGCGATCAGCAGGTGGCGGTCTCGGCCGCACCGAACGTGGCCCTCCTGGCGGCGGCAACTGCTCAGCACCCCGGAGAAGGCGGGGTAGGCCGGAGGCGTTTCACCTCCAGCCCCCCACAGACCCCGTCCACCCGACTCCGAAGCCCACTGGCTCCTCCCTCTTGGCTCAGCCATACGCCTCCACGGGTTCGCCCGTCCCCTGACACCGGCGGGCGGATGCAGGAATGTCCTGCACCCACGACGCCGATCAGCCGGGGAAGTCCGGTGTGTGCCGACGGCTGGCGCGGATGGACTGGAGCAGTAGCCGCTCCGCACCCCCAGGGCGATGCTGCAAAAGTCGATTCCGGAGTCGGGCCTGAGCCTGGAGGCACTGGGGGACAAGGACCTTCGGCGCAGTGGCCTCGCAAAAGCGGACTTTTGCAGCGGCCACCTACCGGAATAGCAGTGCCGCCGCGGCGACCACCACCCACGGACCGAGCAGCGCGATGGTCGCCAGGAGGCGAGCGCGCGCATCCAGACGGTATGGTGCGGCGGGGCGGCCGAGATCGCGCAGGCATGGATCCAGGTCGGCCTGCGGCGCCGCGGACAGCGTGACCCGCGCGAACTCGCCCGGATTCCAGGTGAAGACGGTGTGCTCCCGACCGTCCGAAACCGAGACCCGCCAGCCGTAGGGCCCCGAACCGACCGACCGAACGGCGACAAGGCCCCGCCACGGCACTCGGACGGGAGCCCTGAACGGGCGGGCGATGGCGAGGATGTCCCCGTCGGCGTACGCGCCGTGGCCAAACGTCCACGCCGCCGGATACCACGCGTAGGCCATCAGGAACAGTAGTTCCGACCGGTGGAGGGCCGGTCGGTGCAGCAGCCACCCCGTGAAGCCGCCGGCCGCGGCCACCGAGACCATCACGGTCGCGGCAAAGCTGAGGGCCTTCTGCCGGCCGCTGAGATCCACAGGCTTGCGCACGGGCGTCCCCTTCATGCGGCGGATGGGCGGATTGGGGTCGGGAGCCAGGTGGCGCGCCCCAGCGGCGGCGACGGCAGATGGGCATGCCGGACACCCGAACACATGATGCGCCAATGGCGGCAGTGTTGGAAGGGGGAACGCCTGCGCGTGGGGCCATCCCCCGGAGCGATCCGCCTCTGCACCCGTCGTCGCGCCTGGCCGGCCGGCGGCCGAACGCAGAAACCGTCGCTTCCGCGCGGGGGCCGGGGGCGGGCCGGAAGGGAACGGAAACCCCAGTACCCCGGTTCCCGGGGGTGCTGGGGTTTCCTTCCGCGGGCTCACACCACCGGTTGCAGAACGAGCAGGGCGGCGTCCGGGACATGGGTGCGCACGTGTTCGACGAGGGTCTCCGGTGAGGGCCCGGCCTCGGCATCCGCCTCGATCACGACCACCCGTGGGGCCTGCGCCGCGACCAGCGCCGCCGTCAGGAGGAGCCCGCGTCCGGGCGCGCCCGCCCGCCACACCTCGGCCTGGCGGTCCAGTTCAGCGCTGCCGTCCCCCAGGCCGAGGACCTTGAGGCCGGGCCCGATGTCGCGTTCCAGTCCGGCCGCCCACTGCAGCAATTCCCGCACAGTGGCCTCGCCGAACGGGTAGTCCGCACAGATCCAGCCGACGCTGCGGCGCCAGGCGTCGGCGGGCAGGGCGGAGACGTCCGCCTCGCCCAGGCGCACCCGCACCGCATGGGGCCCGTCGAGCCCCAGCAGCGCCTGACGCACGGCCACCGCCGCCGCCAGCGGGGTCCGCAGCGTGGTCACCTGACCGGGATTCAGGCGGAAGGCCGGGGGCTCGGCGCCCCGCACGGGCTCGACCACGATCGCCGCCGCCACGTCGGGCAGCGCCGCCGGTGTGTCGCCCTGCAGGTGCTCGTGAGCCTCCCGCTGGTACTCGTGCAGCCGGTCCAGATTGCTGCAGATGCCGTAGATCGCCACGTAACTGTCCACGCCACCGCCCATGCCGACGTATTTGCCGGCATAGCTCATGACCGCGGTCAGCGTGCCGAGGAGCAGGTGGCCCCGGATGATGGCGGCACCGCCGACCATCCAGAACACGACGGTGACGGCGTTGCCCCACAGCCCCTCGACCGAACTCCACCAATTGCCGCGCAGGTACTGCACCAGGCCGAGCCGGTACAGGAGGTCGTTCAGCCGCCGGCCCACATCCAGGGCCTCCTCGCCCAGGTTGCAGGCACGGATGAGCGTGGCGCGCGCGGCCGTGCCGACGCCGTGCAGTTCCGACGTCATGGCCCCGACCACGGCGAACATGCGCTCCTGCAGGCGGGCGTTGAGACGGCCGACCCAGATCGCCAGAACGGCGAAGGGCACGGCGACGGCGAGTGTCAGGACCCCGTAGCGTGGCCCCAGGACCCAGAGGAGCACCATGCTCGGGATGTTGGGGATGATCATCCAGGTCACCATCTTGATCATGGCGTCGGTCCCCGAGAAGATGGCGTTCACGTCGTTGACCGCGCGCGAGTTGATCTCCGCGGTGCTGTGCGCCGTCAGGAAGGCTTGCGGCGTGCGGACCAGCCCGGCGAAGAAGTCGTCGCGGATGTCCCCGCACATCCGCTTGCCGCCCGTCTGGACGAAGGTCGTGGTGAAGGCGATGTTCGCCAGGCCGTAGGTCACAGAGAGCGCGATCAGAAGCAGCGCGGAGACCGTGAGGACGTGCGCCTCCTTGTGCCCGACGCCGGTATCGATGATCCGCTTGGTGATCAGGGGCGAGACGGCGGAATTGACCGCGGCGGCCCCCGAGCCGAGCACCAGGATCGTCACCCAGTACACCCAGTAGCGGGCCATGTACGCGAAGAGCCTCTTGAAGGGCTCGACGAAGCGGGCGCTGCGCGGTGAGCCGTGGCGCCGCAGCCCGAGGCCCGCCCACCAGCCGGGTCCGTCCGCCGCGAGCACCTCTGTCGACCAGGCGTCCGAGGCGCCGGGATCCGGCCGCCGTGCCGCCCACCACGCCGGCGTGCCAGCGCCGGATTCCATACGGCCGTCCAACCGCCGGGCCACCCAGCGGGTGCCGGGAACCAGGGCATCCCCGTCCGGCTGCACGCGGACCACCGCCGGTCCGAACTCCTCCCATCGGACGCCCAGTCCCTCGGGCTCCCCCACCACCACCCAGACGGGGGCGCCGCGCAGTTCGGCCGCCACCACGCCCGCCAGCAGCCGCTGGTCGGGGGTGACCCCCGCGCCATCGAGCGCCTCGTCGGGCGGCAGCGCCGGGACCGGATGGGCACAGCGCCGGGACGCCTGCGCCCACAGCGACGCCCAGCGGGCCTCGGCGATGTCGGTCGCCCCCGTCCCGGCCGGCGCCGGTCCCGCCCCGGCGGCACGGGTCCACAGCCCGCGCGCCGTGAGGCCGTGCACCGCCGCGGGGGTGCCCGCCACGGCGGCCGCTCCGGATGCGGCCGGGGCGCCGTCCAGGGTGAGCCGGCCGCTGGCGAGCGGGTACCAACCCGCGAGGGCGCCCGCCCAGATCCAGGCGGCGTCGGGGCGGGGGGACTCGTCCAGCAGCGTCAGGACCTCCCCGCTGCGGACGGCGATGTCGATCCCGGACGCGAACACCCTCCCCGCGGCGCCCTCCAACCGCCCCCCCTCCACGGCGAAGGCATGGGGCCCGGCGGCGACCGCCGCGGCGGCAGGTGCGTCGGCCGCCGCGCCGCCGTCCGCCTGCCGGGCCTCGAGATCGGCGGCGACCCGGTCCGCCACGGCGGCCAGGCTGCGCAGGGAGAACCACAACTCGGCCAGGTTGTGGATCGGGCCATCCAGTTTACCGATCAGGGTGATGGTGGCGAGCACCACCCCGAGCGTGACCGTCCCGCCCAGGATGGCGTGGCCGCCCACCAGCCAGAGGATGCCGACCGTCGAGCCCTGGATGACCTGGAAGAGGTTGTCGTACCAGTGAAAGAGCACACGGGCGTAAATCGAGGCGTTGGTCAACTCCCGGTTGCGGCGCCGGAAGTCCGCCGCCAGGGCGCCCTGGCGCCCGAGAAGCTTGTCCCGCAGGGCCGCGACCGGCGAGAACGTTCCGAGCACAAAGCCGGTGATCTCCGCCAGCTTCTCGTACTGGCGGTGGATGGCGCCGTATACGATGCGGCCCCACCACACGCCCACGGCGATGGGGATGGGCAGCAGGATCAGACTCCAGAGCGCCAGGCGGGTGTCCAGAACAAAGATCGCGATGACGGCCGCGATCAGGGTGACGATGTTGTTGACCGACGAGGTGACGGTGTTGATGACGCCCGCGATGCCCGTGAACACCGGGGAGTCGCCGCCGGCCACCCCCACCTCGTTCACCGTGCGGACTATCGTCGCGGCCGCGCCGCGGCCCACCAGGCGATGCAGCGGCAACCGCAGTTGGTGCGTGAGGACATCCTGGCGCAGCCGCCAGACGACCACGCTGGAGGCCCAGGCTCCGAACCAGCCGTTCGCGGCGGAGAGCAGGGCGAGGAGGACGAAGATCTCGGCCAGGTGGAGGCCGGAGGCGGAAAGCGCGGTCAGGGATCGCTGCTTGATGTCGACGTTGATGATCTGCTTGACCACGAAGGCCGGGAGCACGCCGAGGTAGGCCTGGGCGAAGATGGTGATCAAAAGCCCCACGGCGCCGATCCAGGCGTAGCGCAGGTAACCGAGCAGATGCCAGATGCCGCTCAGGTTCAGCTTCTCCGGCGGGCGGGTCGGGAGCTGTCCCCCGAGCGCGTCCGCGCGCCAGAACCAGAAGCCGTCGAGGTGCACCCGTTCCGACCATGTCGGCCCCCTGCGTCGCGGAGGCGCTTCCGGGGACATGCCATCACCCTTCAAACCGACTTCCACCCCCTGGTACGGGTAGGTCTCGGCTACCACACATGGCACGCCTATCCCTGTGCAGGAAGTAACCCGCATCGAAAGCGGGGCGCCCGCCCCCGGCGAATCCGCGCGACCGCCGGCCCGCGGCGCCACCGGCATGTTCGGCGGCAACCGGACCCGCGGACACGCCCGGCCCTCGCGACCCGCCACCGCGGCGCCGGCCCTTCGCCCGCCGCCGGACGGTGCATCCGCGGCGACGATGGCGGGCCGAGGCCCCGCGGCATCCAGAAGAGGTGCGCCCCGTGCCGGGGAAGAACGTGGACCGGCCGGGCGCCTCCCGGTCCCTCGCGCCTCCGCCGGCACAGCTTCGGAGGGCGCTCGCGCCTGTCCCCGGGGCACGCGCCGCGATGCGGGAGTTCCCCGTCCCCCTCCGTCCGCGATGACCGCCGGCGGGAGACGGACCGGGCGAGGCGACCCGCGCCCGGTCCGTCTCCCCGAAAGGACGCGTGGTGCCGAAGTGAGACGCTCCATCGCCCACGATGCGCAGAGCCTGATCCTGGACGGCCGCCGGCTGCAACTCGTCTCCGGGGCCTTCCACTACTTCCGCGTGCCGCGCTCCGAGTGGGCGGACCGGCTGGCCAAGTCCAAGCAGGCCGGCCTGAACACCATCGAGACCGTCGTGCCCTGGAACGCCCATGAGGGCCGCGAGGGCCGCTTCGACTTCGGCGGCAACCGCGATCTGCAGGCCTTCCTTCGCCTGTGCGGGGATCTCGGACTGCACACCTTCGTCCGGCCGAGCCCCTACATCTGCGCCGAGTGGGACAACGGCGGCATCCCCGCCTGGCTGGCGGGCAAGAGCGGCGCCGCCTTCCGGCGCAGTAACCCCGTCTACCTGGCCCACATCGCGCGCTGGTACGACGAACTGATCCCCAGGATCGCCGGGGAGCAGTGGACGCGCGGGGGCAGCGTGATCCTGGTGCAGATCGAGAACGAGTACGCCTACTTCCAGGACGCCCAGGACGCCTCGTACATGGAGTTCCAGCGCGACGCCCTACGGGCGCGGGGCATCGAGGTGCCCCTGTGCACCTGCGACTGGCCGGGGAAGGGCACCCCCCTGCCGGGTACGTTCCAGGGCGGCAACTGCGGGTCCGGCTTCCGCGAGGCGATCGCGACCCTCCGGCGGGTGCAGCCGGACGCCCCCGCCTTCATCACCGAGCTCTGGCTGGCCTGGTTCGACGCCTGGGGCGGGAGGCACCACACGCGGCCCGCCCGCGACGTGGCACGCGCCCTGCGCGAGGTCCTGGCCGCGGGCGGCCACTACAACTTCTATATGTGGGCCGGGGGCACCAACCCCGGCTACACGGCCGGGCGCACGACGACCGGCGACTACGGCGCCTTCATCACGACCAGCTACGACTACGACGCCCCGATCGGCGAGACGGGGAACCTGACGCCCAAGTACCACGAGTGCCGACTCGTCAACTGGCTGGCCCAGAGCCTCTCCGACGTCTTCGCCGGCTCCGCCGAGGCGCAGACGCGCTGGCGCCCCACCAACCCCGAGACCGACCTGGTCGCGCGCCGGGGCCCGGCCGGCACCGCGCTCTTTCTGCGTAACCGATCAGAGAGCGCCCAGGCGGTGCACCTCGAGGCGGGCGGCGCCCGCTTCCCGGAGGCCTTCGACTGGACGATCCCCGCGCGGGAGACGGTGATCCTCCTGGAGGACCTCCGTCTGACGGAGACGACCACCCTTGCCCGCTGCAGCGCCGAGGTCCTGGCCCTCGTCGGTGGGAGCCTGCTGGTGTACGGCGAGCCGGGGGCGTTCTGTGAGGTGGTGGGCGCCTCCGGCACCGTCGCGGCGACCTTCCCCGAGGACGCCACGGCCCGCGTCCTGCCGCTCGGCGACGCGCGGGTCGTCCTGCTGAACCGCGCCACGGCCGGCGTCACGTGGATCGAGGACGGGGCGTGGCGCATCGACCCCGCCTACGGCCGGCGCGCCGGACGCGCGGCGCTGCCCGACCTCGATTGGGAGTGGGCGGACCCCCTGGCCGCGCTCGATCGCCGGCCGGCGGCCACGTGCCCGACCCTACTCCCGCTGGAGGACTTCGGCATCCTGCACGGCTATGGCTGGTACCGCACGCGCTTTGCGCATCCGGGCGGGGAGACCGCGCTGGTCCTGCCCGGTGTCCACGACCGGGCCACCGTCTTTGTGAACGGCGAGCGCCAGGGCGTGATCGGCTCGTTCGCCGAGTTCGCCTGCGTGCCGATCCGGGCGCGGCCGGGAGACAACGACCTCTGCATCCTGGCCGACCCCCTCGGCCGGTACACCTTCACCTCCCGGATCGGGGAGCGCAAGGGCCTGAAGGGTACGGCCCACCTCGGCGGGGAACCGGCGGACATGCCCCCTTGGACGCCTGCCGGCGGCCGGCACGAGATCCCCCTGCCCTGGCACCCCGGGACGGGGCTGCTGCTGCGCATCGCCGGCCTCACCAACCGCCCGGCGACGATCGGCGTCGACGGCCATCCCCTGCACCGGCACCGCAGCATCGGCGACGACGACGAGTGGGTGGAGCTCGACGTCACTCCCCACCTGCGCCCGGGGGGCAACACCCTGTGGATGGAGGGGGAACTCCAGCCACTGCCCCACGTCCGCGCCGTACGCTACGACCTGTTCGGCCAGATCGCCGGTCCGTGGCTGGTGAGCGGCGGCGTGGCCGGCGAGCCGGGCGAGATCGACATCGACGCCTCCGCCTTCGACGCCCTGCCCTGGGCACCGCTCGCGGCGGGGGCGCAGAGCGCGGGTCGGCCCGCGCTCTACCGGGCCTCGTTCTCGCTCGATCTGCCCGACGGCGCCATTCCGGTGCAACTGCTCACGCAAGGACTCCGCAAGGGCGTGGCCTGGATCAACGGCCACCACCTGGGCCGGTATTGGGACCTCGGGCCGCAGAGGGCCCTGGTTGTGCCGCGTGAGTGGCTGGCGGCCGAAAACATGCTCGTGATCTTCGACGAGGAGGGGCGCCGGCCGGAGGGCGTCCGGCTGATCCAGCAGGAGGGGTTCGTCGAGGCGTAGCCCTCGCACAGGCCGGAGTTGGCGCGAAGAAGCACGGACCGGGGGGCATGTGCCGCGACCGCGTCGCGGCCGAAAACGCCCCCCTGGCCCCTGCCGTCTCCGCCACCACCCCATAAGGCGCCTGCTTGGACCGAGGGACAAGGGGCACGGCAGCAGCGGACTCTCAAGAGAGGCGACGACCCCACGGTGGGGGGAGTACCGACCGCCCGCCGCGACGGAGACCCGACGAGAGCACGCTCGGGGGGGGTGCCTACGCGGGCAGGCGCTCCAGCACCGCCCTGACGTTCATCACCCCCAGCCGCGGGCTGGAGAAGACCGGCCGGCCCGTCAGCGCGGCCAGGCCCTCCTCCATCCGCGCCATGGACCCCTGCGCCAGCACCAAGGCATCCACCCGGTCCGCCAGCCCCCGCGCGGTCTCGGCGAGCCGCCGGTCGTGCTCCTCCGGGCGCCCCGCCACCAGGGCATCGTACGCCCCTTCGGCCAACCCCTGCACCAGCGACACCTGCCTGCCCAGGCGAGCCGCCGTCGTCTGCATCAGCCGCACCGTGGGCCCCAGCGTGGTGGGCAGGGTGGCCAGGACCCCGATCGCCCCGTAGCGGGACACCGCCTGCTCGGCCATCGACTCGTCGATCTGCACGATCGGGACCCTCACGAACGCCCGTGCCGCCGCCGCCACCTCGCTGACGGAGGAGCACGTGCTGAAGATGACGTCGGCGCCCATATCCTCGGCCTGGTGGTAGTACTGCGTCAGACGCCGGGCGATGGCCGGCGTGATGCCGCCCCCCTGCAACTCCGCAATGATGCCGTCGTCCAGGATGTTCACCAGCCGGCACTCCGGCAGGAGTTCGGCAAACACCGCCTTCACCGGATCGATCAGCCCCTGGCCCGTGTAGACCGCCACGACCGTGCGCACCTTCCCGGCAGCCCCCTCTCCGTGCGGCCCCGCCGGCCGCCTCACCAGACGAGTTCATTCTCAGGGGCACGCAGGGCGCCCTCCCGCAGCGGCGCCCGGTCCCACACCCGACGGCCGTTGTAGAGGGGCCGCGTGGCCCCCGCGGGGCGGATGCCGACGACGTCGTCGCCGCGCCACGTCGCCTCGAAGGGTTGCCCCATGGCGGTCTCCGCGGTGCTGCGCCGGCTCAGGGGGAAGGTGACGGTGATGCGCTCGCCGGCCCGCGCCCGGCCGAGCAGCAGGAACCGCTGCCGGATCCACGTCCCCGGGTCCCGGCCGTGCCCCTCGACGGTCTCGCCGCGGTGGGACCGGGTGAAGCGGACCTTGGCGTAGCCGGCCCACTCCGGGATGCGCACGGCGAGCCGGGCCAGGTCGCGGTGCACGAGCAGGTCGACCCGGCCCTCGTGGGGCAGGTGGCTGTGCACGTCCAGCCAGCGGGTGCCCCGGTTGAGGAGGAGGTTGACGTGCACCGTGCCCTGGTCCTCGGTGACGGCGTTGCTCCACCCGAGGAAGAGGCCGCGGGGTCGTCAACCCCAGCAGGACCGCCCGCTGATCGATGAGGTTGGCGTTGGGCTCCCAGGAATAGTTCGGGTTCCGCCGCCGGTAGCTCATCCCGTCCGCCCCGAAGAAGCCGAGGAGGTTCTCGCGATACCGCTCCTCCACGTCGGTGCCGACGGTCGAGCCGGACATGTGCCGCGCGAGGATCGCGGCGTCGACCAACCGGCCGTGCGAGGAGCCGTAGTCCCAATCGCCGTGGGACATGTAGGCGGGGCGGCTCATCAGGTTGGCGCTGAAGAACGGGATGTGGTCGAAGTCCCGGTCGGCCACGCCCGCGATGGCGTTCAGGGCCTCGGCGGCCCGTTCCTCCAGCATCAGCGTGTCCGGGATCCGTCCGCTCTCCAACAGGCCTTCGTCCCCTTTTCCGGTCGTCGCGCCCGGGCGGGGCGGCATGCGGGCACCATCGCCGTCGCCCACGGCCGCGTCGGCGGACGGGGGCGTGGTGGGGCATCCCGGCCATCTACGACGCCACCGCGATGCGACCTGCCGGCCTGGGGGGCCGGCGGACGGGGAATGGGCGGATGGGGGAAGCCCGGGCCGGCGGGGGGCGGGAGCACGGGGACACGGGAGATAAACACCGGTACACCGACGGGGCAGGGGATGGCCGGACCACGTAGAAGCCGTCGCCGGGGGTGCCGGACGTGCCCATGGATGCAGAACTCAAGGCATATCTGGACGCCATGCGGCAGGAGACCCGGGAACAGTTCGCCCAGGTCAACCTCCGCCTCGATGCCCAGGAGCAGCGGTTGCTCCAGGTCAACCTCCGCCTCGATGCCCAGGAGCAGCAGTTGGCCCAGCTGAACCTCCGCCTCGATGCCCAGGAGCAGCGGTTGGTCCAGGTCAACCTCCGCCTCGATGCCCAGGAGCAGGCGATCCGTCACCTCGCCGTGAGGCTGGACGGCATCGAGCACCAGATCAATGCCGTCGCCGAGGGCCACGGTGTCCTGGTCCACGCCATCGACGAACGGACCGAGGGCGTGCGTTTGGAGGTACGGACCCTCGCGGCGCTGCTGCGCGGTTGGCGCACCATGGGCGCCGACCAGCACGAGTCGGTCCGTACTCGCGTAGAGGTGCTGGAGAAGCAGCTCGGCATCCGCTGACGCCCTCATCCCCTCGCCGGGGCATGGGGCCGGGGAGAGGAAGGAGACTGCGGCGGTGGAGCACGCCCGCATCCCCATCCAGGGCGAAGCCCTCATCCGCGACTGCACCGAGGATGATCTGGCCGAACTCATCTGGTACAGCCGCGGCGGCGCCGGCGTCGTGAAGGAACGCTACCTGCGCTGGGCGTTCGAAAAGGCGGCGCGGGGAGAGGGGGTCTTCCTCGCGGCTCGTTTTCGCGACCTGGCCTTCGGCCGCTGCCAACTGCACTGGCGAAGCACAGGCAACCCCCACCTCGCCGACGGCGCCACCAGCGCCGAACTCGACGACCTCTTCGTCCATTCCCCGTTTCGGGGCTTCGGCGTCGGCCGCGCCCTGGTGCGCACCTGCATCGGTCTCTCCGACGCACGCGGGTTGCGCTATCTGCGGGTGGGCGTGCAGGCCTCCAACGCGCGGGCCATCGACCTTTACACCTCCGAGGGCTTCGTGGACGGCGGCCCCGGTATGCTGCGCTGGCAGGACTGGTCGATGGCGGTGCGCATCATGGAGCGCGACCTGCGGGCATAGGGGCCGGCGGCCGCCGCCTCGGCCGTGCATGGACGCAGGGCCGAGGCGCGCCCTCTACGCCGGGGGGAAGGAACGGGTCACCGGGTCACTCCTCTCCATCCCTTGCTGTCTTCGCCCGACTACCGGGGCTCGACTCCCCCACTTCTATGACGACGCGGCAGGCTTCACTTCCCGTTGCGGCCTGGTTGGCTGTGCGGACCCTCCCCTGCCTCGTGGTGTGGGACCCTTGCGCCATCTGCCCTCCCAAGGTCTGCTCGCTTCCCTGCTGACCACGCGCGCAAGGGGGGATATGGGCGAGGGCAAACCCAGTCCCCCAAGCACGGCACACCACCGGCCGCCCCGCCCCCAGATCGCCGGCGCGCAACGGCGCCAGGGGCCGGGGGCGCATGGGCAGCTGCGCTGTCGCCGGCCGCGCGCCCCCGCCGGCCCCTGCTCACACCACGTGCACGCGGTAGGCGCGCATCCAGGCGTCCACCTGACAGAGGTAGGCGTAGAACTGGGCACCGCTCATCGTCTGCCCGAACCACTGCACATCCGGCGGGCCGTCCTGTTCCAGGTAGCTCCCGAGGAAGCGCCGGTCGACCAGTTCCCGCAGCGGGGAGGACGGATCGGCCAGGATCCCCCGCAGCCACCCACGCACGGCAGCCAGGTAGGTGGGGTTGAAGGTGCGCGGGTACGGCACCTTCTTGCGCCCGAGCACGTCCTCCGGCAGCACGCCGCGCAGGGCGCGCCGGAGAATGCCCTTGGCCTGCCCGTCACAGGTCTTCATGGACCAGGGGATGTTCCAAACATAGGCCACCAGGCGGTGGTCGCAGAAGGGCACGCGTACCTCCAGCCCCACCGCCATGCTCATGCGGTCCTTACGGTCGAGGAGGGTGGGCAGGAAGCGGGTGATGTTCAGGTAGAGGATCTCGCGCATCCGGGCCTCGCGCGGCGACTCCCCCGCCAGTCGGGGCACCTCCGCCAGCGCCTGGCGGTAGCGGTCGGCGATGTACTCCTCCGAACGGACGCGCGCACGGACCTCCGGGGAGAGGACCGCGGCGCGGAGGGCGGTCGCTCGCGCCCAGGGGAAGGTGTTCGCGGTGATGGCTTCCTCCCAGTGGCACCAGGGATAGCCGCCGAAGACCTCGTCCGCGGCCTCGCCGGAGAGGCCGACGGTGGTCTCACGGCGGATCTCGCGGCAGAACAGGTAGAGCGAGGAGTCGACGTCGGCGAGGCCGGGTAGGTCGCGGGCGGTGACGGCCCGCGTCAGGGCCTCCGCCTGCTCGGGGGTGTCCAGCGTGACCACGCGGTGGTCGGTGGTGAAGGCCTCCACCATGCGCGCCGCCCATGGGGCGTCGGGATCGGTGTAATAGGCCGTCGGGGCGAAGTCGCGGTCGGTCCCGGCGAACTCCAGGGAGTAGGTGCGCAGGGGACCCCGCCCGGTCTGGGCCAGGTGGCGTGCGGCGATGGCCGTCACGGCGCTGCTGTCGAGGCCACCGGAGAGGAGCGTGGCGATGGGCACGTCCGAGACCAGTTGCCGCACGACTGTGTCGCACAGGAGGTCGCGGACGGTCGCCGCCGTGGTCTCGAGGTCGTCGGTGTGCGGCGCGGAGTGCAGCCGCCAGTACGCCCGGACCCGGACGCCGCGGGCGACGTCGAAGGTGAGTGTGCTGCCGGGCCGCAGTTCCTGCACGCCGCGGAACACCCCCACCCCGGGCGTGCGGGCGGGACCGAGGGCGAAGACTTCGCCCAGCCCCTCCGCGTCGATGGCGGCCGGGATGTCCGGGTGGACGAGGAGCGACTTGAGTTCGGAGGCGAAGACCAGCCCCCGGGCGCGGCAGGCGTAGAAGAGCGGCTTGACGCCCAGGCGGTCGCGGGCCAAAAAGAGCGTGCGGGCGCCCTGGTCCCAGACGCCGAAGGCGAAGATGCCGTTGAAACGCTCCACGCAGGCGGGTCCCCACTCGATGTAGCCGCGCAGCAAGACCTCGGTGTCACAGCGGGTCGTGAAGGTGTGGCCCCGGGATTCCAGTTCCGCCCGGAGTTCCGCGGTGTTGTAGAGTTCGCCGTTGTAGGTGAGGACGAAGGGCTCCTCGGCCGGGGGCTCTGCGTCGGCCGCCGGGAGCGGTGCACGGTCGGGGGTTCGGCTGGCGAGGGAGAACGGGAGCGCGGGGGCGGGCAGCACGCGGCGGCTCCGGATCATGGGCTGGCGGCCGCCCTCGGGATCGATGACCGAGAGGCGGCGGTGGACGAAGGCGGCGTGCGGGGTGATCCACGCCCCCTCGGCGTCCGGTCCGCGGCAAGCGAGCCGGTCGCACATCGCCGCCAGGGCGGGGCGCTGCTGCGTCAGGTCGGCGTCCCAGTCGATCCAGCCGGCGATGCCACACATCAGGCGGTCAACCTCCTTGGGGCCGGGCGGCTTGAGTCCAACGCGGCGAGACGCCCGGCCCCGACGAGCGTCTCGGCACCGGGATGGGGACCTGACCACGGGACCGGGATCAGGGTCCGGGTACGGCTGCCGGGAGGCCCGGAGCGTCACGGCCGGAGGTGGGCACGGGACCCGGAACGGCCGCCCCGGCACACGGGCCACAGCACGGGAACCGGCGCGCCCGGCAGCCTCCGGCGGGCAACCGGCGCGGGCGCGGGGGCAGGGCCCGTATCACGAGCCCCGGACGCGCCTCGGGCGCCCCGCACGGCTCAGGGTAGATTTCGGCGGCCCCTCGGGTGCCTGTCTTGTCAGGGAAGGGGAAGTCGGTGGGAAGCGGGCCATCCGCCGGAGAACACCCCGGTTGGACGGACGGTGGGCTGGGGAGGGGACGGGTGTGGCGGATGTGGATGTTCCGGACGGCCTCCTCCGGGACGCCGTCGCGCTCTGCCGGCAACTCGCGGGCTGGGCCGCGGGGGAGATCTCCCGGTCTGCGGGGACCGCAGCCGCGACGGCACGATCCAAGACAGACGCGGCGGACTGGGTGACCGACGCCGACCTGCGTGTGGAGCGGTACGCGCGGCAGATCATCGCCGGGCACTTCCCTGGGCACCGGCTCCGCGGCGAGGAGCACGGCGAGGGCGGCGCCACGGACAGCCCGTTCACCTGGTACCTGGATCCCGTGGACGGCACGTGCAACTTCGCCAACGGGGCGCCCTGGAGTTCGTTCAGCGTCGCCCTGCTGCATGGGGAGGAGCCGGTGGCCGGGGCGGTCGCGGATCCCCACCGCGGGGAGATCGTGTGGGCGTGCCGCGGAGGCGGCGTCTTCGTCAACGACCGGCGGCAGGAGGGCGTCCGTCCCGCGGCCGGGTCGGTGGAGGAGCGCCTGGCGGGGCGGATCGTCATGCTGGAGTTGGCCAACGCGCGGCACTGGCCGGGGATGGACGCCTGCCTGCGTCACCTGGAGGAGCGGCTCGTCACGGCGCGGATCATGGGATCCTCGGCCCTCTCGGTGACTCAGGCCGCGCTGGGCCGGGCCGTGGGGGTCGTCCTCGGCGGGTCCAACCCCATCGACGTCGGGGCGGGGGTGCTCTTCGCGCGGGAGGCGGGGCTCACCGTCCTCGGCGGGGCCGACGGGCGCTCGGAGGGGTGGCCCCGGGGCGGGTTGGTCGCCGCGCCCGCGGGTGTCGCGGAGGATCTGTGGTCGGCGGCGTTCGGGGGACGCGTGGTCCGGGCGTGAACCCGTCGGCGGGCCGGACGCTGCGGGCGGCTGCGCGTGGGGGCGGGCCGGGCGCGCGCGCCCAGGTCGGGAGCCACCGCTTGCGATCGGCTTAGCGTTTCCGCGTGGGAGACCGGGGCGGCCGGGCGGTCGCGCTGGAAGCGGCCGCGGCCGTACGGTCCACCGGCCAAAGGGGGGCCGTGCCCTCTGCACGTTCGAGCGCCAAAGGGGGGTAACCCTTGGGGTTTCCAGACGGGCGCGTGCTCCGCGATGCCGAGCCGGCCGACCTGCCGGCCGTCGTCGCCATCTATAACTCCACGATCCCGGGCCGCATGGTGACAGCGGACCTGCAACCGGTGGCGGTCGAGACGCGACACTCGTGGTTGGCGGAGCACACCCCGGACCGACACCCGCTGTGGGTCCTCGCCGCGGGCGGGGAGGTCGCGGCCTGGCTGAGTTTTCAGCCGTTCTACGGGCGTCCGGCCTACGCTGCCACCGCCGAGGTGAGCGTGTACGTGCGCGAGGACCGCCGCGGCCGGGGGCTCGGCGGACGGCTCCTGACGGAGGCCCTGGCGGCCTGCCCCCGACTCGGGCTCTGCACCCTGCTTGGCTTCGTTTTCGCGCACAACGCCCCAAGCCTCCGGCTCTTCGCCCGGCTGGGGTTTCAGCGCTGGGGGCACCTGCCGCGCATCGCTCGCCTGGACGGGGTCGAGCGCGACCTCGTGATCGTCGGCCGCCGCGTGCCCTGGGCGCGGGGTGTGGGCGCGTGCAACCACGGCCCACCCGCCTCGGTTAAGGGGGCGGAAGGAGGGGGCACGTGAACGGGACGGGCGCGGGGGGGTTCACAACGGCGGTGGAGCCGCACGTCGCCCTCATGTACCGGGCGGCGCTCTCCGTTCTCGGAGACCGGCATCTGGCGGCCGACGCGGTGCAGGAGGCCCTCTTCCGGGCGTGGCGGGCCTTCGACCGCCTGCCGGCCGACGCCAACGTGGCGGGCTGGTTACGGCGGATCGCGGAACGGGAGGCCCTCCGCCTCATGCGGCTGCGGGGACGCAGCCTTCTGCTGCCGCAGGACCTGCCGGCCGCCGCCCCGTGGGCCGATCCGGCAGAGGCCCTGCTGCAGGCCGCCGAGCGCGACGGGGTGCGGCGCGCCCTGGCCGCCCTGCCAACGGTGCAGCGGCTTGCCCTCGAGGGCCACTACGGAGCGGGCCTGCCGGTGAAGGCCATCGCCGCTGCCGCGGGCATGCCGCCCGGCACCGTGAAGTCCCACCTGCACCGTGGCCGGGCCGCCCTGCGCGCCTCCCTCCTCCGGCAGGGAGTGATCGAAGTGCATACGCCCCCGGAGCCCGCCGTGGCCCGTCTGGAGGCCCTGGTCCGTCAACTGGAGGCCGCGGGCGTCGTCGGCGACCCGTCCGTGGCGGCCGCATTGCGCGCCGTGCCGCGCCACGCCTTCCTCCCCAACCTGGTGGAGAGGGCGCACCGCACCCCGACCGGGGGTTGGACGCGCAGCGACGGCGATCCCGACCCTCGCCCGCTGGCCGCGGCCCCGACCGCCACAGGCCTGGACGTCGCCTACGCCGACCGTTGGCTCCGCGTCGGCGCGCAGCGGGGGAGGGTGGCGGTGTGCCCCTCGCCCGGCTGGGCGGCCACGCTGCTCCGGGCCCTGGAGGTCCGGCCGGGGCACCGGATCGCCGAGGTCGGCAGCGGCACGGGGTACATCACGGCGCTCCTCTGCCGCCTCACCGGCCACGGTGGAGAGGTGACGACGAACGACGCGGACGACGCCCTGGCCGAACTGGCACGGTGTAACCTCGCCCCGTTGCGCCGCGAGGGCTACCGGGTGCTGTCCTGTTATGGCGACGGGGCGATGCTGGCCTCCAGCGACCAGGTGCTGGACCGCGTGCTCGCGACGGGGATCGTCGGCGACGTCTCCCCCTACTGGTGGGGGGCGTACGCCCCCGGGGCCGTCGTCGTGGTCCCGGTGGAGGTCTGCGGCCTGGCGGTTCTGGTGCGCATGGCCCTTGAGAAGGATGCAGCCGGCGACCTGGTGCTGCGGGGCCGCGGGCTCGGGCGGGTGCCGGACACCGAGGCCGAGGGGGGCTGGGTGGCCGGCGTCCTCGGCAACCTGGGCGGACCGGGACCGGGCGCCTTCGGTCAGGGCATGACGCAGCGGTCGTGGAACGCGTTCCACGACCGCTGGGAGGCGATCTTCCGGTCCGCCGCCCTGGAGGTGCCGGTGGCGGTTCCCCCGGAGGCGCGCGAGCCGGGCCGGGCGGACGGCCTCCGCCTCTTCGCCCGCCTCCACCGGCCGGATTGCCGCATCGGGGGCATGCGCCCCGCCGAGATCCGCCTCGTCGATCTCAACGTCGAAGCCGACCTCGTCGCCGACGTCGACACCGGCGTCGGGCGACTGACGGGCAACCCGGCCGTTCTGGAGGGCTGGAACCGCCTCGTCGGGGAGTGGTTGGCGGCGGGCGCTCCGGGCATCGGCGACTTCACGGTGGCGGTGCCCGAACCCGCGGCGACACCCGCCGCCGGGCGCTGGCCGCTGCGCGCGACATGGCATACCTGGACCGTGGACATCGCTGGGTGATCCGCGTCCGAGCGGCGCCAGCGAGAGGGAGGAGACCGGGCGGCGCCCGTGACGCCGCCCCGCGCAGTCGGCCAGCGGGCGGTGCGGTCCGGCCGCCCCACGGGGCCGGGCCCCGCACGGACCGTACCGCGTACTCCGCACCCTCTCACCGAGCGTCCTGGCGGGACGCCTGGAGTGCGCTCGGTTGGGAACGCCGCCGACCGGCTACCAGCTGCGGGAAGAGACTTTAGCGAGGCAGAGGAAACAGGCTTGTCCAGCGTCTCGTCCGTATCTGGGGCGCGTCGAAGCCCGTCGCAATGCCCGTCCGCACGGTATGCCGATCGGTGGCGCAACAGCGGTAAGGGGCGCGACGGCTACCGCAGGTGACCGGAACGGTAACCACTCAGCACCTCCGAGCCGGGGCCGCTGAGTGGTTACCCGCGCTGAAGGTCACCGGCAGGCGGCGCGGCCCGAAGACCACCGTGCTGGTGACCGGCTCCAGCACCGCGCCCGGCGCCACACGCAGATCCCGGTACCGCCGCAGCAGCGCCTCCAGGGCCACCTGCGCCTCCAGCCGGGCCAGCGGCGCTCCCAGGCAGAAGTGGATGCCGTGGCCGAAGGCGATGTGCCGGTTGGGACTCCGCTCGGCATCGAAGCGCGCCGCGTCCGGGAACTGCTCCTCGTCGCGGTTGGCCGAACCGATCCACGCGGCGACGTGGTCGCCCGCGCGCAGTTCCACCTCACCCAACCGGACGTCGTGGCGCGCGGTACGGAACATCACCTGCACCGGGGAGCGGTAGCGCAGGACCTCCTCGACGGCCGAGGGCAGGAGTTTGGGATCGGCCCGCAGGCGCGCCGGCACCTCCGGGTATTCGTCAAAACACAGCATGGCGTTGCTGATCAGGTTGGCGGTGGTCTCGTGTCCGGCCACCAGCAGCAGCACGCAGAAACCCAGCATCTCCATGGGTTCCAGGCGGCGGCCGTCCACCTGCGCGGCGAGCAGGCCGCTGATCAGATCCTCCCCGGGCTCACGGTGTCGGCTCTCAACCACCTGGGCGAAGTACGCCCCCATCTCGCGCTGCGCCTGGCCGAAGGCCGCGCCGCCATCGCCCCGCCCGCCGGCCACCACCGCGTCCGACCAGACCTTGAAGCGGTCCTGATCCTCGGCGGGGATACCCAGCAGTTCCGCGATGACGGTGACCGGCAGGGGATAGGCGAAGTCCGCCACCAGGTCCATCTCGCCCCGTGAGGCGACCCGGTCCAGCAACCCCTCGACGATGGCGACGATGCGTGGCTGGAGCCGCGCCACCGCCCTGGGCGTGAAGGCCTGGGTCACGAGCGCCCGCAAGCGCGTGTGCAGCGGCGGATCCTGGCCGATCAGGCTCGAGGCGATGGGATTCTCCGGGCCGCCGCCCATGCGCGACGAGAACGCCGCATGATCGGAGAGCACGCGCTGGACATCCTCGTAACGGAAGACCTGCCAGCCGCCCCGCTCGGGGTGGCGGTACACCGGGCAATCCCGCCGCATCTCGGCATACCAGGGAAACGGGTCAAGCCCGGCCGACGGTGCCGACCCCGAACCCCGCTGCCGCGTATCCATCCGCCGCGCCCCCCTACCGCGTCCGGTGAAGCAGGGCCAGGAGCCGATCCGGCCGGTTGGTCGAAACGCCGTCCGGACCCAGCGCCACAGTCGCCTGCTGATCCTCCTCGGTATCCGGATTCCAGGCACGCAGTTCCAGGCCGGCGGCGCGCGCCTCCTCCACCAATGCGGGCGTCAGCGTGCGGAATTGGATGCAGACCGCGGCGGCCCCGACCGAGAGCGCCGCCGGGACGCATTCCGGCCCGCCGCGCCCAAAGATCGCGCCGGTGCGGGCCCGCGGCTCCAGCCGCCGCACCTCGGCGATCCGCTCCAGGGCGAAGGAGGTGAACGTCACCTGTTCCAGCATCCCCCGCGCGCGCACAGCCTCCAGCGCCGGCTCCGGGGTGCCCGCGCCCTTGAGTTCGACGAGGAGCGGCACGCCGGCGGCATGCGCCACCTCCAGGACCTCGTCGGCGGTGGGCACCCGCTCCCCGCGCCCCGCGTCCAGGCGGCGGAGGTCCGCGAAGGACATTTCGGCGATGGCCCCGCTGCCGTTGGTCGTGCGGTCCACGCGCTCGTCGTGCATGACGACCAACCGCCGGTCGCGCGTCAGGTGTACGTCGCACTCGAGCATGTCAACTCCGAGCGCGATCGCGTGCCGGAACCCCAAGAGGGTGTTTTCGGGCATGAGCCCCGCGCAACCGCGATGGCCGACCACATACACAGGCGATCCCCCCGGAGGCCGGTCGCCGCGGGGTGGCCGGCGGGGCGCGCCGCTCGCGGGCGATCCGCCGCCGCCCTCCCCGGCCGGGCCGGCCGGATGATGCGCGGGTGCCTTCTCCGCGGGGAGCGGGGCACCTCCCTGGGCCGTGCCGTGGGGCGCACCGGTACCGGGCGCGCCGGTACGCCCGGAGGGCGGCGCCGGTCAACGGGTCACGTCGAAGACGACCTGCAGGCTCACCTGTTCGGTCTGCTGCCCCCCGAAGACCGGCGTCGCGGCGGGCGCGGCTGCGGCCGCAAACACCGGGCCCACGCAGCAGGTCGAGGCCTCGGAGATGGACTGGATGCCGACGATCTGCAGTCCGGCGGCGGAGGCGATCGCCGCGGCGGACGCCTGGGCGTCGGCCACGGCGGCCTGATACGCCTGGCGCCGCGCGGCGGCCGGGTTGCTCACGGCGAAGTCGACGCCCTGGATGTCGTTGGCCCCGGCCCGCAGGGCCGCGTCGATGATCGTCCCGAGTTGGGCCGTGTCATGGACGGTCGCCTCGACGGTGTTCGTCGCCGTGAACCCGACGATCTTCCCGGAGGGAACGCCGGGCCCGTTCTGATACTGGGGACTGAGGTCGAGGCCGCTCGTGCGGATATCCCGGGTGGCGACCCCCGCCTGCGCCAGAGCGGCGACCAGCGTCGCCATGCGCTGCGAGTCCTGGCTCATGGCCGCCGCGGCATCCTGGGCCTGGGCCGTGACGCCAAGGTTCACGGTGGCCTCGTCCGGAACGACCGAAACCGATCCGGAGCCCGTCACGGTGATGGTCGGCGTGGTCGAGGCGCTGGCCGGCGAGGCGGCCGCCACCGCCTGGCGGCCATCGGCCTGCACCAGCGCAAATCCCAGGGCCGCCGCCGTCAACAGACCCGCCGCGATCTTCCACGGGCGCTGCATCGGTCATCTCTCCCCTTGTGGCGCGTCGCCCGGTCTGACGCCACGCCGCGGGGGCGGGTTCCGAGGGAAGGGCGGCCAGACCTGGTAGGGCCGAAGCCGGGGGGCCGTCCGGGATGCCGCCGCCACCCCCTCAGGCCGGATCCGCGGCCCAGGCCAGCAGGATGCGGGCGGCGGCGGGCAGGTCGGGCACCGCCGCCGTGGCCGGCGGGCGTTCAGCACCCGGCCCCCCGCCGGGGCCGTCGGACAGCCACACCGTCCGCATGCCGGTCCCCGCACCGCCCAGGACGTCCGCGGCGGCGTCATCCCCCACCATGGCCAGGCGCGCGGCGGGGAGACCCCACGCCTCCGGAAACCGGGCGAACACGCGGCGGTCCGGCTTGCGGCGGCCGGTGGACGCCGACGTGACGATCGGGTCGAAGAACGCGGTGAGGCCATGTGTGGTCACCAGGTGCGCGGTGAGAGCGTGCGAGGCGGTGTTGCTGCAGACGCCGAGGCGGAGCCCCGCGCCGCGCAGGGCGCGCAGGGCGCCGCCCACCCGGGGCGGGCTCCCAGAGGCTGACGATGTGTGCGTGGCCCCCGCCACCGGACGGGCGGGCACAGGGCGACCCTGGCCGCGGCCGGCAACCGGGCGCCGTGGACGACGGCGGGATCTGTCCCGCGAATACTCGGACGGGGCCGCCAGCGGCGGGATCGGTGCCGCGCAGGGGGACCGGCCGTAGGCGGCCGATCCCCCTGCGCCCTCAGGCCCGGCAGGCGCAGCCGCAGCCCGCCCCGTCCCCCGCGCCACCGCAGCACCCCTCGGGAATCCCCTGCGGGGCGGGCGCCGCAGACTTGACGTAGGTCACGACCAGGGGCATCGGGCGCGTGACCCGCATGCCGCCGCACTTGGGACAAACGGCGCGATCGCGCTCCTCCACCGGACGGCGCGCCTCGAACTCGGTCGTGCAGGTCTCGCAGCGGTAATCATAGAGCGGCACATCGATCGCCTCCCATGGGCCTGCCGTTCTGGCGTGAGCATGCCCCGCGCGGGGCTCTCCGTCAAGGCTCGGGCGCCGTGCCGGCCGCGCACGCCGGGCGGGCCCGAGGAACCGTGGGTTGCGGGTACCGCGCGCCGGGGGGTAGGCTGCCATGGACGCGCCGGTACGGGGGGCGACCATGCAGGGCGGGGCGGGCGACGACGGTAACTGGCGGCCCCGTTGGGACTGGGAGGCCGCCTGCGCCTTCCTGCGCGGCGTGGATCCGGACCTGGAGCCGGCGTTGCGAATACCGCTCCCGCCGCGTCCGGACCGCCCGCCCTTCGGTCAATTGGTGCGTTCCATCTGTGCCCAACAGGTCTCCGTCGCTTCCGCCGACGCCGTGGAACACCGGCTCGCGGAAACGTGTGGCGGGACGATCGGCGCCGAGGCGTTAGCCGGACTCGACGACACCGCCCTGCGCGCCGCAGGTCTCTCCCGGCCGAAGGTCGGCTACCTGCGGGCGCTGATCGAGGCCGAACGGGCCGGGAGGCTGGTGTCGTCCGTGCTGGAGGCCGCCGACGAAGAGGAGCTTGTGGCGCGCCTCACGGCGCTGCCCGGCATCGGCCGCTGGAGCGTGGAAATGCTGCTCATCTTCGGCCTGCACCGCCCCGACGTGCTCCCCGCGGACGATCTCGGCGTGCAGGCCGCGATGGGGGCGCTCCTATTGGGCGGAGAACGCCCCTCGCCCGCCGCCGTACGGGCCCGTGGGCGACTGTGGCTGCCCCACCGCAGCGCGGCCACCCTGGCCCTTTGGGCCTGGCGCCGCGCCGGTTCCGGCCGGGAGGCCGGTCGGGTGGAGTCCTGACGGAGGCCGGCCGGGGCGCCGCCGGCGACACGGGGCGCGCGCCCGCGGTCGGCGCCCCCCCCCCGCCCGATGCGGCGTGCGGTCGCGCGCTTGCGGCCGTCGGCAGGGATGCGGACGGTGCACCGCCAAATCGCGCCCGATTGGGGGCAGTGCCGGTGCGGGAGACGACCGGGGACGACGCGGCGCTGGCCGCGTTCGCCGAGGCGATGCGCACACTGGGGGATGAGACCCGGCTCCGCATCCTGCGGGCCCTGTACGGGCGCACTCTGTGCGTCTGCGACATCGCCGAGCGCTTGGGGGTCAGCCAGCCGCTGGTCTCGCACCACCTCAAGGCGCTAAAGGCGGCCGCGCTGGTCGGCTGCCGCCGGGACGGTCCATGGGTCTATTACGCCGCGCGGCCGGAGACCTTCGAGCGCTTCGGGCTCGGCGCACTCCTGCACGCGGGCGGCGTTCTGGCCGGCGAACGGGAAGCGGTCCCCTGACGACCCCCGGCGGCCCCACCGGCCGGGGGCGGTAGGGGGCCCCGCCCACGCCCACGGTCGCGCACCGCATCCCCCACCGTCAGAGCAGGGCCGCGCGGGTGCTCCCGAAGCAAAGGGCCGCAGGCGCAACGCGCGGCAGGCCCGGCCGGCGGCGCATCTCCGGCGGGTGCGGGCGTAGCCGTCCGGCCGGAGTGAGGGGCAGTCCGCCCGGCGGCCGGCGTCGCCCGGACGCGCTAGATCCACGTGGGCCGTGGCCGCGTCGCCCACCCCGCAGCCCGCCAACCGCGCGAAGGGGCCCCGCCGGAGTCGCCTCCGGCGAAGCCCCTTGCGCGTGCGCTGCTGCACCGGCTGGCACCATCGAGCGCATCAGCGGGTATCTCAAGGCACCGGGGCCCCGGGGTGCGGCGAAAGGAGACTTTCGCGGTTTCGCCGCACCCCTCTAGTCCGAGTTGCCCTCTTCCTCCGAAGAGATACGGCGGACCTCGTCCTTCGGGGCCAGCCGCACGAATCGGGTCACCCACGACTCCCAGTCGTTCAGGATCTCCTGTCCGCGTGCGCTCCCCGTCCGATCGACATAGGTGGTGACCAGGTCCTGGAGGCGCCTGACATCCCGGTCCAGCAGGGGCGTCAGGTGGACCAGTTGTGGGTTGAACCGCCGCGGGAAGCCGCCGTCCACATCGAGGACGAACACCTCTCCGCCCGTCATGCCCGCCGCGAAGTTGTATCCGGTGCGCCCCAGGATGACCACGGTGCCGCCCGTCATGTACTCACAGCCGTGGTCGCCGGTGCCCTCCACGACCGCGACGGCCCCCGAGTTGCGTACGGCGAATCGCTCCCCCGCCCGGCCGGCGGCGAATAGGGTCCCGCCGGTGGCGCCGTAGAGAACGGTGTTGCCCAGCAGGACGTGCTCGTGGCTGCCGCCGCGCAGGTCGGGATGCGGCCGGATGACGATCTCGCCGCCTGCCATCCCCTTGCCGACGTAGTCGTTGGCCTGGCCGACGAGATGGAAGGTCACGCCGGGGGTGAGGAACGCCCCAAAAGACTGCCCCGCGGTCCCCTCGAACGTGACGCAGATCGTGTCCGCCGCGAGCCCCTGGTCCCCGTGCCGCTTCGCGATCTCCCAGGACAGCCGCGCGCCGATGGTACGGTCACGGTTGCGGATGCGCACGTGCGGAAGGGCTGGCTCGCCCCGGTCGAGGGCGTCCCGGACGGCATCCAGCAGATGGGCGTCGAGCCGGTCCTCGGCCGGCAGGGGGTTGCGCTCCCCGGTATGCCGCAGAAGCGTCGGCCCTCCGTGGGCCGCCTCCGCGGGGGCCAGCAGCGGGCTGAGGTCCAGCCGGTCCGCCGCCGGATCGCCGGTCTCGACCTGGCGCAACAGGTCCACGCGACCGATGACCTCGTCGAGGCTGCGGTACCCGAGCCCGGCCACGATCTCGCGCACTTCCTCCGCCATCAGCAGGAAGTAGTTCATCACCTGCTCGGGCGTCCCGGTGAACTTCTCACGGAGCCGCGCCTGCTGCGTCGCGACGCCCACCGGGCAGTTGTCGGTGTGGCAGACGCGCATCATGATGCAGCCCTCGGCGACCATGGCCGCCGTACCGAAACTGAACTGATCCGCACCGAGGAGCGCGGCGATGACCACATCCCGTCCGGTGCGGAAGCCGCCGTCCACCCGCAGGGCCACCCGCCCGCGGAGGCCGCTCGCCACCAGGGTCTGCTGCGTCTCGGCCAGCCCGATCTCCCAGGGCAGGCCCGCGTTCTTGATAGAGTTCAGCGGCGAACTGCCGGTCCCGCCGGAGTGGCCGCTGATGAGGATGATGTCCGCGTGCCCCTTGGCGACGCCGGCCGCGATAATCCCGACTCCGGACTGGGACACCAGTTTCACCGAGATGTCCGCCACGGGGTTGACCTGTTTCAGGTCGTAGATCAACTGGGCCAGGTCCTCGATCGAGTAGATGTCGTGGTGCGGCGGCGGCGAGATGAGGGCGACGCCGGGCGTCGTGTGCCGGATGCGGGCGATGTATTCGGTGACCTTCTTGCCCGGGATCTGGCCGCCCTCGCCGGGCTTGCTGCCCTGCGCCATCTTGATCTGGAGTTCGGCGGCGGAGGCCAGGTAGGCGGGGGTCACGCCGAACCGGCCGGACGCCACCTGCTTGACGGCGCTGTTCCGCTCCGTCCCGAAGCGGACGGGATCCTCGCCGCCCTCGCCGGAGCCCGAGCGGCCGCCGAGCCTGTTCATGGCGATGGCCAGCGTCTCGTGGGCCTCCGGGGAGAGCGAGCCGAGGGACATGTTGCCGGTGGAGAAGCGGCGCGTGATCTGGAGCACCGGCTCGACCTCGCCCAGCGCCACCGGGGCCCGATCAGGCTGGAAGTCCAAGAGGTGCCGAAGTTGCGTCGGCGACTCCGCGGCGGCGGCCGAGAGGAAGGTGCGGTACCGCCCGTACCGTTGCTCCCTATCCTTGTCGAGATCGACCAGATCGCCCTGGATCGCCGCCTGCAAGGTGTCGACGACCGCTGGGCTGAACTCGTGGGCCTCGCCGCCCTTGTGGAACCGGAAGAAGCCCGCGAGCGCGGGCTCTCCGCGCACCTCGGGGAAGGCGGCGGCGTGCCAGCCCAGCATCAGGGCACCGAACTCGTGGAAGCCGTTCCCCTGAAACCGCGAGGCCGTGCCGGGGAAGCACTTCTCCATCACGGACTCGTCGACGCCGACCGCCTCGAAGATCTGCGCCCCGGTGTAACCCTCGACGGTGGAGATGCCCATCTTGGACATGACCTTCTTCAGGCCCTCCTCCGCCGCATGGCGGTATCCGCGGATGGCCTGCTCCGCCGACTCGATCTTCTTGATGCGCCCCTCGGCGACCAGATCGGCGATATCCGCCAGCACGAGGTATGGGTTCACCGCGTTGGCCCCGTACCCGAGCAGCGCGGCCAAGTGGTGGATCTCGCGGGGCTCGCCGCTCTCCACGATGATGCTGACCTTCATCCGCCGGCCGGTGCGGATCAGGTGGTGGTGCACCGCCCCGACCGCCATCAGCGACGGCATGGGTACACGCCCCGCATCGACCGACCGGTCGCTCAGGACGAGGATGCCCGCCCCGGCGTCCACCGCCGCGTCGGCCGCCTCGCAGAGACGGTGGACGGCGGTCTCGAGCCCCGCCGCGCCGTCGGCCCGCGGGAACACGGTGTCTAGGACGGCGCCGCGGAAAGCCGGGTCGAACTGGCCGTAGCGCCGGATTGCGGCCAGTTCGACGTCGAAGAGGAGGGGACTCGGCAACTCGATGACATGGGCGTGCTCCGGGGTCGCCTCCAGCAGGTTGGGCCGCGGCCCGAGCAGCACCCGCAGCGAAAAGACCAAGTCCTCGCGGAGGTGGTCGATGGGGGGATTGGTCACCTCGGCGAAGCACTGCTTGAAGTAGTGAAAGAATGGCCGTTCCTTGTGGGACAGCACGGCGTGCGGCGTGTCGTCGCCCATCGAACCGACGCCCTCGTGGCCGTGCTCCACCATCGGCCGGATGACGTTCACGCGTTCTTCCTTGGTGTACGAGAAGGCACGCTGCAACTGCAGCAGGCGCGCGCGGTCCAGGCTCCCCTCCCCGGCGGCGGCCGGGGAGGGGGCGGCCTCGTCCTCGTCGGCGACGGCCTCGCCCCCGGCGATACCGCGCGCCAACCCGTCGCGGATCGAGACGAGGTGCTCGGTCAGCCAGGCGCCATACGGGCGGCGGCCGCAGACCTCCTCCTTGACCTCGTCCGTCTCCAGGATCCGGCCGGCCGCCAAATCCGCCAGCAGGACCTGCCCGGGGCCGAGTTTGCCGAACTTGCGCACCCGCCGAGGATCCACGTCGACCAGACCCACCTCGGAGCCCGCGTAGACCCAGCCGTCCTCGGTGATGGCGTAGCGCATCGGCCGCAGGCCGTTGCGATCGAGGATGGCGCCGAAGGTGCGGCCGTCGCCGAAGACCAGTGCGGCGGGCCCGTCCCACGGCTCCATCAGGCAGGCGTGGTAGCGGTAGAAGTCCCGGCGCCGGACGGGCAGGTCGGGGATGCCTTCCCAGGCTTCCGGCACGAGCAGCATCATCACGTGCGGCAGATCGCGCCCCGCGAGGTGCAGGAGTTCGACGGCGTTGTCGAGCTGTCCCGAATCAGAGCTGTGCGGGTCGATGAACGGCCAGGCCATCTCGCCCAGCGGCGCGAGGAACGGTGCCTGCAACCCCTGCTGCCGCGCGCGCATCCAGTTCACGTTGCCCTGAAGCGTGTTGATCTCGCCGTTGTGGGCCAGCCGGCGGAACGGTTGCGCCCGCTGCCAGTTCGGCGCGGTGTTGGTGCTGTACCGCTGGTGGTAGATCACCCCGGCCGTGCGAAACTCCGAATCGGCGAGGTCGGGATAGAATGCGGCCAACTGCGAGGCCATCATCAGGCCCTTGTAGACGATGGTGCGCGCGGAGAAGGACGCCGCGTGGTAGTCGTCGCGCGTCGCGGCGAACGGTGCGAAGGCGTGCTCGGCACGTCGGCGCACCCGATAGAGCCGCCGTTCGAACGCGTCGGAGTCGTCCCCTGCGGGGCGCGCGACGAGCACGTGCAGCATCGCCGGGCAGCTCGCCTTCGCCTGCACCCCCAGTGCATCCTCGCGGACGGGCACCGGCCGCCACACGTAGTCGTCTGCACCCTCGGCCGCCAGTGCACGCTCGATCTTCTTGCAGGCGGCGTTCCGCTCGGTCTCCGAGCGCGGCAGGAAGAACACGCCGACGCCGACCTCGGCCGGAGCCGCCTGCCGCCCGCCCAAACGCGCGTATTCGGCGGCGAACATCTCCTGCGGCACCTGCGCCAGGATGCCCGCCCCGTCGCCGGTCTGCGCATCCGCCGCCACCGCGCCGCGGTGGGAGAGGCAGGCGAGCGCGGAGAGGCCGAGCTGCAGCACCTCGTGCGAGGCGCCGTTGATGTTGGCGATGAAACCGACGCCGCAGGCGTCGCGTTCGGCGCGGGGGTCATAGAGGGAACGGGGACGCAAAGTTCGTACTGCCATGACTATCCTTTTCGCACCGGCATGAATATCTTTCAATAGTTCGCCTCGGCCGCGACAATTCCTTCGCGGCCTCGACGCGCTCACGCAAAGCCCTGCCGCCGCCGGGAGGCCGCACGACGGAATCCGCCCTGTCGCGGCCCCCGCTCCCGCACGGCCCCTCGTTCACGGCACGCCCGCCATCTCCCTCAACACGGCCTCCGCGGCGCGCACGGGATCCGGCGCCTCCGTCACCGGGCGCCCGACCACCAGGCAGTCGGCGCCGGCGGCCAGTGCAGCGCGTGGCGTCGCCACACGCGCCTGATCCCCCCGGGCGGAACCCTCCGGCCGAACCCCCGGGGTGACGACCAGGAAGGAGGGCGGGCTGGAATCCCTCACCAGAGCCGCCTCTTCGGGGGAGGCGACCACACCGTCGCAGCCCGCCGCCAACGCCAGGGAGGCCAGCCGCTCGACCTGCTCCCGCAGCGGCACCCGGACGCCCAGGGCGTGGAGCACCTGCTCGTCGAGGCTGGTGAGCACGGTCACGGCCAGGCAGCGGAGGCGGGCAGACGGGCCGGCCGCCGTTCCCCCCGCCGGGTCGGCGGCCGCGGCGACGCCCGCGGAGAGCATCACAGGCCCGCCCGTGGCGTGCAGCGTCACCCCCCAGGCGCCGAGGGCCGCGACGGCCCGCACCGCCCGTTCGACCGTGCGCGGGATGTCGTGGAGCTTCAGATCGAGAAAGAGCGGGCCGGTCACCCGCTGCAACTCCGCCACGCCCTGCGGCCCGAACCGGCAGAAGAGTTCCAGTCCGACCTTGAACCGCACGCCCAGCGGCACGAGTTGCCGGGCCAGCATCGCCGCCCGGTCGAGATCCGGCACGTCCAGGGCCACAAAGAGCCTCTGCGCCAACGCCCCCTGCGTCAGGGCCGCCACCCCCCGTCCTCGGCGTGGGACGGAAACCCCGCGCGCCGCGCACGACGGCCGTCCGCCGCGCGTGCCATCGCCCCCGGGCCCCGCCCCGCCCACCCCCCCCCGGCGCCGCGGGGGGCGGGGGGCCCCCCCCCCCCCCCCCCGGGGGGGGCGCCCGCGCGCCGGGCGCGCGCGCCGCCCACCCCCCCCCCCCCCGGCGCGCCGCGCGCGCCGGGCGGGGGCGCGGGCGGCGCGGCCGCGCGGGCG
>Ga0080006_1152478_pt1 | contig 123566 bp, 98 predicted proteins | sample RS3BMetagenome_FD_69209 | JGI IMG/M metagenome (GOLD analysis project Ga0080006, IMG submission 69209) | Ferric oxide microbial mat and aquatic microbial communities from Rainbow Spring, Yellowstone National Park, USA - RS3B (SPADES... ...
CGACGCACCCCCGGAGCGGCGCGCTCCATCGAGCTCCTCGTCGCCCCCAACTCCCTGCCGCTCCTCGAGCCGCGCTAGGCGCGTCGAAACCCGGAACGAACTTCCGGCCGGCCGTACTAGCCTCCGCCCCTCGTCGGGCTTCGCCCTCCGACGGCGGAGGGGACGGTTTCGCGGGGCGCTGCGCGCCCCCTCCAACCCTGCGGGTTGGAGACCTCCCCCGCATCGCCTTCGGCGAACGCCTTCGCTACGCGAAGGCGCGGCAGAGGTTCTTTTCCTTCGCGTCGTGCGGAGCACGACGTCGCCGTCAGGCGTGCGGGGGAGGCTCACCGCGCAGCGGTGAGGGGGCGCGCAGCGCCCCACGAGACCATCCCCTCCGGCGTCGTCGGCGCAGCCGACGAGGGACGGAGGCTAGTGGACCGAGCCCGCGATTCGCTTGCGAATCCCGGACTCGGTCCACTAGGCCGCCGACAGCACCGTTTCGAACAGCTTCCGACCGTCGGCGCCACCCAGGATCGCCTCGCTCATGCGCTCCGGATGCGGCATGAGCCCGAAGACGTTCTTGCGCGGACCGCCGTAGATACCCGCGATCGCGTGCAGGCTGCCGTTCGGATTGGCGCGATCCTCGATCGCCCCCTCGCGCGTGCAGTAGCGCAGCCCGATGAGCCCCTGATCCTCCAGGCGGCGCAGCGTCGCCTCGTCGGCCTGGTAGCGCCCCTCGCCGTGCGCGATGGGGAGCTTCCAGACCTCGCCCGGCGTGCGCGTGAACGGCCCGTCGGCGGTGATCTTCACGTACCAGTCTCCGCACTCGAAGCGCTGGTGCGCATTGCGCGTCAGCGCACCGGCGAGCAAGCCCGTCTCGGTGAGGATCTGGAAGCCGTTGCAGACGCCGAGGACGTAGCCGCCGCGCTCGGCGTGGGCGCGCACGGCGCGGACGATCGGGCTGACCTTGGCGATGGCGCCGCAGCGCAGGTAGTCGCCGTAGCTGAAGCCGCCCGGCAGCGCGACGAGGTCCGTCCCGGCGGGCAGGTCGGTGTCCGTGTGCCAGGCGACGGTCGTCGCCGCGCCGCACACGTCGCGCAGCGTGTGGATCATCTCGGCGTCTGCATTCGATCCCGGGAAAACGACGACGCACGCCCGCATGGGGTGGTCTCGGTAGCACACCGCGGGTCTGCCGACGAGATCCGCGGACCTGCGGTGCGGCCTCAGGCGAGCCGCCTGCCATGTGGCATCTTGCCTCTTGCGCCCCCGACGTGGGGGGGGCACAAGCGCGCGCAGCATGACCCGCGACGACAAGAGCGTCCGTAGCCCTGCGGGGAGTGCGGACGAGGCGCTCCGCCCCCGCTCGATCCCGCCCCGCTGGTCGCTCGTGCTCGACGAGGAGCTCACCCCCTCCGACGAGCGGCAGCGCCCCGAGTACGTCCAGTGGCTCACGTACGCGGCGGCGACGCTGCAGCCCTCGGTGCTCGAGGCGATGCTCGTCGAAGCCAGGGGGCAGTCGGCGGCGCTCTCGCGCGCGCGCAGCACCTTCGCCGAGCACGCGCGCGTGGTCGAGCGCGCCCTGGCGGGGCGGTCGCACCTGCTCGGGGACGAGCTGACCGCGGCCGACGTCGTCGTCGGCCGGGTCCTCGCCTGGGCCGTGTCGCTGGGCCTGCTCGAACGCGACAGCTCGCTCGCGACCTACGCCGCGCGGGTGACGTCCGCCGCACGTTGAGGCGGGCGTCATTTGGCGCTAACGAGAGCGGGCCCATGCCTGCCTCGAGCTTTCCGCACGATCCGCCGGTCGACCGCGAGCTCGCCCGAGCCCACAAGCTCACCGACGACGAGTACGCAAAGGCCTGCGCGACGCTGGGCCGCACGCCGACGTACGCCGAGCTCGGCGTCTTCAGCGTGATGTGGAGCGAGCACTGCTCGTACAAGTCCAGCCGCGTGCACCTGCGCCGGCTGCCGACCAAGGGACCTCGCGTCATCCAGGGCCCCGGCGAGAACGCGGGCGTCGTCGACATCGGCGATGGCTTCGCGGTCGTCTTCAAGATGGAGTCGCACAACCACCCCAGCTTCATCGAGCCGTACCAGGGCGCGGCGACGGGCGTGGGCGGCATCCTGCGCGACGTGTTCACGATGGGCGCGCGCCCCATCGCGAGCATGAACTCGCTGCGCTTCGGCCGTCCGGACCACCCGCGCACGCCGGAGCTGCTGCGCGGCGTCGTGGCCGGCATCGGCGGCTACGGAAACTGCATCGGCGTGCCGACGGTCGGCGGCGAGCTGCAGTTCGACGAGCGCTACGACGGCAACATCCTCGTCAACGCCTTCACCTGCGGCGTCGCGCGCGCGGACCGCATCTTCTACGGGCGGGCGACGGGGGTCGGCAACAGCATCCTCTACATCGGCGCCAAGACGGGACGCGACGGCATCCACGGCGCCACGATGGCCAGCGACGAGTTCTCCGAGGGTGGCCCGTCGCAGAGGCCGACCATGCAGGTGGGCGATCCGTTCATGGGGAAGCTCCTCATCGAGGCGTGCCTCGAGCTCTTCGCGGAGGATCTGCTCGAGGGCATCCAGGACATGGGCGCCGCCGGGCTGACGTCGTCGAGCGTCGAGATGGCCGGGCGCGCGCAGAACGGCATCGAGATCGACCTCGACCTGATCCCGCGCCGCGCGCGGGCCATGGCGCCGTACGAGATCCTCCTCAGCGAGTCGCAGGAGCGGATGCTGCTCGTCGCCAAGCCGGGCAAGGAGGCGCGCGTGCTCGCCATCTGCGCCAAGTGGGAGCTCGACGCGGCGGTCATCGGCAAGGTCACCGACACCAAGCGCTGGGTGGTCAAGGCGACGCCCGGTTACGACCCGCTGGCCGACGTTCCCGTGAGCGCCCGCACCCCTGCGGGGCATGCGGGCGACGCGCCCGTCGCGCGCGCGCCGATCGTCGTCTGCGACATCCCCATCGGCATCCTGACCGACGAGGCGCCCGTCTACGACCGGCCGCGCGCGATGTCGCGCGACACGGCGACGGCCGTCGACGGCGGTGCCGTGCCGTACCCGGACGACCTCGCGCGCGAGCTGCTCGACCTGGTGGGCTCGCCCAACGTCGGGTCTCGCGCCTGGGTGTGGCGGCAGTACGACCAGATCGTACGCGGAGGGACCATCGTGCGGCCGGGATCCGACGCGGCCGTCGTTCGCGTGCCGTGCGAGACCGCCGCCGGCGGTCGCACGATCGAGAAGCTTCTCGCCTTCGCGGTCGACTGCAACGGCCGCATGTGCGAGCTCGACCCGTACGTCGGCGGCGCGATGGCGATCGCGGAGGTGTGCCGGAATCTCGCGTGCAGCGGCGCCGAGCCGATCGGCATCACCGACTGCCTGAACTTCGGCAACCCCGAGCGGCCGGACGTCATGGACCAGTTCGCCCGGTGCATCGACGGCATCGCGGCCGCGTGCAAGGCGCTCGACGTGCCGATCGTGAGCGGCAACGTGAGCCTGTACAACGAGACGGCCACGCGCGATCACGGCGGCGCCGCCGTCTCGCGCAGCATCCTGCCGACGCCGACGGTCGCGGCCGTGGGGCTCGTCGCCTCGCGCGAGGACGTCGTCACCGCCGCGTTTCGCCGCGCGGGCGACGTGGTGCTCCTGCTCGGCGAGCCGGCGGGCGGCGGAGCGCGGGCGCTCGGCGGCAGCGAGTGGCTCGTGCAGAAGCTCGGGAAGCTGGCCGGCCATGCGCCCCTCATCGAGCTGGCGGCGGAAGCGAAGCTGCAGTCGCTCTTGCTGGAGCTGGCGCGCGCGCACGTCCTCGCGAGCGCGCACGACGTGGCCGACGGAGGGCTCGCGACGGCGCTCGCCGAGTGCTGCTGCGTCGGACCGGAGGACGTCGGGGCGCGCATCGACCTGCCACGGCTGACGGGCGCGGTCGACGCGCTGGCGGCGCTCTTCGGCGAGGCGCCGTCGCGCGTGGTCGTGAGCGTCGCTCCGGCCGACGTCGACCGCGTGCTGGCGACCGCGCGGACCGCCGGGGTGGCGGCGACGCGACTGGGCGAGACCGGCGGCGACGCGCTCTCGATCACCGCGACTCCGCTCGCGCCCTTCTCGGTCGGCGTCGCCGAGATCCGCGCCCGCCGCGAGCGCTGCCTCGAGGGGATCGTCGGCGCCTAAGGCGGTGGGCGTCCTACACCGTCACCGGCCCGCGTCGGCGGCGAGCGCCGGAGTCGACCTGCTGTGGTACCGTGAGAGGCCGAGCCGCCGCTCGCTTGCCCCTCATGCCGACGAAGTTCACGTCACCCCTGCTGGGGTACAACAACAACGTCCGCCACAAGGGAAAAGTCTTCCACATCCAGACGGAAGACTCGGGCGTCAAGTACGGGCACATCATCACGCACCTCTTCATGGATGGGGGACGCATCCTGAAGAGCGTCAAGACGAGCTACAGCGAGTACCTCGGCAACGAGCGGATGACCGACATCGTCCGCGAGATGATGAAGCAGCAGCACAAGGCGATGTTCATCGCCTTGCGCGACGGCAAGTTCGACGCGGTGGTCGAGGGCCGCGCGGACGTGTCGCAGGCGACGCGCGCCCTCGCGGCCGAGGCGCCGCCGTCGGGCGCCACGCCGCAGCCACCGGCGGCCAACGCAAAGGCGCCCACCCCCGCCCCTCCCCAGGCGGCGGTCAAGCCCGCGGTGGTCGCGGCCGCACCGCACGCGCCGACGGCGGTCGACGCAGATGCGCCTCCGACGATGCGCCAGCCCGCGCCGGAGCTGGCGCTCGACATGGACGCGCTCGAGCGCGCGGCCGCCGCGGCGGCGAGCACGGCCGCACCCGCGCTTCGACACGCCAGCGATCTGCCGCCGCCGCCGGCGAACCTGTTCCGCGAGAAGACGGCCAGCGGCAAGTACCGGCTCACGCCCGTGCCGCCCGTCGCCGCCGCGGCGCCCGACGCGTCCTCGCCGGGGCGCGCCGAAAAGCCTGGCCCTGCCGCGACGCGCCCGGCGGTCCCGGCGCCCGCCGACGCGGCCACCGCAGCACCGGTCCGTCGCCGACCGCAGGCGGGCACCGCCGGCTCCGCCGAGCGCCGCTACGCGCCGACGCGGCCGGCGTCGATCTTCGGACAAGCTCGGCCGCAGCAGGGGAAGACGATTTTCGGCGAAGACCTCATCAGCGACAAGTCGCTGGACGAGGTCATCCTGAGCTACCTGTCCGAGGACCTCGACGAGGACAAGTAGCGCACAAAAAAAACGCGCCCGGACGACTTTCGTCACCCGGGCGCGGTGGGCCTGCGCGGTGGGGGAGGGGGCTCGCGCACGGCCCTCAAGGTACGGATCGCCGAACTCGCCGCTAGGAGGGAGACGGCGGCAGCGAACCGCACGCACTCTTACTTGTGTCTGTCTCGCGGGATGGGCAAGGGGGCAGGGTCCTTTTGTGCTGCGAGGAGCGGCCAGCGGTTTCGTCGTCGTCCGCCCTCGTTGTGCAAGACAACCGGGGGCCTCACCCTATTCCGATGTCCGACCGTGCCCGTGCGTTTCCCGAACGGCTCGCGCGGAGGCCACACTCGCGCCCGGCGCCGCGGCCAGCGCCGCTCGCGGCGGCATCAGGGCGCGAGGAAGACGAGGTGCGCCTCGGCCCAGGCGCCCGGCGCGTCCACCCCGTCGACGTGCACGCCGCGCGTGGCGGCCGCGATGCACTGCTCGACCGCGGGCATCGCGTCGAAGCCGGAGATGCGCGCCGCCGAGACGTCACCGAAGGCATCCGTCGACAGCCGCATCGTCCCCTGCCCTTCGATCCGTTCTCCTCGGCGCTCGAGGTGGCGGCGATAGCACGCGGTCCACCGGCGCGCGCGATTCGACAAGGCGCGCTGCGCGGCCGCGACGGTGGCCCCGCCGCCCGCGTCGGCCAGAACCCACTCGACGCGAGCGCGCATCGGATCGAACGTCTGCGCCGGGGCAGCGGGCGGCGAGGATGGCGCAGGTGGCGCAGAGCTCGCGCGCGGCTCCGGCCGCGCAGCCGGATGCGGCTCGCCGAGCTGGCGCGGCTGGAGCGGGGGAACGTCCGACGCCGAAGGCGCAGGCGGCAAGGGCAGGAGCGTCGTCAGCGGGGCCGCGGTGGGCAACGGCGTCGCGGCGAGCGCCGGCGGCGGGACCGATGCCTGGCGCGTGCGCGCCACCCACACGCCGACACCCACGGCCAGGACGAGCAGCGCTGCCCACGCCCAGGCCGCGCCGCCGCCGCGCGGCCGCGCGTCCTCGCCCCCGAGCGCGACGGTACCGGCAGGCGTCAGCTTGCTCGGCGTAGCCGAAGAGGAAGCCGCGCTCGCCCCAGGCTCGACGCGCGCCGTCGGCGCCGGGACGAGCGCCCCGGCCCCCGCGCCCGCCGCCGGGGGACCCGGCGTGCGCCCGGTCGCCGGCGCTCCCATCGCGGCGCGCAGGTCGGCGCGCATCTCGCGCGCGCTCTGGTAGCGCTCCTCGCGCCTCTTCTGCATCGCCTTGAGGCAGATCGCTTCCAGCTGCTCGTCGGCCTGCGGGCAGACGCGACGTGGCGGCGCCGGCTCCTCGGTCACGTGCCTCAGCACGACGCCGAGCGCCGACTCGGCCTCGAAGGGCACTCGGCCGGTCAGCATCTGGTAGAGGATGACGCCCACCGCGTACAGGTCGCTGCGCGGATCGAGCGCCTCCCCCTTCCCCTGCTCGGGCGACATGTACTCGGGCGTGCCGACGACGATCCCCTGCGTCGTCAGCTTCTGGCCGTCGGTGCCGCGCCCCTCGCGGCTCTCGGTGAACTTGGCGATGCCGAAATCGCAGACCTTCACCGTCTCGTGCGGCCGCCCCTCGTCGTCGAGGCCGGACAGGATCATGATGTTCTCGGGCTTGAGGTCGCGGTGCACGATGCCCATCTCGTGCGCGACGGCCAGCGCGGCCAGCGCCTGCGACAGGAGGTCGGCGATTCGCGCCGGCGGCAGCGGCCACTCGCGCTGCAGCAGGCGGAACAGGTCGCACCCCTCGAGCAGCTCCATCGCGATGTAGAGCAGCCCGTCCGGCTCCTGCCCGAAGTCGATGACGCGCATCGAGTTCGGGTGATCGAGCTTGCTCGCCGCCTTCGCCTCGCGCTGGAAGCGCGCCGCGTACGTCGGGTCGCCGGCGTGCTCGCCGTGCAGCACCTTGATGGCCACGTCCTTGTCGAGCGCGAGCTGCCTGGCGCGGTAGACGGCGCCCATCGCGCCGCCCCCCAGGAACGACTCGACCAGGAACTTGCCGGCGATCGTGCGCCCGATGAGGGCCTGCGCCGAGCCTTCCATCCATGTCGGATTGTAGGCGAGCGCCGACGCCGACGCCACGCGCGGCGCATTTCGATTTGACGCGCACGCCGCCGCTTCGGCACTTTCGGGCCGTGCCTCCCGGAGTTCTAGGCGCCATCGGCGCGATGCTGCTCGGCATCGGAATCGTCGTCACCGCGGTCTGGCACCAGCGGTGATCACGGCAGCTTGAACGCGAGCGTCACCTCGGCCGTACCGCCGCCGGCGCCGACCTGCGAGCCGGCGACCGAGAGACCCGTCGACGCGTTCTGCACACAACGCGTGAGTCCGGGGAGGAACTCGCCCCCGGTGAGGATGGCCGAGCGCGCGACGCCGTTCTGGTCGAACGACAGCGCCAGCGTCGCCACCCCGGTCACCGCGGCCGCGCGCGCCCTGAGCGCCGAGCGGTAGCAGGCCGACAGCCCCACGCCGTGCAGCGCGCCGCGCACGGCCGGCTCGCCCACGCCTTGCACGTCGATGATGCCGACGTCGACGTAGCCGCGGCTCGGATCGAAGCTCGTGTCGGGCGCGGGCGTCGGCGCCGGTGTGGCGCTCGGGACCGGAGATGCGCCCGGTGCCGCCGTCGCGCTGGCGCTCACGGGGCCCGTGGGCGAAACGGCGGCAGACAGCGCCCCCGAGACGGAGCTCGGCGCGGCGCCGGGTGCCGTGCCGGCGGCCGCGCTCGCGGTCGGGGCCACCGGTGCCGACCGCGTCTCGGCGCCCTTGTGGCTTGCGTGCCCGCCCCCGCGCCACGCGACGCTGGCGGCCGCGCGCCGCTCGGCTCCGCGCGCGGTGGGCTCCGCGAGCTCGGGAATGGGCTCCCGGGGCGCGGACGTCGTCGCGGCGGCGACGCCCGACGCGGCGTCGTTCCCGTGCGGTGGCACCGCGCTCGCCGCGTGCGTTCGCTCGAGGATCGCCCCGATGCCGCCCACGGCGCTCACGGCGACGAGCGCCGCCGCGGCGACGACCAGACGCCGTCGGCGCGGCGCGCCCTCGACGACCGCCGTCGTGCCCATGAGCGTCGGCGGCGGGGCGGGCAGCTGCACGGTCTCGGCGAGCGGCGGCGCGGGGGCCGACGTGACCACCTGCACGTTGCGCAGGTCGGACCCGCTCGGGGCGCCGCGCGCCCCGTCGGACGTGCCCTCGGCCACCACGCGCAGATCGGCCCGCATCTCGCGCGCGCTCTGGTATCGCTCGTCGCGCCGCTTGCGCATCGCGCGCAGGCAGATGGCCTCCAGGCGGCCGTCCACCCCAATCGCCACGTGCGACGGAAGGGGCGGCTCCTCGGTGACGTGCTTGAGCACGACGCCGATCGCGTTCTCCGCCTCGAACGGCAATCGTCCCGTGAGCATCTCGTAGAGGATGACGCCCACCGAGTAGAGATCGCTGCGCGCGTCGAGCCTCTCCCCCTTGCCCTGCTCGGGCGACATGTACTCGGGCGTGCCGACGAGATACCCGGCGGTGGTCACCGGGCCCGCGGCGTCCATTTCGCCCGACGAGCGGTACGCGCGCGAGTCGGTGATCTTGGCGATGCCGAAGTCGCACACCTTGACGACGTCTCGCGGCCGCCCGTCGTCGTCGGTGCCGCTCAGCACCATGACGTTCTCCGGCTTGAGGTCGCGGTGCACGACCCCCATGTCGTGCGCCACCGCGAGCGCGGCGAGCGTCTGCATCAAGATGTCGGCGGCGCGCGCCGGCGCGAGCGGCGGGTCCTGCCTGAGCACCGCGTGCAGGCTGCGGCCGTCGAGGTACTCCATCGCGATGTAGAGCAGCCCGTCGGGCTCCGCTCCGAAGTCGATGACCTGCATCGAGTTCGGGTGGTTCAGGCGCGAGGCCGCCTTCGCCTCGCGCTGGAAGCGCGCCGTGAAGGTGGGGTCTTCGGCGTTCTCGCGGTGAAGGACCTTGATGGCGACGGCTTTGTCGAGCGCCGTCTGGCGCGCGCGGTAGACCGCCCCCATCGCGCCGCTGCCGATGAGGTCCTCGACCAGGAACTTGCCTGCGATCGTCCGACCGACGAGCTCGCGAGGGTTCCCCATCGAGCTTCAGTGTAACCGCCGGCGTCTGCCTGCGTCGACCGCCTCGGCGACGATCGCGCGGTCCGCGTCGTCCACCGGGGAGACCGCTTCGACGACGTCGAGCGGCGCGGCGCCGCGCAGGATCGACGCGCGCGCGCGCGCGTCACCCGTCAGCAGGTCGAACGCGGGGACGTCGTCACGGAACTCGTACTTCTCGGTGCGGAACGCGAAGCGCTCGGCGTCCTGCGCGCGCGCGAGCGTGACGAGGGCGAGGTACGTCGCGACCGGGCGGAAGCGCGCCGCGTCGGTCACGTGGATCTGCACGCCGCCGCAGAGGCGCCCCGCGTGCTTGTGGAAGGTGGGCTGGAACGTGAGCGATCGGGCCCGGAAGCCCGGCAGCCCGAGCGCGTTCAGGTCCTCGGCGAGCCGCGCGCCGTCGATCCACGGCGCGCCGACGATCTCGAACGGCCGCGTGGTGCCGCGCCCCTCCGAGAGATTCGTCCCTTCGAGAAGACAGCCGCCCGGGTAGACGAGCGCCGTCTCGTAGGTGGGCATGTTCGGCGACGGCATCACGAACGGCCGGTCCCACGCCGGGGCGTGCTCCTCGCGCGCGAGTCCCGCGGCGGCGACCACCTGCAGCAGCTCGGGGCGCACGCCCTCGACCTCGGCGCGCCAGGCAACCAGCTCGCCGATCGTCAGGCCGTGGCGGATCGGGATCGGCTCGAGCCCGACGAACGAGCAGAGCTCGCGCGTCTGCCGGTGCCCCTCGACGCACGCCGGATCGCCGCCGATCGGGTTGGGCCGCTCGAGCACCAGCACGCGGACGCCCGCCTCGGCGCACGCGCGCATCGCGAGCACGGCCGTCCACACGAACGTGTAGTAGCGCGCGCCCACGTCCTGCAGGTCGACGACGAGCACGTCGATCGCGGCGAGGTCCTCCGCGCGCGGCGACAGATCCCCGAACCGCTCTCCGTACAGGCTGCGGATCGGCGTTCCGAACGCGTCGCGCGCGTCGGCCACCCCGATCATGTCCTGCGCCTCGCCGCCGTAGCCGTGCTCGGGGCCGAAGACCACCGCCACGCGCACCCCCATGTCCTCGAGCACGCGCCGCGCGTGCACCAGGCGCCTGTCGACAGACGCCGGGTGCGCGAGCAGCCCGACGCGCCTCGCGCGCAGCTCCGCGCCGAGGGTGGGATGGGTGGCCAGCCGATCGAGTCCGGTGCGCACGTGCGTGATGGTACGCGTTGCGCGATGCGATAGGCTACGCGGCGCGGCCCCGCGCCCCCGACGAGCGACGACGGTCGATGACCTCCCCGCCCCTGGACATGAACGCCCCGGCCACGGCGCGCGCGGATCGGCGCGTCGGCGCGCTGCTCTGCCTCTTCTACCTGTGGGTCGTGCTGCGCAACGCGTGGCTCTGCGAGGACTCGTTCATCAGCTTCCGCGTCGTCGACAACTTCCTGCACGGCCTCGGCCTGCGCTGGAACCCGCTCGAGCGCGTGCAGGTGTACACGCACCCGCTCTGGTTGCTCTGCGTCTCGGCGGTGACGTTCGCCACGCGCGACGTCTACTCCGCGGCCATGGGCCTGGGCGTGGCCTGCTCGGTGGCGGCGGTGGCGCTCGTCGTCTTCCGCACCGGCGCGACCACCTACGATCGCGTCGTCGTCGTCGCGGTGCTGGCCTTCTCCAAGGCGTTCGTCGACTACTCGACCAGCGGCCTGGAGAACCCGCTGTCGCACCTGCTGGTCGCGCTGTTTCTCGTCGAGTACCTGCGCGCCAGGCCGCGCCTCGGGTGGATGGTCCTCTGGGCCGGCCTCGGGCTGACCGACCGCATGGACCTCGTCTGGTGCTTCCTGCCGCCGCTCGTGCACGTGGCGTGGAAGGCGCGCGCGCTGCGGCCCCGCCGCTGGCGCGCGTGGCTGGGGCTGGCGCCGTTCGTCGCGTGGGAGGGGTTCGCGCTCCTCTACTACGGCTTTCTCTTCCCCAACTCGGCGTACGCCAAGCTCGGCGTGCACATCCCCGCGCGCGACATGATGAACCAGGGAGGTGCCTACCTCCTCAACTCGCTGTCGTGGGACCCGCTGACGCTGTTCGCGATCGGCGTCGCCCTCCTCGCCGCGTGCGCGGGCTGGCGCCGCGACCGCAAGCTCGTCTCCGTGGCGGCGGCCATCGCGCTGCACCTCGCCTACCTCGTGCGCGTCGGCGGCGACTACATGAGCGGCCGCTTTCTGTCGGTGCCGCTGCTCGAGGCGGCGGTCATCCTCTCGCGCGTTCGCCTCGTGCGGCCGCTGGACCTCGCCGCCGCGCTGGGCGTGGCGCTGGCGCTCGGCGTCGCCGGGCGTCGCGTCCCGCTCATGACCAGCGACGCGTACGGCGGCCTCGGCAAGAGCCCGCAGGGCGTCGACGACGAGATGGGATGGCGCTTCGACGACACGGCGCTCTTGCGCTTGAACCGCGAGCACTCGCTGGCGGACCGCGGCGGGTGGATCGCCGACGGCATCAAGGCGCGGCGCGACGGCGCGCGCGTCGTCGTCTACCGCAACGTCGGCTACTTCGGCTTCTTCGCCGGCCCGCGCGTGCACGTGCTCGATCCCTACGGCATCGGCGACCCGCTGATCGCCCGCATGCCCTTCGATCCGAGCATGGGCCCGTGGGAGGCCGGACACTACCTGCGCGCCGTGCCCGACGGCTACCCGCAGGCGGCGCTCGACGAGGGGCGCCTCGCCGACGACGCCCTCGAGGCGTACTGGCGCAAGCTGGAGCTCGTCACGCGCGGCCGGCTGCTCGACCCGGCGCGGCTGCGGCTCGTCGCGCGCTTCAACCTGGGCCTCGAGCCCCCGCCGGCGGCCGCGCGCTGAGGGCCGGCCGGCGCCTACGAAGCAGCCCGCTTCGCCGCGTCGCGCGCGCCGTCCGTCCCCGGGCTACGGTCCTTCGCCATGGGCGACGACCTCCGCGCCCGAGCGAGCTCCGCGGGCCCCGACCGGCGGGCGTTCGATGGGCGCGCCCCTGCGTGTGGGCGCGGCGCTGCTGCTCGCGCTGCTCGCGGGCGGCTGCCGCCGGGATCCGAGCTGGCACTCGACCGACGTGAGCGGGGCATACCCGTCGCTGGAGCTCACGATGACCCGCGCGGCCGACGGCAAGCAGGTCACCGCGGCGGACTTCCGCGGCGAGGTGGTGATGCTCTACTTCGGCTTCTCGCACTGCGAGGACGTCTGTCCGACGACGCTCGGGAACCTCGAGCGCGTGCTCGGCAGGCTCGGGCCCGGGGCCGGACGCGTGCGGGTGCTCTTCGTCACGGTCGATCCCGACCGCGACACGCCGTCGGTCCTCGCCGCGTACGTCCGGCAGTTCGGCCCCGAGATGGTGGGGCTGCGGGGCGACGCCGACCAGCTCGCCGCCCTCGCGCGGCGCTACCGCGTCGGCTACTCGGTCACGCCGAAGGGCCCCGGCCGGCCGTACGTGGTCGCGCACGGCTCCGGCGTCTACGTCTTCGCGTCGGGCAAGGCACGCCTGCTCGTCTCGTCGCTCTCGAGCGCTCGTCCCGACGTCGACGGCATCGCGGCCGACCTCACGCGACTCGTGCAGCGAGCTTCCTCTTCGACATCGTGACGACCAGCATCAGCACGAGCGCCATGCTCAGGAGCTCGGGGGGGAGCCAGATCACGATCCCGCCGAGGTGCTGGTCGGTGATGGCGCTCATCGACGGCAGCAGGCGCCCGCAGAGCGCGTAGTAGGAGTAGAGGTCCCTCGGCCAGAGCGCGAGGAGCAACCCGAGCACGCCCTGCGGGATCATCGCGCCGACGACGACGGCCAGCCGGGCCCCGAACGAGATCCGCGCCGGCGGCCGCGGCCGGAAGTCGACGACGAGCGACCAGAAGAGGATGCCGTCGACGACCATGGACCAGTTCATGAGCTGGTAGAGCCGGTCGTCGATCATCGCCCGGAAGTGCACCGGCGGGATCAGCCAGAAGAAGAAGCTGCCGACGAAGAGGACGGCCGCGAGCGCCGGCTGCTGCACGGCGCGCATCGCCGCCGCCACGGCGCGGCTGTCGACGACCCTCCGCGCCCAGCGCGGCATGCCGCGCCGGACGGTCGGCCCGACGCCCGCGAGGGCGATGAAGAAGGGGCCGAGGTGATGCATCACCACGTGCTGGATGCGGTTGAGCACGAAAAGGTGCTGCGCCCAGTAGTCGTACCGGGTCCGCAGCACGGCGTAGAGCGCGCCGATGGAGCCGACGAAGACGATCCGCCGCCAGCGAGCCGGGCGCTCGTCGACAGGCTCGCGGGCGAGCCCCTGGAAAAACCAGAGCGTGACGAGGGCGCACGCGAGGTACTCGAGCGGCGAGAACTCCCACGGCGCCCACACGGGCATCCGTCCGGGATCGGCGTCCGAGAGCCCGCCGAGGAAGCCACCGAGCAGGGCAATGCCGGCGTACGGCACCCATCGCGCCCACGCTCTCGTTCGCAAGCGCTCGCTCGCGGTGCGCACGTGCGGGATGGTAGGCCGATCGTCGGCGCGGATCCCGCCGGTGGCTCGGAAGAGCGGCTCGGCGGGGGCGCGAGCGATCCGCGTCGCCGGCCCATGACGTCGCGATCACGCGTGCGTGAACCACGGGAGCCGGTGCGCGCAATTCTCCGAAGGACATGGGCCGTGCGGGCAGCGGCGCTTCGGTACGGAGGTTGCTCGAGACGCAACGCACGATGCGTCCTTCCATCGCTTTGCTCTTGGCTGCTTCCCTGGTGCTCGCCTCCGCCACCGCGCGTGCAGACCCACCGGCACCGCCCACTCCTGCGGAGTCACACGAGCAGGCGACTCGCTGGTACGGCTACCAGACGCTGGCCACCGACGGCGTGGCACTCCTCTTTTTCGTCCCCGCCCAGTCCTCCGCCTCGTCGGCGACCAAGCAAGGCTTCGCCATGGGGACCCTCACGATGTACGGCGTGGGTGCGCCCATCGTGCACCTTGCGCATGGTCACGTCGGCAAGGCGCTGCTCGATCTGGGACTTCGAGTCGGCATGCCGCTCGCTCTCGGCGCCGCCGGGTACGCCATCGGGGCGAGCTCGCGGGAGCAGGCCGATGGCCTGGGGGGCGTCGTGGGCGCCGGGTTCGGCGCGCTCCTCGGAGCCGCGGGAGCCTCGGCGATCGACGCGATCGTCGTCGCTCGGGAGCCGGTGAGCCCTCCCTGCGCGACGCCGGCTCCGGCCGCCGAGGCGCCGCGCTCCTCGGCGAAGATCGAGCCCACCTTCGGCCTCTCCCCCGAGCGCGGCGGCGGCACGCGGGCGGTCGTGGGCGTCGTCGGGGTGTTCTGAATGTCGGCGCGGAGCAGCGTCGCCCTTGCGTTACCTTCGGCCCCCATGCAGACCATCGGAGTGCGAACGCGCTTGGTGATGGCCCTCCTCGCGGCCGGGGCCATGGCGTGCGGCGTGGCTTGCAGCACCGGCGGCGGGTCGAGCGTCGGCGCCGGATCCCCGCTTCCCGACTGCCCGGGCACCGGCTCCGCGCTCGACCAGCAAGCGTGCTCGATGCCGAACGAGACGTGTGCCACGTTCGCGACGCCGGGCGGCAGCGCCGACGGCTGCTGCACCTGCTCCACTGACCCGAGTTGCAGCCGACCGACGTGGGTCTGCCTCGGGGGATCCAGTCAGCCGGGGTGCCCCGCGCATCCGCCGTCCGAGGGCACGCCGTGCAGCAATCCGACCCAGTCCGGCGTGTGCGTATACTGCTCGAGCACGCCATCTCTCGTCGGCTGCCGCGAAACCGCCGACGGCGGAGCGAGCTGGACGACGTACCCGGTGGGCGGCTGCCTGGTGGGCGTCGACGCGGGCTGACGTGGCTCGCATCCCCAGCGCTCGGAAAACGTTGCATGCCGACCCGCGCCCGGCTCGCGTACGGCCTCGTTCTCCTCTATGATCCGCTCTGAAGAGATTTCATACCATGCGCCGCGTCCTGGTCGTCGACGACGAGGAGAACATCCGCCTCGTCCTGCGCACGCTGCTCAAGAAGCACGGCTACGAGGTCGAGGTCGCCGACGGCGGCGACGCGGCGCTCTCGGCGCTCGAGTCGTTCGACCCGGACGTCATCCTGACCGACGTGCGCATGCCGCGCATGGGCGGCCTCGACCTGCTCGGCGCGCTCAAGGCCAAGCAGCACCCGGCGACGGTCATCGTGATGAGCGCGTACGGCAACGTCGACCTCGCCATCGAGGCGATGAAGGCGGGCGCGTACGACTACGTGAGCAAGCCGTTCAAGAACGACGAGATCGTGCTGGCGCTGCGCAAGGCCGAGGAGCGCGAGGCGCTGCGGCGCGAGAACCGCGCGCTTCGCGAGCAGATGCAGAAGGACAACCAGTTCGAGTCGATCCTCGCCAAGAGCCGCGAGATGCTCGAGATCTTCCGCACGATCGCGAAGATCGCCGACTTCAAGACGACGGTGCTGGTGACCGGCGAGAGCGGCACGGGCAAGGAGCTCGTCGCGCGCGCCATCCACGCGCGCTCGTCGCGCCGGCCGTCGCCGTTCGTCGCCATCAACTGCGGCGCCATCCCCGAGAACCTCCTCGAGAGCGAGCTGTTCGGCCACCGGAAGGGGGCGTTCACCGACGCGACGGCCGACCGGCGCGGCCTGTTCGAGGAGGCCCACGGCGGCACGCTGTTCCTCGACGAGATCGGCGAGCTGCCGCTCAACCTCCAGGTGAAGCTCCTGCGCGTGCTGCAGGAGGAGAGCATCCGCCGCCTCGGCGACACCAAGGACGTCAAGGTCGACGTGCGCATCATCGCCGCCACCCACCGCGACCTGTCGGCGGACGTGAAGGCGGGGCGCTTCCGCGAGGACCTCTTCTACCGCATCCACGTGCTCACGGTGGCGATCCCGCCGCTGCGGAGCCGCCGCGAGGACGTGAACCTGCTCGTCGATCACTTCGTCACGCGCAACAACGCGCGCCTCGGGACCAACGTGCGCGGCGTGTCGACCGAGGCGCGCAAGCTGCTCCTCGAGTACGCGTGGCCCGGCAACGTGCGCGAGCTCGAGAACACGATCGAGCGCGCAATGGTGCTCGCCGAGAGCGACGTCCTGCAGACGTCCGACCTGCCCGAGCGCATCCGCGAGGCGCTCGACCCGGTGCAGGTGCACCTGGCGACCGGCGAGATGTCGATCAAGAAGACGACCGCCGCGATCGAGCAGATCCTCATCCGCCGGGCGCTGCAGAAGACCAAGGGCAACCGCACGCGCGCGGCCGATTTGCTCGAAATCAGCCACCGGGCGCTGCTCTACAAGATCAAGGACTACAAGATCACCGACCTCTGAGGATGTATGATGCCCCGCATGAAACCTGGGACGATGGCGGCGGCGGGGGCGCTGGCGAGCGTCCTCGCGCTCGTGGGATGCGGCGGCGGGGCCAAGCAGGCGGACTCGCCGGGGACGTGCCCGGAGGGCACCGTGCTGCGCGGCGAGGACTGCGTGCCCCCCGGGGCCGCGAACGACTCGTCGGGCTCGGCCAAGGACGATGACGACGAATCGTCGTCGTCGGCGTCGTCCTCCTCGTCCTCGTCGTCGCAGGGCGGCGGCGATTCGTCGGGCGCGAGCTCGAGCGGGGGCACGGCCTACGACAAGGACGCCGTCGAGGCGGAGCTCAAGCGCGCGGCGCGCGAGGTGAAGGCGAGCTGCGGCTCGGCCACCGGCGACGACGGCCAGGCCACCGGCCCCTGGGGCGAGACCAAGGCGAGCGTCGTGCTCGGCCGCAACGGCCACGTGAAGCAGGTCACCGTGCCCGACCCGTACAACGGCAAGCCGGTCGGGGTCTGCATCCAGCACGCCTTCGGCCGCATCGTCTTCCCGCCGTACGCCGCGCCGAGCGACGCGGTCGTCGACTGGGACATCGACCTCGTGCCGCCGAAGAAGCACTGAGGGGCGTCGGCGCGCCTCCAAGCCATCCCTACCGCCCCTTCCTCTTCAGCAGCACGAGCCCCGGTCTCTCCGCCACGACGACGAACTTGCCCTCGCGCAGCGCGCGCTCGGCGCGGTCACTGCCGAAGAAACCGCTGCCCTCGGCGTAGAGCAGGTAGTCCGCGTCCGTCGTGTCGCGCAGGCTGAGCATGTTCAGCCGCGAGAGGTGCGGCATCTCGTGCTCGCTCACGGCCAGCCACGCTTCGGGCGGGACCCTCGCCGCGAGCGCGCGCAGATCGGCCTCCTTGCGCCGGTCGGCCTCCGTGGGAGCCGTCATCGGCAGCGTGTCGAAGCCGCCGTGGAACGTCTCGCGCGGCGGGATGGCGCCCCAGAAGACGCCGCAGAGCGCCGTGCCGACGAGCATCGCCGCCGTGGCCGATTGCCGGCGAGCCGGGCCGCCATCGCCCTTCCCCAGTGCCTCGAGCGCGAGCACCGACGCGGGGAAGACGTACGGGATGAAGTCGGCGACGTACTGGAATCCGATGTCGATCGTCGGCCCGTACCCCGTCGTGAGCAGCGTGAGGAGCGACCCGTGCACCAGCGCGAGGAGCAGATACGCCCTGCGCGTCGGCAAGAAGGCGAGCGGCGTGAGGATCTGCGCCGCGTAGCGCAGCTTTTCGCCGGTCACGAGCGTCTTGAAGACGTAGTCCGGATTGCTGGCGAGCGTGGCGATGACGCTGGAGAGGCCGTGCGCGTCGCGCGGGATGAGGTCTTTGTAGATGTAGAGCGCCGTCCAGAGCCCGAACTTCGACCTGCCCATGTGGGGCATGACGACGAAGCTCATGAGCGCGAAGTACCCTGCGGCCACGACGGCCATCGCCGCCCCTGCGCGCGGCCGGTACCCCGACAGCGCGAGGAAGGCGCCCAGGATCGCCAGGCCGATGCCGACGTCCTCGCGGCAACCGAGCGCCACGACGAACGCAATCGTCGCGAGCGCGTACCGCTTTTCGTCGACGAAGTCGACGACGAAGAGAACGAACGTGGAGGCGATGGGCTGGAAGTGGAAGTCGTAGAACTGCAGCCCGTGCAGCGGCGGGTACAAGAGGTACGCGAGCGCCACGAGGCACGCGTACCCGCGCGGCAGCCTGCGCGCTCCGAAGCGGTACAGGGGGATCGCGCCCAGGCCCAGGACGCACGCCTGGATGACGAGCAGCGCGGGGGCGCCCGGGTGGATGGCGTAGAACGGCAGCAGGAAGAAGGTCGACAGGTCGGCGTGGTTTCGGAGCTCGGACCAGTCCGTGCGGAGGTCGAGGGGCGAGTCGCGCAGCGGGTGGCCGTGCAGCGTGCTCCAGAAGACGTTGTCGTTCTGCCCCAAGTCGTAGCCGTACGTGCCGAAGCGGCCGTGCATCCGGAGCGTGAAGACGGACATGTAGACCGCGTAGCCCGCGGCGGCGGCGACCACGACGGCCACCGGCCCCCAGCGCCGCGCCGTCTTCGGCGCCGCGCGCGCGACCCTCTGCGCGAGCGACCGCGCATGCGCGGTCCAGCGCGCGACCGGCTCGCGGCCGCTCGGCGGGAGCAGCGGCCGCACGGTCTCCCCGTCGAGCTCGCGATCGGCTCCGAGGGACACGCGCAGCAGCGCCTCCGTCAGCACCGTCACCCCGGCGATGGCGAGCACCGCCACGAGCGCGTCGGGCCACGCGTCGGGGTGGAGGAGCGGCGCCGCGAGCCCCAGGACGATCCCGGGCGCCAGCCGCCGGCTCAGCCAGCGCGCGCGCGCCGCCCCGCACCGCCACGCGAGGAGCGCACCCAGCGCGGCCGCAATCGCGAACGCGACGCCCATCACCACGATCAGCCGGGTGCGCACCTCCCACGGAATGGCGTTCTCGCGCGTCGCGATGTCCTGCTCCGGCGCGAAGGCCTCCTGGAAGAAGAGGACGAGCGACGCGCCGAAGACACCGAGGAGCGTCAACGAGCGCAGCAGCTTCGCCGTCCTCACGAGCGCCACTGTACACGCAGCTCGACGAGCGGGCCGAAGTCGTCTGGCAGCAGAGCCGCGAGCTCTACGAAGTCACGCGCCCGGGGACGAATGAACGAAGACTTCCTCGAGCTGCTTTCAGCGTTGTCCTCCGCTGAGGTGCGGTTTCTCGTCGTCGGGGGCTATGCCGTGGGGATCCACGGGAGGCCCGGGCCTCCAAGGATCTCGACGTGTGGGTCGAAGCGAGCGAAGAGAACGCTCGCAAGGTCATCGCGGCGCTCACCGCGGTCGGAGCGCCGCTCGGCGACTTGAACGAGCGCGGCTTGGCGACGCCCGGGACGGGGTTCAAGATGGGGCAGCCGCCGGCCCGCATCGATATCCTCACCCAGATCGAAGGAGTGCGGTTCGAGCAAGCGTGGCCCGGCGCCTATCCACCTGTCCGAGTGGCACGTCGTGCTCGCTGCCTGCCCGTCGACGAGCTGCTTCCCCGCGCGTCACTTCAAGACGATCTCCGCCGTCGTCGGACCGACCGTCACCGAGGTGACCGGCTGCATCGACAGGGTCCCCGGCGTCGCGCCGCTCGTGTCGACCGCTCCGCCGCCGGCCGGGACGACGTGCTGCCACGTCCCGCCGAGCTGCACCGTGACCGGCGACGACGAGGGGTTCACGAGGACGCTGCCCTTCGCGAAATCGCGCCGGTACACGCCGCCCGAGAGCAGCGTCGAGACGTCGGTCGTCGCCGGCGTCGTGGGCGCGCCGAGGTCGACGGTCCACTCCGGGTACCACTCGAGCGGGCCCTTGGCGAAGTAGTCCAGGTACGTGTGGTGGCCCTTCACCAGCAGGTAGTTGCCCAGGTAGTACATGCGCGTCGCGAGGTCGCCCGACGACGACAGGTAGTTCTGCAGGATCATGATCTTGTCCGCGGCCGCGAGCTTCAGCAGCTCGTTCGTCGACGCCTTCCAGTCGGCCGGCGCGAAGCCGGTGCCGGCGAAGCCCTCGGAGAAGATGCCCGCCGTCAGCCCGTAGTTCGTGTCGTCCCACGTCGTCGTAAACGCGCTCGTGTTCGGGATGAGCGGGATGCCCTTGGCGGCGAGATCGTCGTTCAGCTTCTGGATCCACGCCTGCCAGGCGGCGATCCACGTCTGCCCGCCGAGCTCCTGGAAGCTGGTGTCGCGCGCCGCGGTGCCCGCGAGCCGCGGATCCTGCGTGCTGCCGCTGCCGCCGCACTCGCCTTGCAGGAGCGCGGGCGAGGCCGAGTCGAAGAAGATGCCGTCGTAGTCGCCGTCGGCGACCTGCTGCTCGAGCGACTGCTCCCAGTACTGCTGGAAGCCCGCCACCGAGACGTTCATGAGCAGCTTGCCGTCGGCGCTGCTGGCGACGCGCTGCCCGCTCGTGTTGTGCCAGAACCAGCTCTCGTTGGTGGTCACCGTCGGGTAGTCGTTGCCCCAGTGCTGGCCGTCGACGATGAAATCGACGTTCGGCGCCGACTGCCACATCGCCAGGTGGTAGTGAAGGACGAGGAAGTTCTGGTTCAGCGCGCGCAGCGCCTGCGTGACGGGCAGGACCTGCTTCTGCGTGCCGACGTAGTGGCTGGCCGCGAACTGCATCTGCGCCTGGTTCATCTGCGGCAGCTGGTCGGAGAGGACGGCGATCGTCGCGTACGTGTCGGGGTACGGCCGTCCGCTCGGGCCCGTGATGCCGCCGTCGCCGCCGGCGTCGCCGCCGCCGACGGGCGCCATCCCGTCCGTCCCCGCGTCGGGGGCGGGCGCAGCGTCGGCCGAGTCGTCGCCCCCGAAGACGTCGGGTCCCGCGTCCCCGCCGCTCGACGCCCGGTTCGACGACGAGCCGCAGCCGACCACACCGACGAGCAGCGACAGCCCGATCACCCATTCGCCGCGATGCATGGACCCATTATGCGCCGTTTCGGCGGCTCGGGCCGGGCGCGCGTCTCTGATACCCTCGTCTTCCGTGGCTTACGACTACGACCTGGTGGTCATCGGCGCCGGCCCCGCCGGCGAAAAGGGGGCCGCGCAGGCGGCCTACTTCGGCAAGCGCGTCGCCTGCATCGAGCGCGGCGAGGAGCCGGGGGGCGCGGCCGTCCACACCGGGACGCTGCCGAGCAAGACGCTGCGCGAGACGGCGCTCTTCCTCTCCGGCTTCCGCCAGCGCGAGCTCTACGGATTGAGCATCGAGCTTCGCCCCGAGGCGGCGGTGCCGCGCCTCCTGTCGCGCAAGAACGCCGTTCGCGAGCTGGAGGTGGCGCGCATCCTCTGGAACCTCGAGCGCCACGGCGTGACGCTGCTGCGCGGGACGGCGCGCTTCGTCGACGCGCACACGATCGAGCTCGCCTCCCCTGCCGGCGACCCGTGCCGCATCACGAGCGAGGTGTTCCTCGTGGCCACCGGCTCCAGGCCGCACCACCCGCCCGACCTCCCGTTCGACGACGCCGACGTCGACGACTCGGACACGATCCTGCAGATTGGCGCTCTGCCGCGGACGATGCTCGTCGTCGGCGGGGGTGTCATCGGCTGCGAGTACGCGTCGATGTTCGCGGCGATGCACGTGCAGGTCACGCTCGTGGAGGCGCGCCCGCGCCTCCTGCCGTTCCTCGACGCCGAGGTCGCCGAGCGGCTCCGCGGGGCGATGCAGTCGCTCGGGGTGGCGTTCCACCTCGGCCAGCCGACGCGGAGCATCCGCCGCGTCGAGGGGCGCGGCATCGTCACGACGCTCGCCGACGGGACCGAGATCGCCGCCGAGAAGGTGCTCGCCTCGAGCGGGCGCTCCGGGTGCACCGAGGGGCTCGGTCTGGAGGCGATCGGCGTCGCGGTCGACGGGCGCGGCGCCATCCGGGTCGACGACGACTACCGCACGGCCGTGAAGAGCATCTACGCCGCGGGGGACGTCATCGGCTTTCCGGCGCTGGCGTCGACGTCGATGGAGCAGGCGCGTGTGGCCGTGTGCCACGCCTTCGGCTTCGACTACAAGCGGCAGGTGTCGCACCTGCAGCCGTTCGGGATCTACACGATCCCCGAGGTGAGCTGCATCGGCTTCTCGGAGGAGACCGCCGCGGAGAGGAAGCTCGACGTCGTCGTGGGGCGCGCGTACTACCGCGACAACGCGCGCGGGAAGATCATCGGCGACCAGGACGGGGTCATCAAGCTGGTGGTCGAGCGCGCGACGAGGAAGCTCGTCGGCTGCCACTGCATCGGCGAGCGCGCGTCGGAGCTGGTTCACATCGGCCAGGTGGCCATGCTCGCCGGCGCCGGGATCGACGCGTTCATCGAGATGGTGTTCAACTATCCGACGCTCAGCGAGATGTTCAAGTACGCCGCCTACGACGCGTTGGGGGCCATCGCGCGCGCGTCGGCGTGACCTTTGCTCCCGGGGGGTGCGCATGCGAGCTCGGTTGCTTGGATGGATGGTCGCCGTGCTGTGGGGAGCGCTGTCGACGACCGCAGCCGCGCAGGAGCCTGCGCCCGCGTCCACCCCCGCGCCCGCGGTGTCGCAGAACGACGACACTTCGTGGCGCAATCGCTACGCCGTCGCGCGCGAGCGGCTGCTGGCGGGCGACTTCGCCGACGCCGCGAGCCGCTTCGACCAGCTCGCGCGCGAGGCGCCCGACGCCAACAGCCGCTCGCTCGCCGAAAGCCTGCGCGACCTCGCGCGCTCGTGGGCCCGGCGCGGCCTGACGCTCGTCCGACGCAGCTACCTCGGCGAGAGCACGCTCCCGGCCAAGTCGGTCGGCGAGCGCACGACCGACGAGATCGCGGAACTGTACGCGAGCTCGATCCTCTACGGCGTGGGCACAGGCCTCTGGCTCGACCAGCACACCAACGCCGACACCGCCGGCGGGGTCGTGCTGCCGATGGTGCTCTTCTCGGGCGTGGCCGCCGGCACGGTGGCGCTGCTCGACGTCGGCCACCCCCTCAAGTACGGCGTGCCGCAGTCGATCGTGTCGGGCATGAACCTCGGCTTCGAGGAGGGGCTCGTGCTGTCGCTGTGGAACGTCTCGCTCTCCGACCCGTCGTCGCACTGGCAGGGCTCGACGATCGCCGACGTCATCTGGGCGTCGTCGACCATCGGCGCCGTCGGCGGCGGCCTGCTCGGGACGACGCTCGGGACCACGCCCGGGCGCGCCTCGTTCGTCGGATCGGCGGGGCTCTGGACGGGCCTCGTGACCGGGTTCGCCGCGGCGGCGTTCACCGGCTCGGGCCAGGACCGCGCGCCGACGGCGCTGCTCGCGGCCGACATCGGCCTGAACGCCGGCATCGTCGGCGGCCTGCTCGGCGCCTCCGACGTGTCGCCGTCGATCGCGCGCGTGCGCTTCCTCGACATCGGCGGCATCGGCGGCGGCCTGGCGTTCGCGGGCATCTACCTGGCGGCGGCCGGCAAGAACCCCGACGCGCAGGCGGGCTTCGGCGCGACGGCGCTCGGCATGGCGAGCGGGCTGGTGGTCGCCTGGCTCGCGACGCAGAGCATGCCGGCCGACAGGCTGGACACGGGCAGCGCGAGCGCGCCGCCGCCCGTGTCGATCCAGCCGATCCTGGCCCCCGCCCCCGGCGGCGCGACGCTCGGCGTTTACGGGACCTTGTGAGCCCGCGCCCCGGGGGAGCCGGCTAGATCCCCTCGTCGAGACGACGCATCCCCTCGAGCAGCAGCGCCTCGCTCGATGCGTGGATGACGCGGTTGGGCGCCTTGAAGGTCGGATCGAGGCCGAACTCGCCGTCCTGCAGCCGCAGCATCGCGTAGAACGCGTCCTCGCCGCGCAGCTCGCCCCAGAGCGCGTCGACGACGCTGCCGTCGACGAAGTGGATCTCGCCCGCCCCCTCGCGCGCGCGGATCTTGAGGTTGCCGCTCTTTCTGCCGTGGAAGAGCACCTGCACCATGTCGGGCAGCCCCATCTCGCGCAGCGATCCGCTCACGCCGCGCGCGAGGCGCGGGCTGGCGCGCTGATCGAGCTGCGCCTTCAGCTTGGCCACGAGCACGTCGGCGTTGGCCGGCTTGTTCACGAAGTCGACGACGCCGAGATCGAACGCCTTCTGCGCGACCGCGCGCTCCTGCCGGCGCGTGTAGACCACCCACGGCACGTCCTTGCCCCACGGCTGCGCGCGCGCCTCGCCGAGGAGCTGCAGCCCGTCGCGCGGCCCGAGATCGACCTCGCTGACCACGAGGTCCGTTTCGCCTTCGGCCAGGATCTTGAGCGCCTGCTCGGCGCTGCGCGCGGTCTTCACGACGAAGCCCTGCTCGACCATGCGAAGCTCGAGCACGGTCGTCTCCTCGGGGTCGACGTCGACCAGCAGCGCCTGCGAGCGGTCGGCGAGCAGCCGCGCCTTGAGGTCCTCGCCGAGCACGGTGTTGCGGAACAGGTCGACCAGGTTCGGGTCGAAGATGGTGTCCTTGTACTTGGCGAGCGCCGCGCAGGCCTCCTGCGCCGTGAGCGCCTTGCGGAACGGGTTGCGCGGGTTCTGCGTCAGGTCGGCGTACGTGTCGCAGATCGCGAGCAGCCGCGCGCCGAGCGGGATGTCCTTGCCGCTCGTGCCGTCGGGGAAGCCCTTGCCGTCGTAGCGCTCGTACATGTGCTCGGCCGCCTGCACGGCGTCCCTGGGCAGCCGCACGGGGGCGAGCAGCCGCGAGGGCACGTTGCACGTCTTCTGCGCGGCGACCTTGTGCCCCTCGTACTCGCTGCAGTTGAGCGCCGTCAGGTGGTACTGCCCCGTCTTGCCGAGGTCGTGCACGTAGGCGGCGACGACGACCGCCGCGGTGGTCGCGGCGTCGAGGCGCATCGTCTCGGCCATTCGCTTCGCCAGGCGCGCCACCTGCGAGGAGTGGCCGCGCAGGTCGACGCGCGAGCTCTCGAGCAGGCTGACGAGGACGTTGAGCAGCTCGACGAAGGACGGTCCCTGCGTCCCCTCCTCGCGCGCGGCCGGCGGCGGAGGGGGCGGGGGCGGCGCGGGCTTGGGCGCGGGGGTCGGCGGCGCCGGCGGGCGAACGGACTTCGTCTCCGCGGGGGCGCGCTCGCGCGGCCGCGCGCCCACGTCGAGCATCTGGAACTGCAGGTGCGCGCTCGCGTCGAGCACGGCGAACGCCCGGCTGTCGCCCGCGTACGCCTTGGCGATGAGCGCCTTGACGGCCGCCGGACGCGCCAGGATCGGCTTCACTTCGCGCGCCCCGCTGGCGAGCTGCACGTCGCGCAGCGCCTCGACGTTGTCCGGATCGGCGGTGACGACGCTCAGCGTGTGCGCCTTGGGGTCGAACATCACCGGGCAGACCCCGACCTGCTCGGCGAAGCGCTGCGGGAGCATCGAGAGCAGCGCCCGCGCGACCTCCGCCTTGGACAGCTTCTCCGTGGTGGCGAAGTAGCACTGGTACTGCGCCGACAGCGCCTTGAGCATCTCGGCCTCGGCCACCAGGCCCAGATCGAGCACCGCCTCCTCGACGCGATCGCCGCCGCGCTCCGCGTGCGACAGCACGGCGTCCGCCTGCTCGGGCTTGAGCAGGCCCGCGCGCACGAGCACCTCGCACACCTGCTTGCCCTTGGGGGCGATCGGGGCGGTAAGCGGCCGGACCGTCGGCACGGGGGTGGGCCCCAGCGTATCAGATGCGACCGCGAACGAGCCCCAGCAGCAGCTCGAGCGCCACCCGGTTCTGTCCTCCCTCCGGGACGATGACGTCGGCGAAGCGCTTGCTCGGCTCGACGAAGGCGAGGTGCATCGGCCGCACGGTGTCGTAGTACTGCTTGCGGATCTGCGCGAAGGTGCGCCCGCGCTGCTCCAGATCGCGCCGGACCCGCCGCATCAGGCGGATGTCGGCGTCGGTGTCGACGTAGATCTTGGCGTCGAGGCGTACGCGCAGCCGCTCGTCGGCCAGCACGAGGATCCCCTCGACGACGACGAGGGGCGCCGGCTCGACGCGCTCCCCGTCGGGCGCGCGATCGTGCACGGCGAAGTCGTAGGTGGGGCGAACGACGGCCTGCCCCTGGCGCAGCACGTCGAGGTGCGCGCAGAGCAGATCCATCTCGAGGGCGTCGGGGTGGTCGTAGTTGACGCGCTCGCGCTCCTCGAGCGGCAGGTGGGGCTGGGCGCGGTAGTAGTGGTCCTGCTCGATGAGCACCCCGGCGCCGGGCGGCAGCGCCTCGAGCACCGCGCGCGCGATCGTCGTCTTTCCGGAGCCGGAGCCGCCGGCGATGCCGAGCACGAAGGGCGGGGTCATGAGGCCGTCGCACCCTTACCACGTCGGGCCGGCGCGCCCGGCCGAAGCACGGCGTCGAGCCGCTCGGGGTCGACGTTGCGGCCGGTCAGCACGACCACGACGTCGCCGCCGCGAAGCGCCTCGGGCAGTCCGAAGAGGACCGGCACCAGGCCCGCGGCCGCGCTCCCCTCGAGCACCAGGCCCATGTCGTGCCAGGCGCTCGCCATCGCGGCGGCGATCTGCTCTTCGGACACCACCGCGACGCCCCCGACGACGGCGCGCGCGCGCGCGAACGCGTCGGCGGAGATGCCGCCCTCCAGACCCTCGGCGAGCGTCGTGCCCCCCGTCTCCAGCCGCTCGACGGCCTGTCCGCGCTCGAGCGACAGCGCCATGGCGCACGACGCCTCGCTCTGCACGCCCCAGACGGGTCGGTCGGCCTGCCCCGGGCTCTCGGCGGCGAGCGCCCAGCCCAGCCCCGTCGCCAGCCCCCCGCCGCCGAAGGGCGCGATCACGTGCTCGGGCACGCCCCCGAGCGCGCGCACGATCTCGAACCCGAGCGATGCGCCATTGCCCAGCACGACCTCCTCGTCGTCGTAGGGGGACACGAACGCGACGCGCTCCGTGGCTGCCGCCTCCTTCGCGAGCGCCTCGGCGTCGTCGTAGTGGTCGCTCGCGACGACGACCAGCTCGGCCCCGTACGCCTCGATCTTGCGGCGCTTCGCGCGCGGCGCCGCGCGCGGGACGTACACGGTGGCCGACACGCCCAGCACGCTCGACGCGTAGGCGACCGCCGCCCCGTGGTTGCCCGCGCTCGCCGCGACGATGCGCCCGCGCGAGCGCGCCGCGTCGAGGGCCGTCAGCGCGCCGCGCACCTTGAAGCTCCCGGTGACCTGCAGCGCTTCGAGCGCGAGCCACACGCGCGTGGACCCGGAGGGATCGGCGCGCGGGTCGAGCTCGGCCGCGCGCACGACCGGCACCTCCCGCAGCCGTGCCTCGGGAAAGCGCCGCCCCAGGTGGCGCACCGCATCGAGGCGCGCGGGGCTCGGCATGCCGGGGCCCGCCGTCGCACGTGATGCCGCCACGGTGCGCATGCGCTCTGTTACGGCCGGCACGGCCCGCGAGGTTAGGTCACCCGCCGCCCCGGGCCAACCACCGCAACGGGCGCCTGTAGTTCGAGATCATCCGGTCCGCGGGCACCTCGTGCCCGAGACCGGGGGCGATCTTCACGCGCACGCGGATGTGCGCCTGCTTGAGCATCTCCGCCGCGCGCTTCGTGTTCTCGGCCACCTCGTCGTTCTCGCCGGTGAAGAGGAAGACGCGCCGGATCTTCGACCGGTTCTGCTCGAGCAGCTGCGGGGCGTCGCCCCACCAGTATTTGTCGTCGGCCGCCAGGATGAGCCAGCGGTTCCAGTGCTTCGGATCGCGCAGCCCGACCTGCTGGGCGATGTACGCCCCCTCGCTGAAGCCGATGAGGATGTCGCCCCGGCTGCGCACCCGCCCCGGGTACTTGGTCTGCAGCGCGACGACGGTCGCGTGGATGATGCGCGCCGCGGTCTCCGCGTCGTTGTCCCACGTGCGGCCGCCGGTCTCCGTCGTGCCGGGGCCCTGCGGGCAGACCACCCAGCCGAACTGCCGCGCGACCCGCGCCCACTTGCGGCAGTCCTCGAACGCGTTGCCCCCGCGGCCGTGCAGGTACATCAGGATGGGCCGGCGCGCGTGCGTGCGCGGCTTGAAGTAGTAGGCGTCCGGGTAGCCCGGGACCTCCAGGGTCATCGGGTCGGACGTCACCGCGCCTGTCTTGGCCTGGGCGCGCCCGGTCAGCAGGACGCCGGCGACGGCGAGCAGCAGGGCGAGGGCGACGCGGGTGATGCGGGGCACGGCAGGTCTGCCATTATGGCACGGCGGGCGCCAAAGCAAGCGGCGGTCGCGCTAGACTTCCGGACATGAGGGCGCGGGCCGCCTGGGCGGCGATCCTCGGGGTCTGGGGCGCCGGCTGCAGCCTGGCGTTCGGCCTCGACGGCCTGACCGGCGGGTCGTCCGCGCCGCCGACGCCCGACGGCTCGACGGATGCCGTGGCCGAAGCGACGCCCGGCAGCGAGGGCGGCGAGCCCCTGGAGGCGGCCAGCGAGGCCGCCGACGACGCGCCGCAGCCCGACGCCATGGAGGCCGGCACCTGGTGCTCGACGCAGGGGCAGCACCTGCTGTGCGCGGACTTCGACGAGGGCTTGGCGACGGCGGGCTGGTCGCACATCGACACGAGCACGACGCCGGGCACCCTGTCGCTCGGGGCCGACTACGTCTCGCCCCCCGCCTCGCTGAGCGCGGCGGATCCGGCGAGCACCGGCGGGCCGTACACCGCGCGCGTGGTCGAGGAGCTGCCGATGGTGCCCAAGTCGGCGCACATCGAGTTCGACATGCGCGTCGTCGGGAGCGGCGCGCTGGCCCCGAGCTCGTACTTCGAGCTCGCCAAGCTGGAGTTCGACGATCCCAACCCGACCGGCGAGGGCATCGATTTCGGTGTCGACGGCACCGGCCCCTACGTGCTGGTGAACGTGCTGGGCGCCGACGGCGGCCAGAACGTGCAAGAGACCCACTTCTCGGGCATCACGGCCGGGCAATGGGTGCACGTCGCCATCGACGACGTGCTGGACACGACCTCCGGCAGCGTGAAGCTCGTGCTCGATCGCGACACGTCGATGCCGGCCGTCCAGCTGACGGGCATCCAGACGCTCAGCCCCGACACCGTCGCGTCTCGCGTGAAGCTCGGCGTCTGGTCGGGGGGCGCCAATCCCGCGGCGACCGTGGAGTTCGACGACGTGATCCTCGACATCCAGTAGGCGTGCGCCGCGTGAACGCCGGGAGCGGCGCACGGTCGCCGCGCTGCTAGGCTGGTGTGCGACATGCGCCCCCTCGTCTACGCCACGCGCCGTTCGATGCTCGCGCTCGCGCAGTGCCGGGCGTTCGTCGCGCGCCTCTGCCAGGCGGAGCCGTCGCTCGAGACGCGCGAGCTGCAGGTGGTCACCAGCGGCGACCGCATCCAGGACCGGCCGCTCGCCGACGTCGGCGGCAAGGGGCTGTTCGTCAAGGAGATCGAGGAGGCGCTGCTCGACCGGCGGGCCGATTTCGCGGTGCACTCGATCAAGGACGTCCCCGGCGCGGTGCCCGCGGGCCTCGTGCTCGCCTGCGTTCCGCGGCGCGAGGACCCGCGCGACGTGCTGGTCGCCCCGAAGCACCGGTCGATCGATCGGCTGCCGCCGGGAGCGCGCGTGGGCACGTCGAGCCTGCGGCGGACGGTGTCGCTGCGGGCGCACCGGCCGGACCTTCAGGTGCTGCCGCTCCGGGGCAACGTCGACACGCGCCTGCGCAAGCTCGAGGCGGGCGAGTGCGACGCGGTCGTGCTCGCGCGGGCGGGGCTGGTGCGGCTGGGCCTGGAGGACCGGGCGACTCAGGTCCTGTCGACGGACGTGTCGCTGCCGGCCGTCGGGCAGGGGGCGCTCGGCATCGAGTGCCGGGAGGACGACGCCGAGGTGCGCGCCATCCTGGGGCGCCTTCACGACCCAGAGGCGGGCGTGTGCGTGGCGGCCGAACGGGGCGTGCTCGAGGCGGTGGGTGGCGACTGCAAGACCCCCCTGGGGGCGCACGCCGAGCACGAGGGAGACCGGCTGCGGCTGCGCGCGTTCATCGCCCAGCCCGACGGTGGCGCACTGCGTCGCGAGGAGGTGACCACCACCTGGCCCGCAACCGAGGCCGAGGCGCACGAGATCGGGCTGTCGGTCGGCCGCAAGCTGAGGTGACGCGCCCCTCCGAGGCCCCCTTTCGCCGGGGGAATCGCAACAAATGGGGCACCGGCGGCAGGCGCGGATTACGATGAGCACGATGGGACTGGAGGCGGAGTGCACGGTCACCGTGGGCCGCAAGACGGCCGCGGGAACGGCGCAGCTCGAGGGGGAGAAGCTGCTGTTCCGGGGCGACGTCCGCCTCGACATCCCCTTCGAGAGCATGCGCGAGGTGCGCGTCGACGTCGGCGCGCTGGTCGTCGAGACCGACGGTCAGGAGGCCCGCTTCGCGCTCGGCGCGCCGGTCGCCGAGCGGTGGATGCGGCTCATCAAGGAGCCGAAGAACCTCTTCGAGAAGCTCGAGGTGGGGCCGCAGTCGCGGGTCGCGGTGGTCGACGTCGGGGATTCGCTGTTCGTGACCGCGCTGCGCGAGCGCACCGCGAGCGTCGCGGAGGGCCGCGTCCCCGAGGGGGTGCCGACGGTCTTTTTCGGCGCGGACACCAAGGATGCCCTGCGAAAGGTGCCGCTGCTGCGTGCGCGCATGATCGACACGGGGGTGCTCTGGATCGTGCGCCCCAAGGCGAGCAAGGCCGTGTCGGAGGCGGACGTGCTCGAGGCGGTGCGCGGCGCAGGGCTGGCCGACGCGAAGGTGGTCGCCTTCTCGAAGACGCACACCGCGCACAAGTGCGTCATCCCCGTCGAGATGCGCGGGCAGGCCGCGCGCCCGCGTCCACCCTTCGTGTCGGTCCCCCCTTCGGCGCCGGCCGTGGCGGCCAAGCGTGGCGGCGCCAAGCCCGCGACGCCGGCCGCCCGCGCCAACGGCAAGCCGGCGACGCGCAACGCAGCCAAGAAGAAGGCGCCGGCAAAGCCGAAGAAGCGCCGGTAGCCGAGCGCCGAGTCATGGTTCGTCACGAAGCCGATCTAGACAGCCGAGAGCATCTCGCGCGTCGCCCGCACGACCGCGGCGCGCGCGCGCGACAGCACGCGATCGCCGTTGGACAGCACGTGCACGGTGTCGCGCACGTCCCACCCGGCGACCGGCACTTCGACGATCGCCCCGAGCTCGATGAAGCGCCGCGCCGCGAGCACCGGCCCGAACACGACGTGGTCGGCGCGCGACGCGAACTCGAGCGCGGCGCCGACCGTCTGCGCCTCGTGCGCGACGCACCGCTCGGCCATCGGCAGCGGACAGTCGTCGCCCACGGCGACGAAGCGGTCGGTCCCGGGGCTCACCGGGGTGATGAACGTCAGCTCGCGCACGCGCTCGATGGATAGGGGCAGCGGCCCGAGCCTGCGCACCAACGAAGGCCGTGCGAGCAGAGCGGAGCGGAGCTGACCGGCGGCGTCGCTCGTCCACGACGAGGGGCAGCTGGGGACGGCGCCCGGCGAGAGGGCCACGTCGAACGCGTTCTCGGCGATGTATGCGCGCACGTAGGCGGGGGCGAGCTCGAGGCCGCGCAAATGCGCGCGCGGCAGGCGCTCCGCGATCGCCGGCAGGACGTGACCGATGACGTACGACGGCCCGGCGACCGTGAGCTCGATGTCGGGCTCCCGCTGCTCGCGGCTGCCGCCGAGACCGCGGAGCTCGTGAACGGCGCTGGCCACGCGCGGCAGCATGCGGCGCGCCGCCGGGGTCGGGGCGACGCCGCGTGCCCCGCGCACCAGCAGCGGCACGCCGAAGTGGCGCTCGAGCCGCGCGATGGCCTTGCTCACCTGCGAGGGCGTCACGCGCAGCTCGCGCGCGGCGCCCGTGATCGACTCGGTCCGCTCGACGGCGAGGAGCGTCAGCAGATCGGCCAGCCGAAGCTCCGGGAGCGCTCCCATGCAGCTCCGTAGGCTACCGCGTGGGCGGCCCCCCGGCCGACGTTCCGCTCCGCGCCGTGGTCTCAGAAGTCGTCGAGCGCGCGGATCGAAGCGGTCGTGCCGCTGGCGACCGGCGACCACGTGACGCCCTGGTCGTGGCTGGTGAGGAGCGTCCCCGAGTCGCCGCCTACGAAGTAGCCGGTGGGCCCGATGAGCGCCGCGTGCAGGCCGGCGCCGGTCGCGGAGCTCGCGACGTGCCAGACGCCCTGCGCGTCGCGCGCGAAGAGCGCGCCGCCCGCTCCGGCCGCGATCGCGCTCGCGTCGTCGCCCGAAAGGTCGACGGCGTCGAGCGCGACGCCGAGGGCCGCCTCGCGCACGAACGACGCGCCGAGGTCGGCGCTGCGCCAGACGCCGCCGGCGGCATCGACGGCCAACGTGAGGTGGGCGTACGGGTCGACCGCGACGGCGTGGAGGTCGGAGGCCTGCGGAATGGTCGTGAGCGACCACGACGCGCCGCCGTCGGTCGAGCGCACGATCGTCCCGCCGTCGCCCACGACGACGATGTAGTCGCCGGCGGTGGCGGCGCCGCGCAGCGTGGCCTGCGTGGGGGCCGCCGCGAGGCCCCAGTGCGCGCCGCCGTCGCCCGTCAGCAGCAGCGTCCCGCCGGCGCCCGCGGCGACGCCGAAGTCGAGCGTGCGGAAGCGAATCGCGTACAGGTCCGCGCTCACGCCGGAGATCTGCGCCGACCAGGTCTGGCCACCGTCTTCGGTATGGGCGATGAAGCCCGCGGCGCCGGCCACCCAGCCGTCCTGATCGTTCATACAGGTGACCGACGCGAGATCCTGCGTGGCGACGGCGCGCGCCGACCAGTGGACCTCGTCGGAGGTCTGGCCGAACAGGCCGTCGGGGCCGACGTACGCGGTCCAACCGCCGCTGCTACCGCCGCTGCTGCTGGTGCTGCTGCCGCTGCTGCTGCCGGAGCTGCTCCCCGAGCTGCTGCCGCTTCCGCTGCTGCTGCTGCTGCTCGTGCTGCTTCCGCTGCTGCTCCCACTCCCGCCGCCGCTGCCACTTCCGCTGCTCGTGCTGCCGCCGCTGCTGCTCCCGCTGCCGCCGCTGCTGCTTCCGCCCGTGATCCCACCGCTCTGCGCGCCCGCGTCGATCCAGCTCCGGATCTGGGCGATCGCGTCGCTCGACAGCGGCGGACGATCGAACGGCATCTGCGAGCCGCACGGCGGGTTGGGATTCACCTTGAGGTAGAGCAGGCTGTGGCTCGAATCTCCGGGCACCACACGCGTCATCCCGCTCGTGCCGCATGCAGGACCCGCGGCCTTGACGCCCACCAGGTTCGCGTACGCGAGCTGGGCGGTGCTCATGTCGAGCCCACCGGGCGCGCTCGGCCCCGTGTGGCACCCCTGGATGGCGCACGACGCCGACAGCGTCGAATACACCTGCCCGAACGTGGCGGCTCCTCCCGCGTCGACACCGGGCTGGCCGCCCCCGCTGCTGCCGCCGCTGCTGCTTCCGCATGCGACGAAGGCACCGAACGACGCGCTCGCGAGGACCACCACCCACGCTGACCTGGCCATGTGAAGCCCCCTTCCCAGGGTTATCGGAGCTCCTAGGGTGCGCGCCAGCGGGCCGATCGGCAACCCTTCGCGCGGAAACCGACCATTGCCGCCCAGGAAACGGTCAGTTCGGGAGCCGGTCGTCGTCGTCGCCGTCGCCCGCGCCGCCCGTCCTGCCCTCGTCGCGCGCCTTGTCCCCGGCGGCCGCGATCTCCTGCAGGTCGAAGAGGAAGCGCACCGCGGCGGCCAGCTCCGCGGCGTCGTCGCCGTCGGCGGCGCGCGCCTTGAGCTTCGTCGTGGGCGCGTGCAGGAGCTTGCCCACCGCGCTCTCGACCATCTGCGTCAGCGCGGCGCGGTCCGTCTCCGGCAGGTGCTTGAGGCGACCGGCCAGCGAGCGTTCGAGCTCCGCGAGCAGCACCGCGCGCGCCTTGGTGCGCATGGCGACGACCGTGGGCTGCACCTCGAGGCCGCGCGTCCAGGCGAGGAACTCCGTCACGCCCTCCGCGACGATCTTCTCGGCCGCCTCGACCTCGGAGTGCCGCGCCTTGAGGCCGCGCGCCACCTCCTGCTCTAGATCGTCGACGTTGAAGACATAGACGTTGTCGATGCCGTGCACCGCCGGCTCGACGTTGCGCGGCACGGCGATGTCGACGAAGAAGAGCGTGCGCCCCTTTCGCGCCTTCATGGCGCGCTTGACCATCTCGCGCGTGACGACGGGCGCGCGGCTCGCGGTGCTCGCTACGACGACGTCGGCCTGCACCAGCTCCTGCTCGAGCTGGTCCCAGGGCGCCGCCGAGGCGTGCATCTCTCCGGCCAGCGCCGCCGCGCGTTCGAAGCTGCGGTTGCAGATGCGCACCGCGCGGGCCCCCTTGCCGAGGCTGCGCGCCGCGGCCTCCGCCATCTCGCCGGCTCCGAGGAGCAGCACGGCGTGCTTGGAGAGGTCGCCGAAGATGCGCCGCGCCAGGTCGACCGCGACGCTCGAGATGCTGACCGTGCCGACGCCGATGGCCGTCTCGCTGCGCACGCGCTTGGCCACGGCGAACGCGGTGTGCAGGCAGCGGCGCAGCGTCCCCTTGAGCGCGCCGGCGGCGACCGCGGCCTCGTAGGCGTCCTTCACCTGGCCGAGGATCTGCGGCTCGCCGAGCACCATCGACTCCAGGCTCGCGGCGACGCGGAAGACGTGCGTCACCGCTTCGTCGCCGCGCCTGTCGTACAGGTACGGCGCGAGCTCGCCCTCGTGCGCGACGCCCCCGTGACGCGCGAGCTCCTCGTGGATCGCCCGCAGCGCCGGCTCCACCCGGCCGCGCGCCGCCACGGCCATCACCTCGACGCGGTTGCACGTCGACAGAAACAGCACCTCCTCGAGCTCGCTCCTCGCCGCCAGCCGCGCCAGCACGACCGGCAACGCATCGGCGCCGGCCGTGAGCCGTTCGCGCACGTCGACGGGCGCCGTCCGGTGCGACAGGCCGACGACGAGGATCACGCGCCGGCCCCCATCATGCTGCGCGCGAGGTAGAAGATCATCACGAGCACCGTCAGGCCGAAGCCCAGGATCGTGCCGTACGCCGCGCGCCTCCCTCGCCAGCCCGCCGCCGCGCGCAGGAGGAGCACGCCGCCGATGAGCGCCCACGACGCGTACGAGAGCGCGGCGCGGGCGATCTCGGCGGCGCCCCCGGCCTCGACCTGACGCGCCCAGATCGTGCCGGTCAGGATGCCGATGGTCAGCAGCGGGAAGCCCGCGACGAGGAAGCGGTGCTCGGCGCGGTCGAGCGCGTCGATGGCCGGCAGGCGTTCGAACACGCCCTCGAGCCTCTTCTGCTTGAGGCGGCGCTCCTGCATCAGGTAGGCGACGGCGGCTGCGAACGCGAGCGTGAACAAGGCGAGACCGAGCAGGTTGGCGACGACGTGGAACGGCAGCAGCGCGCTCTGGAGGCGTGGCGCCGAGTCGACCGGGCCGACGAACCGCGACGCGAGCAGGAACGCGAGCGCCTGCGGCGCGACGAACGCGCCCACGACGTCGACGCGCAGGCGGGTGCGCGCCAGCACGTAGAGGAGGCACACGAGCATCGACGCGACGCTCAGCGAGAAGTGCACCCCCTCGACCGGGCAGACGTGCAGCACGAGCGACCAGACGCAGATCTGGGCCGCGTGCAGCGGCACCCCGGCGGCGATGAGCCGCGGCCCCCAGCGCACCGCCCGCTCGCCACGGCCGAGCAGGAACGCGATGAACAGGGCCGAGGCAGTCAGGTACACGGCCGCCGTCGCTCCGAAGAGCAGGTCGGCGAGGAGCTCGAGCTTCACGCAGGAGCGATCGTGCTACGTCCGCGAGAGGTCCGCTAGCCCTGCCGTGGGGGCGTGAGCAAAGGCCTGTATTTCCGCGGGCGCGGGCGCGTCACCATCACACCCTCGACGCCCTGGATCGTCCGATCCACCTCGCACCGGCAACCGGCGCGTCCAGGCGCCACCGCAAAAGCCAATGATTCTGCGCCCCGACGCTCGCGCGCGCCGGGCCGCTGCCGCGGCCCGTCCTTCGCTATCCTGGAGGGCGCCCCCGCCATGCAGCCCCGCCTCGCGCTCCTCGCCGCCCCGCTGTTCGTCGCCGCGTTCGTGCTCGCCGGATGCGGGTCGGGCGGCACCGGCGACCTGTCCGCATCCGACGCCGGCGCGGACGCGATGAAGGGCGGCTACATGTCCTTCCCGTCCACCGGAAACCCGTACGTCGACCAGCTGCGCTGCCCGGCGTGCCATCAGTCGCAGAACCCCCAGATGGACGGGTTCATGGCCGGCACCGACCAGCCGCTCCCAGGCGACTTCGGCCCGGGCGTGGAGCTTTACGGACCCAATCTCACGCCCGACCCCACCACGGGCATCGGCAACTGGGACGACACGCAGATCGCCAACGCGATCCTCAACGGCGTCGACGCGAACGGCGAGCGCCTGTGCCCGCAGATGCAGCACTTCGCGGGGCTCCCGCAGGACGAGCTGAGCTCGATCATCGCCTGGCTGCACCAGCTCGCCCCCGTCGTGCACAAGGTCAAGACGAGCTCCTGCCCGCCGCTCAAGCCCTGAGGTCCGGCCGCGGGCCGGCCGACGGCCCGAAGGGCACGTGCGACCGAGCCGGTCTCAGGGCGCCTTGGCCAGGAAGTTCGCGAGGAGCTCCTCGTCGGTCTTCGGGTCCGTGGGCTTCGCGTCGCCGCGCGCCATGCGGCGCGCATCGGAGCCGACGTGCTCGGCGAACGTGCCGATCGGCACGCCCACCCACCCCGGCTCCACGTCGTAGGCCTGGTCGCCGAGGACCATCGAGCCCTCGACGATCTCGGCGCCGAGCTGCTCGAGGTGCTCGCGCGTCTTCGCGCGACCCACGAGGTCGTGCGGATCGCCGGTGCCGGTGACCTCGCGGACGACGCGCACGGCCTCGACGACGTGGTAGCGCCGCGCTTCGCCTAGGATGACGAGCTCGCCCTGCTGCAGCTCGACGGTTCCGTCGACGATCCACTGGTCGAGCGCCGTCTGGGGGAAGAACACGCGGTTTTGCATGCGCGCCGCCGTCGGTCAGGGTACACCAGCCGTCTCGCTGGATGGGAGTGCTGGAGACGGCTCTGCGCATCGTGCAGCTCGGCGGCAACCCCGAGCGGGCGGGGCGCGTGGCCGAGATGCGCGCCCGCTTCGAGGCGCGCACCGGGGCGTTCTCGCCGGAGGACCCCTGGTTCGAGGAGCGTAGCCGCGCCTTCTGGGCCGACGCGGTGACCTCGGGCCGCTTCGGGCGCGACGTCGCGGACGCGCTGTCGCACGAGGAGCGGCCGTGGCTCGGCCCGCTCGAGCGCGCGCACCGGGGCCTTTTTCGCGTGGCCGCCGAGGGCCCGCGGCTGGTGGACGTCTGGAGTGGGGCGGAGCTCGAGCCGACCCTGGTGGACGAGAGCTCGCGCGCGGAGCTCGACGCGGCCGCCGGACAGCTGTTCGACGGCCGCGTGGTCGGCTGCGAGCAGCCGTTCGTCGTCGCGCTGCTGCCCGGATCCGTGTTCCACCCGCCGCACGCCACCGCCGTCATCGGTCCCGTCCTCGCCGCGGCGCGCGAGCGCGGCTTGACGACGAACGACACGCTCGACGCGCTCCTCCGGATGGAGCGGACGCTCCGCTCGCTGTCGCGCGTCAAGGCGGCCTACGCGTACCGGCCCGAGGCGCTCTCGCCACACGCGCCCGCGCTCCCGGTGCGTCGCGCGGCGAAAGCGCCTACATAGGGAGCGACGATGCCGGTACCTCCGCCGTTCGACGCTCGCCTCGTGCGCTGCCGCCGCCTGAGCCCAGGGGTGCGCGAGCTCGCCTTCGAGCGCCTCGACGGACAGCCGATGGGGTTCGAGCCCGGCCAGTGGGTCAACGCCGTGCTGCCCATCGCCGAGAGGGCGACCGACGACGTCAAGCGCTCCTACTCGATCGCCTCCCCACCGGACGGCTCGTCGCGCTTCGAGCTGGCCGTCACGCGCGTGCAGGATGGCCCGGGCTCGACGTGGCTGCACGAGGCGGAGCCGGGGGTCGTGCTGCCGTTTCTCGGCCCGCAGGGCTTCTTCACGCGCGCCGCCGCGGGCGGGCCGCCCTCGCTGATGATCGCGACCGGCACCGGCATCACGCCGATGCGGAGCATGGTGCGCGCCGCCCTCGCCGCCGGATCGCACACGCCGACGTGGATCCTGCTCGGCGTGCGGCACGAGGAGGACATCCTCTACCGTGACGAGATGCAGGCGCTGGCGCGCGAGCACCCCTTCGTACGCTTCGAGACGACGCTGTCGCGCCCGCACGAGTCGTGGACGGGGCGACGCGGCTGGGTGCAGACGCACGTGCGGGAGCTGTGGGACGCGCTGGCGGCCGCGAGCGACGCGCCGCCCCATGCCTACGTCTGCGGCCTGGAGCGAATGGTCGGCACGGTGCGCGAGCTTCTGCGCAAGGACATGGGCCTGCCGCGCCAGCAGGTGCACAGCGAGCGGTACGACTGACGCGCGCGCGTGCTCAGGACGGTCGACACATTCGGCCGCCGATCACCTGCACTCGCCGCCCGGCCCGGCGCACGACTCTCCCTCCTCGCCGCGGTCGACGCCGGGAAGGAGCGGCGGCGGATGGATGTCCGCCCGCCGCGCGCGGATTTCGGGCGCCGAGATCCCGAGCGCCTCGTCGCGCGCGTCCGTGAGCCCCGGGCGCGCCTGCCCGTCGGCTGTGAACGACATCATGAGCTCCGGGCGCCCCAGCGGCAGCGGCTGCGTCGTGTCCCAAGTGTGCCACGTCTTGCCGTACGTGTGCGCGATCTTCTCCATGAGCGCGTGTTCGTCGGCGGCGGAGAGGCCGGGCGCGACGAGCTGGCCGGAGGTGACCTCGTACGCGTGCGAATGCCACAGCGCGCGCTCGTGCTCGGGCAAGCGGGCGAGGGCGCTCTCGGTGACGACGTACTCGATGCCGATGAGCTTCGCGTCCGCGCCGGTGCCGTCGAACAGCGCGCACTGGATCAGGTCGGCGGTGCGCTGGGCGCAGTAGTGGATCGCTCGCATCTGGTCGTCCGGGTGGCCATCGCGCCTGTGAAAGCCGTCGAGATACAGCCCCAGCTGCGCGAGGGGAGCCGCGACGGCCGGCGCCGACGTCGCGGGCTGCGCCGTCCGGGATCGCTCGCATCTGGTCGTCCGGGTGGCCATCGCGCCTGTGAAAGCCGTCGAGATACAGCCCCAGCTGCGCGAGGGGAGCCGCGACGGCCGGCGCCGACGTCGCGGGCTGCGCCGTCCGTCGTGCATGGAGCCGATCGGCCGCACCGCCGAGCACGGCCGCGACTGCCGTCACGCCGAGCAGCGTCGTCGCACGCACGCCTGGCCTCGATCGCATGTCGTCCCCCACTGCGTCCGGGGTCGTGCAAAGGATCTGCCGGCGGCTCGGTCACGCCCCGCGCGCTACTCGGTGCCGCTCGCGTCCTTGCAGCAGCGAAACCCCGTCTCGTAGAAGCGGAAGCCCGGTCCGTGCGCGTCGTTGGTCGAGTGGCACGTCGGCTTGCCGCCGCCGTAGCAGCCCGCCCAGTAGCAGCCGACGAGCAGGTACGGCCACGGATTCGCGTGCTCGCGCGTGCGCACCACCCACTCCTCGACGTTGCCGGTGAGGTCGTGCACGCCGTCCTCCGAGACGCACTTCTTCTTCGAGCCGCTCGGCACGCCCTGGTAGAGCGCCTCGGCGTGCGCGCGCGCCTCCGGCGCGGGCCACCTGGCGAGCGTCGCCTCGTCGACCTTCCGCCAGGGCTTGTCGTCGTTGCACCGGCCGTCGACGTGCTCGTCGCCGTAGGGGTACTTGCGGTGCTCCTCCCCCTGGCACGCCTCGATCCACTCGTCCTCGCGGCAGAGGCGCTCGTGACGCGCTTCGCACCAGGCGACGGCGTCCTCGGCCGACTGCATCACGAGCGGCCGCGCACCGCGTCGATTGGGGGCCTCGTAGCGGTCGACGCAGAAGTCGCGAACGCGCACCATCCCGACTGGGCAGCCGCCGCGGTGGTGCGCGCCACCCTGCGCCCCCGCGTCCTCCCCCGCCCCGAGCACGACGACGACGGCAGCCACCGCGACCAGCGGCGCGATCGCGCGGACGGTCCTCCGAGTCGGTCGTGCCACGTCGACGCGCAGCTTTACCCTCAGTAGCCCTTGCGCGCCACCGCGAGGTCGTACGGCTCGATCTCCGACTTGGAGCCGGTGACCAGGCACGTCGCCGTGTCCTTCTTGACCGCCACGACGCGCAGCTCGCCCACCACCTCGTCGGGGTACTGCTCCTCGTCGCGGCGCGAGCCGGGCGTCTTCTGCATCGGCGGCATCGGCTTCTCGTCGTCGGGCGAGATGCGGTACGAGTCGGTCGGCGTGATGAGCGTCTGGCGCCACGCGTCGCCGCGGCGGACGACGAACAGTCGGTTGCCGAGCTTCAGCCCGTCCTTCTCGCCCTTGTCGATGAAGACGACCTGGTTCTGGCCGAAGAACTCGTGCGGGGTGACGCTCGCCAGCACGTGCGCCTGCACGTCGACGTCGTTGCGCCGCGGCGGCACGACCTCGAAGCGGCGCACCATCGGGCCGAACTTCGCCCCGCGCTCGATGACGTCGAGCGACTCGACGATCTGCGCCCGCGCCACGCGGTCCTGCGCGTTCCACTGATCGACGCGCACCGTGCCGAGGATCTTGACGACGGTACCCGCCGCCGAGACGTGCAGCGGGCGGAAGATGGTCAGCTCCTGCCCGAGCTGGATCTCGTGCCCCTTGTCGACGTGCAGGTACACCTCGTCGAAGTCGGAGAGGAACATCTTGTCCGCGGCCGACCCGGTGATGTCGCCGTACACCTCGTCGCGCGGGCTGTGGATCCAGCCCGTATCGCGCAGGAAGACGGTGTCGTCCGGCACCTGCCGCCGCCGGTCGATGAGCGTGTTCTGGTAGGGCAGCCCCACCCTCGGGGGCCCGCCGGTCGCCCCCACGCCGGCCTGGCGCAGCCGCACCTCGTCGCCGGGGTAAATCCAGTGCGGGTTCTTGATCTGCGGGTTGTACGACCAGATGCGCGGCCACTGGTACGGGTTCTGGAAGTAGAAGCCGCAGATGCCCCAGAGCGTGTCGCCGCGCCGCACGACGTGCGAATACGGCACCTCGCCCCCCTGGTAGGTGGGGCCGCCGATGAACACGGGGCCGTCCTCGTCGCCGTGCGCGATGCCGCCGCCCGCGCCGCGCGGGCCGAGGTCGAACGAGTCCTCCTCGTCGCCGACGACGGGGTGGGCGCTCGACTCGGTGGCGTTGCCGCCGCCGATGGTGCCGCTCGGCGAGGTCGTGTTCGGGCCGTAGGTGAAGCCCTGCGGGCCGGGCGTCGGAACGTAAGTCGAGCCCGGCTGCGGAGGAGCGGTCGGCGCCTGTGCGCCGCCGACGGTCGCCCCGCCGCCTCCTCCGGAAGGCATGGTCGGACCGGCTTGCGCCGAGGCGGTGGCCGGGACGATCGCGGCCGCGGCGCCCGCCCACGACAGGGCGGCGATCAGGGCCTTGCGACGGGAAGGAGCGATCATCGGTGGTCCTCGGAGGCGGGTCCGGGCGGTGTGGCCGCGGGGACGGTGACGGGCGGGATGCGGCGCGCGGCCTCGCTCTGTGGGTACTGCTGCGCGAGGAGGTCGAAGGCCTGCTTGGCGGCCGCCGGATCGCCGAGCTTCTGATGGCACACGCCGAGCTCGAGCAACGCGTCGGGCGCCTTGTTGCCGGCCGGAAAACGGTTCACGACGCCATCGAACTGCTCGGACGCGCGCAGGTAGTCGCCCTTGGCGAAGTAGCACTCGCCGCGCCAGAACATGGCGTTGTCGGCGTACGGGTGATCGGGCCACTTGACGAGGAACGAAGCCAGCGCGTCGAGCGCGCGGTCGCACTGCCGCGTCCTCACGAGCGCGAGCGCCCGGTCGTAGGCGCGCTTCGCCTGCGGGTCGAGGGCGTCGGGCGCGCTCGAGGGTCCCTGGGAAAACGAGGTGCCGTCGTCGGGCACCGACCGGCCCACGACGCGGATGGTCGGGCGGGGCGTCGGGTCCTCGGGGTCGGGGGCGTCGTCCACCTGCGGCTCGCCTCCCACGCTGACGGCAGGGGGGGGCGGCGACTGCAGCGGCGCCGGCAGGCGCGGGGGCACACCCGGGCTGCGGGCGTCGGCCACCTCGGGCGCGAGCGTCTGGCGGTCGGCCCGGTCGCGGTCGGCCTGCAGCTCGTCGATCTGGGCGCGCATGTCCTCGAGCTGGCGCTCCTCGGCGCTGCGGGCGCAGGCGGGCAGCGCCAGGGCCACGACGACGGAGAGGAGGGCGAGCTCGCAGAATCGCATCCGCTCGAGCAAGCGTATGGCGCGGCCCGGCGAGGGGCCAATTTCCCGGCGCGCGGACCTGAGCCGTGGCGGGGCGCGCCCGAAAACCGTATCTTTACCGGATGCCCGTTCTGGGGGCAGGATTGATCCCGAAGTGCCGAAGCCCGTCCGCAAGCTCGACCTGCGCAAGACGCTGTTCCTCTTGCCGAACATCATCACGCTCTCGAGCGTGTTCTGCGGGTTCGACTCGATCCGCATCAGCGCGACGGCGTCGATGCCTTCGGCATCGCCCGTGGGCGGCGGTGACGACGACTACTACCGGGCGTCGCTCCTGCTCGTCTTCGCGCTCTTCTTCGACATGCTCGACGGACGCGTCGCGCGGCTGACCAAGACCCAGAGCGCGTTCGGGCTGCAGATCGACTCGCTGGCGGACGTCATCTCCTTCGGCGTTGCGCCGGCGCTGCTCGTGTTCAAGTGGTCGCTCTGGCAGCGGCCGATGCTCGGGCTCATGGCGGCGTTCCTGTTCGCGGCGGCGGGGGCGGTGCGCCTGGCGCGGTTCAACGTGCTGTCGATGGGCGAGAAGGGCGCGCCGACCAAGCCCGGCAAGTACATCGTCGGCCTGCCGGTGCCGGGTGCGGCGGGCATCCTCATCTCGCTGGTGCTGGCCAACCATGCGATGGAGGGCGAGCTGCTGCGCGGCCCCAAGTACGTCTGGCCGATGCTCGCGCTCACCGTGTTTCTGAGCTTCCTGATGGTGTCCACCATCAAGTTCCGAAGCTTCAAGGACCTGCGCCTCAACGTGCGCACGTTTCTGCTGGTGGCCTTCGCCGTGGGGTCCAGCGCGATCGTCAGCCTGCAGACGCGCCCCGCGTTCGTCCTCGTGTGGCTGCTGTCATGCTACGTGGTCATCGGGCTGGTCGAGACGGTGCTCACGCTCTCGCGTCGCGCCGCGCGGCGCGCGGCGCGACGGAGCTTGCCGCCGCTGAATTGAGCGCTCACGGCCTCACCGGCAGCTTCACGACGAGCGTGGCGCCCCGGCCGATCCCCTCGCTCTCGGCGTGCACGCTCCCGCCGTGCGCTTCGATGATCGCGCGCGCGACGAAGAGGCCCGCCCCGAGCCCGCCCTCCCGGCGCGTCGTCGAACGATCGCCCGGGCGGAACAGATCGAAGACGTGCGGCAAGTCCTGGCGGGAGATGCCTTTTCCGGTGTCGCGCACGCGCAGGAGCAACAGGTCGCCCTCTCGCGACAGCTCCACGTGGACTCCGCCTCCGGGCGGGGTGAACTTCAGCGCGTTGGACAGGATGTGGCACACGGCCCGCTCCAGGTCCGCGCGATCGCCCCGCGTCGCGCAGCCGCGCGCGACCGTCACTCGGAGGCCGATCCCCTTTGCCACGGCCTCTCCGCGCCCCCGGTCGACGCACGTCTGCACGATCGACCCCAGCTCGACGGGCAGCGTCTCCACGGCGCGCTCTCCCGCGGCGACCTTCGAGATCTCGAGCAGCTCGTCGACGAGGCGGGCCTCGGACCGCGCGCTCCTCGCGATGGCCTCCAGGCCGCGCGCGAGCCGAGCCGGGTCCTCGGGATGCGCCCTGAGCAACTGCGCCCATCCGAGCAGCGCCGTCAGCGGCGTGCGAAGCTCGTGCGAGACGACGCGCAAGAACTCGTCCTTCGCGCGGCTTGCCCGGTCGGCGAGCGCGCGCGCGCGCAACGAGGCGATGCCGAACGCCAGGTCGCTCGCGAGATCCTGAAGAAGGGCCATCTCGTCGGCGTCGAACGCGTTCGGCTCCGATGCGTAGATCGCCAGCGCCCCGAGGACGGACGAGTCCAGCCGAAGGGGAATGCCGACGACCGAAGCGTAGCCGCGCAGCAGGGCGTCCGCGCGCCACGGCTCGAACGCAGGGTCCCTCGCGACGTCGGAGAACACGGAGACGCGTCCGGTGCGGATGGCGGTGCCGACCGGACCGCGCCCCCGCGGCTCGTCGGCCCACGTGACGTTCACGTTCTCGAGGTAGTCTTCCTCGAGCCCGGCGTGCGCCGCCGCGCGCACGGACTTTCGCGCGTCTTGGACGGCCCAGCCGACCCAGCACATCCGATACCCGGCCACGTCGACGACGGCGCCGCAGATGTCCTGCAGCATCCGTCCCTCGTCGCGGGCGCGGACGAGGACCTCGCTGGCCGCGCTGAGCGCGCGATGCGCTCGGTTCTCCTTGCGAAGCTGCGCCTCGGCGAGCTCGAGCCTTCCGGCCGAGCGGTCGGCGCGCAGGCGGGCCCGCCGCAGCGCGACGATCAACGCGCTCACGGCCGACGCTTCGAAGAAGTAGACCTCGGCTCGAGTGCCCGGCTGGATTCCGCTGGCGGAGAGGGCGGAGAAGTGCTGGACGGCGAGCGTCGAGAGCACGACCGCGACGGCGGCCGGACCGGGTCCGCCGTACCAGGCCGCGAACATCGTCGCGACGAACAGGACCACGAACGGCGCCCCGTGCGGCCCCCGCCCCACGATGACGAGCCCGAGCGCGACGGCGACCGTCACCGCGAGCGCGGCGGCGGCATAGCGCACGATGGCTCGGAGCCAGCGCCTCTGCCCGTCGGAGGCCTCCGACCGGGGTCGCCACACGTCGTGCACACCGGTCGTCATCGCACTCGAAGCATGGATGCGCGGAGGGCCGCCGTCATCGGGGCCTGCGCCGGACGCGGGAGGCTCCGCGTGGCGCTCAGGTCGAGCTTCCGAGCTCCCGCGCGACGGACTCGAGCAGGTCGCCGATCTCGAACGGCTTCTCGAGGATCCGCTTCACCTGAGGGCACGCGCGCAGCGACTGGCGCACGCCGGGCCGATCGACGTAGGCCGAGACGACGAACACCGGCGTGTTCGCGGTCGTCGGCTCGTGGCCGAGCTCGGTCAGCACCTGCATGCCGTCCTTGTGCGGCAGCATCAGATCCAGGATGAGCAGATCCGGTGCCTCGCGCTTCGCGGTCTCCGCGACGGCGTCGCCGTTCGGCAGGGCGATCACCTGGTACCCCTCTGCTCCGAGCAGATCCAGCTCGAGCTCGCGCGTCTCGTCGTCGTCCTCGACGAGCATGAGCTTCTTTCGCGTCGGCTCCCTCATCGGCGCCCGGACCGAGTGGCCGCCATACACGACGCGTGCCCACGGCGGCACACGACGCCCGAGGTTCGCTACTCCGCGCTCGACCCACGCGAAAGCTCCGCCGCGATCCGTCCAGCGTGCACCAGCCGGCGGAGCGCATCGCCGAAGACGGCCGCGCCGAGGAGGCACCCGACCCCCGCGAGCGCGAACATGTGCACGGGGCCGACGAGCTTCGCCACGGCGCCCTCGGCGAGGGCACCGAGGGGCGCCCCGCCGTAGAAGCCGAACGCGTACAGGCTCATCACGCGGCCGATCTTCTCGCGGGCGACCCTCGTCTGGATGATCGTGTTGCTCGAGGTCGACTGCATCATCAGGCCCGCGCCCACGAGGAAGAAGAGGACGGCCGCGCCGACCGTCGAGCGCGCGAGCTCCACGCCGACGAGCGCCACGCCGAGGCAGAGGCTCGCGAACAGCGGCCTTCGCAAGCTCACGCCCTGCGAGCGCGTCGCGCCGGTGCGGATCGCCAGGAGCATCGCGCCCGTGAGCGCCCCGAAGCCGGCCGCGCCCATGAGCGTCCCGAGCGCGTGCGCGCCCCCGTGCAGCAGGCCGCCGGCGAGGAGCGGCAGCATGTTCGCGTAGGCGCCGGCGAGGAAGCTCGTCGTCGTGAAGAGCGCGAGGACGGCGGCGACCTCGGGCAACCGCCGCACGTACCCGAGCGCCTCGGCCAGCTGTCGCAGCCCGCCCCCGGCTCGCCTCGGCACCGCGTGCGGCGCGACACGCATCGCGAAGAGCGACGCGAGCACCGCGAGCGTGCTGATCGCGTCGATCGTGAAGCACCAGCCCTCGCCGACGAGCGGCACGAGCGCCGCCGCGAGCACGGGCCCGAGCATCTTCGCCAGGTTCACCATGAGCGCGTTGAGCGCCACGGCGTTCGGAAGGTCGGCGCGATCCTCGACCATCTCCCCGAGGAAGGCCTGGCGCGACACCGTGTCGAACGCGTTGATGACGGCCTGCACCGCGCCGAGCGCGAGCAGATGCCACACGGTGATCGTCCCGGTCAGCGCGAAGAACGCGAGCGCGGCCGACTGGAGCATGCTCGCGGTCTGCGCCAGGACGACGGTGCGCCGGCGGTTCCAGCGATCGACGAGGACGCCGGCGACCGGCGCGAGCACCGCCGCCGGCGCCTGGCCGAAGAAGCCGACGAGGCCCAGCATGAGTGGCGATCCGGTCAGCCGGTAGACCATCCAGACGGTGGCGAAGCGCGTCAGCCACGTCCCGAGCAGGTTGATCGTCTGCCCCGCGAAGAACAGCCGGTAGTTCCGGTGCTTCAGCGCGCCTGCGAAGCGGAGCGCGCGTCGTGACCGGGCCGGTGGCTCGCCGTCGTCGGGCATTGATAGAATGTTATCTTGCAAGTTGACCTTCTACAAGGCAATGTGACCCTCGCCATGGCGCGCCTCACGACCGACACGATGGCGGAAGAGCTTCGGTACGTCGTCGGCGCGCTCGTGCGACGCGCGCGCGCCGAGACGTCGGACGGGGACGCGCTCGCGTATCCGTTGCGTTCGCTCCTCCGCCGCCTCGAGCTCGACGGCCCGGGGACGACCGCGGACCTCGCGCGCGCCGAGCAGATCACGCCGCAGACGGCGGGCGCGTTCGTCGCGAAGCTCGAGGCAGGCGGCTACGTCACGCGCCGCGACGATCCCGCCGACGCGCGTCGCCGCCGCGTGATGCTCACACCTGCCGGTCGCAAGGCGCTCGCGGAGACGCGCGCGCATCGCCAGAGCTGGATCGCCGAGCGCATCGCGGAGGATCTCGATTCCGACGAGAAGCGCATCCTCGCCGCCGCGATCCCGGTCCTCCGCAAGATCGCCGAGAGATAGAGAGGAGCCCTCCCCATGCCCGTCACCGCGCTCGACCCCGTCACCGCCCTCGTCGCGATCGATCTCCAGCGGGGCCTCGCGCAGCGCCCGCTCGTGCACCCCTTCGCCGACGTCGTCGCGAGCACGGCGCGCCTCGCGCGCGCGTTCCGCGCGGCGAAGCTCCCGGTCGTCCTCGTGCGCGTCGCGTTCTCGGCCGACGGCGGCGACGCCCTGCGCACGCGCGTCGAGGCGGCGCCGCGCCTCCCCGCGAACCCGGGCCCCGAGTTCTTCGAGATCGTCCCCGAGCTCGGGCCGGAGCCGGGGGACCTCGTCGTCACCAAGCGCCAGCCGAACGCCTTCTACGGCACCGACCTCGATCTCCAGCTCCGCCGCCGCAGGGTCACCGGCGTCGTGCTCACCGGCGTCGCCACGAGCGTCGGCGTCGACTCGACGGCGCGCGCGGCGCACGAGCGCGCTTACAACGTCACGTTCGCGAGCGACGCGATGACCGACGGCGACGCGACGACGCACGAGCTCACGATGACCAGGGTGTTCCCGCGCCTCGGCGAGATTGGCACGACCGACGCCGTCCTCGCGATGCTGCGGCGGTAGCGCGCATCGGCTCGTGCTTGGCCGCGCGGCCGCCCGCGCTACCCTCCTCCCGTGATCGACGATCTCTACGTCCTGCGGGATCGCGCCCGCGCCGCCGCCGCGCGCGGCGACCTGGACTCCGCGATCGGCGCGCTGCTGTCAGCGGCGACGCAGACGCACGTCGCCGAGCACGACTACGTCGGCATCCTGCGCCCGCTCGAGGAGGCGCTCGCGAGGAGCGGCGACACGCGCGGGGCGCTCACCGTCATCGGGTACCTGGCGGCCGGCGACCCGGGCGCGTGGAAGCGCGCACAGACCCTTCTGCCGCACGTGCCGCCCGTCGACCGCGCGCGCGTGCTGGCCGCGCAGGGGCGCATGGCGGACGCGGCGCGCGAGATGGAGAACGCGGGCCTCGTCGCGGCCGCCGCCGTTCTGCGCGAGAAGGCCAAGGACTGGCCGGCGGCGCGCGCGCTATGGTCGCGGCTCGCTCACGTCACCGAGCGCGGCGACGACGCCTACGTCGCAGCGCTCGTGCGCTTCAACCTCGCGCGCTGCGCCAGGCAGTGCGGCGATGGGCACCGGGCGCGCGAGGCCATCGTCGCCAGCGTGCGCCTGCTCGAGGAGGCCGCCGATCACTTCGAGTCGATCGGCCAGCGCGAGCGCGCGTTCGACTGCTTCCAGGTGCTCGTGCAGGTCGGGCGCGAGAGCGGCGCCTTCGAGGACGTCCTCGAGGGGTTCGTCAACTGCATCCGCATCCTGCGCGAGGACCACCTCAAGTACTTCGCGCTCGAGTACTTCGACGAGTCGATCGGCGCGGCGGTCGAGCGCGGCGAGACGAGCGCCGCCGCGACGCTGGCGCGCGAGGCGGCCGAGTACGCGCGATCGCTCGCCCTCGGATCGACCGCTGCAGCGTACACCGTCCGCCAGGCGGAGCTGTGGCGCGCGGTCGCCAAGCAGTCGATCGAGCGCGGCGCGCCGGCCGAGATCGCGGAGAACGCGCTGCTCGCGGCGATCCTCGCCTTCGGCGACGTGGGGCAGTACGCGCGCGTCGGGGAGCTGTACCGCGAGCTGGCCCTCCTGCCGCTCGAGCCGGCGCGCCGAGAGCACTACGGGCGCGTCAGCGCCCGTTACGCGCGGGTGAAGGACGAGCCGATCGAGACGTCCGCCGCCATGTCGCACCGGCTGCAGCAGGACGCGCACTTTACGGAGGTGTGGCACGTCGACGTGCTCGAGTGGGAGCAGCAGGGCAGCGCCGCGGAGGCGTGCGCCGACGTGCTCCTCGACAAACGTTGGCCGGATCTCATCCGGCGCAAGGCCATGCTCGCGCGCCTGACGGCGCTGCGGGTCGAAGGCAAGCCGGACGACGGCGGCGCCGCGGCGACGGACGTGCGGGTGCAGCTGGCCGAGCAGCTCGCGCAGCTGCAGCTCTACGCCGTGCTCTCGCCGCTCGAGAAGCTGTTCCAGCGCCCGGAGCGCCGCGTGAAGATCGCCGTCCTGCAAGCGATGCAGACGCTCTTCTTCAAGCGCAGCTTCGTCACGGTGCGAGCCGGGCTGCGCGACGCCGATCCGGCCATCGTCGAGCAGGCCGCCAAGGCCGTCGAGGCGCTCTATTTCCAGCACGCCGTCGATCCGCTCTCGCGCATCGTGCGTGAGTCGCCCGAGGCGGCGGTGCGCGCCTCGGCGCTGCGCGCCCTCGCGCGCATCGACACCGTGGAGGCCGCGGAGTTCCTGCTCGGCGTCCTCGAGCACGGAACGCCTGCCGATCGCATGGCGGCGCTCGCGGCGCTCAAGGGCGCCCGCGGTGCGAAGTTCGTCGAGGTGGCGCGCGGCGCGCTGCAAGGGGCCACGGGGCCATTGCAGGCGACTCTTCGGGAGGTGCTCGCCTCGAGGGGACTCGCCGCCTGACGCGACACGCCGACGCCCTCAGCGCCGCTGCCCGAGCGCCTCCTCGAGCCCGGGGAGCTCGAAGACGAAGCCCGCGTCGAGCAGCTTGCGCGGCACGACGCGCTGGCCGGTGAGCAGGGCGCGCGCCAGCCCGTCGCCGAGCGCCAGCCGGAGGGCCGTCGCCGGGACGCGCAGCGCCGCGGGCCGGCCGAGCGACCGCCCGAGCGAGCGCGCGAACGCGTCCATCGTCACCGGCTCGGGGGCCACCACGTTCACCGGCCCGGAGAGCGCCTCGCAGTCGACGAGCAGCACGAGCGCGCGCACGACATCGCGCAGATGGATCCAGCTCATCCACTGCTTGCCGCTGCCGATGGGCCCCCCGACGAACCAGCGAAACGGCGTGCGCATGCGGGCCAGGGCGCCGCCCCCCTCGCCGAGCACGACGCCGATGCGAGGGTGCACCACACGGATGCCCGCCGTGCGTGCCGGCTCGGCCGCCTGCTCCCACGCGACGCAGATGCGCGCCAGCACGTCATCGCCGGGCGGGGCGCTCTCGTCGAGGCACGCGTCGTCGAGGCGCATCCCGTAGTAGCCCACCGCCGAGGCGCTCACGAAGACTCGCGGCCGATGCGGGGCGGCGGCCGCAGCGCGCGCCAGGCGCCCGGTCGTGTCGACACGGCTCGAGCGGATGCGCTCGAGCCGCTCGCGCGTCCACCGCCCTGCCGCGACGGGCTCGCCGGCCAGGTGCACGATGGCGTCGGCGCGGCCGACCTCGGACGTGGCGGCCTCCCAGGTGACCGGACCTCTGCGCGAGACGACCACGACCTCGTCGCCGCGATCGCGAAGCGCGCGCCCGACCGCGCTGCCGATGAAGCCCGTTCCGCCTGTCAATACGATGCGCACGGCTCACCTCGTGCATGGTCGGGGCCGGTTTGACGCCCCATGTGGGTGTTATTACTGTGCGTTCCCGCCGGCGGAAGGGTAGACGCGAGGCACTTCTACGATGTGGAAGAATATACGCGCGTTCCTGTTCGGCGCGCCCAAGGACGTCCGCTCGGAGAAGACGTTCCACAGCATCTCTCTGGTGGCCATGCTCGCCTGGGTCGGGCTCGGCGCCGACGGGCTGTCCTCGTCCGCGTACGGCCCCGAGGCCGCGTTCCGCGAGCTCGTGCAGGACGGCCACGACTACTCGTCGCTGGCGGTCGGCCTGGCGATCGGGACCGCGGTCACCGTCTTCATCATCTCGTACGCGTACTCGCGCATCATCGAGCACTTCCCGTCGGGCGGCGGCGGATACGTCGTCGCCACCAAGCTGCTCGGCCCGCGCTTCGGCGTCGTCAGCGGCTCGGCGCTGCTCGTCGACTACATGCTGACGATCACGACCTCGATCGCGTCGGGCGGCGACGCCATCTTCAGCATGATCCCGCGCTCGTGGTTCGGCCATGCCGCGCTCGCGCTGGATTCGGCCGACATCGGCAGCTGGCTCGACCCGGTCCAGCGCACGAAGCTCACCGTCGAGATCGTCGCCATCGTCCTGCTCACGGTGCTCAACATCCGCGGCGTCAAGGAGTCGGTGCAGACGATCCTGCCCATCTTCGCGGCGTTCGTCGCCACGCACATCGTGCTCCTCTGCGTCGCGATCTTCGGCAACGTCGGCGAGTTCGGCGCGGTGTCGCGCGAGACCAGCGCCAACTTCCACGGCACGATCGCCGCGCTCGGCACCTTCGGCGCGCTGCAGCTCTTCGTGCGTTCGTACTCGCTCGGCGGCGGTACGTACACGGGCATCGAGGCCGTCTCGAACGGCGTCCCCATCATGCGCGAGCCCAAGGTGCGCACGGCGAAGCGCACGATGGGGCTGATGGCGACCTCGCTGGCCATCACCGCCGGCGGCATCATCCTGGCGTACTTGCTCGTGCACGCCAAGCCGGTGCCGGACAAGACGATGAACGCCGTGCTGCTTGATCGCGTCGCCGGCGCCTGGCACCTCGGCGGGTGGCACGTCGGCTGGTGGTTCGTCACGATCGCGCTCGCGTCGGAGGCCGGGCTGCTGCTCATCGCCGCCCAGGCCGGCTTCGTCGACGGGCCGCGCGTGATGGCCAACATGGCCGTCGACTCCTGGTTCCCGCATCGATTCGCGGCGCTCTCGGAGCAGCTGAGCATGCAGAACGGGGTGCTGCTCATGAGCGGCACGTCGGTCGCCGCCCTGCTGTACACGCACGGCGACGTCGAGAAGCTCGTGGTCATGTACTCGATCAACGTGTTCTTGACCTTCTCGATGTCCAACCTCGGCATGGCGCGCTTCTGGGTGCGGCACCGCAGGCAGCAGGCCGACTGGTACAAGCACCTGCCCATCCACCTCATCGGCCTGGCTTTGTGCCTGACGATCCTGGTGGTCACGACGATCGAGAAGTTCGCCGCCGGCGGGTGGCTGACCCTGGTGGTCACCGGCCTGCTGGTGGCGACGTGCCTGGCCATCCGGCGGCACTACAACCGCGTGGTCGCCGCGATCCGGCGGCTCGACGTCGAGCTGGCGGATCCGCTGGTCGACGTGAGCGAGTCGCCCAAGCCCAGCGTCGCCAACCTCGACGAAGCCGCCGCGGCCGCGCGCATCGACCGGCGACAGCCCGTGGCCGTCCTCTTCGTCGGCGGGTACGGCGGGCTGGGACGCCACGCGCTGCTCACGCTCCTCCGCATGTTCCCGGGGCACTTCAAGGGGATCGTCTTCTGCTCCGTCGCGGTCATCGACTCGGGCGTCTTCAAGGGCATCGACGAGGTGCACGAGCTCGAGGAGCGCACGCGGCATGCCCTCGACAAGTACGTGAAGTACGCCGCCTGGTTGGGGCTGCCGGCCGAGAGCTGCTTCTCGGTCGGCACCGAGGTCGCCGTCGAGGCCGAGAAGCTCGGGACGGACCTGGTTCAGAAATACCCGCGCGCCCTGTTCGTGGCCGGACAGCTGATCTTCGACGAGGACACGTTCGTCACGCGCCTCCTGCACAACGAGACGGCCTTCCTCATCCAGCGGCGCCTGCAGCACGCCGGCGTGCCGATGATCGTGCTCCCCGTGCGCCTCAATCTGAAGGAAGGTCCGCGCCTGAGCGCGCCGAGCCTCACCGAAGAGCGCGTGGCGTAGACGCGTCGGCCCCGACCGAGTGTATCCTCGTCGGGTGATCGGCCGGACGCTCGCCTGCCTCGGGCTGCTCGTCATCACGGCGTGCCGCCCGGCCACGATCACCGAGGCGGAGGCCAAGGGGGACGTGACCTGGCTCGAGCAGAACGGCACGCCGGACGCGATGGCGGCGCTCGGCCGGCTCGCCGACAAGAACCGCCGGGCAGTGGTCGCCCTCGAGTCGCGCTCGACCTTCGACCCGAACGCCTTCAAGGCGGCATGGGACGCGGTGCTGCGCGGCGCGCCCTGGGGCACGACGATGCTGAGCGCCGGCCTGGCCGATCCGAAGCGTGCCGATCTCGCCGCCGGCGCGATGGCCAAGCACGACCCGCACCTCGTCCCGTTCGTCGGCGAGCTCGAGAAGGCCCTGGAGCGGCTCTCGGCGAGCATCCAGAACCTGAACGTCTCGAGCACCCTGGCGAGCGTCGGGGCGCCCGCGAGCGACGCCGTGCGCCGCCGCCTGCTCGACCCGTCGACGCGCGGCGCGATGTGCCGCGGCATCGCGACGAAGGACGCCGCACCCGAGGCGCGCGCCGTGCTCCTGTCGGCGCCCGTCGAGGCGCGGGACGCCCCCGAGTGCGTCGGCGCGGTCGTGCACCTCGCGGAGGACGACGACGCGGCGCTCGACTGGCTCGCCGAGAAGGGCGAGCCCGGATTGCTCGTCGCGGCCGGCAAGGAGGAGACGCTCGACTGCGCCCGCCTGCACGTCGTCTGGGCCAAGGCGCTCGCGGTCCGTCCCGCCGCGGTCCACCCCGCGCTGACGGTGCCGCTCGGCTACGCCGTCAAGCGCTGCACCGCCGAGATGGATGGCGTGCTCGCCGACGCGATCGTGCACCATCCGACGACGCGCGCGGTGGTCGTCGAGGCCATCGATCCGTTCGAGGGCTACGGCTCGGCGCTTCACGCCACGTGCGCCGCTCTGCCCGCGGTCGCGAGCGGCCGCGACGCGACGATCATCCGCGAGCGCGCCAGCGACGCGCTCACTCACGCGTGCAAGGCTCCGGGCTGAGCGGCGCGAACCCTGCTCAGAGCCCTCCGTCGCCGATGTGGCAGGGCTGGTTGCAGCTGTTCTGCGCGCACGTGGCGATGGCCTCGATGAGCGTCACGGCCGGATCGCTCGAGGACGTGATCCCCGCGTCCTCCGCGCATGGGATGCCGCAGTTGACGATGTCGCGGAAGCTCGGCTGCTCGAAGCAGCCGTTCGCGACGGCGCACGCGTAGGTGGCCGCGCACTCCGCGTTCGCCACGCACGCGGCGATCTCGTCGGCGCACCCCGGCACCGAGGCGTCGTCGGGCGACGTGAGGCAGCGCACGCAGGGCGGACGCATGTCGACGTCGACCTCGGCGTCCGCGTCCGCGACGCCGTCGACGGCGGCGTCCACGGTCCCCCCGTCGGGTGGCGCGGCGCTCGCGTCCCGTTTCGGCGCCTCCTCGTAGACGATCGGCGTCAGATCGAGGCACGCGGCGGCGCCGACCAGCGCGGCAACGAGCACCGACGTGGCGGCAATCGCGTAAGGCAGGCGGGGGCGGTTCATCGGGGCGCTCACGGGGTCACGGGAGCAAGTCGTATTGTAGCCCCGCCATCACGCGGAACGTGTCGACGGGCACGAGCTGGGGCGGCACCTGGGAGCTCCAGTCCTGCGCCGGGCCGACGACGTATGGCCCCTGGTCGGCGAGCGCCCAGTTCGCGCCCACGCGGTACGAGAGGCCCTTGGCCTGGGGGACCGGCCCGCTGATGGTGGCGCGCAGCTCGAGCTGCGGCGGGGCGACCGGCAACAGCGCCGAGGGCCACGCGCCGTCGAACGCCCGGTCGGCATAGCGCTGCCCCATCCAGTGCAGGGCGACCGCCACCATCGGCCAGTCGCCGGGCAGGTCGTACGACGCGTGCGCATTGCCGAACACCTGCGGCCCGACGGTGAGCGGCTCGGTCGTTCCGTCGGGGTCGTTGCGCCGCGCGATGGCGCCGGTGACCGTCATGCCCCACCGCAGCTGCTGCGTCAGGCCGGCGCTCCCTTCGTAGGCGGCATCGAAGCCGAAGTTGTCGACCGACGCCAGGTTGCGGAACTGACCGACGCCGTAGTCGACGAGCCCGTTGTACTGACCGGAGGCGGCGGCGGCCTTCTGCTCGTCGGGCGTGAGCTGGTGCCACTCGACCAGGTTGCTCCACCACGACCGGAACGCGCCGAACAGCAGCCGCTGCGCCCCGAAGCGCTGCTCGAAGGATCCCTCGATCGACCGCACCCGCTCCGGCTCGAGGTTGCCGCCGGGGATCTGCAGCGGACCGGAGAAGTTGGTCTCGATCCAGGACGGGGCGCGGAACGCCTCGGCGTAGATGGCCTTGAACGTACCTCCACGCCAGGCGTTGGCCGTGGCGGCCACGCGCGGCGAAACGTTGCCGGTGTAGCGCGTCTCCTCGTCGAAGCGCGCGCCTCCGTTGAGGCCCAACCAGCGCGTGGGCTGCCAGGTCTGCTGCGCGTACACGCCGAGGGCCTGGTCGTACTCGTGGATGAGGCCCGTGCTCGACGCCACGGGGCGGCCGGTCGCGAAGTCGCTCGTGTCCAGCTTGCTGCCGACGAAGCGCAGGCGCCCGTCGACGCCGACGAGCGTCACGAGCGAGTCGTCCTTCAGCCAGTCGAAGGAGATCTGCTCCTCGAGGCCGACCCAGCGCGACGCGAACTCCCCCTTGTACGTGCACGTCGGATTGGAGCCCTGCAGGGGGAGGGTGATGCACGCGGAGATCTCCGAGGCATCGAGCGTGTCCCGGTAGTCCCACGTGTCGGCGTACGCTCGCGACGTCAGCTCGACGACCGCCGACAGGGCGGCGTGGTGGCGCAGGTCGATCCACAGCGATCGGTCGAGGTCGTAGCTGCTCGGATCGTTGAAGTCGACGTCCGAGTGGGTGAAGCGCCCGCGGTACGGCGTCTCGCGCTGGAACGTCGACGCGTGCACGTTCAGGTCGAAGTCGCCCCAGACCACGTGCACCTGCGCGCCGGGCTCTCGGACGTAATAGCTCTGGTCGGCGACGCCGCCCCAGTACCCCGTCGCGGGCAGCGGCGGGCGGTCGTACTGGACGGGCCGGCCGCTCGCGACGTCGATGCCGCCATACTGCGGCCCGAACGTGAAGGCCGGTCCGTCCTGCTTGAAGTACTCGACGGCGGCCGTGATCTCCGCCTTCTTGCCGAAGAGCGGCACCTCGTAGCCGACCCCCCCCATGACGCGCCACGAGAGCAGGCCGACCGCGTCGCTCGTCTGCCAGCCGTCGAGCTTCGAGCGGATGTCGTTGGGCAGCTGGGCGAGGTGCGCGGTGTCCTGCTGCAGCTGACCGCCCTCCCCTTCCACCGCCACGTGCGTGCCGTGCCAGTCCTTGGCGCGCTTGGTGATGACGTTGATGACGCCGAGCATCGCGTTCGAGCCGTACAGGACCGAGCCGGGCCCGAGGATCACCTCGATGTGGTCGACCATCTCGATCGGAATGCCGGCGCCGCGGTCGAAGCGCGCCGCACCGAAGAGCGGCTCGTTGACCGCGTGCCCGTCGACGAGCAGGAGGAAGTGATCGCCGGAGTCGGCCGACAGGAGCACGCCGCGGGCGCCGATCTCCACGGTCGACAGGGGATCGGCCGTCACGGCGCCGAGCGAGATGAAGTCGATCGCCTCGGCGATCGTGTGGATGCCGTAGCGTCGCAGGTCGTCGGCGGTGATGGTGGTCGACGTGGCGGGGGCGCTGGTGCCCGTCTCGGCGGACTTCGTCGCCGTCGTGACGACCGTCTCGTCCAGGAGGCCCTGCAGATCGGAGGTGTCCCCGCCGGTCGACTGGGCGCGCGCGGTCGTCGCCCCGGCGAGGCACGCGAGCACGAGCGCGAGGCGGAGCGCATCGCGCCTCATTCGTACACCTTCGCCATCTTGAGCACCTCGGCCTGGAAAGCGACGTGCTGGGTCCGGGCCTGCGACAGGTTGACGAGCAGCTTCGGCTTTCCGCCGACGAGGTCGAAGCCGAGCACGACGCCGCGCGGCACGTAGTCGGGCACCGCGGTCACGCTGAGCACGTCCACGCCGTCGAGCGCAGTGCGGATCGCCTCCACGTCCGGCGCAAAGCCCGGCGTGAAGTACACGATCGCCGCGTGGCGCGCGCGCACCGCCTCGGGCAGGGCGGCGGCGCCGGCCCAGGTGACGATCGTCTCGTCGTGGGGCAAGCCGCCGACGTCCGGCAGCGCGCGCAGCGCCGCCTCGAGGTGCGCCGCGGTGCGGGCGGAGTCCGCGTCTCCGGGCTTCTCGAAGATCAGGAGGTGGGCGCGCTCGCCGGCGCGCGCCGCGAACGCGCGGTCGTAGGCGGCCATCTTGCCGACGAGCTGCGCCTGCAGGCCCTCGGGGACGGCGACCTCCTCGGCCCGCGCGTCGCGGGAGAAGACCCCCCACGCGGCGATCGCCAGAAGGGCGACCCCGCGCACCGCCTTTCGCTCCCACGACGGACGCACGTATCCTGGATGGTAGACGGATGGGACCGGTCGCCGGAAGATCATGACTTCGCTCGGGACGAAGCTCGCCCTGGCGACCGTCGGCGTGCTGGTCGTCGCCTCGACGCTTCTCTTCTTCGAGTTGACGCGCCGCGAATGGAGGGGGCTGGTCGACGCCAAGACACAGGCGGCCTCCATGGTCGCCTACCTGTTCGCCGCGTCGGTCGCCGCGCCGGTCGACTTCGTGGACACCGACCCCGAGTCCCTGCAGACCGAGATCGGCCACCTCGCCACCAACCCCGACGTGACCTGCGCGGCGGTGTGGTCCGCGCCGGGCGGCAAGATGCTCGGGAAGCTCGATCGCGGCGGCTGTGGCGACCTGGCCTCGCCGGACGACGCGGAGCTGGGGCACGCGCGCGTGCTCGCCGATCGGGTCGAGGTCGCTCGGGCCGTCGTGTCGCCCGCCAAGGGCAAGACCATCGGGCGCGCGCGCATCGTCTTCTCGCTCGCCTACGAGAACGCCGCGTACGCGGCGAGCCGCCGGCGCATCTTCCTGCTGTCGTTCGCGCTCGCAGCCGTGACGGCTCTCCTGCTCATCGGCATCGCGCGCCGGCAGATCGTCACTCCGCTCGGACAGCTCACGCGCGCCGCGCGCCGCATCGGCCGCGGTGAATTCGGCGCACGCGTCGAGGTGCGGTCGCACGACGAGATCGGCGAGCTGGCGCGCGCGTTCGACGCCATGCGCGCGGCCCTGTCGGACCGCGAGCAGCGCCTGGACGCTGCGCGCCAGGAGCTGCGCGACCTGTTCGATCACATGCGGCAGGCGATCTTCGCCTTCGACCGGACCGGCCGCGTCGTCGGCGCGGCCTCGCGCCGCGCCACGCTGCTCTTCGGCCGGGTGAGCCTCGAGGGGGCGCACGTGCGCGGGCTGCTCTACGCCGACGCCGGCGAGCACGACGTCGACGCGCTGGCGTTCGATCAGTGGCTCGCGATGGCGTTCGACGTGCCGCTCGAGACCTGGGACGAGCTCGGGCAGCTCGCCCCGCACGAGGTCACCATCCGCCGCGACGGCAAGCAGGTGCCCCTCGAGCTCGAGCTGCGCCCGATCGCCAAGGACGGCGCCATCGAGCGAGTCATGCTGCTCGCGACCGACGTCAGCGAGAAGAAGCACCTCGAGCAGACCGTGCAGACGCAAGAGGAGGAGCACGCGCGGCGGATGGCGGCCATGCGCCGGCTCATCGCGGGCGGCGGGCAGGTGTTCGTGCAGTTCATGGAGGCTTCGCGCGAGCGCGTGCGGCGGTGCCTCGATCTGGTCGGCCCCGACCCGCGCATGCTGCGCACCGGCGAAATCGACGAGCTGTTCCGGCACGTGCACACCATCAAGGGCGAGGCGCGCGCCTTCGACCTGCGCGAGCTCGAGGGCGAGACGGCGAAGCTGGAGGAGGAGCTCGACCAGCTGCGGGCGCTGGCGCGCGGCGAGGGCTTCGTGACGACCGGATCGGTGCACGGCGCGCTCCTGTCACGGCTGCAGCGCGCCATGCAGGCGATCGACAAGGGAGCGGAGGTGTTCGTCGAGGCGTCACCCATCGGGCGCGCGGCGCTCGATCAGCTGACGGTGCAGCGTCCCGACGTGCAAACGCTGCAGCGACTCGCCGACGACCGACGCGACCCGGAGCTGGCCCGCGCGGTGTCGCGGCTCGCCGCACGCCCGTTTGGCGAGAGCACCGCGAGCCTCGTCGACATGGCGCCCACCTGGGGCGACCGCGAGGGTAAGGTCGTTCACCTCGACGTCGACGGGCGCGAGGTGCGCGTGCCGCCGGAGCTGGCGCACGTGCTCGGTGCCGTGCTCACGCACCTGGTGCGCAACTCGATCGCGCACGGCATCGAGCCGCCCGAGGTGCGCGCCGCGGCCGGCAAGGCCCCGGGCGGCACCATCCGCGTCGTCGCCCTCGACGGCGGCGACGTCGCACCTACGGTCGTCGTCGAGGACGACGGGCGCGGGCTGGACGTGGCAGCCATCGCCGAGCGCGGTGCGCAGCTCGGGCTCCCGGTCGCCGGGCGCAGCCGCCAGAGCCTCTCCGAGCTCGTGTTCGTGGCGGGGCTCTCGACGCTGCCTCGGGCCGGCGCGCTCGCAGGACGCGGCGTCGGCCTCGGGGCCGTCAAGGACGACCTCGATCGTGCCGGCTACCTGGTCGACGTCGAGAGCGAGCCAGGGCGGTTCACTCGGTTCACGATGCGGCCGCGCGCCTGACGGCGCTCCTGCGCGGCGCGAGTCGGCTGCGTCAGCGCTTCACCTTGTTCTGCAGCGCCCGCATCTGCAGCATGCGGAACACGGCGCGCACCTGCTTGACGAGCGATGCCTCGTCCCCCTTCTCGGTGAGCACCCCGTCGAACCCGAGCTTGTGGTGGTCCTTGGCGACCGTCGGATCGGACGTGTAGAGGTAGAAGAGGCACCGGTGTCCGCCGGACGTGGCGGCGCTCTTGAGCGACCGCAGGACCGTGCCCCCGTCCAGACCCGGCATGTGGAAGTCGATGGCGGCCAGGTCGCAGGTCGGGATGTGGCGGGCGTTGCCCACGGCGCGCGTCGTGGTCACCACGTCGTAGCCCTCGGCCTCGAGCGCGCGTCGGATGCGGCCGAGCATCACCTCGCTGTCGTCGATGACGAGGATGCGACGTCGCGCGGGAGCGTCGCGGCGCGACGTGGCGCCGCTCGCAGCGGCCGGAGGGGGAGCCGCGGCCGGAGCCATGGCCGGCGCGGGTGCGGACCGCCGCGGGGATGCGTCCGCCGAGGGCGGTGGCCGCAGCGTCTGCGTCTTCGTCGTCTCCTCCTGCGAGCGCAGGCGCGACACGAGATCCTGCCGGGCCGGCGCCTTGGCCTGAGCGCTGCTCTCGATCTCGGCGATGCGCTCGGTGTGCTGCGACAGTCGCTCGCGCGCGGTCGCCTCCACCCACTCGCCGACCTCCGAGGCCATGGCCGTGTCGACGCCGCGCTCGAGCGCGAGCGCCATCTCGCGCGCCGTCTGGAAGCGCTTGCATGGATCGAGCTGCAGCGCGCGCAGCACGATCTCGTCGAGGGCCGGCGGCAGACCCGGGGCGTGCTTGCTCGGCGGCTCCGGCTTGCCGTGCAGCACCTTCTGCAACAGCTGCCCCTCGTTGGCGGCCTCGTACAAGCGCTGCGACGTCAGCGCCTCCCAGAGCAGCACGCCCGCGGCGTAGACGTCCGTCAGCCGGTCGACGTGGCCGCCGATCTGCTCGGGCGCCATGTACGCGAGCTTGCCCTTGAGCTGCCCGTCGCGGGTCGTCTGCAGCCGGACTGCCGCCTTGGCCACGCCGAAGTCGAGCACGCGCGCGATGCCGTCGATCCCCACGAGCACGTTCTGGGGGCTGACGTCGCGGTGCACGATGCCGAGCGGGTTTCCGCGCTCGTCCTTCGCCTCGTGCGCGGCATGCAGGCCGTGCAGGCTCTGAACGACGATCGACGCGGCGACGGGCGCCGGGATGCGCTCGCCGTGCTCGCGCACGGCCCGCACGAGGCGCGCCAGCGTCTCGCCCTGGACGTAGTCCATGACGAGGAACAGCTCCCCGTCGGTGGCCACGATGTCGAGCGTGGGGACGACGTTGGGGTGCTGGATGCGCGCGGCCAGGCGTGCCTCGTCGAGGAACATCGCGACGAAGTCCGGGTCCTTGGCGTACTGCGGGTGCAGCCGCTTGATGGCCACGGTCCGCGAGAAGCCGACCGGGCCCACGAGGCGCCCGTAGTGGACGGTCGCCATCCCGCCCGAGGCGATCTCCCCGAAGATGGAGTAGCGGCCCACCGTCGTGGCGTCCTGCCGAGCCGATCCGCCCACGCTCGCATTCTAGCAGGAAGCCGCTGCGCGGCTTCCGCAGAGTGGCATCAGTCGCCGACGAAGCGCGTGTCCTCGCGCGGAGCGCGCTGGGCATCGCGCAGCGAGGGATGATCGGCCAAGAGGCGCACGCACCGGTTCCAGCGCAGCACCGGATCGGGCGAATCGGGCCTCATCGCGCCGGCGCGCTCGAAGAGCTGCAGCGCGTTCTCGAACGCGGTGACGGCGCTGTGCGCCTCGCTGCGTTCGAGGTGCGCCTTGGCCGCACGCTCCCACGCCACGCCGACGTGATAGACGCGCTCGTACTCGTCGGTCAGGCGCTCGAACGCCTCCACGGCCTCCTCGAGCAGGCCCACCTGGCCGCATCCGAAGCGGTCCGTCAGGGCCAACCCCAGGATGCGCCAGGCCGTCTGGTGCGAGGCATCGACGTCGAGCACGTCGCGGCAGATGCTCTCGGCCTCCTCGGGCTGATTGAGATCGCGGTAGTGCGACGCCTTCTCGATGGCTGCTTGGAGCGTCGCCGGCGACAACCGCTTGAGCGCGTAGGTCATCCCCCCGCCTCCCTCACTCGCCGTCGCCGCGCTTGGCCGTCGGCGTCGCCGCGATGGTCCTGGGCGCCACCTCGTTCGGCTGCACGACCGGCAGCCGGGCCTTCTCCTTCTTGGGGCCGCCGCCGACTTTGCGCAGCAGCCAGCGCACCGGATCGTAGAAGTCGTCGGCCACGCGCTCCTTGAGCGGGATGATGCCGTTGTCGGTGATGTGGATGTGCTCCGGGCAGACCTCGGTGCAGCACTTGGTGATGTTGCAGAGGCCGACCTTGAACTCGTCCTTGGCGAGCTCGCGCCGATCGAGCGTGTCGAGCGGGTGCATGTCGAGGCCCGCCAGGTAGATGAGGAAACGCGGCCCGGCGAAGCTCGTCTTCTTGTGATCGCGCACCACGTGGCACACGTTCTGGCAGAGGAAGCACTCGATGCACTTTCGGAACTCCTGGATGCGATCGATGTCCTGCTGCTGCATGCGGTAGGTCCCGTCGGCCTGCCGCGGCGGCGGCTTGAACGGCGGGACCTTCTTGGCCATCTCGAAATTCCAGCTCACGTCCGTCACCAGGTCCTTGATGACCGGGAACGAGCGCATCGGCGTGACCGTGATGGGCTCCCCTTCCGCGAAGTGGCTCATGCGCGTCATGCACATCAGCCGCGGCTTGCCGTTGATCTCGGCGCTGCACGACCCGCAGCGCCCGGCCTTGCAGTTCCAGCGCACCGCGAGCGTCGGCGCCTGCTTGGCCTGGATGTCGTGGATGGCGTCGAGGACGACCATCCCAGGGTAGGTCTCGACCTCGAACGTCTCGAGCTGTCCCCCGTTCGAGTCGCCGCGGAAGACCTGGAGCGTCGCCTTGCGGCCCGACGGGGCCGACGTGCTGGAGTCGTGACTGGCCATCGTCTTTTCCCTCGTTCGCTTTGGAGTCCGCACTCTCGCCTCGCTGCGCTCGGCTCGAGCGTGCGGACTCAGGCCTTCTCGTCGAGGACCGCCTGAATCTCCGCCGGAGGATCGGGGTGCACCACCTCCTGCACCTCCATGCCCGTCGCTGCCTTGCGCGCGACGACGTTCACCTTGGAGAAGTGCCCCTTGTCCATCTCGGGGAAGTCCTCGCGCGAGTGGGCGCCGCGGCTCTCCTTGCGCAGGAGGGCCGAGCGGGCCATCGCCTCGCTGACGACGAGCATGTTTCGCATGTCGATCGACTCGTGCCACGAGGCGTTGTAGTGCCGGTTGCCCTCGATCTTGACCTTGCCGGCCGCCTCGCCGAGGCGCTCGACGTGCTCGAGGCCCTTCTTCAGGTCCTCCTCGTTGCGGATGATGCCGACGAACGTCTGCATCTTGTCCTTGAGGTCCTCGTGGAGCAGGAACGGGTTGGGCCCCTCGGGGCGATCGAACGGCGCGAGCGCCTCGCGCGCCGCGTCCTCGATCTCGCCATGGTCGAGCGCCGCGGCCGAGTGGCTCTTGGCGTACCTGGCGGCGTGGAGACCCGCGATGCGCCCGAAGACGAGCAGGTCGGAGAGAGAGTTGCCGCCGAGCCGGTTGGCCCCGTGCATCCCCGCCGCGCACTCGCCGGCGGCGAACAGGCCCTTGATGCGCGACTCCTGCGTCTCCGGATCGACGCGGATGCCGCCCATCGTGTAGTGCGCCGTGGGGCCGACCTCCATCGGCTCCCGGGTGATGTCGACGTCGCCCAGCTCCTTGAACTGGTGGTACATCGCCGGCAGCTTGCGCTTGATGTCCTCGGCCGTGCGGCGCGAGTAGATGTCGAGGAACGCGCCGCCGTGCGGGCTGCCACGCCCGGCCTTGACCTCGTTGTAGATGGCGCGCGCGACGATGTCGCGCGGGAGCAGGTCCGGCGTGCGCTTCGGCGAGCCGCCTGCGTCGCTCGTCGGGGCGGTCAGCCGAACGCCCGTCGACTTCAGCCAGCGGTCCGCCTCGTCCTCGGTGCTCGCCGTCTCGTTGGCGTAGAGCTCCGGGATGTAGTCGAACATGATGCGCTTGCCGTCCTTGTTGCGCAGCGTCCCGCCCTCGCCGCGCACGCCCTCGGTGATGAGGGTGCCGCGCACGCTCGGCGGCCACACCATCCCGGTCGGGTGAAACTGCATGAACTCCATGTCCATGAGCTCGGCGCCGGCCAGGTACGCGAGCGCCTGCCCGTCGCCGGTGCACTCCCACGAGTTGGAGTTGACGCGGAACGCGCGCCCGATGCCGCCGGTGGCCAGGACGATCGCCTTCGCGTGGAAGAGGACGAACCGGCCGTTCTCGCGCCAGTAGCCGAACGCGCCGCGGATGCGATCGCCGTCGGTCAAGAGGCGCGTCACCGTGCACTCCATGTACACCTGCATCCCGCAGTGGATGCCGTGCTGCTGGAGCGTGCGGATCATCTCGAGCCCCGTGCGGTCGCCGACGTGCGCGAGGCGCGGGTACTTGTGGCCGCCGAAGTTGCGCTGGAGGATTCGACCGTCGGGCGTGCGATCGAAGAGCGCGCCCCACTGCTCGAGCTCCTTGACGCGGTCGGGTGCCTCCATGGCGTGGAGCTGCGCCATCCGCCACTGGTTCAGGTACCTCCCGCCCTTCATCGTGTCGCGGAAGTGCACCTTCCAGTTGTCCTTCGGCTCGACGTAGCCGAGCGCCGCGGCGACGCCCCCCTCGGCCATGACGGTGTGCGCCTTGCCGAGCAGCGACTTGCACACCAGGCCGACGCTCGCGCCGTCCGCGCTCGCCTCGATGGCGGCGCGGAGCCCCGCGCCGCCGGCGCCGATGACGAGCACGTCGTGCTCGTGCGTCTCGTAGTTCTTGTCCATGATCAGAACAGCCTCGTGTCCGTGAGACAGCCGCACGCGACCATGCGGATGTAGAGATCGGTCAGCGCGACCGAGAACAGGCTCGCCCAGGCGAGCGGCTGGTGGCGCTCGTTGAGCACCGTCACGAGCTTCCAGAGGCGGTGGCGGATGCCGCCCATCGCCGCGCTCGAGTAGCTGTTGACGCCGCCTCCGATGAGATGCCGGAAGCTGTGGCACCCGAACGTGTAGCCGCTGAGGAGCAGGACGTTCGCCAGCATCACGAGCGTGCCCACACCGACGTGCACGCCGTCCTTCCAGCCGACGATGGCGACGATGGCGTCCTTCCAGAGGATGACCAGGAACACCACCGCGACGTACATTGCGTACCGGTGCAGGTTCTGGAAGAGGAGGAGCCTCGTCTCGCCGTTGTACCGGTGCGGTGAAGCTGCGCGTTCGTTGACCGCGCACGCGGGCGGATCCCACGCGAAGGCCCGGTAGTACGCCTTGCGGTAGTAGTAGCAAGTGAGCCGGAACGACGCGGGTCCGGGCAGGATGAGCATCGCGGGGGTGAAGAAGCCCAGCCCCCAGGCGTGCGCCCACGACACGTCGAAGAACGGCGAGTAGAACGGGGACAGGTAGGCGTGCCACTCGTAGGCGGTCCCCTCGAACGCACGCCACGTGGCGTACACGATGAAGCCCGAGAGGACGACGACCGTGAGGGCAGGACCCACCCACCAGCCGTCCTTGCGCAGGGTCGGGGATTGCCCCGGGATCATCGGAAGGTGAATGGACTTGTTCGCCATGGGCGTCGGGCCGCCACGCTAGTCGCAAGCGCACGGGTGGCGCAAGCACACCTGGTGCGAGCTTTGTGCGGCGAAGCTCGTGCGTTCGCGCGGGGTTGCGTGATACTCTTCAATGCGGGGTCGGTGCGTCGTCCGCGCGGTGGAGAGCTCCCGGTGGGAGCGCCACGGCGCGCCTCGGAGGAGGAGCCCATGAGGATGCGAGTTCTGTGCAGCGGTCTGGCGGCCAGCGCCGTGTTGCTCGTCAGCGGCGTGGCCTTCTCCGGCGGGACGCCCACGCCCGTGCAGCTCATGGACTTCGATCGCACGACCGGCGAGCTCTGGGCGTACCCGCAGGGGCAGGCGCTGGCGACCTACCTGCACCAGCCGACGACGGTGCACGAGAAGGCGCTCCTCTCGCATTTCCTGCCGCCGGATCCGTGCCTGCCGCTCGCGCACGTGTGGAACGTCGTCGTCGACTACGATCAGCGCACCGGGCAGGTGAGCACGCCGGTGTTCGACGCGCTGCTCGAGGTGATGTCCCGCTTCCAGTGCAGCGCGACGGTCACCGCCGACAACGGCTCGCCGCAGCCGATCGTGACGATCGCGCCCGCGCCTTGACGAACGCGGCATGAGAATCCGCGACGCGCGCGCGATCGCCCTCGAAGCCGTCGCGCGCGGCTGGATGTCCACCGCCGAGCTCTGGGAGCTGGCGGCGCGGTGGGCACGCGCGGGCGAATCGCAGTCGGCCGAGATCCTCTTCCAGGGCTCCTCGCTCGACCCCCTGCGGCTCGCATCGCTCGTCGCGGAGTCCAGCAAGCAGGCCGAGACGATCCCGTACTCCACCGACGACGGCGCCAGCGGCGCCCGGAAGCGCGATACCGCCTCGCGCCGGGGCAAGAGCGAGCCGCCGCCCCGCCCCTCGCAGCCTCCCGGCCCCCGCTACAAGATCGGCGAGCTGCTCGGCGCCGGGGGCGTCGGGCTGGTGACGAGCGCGCACGACCGGACCATCGGCCGAACGGTCGCCGTCAAGACGCTCAAGCAGGGGCGCGAGGCGGAGCAGAGCACGGCGCGGCGGTTCATCGACGAGGCGCACGTCACCGCGCAGCTCGAGCACCCGAACATCGTCCCCGTCTACGACATGGGCTGGCTGCCCGACGGGCAGCCCTACTACACGATGCGGATCGTCAAGAAGCAGTCGCTTCGCGACGTCCTCTCGCATCCGGAGCTCAAGGCGCAGTGGCCGCTCGTGCGCCTGCTCGGCGCGTTCCTGCAGGTCACGCGCGCGCTCGCCTACGCGCACGCGCGCGGCATCCTGCACAACGACATCAAGCCGGAGAACGTGCTGCTCGGTGACTTCGGCGAGGTGTACATGGCCGACTGGGGCCTCGCGCGACCGCTGCGCGACGCGCCTGCCCTCGACATCCCCTCGCGGCGCGAGGCCGCGTCGCCGCCGCGCGCGAACGGCACCTCGTCGCAGACGAGCGGCACGCCCGGGTACATCGCGCCCGAGGTGCTTCGTCACGAGCAGGACCTCGACGAGCGCGCCGACATCTTCGCGCTCGGGGTCGTGCTCTACGAGCTCCTGACCGGCGTGCATCCCTTCGACGTCGGCGGCGGCGCCGCGGCGATGATCCTGGCCACGATCGACCGCACGCCCAAGCGCCCGCGCGACCTCGTCCCGAGCTGCCCGCTGCTCCTCGAGGACCTGTGCCTGAAAATGCTCGCCAAGGTGCGCGAAGAGCGCCTGCGGTCGGCCGACCAGGTGGCGACCGAGATCGAGGCGTTCCTCGAGGGCGCCAAGGAGCGCGAGCGTCGCAAGGCGGAGGCCGTGAGCCTCTGCGAGCGCGCCAAGGAGCCGGTGCTCCGCTTCCAGCACCTCGAGACCGAGCGGCAGCGGCTCGGCGAGCTCGCCAAGCAGGCGCTCAAGCAGGTGAAGGGGTGGGAGCCGGTCGAGCGCAAGCGCGCCGGCTGGACTCTCGAGGACCGCGCCGCCGAGGCCGAGCGCGAGAGCGGGCGCGCGCTCGCCGAGGCGATCGAGCTCTACACGAAGGCGCTCGGCTACGACGCCGAGTGCGCCGAGGCGCACCGCGGCCTGGCCGACCTGTACTGGGGCCGCGCGCGCCAGGCCGAGGCCGAGCGCCACGCCGCGACGCAGATCTACTACGAGGCCCTCGTCACCGAGCACGATCAGGGCAAGTACGCCGCGCTGCTCCGCGCCGACGCGCGCCTGACCATCGCGACCAACCCGCCGGGCGCGCACGTGAGCGTCTACCGCTACGCGGAGCGCGATCGCGTCCTCGTGCCCGCCGACGAGCGCTACCTCGGGCGCACGCCGCTCTCGGAGGTGCGCCTCGACCCGGGCAGCTACCTCGTCGTGCTCAAGGCCGCCGGCTACCCGGACGTGCGCTACCCGGTGCTGCTCGGCCGCGGCGCGCACCACCGGGCGGAGGTGAACCTGTACACGAGCGAGGAGATCGGCGAGGGGTACGTGTACGTGCCCGGCGGCGCGGCGCTGCTCGGCGGCGATCCGGACGCCATCGAGCCGCTCGCGCGACAAGAAGTGGAGGTGCACGATTTCGCCGTCGCGCGCTTCCCGGTGACCTTCCGCGACTACTGCGCGTTCCTCGACGATCTGGACCGGACCGACCCGCGCCTCGCCGACAAGCGCGCTCCGCACGACGTGCGCGGCTCCGAGGGGCTGGTCGCGCAGCGCGGCAAGGACGGCCACTGGGAGCCCATCGCGGAGCGGCTCATCGAGGGCGAAGCGCGCAAGCTGTACCCGGCCGAGGAGGGGCACGACTGGAGCGTGCCGGTGCTGCTCGTCGACTGGTTCGACGCGGTCGCCTACTGCCGCTGGCGCTCGACGCGCGAGGCGACGACCGTGCGCCTGCCGACGGAGGCCGAGTGGGAGAAGGCGGCGCGAGGCACCGACGGGCGCGTGTTCCCGTGGGGCGAGCGCTTCGACCCGACCTTCTGCCACATGCGCGAGTCGCGGCCGTTCGCGCAGCAGCCGGAGCCGGTGGGCAGCTTCCCGACCGACGACTCACCGTATGGCGCGCGCGACATGGCGGGCGGCGTGCGCGAGTGGGTCGGCGACATCTTCGGCCTGCGGTCGTACGAAGAGCTGACGGCCGAGAGCGAGCCGAGCCCGGACACCCCGCGCGGCGCCTCGGGGCTGCGCGGGGCGCGATCGGGCGCGTGGAACGCCGAGAGCAAGTGGGCGCGCGCGGCGTCGCGCGGCGTGGGCCACTTCGCGCTGACGCGCGGCATGGGGCTCGGGTTCCGGTGCGCGAAGACGCTGGTGCGAAGGGAGAGGTGAAGGGAACTCGGTCGCCCCGGCGTCGAGGAGGGAACCGACAACGTGCCCGTAGGCGAGCATCCTGCCGTTCGTCTGGATCTGGATCGGCAAGAACCCCAGGCGCGCGGCGTAGCGCACGAGGGGGACGATGTGCCGATGGACTGTCGGCTCGCCGCCGGTGAGGACGAGCCCGCGCGCCGGCGCGCTCAGCCGCCGAAGCCGGTCGCGGAGGACGTCGAAGTCGATCGCGCCGCACGAGGCGCGCTTGTCACCCTGCGCACAGAACACGCACCGGTTGTTGCACGCGAAGCTGACCTTGAGGTCCGCGCGGTTGGCCACGGCGCGCACGCTCACGTTGCGGCGAACATCTCGCGCTCGACGCGCGCGACCTCTTCTCCCCGGGTCGTGTCGGCCGAGAGGAAGTCCGTGTACCCATGTTCCGGCCGCGTCCACTTGCAGTAGCGGTTGAACAGGGCGTTGAAGAAGGCGCTCTGCCGATCGGCGCTCGCCTGGTCGAGGAAGCCCGCGCGCACCGAGAGGGCCGATGCCTTGCGCAGGATCGAGCCGGCGAAGTCGAACGGGTCGATGCCCAGCTCCGAGAGCTCGGGCTCGAGGTACACGACCAGAGGCAGCGCCGGCAGAACCATGAGCAGCCGGCGCACGCGCCCGAGGCGGCTGCGACGGGCGCCCACGGACATCGGGAACTCTTTGAAGTAGTTCGGCGGAAGGGCCGTGTGGCGCGACTCGTCCAGGTGGAAGAGCCGCAGGATGTCGAGCCCCGGGAAGGACTCGAGCATGCCGAAGATCGAGAGCGCGATCGTCTCGACCAGCACGTTCATGCCGAAGAACTTGTCGAGGCCCTTGGCGCGCAGCGTGCCCTCGAGCAACAGGTATTCCCAGACGCTCTGTCGCGGGACGGGCACGCCGAACGCCTTGACCAGTTCGCGCATGACGACGAAGTGCTTGGCCTCCTCGAGGACCTGCATCGTCAGCGCCGCGCGCGCGCCGGTGCTCTTCACCTCGTGCAGCAAGCTGGCCGACACGAGCCACGCGTAGGCCTCGCCGTGTCCGATGGCGGCCAGGATCTTCACGAGCGCACGCTTCTCCGCCGGCGTGTAGCTCTGGTCGAGCAGGGCGCGGAACTCGGCGCTCGTCACGCGGTCGCGCGCCGCTCGTTCGGCCGGGCTCATGCTCGGCGCCACCTGATCGCCGATGACGCGTTCGGCCTCGGTGCAGTCGGGGAACGTCGACCAGGGCGCGGCGCCCTCAGCCTTCCAGAGCAGCCGCAGGCTCTTGTCGTAGTGCTTGCGACGCAACTCGTCGCGCACCCCGCCGACGAACTCGTAGCGCTCGTCGTCGTATGCCGCGGCCCGCCCGCGCACCCGATCGAGGGCGCGGACGGCGCGGTTCAAAGCGCGCTCCACGGCGCAGTTCGCGGTGGCGGCGCGTCGATTGTAGGACCGCTTCTGGATCGGGAGGGCCATCCGCGAAGCGTGGACGACGCGAAGCGTCGCAGACATGACGGATGTCATGTCGCGGGAGCGCGACTTGACGAGACATCCGACCGCGGCGGACATCCGCCCCACGCGAGCCAAGCTCGCGTGCTCGCCTGACGCGCTTCTCGTCGGCGGTTTCTCGGGACTCGTCATCGTTCCGCGAGGAGCCCTTCCACCCGCATCCTGCCCCGTCCACGGCGTGCGCACCGAGCCGCTCATCGTCGGGCCGCGCCCGAGCTCACCTCCGAGGTGATCGCCAACGCCCGCGTTTTGATGTCGTTGTTCAACGCCCCGCGAGCGCGAAGATGGCTCCGTAGTGCAGTGCGCTGCCTGCGAGCACGAACAGGTGCCAGATCTCGTGGAACCCGAACACCCGCGGGAAGGGGTCGGGGCGCTTCAGCGCGTAGACGATGGCGCCGAGCGTGTACGTCACGCCGCCCGCGACGACGAGCGCAACGACGCTCGCCGGCAGCGCCGCCAACGCGCGCGGCCCCTGGGCGAGGGCAAGCCAGCCCATGGCGACGTAGATCACCGTGTAGAGCGCGCGCGGCGCGCCCATCCACGCGATGCTAAGCACGATGCCCACCAGGGCGGCGCCCCAGATGGTTCCGAGCATCGCGGTGCGCACCGACCCGTCGAACGCGCGCGCGAAGATGGGCGTGCACGTCCCAGCGATCATCAGGAAGATCGCGCCATGATCGAGCTTGCGCAGCCGGGCGACGACCTCACCGCCAGCCGGCACCAGGTGGTACGCCGAGCTCGCGCCGTAGAGGGCGACCAGGCACGCCGCGTACACGCCGAACGTCGCGAGCGCCGACGGCGACCGCCACGCGCGCATCAGGAGCGCCGTCGCGCCAATGGCCGCGAGGATCAGCCCGGCCAGGTGCGTGTAGCCGCTGACCGGCTCGCGCGCCCGCCAGGGGGACGCCGGAGTCGCGCCGATCGCCTTCACAGCGCCTCCCCGATGCGCGCGTGGACCCGATCGCGCAATCGCCCGACGTCATCGGGACCCAGGTCACGCGTCTCGATTGGTTCGAGCACGCGCGCCGACGCGTGCGCCTCGATGGCGAGGCGGAAGGCCCCGTCCTTGAACGGCTGCAGGCGTCCGTCGCGCGACCGCGTGCCTTCCGGGAAGATCATCACGGAGAGGCCCGTGTCTCGCGCCTGCGCGCGCATCCGCGCGGCGCTCTCGCGGTCGCCGCGCCGCACCGGGATGTCGCCCGAGAGTCTGAGCAGCCAGCCGACCACCGGAACTCCGAAGAGCTCCCGCTTCGCGACCCAGCGCATGTCCCAGGGAAGATACGAGAGGAGGAAGGCGTCCGCGTTCGACTGGTGGTTGGCCACGACGACGTCGGGCGGCGGCAGACCCTCGACCGAGAACGTCCAGAGGCGCGAGGCGCACGTGACGACGCGCGCGAGCCGCCGGAGCCAGCGCCCCTCGACGCGCGGGACTTCGTCCCGACGGTGGACGGCGTGGACCATGGCCTCGATGGGGAGCCATGCGCACATGCAGGCGGCGAACGCCAGGTACGCATAGCCGCGGTGAAGGGCGCGACGCATGCGGCTAGCCTATTCATCGCGTGCATGGGTCCGGTCATCGCCGCGTCACGCGTCGGTCACGGTGTCGAATCGCATGACGGATGTCCGCTGTCAGCGGTCATGGCACGTCGCGTGCCGCAACGCGTGCAGCAGAGGAGCGCGCCAGCGGCGAACGCTGGGTTGATTTCCGTCATGCGTTCGCGCCACGGTCGCGGCTACGTCCCATGCCATGGCCGCTTCTCGGAGGTGCACGCTGGCGTCCTTCGCGGTCGCCGCCTTCGCGCTGATCGCGCAGCCGGCCGGAGCCCAGCAAACCGATCCTCTGCTTGCAGAGATCCAGGCGCACTTCCACGCCACGAAGAAGTGGTTCGGGATGGTTGCCGACCTGGCCCTCGATCGCGCGGCCGACGGGGCGCTCATTCCCCGCTTCGAGACGCTGCACTCGAAGTTCGTGCTCCGCAAGGACCCGGCCGGTCAGACGCTGACGGCGCGCATTCCGCCGGTGGCGAGCGCCGCCCACGTCGTGCAGGTGGACGGCGTGGATGGATTCTCGGTGCGCACCGAGGAGCTCGCCGTGCACGCCGTACCCGCGGAGGTGCATCGCGGCGTCATCGTCTACCGCGGCGCGGTCGCGGGAGGGGACCTCCTCTACAAGCTGACGCCGACGCACGTCGACGAGTACGTCTACTTGCGCGAGCCGCCTGCCAGGCTCACGAGGGAACTCGAGTTCGACACGGGCGGCGCGGTGTGGAAGCTGCGCGAGGCCGGGACCAACCTCGAGGTGCTCCGCAAGGACGGTGTCGCGCGCCTGCGCCTGAGCGCCCCGCTCGCCCGGGCGGCGGATGGCACGAGGCGGCGGGGAACGGTGCATGTCGAGGGTCGCAGGATCATCCTCGACATCGATCTGACGGGGCTGCACGCGCCCATCCTGGTGGACCCGGACTGGTCGACGACGGGCACGATGACCGTGTCGCACTGGGGAGATACGGCGTGGCGGCGACCGGACGGGCGGATCATGGCGGTCGGCGGGTGCGGTCTGACCAACTGCCCCACGAGCTTCACGCAGTCGGCGTGCGGCCAGCTCCTGGCCAACAGCGACCTGTGGGACCCGGCCTCCGGAACCTGGACCTCGGCGCCCCCCATGATCACCGCGCGCCGCGTTCGCCGGCGTGCCCCTTCCCGACGGCGATCTGGTCGTGGCCGGCGGGTGCACCGGCACGAACTGCACGCAGGTGAACGATGCGGGCGCGTGCGTGGCGACCCTATGTACGCAGACGACGGCGCTGTCCGAGCGGTATGCGTTCGCCGCCGGCACGTGGATCGCGGCGGGCTCCCTCTCGAGCCCGCGGGCGAGCCTCATGGGGGCTCCGGTCGGCAAAGGAGATGCGCTTGTCGTCGGGGGATGCGACGTCGGCAGTTGCACAACCGACACAGAGCGATGGGTGGCGGCTTCCAACGCGTGGAGCGAGCGAGCTGCCCTGGCCGCTCCACGCGGCTACGCGACGGCAACGGCGCTCTCCGACGGCCGGGTGCTCGTCGTGGGCGGCTGCGCCGATCCCGTGTGCGATACCGTCCTCGGCGACGCGGCCGTCTACGACCCGGTCGCCGATACGTGGTCGGATGCGGGCTCGATGTCCTCGCCGCGCGCCGGGCACAGCGCGACGCTCTTGCGCGACGGCAGCGTCCTCGTCGCAGGTGGATGCGCGGACGCGAGCTGCAGTACGGTGCTGGCGACGGCCGAGATCTGGAGGGGGCTGGGTGCAGGAGGCTCGTTCGAGCCGGCCACTTCGATGGCCGGGGCGCGGCACCACCATACGGCCACGCTGCTCGCGAACGGGGAGGTGCTCATCGCCGGCGGCGCCGACGCGACCGGGTCGACCGTGCCGACGTCGGAGGTCTATCTGCCCATCGCGCGCGAGTGGCTCGGCACGTCGGCCATGCTGATGTCGCGGGCCTACCACATCGGGGTCGAGCTCGCGGATGGTCGGGTGCTCGTGGGCGGAGGATGCTACCCGCAGACGTGCATCCCCTTTGCCGAGATCTTCTCGCCGGCGCGCCTCCCGGTCGACGGCGATGGGGGCATCGATGCGTCCTTGCTCGAAGACGGAGGCGGGCCCGAAGCATCCGCTACGGACGCAGGGCCGGCACCGCTCCCCACGTCACCGCATCCCCCGCTCTACCGCACCGGCGTCGTCACGTGCGCCACCGACGCGACGCAGGATCTCACGTGCCCGGTGGCGGGCTACCAGCTCGAGGACGGCGACTTCCAGCCCGACACGCAGGCCCTCACGAGGACGGCGAGCGACGAAGTGACCGACGCGACCACGGGCCTGATCTGGCAGGCGGGCGACGATGCCAACACCTACGACCAGCCGGCGGCGGTCACCCACTGCGCCGGCTTCCGGAGCTCGCAGGCCGCAACGGGCTGGAGGCTTCCGTCGGTCATCGAGCTCATGACGCTCGTGGATTACGGCGTCGACATGCGTCCATTGACCCTGCTTTCGCCGGGACAAGGACCACGAATTACTGGACCGCGACGGCGACGGCGTCGACGAAGATGCTCGCCTGGACCGTCAAGTTCGACTTCGGGGAAGTCATCCCGGTGCTCATGGACACCAATCTCCCAGTCCGGTGCGTTCGCGGCTCGAGCAAGATCCTCAATGTCGGAGGGGTGGGGCTTCGTAAGGCCGGGCCGCTGCAGGCGACGACGCAAACCGTGCGCGACGACACGACCATGCTCGAGTGGCAGCGGCGCGACGACGGTACGAAGCGAAGCTGGAAGGACTCCCTGGCGTACTGCGCCGGATTGCGTCTGAGCGGTCTGTCGGGCTGGCACTTGCCGAACATCGGCGAGCTCCTGAGCATCGTGCAGTACGACGCGCTGCACCAGGGCGTGGCGATCGATCCGGCGTTCGAAGACGCAAAGGAGGACCTGTACTGGACCTCGACGCAGAACGAAGGATCGCCCACGCTCTCGTGGAGCCTCACCTTCAACCTCGGGGCCGTCGACGGGGTCACGGTGACGGGTCTCGGATACGCGCGCTGCGTGCGTCACCTCGGCGGCACGACGAGCGCAGGCAGTCCGTCCGGGTCGGGCTCGGGGTGCGGCTGTCAGCTCGGTCCTGGAACTCCTGCCGCCGGCGCCTTGGGCGCGAGCTCGTACCTCGCGGCGCTAGTCGTCGTTCGTCGCCGCCGGCGCGTCAGGCGGGGCCTCGAGCACCGAAGGTGAGCGCCGTGCAGCTCGAGGGCATCGGGCTGGACATCGGATCCACGTCCGTGAAGGTGGTCGCGGCGCGCTCCGGCCGCATCGTCTACCGCGACTACAGGCGGCATCGCGGCCAGTGCCTCCCCCTCGCGCGAGCAATGCTCGCCGACGCCCAGAGCGCCGTGGGCGAGCGCGCGCCGCGCCTCGTGACCGGTTCGGCGGGCGCGGGCTTCGCGGAGATCCTCGAGGGCACCTACGTGCACGAGGTGCACGCAGTCGCGGCGGCGGTGCTCGCGCGATTCCCGGAGGCGCGGACGATCATCGAGCTGGGCGGGCAAGACGCCAAGATGATCCACATCGAGCCGCGGACCCGAACCCCCGGGGGCGAACCGTCCTTCGCCAGCGAGATGAACGAGCGCTGCGCCGCCGGTACCGGGGCGGTGCTCGATCGCTGTCTGTACCGGCTGGGCGTCACGGAGGGTGACCTCGCGCGTTTTCGGTTGCCCGATCAGGAGCTGCCTGCCGTGTCGGCCAAGTGCGGCGTCTTCGCGGAGACGGACCTGGTCAACCTGGTGACGGCGGGCGTTCCGATCGAGCGGGCGATCGCGGCGCTGCTCGATGCCGTGGTCCGTGGGAACCTCGCCGTGCTCGCGCGAGGTCGCGCGCTCCCGCCGCCGGTCGTCCTTCTCGGCGGACCTCATGCATTCATCCCCGCGCTGGCTGCGATGTGGGAGCGCCATTTGCGGGCCCGCTGGCTGGAGCGCGCCGTCGCCGCGACGGGCGAAAGGGCCGTGATCGTGCCGACCGACGCCGCCACCGTTGCCGCGGAGGGAACCCTGAGGGCTGCGCCGGCCGTCCGCGCGTCGGCGGCGCGTGCGGGGCGCGGTGCGCGCGTTGGGGCTCGCCGCCGGTCCCTCATCTCGGCCTGCCCGAACGCGCTCGAGGTCCGTCCCGGGCTGGTCGAGGACGGCGTCGACGTCCAGCGCGAGCTCGGTCGGCTCATCATCCCGGCGCCCCGCGCGACGGGTCGCTGCACTTCGCTGGCCCTCGGGATCGACGCGGGCTCCACGACCCTCAAGGCCGTCGTTCTCGAGCCGAGCGGCGCCCTGCGCGTGCGCGTCTACCGCCGCTCCGTTCGCGGGCCGCTCGAGGACGCTCGGGAGATCCTCGCCGCGCTCGCGAGCGAGCTGGGGCCGGATATCGATCCGATCGATGCTCTCGGCGTCACGGGCTATACCGCCGACGTCCTCGGTCCTGTACTCGGCGCGGACGCGACGCCCATAGAGACGCTGGCGCACGCGCGCTCCGCGCGGCACTACGCACCCGACGCAGACGTAGTCTGCGACGTGGGCGGTCAGGACATCAAGGTCCTCGTCCTCGGGACGCAAGGCGTCGAACGGTTCTACCTGTCGAATCAGTGCGCCGCCGGCAACGGCGTGCTCCTCGAGGCCACGGCGCGCGACCTCGGGATCGAGCCGGAACGCTATGCAGAGGTCGCGTTCGGGGCGCGGCGCGCCCCGCAGCTGAGCACAGGATGCGCGGTGTTCCTGGACACCGAGCGCGTGACCTGCCAGAGAGCCGGCTTCACGCCCGCGGAGATTCTCGCCGGCTTCGCCGCAGTGCTCCCGCGAAACATCTGGGAGAACGTCGTCGCGGCCCCCTCGCTGAAGTCGCTCGGACGCGTCTTCGTGTTGAGCGGCGGGGTCCAGCGAAACGCCGCGGCGGTGAAGGCGCAGGCCGATTACATTCTGGCGCGCTACCCCGACGCCCGTGTCGTGGTCCATCCCCACGCCGGCGAGGCCGGCGCGGTCGGAGCCGCCCTCGCCGCGCGCGAGGAGAGGCCATCCGGTCGAACACGCTTCGTCGGGGTGTCCAAGGCGCTCGCGGCGCGCTTCACATCCCACAACGACGAGTCGACCCGGTGCCGTGCGTGCCCCAGCGGGTGCTCTCGGGCCGTCGTCGAGGCGTCGACCGACACCCGCGGAACCGTACGCATCGTGACGGGGTTCGCGTGCGATCGTGGTGCCACCCTCGAGCGGCCGCGCGACCTCAAGGGACCATCCCCGGCAGCCGGAGTGCGGCGCGCGCGCAACCTGCTGCGCGTCGAGGCGTTCCGCCTGTTCCGCTCCTCGGGGTCGACCAACGTCGTGTCGCGCGCCGGGCGCGGGCTGCGGATCGCGATCCCGCGCGTTCTGTCGATGTATCGATCCGCACCCTTCTTCATCCACTACCTGGAGGCGATCGGCGTCGCGAGCGCCAACATCGTCGTCGGCGACGTCACCACCTACTAAGCGCTCTGGCGGCATGCCGCAGGCCGGGGCACCGTGGATGCCTGCTTTCCCGTGAAGGTTACCCAAGCCCATGTCGCCGATCTCCTCGCCCGACGGGCCGAGCGACCGTTCGACGTGCTCTTCTTCCCGGTGCTGACCCATGCCCTGACGGCCGTGCGGGGCTGCGCCGATACGGCGTCGTGTCCGCTGGTCGCCGGCACTCCCTTGGTCACGCGCGCCGCGTTCGGGTGCGACGAGGAGGGCCGGCTGCCGGATGGCGCGCGGCTGCTCTCTCCCGTGCTGACGCTGACGCGGCCTGCGCAGCTCGCCGCGCGGCTCTTCGATGCCGTGCGTGCCATTGCCCCGGAGCTCACCACCGACGAGCACGAGCGCGCCCTCGACCGGGCGCGTGCGGGGCAGCGCCGCTTCGAGGAGTCGCTCGAGCGAGAGGGAGCACAGGCCATCGCCCGAGCCGCGGCCGACGGGCGAGCTGCCATCGTCGTGCTTGGTCGCCCGTACCATGCCGATCCCGGGATCCATCACGACATCGGCAGCGAGCTTCATGCGCTGGGCAGGACCACGCTCTCCGTCCGCGCGCTTCCCAAAGCGCGAGAGTATCTCGACGACCTCGGCTGCTGCGCGGCGTCTCTCGATCTCTCGGATACCGGGCGATCTCTCACCAACTCGGGCGATGGAGAGAAGCTCGTCGGCGCGCGGATCGTCGCGGCGCACGCGTACCTCGCCGCCATCGAGATCTGCAGCTTCAAGTGCGGCCAGGACGCATCGCTCTACGGCGAGGTGGCCGAGGTGGCGCGGCGCGGCGGCAAGCCCTTCCTCCCGCTGCACGACCTGGACGAGACCCGCCCCGTAGGATCGCTGAGGCTCCGGCTGCGCACGTTCCTCGACAGGCTGGAGAGATACGAGGATGCCCTCCGTCCTCGCATGAAGGTCGGCGAATGAGCAGCGAACGCACACTGCTCGTCGGCGGGCTGAGCTCCGTGCACGACCCTCTGCTCGCGGCGGCGCTGCGCGGCTGCGGAAGGCGCGCCGAAGCCCTGCATCCGCGGACCGACTCCGGACTGAAGCTGGCCCGCGGGTTCGGCAATCACGGACAATGCAATCCCGCTCACTACGCAGTGGGCGCCGTGCTGGAGCACGCACGTTCCTCCGGCATGGTGGCGCACGCGTTCTGCGAGACGAGGGCCTGGCTCACGGTCGGATCGTGCGGCCCCTGCCGGCTCGCGGCGTTCCCTCACGAGTACGCGCGCGTCCTCGCGGGCGCAGGTCTGGGCGCCCTTCCCGTGGTGCTCGTGGACCAGCTCGCGTTTGCTCGGGATCGCGGCCCCGCAGCCGCACCGACCATCCGCGCCGAGGAAGCGAGCGCGCTCCTCGTCGCCGTCGTAGTCGCGGACGTCGTGGTCCGCGAGCTCATGGCGGCCGACGCGAAGCTCGTCGCGACCTGGGATCGCCTGGCCGAGGCTGCGGGATACTCCACTCGGCTTGCAGCTCCGGATGATCTTGCGGCGCTCGCCAGCGCCCACTACGACCCGCGCGTGCGCGGCGGAAGCGCACACCTCGAGGTGGGCCGCGCGCTCCAGGCGGTCCGCGATCGGACGGCGCATCTCGTTCTGTCCCTCAAGCCCTTCGGGTGTCTGCCCTCGTCGAGCCTGTCGGACGGCATCCTGTCGGTGCGCCTGCGCCAGACGGCAAGTCCGAGCTTCCTCGCGATCGAGACCACCGGCGACGCCGATGCCACCGCCGAGAGCCGCATGGAGATGGCGTTGCACGCCGCGACGCTCACGGCATCGGCGGAGCTCGAAGCTGCGTCCGCCGATGCGGCGATGACGACCGGCGAGGCGTTACTGCTCCTGGGCGCCCTCGGCGATCGGCCAGTCCCGTGCGGACCCCGTCGCTACGCGTGCACCGCCGCCGAGCGATTGTGCCGCCTGACGGACGCTACGCGTGACGCCTCGCCCGCCGTTCCACGCGGCGCAGGCACGGGCTGATGCCGTAGCCCAGGGTCCCGATGGCCTGTGGCAATCGGCGGACAGGAGCACGACGACGGCCCCGACGATCGCCGCGAGCGGCCTCACTCCCGGAGGTCTGCCGGCTCCGTGGCGCCCGCTCCGCACCGCGCCCTCGAGCGCCGAAGCGCCCTGCGGTGCTACGAGAGACGTCCGATGGCATGCGCTGGGTCCATCTTGGAACGCATCGCGCTCGTGCGCGTATGGCGGACGTCATCCGCGCGCTGCGCGGCGCGACCCCGCTGCGCCACGGATGTCTCGGTGACACACGGGGCCGCCGACAGGGGCTCGAGGCAGGGAATCGCGGCCCCACTCGCCGCACTCCGGGAGCACGCCGAGCAGCTCGGCGAGCCGGCGCGGAGCGTGCACGAAGAAGCCCTCTTCGGCGGTCGAGACGATCCCCTGCCTGTGCCAACGGCTCATGATGCGAATCGTGGTCTCGATCGTCGCGCCCACCAGGGAGGCCAGCTCGGCGCGTGACAGCGAGATCTGGATGACGGTGCTTCCGTCCTCCATCTCGTCGCCGAAGCGGTCGAGGAGGTGGCGAAGAAGCGCCGCGAGGCGCCGCTCGACGCATCCGGCGCTCAGGATGCGGATCTTCTCGTGCAGGGCGCGCGCGTGCCCGACCAGTGATTTGCTGATGGCCCGCGCGAACTCGTCGTCCGCCTTCGATGCGGCACGGAACGCCGAAGCATCGATGCAGAGGAGCTCGACCGAACGTGATGCGGCAACGGCGTCCGCCGCATACGCGCCGTCGCCCACGACGGCAAGCTCGCCGAACGTCTCGTGCGGGCCGAGGATCGCGAGGATCGCGCCGCCAGGCTGAACGATCTTGACCAGCCCCGATGCGACGAGCGCCATCCAAGCGGCGTCCTGGCCTGCGCGCCACACGCTCGCGCCGCGTTCGAAGCGGCGGCGCTTCACGTGGGGAGCCAGCGCCCGAGCCCCCTCTGGGCCGAGCGCCGAGAACAGGGGCGACGCGCGCAGGGAGCTCTCGATGCGGGCCTGCAAGACGTTCATGGCGAAGACGGTGGAGGGTGAGCATGCCGCATGCCGAGACGCGCGCGTCACAGTCGCGCCGGAATTCACGACATCACCGAGGGTCTCGCGCAAGGACTGCGCGCGGCCTGCACGATTTTCGCTTCGGAGCTTCTCCAATAGCGCAGCAGCCCGTGACGTCGGTCATGTCGCTCGTGGCGCCTGCCGACTCCACACGAGGCCCGGCATCGAATCCTCCCACTCCGTCAGCTCCGCCAGAAACGCAACGGCCGTCGGCCACGCTTGCGCGAAGGGCCGCGTCGACAAGCGGGCGCTCTACGCGCGCTCGGGCGTCGCGTTCTACTGGATCGTCGACCCGACCGCGCTCACGCTCGAAGCGCTGCGCCCCGACGCGGGGGACGGGCGGGCTCGCGACACACCCTTTGCGCGCGCCGCCGGATGGGCCACAAGCGCCTGCCGTTGACACGCGCGCCATCGTCGTCGCGAACGGCAACCCGATCGTTCCTGCCGCCGCACCCCCTGCCCTTTCCCACCGCACGCGCTCGGCACCGACCTTCGCACGCTCGAAGAGACGCTCGCCGAGCTGAAAGAGATGGCCGGCCACCGCCGGTCGAGCATCCCGGCCGCGTGGCTCGCGCGGCACGTGCTCGCCGTCACGGAGGGAGGCGACTGGCCGCTGCGGCGCGGGGCCATGGGAGCGCTGCGGCGCCGCTCGTCGCACCAAGGCGCGGGCGCCCGCCTCCGCCCACCGGCCCTACCGCACGCTCCTGTCGAGCCTCGACCGGCTGCATGCGAGCTGCAACTGCCCCGACTACCTGCGAGGCTCGCTGGGGCTCTGCAAACACCTGCTCTGCGTTCTCGAGGACGTCTTCGGCAACCCGACGCGGCTGCGTGCGGCATCGTCGCCGCCGCGTGCGCCCGCGGTGCACGCGCTCTCCTGGGATCCGATCCGGCCGCTGCGTGGCGAGGGGGAACGGCTCCTCGGCCTCCGATGGATCGAAGGCCCGGCGCGCGGCGGTCGTCCTCCGGGCGCGCTCGAGAGCGCGCGCAGCTGGTTCGTTCGACGTTCCGGTATGGGCAGCCTGTCCGCTGACTTCCGTCGCCTCGCCTCGCTCGATGCGCGTCACCGCTTCGTGCGACCTGACCGCGGCTCTCGCTGCGGGAAACGGTCGCTGGCTCGACGCCGAGCCGGCGGCCGCCGCGCTCCTGCGCGAGGAACGCGAGCGTCTCGAGCGCCGCCTGGCGGGGCGCCGCGAGCGCGACGAGCTGCTCGGCCACCTGCGCTCGCTCCGCCGCACCCTCTATCCGTACCAGCGCGAGGGCATCCGTCGTTTCTTCGAAGAGCAACGTTTGGTCCTGGCCGACGACATGGGCCTCGGCAAGACGACGCAGGCGGTGGCCGCGTGCCATGCCCTGCTGCGCGCCGGGCGCGTCTCGCGAGGACTGCTCATCGTACCGGCGGCGCTCAAGCCGCAGTGGATCCGCGAGTGGCAGGCCGTCAGCGACGCGCCCATCGCGTCCGTCGACGGCCGCCCGGACGAGCGCCGGCGGCAATACGCGAGCACCAGGCGGGGCTTTCTCGTCATCGGCTACGAGCAGCTCCTGCGCGACCTCGAGGCGGTGCACGGCTTCGACCCCGAGGTCGTCGTGCTCGACGAGGCGCAGCGCATCAAGAACTGGGAGACCAAGCCGTCTGCATACGTCAAGTCGCTGCGCCCACGGTACCGGCTCGTGCTCACCGGCACGCCGATGGAGAACCGCCTGGAGGAGCTGGCGAGCCTGCTCGATTGGGTGGACGACGTCGCCCTGGCACCCAAGTGGCGGCTCGACCCCTGGCACACCTGGAGCGAGGGCGACGGCGACACGGGCACCTCCGGCGCGCGCAACCTCGACACGCTGCGAAAGCGCCTCGAGCCGGTGCTCGTGCGCCGCGTGCGCCGCGAGGTGCTCTCGCAGCTTCCCGAACGCACCGACACGCGCGTGTCGGTGCCGATGACGCCGGCGCAGCAGGAGGAGCACGACGCGCTCATCCCGCCGATCGCCGCCATCCTCGGGCGCGCACGCCGGCGGCCGCTCACGCAGCCAGAGTTCCTCAAGCTGATGACGCTTCTGACGACGCAGCGCATCCTCTCGAACGGGCTCGCGCAGGGCTCTTCGCCCCGAAGCTCGTCGAGCTGCGGCGCATCGTCGAGAGCGTCGCCGTCGAGCAGGGGCGCAAGGCGGTCGTCTTCAGCCAGTGGCGGCGGATGCTGCGGCTGGCCGGGTGGGCCGTCGGCGACGTCCTGGAGGAGGCCGGGCGCCGCGCGGTCTTCTTCACCGGCGCCGAGTCGCAGCGCGTTCGCACGCAGAGCCTCGTCGACTTCCACGACGACCCGAGCGCGGCCGTCATGTTCCTGAGCGACGCGGGAGGCGTGGGGCTGAACCTGCAGCGCGCCGCGAGCTGCTGCATCAACCTCGAGCTGCCGTGGAATCCGGCCGTCCTCGAGCAGCGCATCGGGCGCATCTACCGCCTCGGCCAGCGGCAGCCCATCGACGTGTACAACCTGGTCACCGAGTACGGCATCGAGGCACGCATCGCGGACCTGGTGGCGAGCAAGAAGGTTCTGTTCACGGGGCTCTTCGACGGCACCAGCGACGCGGTGCGGTTCGAGGGCGGCAAGGCGTCGTTCCTCTCCGACGTCGAAAAGCTCGTGCCGGAGGTTCCGGTGTTCGAGCCGGGCGCCGAGGACGGCGCCGCGTCGGAGCCGAGCGAAGACGCCGACTCGCTTGACGGCCCGGTGCAGCCGGTCGCGTTGCTGCCTGCGCCGGAGCTCGGCGCCGCCATCGACGCCGCTCTCGACGCAAAGCGCGAGATCGAAGCGCCGGGCGCCGAAACCCCACCGGGGACAAACCCCACCAGCGGGGCGCCCGAGTCGACGCCTGTCGATGTCGCTTCGCTCCTGTCGAGCATTCGCGTGGAGCGAACGGCGGAGGGCGGCCTTCGTATCGAGGCGCCGCCGTCGGCCGCCAGCTCGCTCGCTTCCCTTTTCGCCGGCATGGCGCGCCTGATGGCGATGGCCCAGGCGTCGACGTGAGCGGCGGACGCTACCTCGATCCGCTCACGGCAGGATGAGCGGCCGCACTAGCTCGAGCTGCATCTCGGCGCCCTTCGGAAGGCGCACCTCGCGCGGGGTCTCGAGCTGGTAGCCGAACGGCGACTGGCCCATCTGCGTGTTGGCGACCGACGTGTCCCCGCCGTAGCCGTAGAAGTCGTACGGCGACACGCGCAGCTCGATGCGGGGCGGCCCGTTCCAGGCGACGTGCTGGGCCGTGGTCACCTTGGCCTCGAGCGGCGCGCGCCCGGCGACGGTATCGACCGACAGGAGGCGCAGGCGAAGCTGCTTGCGCAGCGACGGCGGTCCGCTCGACACGAGCTCGCCGGTGACCTTCGCGCCCTCGGGCACGACGACGCGTCCGTCGGTCGCGCGGAGCGGCTCGATCAACGTCGCCGTGAAGAGCGTGCGAGGCGGCGTGTAGTACGTGTCGAGCGGCTGATCGAGGCGCACTCCGAAGACGATGCCCGCCGGCACGAAGGGACCCGCAATGGCCCCCGGCGATGCGGGCCTCGGGTGCTGCGGGCCGACCGAGGTCACCGCCGGGCTCGAGCACGCGGCGAGCGCGCCGAGGCCGAGTCCAGCGACGGTGGCGAGGACGAGCGAGCGACGACGAAACCGACGACGAGCCATGGCGAGCTACTCCTTCTTGCCGCCCTTCACCTTGGAGACGACGCCGGGGAAGATCTGCTCGATCGAGCGCATGATGTACCCCCCGCGGTTCGGGTCGCCCTCGAGGATCGACGACGCGAAGTAGCGCGCCTGCTCGAGCGTGATGTGCGGCGGCAGCGGCGGCACGTCCGGATCGACGTACGCCTCGTAGACGACGGGCCGGTCGGCGCGCAGCGCCTGGTCCCACGCGGGGGCGACCTTCTCGGGGGAGTCGACGAAGATGCCGTGCAGCCCGATCGACTCGGCAAACTGCGAGTAGCGCACGTCCGGCAGGTCCTGCGACGCCTGGAGCTTGGCGCTGCCGGCCATCGCGCGCATCTCCCAGGTGACCTGGTTGAGGTCGCGGTTGTTGAGCACCATGACGACCAGGCGCGGATCGCGCCACTTTTGCCGGTACTTGGCGATCGTCGCGAGCTCGCTCATCCCGTTCATCTGCATCGCGCCGTCTCCCACGACCGCGACGACGGGCCGATCGGGGTACGCGAACTTGGCGGCGATGGCGTAGGGCACGCCGCAGCCCATCGTCGCCAGGTTGCCGCTCATCGAGGCCATCATCCCTTCGCGCATCCTCAGGTTGCGCGCGAACCAGTTCGCCGCCGAGCCGCTGTCGCTCGTGACGATGCACCGATCGGGCAGCCGCGGCGACAGCTCCTGGAAGACGAGCTGCGGGTTGAGGGGCCTGGCCGGCGTGCGCGCGCGCTGCTCGACCGTGTTCCACCAGTCGCGCACCCCCTCCTCGATCGACAGCCGCCAGGACACGTCGGTCTTGCGCTCGAGCAGCGGGAGGAGGGCGCGGAGCGTCTCGGTCGCGTCGCCGACGAGGTTCAACTCCGTCGGGTAGCGGATGCCGAGCATCCGGCCGTCGAGGTCGATCTGGATGCCGCGCGCGCCGCCCGGCTTCGGCAAGAACTCCGAGTAGGGGAAGCTCGTGCCGATCATCAGCAGCGTGTCGCACGTCTGCATGAGGTCCCAGCTCGGCTTCGTGCCGAGCAGGCCGATCGCGCCGGTCACGAACGGCAGCGTGTCGGGCACGACGGTGCGCCCGAGCAGCGCCTTGGCGATGCCGCCCTTGGTGACGTCCGCCAGCTGCAGCACCTCCTTGGACGCGCGCCGCGCCCCGGCGCCGACCAGGATGGCCAGGCGCTTGCCCTCGTTGACGATCTTCGCCGCGGCCTGCAGGTCGGCGTCGGTCGGTACGACCCGCGGGGTGCTGTACCCGATGCTCGACTGCGCCGTGTTGTGCGCGTGCGGCGGCTGCTCCACCGCGTCCATCTCCTGCACGTCCTTGGGAAAGACGAGGCACGTGACGCTGCGCTCGCATCGCGCGATACGGAAGGCGCGGTCGACGAGCTGGCGCACCTGCACGGGGCTCATCGCGTCGTGCACGTACTCGTGGGCGACGTCCTTGAAGAGGCTGTGCAGGTCGACCTCCTGCTGGTAGTCGCTGCCGATGGCCGAGCACGCGGCCTGGCCCACGATGGCCACCACGGGCACGTGGTCCATCTTGGCGTCGTACAGGCCGTTGAGCAGGTGGATCGCCCCGGGGCCCGAGGTCGCCAGGCACACGCCCACCTCGCCGGTGAACTTCGCGTGCGCGCAGGCCATGAAGGCGGCCATCTCCTCGTGGCGGACCTGCACGAACTCGATCTCGTGCGCGTCCTTCGCGAACGCCGCCAGGATGCCGTTGATCCCGTCGCCCGGGTAGCCGAACACGCGGCGCACGCCCCAGCGCGAGAGACGCTTCAGCAGGAAGTCCGCAACCGTCTCGGCCATGATCTCCTCCTCGCCCGGAGCCTCGCGTCGAGCATGGCGGCTGCAACCGACGTACCCCCGATGCAGCCCAGCCTCGGGGGGAGCGCGGGGGGAGCCGCGCCACGCCGGCACACCGAGCGGATCGCGCTCGGCGTCCTGATGGGGCTCGCGTTCCTCGTCGTGGCGTGGATGGCCGCGCCGCTTCTGGTCGGGCTCGCGCTGGGGACGGTCCTCGGGTTCACGGCCCAGCCGGTGGAGGCGCGCCTCGAGCGCAAGTGGGGGGGCCGTCGCAGGCTCGCCTCGGCCGTGACGACGCTGCTCGGCGGGCTGATGATGGCCGGCGGCGGCGCCTTCGCCGCGTGGATCGTCGCGCGCGAGATCGTGGCCGCCATCGCGTGGGTGCAGGAGCTGATGAGCCCCACCGGACCGCGGCTCCTCGGTCCGCGCGCGGTGCGGTGGCTCGCCCTGCTCGGCGTCCATCGCGAGGCGGTCGAGGAGCGGCTGCGCGCCGAGCTGGGGCACTTCGCGAACCTCGCGGCGCAGGCGACCGGCATCGTCGTGCAGGCGTCCTTCGGCGTCGTGCTGACGCTCATCGTCGCCCTCTGGACGATGTACTACGTGCTGCTCGACTGGCCGCGGATCGCGCGCCACCTCGAGCGCCTGCTGCCGCTCGACCCGCGCCACACGCGCGCGCTGGTCGACGAGTTCCGCCACGTCGGCCGCACGGCGTTCGTCGGCTCGATCGCGGGGGCGATCGTGCAGGGCGTGCTCGCCGGCATCGGCTTCGCCGTCTTCGGCGTCCCGCAGCCGATCACGTGGGCGGCCGTGCTCGCCGTCACGTCGTTCATCCCGGTGGTGGGCGTGCCGCTCGTGTGGGTGCCGGCGGCCGTGTGGCTGGTCGCCTCGGGGCACCTCGTGCGCGGGCTGCTCTTGACCGCCTGGAGCCTGCTCGTCGTCGGCGCGCTCAACGACTACGTCATCCGGCCGCGGCTGGTCGGGCGCGGGACCGACACGCACCCGCTGCTGACGATCGTGGCGCTGCTCGGCGGCATCTCGGTGTTCGGCATCGCCGGGGTCATCGTCGGCCCCGTGGTCATGTCGCTCTTCCTCGCGACCGCGCGCATCTACGAGCGCGAGCGCAACGCCGACGAGGAGGAAGCCGGCGTCACCAGCGGCGGAACAGCAGCGCCGCCACCCCCGTGACGACTACGACGCCGGCCGCGGCCCAGAGCCCCGCGCCGTTCACCACCGACATCACCTCGCTCCAGCTCATGGGGCACGTCGGATGCACCGCGCGTGCTCGACGGCAGGAGGTGCAGCGATGTGGAAGCTCAAGGGCAAGCATGTGGCCATCCTCGTGTGCGATGGCTTCGAGCAGAGCGAGCTGACCGAGCCGCGCACGGCGCTCGAGGACGAGGGCGCCAGCTGCGACATCGTCTCGCCCGCCGGCAAGCGCGTGAAGGGCTGGAAGCACGGCGACTGGGGCAAGTCGATGAAGGTCGAGGTTCCGCTGGCGCAGGCGGTGCCGGCCCACTACGACGCGCTCGTCCTGCCCGGCGGCGTGATGAACCCGGACAAGCTGCGTCTGATGCCCGAAGCGATCGCGTTCATCCGGGCGTTCATCCTCGCCGACAAGCCGATCGCCGCCATCTGCCACGGGCCGTGGACGCTCATCGAGGCGGGCTACGCGAGGGGCAAGACGATGACGTCGTGGCCGTCGCTCAAGACGGACCTCATCAACGCGGGCGCGAACTGGGTGGACGAGGAGGTCGTGCGCGACGGCAAGCTGGTGACCAGCCGCAAGCCCGCGGACCTGCCCGCCTTCAACCGCAAGGTGATCGAGATGTTCGCCGAGACGGCGCCGGTGCGCGAGGTGGCTCCGGCGGCGGAGGCGCAGGCGCAGGCGCAGGCGGGGACGTAGCGCGAGAGGGCACCCGCCTGACGGCAGCCGGAGAAATCGCCCTCACACGGGGAAATGGTCCCTGAGGGATTTCCGACTTTGGCGTCTCGATGGACAGGAAGGGTCGAGAGGCCGGCAGGCGATCTCGATCACCCGGCCGATTCGCCCGGGAATCGGCGGATTCGTCGAGGCATCCTGCCACGACTACGAAGAAACGGCCGCTGCATCGAGACGGACGGCCGTTTCTGCGAGCGACCGGCCGTCGATGTGGAGACGCGTCCGTTCGTCGTCGAGCATCCGGCCTTCTCCTCCGGGCGGACGACCTTCCCCGTCGTGCGGACGACCTTCTTCTCGAGACGGTCTGCGTTCTTCTCGAGAAGAATGGCCTTCTTCCGAGGTGGTCCTTCGTTTTTCGCCGAGCGCCTGCGGATTTGTCGAGGCATCCTGCCTTTTCCCCCGGAAACCGACGGATCGCTCGAGGCATCCTGCCTTCTGCTCGCGACGGCCGACGTTCTTCGACGGGAATCGTCGTCTGCACCGAGTGAAACGAAGGATGCGCGAGATCGACGGCAGGTTCATCGAGGACGAACGGCGGTCTTCTCTCGAAGAACCGTGTTTGCCGCGAGAAAACGCCCTTCTCCGTGCACAAAAGGCCGTCCTTCTCGAGAAAAATGGCATTCTCCTCGATGAAAAGGCCAATTCCCTCCGGAAAAGGCGGGGCGACCGACGAAGGCCGAAGGGTACCGCCGAGCAGCGGCAGGAGGACGGACCAAAGCGGCCGGCCGACTGACGGCGGCCGCCCATTTCCGGCAAGAGCGGTCGGCTGAACGAGAGCAGCGGCCGTGTTCTCCCGCAAAACCGTCGTCGCCCGCGCAAGAAGGCTTTCCTCCTCGACGAAACGGCCGTTTTCCGACCAGGACGGTCATCCCACGAAGGACCCGCGGCGTCCTTCCGAAGCAAGAGGTCATCTGCACGGCGGCAACGGACAGCCGCGCGCTTGAACCGCCGCTCGATCACCGAGAAGGGCATGGCTCGCCGCCAGCCGCGAGGCGACGACCGCGCGCGGCAGCAGGCCGCCGAGCACGAGCAGGGCGGTGACGGTGCCGAAGGCGAGCACCTCCCGGCGCAGGAGCGCCTGGGGCAGAGGCGTCGTCCGCGTCCCGCAGAACAGCGAGAAGTACATGCGCAGGACGGCGAGGCCGGTCAGGGCCGCCGCGGCGACCACGAAGAAGCCGAGCGCCGGGAACTCCTCGACCGCGCCCTTGATGAGCATCTCCTCGCCGACGAAGCCGAGCGTGCCGGGGAAGCCCGTGCACGCGAGGCCGAGGATGAGGAAGCTGACGGCGAGCGGGCGCATCTGCTCGTAGCCGCCGTGGTATCTCGTCAGGTCGAGCCTCCCTCGCCGGACCTCGAGCGCGAGCACCGTGCGCGTCAGGCCCGTGAACGCGAGCGCCGAGGAGAGCCACACGACGAGCGAACCGGCGAGCGCCTGCGGCGCGGTGCAGTCGAGCCCCGCGAGGACGAGCGCGGACTGGCTGACGAAGAGGTATCCGCACGCCCGGCGGCCGTCGCGCTGCACGAAGGCCAGTGCGGCGCCGTACACCGCGGTGAGCAGCGAGAGGATGGCCAGGGCCCGCAGCATCCCGGGCGTCGCGTACGGCACCACGAGGACGACGGCGACGTACGCCCCCAGCTGCGGAGCGCTGAAGCGGATGATGGGCCCCATTCGCCCGGTGTCGAAGACCTCGGGGATCCAGGCGTGGAACGGGAAGATCCCCTTGCGGACGAGCACCGCGCCGATGACGAGCCAGAGGCCGACGGTGCGAGGGAGGCCGGTCGAACCGCCGAACGCGAGCGCGATGCCGCAGGCCAGCAGGGCGACGCTGGGCCAGAGGTACGCGCCCGAGACCCGCCGCGCGTGCCGGTGCTCGGAGCGAGACAGCGCACCGACCAGCAGCAGGTTCGAGATGGTCCAGAAGACGAGGAGCAGCGCCGGGCTCTCCGTCAGGAAGGCGAGGGTCGCCGACAGCGTCGCTCCCGCCGTCCGCTGCAGGCCCGCGGCATCGAGCCGGCTGCGCGGCGTCACCGCGACCGACACGAGCCACAGCGCCGAAGGCAGGGGAAGCAGGTAGGTGGAGAACACCGAGACGCGGAAGAGCGACGAGCCCAGGAGCGGAGGCGCGGCGAAGGGCCACGCCACGTGCAGCGCGCCGAGCGCGGGGCTCGCGAAGACGGCGGCGCACGTGAGGAGACACGCCGCGGCGCACGCGGCGGCCACGGCGCGAAGTCGTTCGAGCGCCAGGCCGAGCCGCCCCAGCGCGACGACGAGGAGCGGCGGGACGGCGATCGCACCGACCCAGACGAGCGCGCCGATCATCGCCGGCCTCCACGAGACGGCGCACCGCCGACCAGGCTGCGGTCGACCCGATCGAGCCATCCGGCGACGACGAGCAGCGGCCGGACCACGAACCGGTCCATGAGCCCGTCGACGAAGCCGCGCTCGAGCGCGAAGAGATACATCGAAGGGGAGGCGGTCCGCAGGACGCCCGCCTCCGCCGGCGAGACGTGGCCTCCGACGCGGTCCTCGAGCTCGTGGACGTCGTGCAGGACGTTGGGCGCGCCGAGGAACTGCAGCAGGCGCAGGCACGCGTGGCCGACGATGTGGAGGAACGCCAGCGTCGTCCACCCGAGCGAGATCTCGACCACGATGATGCCGACCTGGGTCAGAGCCGCGTAGGAGAGGCTCGACTTCACGTCCGTCTGCACGCGCGCGGTGACCGTGGCGTAGACGGCCGTGGCGCCGCCGGCGAGCGCCGCGAGCAGTCGCGCGATCCACAGCCCCGTGAGCAGCGGCTCGGCGCGGAGCAGGAGGAAGCACCCGGCGTGGATCGACAGCGCGCCGTAGTACACGGCGCTCGAAGGCGTGGGGCCCTCCATGGCCCGGGGGAGCCACCCCGAGAGCGGCAGGAGCGCGCTCTTCCCCGCGACGGCGAGCAGCAGCAGGAGCACGATCGCCAGCGAGCGGCCCGGACCGATCGCGACCATCGAGGCCCCGGAGAAGACGAGGGGCAGGCCGCCGCTCCCCGCCCAGTGATGCAGGAGCACGGCGGCGCTCAGCATGGCCGCGTCGCTCACCCGGTACACCGTGAACACGCGCATGGCGTTGGCGGCCGGCCCCGGTCGGTCGTGGAAGAACGCAACGAGGAGCACCGAGCTCAGGCCGATGAGCTCCCAGCCGGCGAAGAGCACCTCGATGCTCCCGGCGAGCGCCACGAGCGTCATGCCCAGCGCGAACATGGCGAACTGCACGAAGTACCGGTAAAACCCCGGCTCGCGGTGCAGGTAGCGGAGCGAGAAGGCGGCGACCACGCCGCAGATGCCGATCGCGAGCAGCGCGAACCCGAGCGCCGGCGCGTCGGCCACGAAGTCGAGCGAGAACGCGCTCTCTCCGTCGGAGAACCATGCGCCGTAGGAGAGGAGCGTCGGCGCCGACGGATGCGCCACCCGATCGGCGAGGCCGACGGCCGCCGCCACGAACGCGACTCCGAGCAGGGCGCGCGTCGCGACCGCCACGGTGGTCTCGCGCGAGCGCAGCAGCGCCGACGCCGTCGCCAGCCCGAGCAGCGCGAGCTGCGCGAGGCACGTGATCGACACGGACGCCTGGAGCAGGGACGACGGGCTGCTCACGTCGGCTCCACGGGGCGCGGGTCCAGCTGCGCGAAGGCCAGGTGGTCGCGCCGTCCAGCGTAGTGCGCGCGCGACGGCCCGCGCACGACGGCCAGCGGGTCCTCGGGCCGGTACGGGCGCGCGCCCGACGCGTCGATCTCGAAGAGCCGCGGCTCGCGCGGGTGCAGGGCCGCGAGGAACAGCCAGCGGTTGTGCACCAGGCGCGCGAGGTACGCGTCCTTCTCCACGAGACGCAGCAGCGCCTCGGGCGTGGCCTCGACGGCGACGGTCAGCCGCACGGGCTCGTGGATCTCGAGCATCTGCCAGGGCAGCCCGGTCCGGAGGTCGCTCTGCGCTCCATCCATCACGCCGAGCAAGCCGGTGACGTTGTGCGGCAGCTTGGTGCCGGCTCCGTAGCCGGTGCGATCGACGTAGCTGAAGAAGTACTCGAGGGTGATACCGACACAGACCGGGATCACCGCGGCAGCGAGGCCCGCCAGCACGGCGCCGTCCGGGTCGCGCTCGGGGTCGTAGGAGACGAGGAACGCGCGGCGATCGAGGAACAGGCCGCGGGTCCGCGAACGCCTGCCGATGAGGCACACGGCGTTGCTCGCGTGCCCGCACTCCGGCCGGGGCTGCGCCATGTCCGAGGCCCTCGCCTGCACGTGAAGCAGCGCGGCGGCCTCTGGAAACCAGTGCGGCGGCGCCGACTCGAAGCGCCGGCACCGCTCGTGTGCCTCGCGCCGCCTCGCGATCTCCAGCGCTCTCCTCGCGTCGTGGAGCAGGCCGCGCAGCGGCTCGGGCAGGCGGTCCTCGTCGTAGAGCTCGACGTCGTTGCTCGCGCTGTTGCGCTGGCCGCCGACGAACCATGTCCCCTCGGGGATGCGGATGCCGTGCTCGGCGAGTCGCGAGCGAACGCGCGGATCGTTGGCCATCTGCGCGAAGGCGCGCGCGTTGGGGCCTCCGCGCCCGCCCCCGCACGCGCCGCAGTCGTACGCCGACTCGTACGGGTTGTTGAGGCTCGTCGAGCCGTGCCCGAAGACGAGCACGAGCGGCGCGAGCCGGTCGACGACGCCGAGGGGCGCGAGCTGTCCGCGGACGATGTCGGCCATCTCGTCGACGGAGAAGCCGATGCTCCGTCCGAGCGGCGCGGTGCCGTCGACGCGCTCGACCTGCAGGCGCGTCCCCGCGCGCTCCGAGAGGGCCCCCTGCAGGCGCGACATGCCTCGGCGAGACCAGGGGAACAGCACCCGCAGCACCAGCGGGACCATCCAGAGCACGCCGAGCAGCGCGGCGATCACGGCGCCGCGTCCGAACGTGCCGCTGCCGAGGTGGATGTTCTTGTCGACGCTCGCCGCGAGCGCCCTCCGCAGTTCGCGAACGCGCGCCCCCGAACCGCTCGAGCGCTCGACCTCGGCGACGTAGTGCTCGGGGCGAACCACGATCGGACAGAGCGGCCGCGGGTGCGCGGCGTGCGCGCCCTTGTAGTACATGGCGACGCCGTAGAAGCCCGCGGCGCCGAACGTCTCGGCGCGCGGCTCGACCTCCTCGAGATGGCGCCGGAAGGACTCCTCTCGGTCGTCGAGGCAGAAGATCGCCTGGAACGCCGGAGCCTCGACGGGGCCTCGGGGCGCACGCGCGACGAGCGCGTCGTAGAAGCGTTGGCGCAAGCGCCGCTCGTAGGCCTGGTGCAGCAGGCGTCGGCGCGCCACGCCGTCGACGTCGGCGAGCTCCGCCTCGAGCTTCGTCACGTCCGCGTCGGACAGCGCGGCGAGGCGCGACGCCGGCACGTCGCACAGCCGCGCGGCATGGAACACGGGCCAGGCGCGCTCGTCGATCGTCGGTTCGGCGGCGGGCAGGCGATCGCGCAGCGTCGCGCGCAGCTCCGACAGCCGACCCGGCAGCCCCGCGCTTCGCACCGCGTGCCTCAGCGCGGCGCGCGACAGAAGGAGCTGCACGGCCAGGTACTCGACGAGACGCGCGGGAACCGGCGTGTGCGGCGCGCGATCGGGCCGCGTCTCGAGCTGCCGGACCATGCCGGCCCAGCCCCGCAGCCAGAGCGCCTCCTCGAGCAGGAACTCCTCCCACTCCCCGGAGAGGACCCCGAGCTCGTCGAGCGAGTGGACCAGCGAATCCTCCGCGCTTCGCCGCGCCGCCCGGTCGTCGGCGATCAGCTCCGCGAGACCGCCCACCCAGGCTGCGCTCCAGCGCGCCGGCGCCCGACCGTACAGGTCGAGGAAGCAAGCGTAGATGCCACGTTCTCGAGCCGGCATCGGCCAGTGGGCGAACCCCTGGTCGAGGTACGCCCCGATGAACCGGATCAGGACGGGCCGCGTCCACTCGTCCGGGTCCACGTCGCAGCAGGCGACGAGGAGATCGCGGTGCCGCGCGGGGGGCGCCGACGCGCGCGGCGCGCGACGCGAGCGCGCGACCGCCTCCGTGCAGGCTCGCCAGAGCGCCGCCGCTTCGCCCGCCGCCACGACGTCGGTCTCGCGGATCAGCCACGAAAGCCGCGCGCCGCGCGCCTCCGGGATGCCGTGCAAGAGAAGCCGATGCCAGAGGTCGCGGCGCACGACGTGCGCGAGCACCGGCTCCTCGGCGCGCCCGTCGAGCGCGGCGGCGAGCACGGCGTCGACGTCGCGCTCGAGGATGCGTCCGCGCCGGATCGCTTCGCGGTAGGCGTCCTCCGGCAGGAAGGGCTCGCAGCCCAGGCGCCGTCCGGCGTCGACCACCGCCTCCTCGAACGGCTCGTGCTCGAACGCGTGCAGCGTGTTGTGGTGAATGAACACGCCGATGGGCCCCTGCGCCGGCAGCAGGTGGGCCACGTGTTCGATCACGTGCGCAATGCTCGGCGGGGACCCGGGCCGCGGTTCTGGAGACGAATGCATCGGCGGCCTCGGGCGCGCGCCACGTTTAGCGATCCGCGTGCGTCGCGGTCAAGGTCTGCGTCCGCGCCGAGGGCCGCACCGCCGCGCCCGCGCAGAAGCTGCGCTTGGACGCAACGAATGCGATGCGAGCGCCGTGGGCGGCGAACGCCGCCCGACGACTCACGCCTCTGCGGTGAACGCGCGCTTGCCCGGCTTGCGCGCCGGCGCGGGCTTCTTGTGCCCGTTGCCGTTGCCGTTGCCATGGCCGTTGCCATTGGCGCGCGCCGCTTTGCCGAGCAGATCGTCGGCGATCTTCGCCGCGCGGTCGGTCTTCTCCCACGGGAACTCCGCGCGACCGAAGTGGCCGTACGCCGCCGTGGCCTTGTACATCGGCTTGAGCAGCCCGAGCTCCTCGATGAGCGCCTTGGGGCGCATGTCGAAGCTCGAAAGGATGTACTTCTCGAGCACGTCGTCGGCGACGTTGCCGGTGCCGAACGTGTCGACGTGCACGCCCACGGGCTGCGCCACGCCGATGGCGTACGCGACCTGCACCTCGCAGCGCTTGGCGACGCCCGACGCGACGACGTTCTTGGCGACGTAGCGCGCGTAGTAGCAGGCGCTCCGGTCGACCTTGCTCGGGTCCTTGCCGCTGAAGGCGCCGCCGCCGTGGCGGCCCATGCCGCCGTAGCTGTCGACGATGATCTTGCGCCCGGTCAGGCCGCAGTCGCCCTGCGGGCCGCCGATGACGAAGCGCCCCGTCGGGTTGACGTGGATCTTGGTGTTCTTGTCGATGAGGCGCTTGGGCAGCGCCTTCTCGATGACGAGCTCGATGATCGCCTCGCGCAGCTGCTTGTACTTGACCTTCTCGTCGTGCTGCGTGCTGACGACCACGGCGTCGAGCCGCACCGGCACGTGGTTCTCGTACTCGAGCGTGATCTGCGTCTTGCCGTCGGGGCGCAGGAAGTCGACCATCTTCTTCTTGCGCACGGCGGCCAGCTGGCGCGCGAGCGTGTGGGCGTACTGGATGGGCGCCGGCATGAGCTCGGGCGTCTCGTCCGTCGCGTAGCCGAACATCAGGCCCTGGTCGCCCGCGCCCTGCTCCTTGTGCAGGCCGTCGCCCTCGTTGACGCCCTGGGCGATGTCCGGGCTCTGGCGCTCGACGGCGGTGAGCACGGCGCAGGTGGAGCCGTCGAAGCCCATCGACGAGTCGACGTAGCCGATCTCCTTGACCGTCTCGCGCACGATCTTCGGGTAGTCGATGTGGGCGCTCGTGGTGATCTCGCCGGCGACGACGACCATGCCCGTCTTGGCGAGCGACTCGCACGCGACGCGTGCGCGCGGATCGTGGGCGAGGATGGCGTCCAAGATCGCGTCGGAGACCTGGTCGCAGAGCTTGTCGGGATGGCCTTCGGTGACGGACTCGGACGTGAATCGATATCGGGACATGGTTGTGCCGTGGATGTAATACGAAGGGCCGCTCAAATCCAGACGGCTGACGTATACTCGCCCTCTCTCGTGATGCCGATGCTGGGGGAGCGGGTCGCTGGCAAGTACGAGCTCAAACGGCTGCTCGGGGCCGGATCGATGGGCGCGGTCTACGAGGGGCGGCACCTCGACCTCGGCAAACGCCTCGCGATCAAGCTGATCCGCCCCGAGTTCTGCGAGTCGGCCGAGGTCGTGGCGCGCTTTCGCCGCGAGGCGCGCGCCGCGAGCGCCGTCGAGAGCGACTACATCGTCCAGATCTACGACTTCGGCCGCGACGAGGCGCTGGGCCTGTACATGGTCATCGAGTACCTCGAGGGCGAGGATCTGGAGGCGCGCCTGGCGCGCGAGAAGTGGGTCGACGTGCGCGACGCGGCGACCATCGGCCTGCAGGTCGCGCGCGGCCTGGCCAAGGCGCACGCGGCGGGGATCATCCACCGCGACCTGAAGCCGGCGAACGTGTTCCTCACGCGGCGCGACGACGGCTCGGTGCTGGCCAAGATCCTCGACTTCGGCATCTCCAAGCTCGATCCCGCGTCGAGCGGCGGCGGAGGCGATGCCGCCGAGCCGACGCTCACCGCCCACGGCACGACGCTCGGCACGCCGCAGTACATGTCCCCCGAGCAGTGCGAGGGGACCGTGACGCTCGACGGCCGCACGGACGTGTGGGCGCTCTGCGCCGTGCTCTACGAGATGCTCGCGGGGGAGCCTGCGATCGAGGACGCGGGCGGGCACGTCGCGACCATGGCGCGCATCGTCAAGGAGGACGTGGACCCGCTGGCGTCGCGCGCGCCGTGGGTGCCCGAGAAGCTGGCGCGCGTCGTCGACGCGGGCCTGGTCCGCCGGCGCGAGCAGCGCATCGCGAACGCGTCGACGCTCGTCGCCCGGCTCGTCGACGCGTGCCCCGAGGCGGCGGCACGCCCGGGGCTCGCCCCGGAGGTGCGGCCCACCGACGTCTCGGAGCTCGCACCCGACGATCCGGCGCCTGCGACCGTCGCCGACCCGCTCGCGTGGCTGAAGGCCAACGCGCCAGCCGTCGCACCGCCCGCCGCCCCGACGGCCACGCCGTTCCTGGCCGACACGGCCAACCCCCCTTCGAGCGACGTGCCCTCGAGCGTGGGCGACCGGGTCGAGGTGTTCGCGCGCGCGGGCGACGTGCCGAGCGAGGTCATCGCGCTGCGCGAGGGCAACAAGCGCAAGCCTTAGCGGCGCGCGCGCGTGGGCTGGCCGTTCGTCGTTCGTCCCCTCCTCACATCGGCACCGGCGGGACGACGACCGTCGTGATCGGCTGCACCGACGCGCCGGCCGGGTACGCGTAGCTCACCGCCTGCGAGTAGAAGCCGGACCCGCCCGGCTGGCGGTACTGCCCACCCGTCGCCGCCGAGCCCCAGCCCCACACCGTGATGCCGAACGGCGACTTGCTCTGCATCTGGTGGCGGCCGTTGTCGCAGGCTCCGACCTTCTGGAAGTTGCCCGTGACCAGGTCGACGCGCGCGTACTGGTAGTTGTTGCCCGAACCCACCGCCTGCCAGCCGGTCACGGGCCCGGTCAGGCAGTCGAGCGTGACGTCGTCGAAGCTGCCCTGCGCGTTCTTCCCGCGCACGAGGACGAGCTCCGTCTCGGGGTACGTCGGATCGGTGAAGAAGGTGTACGAGGGCAGGTACTGCTGCGGCGGAACGACGTTGACGAACTCCGGATCGCCGCGGCAGTCGGTGTACGCCCCGCTGCCGCCCGCAGCCGTGCAGCCCGACATGTAGGCGGCCATGTAGAACGGATGCTTGTCGTCCTGGCTCTTCACGCTGAACGGCGTGGCCGAGGTGAACTCCACCATCTGGCGCCCGTTGAGGGTCGTCGGGGCTCCCGCCGGAGGCGCCGGATCGTAGGTGAGCATCGTGCCGTCGACGGCGCCGATGATGCGCACCGGCGGCGATTCGACCGTGCCCGGGTAGCGATCGCGGTAGCGCGCGTAGACGTACTCGTGCCCGAGCGCCTTGACCGGGACCAGCTGCTGGTGGCCCGCGTCGCACGCCGACGAGCCGGTGGGCACGTCCATGCACGTGATCCCGCCGAAAACCGCGACCGGCGCGTTCGACTGGATGGGCGAGCCGTTGACCTCCGAGCCGTCGCTCTGCGTGAACTGCAGCACCTGCCCGTGGTTGATCGTCCACGTGTGCGGCATGCCGGCGGGCGTGCCCTGGACGGTGCCGCCCGCGATCAGACTCGCCGTGGGGCTGATGGTGATCTGCGTGTTGTCCTGCTGAGCGACCACGGCGATCCACGGCTCGAAGGCGCCCGACATCCCCGTGTACGCGTCGGCCGCGACGTAGTTCGTGTCCCACGCCGAGGTGGGCACGAGCAGCGTCGCCGCCGTGATGGCGCTGTCGCCGCCGCCGTACGGGTAGATGTCGTAGGCGACGACGGGGCGGTCGGTCGTGATGTGGAAGGACTGGCCGATGCCCGTGCCGTGCTGGGCGGCGTCGGCGGCGGTGTACGCGGCCGCCACGCCCTTCGGGCACTGCACCGGCGCCGACGTCGTGTTCGCCAGGAACACGATGGCCACCTGCCCGCTCGGCAGCGCGCCGTTCGACAGCGGCGTGTACGTGATCGACTGACCGCTGCCCGACGGGACGTACATGAACGTGGGCGCGAGGGGCTTGCCGCCGAAGTCGACGGTGATGTGCACGTCCGAGCCCCACGTGTTGGCGATGTACGCGGCGAAGCAGTCGCCGTCGTCGGCGGAGTACGCGTCGGGATCGATCGTGTAGTAGTCGCAGCCGACGGTGCTCTGGTTGGCCTTGGCCGCGTCGCACGCGGCGACGCACTGGCCCATCGCGCAGCCCTGATCCGCGCCGCAGGTCTGCACCACCATGCCGTTGCAGAGCACCTGGTGCAGGTCGCCCGAGCACGTCGTCTGGGCGCAGGTGGGACCGCTGTCCCCCTGGAGCGACGGCCCGTCGTCGCCCGTGCCGCCGTCGGCCGTCGTCGCGTCGTCGCCGCCGACGCCGCCGTCGGCCGTGAAGCCGCTCGACGCGTGCGAACCGCCGCAGCCGCCTGCGCTCAGGGCCGAGGCGATCATGAGCGCAACAAATCCAGTGAGAGCGTTCCGCATGCACTGCCATTGTACGGCATTCCCGGCGGGAAGCTTCCCTCGTCGGCGCCGTATTTCGGACCGGGGGTGTCAGCCCGGCACGCGCACGCTCGGACGGTGCTCGAGATCGATCTCGGCGCCGGGGATGCCGGCGATGGCCAGCGTGGCCGGCGGGTCGAACGACAGCGGCGTCGTCGGTCCGCCCACGCGCTCGTAGAAGCGCGTCGCCACGCGCTCGAGGCGCGCGTCGCCGAGCTCCTCCCAGAGCCGCCGCCAGGTGCACGACTCGCGCATCGCCCGCACGAACGCCTCGGCGCTCTTGAAGCTGAGCGTGTGACGGACGACCGTGTGGCGCACCATCGACAGACCCGCGTCGTGGAACATGGCCGCCATCGCCTCGCGCTCGGCGTGCACGTGCGGGCTCGGCACCGCGTGGGCGGGCTCGATCTCGAGGAGCGCGGCCGACAGCTCCTGGAACGGGCCGTCGCCGTCGCTCGGGCCCCAGGTCAGGATGCCCACCTTGCCCTTCGGCGCGAGCGCCGCGCGCCAGGCTCGGAGCGCGTCGGTGCGCGCGGGCAGCTGCCAGAGGCCGAAGGCGCACACCACGGCGTCCCACGGGCCGCTGCCGGCGTCGCTGGCGTCGACCTCCGCGCACTCGATGGGCGTGGGCAGGTGCGCGCGCTTTATCTGTTCGCGGCAGATGCGCACCATCTCGCCGCTCTTGTCGGTGGCGCGCACGAAGCCGCTCTCGCCGACCACGCGGGCGACCGCGAGCGCCTCGGAGCCGGGGCCGGCGCTCGTGACGAGGACGCGATCGCCATGGCGCAGCGCCATCTCGCGCACCAGATCGAGGTGGTACGGCACGAAGCGTGGAACCCACTCTTCGAGGTAGCCGGCGGCGGCGCGGTCCCAGGGCGTGCCCATGACGCAGGGCAGTGTAGACCGTCGGCCGTGGGCGGGAACAGGGTCGCAGCGCAGCGGCTGGTGCCGGCGCTCGCGGCGCTGGCGGCGCGTCGCACAGCGTTGGCTGCTCGATGCCGAGCTGGGAGGAGCCCGACCCGGGGCAGGCGGTGTGCGCGCTCGAGGGGACACCGCCGGCCGAGCACACGCCGCGAAGGGCGTCGTGCCGCCCTCGCGTCGACGAGCTTCGAATGGTCCCGGCGAGGTGCTGGACTCATAGCCCCAGCAGCATCCGCACGATCGACTCCACCGCGCCCATCGTCGTCGGCGACACACGCCCCAGCGGCTTGACGAGCCGCCGCGTCGATACCGTCCGCGCGTGCTCCGCGATGATGTAGCTCACGTGGTGAAGCTCGTCACGTTGGGCTGAGCCGCGTCGCGCGCAGGGTGATGCTCGCCGGGTGAGCTGCGCGTATGGTTTCCGTCGGTGCAGGTGGACGTGCGGCTGACGGCCGCCGGACCGGACGATCGAGCGCGCCTGGCGTCCATGTTCGAGCTCTACGTGTACGACTTCAGCGAGCTCCTGGGGCTCGACGTGGGCGACGACGGGCGCTTTCGCGTACCGCCGCTGGATGCGTACTGGACGGACCCGCGCCGCCACGCGTTCCTCGTCCGCGTCGGCGAGAAGCTCGCCGGCTTCGCGCTCGTGCACGAGGGCAGCCGCCTCTCGGCCGACGAGGTCTTCGACATGGCCGAGTTCTTCGTCCTGCGGAGCTACCGCCGCCGCGGCGTGGGGGAGCAGGCCGCGCGCTGGCTGTTCGATCACTTCCGAGGACGCTGGGAGGTGCGGCAGAAGGCGGAGAACGTCGGCGCGACCGCGTTCTGGCGCCGGATCCTCGGACGCTACACCGGGGGCCGGTTCGACGAGGTGCGGATCGACGACGACCGCTGGCGCGGTCCGGTGCAGCGATTCGACAGCCGCGAGGTCGTGGCGCAGCCCCGCATCGAGCTGCGCGACGTCGTCGAGAGCGATCTGCCCGTCTTCTTCGGCTACCAGCGCGACGAGACGTCGGCCCGGATGGCGGCGTTCGGGACGAGGGATCCGGATGCGAGCGCGTACGCGGCGCGCTGGAGGAAGGGCCTCGCCGACCCCTCGACGACGCACAAGACGATCGTCGTCGATGGACGGGTGGTCGGTTTCGTCGCGACGTTTCGCCTCGAGGGGAAGCTCGAGGTCACCTACTGGATCGCGCAGGCTCACTGGGGCCGCGGGCTCGCCACGCGGGCCCTCTCGATGCTGCTGAAGCTCGTCGCGGAGCGGCCGCTGTACGCGAGCGCGGCCAGGGACAACGTCGCGTCGCTCCGCGTGCTCGAGAAGTGCGGCTTCCGGGTCTACGGCTCCGAGAGAGCCCTCGCGACCGCCCGCGGCGAAGAGGTGGAAGAGGTCTTCCTGGAGCTGCGTTGAGCCGCCGGGTGGAGCGCCGGCACGACGCCACGTCTCGATCGCGTGCGACGAGCGCGAGGCCCGCGGCGCGCTCCGGCAACGGGCCCTCACCCTCGGGCTGACGCTCGGTGCGGTCGCGCTCACGGTGGTGGCGCTCTTCTGCATCACGGCGCTGCCGGCGCTCGCGTCGCGCGGCAGCGGCGCCGTTCAGGCCCTGCTGCTGGTGATGCGCTGGATCGCGCTGGCCGTGCCGGCGTGGCTCGCGCTCTCGGCGTTCTACCGGATCGAGCCGCGCCGCGACAAACACTTCGGCCGCTTCGGCGCGACCTACGGCCCGCTGGCGGGCGTCATCGTGCTGCTCGTCTGGCTGTACGTGTCGAGCTTCGTCGTCCTCCTGGGAGCCGAGATCAGCGCCGCGAGCCGAAGCTGAGCGCGACCGCTAGCCAACCGCTTCCGGCGGCGTTATGCACGGGAGCGCCATGGCCGTATCGCTCGAGCATCCCGACCGTTTTGCAGCGCGTCACATCGGTCCGAACGACGAAGAAGTCGCCCAGATGCTCGAGGTCGTGGGCGCCAAGTCGCTCCACGAGCTGATCGACCAGACCATCCCGGCGACCATCCGCCTGCGCCGCAAGCTCGACTTGCCGCCGGCCCGCACCGAGCACGAGCTGCTCGAGCTGGCGCACGCCATCTCGCAGAAGAACGAGGTGTGGCGGAGCTTCCTCGGCATGGGCTACCACGACTGCATCACGCCGCCGGTCATCCAGCGCAACGTGATCGAGAACCCCGGCTGGTACACGCAGTACACGCCCTACCAGGCCGAGGTCTCGCAAGGCCGCCTCGAGGCGCTGCTCAATTTCCAGACGATGATCGGCGACCTGACCGCGATGGAGATCGCCAACGCTTCGCTGCTCGACGAGGCGACGGCTGCGGCCGAGGCGATGCACATGATGGAGTCGTTCAAGGGGGCCGACGACCGGCGGGCGCTGCTCGTGTCCGACGGCTGCCACCCGCAGACGATCGACGTCATCCGGACGCGCGCGGTGGCGCACGGCATCGAGGTCGTCGTCGCCGACGCGCGCACGTTCGACTTCGCGAAGAAGGTCTTCGGCGTCGTGCTGCAGTACCCGGCGACCGACGGCGCGCTCTTCGACTGGAAGGCGTTCATCGAGCGCGCCCACGCCGAAGGGGCCATGGTGACGATGGCGTGCGACCTGCTCGCGCTGGCGCTCGTCGTGCCGCCGGGCGAGCTCGGAGCCGACATCGCGGTCGGCAGCGCGCAGCGCTTCGGCGTGCCGCTCGGCTACGGCGGGCCGCACGCGGCGTTCTTCGCCTGCAAGAACGAGTTCGTGCGCAAGCTGCCCGGACGCATCATCGGCGTCAGCGTCGACGCGAACGGCAAGCCCGCGCTGCGCATGGCGCTGCAGACGCGCGAGCAGCACATCCGCCGGGAGAAGGCGACGAGCAACGTGTGCACCGCGCAGGCGCTGCTCGCGAACGTCGCCGGGTTCTACGCGGTCTACCACGGCCCGAAGGGCATCCGCGCCATCGCCGAGCGCGTGCACGCGCACGCGGCGTCGCTGGCCCTCGGCCTGGGCAAGCTCGGCCTCCGCGTCGCGCACGAGCGCTTCTTCGACACGCTGCGGGTCGAGGGCGACCCGGCGAAGGTCGAGGGCTGGCTCGCCGGCGCGCGCGCCCGCCGGATGAACGTGCGTCGCATCGACGAGCGCTCGGTCGGCGTCGCGCTCGACGAGACGACGGGCGCCGCGGACGTCGACGCGCTGCTGGCGGTCTTCCACGACGGGCGCGCGGCGGACTTCACCTGCGAGCAGCTGGCGCGCGAGGCGTCGCCGGCCGTCGCCGGGTTCGAGCGGACGAGCGCGTACCTGACGCACGCCGTCTTCAACACGCACCACTCCGAGACGGAGATGCTGCGCTATCTACGCTCGCTCGAGGCGCGCGACGTCTCGCTCGTGCACTCGATGATCCCGCTCGGGTCGTGCACGATGAAGCTCAACGCGACCGCCGAGATGATGCCCATCACGTGGGCGCGCTACAACCGCCTCCACCCCTTCGCCCCCATCGAGCAGGCGCAGGGCTACCAGGTGATCGTCAAGCAGCTCGAGGCGATGCTCGCCGAGATCACCGGCTTCCCCGCGATCAGCCTGCAGCCCAACTCCGGCGCGCAAGGGGAGCTCACCGGGCTGCTCGTCATCCGCAAGTACCACGAGACGCGCGGCGAGGGGCAGCGCGACGTCTGCCTCATCCCGGCCAGCGCCCACGGCACCAATCCCGCCTCGGCGGCCATGGCCGGCATGCGCGTCGTCGTCGTCGCGTGCGACGAGAAGGGGTACGTCGACCTCGCGGACCTGGAGGCCAAGGCCAGGGAGCACGCCGGCGATCTGGCCGCGCTCATGGTCACGTACCCGTCGACCTACGGCGTCTTCGAGGAGGAGATCGAGCGCATCTGCGCCATCGTCCACGAGCACGGCGGGCAGGTGTACCTGGACGGCGCGAACCTCAACGCGCAGGTGGGCCTCTGCCGGCCGGCCGACGTCGGCGCGGACGTCTGCCACGTCAACCTGCACAAGACGTTCTGCATCCCGCACGGCGGCGGCGGTCCCGGCATGGGCCCCATCGGCGTGGCGCAGCACCTGGCGAAGTTCCTGCCCCGCCACCCCGTCGTGCCGGTCGGCGGAGACTCCGCCGCAGGCCCGAGCGCAGCGAGGGAGCGGCCGGAACGAGACGAACGGATCGGCGCGGTGTCGGCGGCGCCCTGGGGCAGCGCCAGCATCCTGCTCATCTCGTGGGCGTACGTCACGATGATGGGCGCCGACGGGCTGCGGCGCGCAAGCGAGGTGGCCATCCTCAACGCGAACTACGTCGCCGACCGCCTGCACGCGCATTTCCCGGTCTTCTACCGGGGCAAGCGCGGGCGCGTGGCGCACGAGTGCATCCTGGACACGCGCGGCGTCAAGCGCACCGCCGGCATCGAGGTGGACGACATCGCCAAGCGGCTGATGGACTACGGCTTCCACGCCCCGACGATGAGCTTTCCCATCGCCGGCACGCTGATGGTGGAGCCCACCGAGAGCGAGGACAAGGCGGAGCTCGACCGCTTCTGCGAGGCGATGATCTCCATCCGCGCCGAGATCCGCGCCGTCGAGCAGGGCGCCCTTCCCCGCGACGACAACCCCCTGAAGCACGCGCCGCACACCGCCGAGGCGGTCGCGGCCGCGGACTGGAAGCACCCGTACACGCGCGAGCAGGCCGCCTTCCCCGCCCCGTGGACCCGCACGAGAAAATTCTGGCCGGCCGTGGGACGCGTCAACAACGCGCAGGGCGATCGTCACTTGATCTGCACCTGCCCTCCGATTGAGGCGTACGCTTCGTGAACTCCATGCGCACCTCCCGCAAAGCGCTCGCCGCGTCGTTCGTCGTGACCTTCGCCGCGGGCTGCGACGCCAAGACGTCCTCGCAGCAGCCGCCGGCCGCGCCGACGGTCGACGTCGCGCCGGCCAACGCGTCCGCCACGCCGACCGCGGCGCCCGGCGACTCGTCGGCCGCCGGGTCGTCCTCCGCGGTGCAGACGCCGCCGCCTGCGCCGTCGTTCGGGCGCGTCGAGCGCCAGCCCGACGGCAGCTGCATGTGGTTCGCCGACGTGCACTGTCCGCGCAGCACCAACGGGCGCATCATCCCGTGCAACCCGCCGCCGCCGCACAGGGTGCAGTGCCCGGCCGACGGGGGGACCTGAGACATGGCCGACGCGCCGCTTCGCCGCACGTCGCTGTACGCCGAGCACGTGGCGCTCGGCGGGCGCATCGTGCCGTTCGCCGGCTGGGAGATGCCCGTGCAGTACACGGGCATCGTCGATGAGCACCAGGCGGTGCGCACGGCGGCCGGCCTGTTCGACGTCAGCCACATGGGCGAGCTGCGCCTGCGCGGCGAGTACGCCGCCCAGGTCGTCGACTACGTGGTCACCAACGACGCCAAGAAGCTGGTCGACGGCCAGGCGATGTACACGTGCGCGTGCAACGAGCGCGGCACGATCCTCGACGATCTCATCGTCTACCGCCGCTCGCAGGACGACTGGCTCGTCGTCTGCAACGCCTCGAACCGCGACAAGATGAGCGCACACTTCGCGCGCTGCGCGAAGGACCACTGCGACTTCGAGGACCAGAGCGACCGGACGGCGCTCGTCGCGCTGCAGGGGCCGCGCGCGTTCGACGTGCTGGCCGCTCTCGGCGGCGACGCCGCGCAGCTCGCGTCGCTCGAGTCGTTCCACTTCCGCGACGCGGTCGTCGCGGGCGTGCGCTGTACCCCGGCGCGCACCGGCTACACGGGCGAGGACGGGGTGGAGATCTTCTGCCCCTGGGACGACGCCCCGCGCCTCTGGCGCCCCCTGATCGAGGCGGGACGCCCGCTCGGGCTGAAGGCCGCCGGCCTCGGGGCGCGGGACACGCTCCGCCTCGAGGGGCGCCTGTCGCTCTACGGGAACGACATCGACGAGACGACCAACCCGCTCGAGGCCGGGCTCGGCTGGGTCGTGAAACTGGAAAAAGGCGACTTCATCGGACGGAGCGCCTTGATGGAGATCAAGGCCCGGCCGCTTCCCCGCAAGCTGGTGGGCTTCGAGGTGACAGGAAGGGGCGTGGCCCGGCACGGCTATCCCCTTCGTGATCGCGACGGCAAGGAGGTCGGCGTCTGCACGAGCGGCAGCCCTGCGCCGACGGTTGGCAAGAACATCGGCCTCGGGTATTTGCCGACCGCGATGTCGGAGCCCGGCACCCCCTTCCTCGTGGACTGCCGCGGAAAGAACGTCGAGGCCGTCGTCGTCAGGACGCCTTTCTACAAGAGGACGAAATAGATGAGCGACCAGGTGCCGGCCGATTACCGCTACACGAAGGAGCACGAGTGGGCGCGCGAGGGGCAGGGGCAGGTGGCCTTCGGGATCACCGCGTTCGCCGTCGAGCAGCTCGGCGACGTCACGCTCGTGAACCTCGACGTGAAGGTCGGTGATACGGTCACTGCCGGCAAGGCGTTCGGCACGATCGAGAGCGTCAAGACGCTGAGCGATCTGTACGCGCCCATCGCCGGCAAGGTCGTGAAGGTCAACGAGGAGCTGTTGAACAAGCCGGAGCTCGTCAACGAGGACTGCTACGGCAAGGCGTGGATGATCGCCATCGCCCCGAGCGACCCCAAGGCGCTCGAGGGGCTGATGGACGCGAAGAGCTACGGCGAGTACCTGAAGACCGCCGCGCACTGAAAACGATTCGAAGGGGAGCTCCCGGAGGGACTGTAGGATGTTTCGCAAGACGGCTTTCGTTCTCATCGCATGCGGCCTGGCGGCCGTGCTCTCCACGGCCTGCGCGGGACCGACAGGCAAGGGCGAGGGAGACTCGTGCACGACCAACGACGACTGCTCGAGCAACCTGATCTGCCAGCCGATCCCCGGCCGCAACAGCGACTACTGCTGCCCGACGCCGGCCGACGCGGGCAAGGCGGCGAACTGCCAGCCCGGGGCATCGGCGGACGGCGGCTGACGAGGTAGCCTGGAGGCGATGCTCTCGCGCGGAGCTCGCATCCATCACTACGAGGTGTGGGGCCGCCTCGGCGAAGGCGGCATGAGCGAGGTGTGGCTCGCCAAGCACGGCGTGCTGTGCATCCCGGTCGTCCTCAAGACGCTGCGCAAGGCGATCCTCGACGCGGTCGGCGAGGCGGGCGCGCGGCGGATGTTCGACGAGGCGCGGCTGATGGCGCGCGTCACCAGCGCGCGCGTCGTGCGCGCCGTCGATGCCGGGACGGTCGAGGGGACGCCGTACCTCGTCCAGGAGTACGTCGACGGCGTCGACATGGCGGAGCTCGATCGCGAGCGGCGGCAGGCGCTCGGCGTCGGCCTGCCGCTCTGGTTCGTCTGCCACGTCATGGAGGAGACGTGCCGCGCGCTGCACGCCGGCCACCAGGCCGGCGTCATCCACCGCGACGTCAAGCCGTCCAACCTGTTCGCGGCGCCCGAGGCGGGCGTGCGCCTGGGCGACTTCGGCATCGCGGTCGCGCACGACGTGCGCGCGGCGGCGGAGATCAGCGGCACGCTGCGGTTCATGGCGCCCGAGCAGCTACGCGGCGAGGCGGCCGACCGCACGACCGACGCCTACGGCGCGGGGGCGACGGCGTTCGACCTGCGCTACGGGCACCCGCCGTTCGCCGACGCGGCGTCGGTCCTCGACGAGGCGAAGGCGCCGACCTTCCCGTCCGCCCACGGCCCGGCGGAGGCATACTTCCAGCACCTGCTGCGCGACATGCTGGCCAAGAAGGCGGCCGATCGCCCGCAGGACCTCTGCGAGCCCGCGGCGCACTTCGCGACCCTCTACGCCGCGCTGCGCCCCTGGCGCGATCACGACACCTTCGCCGTCCTCGGCAAGGACCGCTTCCGTTACCTCGACTGCGAGATCGCGCTGCGCGTGGCCGACATCGCCGAGGAGGAGGCGGACGGCATCGTCTCCAGCGCCAATTACGAGATGACGATGCGCACCGGCGTGGGCGACGCGCTTCGCCGGCGCGGCGGCGACGCCATCGAAGAGGAGGCGACGAGGGGAGGCGAGCGCGCGCTCGGCGATTGCATCGTGACGGGGGCCGGGGCGCTGCGCGCGCGCCACGTCCTGCACGCGGTGAGCGCCTGGAACGAGACGTCGTGCGTGGGGCGCTCGATGCAGCGGGCGCTCGCCCACGCCGATCGCCTCGGGCTGCGATCGCTGGCCCTCCCGGCGCTCGGCACCGGGTCGGCGCGCGTCACGCTGGAGACGTGCGCGAACGCGATGCTCTCGGCGCTGCGCTGGCGGCTCGCGCTGGGCGGGTCGCGCCTGCAGCGCGTGACCATCGCGCTCGGCGACCAGGACAAGCTGGCGACCTTCCGCGACGTCGCCGTCGAAGCGCTGCGCGGCACGGACGATGCGCCGCGCATGCTCGACCTCGGCCTGCCCGACGAGCACGTCACCGTCAGCGAGCACGGGGCGACGTGCCTCGACCCGGGGAGGACGTCGTGATCGCGGATCACGAGTCGCGACTTCGGGGGCGACCCTGCAGCATCACGACGAGCGACCCGGCGAGGATGAGCGCGCCGCCGAGGAACGCGCGCGCCGTCATGGCCTCGCCCAGGACGGCCGCGCCGAGGGAGATCGCGACCAGCGGCTCGAGCAGCGTCAGCGTCGAGGCATGCGCGGCCGGGACGCGGCGCAGCCCCCAGACGAACGCGAGCCCGGCGAGCGCCCCCGGGCCGATGGAGCAGACGGCGAGGAACGCCAGCGCGCGCCCGCTCACCTGGTGCCACGCGGCGGCGGGCACGAACGCCGCCAGGAACGGGGTCGCGACGACGCCGTGCCAGAACATCGTCTCGCTCGTCGAGAACGACTCGATGACGAACTTGTTGACGATGACGTTCGAGGCGTAGAACACGGCGCTGCCGGCACCGAGCGCGGCGCTCGTCCACACGGCGGACGCGTGCTCCGCGCCGCCCGAAGGGGCGAGCATCGTCGCCAGCCCCCCGAACGAGAGGAGCACCGCCAGGACGGTGGCCGCCGTCATCCGCTCGCGCAGCACGACGGGCGCGGCCAGCGCCACGACGATCGGCGTCAGGTAGTGCGACAGCACCGCCGGGCCGACGGTGATCTTGTACGCCGCGAAGAAGAGCAGCACGTTGAGCGCGTCGGCGACGCCGAGCCACGCGATCCAGCCGCGCGCCTTCCACGGGGCGCGTCGCGGGATGCGGTCGCGCAGCGCGGCGAGGCCGGTGACGACGGTGATGACGGCCATGACGACGGCCGACTCGAGCGCCGTCGGCATGCGGCCGATCGCCTCCGTGCGGCGGATGACGAGCGCCCACGTCCCCCACGAGCAGGCGGCGAAGGCGACGGCGGCGTACGGGATCGCGCGCGAAGCGTGGCGGGTCACGTCGGCTGGGCCATCTTCTTGAGGTTCGCCACGAGCTGCAGCGCCTCGAGGGGCGTGAGGCGGTCGACGTCGACGGCCCGCAGCGTCTCGAGGGCGGGGTGCGGCTCGCTCGGCCCCTCTCCCGGCCGATCGAACAGATCGAGCTGGGGCCGGCCGGCGCGCGACCGCGCACGCAGCGACGACGGCGCGCCGCTCGGCAGCGCCGAGCCGCGTTCGAGCTCGCCGAGCAGCGCGCGCGCGCGGGCGAGCACCGGCTCGGGCACGCCGGCCAGCCGCGCGCACGCGACGCCGTAGCTGCGCGAGGCGGGGCCGCGCTGGAGCTTGTGCAGGAACACCAGCTCGCCGTCGTGCTCGCGCGCGCTGACGCTCCAGTTCTCGCAAGTCGGCGCGCGCGTCGACGCGAGCTCGGTGAGCTCGTGGTAGTGCGTCGCGAACATCGACCGGCAGGCGACGACGTCGTGCAGGTACTCGGCCACGGCCCACGCGATCGCCAGCCCGTCGTACGTGCTGGTGCCGCGGCCGATCTCGTCGAGCACGACGAACGATCGGCGCGTCGCCCGCCGGAGCACGTTGGCCGTCTCCTTCATCTCGACCATGAACGTGCTCTCGCCGCGCGACAGGTTGTCGCTCGCGCCCACGCGCGTGAGCACGCGGTCGACGACGCCGACGTGCGCGCGCCGCGCGGGCACGAACGCGCCCATCTGCGCGAGGACGACGGCGAGCGCCGCCTGCCGCATGAGCGTCGACTTGCCGGCCATGTTGGGGCCGGTGACGAGCCACGCGCGCGGCCTCCCCTCCCCGGCGCCGAGCGACACGTCGTTCGGAACGAAGTGGCCGGCCGCAGCCATCTTCTCGACGACCGGGTGGCGCGCGTCCTCGAGCACGAGCTCGAGCGAGTCGTCGATGTCGGGCCGGGTCCAGTCGTCGCGGTGCGCGACCTCGGCGAGGGCCGCCGCGACGTCCCACGCCGCCAGCCGCCCCGCCACCGCTCGCAGTCTCTCGGCGTGGCGCGCGAGCTCGCGTACGAGCTTCGCGAAGAGCTCGGCCTCGCGCGCGGACGCCCGCTCCTCGGCGTGCGCGAGGCGGTCGGCCAGCGCGTCCAGCTCGTCGCACGTGAAGCGCTCGCCGGTGGCGATCGTCTGCTTCCGCCGCCACTCCCTGGGCGCCTTGACCAGGTGCGCCCTGGTCACCTCGATGTACCAGCCGAAGACGCGCGTGTACCGCAGCTTCAGGCTCGGGATGCCGGACGCCTCGCGCAGCCGCGCCTCGAGGTCGACGATGAGCCGCTGGCCCCCGCGCATCAGCTCGCGCGCCTCGTCGAGCTCCGGGTCGAAGCCGTCGCGGACGACCCCGCCGTCGCTCGCGCGCGCGGGCGGATCGTCGGACACGGCGCGACCGAGCAGGTCGCGCAGGTCGTCGCAGGGGTCGATCCACGGCTCGCCAGGGGCGATGCCCAGCGCCTCGCGCGCGCCCGCGTCGGGGCAGCCGGCGAGCGTCGCGACGAGCGAGGGCAGCGCGGCGAGCGAGCGTCGCAGCGCGATCAGGTCGCGCGGCAGCGCGCGATCGAGGGCGAGCTTGATGGCCAGGCGCTCGACGTCGCCCACCTCGCCGAGGCGCTCGCGGAGCTCGGCGCGCGTGCCCGGCTGCGTCACGAACAGCTCGACGGCGTCGTGCCGCCGCCGGAGGTCGGCCACGTTCGTCAGGGGGGCGAGCAGCCTGCGTCGCAGGAGGCGCGCGCCCGGTGCGGTGCGCGTCAGGTCGATCTCGGCGAGGAGCGACCCACGCTCGCCGCCGTCGACCGAGCGCACCAGCTCGAGGTGCGCCTGAGTCGCGTCGTCGAGCACCAGCGTGTCGCCGAGCTCGTGGAAGCTCAGGCGCGCCACGGGCAGCGGCCGCCCCGCCTCGCACGCGCGCGCGGTCGTCACGCACCGCGCCGCCGCGCGCCTGGCCGCCGCCGAGGGCGCGGCGGCGCGGGCCTCCCCCGGCCCCAGCTGCGCGTCGAGCACACGGTCGGCCTCGTCCTCGTCGATCGCCTCCTCGGGCGTGCGCACGACGGCGCGCGGTCGCGCGTCGCGCAGCGCCGCGACCAGATCGCCCGCGCCCGGCCCGACGAGGACCTCGCGCGGATCGAGCCGCACCAGCTCCGAGATCGCGGTCGTCGCGTCGGGCGCCTCGCAGGCCGACAGCTCACCCGTGGACAGATCGAGCGCCGCGATCCCGAACGTGCCCGAGCGCTCGACCGCGGCGAGGTAATGGTTCTGACGCGCCTCGAGCCCCGCGTCGTCGTACGCGATGCCGGGCGTCACCACGCGCACGACCTCGCGCGGCATGATCCCCTTCACCTTGGACGGATCGGCCATCTGCTCGCAGATGGCGACTTGGAACCCCTGCTCGAGCAGCCGCTGGACGTAGCCGCTGGCGGCGTGGTGCGGCACGCCGGCCATCGGCACCTCGTCCTCCGCCCCCTTGTTGCGTGCCGTCAGCGTCAGGTCGAGGGCGCGCGCGGCGACGACGGCGTCCTCGAAGAACAGCTCGTAGAAGTCGCCCATGCGGAAGAACAGCAATGCCCCGGGGTACGCCGCCTTCGCCGCCAGGTACTGGCGCATCACGGGCGTCTGCGAGGCTTTCGACATCGGCCCGCCCCTCAGAAATACGGGCTGTGCGCGAAGGTCAGCGAGTTCAGGTCGATGAGCACGAGCCCCTGCTGCGCGCCGTCGACGACCGCGAGCTGGCCGAGCGACCCGATGAACAGCATCGACTGCGGGCTGACGAAGCTGCTGCCGGTGTTGGCCTGCGTGAGCGAGATGCTGACCGGGTTGAACCCGCCGCGCATCGAGAACCGCCACTGGTAGTCGCGCGGGGTCAGCGTGTGGTCGCCCTTCGCGCCGGTGCCGCAGCCGCTCCACACGATGAACGAGAACATCGGGTTTCGCATCGCGAGCGGGCTGTCGCGGTCGAGCAGGGACAAATCGGAGGGACCTTGCGGCGGGGCGCAGAACCCCTTGGGGTTGGCCGGATTGGACCACGGCACGTCGAACGCGCGCGCGTCCAGCAGCGCGTAATCGGGATCGCAGGACAGCACGCACCGCCCCGACGCGTCGGGCACGACTTGGTGCAGCAGCCCGATGTTGTTCGTTCCGTTGGCGACCCACTCCCCGCCGGTGCGCACCTTGAAGGTGGCCTGCCGGTGGAAGCAGCAGGTCGCGAACCTCAGGAACGGGGCGTTGCTCGGATCGGGGTGCGGGACGACGACGCGGTTGGTCGTCTGCTCCGGGGTGCTCGGGTCCCACGCGAAGCGGGTGACGACGAGGCGATCGTCGTACGCCTGCACGATCGGGAAATCGCGCGCCAGGTGCGTATCGGCGTCCCAGGACATGTCGAACACGGCCTGGCACGCGGTGAAGCGGTTGTTGGCCACGTTCGGGTCGCTGTCATCGGCCAGCGATCCGTCCCAGCAATCGTTCAGCGGCTGCCCCTGGCCATCCTTGGTCGGCACGCTCCAGTACGGGTCGCCCTCGGGCACCAGATCGTCGGCGATCTCGACGTAGTCGGACGTCCACTGGTCCAGCGGCGCCGGCGACGGGTTGACCATCGCGTCCGTAACGCCGGAGGTGGCCAGGTGGTTGTTCGGATCCTTCAGCACGTCGAGCGCCACGCGCGCGCGCGCCTGCCCGATGGCCTCGTCCTCGATGCCGCGCGCGCAGAAGCCCGCGTTGGGCGCCGAGAGGATCAGGCTCTGGTAGCCGGGATCCGCGGGCTTCATGTCGGCGGCGATCCCCGAGACGGTCGGCAGCGCCCCCTCGTAGGTGACCGTCCAGTCCTGGTCGATGTGGGCGGTCGGATCGTCGAACGAGATGCGCACCGCCGGCGGGCTCGTGTCCGGGGTGTCGGGCAAGAACGTGCCCGCGGTCTGCGAGGCGGAGCTGGCGAGCTTGTCCGACGTCGGGTTTCGCTGGCTCGGGTCCGCGGCGGTCGGGTCGAGCCAGTACGACGGATCGGCGAAGTCCGGGGGCAGCGCCGTCGGCAAGATCAAGGGCTTGGTCGTCGCGCTCGCACCGGTGATGGCGACCGGCGCACCGTTGACGTCGAAGAGCTGCGGCAACCCGAGCAGGTTGGGCACGTGCACCCCGGACGTCGGATCGTTCGAGAGCAGGAAATTGGACCGGAGGCGGTTGGGCGCGGAAACAGGGAAGAACGCCTCCTCGGTCACGCCGGCCGTGCCGATGTTCGGGTTGAACACGACGGGCGCGTGGTACGGGTCGAGATCGGTCGGGCCGGTGGGGGGTTGCTGCGGCACGTCGAGCACCCCCGTGATGCTGCCGCTCGCCATCGGATCGGGGCGCCGGCACGGCGCGTCCCAGTCGTCCACGTCGATCGCCACGACGTTTCCGTTGGCCAGCGTCGCGAAGCCGAAGACGCCCCGCAGGCGATTGGGGAATCCCTCGGGGGTGCCCCCGGCCTGGATCTGCCCGGCCTGATCGGCGCGGTACAGCGCGCCGATGCTCTGCACGCCCGCGTCGGTGAAGGCGTTCGGGTTGGGGTTGCAGAGGACGCCGGTGTACTGGTTGACGGGCGGCTGCATCCCTTGCGACGGGGCCGGCCAGTCGTGCACGACGAAGGCGACGGTCGCGACCGGCGCCGAGAAGAGGATGCGATCCGGATCCTGGAACGGATTGAGCTCGGCGTGCGGGCGGCGCAGCGGCGTGCGGGGCGACGTGGCTGGATCGGTCACGTCGAACACCATCAGCGTGCCGTTGCCGCTGTCGACGGCGTACAGGTATCGCTTGTAGTCGCGCGTCGGCGGGCTGATCGCGATGGCGCCCACCGCGACCTGCCGCGACGGCTCGGCGACGCTCGTCGCGAGCAGCGGCGGCATCTCCCTGGGCGCGGTCGGATCGCTCACGTCGATGACGTGGATGACCGGAACGGCGGCGTCGGCCACGTAGAGCACGTGCACGTCGTCGCGCAGCGCGATCGACGTCGGACGCGGCGCATCGACCGGACCGAGCGACAGCGGCAGACCGCCGTCGCCCGCGTCCATGGCACCCGTGCCCGTGGAGCCCGCGTCCGCGGGGCCGGCGGGCGACGCGTCGGCCGCCCCGCACGAGGGGCCCAACGACGGAACTTCCACGTCGATCCCGCCGTCGGCGTACGGCACGCCGTCGGGCCAGGTCGGACCCGGCTGCCACGATCCGGGCAACGCCGTCGACAGCTCCGTCGCGCCCAGCACCGAGCACGCCGGAAGCGTGCCCGGCGTGCCCTTGCCTCCGGTCATGGGCGTCGGATCGATCGCGACCACCTTCGCGGGGCTGCCCGACCACGTCCTCAGCAGCGCCATCAGCACGAACGGCGAGGCGCCGGGCGGCGGAGACGTGCGCGTGGCCACGGCGAGCGCCTGCGGCGGCTGCGGCAGCGCGCAGGCCATCAGGTCGGTCAATCGGAGAGGCCCCGGGAGGGCCCCGCCGGTTGCAGAGACGCCGGCGCCATCGCCGAGCAGGCGACGGTTGTCGATCGCGTAGATCGCCGGCTTGTTCGGGTCGGCGCTCGATACGAACGTGAAGGTGGCGTCGGGCGCGACCTTCACGTCGGTCGGATTGGCGCCGACCGGGATGAAGTTGGTGCCCGGCGTCGACTTGTCCTCGTCGATGACCCAGCCCCCGGTCAGGTCGACGACCCCGAGCTCCCCGCGCGTCACCTGCGTGACGACCGCGTACAGGTGATTGGGCAGAAGGGCGCCGTTCGCGCCGTTCGGCACGGGCGAGCACTCGTTCTGCGGAAGCGGTGTGAGCTGGTCGACCGGGAGCGCGTTGCCGTTCGCGTCGTTGATCTGGATGCAGACGACGTCGATGTTCTGCGGTTGATCGAACGTCCGCACCGGGATGTTGACCGGCGTCTGCGAGCAGCTCGCGCTCGTGCCGGCGACCACGGCCGCCAGCGCGCCGAACGCCAGCGCGGCGCCCAGAAGCTTCGTCGAAGAGCGACGCAGGCCCCGCCGGCGTGCCACGTGCGTCAGCCCCATCGTCAGCTCCCACTCCCCTTCGGCGGCGTCGGCTTGCCGAGCGTGTACACGACGCTCTCGAACGTCTGCTGGCTGGACATCGAGTCGTCGAGATCGATCACCTGCAGATTCGAGTGCGTGAAGCTGGCGACGTACGCGAAGCGGTAGCGCTTGAGCGCCAGGTCGGCGGGCTGGCGGGGGTCGATCGGGACGGTGGCGTGCGTCGCGACCTGCGTGAGGTCGAACGGGTCGAAGGCCATGGCGTAGGGACCGAGGCCCGTCGCGATCGTGTTTTCGAACGCGCCCGCATCCGGGTCGAACACCCAGACGATGTTCGAGTCGAAGCACACGACGAAGACGCGCAGCTCGTAGCGCCCGGCCTGGTCGACGATCGGCGCGAGGTATACGCCCGAGGGGCCGTTCGGCATCGGGACCAGGGCCGTGAGGGCGAAAGCGTCCGGATCGTACCCGCCGCCACGCACCGGCTGACCGACCTGGCCAATGACCAGCGCCGGGGGCGTGCGGCTCGCGATGAACACACGCGCCGGCAGCTGCGCGCATTGCGTCTTCTGGGCCGGCGTCGTGGCCCTCGCCGCGCAGGCGATGCGAGGCGTCGGATCGATCGCGATACCGCGGAAGTCGTTGCCCCCCGATTGGATCGTCAGCTGGTACGCCGCTTCCTTCTGGATGAACGGGCGGTGCAGCGTCGAGCCGTCGTCGTCGTAGTAACGCAGCAGATCGATCTCGGCGGCACCCGTGTTCGTCTGCAAGAACGCGGGGCGCGTGCACCCCGACGCGTCGCCGACGTCCTCGCAGCGCACGTAGCCACCCACCCCGTTCGGCTCGTGCGGCACCGCCGCGATCCCGCTGCCGCCCGAGGGCATCCCGCCCAGCGCGAACTGCATGCTCGGATCGCCCGGGGCCGGCGACGTGGCGCTACCGATGGCCAGCCCGGTGGTGAGCACCGAGCTCGCCATCGCGGTGAGGCTCGTGACCACGAGCGCCGTGCCGTCCTGCGACTGCGCGATCGCGAACGGGTCGCCCGGGAGCGTCGCGTGCCGGGTGTTCGACGCCGGCTCGTTGGGATCGTCGCCCGTCTGGTGGCGCGCGTCGCAGCGGTCGTCGACCCGGGTCCCGCAGTCGAGCGAGAACGGCGGGAACGACGCCGTCGTTCCCTCGGCCGGGGCTGAAGACGGGTCGTCGGTCGGCACGTCCGCCCACGTGATCGTGCCGTTGCCGCGGATGGGCACGAACAGGCGCGTGCCCGACAGCGACAGCTGCAGGTCGGTGGCAAACGCGCCGATGACCGCCGAGTCGCGCTGGTAGAACGTCGAATCGACCGGCGGAGCGCACGCCTGGCCGAGCGGCACGCCGATGCCCGACTGATCGTTCGTCGGCGGCGGCGGACTCCCCGGGCAGGCGCCCGGCGTCCATGGGCCCAGCAAGTGATTCGCGATGTCCGGGGGGAGCGTCGTCGCCCCGGAGAGGTTGGCCCGAACGAGCTCCGCCGCGTGCTGGCGGATCAGGAAAAGATCGTAGCTCTGGAGCGTTCCGCCGTTGAACTGCAGATCGAAGTCCGAGTTGACGGCGTAGAGGACGTTGCCGCCGCCGGACACGGCGAGGCCGGCCGGATAGTAGAAGGTGGCCGCCGGCGGAGCCATCCCACCACCGGCGCCATAGCAGGCGGCTGTCGCCGCCGCGGCCACGGCGGCACCGAGCAGTAGGCGCCCCGCCCGCAAGAGAAGCGTCATGACGCGCCGAGCCTAGTCAGCGCGAGCGTGGGTGTCGAGCGGCCGCTGAGCCGCGCCACGTCCGGCGGCACCCGATGCTGCACGTCGCGCTGCGGGAGCTCTTAGTCGGCGTCGTCGGCCGTGAGGTCGATGATGATGACCCCTCGGCGCTCCCCGCCGTCCTCGGGCGGTTGCGGCGCGCGTGGCGTAGGCCGCTCCAGCGGAATCTCGAGCTGGGGCTGCTCGTGCCGAGCACGCTCCTGCTCTTCTTCCCGCCGCCGGATCTGCTCGATGATGAATGGAGGCAACATCTCGGACCTCCTCGATGACAGGATAAGCGCGCGGAGCGTGATCGTGCCACCCAATCGAAACGCGGCCTATCGACCTACTCACCCGCAAAAGTAGCAACCCGAGTGCCACGGTCAAGGTTTGGGCGGGGCGCACGACACGACTCACCGCGGCACGCACACGGTGCCCCGCCGCCGCGCCGCCTCGGGGTTGTTCGACGGGGCCCCGGCGGCCCGGCCCCATCGGGGCGGGGCGTCCGGTAAGCTCGGGCGAGATGCGGTGCGCGGCGGTCTCTCTCGCACTCTTCCTTCTCGCTACGCCTGCGCTGGCGCTGGCGGACGCCGCCCCAGGTCCATTCAATGAGGCCCCGGCCGCCCCAGGTCCATTCAATGGGGCCCCGGCCCCATTGGGAGCAGGTTCGTCCGCTGGGGCGGAGGCGGGAGGCGAGTCCAGCGGGTCGAGGCCGTTCGATCCGACGAGCGACGATTGGCAGGGCCTCTCGCAGCTGGTCCGCATGGCGCGAGACGAACTCGGGGCGCAGCGCGTCGTCATCACGTCGACGCTGGACCTGTCCCAGCTCAGGCGAGAAGACGCACTGCTCCTCGTGCACCCGGAGCGAAACCTCGATGCGGACGAGCTCTCGGCGTTCATGCGCGCCGGCGGACGCATCGTGCTGCTCGACGACTACGGCACGGGAGACGGGCTGCTCGCGCGCTTCGGCATCCGCCGGGTGCCGCTGCCCGGGCGCCCGGCCGAGATGCTGCGTGGCAATCCGTCGCTGCCGATCGCCGAGGTCGCTGGCTCGCACGAGGTCGTGCGTGACCTGTCGCGCGTCGTCATCAACCACGGGACCGGTCTCGACCACCCCGCGCTCTCGCCGCTGCTCGTCGTGCGCGGCGAGGGCGAGCCGAGCGTGGTGGTCGCGATGACGGGGGTCGTGGGGCGCGGGCGCCTGCTGGCGGTCGGCGATTCCTCGGTCGCGATCAACGAGATGATGCGCTACCCGGACAACCGCGCGTTCGCGGCCTCGCTCCTGCGTTACGCGACCGAAGACGCCGCCTGGGGCCCGCGCGGCGGCAAGCTGTACTTGCTCGTCGGCGACTTCGAGACGACCGGCGAGTTCGGCGACGGCTCGACCGCGGGCGGCGCGTACGGCGAGGTGCGCCGCGCGCTGGTCGACGCGCTCGAAACGCTGCGCCGCGAGGGGATGCCGCCGCTGGCCGCGTACCTGGCGGCGCTCGTCGTGGGGCTCGGGGTCGTCGTGTGGACGAGCGCGCGCGCGGGAAAGACGCACAAGGCGGCGACTCCCCGCTTCGTGCGCCCGGTGCCGGTGATCGCGCACGGCGGCGTCGCCGGACGGGCCGCGGTGCTCGCGGCGCCGAACACCTCGCGCGTGCTCGCGCTGCTCGAGCTGAAGAGCGCGCTCGAAGAGGAGCTCGCGACGCGGCTCGGGCTCGATCGCACGCTGCCGCACGAAGAGCTGGTGTCGAGGCTTCGCGCCGCGAACCTCGTCGACGCCGCCGCCGCGCACGAGCTGTCGAAGCTGCTCGCGATGCTCGCGCGCATGGAGACGATGCTCGCCACGCGCCGCCGCGGCGCGGTCGAGCGGGTGCGCGACAGGGACGTTCTGGCCATCGCCGAGCAGGCGCGCGAGCTGCTCGCCACGGTCGGCGCGGCGCCCGCGTGATACAGTGGGCAGAGGCCCGTGACCGCCGCCGCGAACACGAACGAGATCGCCGCCGCGCGCGAACGCCTCGACGACGTGCGGCGCGAGGTCGCCCGGGTGTACGTCGGCTCGTCGCGGCCGGTCGACACGATGCTCGTCGCGCTGCTCGCACGCGGTCACGCCCTGCTCGAGGGCGTCCCGGGCGTGGCGAAAACGACGCTCGTCAAGGCGTTCGCCACGGCGCTCGGGTGCAGCGCGCGGCGCATCCAGTTCACCCCCGACCTGCTACCGGCCGACATCACCGGCACGTACGTCCTGTCGCCGCGCGAGGGCACGTTCGCGCTGCGCGCGGGCCCCGTCTTCGCCAACGTGGTGCTCGCCGACGAGATCAACCGGGCTCCCGCCAAGACGCAGAGCGCGCTGCTCGAGGCCATGCAGGAACGGCAGGTCACCATCGAGGGCGACCGCTTCGAGCTGCCGCTGCCCTTCCTGGTGCTGGCCACGCAGAACCCGGTCGACCTGGAGGGGACGTACCCGCTGCCCGAGGCGCAGATCGACCGCTTCCTCGTGCGCGTGTCGATGGGCTACCCGTCGCCGCGCGAGGAGGCGCAGATGCTCAAGACGCACGGCATCGAGCCGCCGGTCGCCCGGCCGGTGCTCGACGCACGCGACGTCGTGCAGCTGCAGGCCATCGCCGGGCGCGTGTACGTCGAGGACGACCTGACCGACTACGCCGTGGCCCTGGCGAGCTTCACGCGCACGCACCCGCGCGTGGCGCTCGGCGCCAGCCCACGCGCGACGCTGGCGCTCGTGCAGGCGGCCAAGGCGTGGGCGATGATCGGCGGCCGCCCGTTCGTCGCGCCCGACGACATGCGCGCCGTCGCGCAGAGCGTGCTCGCGCACCGGCTCGTCCTGACCGCCGAGGCCGAGGGCGAGGCCAAGGCGCGCGAGCGCGTCGTGGAAGAGGCGCTGACGAAGGTGAGCTACCGCCGCGGCATGCGCGCGGTGTGAGATCGGCGACACGTCGGAGCGAGCGCACGCATCCGACGAGCACGCGGCGCTGGGAATGCACGCCGGCGTGGCGGAAAGTCGCACGGCGTGGGACGACGGTCCGTGCGACGCCGCGAAGCCTCATGGCCGCACGGACGGACGTCCCCCGCCGCCCGGCGTCGAGCACGACACACCGCCTCGAACGCGGCAGGGTCCGATCCAGTACCTGCTCCGCCGCGCGGGAGTCGGTCGCCGACGGCGGCAGAATCCGCGTAACGCTTCGCGAGGACGGTACCTGCGTGCGCCTCGCCGTGTGCGACGCGAGGTTCGCGATCATGCGCAACATCGTGCGCGCGCACGGCGGTGACATCCAGGCGAGCAACACGGAGGGCGGAGGCGGAGCATCGCGAGCTCGAAGCGACCCTTCGCCCGTGCGACGGCAGCCCTTGACCGCCACTGGCGCGTCGATTGCTAAGGGAACCCGGCATGGGCCACATCCGGAAGATGCTCGTGCCGATGGATGGCTCGGCTGCCTCTGCGGCCGCTCTCGCGCAAGCGGTCACGCTCGCGGAGGATCTCGGGGCCACGATCGAGGTGCTCGTGGTGAACGCGCCCGATGAGTTCGAGGTCGGTTCGGCAACGGCTGTGGCGCGCGGCGCCAGGGAGGAAGACGAGCGCGAGATGAACGACGCCATCGCCGCGGCCACGAGTCGGCTCGGCGAGCGCCTCAAGCGGCGCACCGAGTCGGGCGACCCGGTCCGCAAGATTCTCGACGTCGCCTCGGCGCAGAAGGCGGATGTCATCGTCATGGGGACCCATGGCCGCGTGGGGCGGCTCCACGCGCTCGTGGGCAGCGTGGCCGAAGCCGTCGTGCGGAGCAGTGCCTGCCCCGTGCTGACCGTGCGTCATCCCGACGGCGACGAGGAATCGTTCGCCGAGCGCATTCACGGCAGGCAGGACATGGCCGACCAAGCGCGCTCCTCGCGGTGAGCGCGCGGCGGCCCGCTCGACGGCGGCGTGATGACGACGGTCGCTCCGTGGCTAGGTGTCGTGCTCGTGAGCGGCACGGCGGCGCTCGCCGCCGCGGGGCTGTTCGCGCGCCAGGTAGTCGCGTCGGACGGCGGCACGGCGGAGATGCAGGACGTCGCGGGGGCCATTCGAGAAGGGGCGCACGCGTTCTTGCGCCGCCAGTACCGGACGGTGACTCTCATCGCCCTCGGCGTCGCCGCCCTCGTACTGGTGCTGTACTTAGCCACGAAGGGGACCAACCTGGCGTGGAAGACCACGGTCGCGTTCGTCGCAGGCGCGGCCTGCTCGGCTGCCGCCGGGTACTGGGGCATGTTCGTGTCGCTGCGGGCGAACGTGCGCGTCGCCAGCGCCGCGCGCACCAGCGTGGAGGCCGCGCTTCGTGTGGCGCTGCGCGGCGGCGCAGCCGCGGCACTGGCCGTCGTATCGAGCTCGCTCCTCGGCGTCGGCGTGCTGTTCTTGCTCTTCGGCGGGCTCGCGTCGCCGCAGGCGACGCCGTACGAGATCGTGGGCTTCGCCTTCGGCGCCAGCTTCTTCGCCCTGTTCGCGCAGCTCGGCGGCGGCATCTACACCAAGGCTGCAGACGTCGGCGCCGATCTGGTGGGCAAGGTCGAGAAAGGGATCCCCGAAGACGATCCGCGCAACCCCGCGGTGATCGCCGATCTGGTGGGCGACAACGTCGGCGACTGCGCGGGACGCGGTGCCGACCTGTTCGAGTCCACCGCAGCCGAGAGCATCGGCGCGATGATCCTGGGGGTCGCCCTGTACCCGCACTTCGGCATCGCCGGGATCCTGTTTCCGCTCGTGGTCGCCGCCTTCGGGCTGGTTTCCTCGATCGTGGGCGTCCTCGCGGTGCGGATGAAGCACGAGGCCGAAGACCCGGTGTCCGCCCTGGCACGCGGCTACCTGGCGACGTCGCTCGTCGCGGCGGTGGGCCTCTACGTCGCAGTCCGCTACCTGCTCGCGGACAACATCTGGCTCTTCGCGGCCACCCTGATCGGCCTCGTGGCGAGCTTCCTCTTCGCTTCGGTGGCCCGCTACTACACGTCGTCCCGCTACCGGCCCGTCCGCTCGATCGCCGAAAGCTCCGTCACCGGCGCGGCTACGAACGTCATCGCAGGTCTGGCGGTCGGGCTCGAGTGCACCACGCTCCCCGTCCTCACCATCTGCGTCGCGCTCCTCGGTTCGTATTGCTGCGGCGAACGCGCCCTGCCCGGCGCCGCCGGCGCGGGGCTCTACGGAACCGCCGCGGCGACGGCGGGGATGCTCTCGACCGTCGCCTACGTCCTGTGCATGGACATGTTCGGCCCCATCACCGACAACGCGGGCGGCATCGTCGAGATGTCCGCACAGCCCGAGCGCGTTCGACGGTGCACCGACGCCCTCGACGCCGCCGGCAACACGACGAAGGCGCTGACCAAGGGCTACGCCATCGGCTCGGCGGCGCTGGCCGCCTTCCTGCTCTTGTCGGCCTACCTCGACCAGATCACGCTCCTGGCGCGAAAGAAGCTCCGCGCTCTCGGCGATCCGAGCTGGGCTTCCTATCGCTTCGAGCACGTCGATCTCGCCAATCTGCCGGTGTTCATCGCCGGGCTGCTGGGAGCGGCCGTGGTCTTTCTCTTCAGCGCGTTCGCCATCCAGGCCGTGGCGCGTGACGCCCACGCAATCGTCGACGAGGTTCGGCGCCAGTTCCGGGACAACCCGGGCATCATGGACCGCAGCGCGAAGCCCGACTTCGGCCGGTGCGTGGACATCGTGACCGTCGGCGCGCTCGAAGGAATGCTCGCCCCCGGGCTGCTCGCCGTCCTCGCGCCCGTCGCGGTCGGCTTCTTGTTCCGGTTGCTCGCGCCACGGGCGGAGGCAACCCTCGGCGCGCAGGCCGTCGCCGCAGAGCTGATGGTCGCGACGATCACCGGCGTGTTCCTGGCGTTGATGATGAACACCGGCGGCGGCGCGTGGGACAACGCCAAGAAGCTCATCGAGACGGGCAAGCTCGGAGGGAAGCGGTCGGAGGCGCACATGGCCGCGGTCGTGGGCGACGCCGTCGGCGACCCGCTCAAGGACACGGCCGGGCCGTCGCTTCATATCCTAATCAAGCTTCTCGGCACGGTCTCGCTCGTCGCCGCTCCCCTCTTCATGTGACCCGCCCGCAGCCACTTGTGCAGGGGGGCCGCGACGAGCACCACTGGCGCCGCCGCACAGGCTCCACGCGGACCTCTCCGCGGCGACGATCGGTCCTGGGGTCGGTGGAGGTCGTGGTCGGCATCATCATGAGCCTCGGACGGGCGACCCGATCTTGGATGCACGTCGAAGGCGTCACGCTGCAAGAAGGGGCTCCGAAAGGAGGGGATCCTTCAGAGCGGCCCGCAGCTGTCGTTCGAGCACGACGACCAAGAGAAGCATGGCGAGCCGCCCACGGCATGGCACCATTGCCAGCACGAGAGATCCTCGCCCGTCACCGCGTCGACGATGAATGGCATGGGCGGAGCGCCCGCGCGCGGCCTGTACTCCTGCGCTCGCACCGAGAGGTCGGCGCGGATCACGCGGCGAATCTCGAGGGGGGCGTCCTCCCGAGCTCTCACGAGCAGTACGGCCTCGTGCGTCTGGACCATGTCGCAAGCCACGGTGACCGACTTGCGAATGGGTGGTGGCGCCTTGCATTCGTAGCCCGAGGCACACGGCGGGGGCCCATAGGCGTTAGCAGTTTTTCCTTTCCATCCGGCTCGCTTTGGGCGGGAGAGTGGAGATGGTTCGCTCGCTGTCGCGCGACGAGGGCTGGCAGGCATTGCGACGTCACCTGCCCGAGCAGTACAAACAGCTCGCCATCGAGCACCGGCAACTGCTGATCCAGTACGGCAACGCCAAGATCCGGGACGCCGACACGCTGCTGCGGTTCATCTTGCTGCACGTGGGCGCCAACCTGCCGTTGCGGCAGACGGTCGCCGTGATGGCCGAAGCGGGCGGACCGA